>Ga0209179_1000004_pt1 | contig 115114 bp, 101 predicted proteins | sample Rivendell_Oct201_11_FD_188352 | JGI IMG/M metagenome (GOLD analysis project Ga0209179, IMG submission 188352) | Vadose zone soil microbial communities from the Eel River Critical Zone Observatory, Northern California, USA -... | ecosystem: Host-associated > Plants > Roots > Rhizosphere > Soil ...
ACGGTTGTTCTCTCCTGTCCGCAGTGAAAACTGAGGTCTCGCAACATCAGCTTCCTCTCCCGGGCGGGAGGGAACAACCTATGGAAAGGTCACAGCTAGGCGTGGCGGTAGCGGATCGATCACGGAGACCCTGATGCTGCTTTGTTTGTCGTCAGGATTCACACCTCGTTACCGGGAAGACATCCTCCGCTCAACAGCAATGCCGGTTGGTAGTGAGCTTCGGTTCCGCTATGACTTAAATCTGATCCCGGACGGACTAAAGGGACCTATTGCAAAAAATGAAATGGTCGGGCGGTCCGTGTGCATTGCGTATCTCGACAGATCTGATCAGGCCCGAGCCCCAGAAATCGTCCCTTGCCGTGAAGCAAAGTTGCGGAATAGCAAGGTTTGTGGCGATTTCTGCGTTTTGACGTTCGAATTGGCCGGGTTATGGTTTACAAACGACACACAGGCATTCAACAAGGAGATTCAGAGAGGGTCTGATTTCCTGCCGCATTGGGACCAGGGGAATCTCGTCGGCTATTTCTGCCAAACGTTCGCCTCCGAGCCGACGTCGCTTACACGCTCGTCGGACATCGCGGACTGGCAACGCATCATTAAGACCCTGAAGGCGCACAGCGACTTCGCGAATAGAGCTTTTTTCTACTTCGTGGAAGGTGTCTTCGCAAGCGGATCCCCCAAAGGCATCCCGCAGGCGAAGGGTGTTTACCAGCTAACTGCTGATCGCTCGTACGATGTTGTAATCATTCAGTATGCCCCCGGTGAGACCAACGAGGCGCTCGCCGTGCGAAATACCTGTTGGCTTTTAGCTGATAGTGACAACCAGGCCCTGTCGTTTACCACGACCAAGAAACTCACTGTGGACTCCGGGTATGACGAAAAAATTCTTCGCGTGCGAACCGGGGCGGTAGTGACCCGTCTGGATTCGATGATCAGCCTTTTCCACCTTGTCGGAGAGACGGCGGACCCGAAAACGGCGGATGCAACTTGGGATTTTGATATCCGTGTGAAGATTGTCCCCAATGCGTGGGCAGCGCTGTGGAAGGGGCTACTGCTTGGCGGCTTTCTCGCGCTGCAAGGCCTTGTCCTTTGTTTCGCTAACCCCCAGATTCAGTACAAGACAAGTGTGTCTGTTCTCGTCGTAATCGCAGGACTGCTTGCGGGGCTGGTCGCCAGCTTCGGTTTACGAAAGCCGTAGTAATACCGGGAGTTCATATGAAATTCCGCCAAGTTGAAGATTTACGTCGCCATGCGACGGCACTCCGGCAGACTTTGGAGCAGGCATTTAGTGCGGACACCGCGTATGGCGGGTCACTGCCGGGCCTCCCAAGCGCCGGGCATTGTGCTGTCGTAGCTGCGATCGCCTATTCGCGATTCGGCGGATCGTTACTCAGTACCAATATCGCTGGCCAAAGCCATTGGTTTAACCGCGTCCGAGTCGGGGCTGACTTGGTGGATGTCGACCTGACCGGCGACCAATTTGGCGGTCCCGCCGTGCGCCTGGCTCCTGCCGGTCGCCTTTATGCCGACTCACGGGTGCGGGTTCCACAAGAGGTGACCCCTGAGACGCGGGCTCGAACGAAACTTCTCGTTAGTCGAGCTGGCCTCGCTATCCAGAGCCGCCCGTTGGAACATCCTTCGCAACGAGAAAAACGGGACCTAGTGGGGGTCGATAGCGTACGTCCTCGACGCATTCGACAGAGCTAAACTACAGGGAACCGCGGTGGCTGCAAGGCAAGTCAGGCGTTTAACATGGCCTACCGTCGGGCCGATTTGCAGTGTCGCATAGGGAATTCAGATTCCGGCAACATTGACGTGGAACCACTCGTCGAACTGGAACATTCTTTCAGTGCGTGCCATTCCGATCCGCTCAAAGTTATCGCACGCGCGAACGATCATCCAAAGCGCCGTGTGTTCGAGATCTACGGTCAAAGTTTCGTCAATGGCTAATCTCAAGTGCTTGACGGCGTTTCGGGCCCGATTCTCGCCATCGACAAAGTCAGCCCACTTCAACGGCGCTCGATGCAAAGCCTCGTGAAACGTGGCCATTGATTCGTACTTCTGCCTCAGGGTATTGCCTTTGCCAGCAATCACGAGAGCTCTGCCGAGGATTTCTTCGGCGGCCCCGGCAAGTGTTAGTGCAGATACGTAACTGCGCATGTCTAAAAAGAGCATGAGCGCAAGATCCAGTTGCTCGACCGCGAGGCTAACCCTCGTATATGTTTGTTCGCTCAAGACTGGACACCATTTCCGGCCGTGGCCACCCCAACTTTTATCCCTACTTCGAACTTCAGCCGCACGCGCCATGCCAACCCACGCCGCAAGGACGTGTTCGCCGTACCGAATCGGCATCCGGTTGGTCTTCCAGCGCCCGGCCTGCATCACCGACGCGAGGTCGGTATTGAGCGCCAACAGGTCCTGCGTCGCTCCCACTCGGATCGAATGCCCGCTCACCTGCGCAACCCCCTTGTCCAGCAGGCCGATCCAATTTACCACCCGCTAGAACACCTGGGCAATTGCATCGACGCTCAACTGCCCGCCGATCCGCCCCGACCCTTAGCGTCCGCCGTGACGGCCCCGCCCGAACACCCGCCGGAACACGGCGCCGTCTCTGGTCCCCGCCGCTTTGAGCTTGGGCCACAGGTTGAGGTATCGAAAGGTCGTGCGCGATGGGTAGGCAATTCTGCCCTCCCCCGCCTGGTCAGTCTTGGAGCGGCGGATTAGCGCCCGTCCAGTTCCGTCGGCCAGGAAATTGAAGTCCTCGAGATCTAGTGCCACGAACTCGCTACGCCTCGCCATCGTGTCGTCGGCCACGCAAAGCAATGCCCGCTCTCGCGTCGCGGGCAGGGTGTTCCCGGCGGACTTCAGGAACCGCTCGATCTCAGCCCACCCCAATGCTTTCGCTTGGCGCTGCCGGGCTGACATCGCGTTAGAGAACCCCTTAATCCCAAGCTGGACTGGCTCTTCGGCGCACGGGTTCGACAGCCTGGCGACCGGATGGGCCAGCGCTATGGTGGATAGGTAGCGGCGACCGGCGCGAGGTCCTGCGCCGGCACCCACGGCGCCGCGGATTAACCCAGGATTTCGAGGGTATCCACGAAAATACCGTACGACAGATACCCCGGATAAATCGGTGACCTTATTCGGGGTATATTGCACTCACATTTCGCGCTCGTTTTCCATATCATAGAAGTGCGGACCGTCGCAGTCGCATCGCTTCCCGCGTCCCCAGTCGCACACGCACCCATTGTCGGTGCCCGCTCAGCGCACAATCATCTCATCACTTGATCGCTGAGCACGCGCACGATTAATGAGCGATGCAGCAATCTGTTCTTTCTCCGTGCGCACCGGAGGCAGATGATCCACGAATTGCTCAACTCGCGCTGCAAGCTGCGAAAGATGTTCGCGCATAAGGATGTCGCCGATCGCCCGCCATCCGCGCACCACCTCTTTCCGTGTTTGTACCATCATCGCCCGACCGAGCTCGATCTGCAGACTGCCTTTCGATAGGTCAGTCGCTACCGAATGCGCTCGCTCAAACATATGGGTGGAGTAGCGCTTCGGGTCGCGCATCGGCCGGAAGATACGGTCCAACTTGTGCGGCTTGGTCTCGCCTCGCAAATATCTATCGGTCGCGTTTGCGGCGACGCCCTGTTCTCGTAGATGGCGAGCGAACTCGCGCCGCCATTCTCGCAATGTCGCCTTGCGAATGTTGAGCCGCACGCCCTGGTCGCTCACCGCCTTCACGACCATGTGCACGTGCGGGTGCGGCTCGTCGGTATGCAGCGCCATTACGTACCTGTGTTTGAGTGCGAATTCCTCACGGGCGAAGTTCTGCACGGCTGCAAGTACTCCCTTTGGGGGCGTGCCGGGCGGCATCGAAAACATGAGTTTGTGAACCAGCTTTGGGGCCGCCCGACCGCGCGTCTTGGCGAACTCGGATTCCCGACGATGAGTTTCCAGGTCGAGATCCCAGTCGTTCAGCAACTCTTTGCCTACGCCCTTCCCTTGCAAGTGGGACCCATCGTCCGCTTCGAGCTCCAAGTCTCCACGACGTCCGATATAGTCGATGTGCTTCTGGACCGACCCCGCATTGTTGCTGTCCCTGGGCAGCACCTTCACAACGACTTCCGGCGTACGACCGACGGTCCGGGCGATCTGTTCGATCTGCGCGCGCGATAACCCGAATGAGCGTCCCGGTCCGCCACGCCCGTAGCTGACGATGTCCAGGAACTCCGAACCGTCGCGAACATTAACCATCCGTTTCGGCATAACCGCTCTCCCAGGAGGTGACGTTGGCGCGGACCAGCGATTTGATGTGCTCCCGCATGGCTTCGCAAATCTTGAGCATGGACCGCAGGTCATCTCGGCCAGGTCCCGTGATGCGGCCGGTCTGATGGGCAACGCGGGCGATCTGGTTCAGATTTCGCCCGACCGAACCCAACTCGGCGATGGAGCGCTTGAGGGCCGCCAGCTCTTCCTGAGGGAGTGGCGCCAGCGCCCGAAGATGCGCCCGCAACAGCGCCGCGACATAGGTCGCTGCCGGCATTTCACGCCCCTCGGCCCGTTCCTGAAGAATTAGCCAGTCATCGTGTCGAAGTCGGGTGTACAAGCGCATTCGACCGCCGCCGGCTGCCTCACGACGCCGCCCGTGCCGAGCCCTCCCATCCAGCGATCCAGGGATAGTTCCCCGGCTCAGCGCAGCGCCGGGTGCCGGCACGCTGCAAAGTGCCGCATTGATGACACGCCTCAGCCACAGCGATTCTGTCAGCAGCGCCAGCCGCGCCTCTTCGGATACCCGAGCTTTGATAGCTGGTGACACTCGTGTCTTCAAGAATTGTGCAGGAACCACAGGCCACACTGTGGCCCGATAGCCGCCGGCCAGCTATCCTGCATCTCTTAGGAAAAGCACCCAAAACTCAACACGTCCTACGTCCGATACGTTGCAACTCGCGTGCCGATCCGCGACTCCGGCGCGCGTTCCACGCAAATATTCTCCCAGCCATGCGCCGACTCACCGACCCTTCCGGCTGCCTGTGGGAGGTCAAAAAGAAAGGGGAGAGAGCGCCCGCAGCGCCCTCTCCCCAAGTGGTGAGCTACCGACGAGATCAGGCGTCCAAAGCCTGCGTGGCCAGGTCCCATAGCCGTCCGTTCAGCGCCAGATTGTCCCGAATCGAGGTGATCCGCCGGGTCCGCGTCAGCCGCCCCGTGATCGACCGACGGAGTAGCCCGCCCCCAAGGAGGTTCTCCTGAATGCGATTCAGGACCCTCCAGAGGTCGTCCCCGGCGTCCTGCACCCGGTGACAGGCCAGAAGCCGCGGCGCCTCCGGGCGACCCTCCAGGGCCTCTGAAAACCGCAGCGACAGCGCTTGCTCGGCGAGGCCCAACTGCTCGTCCTTAAACAGCCGGCGCTGCTCCATCCGCTCGACCTGCTGCGCCAGACCGCCGAACTGCTCGGCCACCTGCAGCGCGCCGGCCACGACATCGTCCACCACGTCACCGCGATGAGACACGTAGCAGGCTGGGAATGCGCCGCGGGAGACCACCAGTCCGTTGGTGCACACGACCCGGAAGATCCCCAGGCGCAGCTGGTAGGCGCTGGTCCCGTCGTGGCTATTCAGGAACACCACCTCCGGGATGGAGTCTTTCAAGGACACCGTCTCAAACCGGCGGCGCAGTCGCAAGACATGCCGCGCGTGCATAACGCTGGTGCCGCGGGTCCGAGCCTGTTGGGCCGCCACCGGTACAAACCCGGCGATCATGAGCCCGTTGAGCACCCGCTCCGTGGGAATGAACGTGTAGCGAGAGCTCATGCGCTCATGAGCCGTGGGAGCGAATACGGCTGGTGCGCGCTCCTGCACGTCCTCCAGCGTCAGGCCGGCCGTTAATGCGTTGGTGTAGTTCGAAAAGGACAATTCATTGCGTGACAACATGGTGAGATCCTCGGGACTTTGTCGGGGCGGGATTGCCCGAGTTCTTGCCATCACGCCGCGCGCAGCAGTCCAGACTCGCGCGCAGCGCGACTCGCCGAGCACGCACCGTCCGGTGCGCGCGCAGGGTCTGGACGGCGAGCACGACGTGATAGGCTGTTCAATTCAAGGCAATCCCGCCCTCCTCCCTTCCTGATGGCCGCCGACTTTGAATACTCGCGGTGCACAGGCCGGGCAATTGACGACGGGCACGCCGTGAGAAGAAAGGCGCCGGAGGTTAACGCAACTCCCGGCGCCAGATCGTTAGATAAGTCCGCGTTCTGCGAAACTGAGAACGCTTCCGCCCGCGATAATTAGGTGATCCAGGACTCGCACATCGATCAAAGCGAGGCTCTCCCGGAGCCTGGTCGTGATGAGCTCATCAGCTTGGCTCTGGTCTTCGACGCCCGAGGGGTGATTGTGGACCAGCAGACACGTGGCCGCGCCCCTGTCCAAAGCGAGCTTTACGACTTCGCGGGGGTGAACGCTTGCGCCATCGATCGTACCTCGGAATAACTCAACGTACTCGATGACCCGATGACGTTGATCTGCGAGGATGATCCCAAACATTTCGTAATCCAAATGTCCGAGGCGCACCGTCAAATATTCGCGCACTCGCTGAGGTGAGTCGAGCGTCGCGCCCCGGCGCACGCGGTGGGCAAGCAGTTGACGGGCTGCCGTCAGGATCTGCTCGGTTGTGGCGGGTTTAGCAACGCCGTCGGCGCAATGGACAAATAGATTGTGGTTCGACATCGTCGTTCTCCGGTCCGCTCGGGCGGGATTGCCCGAACCTTCCGGCCTCACGCCGCAGCAGCGCCGTCACAGGCTCGGCGTAGCCGACTCCGGCGAGGAGCGAGCCTGCAAGGCGAGCCCGCAGCGCCTTGACGGCGCTGTCGGCGTGATATCCTCATTGATCAAAGGGCAATCCCGTCCCGGCTTTATTTTTCGGGGCGCCTGGCAATCTATGCAGTGCGACTACAGTGTCCGGGCCCAACTTCCCCCATAAAGAAAATTGCGGATTCGCCTCGTGCGATGGCCAATTGCGTCGACGAGATCAACGGATCAAGATCGCCCCCTTTACAGGCCTGAGTGTCCCGCGTGTCGCCCCCACCCCGTGACCGTCAACGATCGATTCGAGCGCGACAGACGCCGTCACCGCGTTTGTCGAAACCGCTCCGTACACTGGCGCACAAGCTGGTCGCACAGGCGCTGGTGGAGGGCATCACGGCACCCGATGCACAGACACTCGTGCTGGAGGAGTACCTGGAGCTTGCGATCCCGCTCTCCCGACTCCGCAATGGGCGCGTCAACTCCTCTCGTGTCGAGGCCTTAACAGGCATCAACCGCAAGCGGATCACAAGCACCACCGAGGCCTCGGAAGCGTGGGGCTGGGCACGCGCGGTCCCAAACGTTAGGAAGTTGGTCATCGGCTGGCAGACGGATCCAAAGTACCTGACCGCGCGCGGACAGCCGCGCGGGCTGCCACTTAAGAGTCCGAAACCTTCCTTTACTTCTCTGTGCCAGACGCACGGTGCCTACGTGCCCGCGCGCGCCAGCCTTGAGGCGATGCGCGATCTGCACTTGGTGCAGGAGTTGCGGGGCCTGATTTTCCTTCTCCACCCGCGTTATCGAGGCCGCTAGCGCGTCGGATCGCCCGGGCGAAAAGGCCGCGTTGGGGCACTCGGTGCCGTCCGCTCGGCCGTTCTCAGGCGGACCACCGGCAGCGGTTCACCGCTCCTAATCGAACCGACCATGGCCTCGCGTACCAGCGCGAGGAAGCGCTCCCGATCCTTCGGATCGGCGATGCGCCGATTGGCAATCTCCTGAGCGCCTCGGAGCGACAGAAACGTCGACGTGAGTTCCGGATGGGCTCGGACGGTCTGGCGCACGTCGGCTTTCACATCGCGCACGCGACGCGCCAGCTTGGCGCGCTCCGCGAAGAACTGGACTTTCTCAACCACCCAGCGTTGGCGATGCGCGAGTTGCTCGCTTTGACGGATCACGCGCCCTTCCGAATCGCGCTCTCGGGCCACGATCGTGACGGCTTCTCGGCCGGCGCGTCGCGCGCCGATCTGATCGCCGACTTTCGGATGCGTGGCCGAAGTCTGGAGCGCCCGCTCTAAATCCTTGCCCCACAGGACGCGTTCGCCGCGCCGGGTGAGTACCTTGACGTAGTACGAGTCGGCCTCCTGAGTTCTGAACTGATACGGCGCGCGGCCGAAGGCCTCCAGTCGACCTACGACGAGCGCGTTGTGCCCCTGCGCGTCGACGTCGCGACCGCTCGAGCGCAACCATCGCTGTCTCGCATTCATCGGGTCTACTCCCGCACCAGATCTGGTTTGCGTGCCTCTCGCCCCTTCGTGCGCTCGGCCGGCCGCTCGGGCGTCTTGGGTTCTCGCAACCGCACCGGCGGAAGAGGCTCGCCCTGCGAGACGGATTGAGCGAGCGCCTGGCGGACCGTGGCCACGAACCGCTTCTGATCTTCCGGATCGCGGATCTTTTGCTTCGCGAACTCTTCAGCACTCTTGAGGTAGAGATACGTCCCCATCAGCTCTGGATGCTGCCGGACAGCGTCCCGCGCGTGGACTCTGTTGTCGCGGAGAGTTTCAGCCGCCGCCGCCCGGGACTGGAAGAAATCCCGCTTCTCCACGATCCAGCGATTCCGGTGCGCATCGAGTGCTTTCTCGCCCACGACCCGACCTTCCTCGTCGCGCTCCTGCGCCTTGACTACCACCGCCTCCCGGCCCAACGCCTGAACCCCGATCTCGTCCCCGAGCTGTGGGCTGGTGAGGGACTCGCGGAGCGCACGTTCGAGATCCACGCCCCACAGGGTGCGTTCTCCTCGGCCGGTCTCAAGTTTCAGGAAATACGACAATTTTTCATGCGGATCGTGCTGGTAGGCGGCGCGCCCATAGTCAACTAAGCGCCCGGAGATCAGCCGGCTCTCGGATCGCTCCTGCGCCTCACTCGCGACCCGATCCGCTCGTTCGCCTGTATCGATCGGACGAGCATCGTCGGCACTGAGACCGCTCACCTCCCGCGCCGCCTCGCGACGGGCGAGCGCACGGACCAGGCGCTCCTGTTCGAAATTCGTGGGTTGGTAGCCGCGCACCGTGAGTCCGGCGGACCGGGCCGCGAACCACGCTTCCTTTCTGAACCGCTCTGTCCCACTCACCGTGATATCCGTCCATCGCCGGTGCTCCGCAACCAGCACTAGAGTGCGGATGACCTCGGTGTTCTCACTCCGTGTCGTCAGGCGCCGTCCGCGATCGGTGAACGCGTGGGCGCCATCGGCAAAGTAGTACTTGCGCCCCACTTGCACGTACCGCTGTCGGACTTCCTGGGGCACGTCCGTGGGCACGACGCGCGCCGGCGCCCCTGGGGCGGGCGTCGGGGCGACGGGGCCACGTGGCGCGTCCTGCCCCGACGCCAGGCTGCTCGGCGTGGGAGGGCGCAGTGCTCGGCGCGGCGAGGTCAATCGAATGGAGTTTTGGAGTCGCGGCAGACCCGGAGGCGATGCATCCTTGCGCTCGGATGACTCTGTCTCATCGGCACGATCAGCTGACGCCCGTACCGTGTGGCGCGAGCGCGGCGATTCCAAGTCCTGCGTAGGCGACGCCTGGCGAGCGGGCACCGAGGCGCGGCCTGTTGTCTTAGATGGCCGGGCCATCGCAGCTCCTAGCGCCCATGAATCAACTCCACGAAGTCATCCACCGCCTGGTGGACATTGTCATCGCTCAATCGGCCCTGCTCGGGCAAGCGGACGCGACTGAAGTCCAGGTCGAAATCTTCCAATTTCAGTTGTTCGATCCGCCCCATATCCTCTGCGGTCGGCTCGCGCGCTACCAAGGCCCTCTCTGCCTTCGCATCCCGAAACGGCGTCGGTCCCATCGCGTTCTCCGCCGATGAGACGGCGCCCTCGGCCACCGCGGTCGCCGGCGGCGGCTCCCCATTCGCGCGCGCCTGCAATGGGGGACGGGGTAAGGCAGGCGGCGGCAGCAATCGTGCCGTAAACCGCCGATCCGCGTAATACCGGATTTTCCGGCACGCAATGGGTCTTAAGCCCTCGTAGAACACGATGGCCTCTTCCGTTCCCAGTGCCTTGACCTCTTGCGGTAGCAGGAGCGCTCGGCGCTGCTCGCTGATGCTGACGCTCCTTGAGCGTCGTGCCCGGCTGTCGGAAAAGTCGAGAACCGGCCGGGAGATCGTCTTGACCTGAACGGTGGTGTTCCCCAGCTCGTCCGAGATCTCCCGGGCATCGGCAAAATCCTTGGGCGCAAATGCGATCCGAGCGCCCAAACTCTTCAGCATGATGTCCGCCCCATAGGTCCCGTAGACCTCGCGCAGCTGTGAGGGGGTCTGGATCACGAGCAACACACGGACGTTGTAGCCGGGCAAATAGGAGATGGATTCCGCGATGATCGGGATTCGCCCTAGAGCGGTGAACTCATCGAGCAGCATCAGCACCTGGCGCGTCAGGGTGGGATCGTGGTCGGGGAGCGTGCGAGTCTGGAGCCCAATCGCCTGCTGGAAGAACAGCGCCAGGACGGGTCGCAGGCGGTGCAAATCGTCCGGGTTCACGCCCACGTAGATGGAGATGGGTTTGGTGCGCAGCTCGCGCAGATCAAAATCGTTGGCCGAGGTCGCGGCGTCCAGAATGGGGTTCAACCACAGATCCAACCTCGAGGTGAAGGTCTTGCGGATGCTCGAGCCCGTCACGGGGGAGAGATCAATGACATCGTAGAGCGAGCGTACGCACTGCGAGGACAGCGGATTTCGCCCGCTGTTCCGGCCCTCAATGATCCGCTTCCAATGTTCGCCAAAACCTTCGTGATCGGAGGCCATGCCTTGACGCAACACCTCACCGATGGTCTTGGGCGCCGAGGGCGTTTCAAACAAATACAGCGCAATCCCCAAAAAGAGCGATCGGGCACTCGCCGTCCAGAAGGGATCCACATTCGGGGGATCGGGATAGAGCATTTCCGCAATGCGCTGCAGGTCATTCACCCGCTTTGTGGGCTCCTGCGAGACATAAAAGAATGGATTCCAACGTGCGGTTCGACCATCTTCCGCAAAGGGATCAAACAGAAAACACGCCTGACCGCTTTGGGCTCGAAACCCCGCCGTCAACGTCCAGTTCTCGCGTTTGATATCAACGCAGATCAGAGAATCCGGCCAATGGAGGAGATTCGGGACCACGACGCCCGTGCCTTTGCCCGCCCGCGGTGGGGCGGCGAGCGCCACGCCCTGCTGACCGGGCAGAATCAAACACCGTCTCCCGACTTGCCCAAGAATGAGGCCGGAATTTCCCAGGAGCCCGGCGGCGGCGATTTCCCGGCGGGAGGCAAAGCGCGCCTCGCCGTGCAGCGGCCGGCGCTTAGGCAACAGAAGCGCCGCGGCGCTCGCCATCACCACGCCCGCCCCAACGCTTGAGCTGATCCACAATCGCCGCCGAATGGGCGGGCGATCTCCGTAGTAGAACCCGTAATGGGCGAGGGTCAGCGGACTCGCCTGGCGCGTATTGCCGCCGAGCGACCAGAGCAGGACAAATCCGCCCAAGTAGAGGGCCACCTCCACGCCGAGCAGAGCGATCGCGAGGGCCTTGAGCCACCGCCAGCGCCGTTTACTGACCGGAGCCACAGCGCTTGCGCTCCGGGTCAAACCAGATCTCCTTAATGTAGCGGCGGTGATGGTCCATCCCGAACTGAACGACGACATCGACCAACGTGAAGAGCAGAGCTTTGATGTCGGCACGCGCAAGTTCCGCTCCCGCGCGACTTTGCTTGACGAGGAGTACGAGCTGCTCGAAGGCCAACTCGGCGCTCGAGGCGTGCACGCTGGTGATCGAGCCGGGGTGCCCGGAGTTCACATTGCGCAAGTAGTCGAACGCCTCCTCCGAGCGCAACTCGGCGAGCAGAATGCGATCGGGCTTCATTCGAAGGCACGCCTCCAGAAGCTGTTTTGGACCCACACGCGCCAAGCCCTGATCGTCCTTGCTGAAATACAGCCGCACGTGGTTGGGGTGTTGGTCGAGCACCAGCTCGCGCGTGTCCTCGATGGTGATGAGCCGCTCACTGGCCGGGATCTCCCGAACGAGCGCCTTGATGCAGGTGGTCTTGCCCGACCCGGTGGGGCCGGAGACCAATATGTTCTTGCGCGAGCGCACGGCCAGTTGCAAGAAGCGAGCATAGGATTGCCGCTCCAGGAGCGTCTCCAGCTCCGCATCCACCGGATCGATCGCCTCACGCGAGCGCTGCGTTAGGCCAAACAGGCCCATTGCGGACAGTTCCGCGATCGACCAGACGCGATCGGACGGTCGGCGGATGGTGATTGCCACACAGCCCGGCGTCGTGGCCGGCGGCAGCACAAACTGGATGCGCTCGCCCCTCGGGAGGGAAGCTGAGAGGAGCGGGGACTCCTCATCGACCCGCTGACGCGTGGCATGGGCGACGAGTTTGGCGAGCCGCTGGCACCAGTCAAAATCGGCGAAAGGCAAAGGCTCTTCACGCCAGCCGATCCCCGTCTCAATGAACCCAACGCCGGGGCGGTTGATACACAGCTCCGTAATTTCGGGATCCTCGAGCCACGGCCGGAGCGAGCGAAGCGCGAGTTCCAACGTCGAAGACTCGGGTTTTGTCGGCTCCGCCTCGCCTGAAACGCGGGCGTCCATCGCCCCCGACTTCGCCTCACTCGCGCGTGGCGACAGAGCGGAGCTCATACACGGTCCTGAAATCGAGGTCCCGCGCCACCAGAATTTCGATGCGATCGCCGTTACGCTTCACCACGGTCGGGGGTATGGCGAGTGTGGTCTTGAGCACCGCCGTCATGACATCCTGTGAGGCGCTCGGGTTGACAATGACACCCCGAGCGCCCGACCGGGCCTGCACGGCCCCGTCGATCACGGACACCAGGATCGCCGCACCGAAGCGCTGCAGGAAATGCCGATTCACGACGCCCGGGAGCCCCGATCGACCGAGCTCATCCGTGCCTGGTGAAGCCAGCGGCACGACGACACCGGTGGGGGTGCGCGCCTCGGTCCAGAGCACAAAGAGTCGGGCCATGCCCTGTTGCACCTCTCCGCGCGTTTCGCCGACGAGTTTCGTGCCGCGCTCGAGCAACACGACCGTCCCGTCCGCGCCAAAAGTGTCGGAAGCCGTCACGCACGTGGTCAACCCGGGAAGGGAACTGTCGATCGCGGTCTCCAGCGTGCAATCGATGAACGCGCCCTTCGGCAACAGCATCTGTTGGGTCGGAAGCACGCGCGCCCGGACCGCCGGCGTCGCACTGGGTTGCAGCCACCCGCCCACCTCGCGCGCACGTCCAACGGCCTCACCGATGCTCGCTGTAGAGACCAAGGAGTCTGGCTCAGCACCGCCGAGCTCTTCCGACAACGGCCCTACGGGCGCCGCGGCGGAATGAGCGGTGTCCGAGGACCCTGAGAACACGGGACCGGACAAGCGATGATCCGCCGTCCGCGTGAGACTTGTCCTTGGATCCGCACCCCAGTGACTCGCCCCAGCGTTCGCGGCCGTTGTATGAATGTCGGTCGGCTCCGCGCTCGGGAGCGCCGGAGGCGGTCCCATGAGCTCCTCGGCCACCGAGGGCGGATCAACCCGGCCGAGAGCCGGCAAGGGCACATCACCCTGGGCGCGCTCATGCACCCCGTTCTGGGCCGCCCGCCGCGCGGAGGCCTGCAGCGCAAAGGCATGCGCGTAGTACCAGGAGAGGAACCCCAATCCCAGCGCCAACATCAAACCCATGGCGAGCACATTCGAGAGCCGAAATTGCAACGAGAGGCGCTGATTGACCGAGGCGATGCCGCGATCCCCCTCGATCCCGGACTCATCGGGTTCCCGCCCGGTGGACGCGTCCGGCCCGGACTCCTCGGCCTTTTGGGGCGGCTCGTCCGGACTGGAGCGGAAGAAGCGACTCATGGCGTGACCTCTTTGCGCTGCCGCTCGACGCCCGGCGCCACGGTGCCGGTCTGCAGCCGTTCTCCGCCGCCGGTGTACGCCTTGTTCACCACACAGCCGCTGAGCTTCCCGCGACGCAGGATGAAGCGTGCCGCCACACGCTGAATCAGTACGTCCCCCTTTTCCATGCTGAAGTTGAGGAGGGATTCGCTCCCATCGGCATTGCTTAAGAAAATCGCGGGCAACTCGGCCTTGACCCCAAACGTGAGGCGCGTGCGCGCCCCATCGTCGGAGGCCGCCACGGGTCGAATTTCGGGCGACCCGCAATACCAAAAATCGAGATTGCGCGCCCGGAGCGCAGCGCCCTGCGCCAGATCCCGCTCGATCTCACCTGCCTCGGCTCGGGTGTTCTTGGGGGGCAAGGGATAAATAAAGCGCACCGCGTACATGATGGGATCTGTCCGCGGGTCGGGCTTTTTCGCCGTGGCGGAGTACTCGAATCGGTAGGCGCGCCGATTGGTGTAGATAACGAGGTTCGTGCCGACACTCGGGGCCTTGGGTTTGAGGATCAGGTGATTCTCGAAGTGCCCGAACGTAATGGCCTCGAGATCCCCGCCCCCGTTGCCCTCGAAGGTCTCCCCGACCTCGAAGATCAGCTCAATGGCATAGCCCACGTACCCGTACAACCGAACCACCTCGTCGGCGTTGTAGGGAGTGCTGCGAATCCGTTCATCTGTCGCCCCACTCGTGGGAACTGCTTCCGCCAAGACCGCGCTGCACCACAGGGCCCACCCGAAAAACACCACCATGACTCTCACCCACCACTTTTCTGCACGACTCATGGTGGGGTTCCTCCGGCACGGGAAACCGTGGGCAGCGCGAGTACGGCGCTGGGTTCAGTCAGCACTTCAGGCTCTGAGCGAAATTCGAGCACCTTGAATCCGAGGGGGTTCCAGCGCCGGATTTTCGGATCCGAGGAGGCGTCCGCAAACGTGTACTGCACGGTGGCGATCCAGTGCGAGAGTCCTTCGGCCGCCCCTGCTCCCTGTCGCCTCACCTTCGTATAGCGGACTTGGGCCAGATCGGAGAGCCCGTTGGCGCGCTGAAAGAAACTCACCGCGCTTACCTCCGCACGCACACTCGAACCGTCCCGGAAGACATTCAGAGGCGAGGCCGGATTCGAGCGGGCCCAGAGCGTTGACCAGACTTGATTGCGTGCCGCCGTATGAAACGCCCCGCACTCTTCGTAATCGCTCTCGGCGGTCGCAAAATCAAAGCGTTCGCACACCGTGACATAGTGATTGAGGAAGTACCGCGCCACGACCTCAGGGAGCGTGGCATGCCCGGCGTACACCGGAACGACATCCACGGCGCCTGTGCTGTTGTCCACGCGAATGACATAGGGTTCCACGCCCTTGAGCGGCATCAGGCGCAGGAGCACCACGCCCATCAGCATCGCGCAAAGCCACCCCGCGCCCGCCGCCGCAAAGGCCAGGATCGTCACGCGACGCCGCTGTGCCGAACGATCCTGGTCCCAGGAGGCGGCCTCGGCGTAGTAGGGTTCGAGCGCGGTGTCCTTCATCGCGCTCTCGGCGAAACAGCGACCGCCGGTTTTGCAGCCGGCGGACCTGCGGACGGCTGAGCCGATGCGGGAAGCGCACCGGACAGATTGATGCGCTCCAGATGCCCCGTGCACTTCACATCGCTCCTTGCCGTGCCGCATCCGGCCAGAACCCCCAGCACCCCCAGCACCACGGCGAGTCTCATGGTCTTCTCCCCTTGTTCTTTCAGCGCGCCTGCACTGCATTGTCTCGACGTCCTGCCGCACCGACTTTCCGCAAGCCCGCCAGCGCGCCGCGCCTCAGGTGGTATCCGGACTTCCGGCTCAAACTGTCCGAGCGCGTCGTGTCGCCATCGGCGAGCAATCCGCGCATGAACTGGCCGGAGCTCCGCCGTGCCCCGCCAAAGCCCCAGGCCAGGGCCGCACTCACGGCCCCAAAGGTGCTGAGAGCCAGGCCACTGGCCAATCCGGCGGCCATCGGCATGACTTGCCGCATCACGAGAAACGTGAGACCGGCGGCCATACACACGCGCACGGCCTGCGCAATCTGAATACCACCCCCGGCGATCGCGGCCTGCTGGGCGGCCTTGGAAATCAGCGTCATCATCAGCGCCGCCACCAGCACGGTCAGAATGGTGATGAAGGCGTAATTCGCGAGCTGCGCCATCCACGCCTCGAAGAACCGCTTGGTGCTGTCAAAGAGCAGCAACCCAATGAACAGGGGCCCCAATGCCAGCAGGACCGACAACGCGATCCGCGAGAGCGTCAACAGGAAGATCGTGTAGATCGCCGTGAGCCCCACGATGAGGTAGACGGCAAAGCCGGCGATGTAATAGGAGAAGTCCCCGTTCCACAATCCGCCCTTTTGCAGCAGCAGGGTCGCCGCGTCGTCGCCCGAAAAGATGATCTGATCGACGATGCCGACGGAATCAAAGGCGCCAATGACTCGGGCCGCCAGCGCCCCCGGCGCGTTAAAGAACGTATCGACGATCAGCTCGTTGTAAAGCCACAGATGCAGCGCGACGCCCAAGATGACGGCCAACGTCATGAGGCGCTTTAGACCTGTGACCAGGGGCTCATCGGTCCGGCCCATCAGCTGCAGATACCCCCAGATCATCACGTACACGACGGCAAGCGTGACGATCGCGGGCTCCAATGCCGTAGCCACGCGGGCCGCGCTGGCACCGATATAGGCCGCGAGAAGCGTGTTCAACCAGGTGTTGAATTCCGCAAAGAATCCCACGGGCCCCTCCCGTGTCCCTTACAGACCCATCGGCGCAAGTCGCCGGAGCGATCCCACATCCGCCATGACCTGCTCCCGGGTGCGCTGCTGTAAGGCCCACTGTTCTCCTTGAGCGGCCTGAAAAAGCACCTGGAGCTTGGTTTGATCGTTCGCCAACATGCCCTGCTCGGCGCCAATGCGCGCCTGAAGATCCATCACCGCTTTGGGATCGGAGGCGCCTCCAATCGCATCGATGAGTTGTTGAATGGCCGCAAAGCGATTGCTGGTCTCCGCCAGTGCCTGCTGCGCGGTGGCCTGTAAAGTCGCGACTGAGCGGCGGGCCGCGATCAATTGCGCCCTCGCGGGCAAAGACAACCCCGCCAGTTGCTGATCACTCAAGACCGCATTGGCGCGAACAGCCGTCTGGATGGCGGCGGTGAGCGCAGGATGGGCCGCGCTCGTCTGATCGATGGCCGCCTGCAGGGTGGCCCAGTCTTCGGGCAAGTAGTTGCGCACGACGCCCGCGAGCAGATGCTCCATGCCGCGATTTCCGGTCATGGACTCATAGGTCTGCCGTGCCTGCTGCAGGTGCGACTGCAGGGTGGTCAGCTGTTGCGCCGTCGTCTCGATCTGCTGCACGAGCTGCGCAATCGCGAGCGCATCGGTGACCGGTATCTGCGAGCGCGCTGATGAACCCGCGCCCAGAGTCGCGCACGCAAGTGCGATAAGGAGAGTCTTGCTGGTTAGAGTCATGTCAGTTCCTTGGGTGTTCGCCAATACCCCGTTGAAAATCCGCCAGCCAATCTGCAGCGCGTGGCCCGCGTTGCCTCATCAGCTGATGGAGCCGTTCGATCTCGCGGGCCCGGCCGGAGAGCACCACCAATTCCGAATCGAACCCTTTCAGGTCCAGTTCGCACACCACGCTGTCGTGCCCCTGTTTGATCAGGAACTGGCGCCCCCCGGGCTCGAGATGGTTCCGGATCAGCGCGACCTCGCGCTCCGTCAGCCCGAACCCGTTCATGTACTCCGACACGTCGGCCTCAGGATTGGGGAAGAAGACTTTTGTGGCGGTCTGCTCGATGATCGTGCGGCTGATCGAGCTCTGCAGCGCATCGCTCGGGCTCTGGGTGGCCGCGCAAAACACTCCATCGAGCTTGCGCCAGACCTTCAAACCGTCCTTGGCAAACTGCTCGAAGCGCTCATCGGTGAGGAGCCGCGAGAACTCATCCGTCCAACACACGAATCGCCGCCCGTCGAGCAACTGACGGATGCAATGGAACAGATACAGCGTCACGGGCCCGCGGAGAAATGCATGATCGAGGAAGTCCGTGACATCAAACCCGATGAGCGCCTGCCCCGAGAGTCGATCGATCAGGGCATCTTTCTCATTGTCGAACACCCAGGCGTAATCGCCCCTCCCACACCAACGCGCCAGCCGCCCGCACAGGCCCTCCGAGCGGGTGGCATCGGTGAACTCGATCAATCGAGACAGCCGCCGGCGCTCCGGGTCGAGCGAGCGCGTGCCGTGCAGCGCATGATCAAGATCGGCCTCCTCACGGACGCTCAAAGGCGTAGGTCCCTGAACAAGCGAGCGGAGCCAGATCTTCTGAAACTCCAGCGACTCGGGCGAGTCCGGTAATTGCAGGGGATTGAAGCCCGTAGGATGGCCGTTGCGCAGCGGCCAATACTCGCCATCCAGCGCCCGAACCAGGATTTCGAGCCCCTGATCCTTGTCGAACACGACTTGAGTGATGCCTCGACGCGCCAGCACACACACCAGCAACCCGATGAACACGGTTTTCCCCGATCCCGTCGGGCCACACAGGAACGTATGCCCAGTATCCCGGCGACTCGCGGCGGACTCAGCTGAGCTCGCGTGTAATGAGAAGTGATGTGGGGATTGGGCGCGGGTTACCAACGTCAGCAGCGCCTCGCCCCAGTGGTTTCCGGACTTTCGCCCCACGGCATAGTTGTGAAAGTTGCTCATGGCGGCGAAATTGCGCGAGGTGATGGGCGACTTGCGAGGCCGATAGCTGAAATTACCCGGTAGTTGCGCCCAGAAGGCCGCTTCCAGCGCCAAATCCTCGCGTGCCACGCTCATCCCGGTATCTGCGAGCAGGGTGCGGGCGAGCGCGACGGACTCAGTGAGGCGCGCGATGCGCCGCGCCGGCGGCACTGATCCCGAGCCGCTCCTCTCCTCCTCGCGCACCTGCAGTGTGAGGTGGTGATCCCCCATGACAAACTCATTCCCGGTCAGGGCATCGAGTGCCTCGACGAGCTCCTCGGCTTGGGAGACCGCATAGTCACCGGCATTGGCCATCCGGGCCTGCTGGCGCTGCAGCAAGGTTTGCCCGGCGGTCTTGCTCAAGAAGGTGAACGACTGCGTCAGGACAAACGGGAATGGGGCTCTGAGCAGGGCATCGAACATCCCCACCGTGGTAGGCGTGGGATACTCTTTGATGCCGAGCATGGCGCCAAAGTGCGTGGCACTCGGGGTGCGGTATTCGATGACCTCCGTCCCAAAGAGCGACCGGGTCGTGGCCAGCACGTCTTGGAGCGAGGCGCGTGGCATCGGGACCCTTACCTGCTCGCCATTAATCAACAGCGCGAAGAACTCCAGCACGCGCGAGAACCGCCTGCCGCTAAGCTCGAATATGCCCAACCGCTCGGGCGCGTAGCGCGCCAACGCGGCCTTAAGTGTCTGCGCCAGCTTCTCGCACGCCTCGCGAACGTCCGACCCGGTGAGCTGGGTTTCGGGCGAGCGCCATTCCAGGAGGCGCGCCAAGAGGCTGGAGGCGCTGCCGATGACGGGTCGGAAGACCACCGAGAGATACCACTCGTTAACCATCAAAGTCTCACCGGCGAGCCGGCTCTGGTAGCGCTGCTCGAGTTGGGCGGCAAATCCGGCACCTAACACCCGAGGAGCTTCTGAATCCGCCCGCCGGCGGATGAGGTGTGTCCACAGCGCAAAGTTGGGCGTGGACAGGTTTCGCAACAGGAGATTCAATCTCTCATGCCAACGGTTGAGTTCCACATCATCCGCACACTCAAAGCTCGCCCCGTCCAGTTGGAACACCTGGACCACATCGCCGTGCGCCGTCGTCACCAGGTGATCAGAGACCTGCGCCAGATAGGGGATATGGTGCGAGGCAGACAGCTCACGGCGGAGCCTGCCCGCTCGAGCGACAGCCCTCATGGGCGAACCCCGGAATGACTGATCGACGGAGACAGGCGGCCGCGACGACGCCCGGCGCGATTGGGCAGATCAACCAGAAGCGGGCTCCCGCTACTTGCCTGCCAGAGCCTGAAGTTGCCCACGTGTGCCAACAGACGCGTCCGGGCCCACAGAACCGCCAGATCGAAGATCCGCGGTTCGCGAAGGCACAGCAGCGCGCAAGTCCCGTGAATCGGCAACGCCACCAGCAGCGTCAGGAGGTTCTTCGTTAAGAGAAACGCCTCCATGGTGAACACCAGGTTGAAGAGGAGCGCTGCGTAGGTCACACCCCAGCGCATCGGCGGCCGTGTGGCCGCGACAAACAGGGCATCGCAGACAAGTCCGGGGTTGCGCTCGCTCATGGCGCCCCCTCACACGCCGAACATGCCGCGGATCCAGGCCACCAACTGTGGGGCACCGAACACCACGGCGATGCCTACCATGGCTGCAATCGGCCAACCCCAGGAAATGCGATTCGCCATCGCCATGACCCCCAGCAGCATGACCAGGATGATGGCAATGGGTGTGGCCCACGCCAGGAGGTTCGTCTGCAGGGAAGTGGCGCCCGTGAGGAAGGGCGAGGCCTGCGCCATCGCCAAGGCCGGTACCAGGGTGATGACGGCCAGAACCGCCCTTGAGATCGCCAGAACCCCGTTCATGCGTGTGTTTGTCATAGACCCCTCACGGCTCTCACCTTCTTTTGCGAGACCCTCAGGTCCCACCCTCTTGTGTCAGAGGCTGGGGCGCCGAGGTCTTGAGGGCTATGGCACCATGCAAGGCCCAATGGAGGCCATTCGAGTTTCCGGGCGAAATCCCGCAAAACTCCGACGACGTTCTGCAAAGTGGGCGCTTAAGGTTCCCATTACCCCGCCGCCGCGCGCACCTTCCGTCGAAGTATTGCGGCTGAGGGTACGAGTCGCGCCTACTTTTTCGGGCATGCATCCGAGCTGATTTGGGAATATCATCTCATTTCAGAAGCTGCCCCGAGGTGCCCCATGGCCACCCCACTTGTCCGCAAGACAGCTCCGCAGAATCGCGAAGCGATGACGGCTCTTACTCGGGGAGGGCTCGCCCTGATCTGGGACGCGGTGCGCCTGCCCGTCCTGGCGACCCTGTTGATCCTGGAGCCACCCTTTCGTTTCGTGCTGTCGGGGATCGCCTTGCTGGGATTTGCGATAGCAATATTCTTCGAGTACATCGTCCGACTGCCGAACTTCCCGTTTGGACTGGTGCTCGGGCTCTCGGCGGGGTGCGCAGCGCTGCTGGTCCCCTTTCACCTGTTGATCCGACTGGTCTCGGTGCGTCCTTGATCGATCCTAGGGCAGCGCGAGGCTCGCCCCCGAGTCGTTGAGCACCTCCATCCGCGCGGTGGCGTCCCGCCCGCGCGGCGACTCGACCGGCCCGCAATAGGCGCAGGACTTTCGCGAAGCCCCGTACCGATCCAGCACCATCGCGCTCCCACACCCCACGCAGCGCTCCACCACCAAATCGCTCCCTTGGGCGATAGCGATCACCAGGAGCGCCGCATGCTCCAGAGTGACAGCGGTCTCGGGCATCATGGATTGATACATCTCGAAGGCGCCGCACAACCGCTCGCCGCGCACCACGCTGGGCAGTTCTCGCGCGGCGTTTGTGCAGGCACCCTCCGGAAGCACGTTGAACGCGTAGCAGCACCCGATCAGTGCCGCCGCCTCGCGCCGAACATGGGCAGTGCGGAGAAAATAGCCGACGCTATTCGGGGACGGCCCGCGGTGGCGCGATGTCTCGTGCTCACGTGAATCTGTCCGGTGGGAGTCGTGAAGCGTTCGAATGCGGTCCTTAGGTAATCCCGTCCATGCCGCAATGGTTTGCGAACGCGCCTCATGCCCGATCATGCGCCACGCCAGTGTGTAGCGTCTCAGATCGCGGCTGTACCGATCACCCCAAACACGCATGTTTCATTTTTGCGCGTTTTCCCCCAAATTTAAAATAGCCATTTAACATAATGTTCCACGTGTTTTTGGGCAAAATCGCCCAAAACTTCGAGTGACACGATTATGTGAGGCGCTCACAATGGCGCCAACAACAAGAACAGCACAGATCTTCACGCTCCATGAGTAGGCCCCCAGATCGTGTAGGTTTAGCGCTCGGGCCGATCGCTGTTCCGCGCCGCGAAGAGCGCATCGGCCCCCTATCTGATGTCAACGCCCAATGTCTGCGATGGCTTATTAAGGTGTCGAGTCACGGCAGGCACGCAGAGTCGGGGTTGCTCGGTGAGATCAGCGGGCGACTGTGCGCCCTTACAACATCCGAGCGAAGCCATGCCGCTCGATTTCCCTTCCTGTTGGTCGACATGAGGTTCGATGATTTGGAGTGGTGGCACCGAATGGGCTCGCAAGTCGGTCTGGCGCCACCCAGACCCCTGTGGCTCTCGCCGCTGCCTCGAAAGTCCACGGTTGGGCTTGCGCGTTCGACGCTGGTTCTGGCCTGGCACACCGCGCGTGTGGATCGTGAGGCGGCAGTCCTCCTGATTGGCCTGTCCCCTCCTATAGCCAGTCACCTCACACGGCTTCATTTACAGGATCTGGACCGAGTTGCGGAGAAGCATTACCGGCACCTGCGCCCCCGATGGAGCGACCAACCGTCCATCTGGAGACATTTGCTTGAGGCCTCACGCACGCAAGAGATGACTTCTGGTGCCTCCTTTGTGCTTCGCGGCTTGCAGCTCGCCGCGGGAGAGCTATTGCCGATTCAGGCACAAGGGCTGGCAGTGCGTGAGCGATCTGAAACTCCCTCAGTCCTATTGGCGCGTCGCAGGCGATAGCAGGTTTGAGAATCTACGTATGGCGACTCATGGGGTATTAAGGAGCAAGTAATACTAACCCCCGGCTTAAGGTTGAATGAGATGGAATTGGATCACCAACACGCGGATTTTCAGTCCAGTGATAAAAACGAGCTATGTCGCTGAATTAAAAGAGAACACTTCCCACACGGCGTCCAATACTTCCGAGAGATACGGGCACTGCAGGTCCTGATTCCCCGAGATAGCACCACTTAATATTGGACACCATTTTCCTTGCGAGCCGCATTCCTCGCGCAACTACGATTTTTGGATTTTCAGGAACCTTGGAGCCCATTCTCATCCAACCCAAAAAGTCCTGAGAAGCTGGATTGCCCAACAAGCAGTCCGCCGTAAGTGGTGCAAACTCGAAAGCGTCGTTCGGATGGAGCGTTTACTTTCGATCGACGTAGCAGAAGGCTACGTGCCAAGACTTGTTGAATTTGGTTCTTTCTCGTCCGGCGCAACTTTTGAACTGATGGTGGCCAGGGTGGAATCGAACCACCGATACGCGAATGTTCGTGAGGCCTGGAACTCACCCTACTCCAACCCAGGAAATTCTAAGAAGCTGAACTTCGTAGAGAGCACTTCCGACGTAAGTTGGCACAGGTTGGTTGCGCGCACGTGCTTCGTCTCTCAACGTGCCGGCTTGCTCGTTTATGTACATAATGAGCCATCGCGGAAGCGCCGTGGATAGCGAACGCCCAGATCTCACCCCTGGGTTTCACAGTAGCTTGTGGACGCGTCTGCACCAGTTATGGGCCTACCGTTGAGCTCCGCACCCAAAAACCCGGCTTTTGAATCACTTTCCGCAGTTGTTCTTGTATTATTGGGGCTGTTTCCGTCAAGATTACGGCAAGTCGCGTCATAGTTACGCAAGTATTGCGAATTCACTGACAGACAGGGGCATTGGACCGAGCCAGCATCCCCCAACAATGAGTTCCTCAAAAATCCAAATGCCCCAGGCTCAAGTGTCTTCCTGATCGATCCACACGGCAGGTAGATCAATGCAATTTCGTCAAATCTATTTGCAGGTGTAAGGGCGACATGCTCCGCGAAATGCTTGATAGAACCGGCATTGAACCAAGAAAGGCTGCGGGCCTACTTGGAATTGACACCGAACTTTTTGAAGAGTGGCTTTCAAATCAAAAGTCCATACCACAGTCAATACTAGACACGCTGTCTAGTGTCGTTGGTCTCGACCTGTCGCCCTATATGCAACGGAAGGTGGCCAGCCAAGAAGCTGCTTCGCTTACGCCAGCGATTTGGTTCCGCTTCCGTGGTGAGCGGTTGGTTTCCGAGGACAGGGAATTCGTATTTCTAATTCGACGTCTCGGAAACTACATCAATGACTTGGAGGAGGTAACTGGGGCGCGTGCAGTTGGCTGGAAAGCCTTGTTCCAAGAAATTCGCCAGCGCGTAAACATCCAAGCGCCACCGCGAATTCAGGGCATTGAGGCCGCGAATATGTTTCGTGAGTCCCGAGGCCTTTCCTCAGGTGCTGACGGCATTGGCGAGATACTAAGAGGTAACCTCCGCGCCATGGGAATGTTGGTCGTTGAATCGCCCATTCCTGAGTCTCAACTTGAGGGTTGCTGCTTCTACCTTGGGAACAGATCTACCGAAAGCGAGCGGCCATGTGTATTCGCCAATTCTCATCACACGACATGGTTCCGCAGAAATATGATCCTGCTACACGAAGTCGCTCACGCAATATTCGACGCCGAATCCGCGGGCGCCACCTTGGATTTTGTAGATGAAGGCGAACCCCACGAGTCATTGGCGGAACAGAGAGCGGACGCGTTTGCACAACAAGTGCTGGCCCCAAGACAGACCCTAGTGCATGTCACCCAGCGCTCAGGGATAAAGTGGAACGAACTCTCGCCCCGCGCATTAGCACGTGTAATTGCAGATGTTCACGCGGAAAAGAGAACAATCCTAAGGTCTGCATTTGAAGCGGGACTTATTTCGATGGAACTGTACGCCAAGTATGGTGAATACGACGTTAGCGCTCTTCTTCCGTCCTTGACTCAACGAGCGCTTTCTACTAGCGAATACATCAAGTCACTCACAGCTGATGAAGTAAGGTGGGTGGGCAAGCGAACTACGACGACAACCTCGCGCCCATTGCGGCTCCCTATGCCGTATGTAAAGTCCGTCGTGGACGTATGGGTTGCGGGTGACATTAGTGCCGGTAAAGCAGCAGAAATGTTGATGATTGACGATGACACTTTTGCAGAGCGCTTCGCCGAGCAAAATCACTCGGATCAACAATTCGCGTAGCTCAATTCTGCTGAGGCGTTTTCTAAAGACAAATGCCAAATCCTCCTTTGGTATTTGTTGACTCTGATGTCGTTATTCAAACGGTTCTGGCCAGCGCCTTCCCGATCTTTCGGTTCCTCAAATCGGTCTACGCAATTCAACCTGTAATCGTTCCTGAAGTAGAGGTGGAACTACGTTCGTTACGGAAATTCAAGGCGCAGGTAACGCCAGTCATAACAAAGGCAATCTCGAACGGCAATCTTAAAGTCTTCGACGCGGCTGCATTTGCGTTTTTGGCGACGCACAATCCGGCCTTTCAGATTGCGTCAGCCGGGGTGAGTTATACAGATATTCAGATTCTTGGAGCCGCACTTCATCGACGAGTTGACCGAGGAGAAGCGTATACATTTGCGACAGCCCAAAAGCTGAACCTACCTGCCATCAGCAATGACTTTTCTGCGATCCAAGTGTTACTCAAGACGGGGATACCCCTTCCTCCATCGATTTGTCGAACTTACGATTTGATTGCACTTAGCTATCAAGCAGGACACCACTCTGAACAGAGCTGCGAAGACTTTCGACGTGCTTTACTGGTAGGCCATGAGCACATCCAAGCGGAATTTAGATCCTGCTCGTTCCGGGAAGGGATCGTCCGTTTTTGCCCTAGGCTAATTGACGATTCGAAAGTGCGCGTCGGCATTGCTTATAGTGGCGCGCCTGGATTTCAAGCACCTGTTCTAATTAGCGCGGCACAAAAGTGATCCTTCCTGCGATTGGCTGGTAACTCGACATAGAAGACTACAATACCCTACGCTACTGAAGGCGGGGGGCGTCGCTGACACGCGGATTTTCAGTTCTTGCGGCCGCTCCAAGTGCAACCAGGCGCTAACGCTCCGTTGGCACACTAAGCCCGCATGATCAGCGTATTATCAGCTCCTTGATACTCGATGCACCTTCACTACGGACTCGAATGTTGGGTCACCCCGAGGTTACCTTGGCCTCGTCCGCGACCCCAGGGTCACCCCCCGATCAATACACCGGCGAGCAGCTCCAGAGCCTCTTGGCTGATCGGGAATTGACCTGCGCCACAGGCCCGGCATACACCAGAATGATGGCTTCGCTTTCGTAGGAGTCGTGGCCCGAAATACGCACCCCCACCGTTACGGCCTGGAGCTTGGGCGCTGAGCGGCGGGTCCACGCTGGAGTTGCCCCTATCCAACCGGACAGGCTGCGGGTTGTTGACAGCTGCGGATGAACTCACGGGGTGACTTCATTCGCAGTTCCTTGTGCGGATGGATCTCGTTGTAGTCCTCGAACCATGCCGATAACTGGGACAGGACGGTTTGGGCATCAGGGCGATCATGAACGTAGACGTAGTCACGCTTGAAGGTCTTCACGAAGGCCTCGGCCATCCCGTTGGACTGCGGGCTGCGTACCGGCGTGAAGCAAGGCACAAGGCCCAGGCCGATGGCAAAGTCGATGGTCTCATGGGCCCGATAGCAGCTGCCATTGTCCGAGAGCCATTGGATCGGCTGAGGAACGCGCTGAGTGCCGAAGCGCCGCTCCACGCTCTCGAGCATCAGGTCGCGGATCATCTCCCCGCTGATGCCGCCAGTGGAGGCGCACCAGGCCACGATCTCCCGATCACAGGTATCCAGGGCGAAGGCGACGCGGATCACCTCGCCGTTCCAGCACGCGACCTCGAGGCCGTCAGAAGTCCAGCGCAGATTGGGCCGGATCGTGATGATCTGGCCTTCGTGCGCTCGACCCGGCGGCTTGCCGGTGTAACGCTGCAGGAGCAACCCGTTTTGCGACATGAGCCGGTAGATCCGCTTGTGGTTCAGCCGCGGCAGGCCAGTTTTAAGGCGCTCCCGGTTCAGCAGCGCCCCGATCCGGCGATACCCGTAAGTCGGCCGCTCATCGACGAAGCTCCGCAGGGGCGCCAGGATCTCATCGTCATCGCTCTTCCGGTAATGGCTTCTGGGCCGGGACTGGCCCTTCAGCCGTTCGCTCAGCTGCGATCGGGAGACCCCCAACGTCTCGGCCACCCGTTTCACGGCAAATCCTCCCCGGGTAACAACGGCAAGCGCGAGATCAGTTTTTTTTCGTGCGCCACCTTCACCGCCTCGCGCAAGATCTCGTTCTCAAGGGTCTTCCTGCCCAGCACCCGCTCGAGCTCCCGAACCCGCTTCTGCAGCGCCAGAACCTCGGCTCTGGCCACCACCTCATCGTCCACTCGCACCGCTTCCTTCCCGCCCTCGGCCATACGCCGCCTCCACCCAAAGACCAGGCTGGGAGAAATACCATGACGGCGGGCAATATAGGAAATCGTCATCCCAGGCTGGCCGGCTTCTTCCAGCACCGCCAGCTTCTGATCGACCGAATAGCGTCGACGACGCTGGATACCGGCAAACACTTCCACGCGATCTGCACTACTGCTCATAGTCGTACGCCTAGGCTTACGCCTAGCCTCTGGCTATGCAGCTATGTCCGGTCGAAAAGGGGGCTGCTCCACACGCTAACGTAAGCGCTTAGGCAACCACTTTTCACAGACAAGGCACCCACCAGCGAGCACTGGATGTGGGTCCGCGCGGCCGGCCCACCGGGCCGGCGGATCATTCTCTTTGACTACGATGCCTCCCGCGGCGGGGCGGTGCCGCTGCAATTGCTGTAGGGGTACCGCGGCATCCTGCTCACCGGTGGCTATGAGGCCTATGGCAAGGTCGCGGCCACGCTCCATATTGTGCACGCTGGATGTCTGGCCCACGCGCGCCGCAAGTTCGAGGTGGCCCGCAAGGCCAGCACCACCGATGGCCAGGCGCGCGTCGCGCTGGAGTTCATCCGCGAACAGTATCGCATCGAACGATCACTCGCCGATCGACCGAGGCCTTGCGAGCCCGAGGAGCGCCTGCGCACTCGCGCCGAACAGTCCGCGCCGGTGATGCAACGGTTCAATACCTGGCTCGAAGCGCTGGCCCCGAGCGTTTTACCACAAAGCCTGCTCGGCAAGGCCGTGCACTACACCCTCGGCCAGTGGCCCAAGCTCAGTGTTTTCCTGACGCAGGCCGACGTGCCGCTCGATAACAACCGCTGCGAGAACGCCATCCGCCCGTTTGTGGTCGGCAGGAAGGGGTGGATGTTCTCGGACACCGTCCCCGGTGCCCTGGCCAGCGCTAATCTGTATTCGCTGGTCGAAACCGGCAAGGCCAATGGCATCGAACCGCACGCCTATCTCTCGCACTTGTTCGCACGGTTGCCCCTGGCCACCGGCGTCGAGGACTTCGAAGCGCTGCTGCCGTGGAACGTCAAGGCGGCATTGCCAACTTCACACCTGCACACGCTCGCGCAACGCAAGCACGCGGTTATTTAATCGCTTGCGTCGGAACAGCGCCGAGCGCTTCTGCAAGGCGGCGTAGCGGGCGAGTTCCTCGATGACCCGCGGGAGGCGAAAGCAACTAACGGCGAAGTCAGCGCGGCAGGCGGCGTGCGCGAGTGCGGCGGCGAGGTAGCTCTTGCCGACGCCGGTCGGCCCGGTCATGAACACGTTCAGGTGCTCGCGGACTCAACCTGCTTTACGAATACGTCTCAGCAATTCGCTCGCCTTTTGATACTTATGCCTTGCTGCGCGTAGAAGCCAACTGATTGCGCGCGCCCGGCTTTTATGAACACCATCACCGTACAGATAGCATAGCGCCAAGTTGTGCTGGGCGATCACATCCCCTTTGAGAGCGGCAAAGCGATACCAACGAACAGCACTGGCATAACTCTTGGAAACGCCTCGCCCCTCCGCGAAACAGACGCCATACTCTCGAGCCGCCTCAGAATTTCCGGATTTGGCTCCAAGTGCAAAGTACTTGGCGGCCATTCGTGAGTCCTGCGTAACACCTGTGCCGTCGCGATACAGCATTCCTAGATTAAATTGGGCTTCATGATGTTGCTGAGCGGCCGCCCGTTTGTACCACTTCGCGGCGACAGCAGGAGTTCTCCGTACGCCAAGACCATTGTCATAGCAGACACCGAGGTAAAACATCGCACGCACATGTCCGCTTCCGGCCGCTTTCGCCCAATAGCGATATGCTTGCTTCCAGTCCGCGATCTTTCCACGGCCAATCGCGGCTCGATAGCCAAGTCGAAATTGAGCGTCGGCGTTGCCCTGCTTCGATCTCGCGCGAAGCACCTCGTTTGTTTCCATGTTCCTACTCGTGATGTACAAGAAGCGTGGACAAAGTAAGTATGGCCGTGAATACTTCCAATACTTACTGAAGATACTCGAAACTCATATTAGCTTCTTCTCCTCCTCCCGCTTTTGCTTATCGCGTTCCTCCTGCTTTTGTTTGCGCTCTTCATCTCTCTGTTTCTGCCGCTGGCTTTTCTCCGGCTTCCATGGATCGCGACGATAGTCGCCCTTTTCGCCACGATGCTTGTCGCGCTTAAAGCGCTCTTGCCCTTTCTGGTGCTTTTCCTTTACAGACCGCCGTTTCCCACTCTTGTGTTCCGTAGCCTGCATTGGCGCCGAGGACTGCGCCGCAGGCGCCGGTTGTGCACCTTGTTGACTTGATTGCGAATTGTCAACGGCAGATCGATCGGCCGTTTTGGGGCTATCCGGCGCAGTGGCAATAACGACTCCACCGACGAAGATAGTGGTTATTATTGCGTCCCCTAACGCGACCACGCCAATTGCTTCGCCGACGCAGAAATCCCATAGGCACAACCCACTCGGATCCGTCTTATCCGTAGGATCGTTTCCAACGTATGTGTACAGGTCGAGATCCGGACCATACCCCACTGGATCTGTCTGCAAGAACCGACCTAGTTGGGGAGAGTAGTAGCGTGCGCGGTAGTAGTACAGCCCTGTTTCCGGATCAAACCGCCTGCCCGTATACCTAAACTGCTCACCCGTCACCGCAGTGGTAGAGATTCCATACTCGTCATAGGAGATCTGCTGCTGCAGCGTGCCGGTTGCATCCGTGGTGGCCAACACGGAACCCTGGTGGTTTGCGTGATAATAAGTATGCGCGGCGACTGTCGGGAACGTACTGCTCCCTTCCACACGCGCGATTCGATCGTCAATAACGGGACCCGTTACGTAGCGGCGGAGCACCGCACCGGTGCCGTCTAGCTCCGCAATCTCCTCATCCCCATCCAGCAGATACTGCGTCACCACGCCGCTAACCGTCTTATTGACCCTCCGGCCCAGGCCGTCATAGTCGTAACTAATGGTTGCGGTTGTGGACCCATTGACGGCAGCAGTCACTAGCCGACTCTCGGAGTCATACGTGTAGCTCTGCTTTCCACTCGCCGGAAACCAGGTCAGCAGATTCCCGTTGGCGTCATAGGTCGAGCTCTGGCCAGCGACACTCCCATATTCGTTCAATGCATTGGGAACATAGGCGGTGGTCACGGCACTTGGGGGGCCCGGCAAGTAGACGCTGTCGCTCGCCATGATGTTGGTGAGCTGGTGGGAGTGATTGTGTAAGTACGTCAGGGCGAGGGTCGTAGCATTAAGGGTGTGAGTCAACGCACTCAAGTCACTGTCGGGCTCGTAGGCATAGGCCGCTTTGTTAGTCGCCGTGGTAGAGCAGGTCGCACTCTGGCCCCCTGGACACATGTAATCCCGCCGCGATAGCGGATCGTAGTGGTAGAACGCCAATTCGCTTGCGCTAGTACTGTTTTCTCGTACATATTGCATCCGATTTAGCGCATCGTACGCGTAGGTTACGAAATACCCATCCGGCCATGTTGTGCGGGTGCGATTGCCGGCATTGTCCATTGAAGTTGCAAGGGTATCGTATTGATAGGACACTAAATGGTTGTCATTGCTCTCGGAGAGCCTGCGGTCCGCGGCGTCGTACGCATATTGAGTGGTGTGCGCGCCATGGCTCCCGCCAGCCGCTTCGCTCACTAGGAGCGGCTCTCCCACCAGATTGAACCCTGTCGCAACGACCCCTAGCCCCGCCGGCGTTTTGATGTCCAGCCGACTCAGGGCATCGAAGTGATACACCATCGAATCTCCCAGTCGAGTGCGCAGTCCGGTGCGATTCCCCGCCGCATCGTAGGTGTATTGTTCGTAAGTAGGCGTGGTCCCGCCTGCCGCCGTGCACGTAGGAATGCCACCGTCCGAGGCCGGGGCGGCGCAGTTGCTGCCTGTGGCGGCATTGGGGAAGAACGTGAACCGAAGGCGGTCTAGGCCATCGTAAAAAAAGTCAGTCTTGTTGTTATCGGCATCCAATAGGAAATCCTGGTTACCATTAGGCGTGTACTGATAATAGGCGTAGCGCAACTGGCCGGAACCGTCATAATTCGACGGGGTCCAAGTGGCCGCTGCCAGGGCATTGGCGCTGGCGGAAGGAAGTTGATTGCCGTCCGTTGTGATCCATCCAGCGCCCCCGCGCCAAGCGGCCACGGTCTGGCCTGCCGCGTCGTACACTGTGGCGACCTGCCTCCCGTCGGGGTCTTGCGCGACCTGTTGTCTTCCCGCCGCATCATAGGCGTAGAGCGCCACATTGCCCCCGGCGTCAATCACGCTCTTCAGATCGCCCGTTGGAAAATAGCCTCGAATATCGCTCTGCCACGTCAATCCAGGATAGGGAATTGCGCATTGCCCGCTGGCGGTCAGCCCAGTGGCGGTGGCTGAGTTGGGATCACTCGGTGCGGGACTCGTTGGCCGATAGCGATTGGTGCTGACCAACTGACCATCGGCGTCATAGCAATAACGTGTAAAGCTGTTCGAGACGGTGGGCGGGATCACAGTGGTGAGCCGACGAGCAGCATCAAACCGGTAGGTCGTAGTATCCCCTATGCCAACGATCGGGCCATCGACAGTGGCTGCGTTGCCCACAGAATCAAACGTAAACGCCGTAGTGAGTGCTAGGGCACCTGACTTCGACCCTGTGGTGCAGCCTCCCCCGACCGACCCAGGCGGGTTGTACGTCGTTGCCGGATCGGTAACGGCACTCAGCAGCGTGAAATGATTGGCCAGCGTGTTATACGTGAAAGACTTCACGCGGTTGGTGGTGCCATCTATCTTTAGGATGTTCGCCGTCAGGAGGCTCACCGTACCGCTTGTTCCAGCAAAGGAGCTGTAGCAGTAATCAGTCTGCCCAGTACCGCTAATTCCACCACTTTGGGCTGTGACTGTAGCGCGCGTGACTCGTTCCAGTTGCCCCGTGCCTGGCGCAGTGTTCTCATAGAGATAATCGTACGAGGTGACGTTCCCGTTGGCATCCGTTGCAGTCTTGGGCTGATTGCAAGTGGCTGGCCATGTACATGCGGTGACTGTCGGACCCTCCATGTAACTCGTCAGCTCAGGCGGAGGAGCGGTCAAAGAACTCGCAGGTTTGGGATGGTGCGTCGCGCTGAGGCGGTTGCTACGAACGTCGTAAGTGTACGTGTCAAAGTTCTGCTCCGGATAATTTGTCTGGGACATGCGCCGCGCGCTGTCATACATGTAACTCGTCACGGATCCCAGCGGATCGATCACCTGAACCTTATTGCTCCAGTGATCAAAGTACGTTGTCGTAACTGCGCCGAGCGGGTCGACCACTTCCGCTCGCTTTTGGTTCTGAGTCCCGTACAGATCATTGATGAAGTACTGCGTCGTGAAGTGATTTGGCAAACTGTTGTCCATGATCGAACTCACGCGAAACAGACTGTCGTAGCCAATCGTGATAAACGGGTTGGTGAGGTCTCCCGGCGTATACCATGCCGAGATCCCCGCATTCGGCCGCGGCATCGCCGGCGTGGACGCGGGAAAGGTGTAAGCGTAACCCGTAATGCCACCATCCGGGCCGACGACGTTGGAAAGATAGAGGGGATAGGGCCCAGCGAGGGTCACAAGACGCCCCGAGTCATCGTGCACCGACTGCGCGCCTATGCTGGTCGCGCACGGATCGTTGAAGGTCAGGCTACGCCCAAGATTATTCGAAACTCCGGCCAGACAAGCTTGTTGCCACGCCGACGTCCAACCGTCTGTCGCGTAGGTAAAGCTCAATAAGACCCCGCTTGGAAAGGTCCACGTCGTCGGCACGAACAAGTAGGTCGACGTGTAGGGCCACGGCCCAAGGCCGGACGCCCCGCCGGTTGGCAGAAACTGCTGAAAAACCAGCTTCGATCCGTCGTTCGCGGTAAGGTTAATCGTCACCCCCACTGCGTTCCAGACCCATCCGCCGTTGAATCCATCCAGAGTCTGAAGACCCGTCTGTGTGAGTTTGTCGGCACTGCCGGGCCCGGGGTCAAAGGTAAGATCCGGAAGCTTCGCAAATATTTGCCGTGACGGCGGGCGCGACACGACCACCGTATTGCGATTGAGGCTATTGATTAGCCAGTGCGTCGCAAAAATGTTCGCAAGTCGCGATCGAATGTCGACGGTACCCAGACTCAACCATCGTTGCACAAACATGCCTGTAATGATGCTGGACGCCGCCACACCCGAGTCCCGCCCCATTCCGGCAAATGCATCGGACTCGATCTGCGCCTTAATGGAGAGTGTGTGCGTCCAGCCCCCGCCGATTCCGGCCGGGTCCGATTCCGTTTGGATGGGATAATGTACACCCTGGATTGTTACGTCCGTCGAGCCAATCGCGCCCGCGGAATAGACCCTTTGGTAGGACAGGGAATACGGAAACTCACCCGTACCCGTAATCAAGTCAGGTTTGGGCGTGAGTTTAAGGTCGCCGGAGCTCAGATCTACGCCAAACAACTTGCGACTCTTTGTGGCGTAATCGCTGACCTTGACTGACTGTTCCGCTTGATTGGCGGGGTCGTCCGTGGGTGGCCCACCGGAGCCCTTGACGAGAAGCGGCCAGACGGTCTCGAGGTAAGCGACACGGTCGTTGTTGGCACCAAACGCAGCGATCCCTGTACCGCCGATGTTGAGAGTGGCGTTCGGAAGCGTAAAGGTTCCAGCGTCACCGTTCATGGGGACGATCATCCGAAAAGAGGGATTCGCTGTGGCGTAGCTGGTCATCGTTGAAGTGTAAATTGCAGGCCAATTGCTACTCGGAGTATTATTAAAGTACGTTGTCACCGTGCCGACATTTGCACTTGTAACATCGAGGAATGACACGTGGTTGGCGTTGGACAGCACCATCGCCGATAGACCTGCTCCACCGTCGAAGGGGCTATACGCCTGCTCAAAGACTCCACCCTCCAGTCGATTCATCGATGCGGCAATGCCCATGAACGCTGCGGTGCGATCATTTGACACGGCCGTCCTCGAATTGACGCTCATCATCGACTGGACATTAAGATTCGTCTCATTTCCCGTAATAAAATCCCCGGAAAACGCGATCCCAAGGGTGTGATGATTCTGGACGGCCGCAACGTTGATGGCCCCCGCGATCGTTCGCGCGCGCGACACCTCCGCCAGCCAAGTCGCCGCCGTCGTACTCTCTTGCTGCTCATAGCAAGGGTTCCAATCCATAGGATTCACCGGGACTACGGGGCTACCGACGCATTGGCCCGAGGTCTTGTTGGGGTTGGTGGTTTGGAGTTTGACGTGCAGTGGGCTTGTGGGATTCTCGATCGGCAGTCCGTTAGTCTTGTCGCGCCGTTGGAGGTCAGCGAAATGTGTGACCGTACTGGGTGCTTGATCCCCAAAGCCATTGACAATGGTAATGACTCCTGTGTGCCACTTGCTGGAGTCGCACCCCGTAATCCCGAACGCGCAGTCATTGAGAAGATTGATTTCCTGATTTGTTTGGATCTCATCCGCAAATGTGCCCGAATTGCCGCCGGGGATTGCAGCGGCGGCGTACGGATGGTTTACAGTCAGCGTTACAGTCGTTACGTCGCCAATTTGACCAGCCAGTGCGCTACCCACCAATGGCCGATACTCCGAGTACAGTGTAAAGTGCCCCGTGGTGGAGCCCGTCGAGCTGTAATCGGCGTAGCCCCAAATACGGATTCGATTCCCGGCGATCTCATCGGCGAAAAGCAACTGGTTGATCAGATCGTATTGCACGGTAAGTTTCGTGCGAAACGGGTCGGGGATATCGCCGGTCCAGGTATATGTCGCGCTGGCATAGGCCGAGGCGGGAAGAAGTGAGCCGGTGGTCGGTGATTGGCTGGTGTCTATAATAAGGCCACCGACGACGTCCTCGATGGCCATGTAGGTACCGTTCGTCGTGTTGTAGTTCTGAATATAGCTCTGAAGAGCGGTGGCGTATGTCTTGAGCTGCGATTCAATGCCGGACTGATTGACATTCGTTACGCAGTTGACGCCGGCAATTCCGCAAGTCTGAGTGGTCGCCGGCACCAGACTTGTTGCCAACAAGGAAGAGCCGCACGTGGTGACGCCACCGGGTTTACAATTCATCGCCGTAGCAAGGTCGATGCCGGTCTTGCTAATCAGGATTTTATAGGATGGATCATAGAGCACCCCGTCAGCAACGACCCAGACGTGGAGCATGGTGACGGACGTAATGGCAGTATTTGGTGTTGTCGGGCAGACGGTCGCGGTCGGACTATTGACCGCGACCGGCATTCCGCCATCCGCAAAGTACTGACAAGCTGCGGCTGCATCAGAGAATCCGGTCCATGCCTGGAATTGAGCTCCGGACAGACTGAGTGTCCCGACCGCATAATTTACGGTCGTTGAATAATTGCCGACGACGGCCCCTTGCCGTAGCAATTCCACCATTAGGTGCGCTTGGTCAAAGGACGTTCCGGACTGATCGATCAGTGCGCCGCGTGCACCCTTGGACAGCCCAAATCGAAACTCTGTGGCGATGTTATTTCGAATGTATTCGTAAACGATTTTCGCAAAGTTTGCGGCCGAGTATCGACCGGCGCCCAATGACCGCGCGAGTTCTTGGATCTCCGGCGGCCGCGATGTCCACGCCGCCAGGCCCTGTGTATGTGTCATGGGCAGTGTGTTGTAGTACTGAATCGCATTCTGGGGTGTCACGACTGGGGCGGTTACCAGCTTGACAGATGGCAGTTCCTGGGCCATCACAGGACGCAACCCGACCAGCAAAGTCATTGAGAGCGCGCCAGCAACAACAATGCTGCGCGCTGGACCCAGAATATTGAAACCAACTGATGGCCTCGTCATAGTGGCAACCCTACCCATTGGCATGTGAAGATCATCCCGTCGTCCGCGCGCCCGTACCATTGTTTTTAATGATCACCCGCACTACGATCCCGGATCGTTGCGCTGACGACGACCTGGCCCGCATTTAGGAACCCTCTTCGCCTCATGCAGAGTTTTCTCATTTTCCCGCATCACGACCATTCGCCAGCGCCACGAGCCGTAAGAATCAGCTGCACAATCCGGCCCGCTCCCGCCCCGTGCAACTACGTGAGCGCACGCGCTGCGTCGGTTAGGGAGTCGCCAGAGTGGACGCATCAAACAGTGCCAAAATGTCGCCCGCGTCTCGATCCACGACAGCGACACCGGTCAGCGCGTTACCGCTATCAGGCGTGAACTCCCCATACATAATCTTCGCCTGAATCAGGTACCAATCCATTGATTGCCCGCGCCACTCGGGCGGTGCCTGAATACGAAGATACCCGTCGGGTATCAGAGTTGTGGCGCCTGGGGGTTGCGCATCGGAAGCGGGCGGGTCACCGTCTGCCGCCCTGGTCTCGCCTACGACCGCCAGCGCCAAGAACGCTGTGACGAGCGCCGCCACAATACACACACCGTTTCGCATCATCGGCTCTCCTCACTGGTCCCGCGTTCTGACACATTGCAATCCACCATCCCCCAAGCCACCGTCATCACTGCACGGCGCACAATACTTACGCGCCGTAATCGTCAATGAGCTCATTCGTGCACGATGGTACAGACCGGAGTGCCTCCACTGATTCCCAGCGGTGTTGTCGTCCAAGACCACGACGCTTGGCCGGCCGAGTAGCCATAGCCCGCTGTCGCTCCCGTGTGCACTGCGCCGCTGCCAACCTTGACGGAACTGAGCCACGCGGCACCAGGATCGGTTGAGAATCCGCTTACTTTGAATACCCCAGCTAGCCACCCTCCACCTCCATTAGGCGGAGCGTCGTGATCCCACAGAATCTGGTAGGTATAGCCATTAGTGGTCGTCGTGGGCGACATTGATCCAAGCGGATAGACCAAATTGAAGCCGGCATCCCGATCGGTCGTGCCAACCGTCATCACCGGCGAATCCGTGTAGTAGGGTAAGGTGGTAAACGAGTTACTTGTCGCGGCTCCCGGATTGCCCGCCGCGTCCTTGGCGCGAAGGCCAATGGTGTAGGAAGTAGATGGCGTCAATCCGGTCAAGTTCGCCGTAAGCACGTTTCCTAGCGAGGTCCAGGCGCCCCCATTCTTCTGGTATTCGTAGTTTGTGACGCCGACGTCGTCAGTGGCCGCGCTCCAGCTTACCTTCACGGTTGCGGGGGTAATATTAGTGAAAGTTGGTACGCCCGCTGCGCTCGGCGGAAACGTGTCGGCGACGGTCGTCAGCAGTGCGCTGCTCGCCGCGCCCGCCTTACCCGTCGTGTCCCGGGCGCGAATCGCAAAGGTATAAGAAGTCAACGGAGACAATCCTGATAGGTTAGCCGTCAGCACATTGCCTAGGTTGATCCAATTCCCGGAATTGAGGCTGTAATCGTAGGCCGCGACGCCCGCGGTGGCGGTCGCCGCGGTCCAAGCGGCCGTCGCTGTCCCGCCCTTAATGGCCGAGAATGTGGGTACCCCAGGTGCCGTCGGGCCCAATGCACCCGGGCCGCCTTGCGCGGTGGCCTTGCGATTCCCCGCCGCATCCAGCGTGTATGTTTCGCCTGCGGCATTGCTGTAGACCGTGGATTTGAGGCGGCCGGCCTCATCGTACTGGTAGGCGACACTTCCAGACGCGGCAGATACAAGAGTTGGGGGCGTCAGAGAAAGCAGTACACACAGCGCGATTCTCGAAGTCTTCACGCCCGAGCCCCGCCTAGGATCACCAGACGCTCGTCGAGTGGCGGTCGAAGAGCCACGCAGAACTTAGCGTCCACTCTCCGCTCCTTGAATCGCCGGCGTCCCCATCCGGAGGCTCCTTATTCTTAGTTCTTGGGCCGCTCCGCTCAATTGAAGCTACTCTGCCATTCGAAGACTTGCAAGGGGTGAGTGGTGTTTCCGGTGAGTCGCCCGATTAATTGCCGGCACGGCGCATGACGATTGTCTTGCGCGCAGGCGCGCACCCGAATGATCTCGCCAATGAGGCTGACCTGGTCCTGCAATGAAACGGTCACAGAGGAAGGAGGTTCTCTCGAAGTCGTCTCGTCGGCGCCAGCGGTAAGATGCCGATCACGCCAATTCAGCGCTGCGCACACAGAAGGTACGCACTCGGACCGCGAGGGCTCGGCCCGGCGCGAATAAACGGTCAGCCCGTCGACCAGACCCTCATCCAATGCCTCTCCTCCGAACACCCGGCGCAGTTCACCCACGCTTTGGAAGGGACCGTTTCGCGGTGGATTGCGCCGCCCGGTGTTCGCGTAAATGGGCGCCTCCGCACCGAGAGCTTCTGCCATATCTTTTGGATCACGCCAGTCCACGATTCGGGCGGCGAGAGTTTTCGCCCGCTCTGCCGGCCATCCGGCAGCTTCAAAATACGCCGCAATCAAGTCCGTCGGCGTTTCATTGAGATCAATCCTTCCCGCATCGCTCTCGATCGTCACGCGAATCGGTATGCCAGCCACTTCCTGGTCTACCGTCGTAGACCTCATGCCAGCGGTGTTCGGGCTAGCCATCCAGGGCAGAAGCGTGAGCCGAATCGCACTGTCCAGTGACTCTCTCACTTGCGCCGCTTCGCCAAAATGCTCGGAGTGTCGGCGCGCATCGACACTCAGGACCGTCATCGCCGTCGCCAGGATCGTCAGGAGGGCGAGGAGCCATAACACAGCAATCAGGGCAATGCCCGCCTCACGCGGTCCCGAGGCTCGACTCCGACCTCGATGTCCTCGGCCTATTTGTTGGGGTGCGCGGAATCCGCTGGTGGCGCCGTTTTCCACTGAGGTACCACTTTTTTGAGGTCGCGAAACTCTTTGCGCAACTCTTCCATCACCACGCTCGACTCGTCCGTGGTGCGAACGACCCTTGGCGTGATCAACACCACCACCTCTGTGCGAACACCGGTCTTGCCTGTCGATCCGAACAGCGCCCCAAAGAGCGGAATGCGCCGGAGGAAGGGCAAGCCACTACGCGTGCGGGACTTCGATTCGCGGATGAGGCCGCCGAGTGCGATGGTCTCGCCATCCGCCACGGACACGACCGTCGACAGCTTTCGCTGCTGGATGGTGGGGGAATCAATCCCCGAAGTGGTCGTGGGCACCACGTCACTGACTTCCTGCGACACTTCCAGCAAGACGCGGCCACTTGTGTTCGCGCGGGGCGTCACGTGCAAAATGACGCCGGTGTCGTGCAGCTGCACCGAATTGACAATTGGGGCAGAACCTGCGGTCGTGCTTTGGGAGGATTGCACGGTAATCGGCACCTGATCACCGATCTGTAGATTCGCCTCGTGATTGTTGAGTACCATGAGTTTTGGCGCCGACAGCACGCGCACGTCGGTCAGGGATTCGATCGCATTGAGGACCGCCCGGATATTGGTACGCCCGGTATACAAGGTCGAAAACCCTGGGAAGCTCTGGCTGATCGCCCCAGAAGAGGATTGGCTCAGCGCCGCCTGGGCGTCATTTCCCACGTACGACCACTGCAGTCCGAATTGAAGGTTGTCATTTAACGTGACTTCGGCAATCGAGGCTTCGATCAACACCTGCAGCGGCACCACATCCAGGCGCTCCAAGGCGCTCTTAATCGGGCTAAATTCGCTGGGGGTGGCCAGAATCAGCAGCGAATTGTTTTCCGGGCTCGGTACGATCCGCACGCCTGCCTCTCCTGAACCTCGATTGGCTTGCCCCGAAAGCCGCGGCGCGCTTTGAAGCGTCGACGGTGCCGGCGGCAGGCTACCCGCCAAAGCGGTCGACGCCGAGTTCAGGTTTGGGAGCGGGGTCGGGCTCAGCGTCGAGGTGCTGCTCTGTGGGGCGTCGTAGGAAATGGAGAGAATGTCAGAGAGCGTCTGGGCCAGATCGTCCGCCTTGCCGTTTTGAACGTCGTACACATAAATGCGCCGGCCCGGGCTGGCCCCGGCCACATCGAGCCGATGAATCCATTTCTCAACCTCGGCAACATATTGGGCCCGGGGCGTGACCACCATCAGGGAATTCAGACGACTTAAAGGCACCAGCCGCACCACTCCAGCGATCGGGCTCTTACTTTCTTCGAACACTTCGGCGAGCTCGGATGCAATGGTCTTGGCATCCACGTACTCAAGCGGGAACATCGCAAATGACATACCCGAGAGCCAATCGACATCGAACGTGTTGACCACGCCCATGAGCGTTGCGATCTCCTGGGCGGTACCGGCCAGAAGTAGCATGTTGCGCGCTTTGTCCACACGCATGATGCCCCCTTCTGGCGCAAAGGGTTGCAGGACGCGCTCCATTTCGTCCGCACTCACATACTCCAACGGGACAATGTAAATGCCGTAGCCGCTCTGCCCCACGCCTGGTTTTCTCAAGCCACCGATTCGGCGAGGGGCGTCTCTTAGCAGGACAATGTGGTAGGCGCCTCCTGATTCGATCATGGCCGCCCCTTGCACGCGGAGTGCGGCTTCCAGCGCCGCCAGAGTCTCCTCTCGCGTCAGCGGGCGCGCGGCCTGCAGGGTCATGGTGCCTTTGACCTGAGGATCCACGGTATAGGAGACGTCCAGCCCATCGCCCAACACGGCGGCAACTACCGAGGCCAAGTCGGTGTCGGTGAAGTTGAGTTGATAGGCACCACTTTGCCCGGCGGGCGGCACCGGCACTGCGGCACTGACGCTGGGAGGTACAGGTTGCAAAGTGGGCGCCGCCGCAGGTACCGGCGTCGCTGTGGGCCCTGGGGGCAAACCTTCAGCATGCGCAGCGCGCCACGCACTGGAGCCGAAGGCCGCCCCAATACACAGCATGGCGGTCCATAAAATGCTGGGCGTTGAATACCGGACACTCGAACGCCGGCGAGGGGACTGCACTGAGCGGTTCCTTGAAATTGTTCTTATGGCGCGAGTCTACTGTGTCGATGGCGGGGGGCGATACAGCCGAGCACCGGGATCCCCGGTGGGCTGCCCATCGGCCAGCGGCAAGGTCTTGTTCAAGGCATGGAGGCCCACACCGCTAGTGACGTCCGCGATATGCGCCGTTGGCGCTGCAATTGAGCCTCTCAGGTTAGCGGTGGCCCCTTCGATCTCATATTGATCCGCATCGTGCCGCAGCCTGACACGAGTCCGCTCTACCGCTAGGACGGTCCAACCCTCCAGATCATCACCAGGCCTAACCCGCTTGGTAACCGCAGATCCGGTCGGTTGGAGTAAGGCGACCGCCGGGCGACCCGTCGTGAGGATCGTGCCCAGCAATCGATAGTCAGGCTTCGGGGACGACGTTATCCCCGGCGCAGGAGGGACGTAGAACTGTCGCGTCGGATAGAACAACGCTCGATCCTGAATCACCGCCACCTGCGACGTGTCCGTCCCAGACAGTTTTTCCAACAAGGCAGACACTGCAATTCTCGCTGGACGCGTGGCCAGCAGCGTTGCACTCTCGGTGCCCCGCCAGAGCCGATGCGCCCACCAGCCGCCCAGCATCATATTTAATGCCACCAGCGCGACGGTCAATGGCCGCTTGAACAAGCCAGTCACGGCACACCCCGCCGGGCATAGGCCACAAGATCAAGATTCACCTGGAGCCGGGCGTTCTGCTGGGGCAGTTGGGCCTGGGGTGCCGTGACCTGCAGGCGTTCCACACGAAGATAGGCGCCGTGTGTATGGCTACTCAGCAAGATATCCTTGAGTTGATCGATCGTCATCGATGTGGTCACCCGCACGGGATAGGCGGTAAGCCCGTCGACATGGCGAGTGGCCAGCGCTTCAATCACCGGAGGTAATTCGCCGCGGAACAGATCCTCCACATGACGTTGTGCCGCGGCTCCCGGTGTGGCTCCGGCGGGTACCTCTAAGAATTTCTGCCAGATTGGAGCAGCCTGCACTTGTCGTTCCAGTTCGCCCCAGGGCGCGGCTGCATTTTTCCAGCCGCGCTCCTGCGCCAGGGACCGGCGGGCCTGCTCGCGCCAAGCCGATTGCGAGGAGATCAGCCACTCAAAAGGCGTCACCACCCCGCCCCAAACGACCAGAACTACCAGAGTAAGCCCCGCCAACGCAAGCGTGCGGCGTGCGGCAGTTGGCCAATTCGCCAGGCGGTAGGCTGCGCTCATGCGCCCTTCCCCTGAGCCAGGGAGCGATCGGCACCGGAACTGATCGTGCCTCGAATCGCAGCGGTTTGCGCTTTCGCACTCACCTGCACGCGCGTTAGTGCGGGCCCTTCCGGCATCGCATTGAGCAAGGTAACTTCTGTAAGCCGGGGCGCGTGCTGCAAAGCCTCCAGCAGCCCGGCAGAAGTGACGGCGAACCCGGTCATCTTGACGGTTGCAACGCTAGAATGAGGCGCATCGATCGACAGCTCATACGCCCAACTGTCCCGCGGCACCCGCTCGCTCAATTCGGCAAGCACATCGGCCGCGTCCCCGGCCGCCACGATCCGCGCTAACGCCTGAGCCGGTACAACCCGCCGACTCAGGGCATCCGCCTTGCCCGATACGGACAACGCCAGCTCAGAAACCTTCGCCAGCTCACGGCTCACCACCACACGCTCCCGCCAATTCTGCACACCCACGGTGAGCGCGCACAGCACGCCCAACACAGCACCGGCCTGTAGCAATCGGCGATCAACGACCGAGAGCGTGGTCGGTCGCCATCGCGCGGCCTGCACCGCCAACACATTGCCAGCGATCCCCGTCGTCCCGACTGCCACGCCCGCGACGACGGGCCTCAACCCCCAAGCCTTCGCTGTGCCGAGGAGCCCATCGATCACATCGCGGCGCGTGATGATGATTTGCACCCGCACAGTTGGTTCGCCCCACGCCCGCGGTAATTCGCGATGGGTAAAATAAAATCTCGCCAACGGTAGGGGCAGCTCGCGCTCAAGATACAAGCGCACGATGTTTGCCATTTCGCGCCGAGCGCTTAAGGGCAGCGACAGTTCTCGTACTAGCACCCGATCTGAGCGCAAAGCGATGTGGGCGCGAGCGCCAGCCATCCTCTTTAGAATCTGAGCCTCGGGCCACACATCTGTTGGCCCACACTGCACCTCTCCTAGCGGCACCACGGAACGCCCCTTTCGTTGCCACAGCAAGCAGTTTCCGCTATCAAATTGCAAGATCACGCGCGTCGCTGCTTTTGGCGCCCATCGACTCCACAAATCTTCCGCCATGTCCCGCAGCTCGTGAATCCACCAGCGCAGCAACTCACCAGTTTCGCCTTGAAACGTGCGCAATCCCGCGAACCGTCCGGTACTCATCTGCCCGCGTCCCGGCACGCCTGTGCCACCACATCGAATTCGCACCGTGCCGTGTCTGTAATCCGCGGTGCCGCGAAGAAAATGGGCCAGTGGCGCGCGTCACCCGGCGGAAATGCGATCTCTAAGGCAACTAAACCTGGAGCGTGGCGCTGGTTCTGCCAGCTCGATCGCCACGGGACATCGTGTGCGAAGCCTTGCTCATCCCGCACCGGGGCGGATCGATAAGCCCACCTCAGCGTTTGAACGGCCGGCACCAGGATCTCATCCGTCGCGCCCATTGGAGAGAGGCCGATCGCTCGATAGTTCCCTGGCGCCGCGTCAATCACAAGATCCTGAGTCCCGTCACGTCGCAGACGCAAACCAATTCGGTAGCGCTGTGCATCGCCGATGGCCATCGGCGCAGGGGCGCTTAGGGTAAGCGTCTCCGCCGTTCCTTCGAGGCCGCCGGATCCGGCTGCACTGTTGGCCGTAGAGTCAGGCAACTCGGCGGCCTCTATCAGTGCTCGAAGGGTGCGCTGCGCTCGCAGCACATCACGCGTCTGCGCGGTGCCACGCACCACCTGCGCGTAGGTGCGCTCCCCGGTGCGAAAGGCCGTCAGGAGACCGAGGGCCAGGAACGACAACAAAGCCAGCGCCACGGTAACTTCAAGAAGGGTCATACCCTTGAACGTACGGCAGCCCATCAGTGCACCCACGCCAGCTCGACGCTGCGCAAGAGCACCTCAGCCCCCGAAGAGCCCTTTGGTTTAACGCGCACAGCCACATCGAAGGCATGCCACGGGCCGTCCCGGTGAGTATCGAATTCGTGCTCGGAGGTCTGCACACGCCACTCCAGACCATCGGGCGTCACCCCGCTCTCCTCCGGCGGCCATGGAGTTACCCGCACACGAAGTGCGGCCAATTCAGACTCAGCCGTCAGCCACGCCCGAGCTCTTTCGTCTGCCTTGCCGGTGCGGCGCATCGCATCGCGGGTAATCTCGTACAACGCGCCCACACTGAGAGCGAAGATTGCGAAGGCAACCACCACTTCGATCAGGGTAAAGCCACGCTGGTTTACTCTGGATCTCACGGTACACGCCCGCGGGTGATCCGGCCCGTCAGGGCGCTCACCTGGACACGCGCCTGGTGCGATCCGTCCACCACCTGAAATTGCGCTCCGTCCGTAGACCCGTCGGGATACACAACAAGTGCCGGTGTCGCACGACCCAGCCCATCAGTCAAAGTCACCTTAGTGGAATCGGCCCAACTCACGGGTTGCAAGGCCGATCTCGCCTCCGATGGATCGGCGATCAAAGTGCGGTCCACCAATTTCAGGCGCAAGGGCCTGCCACGCGCCTCACTCTCCGCCTGCGCCTCATCGACGAGCGCAACCAGTCGCTCCGCCGTGGCGGCGACGCGCCTTCCGGGCAGCGCACGACCCAGTGCCAGGGGCACCATTCCGGCCATCAGCGCCACGATGGCCAGTACGACGATCAGCTCAAGCAGCGTGAAGCCCCACGCGTGTTGCTCCCCAGCCCTGAAAGCATTACCAATTGCCCACATCGCGCGCATCCCCGTCGCCCCCCTCGCGGTGGTCGGAGCCCAAAGTGTAGACGTCAAACTCACCGGCGTGGCCCGGCGTCTTATACAAATAAGGTGTGCCCCAAGGATCGATGAGGCTGTCGCGCCTTTGGATATAAGGGCCGTCCCAGTGTGGCGCCGCACCGGGCCGGTCCACCAGCACTTTCAAGCCTTCCGCGTTGCTTGGATATCGCCCGTTGTCCAAATGGAAGGAATCGACGGCGGCGGCCAGCGCCTGCACCTGCACCTTGGCGGTCTCGCTCTTGGCCTTGCGCAGGTGCTTGATCACTTGGGGTGCGGCGATGCTGGCCAGCATCGCCAGGATCAGCAACACGACCATCAACTCGAGGAGCGTGAATCCGCGAGCCCTCGCCATTCTGTCACATGGCCAAGTCATTGATGCTCAGCAATCCCATTAAGACTGACCCGATGAGCGCGGCAACGATAGCGCCCATAACAATCGTCAGGAGCGGTACGCCGATCGCCAGCAGGCGCTGCAGACTCAATTGTGCTTCTTCCTCGAGCACTCCGGCCGCCGAGAGCAGCAGCGGCTCGAAGCGTCCCGTCTCCTCCCCGACGTGCGCCAGTTGCACCGCGATCGGTGGGAACACTTTGGCCTTAAAAAGCGCCTCAGACAAGGCCTCTCCGGCCTGAACCGCACTCGTCACGCCCTGCACCGCCGCCGCCAAGACTGTATTGGAAACCGTCCCGCGCGCGACCTTCAGGGCCGTTGGAAGTGGTACCCCGTTTTGGCACAAGGTGCCCAACGTCCGAAGTAGGCGCGCCGTATTCAGCGTGAGGGGCAACCCCAAGGTCAGGTTGGACATTAGCACCCAGCCGTCAAAGTGCTGGCGCCCGGAAGGGGTGCTGACCCACCTATGAATGAGTCCGAACCCTATCAGCCCAAGACCCAAGAGCACCCACCAGTCCTGAGTCATGAATCGCCCCACGACCAGCACGACCCGCGTGGCCAGGGGGAGCGGTGCTTCGGACTGGGCAAACAGTGCTTCGAATCGGGGCAATACGAAGGTGAGCAGGACGATCATGGTGACAAACAAAACAGCGGCCAGCATCACCGGGTAAATCAGGGCAGCACGAATCCGCTCAAGCAAGGCCAATTGCTGCCGTTGAAGCTCGGCCAGGTGCGCCATGGATTGCGGCAGCGCGCCGCCCAGCTCACCCGCCTCAATGAGACTCAGAAAGTACGGAGGCAAACGCTGGCCACTTCGAGCAAACGCCTCCGCCAACGTTGCGCCGCTGCGCACCTGACTTAACAGCTGGGTGATCAACTGTCGCCCCGAGGCGGACCCTGCCAATATCAGGGCGCTCTGCAAAGCCACATCGATCATCAATCCGGCGCCAAGAAGGGAAGCCAGGGATTGACACAACAGGAACAGTTCTCGGGGACTGGCCCGAGCCTTGCGTCGCCACGGGAATGCGAGCCTGAGTCGCCCCCGTCCGGAAGGTGTCGGGCTTGAGGCATCCGACATTTCAATCGGAACCAATCCCCCACGGTGCAAATTCTCCAGCGCTGCGGCTCGCGAGCCCGCTTCCATCGCCCCAGCCAGCACCCTACCCTGCCTGTCCAGGGCGCGATAGTGCCATTGGCTCACGGAAGACATAGACGAGCGTTCACTCACACCAGCGCCCTTGAGGTGAGTCCAGTCGCGTGACGCGCAGGACTTCTTCGATCGTGGTCTCACCCGCCGCGACCCGTTGCAGGCCGTGCGCCAGCATCGTGCGCATGCCCTCCAGTACGGCTTGCGCCTCCAGCGCGTGAGCATCAGCGCCGGAAATCACCAATCCGCGCAAGGCATCGCTCATTCGGAAGGCTTCGACCAGGCTGGTGCGGCCGCGATACCCCGTGTGCAGGCAGTCCGAGCACGCTCCGGCGCGATACCAAGTCAGGGGCTCAATGGCCGATACACCAAAGCGCTCAAGCGCAGCACTCGTGGGCACATACGCCTGCCGGCAAGTCGGACACAGTTTGCGCACCAAGCGCTGTCCAAGAATGACGTTGAGCGTGGAAGTGAGCAGGAAGTTGTCGATCCCCATATCGAGCAGGCGCGTAATCGCCGCGGCCGCAGAATTCGTGTGCAATGTTGAAAGCAAAAGGTGTCCCGTCAACGCGGCTTGTACGGCAATCTCGGCCGTCTCTTTGTCACGGATCTCTCCAACCATCATGACGTCGGGGTCCTGGCGCAAGAATGATCGCAAGGCATGGGCAAAGGTCAGCCCAATTTGGGGGCGGATCGGCACCTGATTCACTCCGGCGAGCGTGTACTCTACCGGGTCTTCGACCGTCAGAATCTTCTTGTCAGGTGTGTTGATCTCTTTGAGCGCCGCGTAGAGCGTCGTGGTCTTGCCGCTCCCGGTGGGCCCGGTGACCAGCAAAATGCCATAAGGATTGGCAATGGCCTCGCGAAGTACACCGATCGTGGCTACGTCAAAGCCGAGAGCATCAAAGTTCAGTGCAACGTCATCTCGGTCCAGGATTCTCAAGACCACGCTCTCCCCGAATAAAATCGGGGAGGTCGAGACACGAAAGTCAATCTCCTTACCTTGCACGCTCACGCGAATGCGACCATCCTGCGGCAAGCGCCGCTCGGCAATATTCAGTCCTGCCATCACCTTGATGCGCGAAATAACTGGCGCCGATAGGTCTGTTGGCAACACGACAGCCTCTTTCAACAACCCGTCCAGTCGGTATCGCACGACGAGCCCGCGGGCTGTAGGTTCAAGATGGATGTCAGAGGCGTGAGCCGTTACAGCATCGTTAATCACCTCTTGAACTTGACGGATAACCGGCGCGTCGCTGGCCAAGTCTTTAAGCCTGTCGACTTCTGCCTCCTCGTGCGCCCCGAACGGGTCTCGAATGTTTGGAGCGCTTACGTTACTTTCAGGGTAAAGCCGATCGATGGCTTGCCTTATCTCGGTCCGAGTGCCAATGCGTCTCTCAACGGGGTGGCCCAGGCTAAATCGCAACGCCAATGGAGCCATCTCATCGAGCGCGTCCCAGCAGGCAAGCTCCAGGGTCCCGTTACGAATTCGCAGCGGCACGACTTCTCGTGCCCTGACAAAGGCGGCATTGAGATCCGCGATGTCTACTGGATTTGCTGGCATACATGTAGGGCTCAAGGCGTTGAGCGTTGTGAACTGCACAAGGTCGGCAGCCAGCGATTCCTCAGAGCGCAGGCCGGTCTTCAGAACTATGCTGGCGAGTCCGTCTCCGGTCTCACGTTGAACACGATCTATACGTTCCGCAACTGCGGAGGTAATCCTCTTGGCGTCGATCAGCCAATCTAGAAATCTACGCGAGCTAGACTCATCGGATGCAGCCACAACGTCCATTGCTTGCGTTTGGGGAGCCAAGGTTGATAACGAATCCCGCATTATTTCCCCCAAGTCTCTCTCATTATAGTTAGCGCGGCCGGCCGACTGCTTTTGGTTCAGCCGTTATGTCAGCCCCACTTGGAACCATTCCGGAAATGGCGCCGCCCGTTCGTTGGATAGGTAGCCGCTGAACAATTGATCCTTCTGACGGCCCTTACACCCGACGCTTGCTTGCGGATTCCCCCATCAGTGTCAGTTTTCCCAGCGTACTCGGCGGTCGGTTCTGATTGTAATCGATCTACCAAGTTTCAATTCTTGGCGTCGTCCCGACCTGACTTCCCGCCTTAATCCCTAGCGGGAGTAGAGCACTGCCAGAGCACCTCTTGCAAGTGCACTGACGAGTGATCCTCACGCCCCGTGCAGGAATTATCGCGATCTAGAGCGACAAACCTGGCGGACTCCACCCTTAGCTTGTGGTGATCACCTGTACGGGTCTCGATTTCTCACGATGCGCCCGTAACACTGCCCGTTACCCCGGTGCGACCCGATGCCGTCACCCCAATCCATTGTCTGCAGGAGCGTTCTCCGTGCGGTTTGCGTGTCTCGCCTGCTGACAGGCACTTGTAAGTCTCGATTTTCTGCGACCCGGAGTAGCCAAACCAGGCTCAACCTTTGTGTGCTACCGATTGCTCGGGAAATGCGGCCACAGCTGTCTCCTCACCCGCTCCGACTGCGAGAGTGCGCAGGGTGCCACTGCCATCCTGGCTGACTCTATCGCAATCAGGTCAGCGACTGCCGTTGAATCAAGGGGGCAGGACTCAGACGCCTCCAGAAGAAAGAGCCCCACGCCACGCCGGATCTCAATCTGCAGGCTGTGGTCGAACGCGCCTGTATCAACATCCTGTGACGACTGTCTTCAGTATGCTTGCGCCATTCGTGCCATCGCGCGACAGATAGATTGTCACCTTATTGCTTCCGACCGCCTTGCTGGCGGTGGATTGCAGCAGTAGACTTCGGCCTATGACTTGAAAATCAATCGCGTTGATAGAACAAGAATCCTTGCCCGGGGGCGCATGAACTACCCGTTGTCCCAGAACGAATCTAGTGAGTTGTCAACTACGGGTCCCTTTGGTTAGGCGAAGTCATTGCCACCCGTATTTGACAATCTATGCCATCGGCCAACTACGAAAATCCCCTTCATGTGACGGTTGACACCAAAGCGTTCGCAATAACGCCCCATGTGTTGAATCTTTACTCCCGCGGGCCCTGCGTATGAACAACGGTGATTCCCAACTTAAAGTCACTCGTGTGACGTTGGAGAATATCGCAGTGTATGCGAATCATCCTCTCAAGAGGATTTTGCCTGATGATACGTGGTCGGCGTTACAAATTGGGGATGCGGACTTGATCTCCTTGGCCGCGGGCTTGCAGGACCTCGCGCAACAGTACAAGGCGAAGGCGAGAGTTACCCCATCAGACATATCCGACGATGACGTACGGGACACGGTAAAGCTGGTAATCAGCCGAGCCGGCATGGGGAAGGTTGCCGACGATGATGCGGACAAGCTGATTGCTGCGGCCAAAGCTTTGTAGGTTCTTATGGAGATTACGCGTGCGCGCGATTAGCGGCCGGCTCTGCGTGGGATTAACGCTCTTGGCGTTGGTACCAGCACACTCGCTTGCAGTAGAACCGTGTCAGAAAGCACCAAAGGATCAGGAGAGCGCTACTAAGCAACCACCTTCCGGGCTCAATTGGCTAGCGCAGTATGTGAAAATTGCCAAATCATATTCTGGCACGGCAAAAGATAGTCACTCTCCTGCAAGCCTCGTATTCGAGAGTGCGAATCCTGGTGGAAGTGACACGGCGGTTGACGTTGCGGTGAAGGGCAAAGTGGGTGACTTTTGTTGGGGTCCAACGTACGAGAACATTGGCCCCACGGTCGAGTGGCACAGATCGACCCTTGAGCAAGATCGCGTGAATAAGCTTGGCGTAGACGTGACACTGGTGTCGTGGGTCGTGCTGTCCCCTCAGCATGACCACATCGGCAGCGATCTCAGGTACAAAGTCGCGCGCGACTTCGTGGCTGTCAACAATCCAAATTCAGCGTCCTGGCATATCTACTATTTCGGTGGCGTGAGGCCGGGACTATGGCCCGGCGTACATTGGAGGCCGGCGCCCGATCGCGAGGAAGTCTTCTCGTACTTGCCGAATATTGGAATCGAACATTATTCAAAGCTCCAGCTGAAGGAGCAGCAATTTGGGCAGCCCGTCGTGCTTGCACCTGCTTTCAGCGGCTCGTTCTATTCAGTGGCCCTGAACTTTTTTGTGAACCCGTTCGCCGACACACTCAGCAGTCAACTGACACTGACAGGGACGGCGACATGGCGAGATAAGTTTGCAGGTGACGCTGGGATTCCGGGTAACAGCTCGCTGGTTCTACTGTCGCTGACTTACTTCTTCGATCGATCCCGAACTTTCGGCTTTGGTGTCGACTATCAAAGCGGCCGTGACCCGGACCGAAACTTTCTTAACGAGGGCAAAACTTCCGTCGGGCTAAAGTTTCAGATTGGCAAATGATGTTGAAACCCAATGACATGTAGCACTTTGGATCGCTCACTCTAGGCGGCCGGACGGTTTCCTCAGATGGTTTGCGGCCCTAAACAATCGTGCTGCCGCTCCCTGTTCCAGCTTCTCCTCGAGGCTGACGGCTGTCGCATTGGAGACCATAGCCTTCAAGGGGTGATACTTAAGAGTATCGGCAAGGGGACCGCCGATGGATAGAGGGCCCAAGGCACGCGGAACGTGGCAGACGTTGGTCAAAACATTCGTGACCGAAGGCCTGGACCCCACCTCTCTATCCGCTGACAACGTCGCGGCCGCCATCGATGCGGGCAAACTTGTCACCTGGGAGCGGCGCAATCGCACTAAGTTCTTCGATCCCGCCTTCCTCAGTGATCCTCGCGCAGCGGTGCGGCCGTTAGGCATCCGACTGATCGCCCCACTGGCGCCATATCTACGGGCCGGACGCGCTGCCACAGAGATCCGACGAATTCTAGAATATCCGGGCTACGAAGTCTCTATCCGAAATCCGAGCGACAAGTCCGCCCTCGCTTCCTTCGTGTTCGATAATTCCCTGAAGAGGCGGCGGCTAGGGCAGGTTCTCTCGTGGCCTCTAAAGGTCACGGGTGCCAAGGACGTCCTTAAAATTCTAGAGAAATCCCGGGCGGTGCGCCTAGGCCTTGCGGAGCTTGTGGCGCTAGATCGAACGGGCGCTATGCCCAGCGATACGCCTTACGTGTTCGTGGACATGGTCAGGTTTGACGATCCTTCCTTTCGTGGGGACGCGCTCGGACTGCGGTTTCTGCAGTATGGTCGTTCCGCATCACCATTGCCGGACCATTTAAATTTGGATGACCTTCGAGAAATTGAACCCGCAGTGTTCCTGCGACCTGGACACTCCACTCCCGACCAGCGATTCACCAACTTCGTCGTCGAGCTTTCACGCAATCGCACCGTCGACGTTGCTGCGTGGCAATCGGCCCGAGACCTTTACACCGGCACCGACGAGAGCCCCCTCGTTGTCGCCTCACCTGATTTCCTCCGCGGCGCACGCGTCTCCGAAACCCTCCCCGCCTTGCGATCGCGCCTCCGCGACCTCGGCGACACCATTGTTCCGATCGCAAGAAAGGACATAAACCGCCTGGGCGTCAAGAACTTAAAACCGCACCAACACGGAGCTCCAGCAAGCCTCCTAGCGAGCTTGCTAGACGATCCGACAATGGAACTCGCCTGGCACCGTGCGTCGAACGCGGGCGAAGGCATTGTCGCCGTTCACAAAGGCGTTGAGGCGCTCGCGCAAAGAGTGGACACGGGAGCTGAGGCGGCGGATGTGGTCCCACCACCTCGCCCTCCGCGCTTCACTGATATCCGGATCTTCGATGCGAAAGGCAAAGCGCTCCCATTGCGGCCACTGCTCAAGAAAGACGAGCGGTACACGCTCGATGTCGCGATACGCTCAGATCGTATCGGTCTTAGCCGTAAGCGCACTGACCAGGGACCGATTCAGATTCCCGCCCACCCCGAAACAATCACCCTGTGGGTTGTCGTGAGCGACGAGACAGACGGCGATGACGAAGTTGACGGCAAATTGTTCACCTTTGATCATCGGATCGCCGAGCTCAAGTTGCCAGTGCTGGGCAACTCCCTAGGCAGCGGCCGGTTTCCGTTCGCGGCACACTTCCATTTGTATTACCGCAGCCGATCGGGTCGTCGCGTGATTCAGCCACGACTCGGAATCCGCGTCTACCACAAGCTGAACCTCATCGACCACATCCAACTCGATCTCCGCTTCGGCGCTGCAACCAAGGCCAATAAGGCGGGAATCAAGCTCGTCTTTAAGCACGTGGCCCCGGAGCGCGGCATCGAAACGCCCAATCCGACTGCAGCGGCACGCGCCGTCACGATTTCGATCAGCAGGCCTGCTGACAATTCGGACTGCTATACGATGGCATTCGTGGCGGGCAACACTGCTGGCACCGGAGCGCCGCACTTATCCGGCGTTAAGAAAATGCCGGAGACCGTGCTCAACAGTTGGGTCTCCGAGTTTCGTTCCATTCTCCTTGACACCGTATTCGGCCCTTCGTTCGGCCAGATTACACTGCCGCCGGTCGAACGCCAAGATCTCATCGACACCCTATCTAGGCTCGGCACGAAAATCGCAAGCGGTCTGTTCGACTATGGAAAAATGCCTGCCAGCGATTTCTACAAACTCGGCACGATGTTGAAAGAGGCGCTTCCAGAAACTTCAATCGTACAGATATCCTTGAGCAGAGGCGCTCAGGATTTCGTGTTTCCGTGGCAGATCCTCGCACTCGCCGACTACATCGACGGCGACCCCCATGCAGATCCGAAGAACCTCTGGGGATACCGATTCATCATAGAAGTCAAACGCTGCGGCGACGGAGCCGATCGCCGGCCGACAGCCGCACACCCGATACCTGCGCGAATCAACTACGCACGCTGGAACTTCCAAAACGAACCGCAGCATTTCGCGAAACTGCAGGCGCTGGTTGCCGCCACGAACAATGCAGTCCAACTCCAGCAACCCGTTGTAGAGACGCGCGACGACATGCTCGCCGCATTGAAAAGCGGCGGAGGAGAGCTCTTCTACGTATACGCGCATGGCTACTCGGCACCACCAACCAATCCGTCCGTCGTTCACTTGCGTAAGAGTACGGCGGAACGGCTCGAGGCTCTGAGCGCGAGAATCAGCGCGAACACGGGAAATCTTTACTCGACACAGCAGCTCGAGGCCTGGAAGGACATTTATCAGCAATTTAGGAAGGCCATGACCATCGGTGCAGACAGCTCGCTAACACTGGCGAACACTGACGTCCCGCTGACTTTTCTGCTAACGAGACTGCAAGGAGGCACACACCCCTTGGTCGACGCTCCTATCGTATTTCTCAATACCTGTGACTCTGCGCAGGTCTGGAACGCCATGGAGGACTCTTTCGTCTCCGTCTTCCTCAACAACGGCGCACGCGCAGTCCTCGGCACGGAATCTACGATTCCTGTGGTGCTCGCCGACGAATTCGGGCAGGCCGTCCTCAAATCAATCATCGATGGCTCGTCGCTGGGGCAGGCGGTACTCGACGGACGGAAGATGCTGCTCGACGCCTACCAGAATCCCTTGGGCCTCTGTTACTGCATTTACGGAGACGCCGACGCGCGGCTCCTGAGATCAACGCCACTAGCCAGAAATCAGGATGGACCATGAAAACGAAACTCGAAGAAGCGATCGAGAGCCTTTCCGCCGCGGACGATGCCAACCTCTACGCGAGGCTCGGCGCTTATTCGATAGAATTCCCGCAGAGCCCGCATAAGTTCGCCGAGCCTAGGGCGGCAATTTCGCTCGACGTAAAAACCGCAGGCGCGTTGAGCGCCTCTATCGAGCTCGGACAACGCATACTCAAGGCCTGGAACAGATCGCTGTATGATCTAACCTGCGCCGCTGCCGACCCCCAGGCGAAGAAGACTATTGTCGATGCCTTGCATTTAAAATCAGCCGACGGGATTGCCGCCGCCATCACCGGCATATTGATCTCAACCTTCAGTGTAGGGCCGGCTATTGCCACCATCGTGGGCGTTCTGCTCGGCCGAGTCCTGCTCCCGGCAGCCGGCAGAGAGCTCTGCGCATTCTGGAAGGAGAAACTCTAGCTGATGCAGACATATCAAGTCGGTGGGTCGACTACGACTGGTGAATTGTTAACGCATATCTGGAAGGATGACGTCTAGCCGCGTACACGCCCACTGGCGGTAACCCCGTTAACGCTCTCTTGGCAACGAGCGTATCGACAAAGTGATGTAGGCGCTTCGATGCATTGCAGCCCAGAATCACAGAACGCAAGGCTTCTGGGGCGATACGAAGGTGGCTGTGCGCCTGCCCCTCAAGAATTATTCTGTTCTCATTCTCGTAGCTCCACTGCTTGCTTTTTGACAGGAGCATTCTCTTGCAGCCATCCTCGAAATTGATGATCCAATTTACTTCCGGAAGGTCCTCCACATAGTCCACCGTAACCGCACGTGAGAGAGTGCGAAAGTCTCTAGACCGTTCAAACTGGAAGCAGACGCCTGTGTGGCTGCTGGCGTAGTGGCTCCACATCAAGATATCTCTTGCGCTTCCGGCGAAGCAGCAGATGCCAGTGGTGGCCCGGAAAGTGTCTATAGAGTTGCGCATCATTTCGGCGAGTTGCTCCTCCGATGTGCTCAAAAGAGTCGCGATCATCTTCTGTCTCTTTTTCCAGGATTCGCTCGCTGCCCGGATATTCACCAGGCGGGTGAATTTGTCTTTCCGTTGCGTCAGGGTTGCCTTCGCGGTTGCCTTTCCTACCATGTCGAACGGATCATTGAAATCATTTGCGCTCGAGAGCCACAGGACGTTGTCTAGGAAGATTTGTCGCAGCGTAGTTGCTGAGTGGCCATCTATGCCTGTCGGCTCTTTCGGATCAGCCAACACGCTGCGGTACCGATATACAAATCGACTTTGCGCAGGCCTGATGTATTGTCGGATAAGTATTCGCCGGGCTCTGTAATCCGCCTTGTCCAATTTTGCAAATAGCGGCTCCAGACTAGCCAAAGGCTGTATCGCGGCGAATTTGTAGGTCATTGGAATATCGCGCCGGTTGCAAAGCAAGCTAGACTGTCTCGTGAGCCGCTAGATTCCGTGGGCAACTCAACCGTACGGTCAAGTCCTTCCAAGAGCTACGATCACCCCAATACACTTAGCAAGTGGTACGGCAATTGTGCGCGCGATATCGCTCCCGCAACTGCCGCCGCTCCTCACTCAGTCGTACGCCTTCATTGCCCGTATAGCCCCGCCGCCCTGCCTCATAATCGGTTCGGATTTCGGATTCGATCATACGGCACTCCGATCTAGGTTCAGACGGTCCAGAGGTATCGCCGCGCGTTGCATGAATGCTAAGGGTCTGTGGAGGAGGCGCAGTGGACGCGTACCGACTCATATCCACCATGGGAGAGGCCGCGGGCGCGTAGGTATTGGGTTCAGTCACGATAACGGGTCGTGAGATCGATCCGGCTGGGCAAGGTCGATCAGTGTACGTCGCGACACCGCCTGCGGCACACGCATTCATGGGTCGCCCGACGGGGGCAGCGGGCGTCGCATTGGCATCCGGTCTTTGCACCGCGCCGCCCGTACCGGCGGGCTCGGTCTGCGAGCCCTGCGTGGTGCGTGACGCGGAGGAAACAAGTTGTGACAGAGTCGATGGAGCTCGATAGCCGCGCAACGCCAATGCCGTTGCACCCACAAACACCGGCAGCCCAATGGCCACCACGACCCACTCTCGCATCGGTGCCTCACGTCTCCGCCAAGCCTTACCCAGATCTTAGCCGAGCCCACCATCAGAATCCCGCAGGATCCTCCCGGCGTCCAAACGACGGACTCTAGGTCCTCACGCCTTCCGCATGACCTGGCTCGATGAAGCCCGATGAACGTTGCGGACCCCGCACTCGCGAAAAGCTCATGATCTGAACAGGTCTCGATCTCGCACGCGTTGCGTCCGACACGCCGCGCGACCCGGTGACACCCCGGTGGAACTCAAGGGAGAAGCTCAACGCGACTCCTTTGCGAAGCAGGTCAACCGTCGGTCCGAGTTTTGTGGGATTTCACTTCGAAACTCGAATGGCCTCCCGTGGGCGCGGGCGGCACCCTGTAGGTCGTGTCCGTTCGCAAGAATTGGGCGGGAACCGCGTAGCCAACTCATGAGAGACAAGTTGCCGGCACAAATCACTGTTTCGCCGATGGCAGAAGAGCTGGCTATCCGATCAGAGTCCGCCCGCACGGACATTCACTCTGTTCCCGCTCCGCATTCACCCCTTCTTCCAAGATTTGTGCGGTTTCGTGACGCCCCGGGCTTCTTCGGCATGGACAAGAACCGCTTCAACCGCGAGATCAGACCGCAGCTCATTGAGATCCGGATCGGCCGGCAAGGTCGGGCCTTCGATCGACTTGAAATGGAGGCCGCCGCCGAGGAGTATAAGAGCCGCAACGGTGTCCCGGTGGCTCATCTCGAGAGGAGAAAGCCAGCATGGGAAATCAAAAAACGCCAGGCCTCACCAAGCGAAGTGGGATCTGGCATGTCGACAAGCAGTTCCGAGGATCACGCCTTTGCGAGAGCACTGGAACAAGCGATTTGCGGGAAGCCGAAGGGTACCTCGCCAAGCGGATGACCGAAGTCCGCGAGGCGAAGCTCTACGGCACTCGCGAAGCGCGTACGTTCCGGGCGGCAGCGACGAAATACCTGCAGGACTACAGCTACAAGAAGCGCATCAAGGACGACGCGCATCAACTGAAAAAGCTCGACCCCTTCATCGGACTCTTCGAGCTGAAGCAGGTCCACATGGGTAGCTTGCAGCCCTTCATCGCGCGGCGACGGCAGGATGAGGTCAAGACCAAGACGGTCAATGCGGCGCTCGGCGTCGTCAGACGCATCTTGAATCTCGCTTCCTCCGAATGGATAGACGAGCACGGAATGACCTGGCTCGAAGCAGCGCCCAAGATCAAGCTGTTTCCCGTCCAGGACGCCCGAGCCCCCTACCCGCTCACGCAGGAGGAGCAGTCGCTCCTGTTCCAGGGACTTCCAGATCACCTGGCGCGCATGGCGCTCTTTAAGGTGAACACGGGAACTCGCGAGCAGGAAGTCTGCCGGCTCCGCTGGGACTATGAAGTGAAAGTGCCGGAACTGGAGACCTCAGTCTTTGTCATTCCAGGCGAGCGCGTCAAAAACGGCGAAGAACGTCTCGTCGTGCTCAACCGGGTGGCGAAGTCGGTTATCGAGGCGCAGCGCGGGGTACATCCGGTCTACGTGTTCGCCCACGCCCGTCGCAAGAAGGGCGAGACGAAACCCGTCACCAAGATGTACAACACGGCCTGGAAGTCAGCACGGGAGCGGGCAGCGGAGGCGTGGCAGGGCGGCCATGGGGAGGCCGCGCCCGAGGGGTTTCGGAACGTTCGCGTGCACGATCTTAAACATACGTTTGGCCGCCGACTTCGGGCGGCGGGCGTGATGTTCGAAGATCGTCAGGATCTGCTTGGGCACAAGAGTGGTCGGATCACGACGCACTATTCTCAAGCGGAACTGACGAACTTGATCGAGGCGGCAGAGAAGGTGTGCAGCACAGAGTCCCGCAAAAGTCCCGCGACCACATGGCTTCGACGAAAAATCAGGTAGCGAACGAGGCGCTAAATGACTGATTTAACAAGGTAAATGTGGCGCGCCTGGAGAGATTCGAACTCCCGACCTTCTGGTTCGTAGCCAGACACTCTATCCAACTGAGCTACAGGCGCGCCGAAACCCAAATCAGGCACGGCCGGAACCGAGTGCCAGGCGCTCAGTCCTACAGGCCAGTCGTTCCAATTCTGCCGGGGTCCGCGGGGCGGCGATCCTACCATACCCCCACTTTCGGTGGCAGCCGCGTCGCCGCGGGGCGGCATCTGGAATCAGACCCTCAGGACAGCTACGCTTCGCCAAGTGGTCTGCCTGAGCGCAGACACCAATCCAACTTCGTCTTCAGAGGTGCACGATGAAACTGCAAGCCATTACCCTATTGGCCCTCGCCGTCGCCGCAGTGCCAGTATTAGCGGCCCTGAAGGAAGGCGACCCTGCCCCCGCCTTCAGCGCACAGGCGTCGCTCGCCGGCAAGGCTTTCCAGTACTCCCTGCTGGAGTCGCTGAAGAAAGGGCCGGTCGTCGTTTACTTCTATCCTTCGGCCTTTACCTCCGGCTGCAATCTTGAAGCCCATACCTTTTCCGAGAACGCCGAGAAATTCCAGGCCGCAGGAGCCAGCATCATTGGCGTCTCGCTCGATAACATTGAGCGGCTCAACGCCTTCTCGGCGGACCCGAAGTACTGCGCCGGCAAGCTGGCGGTCGCCTCCGATCCGGATGGGATGATCGCGCGCTCTTATAAGTTGAAAGTGGACGATGCCTCACCGGGCGCGAAGGACACGCGGGGTGTTGAAATCGACCATGGCTTTGCCGCGCGGACCACATTCGTCGTCCTGCCAGACGGGAAGGTGGCCGCCTCGGTGGACGGTGTGACGCCCTTCGAGCATGTGCAAAAGGCGCTCGCGATCGTGCAGGGGCTACACGACGCCCGGTAGCGCGGCGCCACCGCGGAGACGCGGGCGGTGCGAAACAACCCACGGACCAGTTAATGATGGTCAATTCATTGCTCGCCCGCATGGCTTGCCACCAACATCAGACCACCAGAGGATCTGTCATGTCACATACTCGTCTGACGCTTTTGCTCCTGTGTTCCGTCGGCGGCGCGGTCTGCGCGGCCGACGAAAAGCCGCTGTACACGATCACGCGGACGGTGGCGATCGGCGCACCCGATCGCTGGGACCTGCTCACCTTTGATGACGCCTCGCACCGGGTGTATATCGCGCACGGCGATCGCGTCACCGTCGTCGATGGCCAAAGCGGCGAACTCATCGGCAACATCGAAGGCTATGCCGGCGGCACCCACGGCGTCGCAGTCGTTCCCGGCTCTGGGCGCGGCTACACCGATGATGGCCGCGCCGGCACGGCGGGCTCCTTCGATCTTAAGACCCTGAAGCCGCTTAAGACCATCAAGGCCGATGAGGACGCCGATGCCATCGTCTTCGATCCGGCCAGCGCCCATGTCTTCGTCATCGACGGCGATCCCGGAAAGATCACCGTCATCGACCCCAAGACCGACACCGTGATCACGACGCTCGACGGCGGCGGAAAGCTGGAGATCGGTGCGGCCGACGGCAACGGCAAGGTCTACATCAACGGTGAGGCCAAGCAGGAAATCCTGCGCGTCGACACCAGGACGAATACGGTGGATGCGCACTGGCCGATTCCCACCTGCACGAGCCCGCACGGTCTTGCCGTCGATGCAAAATCCCGCCGCCTTTTCGCAAGCTGCGAGAACAATGTCCTGGTGGTGATCGATGCCGATAACGGCAAGCAGCTGGCCGAACTGCCCATCGGGTCGCGCACCGACGGCGCGGCCTTTGATCCCGGAACGAAGCGCGCCTTCAGTTCCAACGGCGATGGCACCGTGACGGTGATCGGTGAGACGACGCCGAACTCCTTCGTCTCGCTGGGCAGCGTGCCGACGATGCGCGGGGCAAGGACGATGACCCTCGACCCCAGGACCGGACGACTCTATCTGGTCGCGGCAGATCTGACGGTCAATGAATCGGTAGACCCGGCGGATGCCCGGCACCGCTATTCGGTGGTTCCGGGCTCGGCCAAGTTGTTGTTCCTGGATCCGGCGAAAGCCGGGCCGTAGCCGGATCGGGCGCGGCGCTGGCTTCCGGTTTCTGAGCCCGCGGACTTCCTCGCCGGACGGGTGGGGAGCCGCTGCAGCAGCGCCGCGAGGGATGCGGCGAGCGGCCGCAGGTCCTCATCGCTGAGTGACTTGATGGCCCGTTGCAGCCGGCCGATCGCGCGCCCGGCCGTTCGCTTCAGCACCTGCGCGCCGCCTGCAGTCAGATAGAGCCGCACCGCGCGCTGATCGTCTCGCGCGCGCACGCGTTCCGCCCAGCCCCGGTCCACGAGACCCTTGAGCACCTGGCTGATCGCCGGCCGCCGCATGCCCAGCGTCGTGGCAAGTCGCGAGGCCTGCAGACCCGGATTGGCGCCGATCGCGTTGAGCGCACGATGCACGCTGATGGGTGCTCCGGTCAGCCGCTCCAGTTCCTGGTAGTAGCTGCGCATCCGATCGACCAGTGCGCGGGCGTCCAGCAGCGCCCGTCGCTCCAGCTGCGCCCGTGAGCGGCTCGGCGGCATCCTGGAACGGATCTCAGGCCTGCTATTCATGGCGGACCCTGACAGGCGAAGCGCTTTATTTTTACAGTCATGCGCGGGACTACAGCAAAGTCAGCGCTTTCCTGCAATGTAGTTGCCTCATTGTAATCATTGCGCGATAGTAATCAAATCCTGGTCATCCGCGCGGGGCTTCCGATGAGTGTTCCTCATAGGCCTGGGCCGGCGGTACTCCCGGCTTCGCAGATCTGCCTGTTCCTGGATTTTGACGGGACGCTGGTGGAGTTCGCTCCCGCCCCGGACGGTGTGCATGTCGAGCCGGAGCTCTTCGCGACGCTGCGGGCACTGCACGTAGCGCTCCATGGGGCCATTGCCCTGGTCAGCGGCCGGCCGCTCGCCGACATCGACGAGCGGCTCAAGCCGCTGCGACTGCCCAGCGCCGGCCTGCACGGGCTGGAGCGGCGGGATGCCGCGGGCCGTGTCCACCGGGCGCCGACGAGCGACCATGCTCTGGAGCCGGCGCGTCTGGCGCTGCGGGAGTTCGTCGCCGGACGGAGCGATCTGCGCCTGGAGGACAAGGGCGCCGCACTGGCCGTCCACTATCGCGGCGCACCCGGCGCCCGGGCGTTGGTGCAGTCCGTGCTGGCCCGCCTCTCCGCGCCGCTGTCACCCGGCTTTGAAGTCCTGGAGGGCGACATGGTGGTGGAAATCAAGCCCGCCCGCTACGACAAGGCCTCGGCGGTCGAGGAATTCATGGGCGAAGCGCCCTTCATGGGCCGCGTACCGGTCTTCGTGGGCGATGACATCACCGACTATGACGGCTTCAGCGCGGTGCGGCGCTTTGACGGCCTGAGCGTCGCGGTGGGGGATCGCGTCAGCGCCCAGTGGTACCTGCCGGATCCGCGCGCGGCGCGCGCCTGGCTGGCGCAAATCGCAGGTCTTGGAAGCGGCCATGGTCGTTGAACCGCCCCAACCCCTGAATCTCGCGGTCGTCGGAAACTGCGAAGTATCCGCGTTGATTGACGCGCAGGGCCGTGTGGTCTGGATGTGCCTGCCACGACCGGACGGCGATCCGGTGTTCTCCGCGCTCCTGACGCCCGCCCTCGGCGACACGCCGCGGGGGCTATTCGCCGTAGACCTGACCGATCTGGCGCAGGCCGAGCAGCGCTATGAGCGCAACACCGCCATCGTCGAGACCACGCTGCGCGATGCGCACGGCGGGGCGATCCGCATCGTCGATTTCTGCCCGCGGTTCCGGACGCGCGGACGCATGTTCCGGCCCATGATGCTGATCCGCATCGTCGAGCCGCTGTCGGGCCGCCCGCTGGTGCGCTTTCACCTGCGCCCGACCGCCCGCTACGGGGCGAGCGCCGATCGCGGCCGTCCCGGGAGCCACCACCTCGGCTACTCGGCCGACGGCATCGAGTATCGCGTCACGACCGACGCGTCCATCAGTGCCCTGGCCGATGACCGGCCCATGGTTCTGGACAGCCCCTGCGCCTTCATCCTCGGCCGGGACGAGACGGTCGAGGAGAGTCCGGCGGCGCTGGCACACAGCTTCCTGGAGGAGACGCGCAGCTATTGGCAGGACTGGGTGCGCACGCTCGCGATCCCCTTTGATTGGCAGGAAGAAGTGATCCGCGCCGCGATCACCCTGAAGCTCTGCACCTTCGAGGACACCGGTGCCGTCATGGCGGCGCTCACGACCTCGATCCCGGAAAGCCCCGGCAGCGGGCGCAACTGGGACTACCGCTACTGCTGGCTCAGGGACAGCTACTTCGTGATCCAGGCCCTCAACCGGCTGGGCGCCACCCGGACGATGGAGGGGTACCTGCATTACATCGACCAGATCGTGGCGCGCTCGGGCGTGCGGAAGCTCCAGCCCCTGTATTGCATTTCCGGTGCGGCCGAAGCCGCGGAACAGCGGATCACGACGCTCGACGGGTTCCTCGGCATGGGACCGGTGCGCGTGGGCAACCAGGCGGCGCTCCAGACCCAGCACGATGTCTACGGCTCGGTGATCCTGGCGGCGAGCCAGCACTTCTTTGACCAGCGCCTGACCCGGCCGGGCAACCTGGCCTTTTACGCGCAGCTGGAGGAGCTGGGCGAACGCGCGGCGGCCAGCTATGAATTGCCCGACGCCGGGCCCTGGGAATTTCGGGGCAGCGAGGGCGTGCATACCTTCTCCGCGGCCGCCTCCTGGGCGGGCTGCGACCGGTTGTCCCGCATCGCCACCCGGCTCGGCCTGGATCCCAAGGCCGCCCTCTGGCGCGCGCGTGCCGAGCAGATGCGGGAGCGGATCCTTGAGCAGGCCTGGAACGGCCGCCGCAATTACTTTGCCGCCTCCTTCGGGGGCGAGAACCTGGACGCCTCGCTCCTGCTGCTCCCCGAGCTCGGGCTCCTGCCGGCCCGGGATCCGCGCTTCCTGGCCACGCTCGAGGCCATTGGCCGGGATCTCAGGGTCGGTGATCTCGTGTTCCGCTATCGGCATCCGGATGATTTCGGTACACCCGAGACCGCCTTTACCGTCTGCGCCTTCTGGTATGTCAACGCGCTGGCCGGCGCCGGACGCGTGGATGAAGCGCGCGAGACCTTCACGGCGCTCCTGCAGCGGCGCAATCCGCTGGGCCTGCTCTCGGAGGACATCGACCCGGTGAGCGGACAGCTGTGGGGCAATTTCCCGCAGACCTACAGCATGGTCGGCATCATCAACAGCGCCTTGCGCCTCTCGCGCAGCTGGGAGGACGCGCTGTGATTCGCGCCGTACTGCTGCGCTATGTTCTGCCGACCGCCGCGGCCGTGGCCTTGCTGGCCTTCGTGGGCGTTCCCTACATCGATCACGTCCTGACCAGCTGGTTTCGCTCCGACGTGCAGCTGCGCGCGCGCCTGGCCATGACTTCGATGGAGGAGCCGCTGGGCGCGCTGCTGGACAGCAACGACCAGAAACGGGCCCAGGCTTATCTGTCGCATGTGGCCGGGGACGAACGCCTGCTGGGCATCGTGGTGTGCGCCCAGTCCGGCGAACCCGTGCTGCGCACCTCGCTGGCACCGGCGCTGCCCGCGTGCAGCGCGCTGTCGGCGGGCGAGCCCGACACCAGTGCCGTGATCCGCTCCGCCGCCGGCCTGGTGCAGATTTCGCATTTCGATCTGCTCACCCGATCGGGCCAGCACTACACCGTGCTGATTGCGCACAACCTCGGTTTCATCGACCGGCGCCAGACCAACGCCCGCAATGTCATGCTCGCCTTCATCGTCATCGCGGCGGCGGCACTCGCGATCCTGGGCGGGATCGCTTTCCGCACGCTGCTGAACCGCTGGATCGCCCTGCTGGTCAGGGACATCCGGGGCAAGCGTTTCCTCGACGATGCCCAGTCCCCGGCCGGCTCGCGTCCAGTGCTGACGCGGGTTCGACAGGCGATCCGGGAGCTTGAAGCGACCCAGCGCCTGGAGATCGATTTTCGCGAAAACTGGACGCCACAGGCGCTGCAACAGGTGGTGCGCGGGCAGCTCGATTCCTGTCCGATGCTCGTGGTCTCGAACCGCGAGCCTTATCTGCACAATCTCTCGGGCACCGGGCCGCCGGTGGTGCAGGTGCCCGCCAGCGGCATGGTCACGGCGATCGAACCGATCATGCGGGCCTGCTCGGGCACCTGGATTGCGCACGGCAGCGGCAGTGGCGATCGGCAGGTCGTGGACCGCTTTGATCATGTGCAGGTGCCGCCCGATGAGCCCAGCTACACGCTGCGGCGCGTCTGGCTCACGGAGGAGGAGGAGGAAGGCTATTACTACGGCTTTTCAAACGAAGGCCTCTGGCCCCTGTGCCATCTGGCCTATGTGCGTCCCGCGTTTCGGGCGACCGACTGGCAATACTACGTGACGGCCAACACCCGGTTCGCCGACGCCGTCAAAGAGGAGGCGGGTCACGCCGCCCCGGTCGTGCTCGTCCAGGACTTTCACTTCGCCTTGCTCCCCAAGTTAATTCGCGCGCGGGTCAGGAATGCAACCATTGCCTTTTTCTGGCACATCCCCTGGCCCAACCCGGAAACCTTTGGGGTGTGTCCGTGGAAAGAGGAGCTGCTGCTGCACCTGCTGGACGCGGACATCCTTGGATTCCATACCCGCCATCATTGCCAGAACTTCCTGGCCACGGTCGATCGCTTCATCGAGTGCCAGATCGACCACGAGCACATGACCGTCACGCATCAGGGGCGCGTCTGCCGTGTCACCTCCTACCCGATCTCGATCGAATGGCCCCCACGTTGGCTGAACGGCCTGGCGCGCCCGGCACGGGCCCGCGAGAACACCATTCGGGCCCACGGTATTGCCGCCGATGTGCGCATAGGCCTGGGGATTGAGCGCTGGGACTTCACCAAGGGAATTCTCGAGCGCTTCCTGGCCCTCGAATCGCTGTTCGACAAGGAGCCCAAATGGCGCGGTCGCCTGACCTTCCTGCAGGTCGCCGCCCCCTCGCGCAGCAAACTGCCGACCTATCAGGCCCTGCAGCAACAGACGCTGGCAGAAGTGGCGCGGGTCAATGAGAAATTCGGCACGGACAGCTGGCAACCGATCGTCCTCATCGGCTCGCACCAGGAGCCGCCGCAGGTCTTTGAGCTGTATCGTGCCGCCGATTTTTGCCTGGTCAACAGCCTCCACGACGGCATGAACCTGGTGGCCAAGGAGTTCGTGTCCGCGCGTGACGATGAGGATGGGGTGCTCATACTCAGCACCTTCGCCGGCGCCTCCCGCGAACTGGTCGAGGCGCTGCTGGTCAATCCCTTCGACGTCGTCGAGACCGCGGCGGCCATCGCCGCGGCACTCGACATGCCGCGGGACGAGCGGCGCAAGCGCATGCAGCTGATGCGGCGCACCGTCTCCGAGAATAATGTCTATCGCTGGGCGGGGCGCATGCTGATGGATGTGGCGCGCATTCGCCAGCGTCAGTCCCTGACCCCCTGGGGCGTCGCCGCGAAGTAAGGCGATTGAGCGAGCGTCACTCCGGCGCCAGCTTCGCGCATTGAGTGCTCGAGGTGTAGTCCGCGTCGGCCGGATAGTCCGCCATGAGCCTGCGCATCACGCCGTTGGTCCAGCCGAACCCATCCTGCGTGGGGTACTCCCCGCCTCCGCCCGGACGATTGGTGGCGAGCACGTCGTATTTCTCCACCAATTTTCCGCTCTCCCGATACACCCGGTTGACGGAGGCCATCCAGCGGCAGGCGATGCTCTCTGCCATGGCCGCATGCCCGTAGGCGTGCAACCCCGAGATCGCGATCCATTGCAGTGGAGCCCAGCCGTTGGGGGCATCCCACTGCTGGTGGGTGAGGAGCGGGGTGGCTTCGATCCCGCCCTCCTTGAGCAGTTCACGCGAGACCGTCGCAGCCACCCCATCGGCCTGCGCCCGGCTCGCGAGCCCGACAAACAGGGGATAGAGCGTGGCGGCGGAAACACGCTGCACCGGCACCCGCCTGGTCCAGCGATAATCGAGATAGGATTTTGCGGAGGGATTCCACAGGTACTGGTTCACCGCCTCGTGGCGCATGGTGGAGCGGCGCCTGAATTCCTTCCGGCAGGGCTCATCGTGCAGCCGCTCGCACCCGGCCATGATTGCCCGCTCCAGGCCGAAGAGGAGACTGTTCAGGTCCGCCGGAATGATCTCCGTGGTGCGGATCGAGGCCAGCTTGGACGGGTCGGCAAGCCAGCGTGAACTGAAATCCCAGCCACTCTCCGCCGCCGCGCGCAGGTCGCGATACAGCTGCCGGGAAGGCCGCCCGCTGCTCCGCGCCAGTTCGACATCCTCCCGATAGGACTCATCGCGCGGCGTATCGGCATCGTCCCAATAGCGGTTCAGGATCGCACCATCGGGCATGGCGACGACACGGCGATGCGCCGTGCCGGCCCGCATTCCCGCCGCCCCCTGCATCCAGAAGGCGTATTCGCGCCGCAACTGCGGCAGGTAGCGGGCGTCCGCGGCCGCCGGATCGTTACTCCCCAGCAGTTCGACCATGGCGTAGAAGAAGGGCGGTTGCGAGCGGCTCAGGTAGTAAGTCCGGGTGCCGTTGGGGACGTGGCCATAGGTGTCGATCAGGTAGGCAAAGTCGCGCACCATGCTCTCGAGCAGGTCGCGGCGACCGCTCTTGGCAAGGCCGAGCATCGTGAAATAGGAATCCCAGTAGTAGAGCTCGCGGAACCGACCGCCCGGCACGACAAAGGGCTCCGGCAAGGGCAGGAGCGAGGAAAATGGGGGCGCGGACGCTACCGTGCGCGACAGCTGTCCCCACAGGGTATCGATGTGCACCGTCACAGGACCCTGCACGCCAGGAACACCGGCCGACGCGGGTTCAGGCGGCAGTGAAAACTGCCCCAGGACAAAGGCCTTGAGCGCCGCCGGGGAATCCGGCCGGTCCTTGCGGTAGCGCGCCAGGATTTCCGCCGGTGCGCTCGTGGGTACGGCATCGGCAAAGTTCTTGCTGTCGCCAAAGAGGTGCGCCATCTGTACGGCGAAGTACAGCTCCTTGAAGAGCACATGCGGGGAAGGCGGACTGGCGGCCGCGGGCGACGGCTTGGGGCGCGATGCCGCCGCCGAAGGGAGCGAGAGCCATAACGCCAGGCCAATCGGCAGCAGCAGTCTCGAGCGCATGCCTAACCCTATCATCATCCCGTCGGGCGCGCCGCATACGGCGTGTGGCGCCGCAGCGGATCGATCATGGCGACGATGCGCGCTTCGGCCTCCTCACTGCCCGCACTTTGCCGCTCTTCCCGCCCCCGCAGAAGAAGCGCTCATGGCCGTCGGACTCGAGTCCAGAGACCGTCACGCCGGCCGGCATTTCGAGCTGCTCCTGGACTTCCCCGGTTTGCGGATCGATCCGCCGCAACTCGCTCTCCTCGCCTTCCCATGTGCCGTGCCAGAGCTCGTTGTCCACCCAAGTCACGCCGGTGACGTGGCGGTTGGACTCGATGGTGCGCAGGATCGCGCCCGTATCAGGATCGATCTGATGAATCTTCCGGTCCCGGTACTGGCCCACCCAGAGTGTCCCTTCGGCCCACGCGAGGCCCGAATCGCTCCCCTCGCCGGGCGCCGGGATCGTGGCGAGCACCTGGCCAGTCTTCGGATCGATCTTCTGGATGCGACCCTCCGCAATCTGAAACAGGTGCCGGCCATCGAAGGCCGTGCCCGCATTTGCGGCCACCTTGATCGAGCGCAGCGGCTTCCCGCTCTCCGGATCGAAGGCCATCAGCGCGTCGCCCGCCGCAATCCAGGCGTTCTGCCCGTCGAAGGACACGCCCGCCACGTGCTCGCAGCCCGGAAAGGGTCCGTACTCGCGTACGATTTCTGCCTTGGATTTGCTCATGGGTTGATCCTAGCCGACCGGGAGCGAGGCCGGGAGTAACAAGGTCGTCGTGAATCCCAGCACCTGAGGCCTCATCCAGCGGCGCGCGCGTCCACGGCCGAAGGCCTGCACCTTGCGCGCCGCGGCCAGCGACTCGAGCGCCCGCTGTACCGTGCGCTGGCTCGTGCCCAGGGCCAGTGCCAGCGCGGAGGTCGACCAGGATTCGCCATCGCCGAGCAGGGCGAGCACCGCCGCGTCCTCCTCGTCTACAGGGAGTGCCAGCACAACCACCTCGCGCGCGCGGCGCGGTGCGAGTACAAACCCCCGCGGGGTGACGCTCACCGCGGCCAGCGGCCGCAGCACGCGGCGCAGCCGCCCGATCTCGACTCTCAGGCGTGCGCGCTGCGATTCATCGGCAAGCTTCAGGCGAAACGCCCGTGCGATGAGCGCCTCCCGCGACACCTCCGCCGGCCACGCTTCGCCCAGCGCGCGTACCAGCGTGAACAACACCGGACGCTTCGCGAGCGCAATCGCCGTGCCGGCCTGGCGCACGACGTGGCGGCAGGCGTCTACGACGAATACAGGGGATGCCAGCAAGGCCTCAACGTCATCGAACAACAGCAGCCGCTCCTCGCCTTTCACGATCTGTCGAGCGGCTGGCGCATTCAGCGTGCGGAGTGCACTTTCAACCTCCGCCATCAGCGCCGGGATGCGTGCTTCGATCGCCGCCTCGGTCGCCCGCGCCAGTGCCGCGCGGGCCGCCTTGGTGCGCAGGCGCCGCATCTGGATTCCGGCCAGCACCAGCTCGTGAACGGTTCGCGACGCGGGCGGGACACGCGCGGTGTCCAGCCTGGCGAGCGTTCGTTCTGCCTCATCGAGCTTTCCGATCAGAAGGAAACGCCGCGACTGCAGATAGCGCGCATAGGCGGCATTGGCCACATCGCCGTGCGTGCTGAGCGTCCTGCGTGCCGCATCGAGTGCCTTCGCCGGCCAGCCCAGGTCGCGCGAGGCGAGCGCGACCTCGGCCTCGGCGACCACACATCTCGCGCGCGCCACCGCCTCTTGCGGACCGAAGGCGCGCGCCGCGCTTCGCAGCAGCGCCTTGGCCCGCGCGAGTTCGCCCAGCTGCGCCATCGCAGTGCCGCGCAGCGCCAGCGCGGGCGCGTCCTTACGCAGGGCGATTCGCTTCAGGGCGCCGATGGGATCGCCCTCGGCGAGGGCGCGCGCCGCGGCGTTGATCAGGCTGTCCATGGAAATCCCGTCACACTTGTCACTCTCGCCCGGCGAGGCCGTGCGGGTAGGCTAACCCATGACGCATAACCATAGGAGTAAGCGTGATGAAGATGCACAAGACGGCTTCCCGTACCGACTGGCTGGCCGCGCGGCTCGAGCTGCTCGCCCAGGAAAAGGAGCACACGCGGCGCAGCGACGAGCTGGCGCTCAAGCGGCAGGCGCTGCCGTGGGTTCGCGTGGACAAGACCTATCGCTTCGAGACCGATGGCGGCACCGCGACGCTCCCCGACCTGTTCAAGGGCCGCTCGCAGCTCCTCGTCTATCACTTCATGTTCGGACCTGACTACACCGCGGGCTGCCCCTCCTGCTCGTCTATCGCGGATGGGTTCAATGGTTTCGCAACCCACCTCGCCAATCACGACGTGACGCTGTCGGCCGTGTCGCGCGCGCCGCTGGCAAAGCTGCAGGCCTTCAAGCGGCGCATGGGGTGGTCCTTTCCCTGGGCATCGTCCTTCGGCGGCGAGTTCAACTTCGACTTCAACGTCTCGATCACCGAGGAACAGCAGCGCGCCGGCGGCGTGGAATACAACTACGCGCGCGGCGCCCATGCGATCGACCAGAAGGAGCCGCCGCCCGTTGCCAAGCAGATTGCGAAGGGCTGCGGGGTTGACGCTTCCACGTTCCTGCGCGATCGCCCGGGCATGAGCACCTTCGCGATGGAGGACGGGGTCGTCTACCACGCCTACTCCACCTACGCGCGTGGCCTCGACGGCCTCTGGGGCATGTACCAGTGGCTCGATCGCGCTCCGCTCGGTCGCAATGAACAGGGCGTGTGGTGGAAGCGGCACGACGAGTACGCCGCGTGACGAGCGCGCAGCGGGCGTTCGCCGGCAGCGCGGTCCTGCTCTTCGCCGCCAGCGCGGCGGTGACGATCATCTGGTGCGCGTCCATGTCGGCGATGGGCGGGATGGCGATGCCCGGAGGCTGGACGATGTCGATGACCTGGATGCGGATGCCCGGCCAATCCTGGCCGGGCGCCGCAGCCACTTTCCTCGGCATGTGGATCGTCATGATGGTCGCGATGATGCTGCCTGCATTGCTGCCGATGCTGGCGCGCTACCGCCAGGCCGTGGGCCGCTCGGGCACGAGGCGCCTCGGTGCGCTGACGCTGCTCGTGGGCGTCGGATATTTCCTCGTATGGACGCTCTTTGGACTGGCCGCGTATCCACTGGGTGTCGCGCTCGCCGAGCTCGAGATGCACTGGCCCGCACTCGCGCGCACCGTGCCGATGGCCGTCGGCGCAGTCGTGTTGATCGCGGGGGCGCTCCAGTTCAGCGCCTGGAAGGCGCACCAGCTGGATTGCTGCCGGCAGCCACCCGGGCGCGGCCGGGCGCTGCGGGCTGATGTCGCCACGGCCTTGCGACACGGCCTGCGCCTTGGCCTTCATTGCAGCCATTGCTGTGCGGGCCTCACGGCCATCCTGCTCACGATCGGCGTGATGGACCTGCGCGCGATGGCGGGCGTCACGGCTGCCATCACGATCGAGCGCCTCGCTCCGGCGAGTGCGCGGGCGGCGCGGGTCATCGGAATCGTCATCGTGGCCGCGGGGTTGCTGTTGATCACGCGCGCAGCTGTCACCGGCCGTTGACCCCGACATTGCACCCACGTCCGAGGGAATTGGCGGGCGAGCGTGATCCACACCGCTTGCTATGCTGCTGATTTATTGAGTTTTAGGTGATGCCCTGGCTAGGGGTGCCAACAGAAAATACCAACGGCAAATTGCGCAGTCTTGTGCGCGTCCTTCGCCGCGAAGCGCAATCGCGGTTGCGCGACTCGCAAGTCCGGCGCAGTCTGGCGACGGAGGAGTGCCGATGTGACGCTGAGCCAGTGGTCGGAGAGATTTCTACTGCGCAGTACCGCCCTTGCCGCAGCTTTGTTCCTGGCGATGGCCGCCAATGCTGCGCATGTGCCAGGAGTGGGCGAGGCCGCGCCGTCGTTTATCGGATACGGGCTCGATGGCAAGAAGGTCTCACTGGAGACTTACGCGGGCAAGGTAGTCGTCATCTCCTTTTGGGCAACGTGGTGTCCGCCCTGTCGCATGGAGCTGCCGGTCCTGGAGCGTATTCAGATTGCCGGCAAAGGGCAGATCCAGGTGGTCGCGATCAACACGGAAGACCGCGACGTTTTTCGCCACGCCGCAAAGATTCTGAAAGATCTCACTATCAAACTGACTAACGATGAGAGCGAAAAGGCTTTCAGCGCGCGTGGCGTCAAGGGGCTTCCACACCTCCTCGTGATTGGCAAGGACATGCGCATCATCAGCGTCCGCGAGGGCTACGGATCCGGCGAGCTCGGTGACGTCGCTGCAGAACTCAACGCGGCGCTCAGAGCGGGGCTCGCGGAAGGCACAGCCTCAGCACCTGGGACACCCTAGATGTTCTTGCCGCCAAAGGAACTCTGAAAATAATCTGGCGGAGAGAGAGGGATCCACATCCGCCTCTAACTAGCTGACTTCAAAGTAGTTTTTCGTAACTGCGAATTTCAGTACCACCTGAATGTACCACCACCGACTAACGCTGGACCGCAGTACCGTCGCTGCCTCAGTGGTTGCTCAAGTTTACCGTTTTCGAGCCCGACTGGCTCCACAATTCGCCCCGCCTGAATGAGGGATTCGACGCGCCTTCTGAATTACACCCGGCCGCAGCACACGCACAGACAAAGTTGGCGCTGTGTGTAAAGTGAGTTCCCTTTGTCTAGCAAGTCGAGAAGAGCAAAGCGCGTCGGGCGAGTGAGCTCGCTTGCGCCATAACCGCAGAATCGCGCACGCGTGCGCCGGCCACCCAATGTTTCCTTCTTTTGGAGGTTGACAGTCCCACTTACATAATTACACTATCCGCTAGCGGTGTTAAACCTCCCGGTTAAAGAGGCAGAGCGGCACCGTTTGTAGAGCAGAAGAATAACTAAATTGGGGAGTATGCAATTCGTCACTCGATCAGGCCTATCGCGGTTGGGGGTAATCTTCTGCTCGTTGCGCTGCTCGCCGGCTGTGGCGGCGGGTACGACAATTCAGGAGCCGGAAGCGGGGCAACTCCATACAGCGTTGGCGGTACGGTGTCTGGCCTGGGTTCTGGGCTGTCCGTTGTGGTGCAGGACAATGGCGGCGATGACCTGACGGTTAATGCCAACGGTGCATTTGCCTTTGCGACCCAACTCAAGAGCGGTGCGGCCTACGCGGCGACGGTCAAAACTCAACCAGTCGGGCAGACGTGCACCGTCACCGGCGGCTCAGGGACTGTTGGCAGCGCGAGCATTGCCGGTATTGCGGTGGGGTGCGTATCCAATCCCTCAAGCACCACCATTACGACCGCCTCGGGAGCCGTAAAATTGGACGCCAGTGCCGGGACCATCGGCACCGTGTCGATCGTAGCTGCACCAGCAGGTGCGCCAACCGGGATTTCGACGCCCTTCGGATGGTTTTCGTTCAACATTTCAGGACTGGCTTCCGGCGCCAGCATCACGCTGACTTACACGCTACCTGCGGGGTTCACGCCGACCGGCTTTGAGAAATGCATTAACGGCAGTTGTGCCGCGCCTAATGGAGTCACCATTAGTGGCAACACGCTCAGCTACACAGTGACGGATGGTGGAACCGGCGACGAGGACGGCACTGCAAATGGAACCGTCACTGATCCGGGCGCTATCGTGGTCATGAGTGTCAGCATCGGTGGTACGATTTCGGGCCTTGGCGCCGGTCTTTCGACCGTCCTTCAGAATAATGGCGGCGACAATCTCAGCGTCAACGCGAATGGCCCGTTCACATTTGCGACGCCAGTAGCGACCGGCGGAGCCTACGCTGTGTCGGTGATGACTCAGCCGACGGGGCAGACGTGCACGGTCAATGGCGGCTCAGGCACCGCCGCTGCGAATGTGTCCAGCGTCGCTGTCAGTTGCGCGACGATCGCGATCACAGAGACTGTGTTGCACTCGTTCGGGGCCACGGGCGATGGTGCCCTTCCGTATGGTAGCCTGATCCAGGCCAGCGACGGCAATTTCTACGGGATGACTTCCAATGGTGGCGCGCACAGCTATGGAACCGTGATCGAGGTCACCGCCGCCGGCGCCGAGACAGTGCTGTTCTCCTTTGGGACCAACAACAATAGCAATGCCGTTACCGGCGGCAACCCTCGCGACAGCCTGATTCAGACCAACGACGGCAATTTCTATGGAATGGCCACTAACAGCGGCTTGAATGGTGGGGGTGTCGTATTCAACCTGACCCTCGCCGGCGTCGAAACGGTGTTGCACACCTTTGTGATAAGTAACAACAGTGGCGGCGACCTCCCTGGCAGCCTCATCCAGGCCAGCAACGGGAATTTCTACGGTATGACCAATCAAAGTGGCGCGAACGACGCGGGAACGGTGTTCACGATCACCCCAGCAGGCGTCGAATCGGTGCTTTACTCGTTCACCGGCGGGGCGGATAGCGGCTACCCCAGCGGCAGCCTGATACAGGCAAGTGACGGTAACTTCTACGGGATGACCAATGGTGCCGCCAACGACCTGGGGACCGTATTTAAGATTACTCCCGCCGGCGTCGAGTCGGTGCTGCACACGTTCACGGGAGGCGCGGATGGTGCCTTCCCCTTGGGCAGTCTGATCCAGGCCAGCGATGGCAATTTTTACGGGATGACCAACGGCGGTGACGTGAATACCGACCATGGAACGATGTTCAAAATTACCCCGGCAGGTGTGGAGACAGTACTGTATGTCTTCACGGGTGGGGCGGACGGCGGAGATCCGGCTGGCAGCCTAATCCAGGCCAGCGATGGCAACTTCTACGGTATGACCGTTAACGGCGGTGCGAACAACTTGGGGGCGGTGTTCAAGGTTACCCCTGGTGGCGTCGAAACGGTTCAATACTCCTTCGGCACAAATCCCAATGATGGCGCGTTTCCGTACGGCAGCATGATCCAGGCCAGCGACGGTAAATTCTACGGTATGACCAGCGAGGGCGGAGCGAACAACATGGGCACTGTGTTCTCGATTAACTGACCGGGCGTGAATTTTTGGCTGCGGTTGGGCGTGCGTTCGAGGCGGAAGCTCCGGTATCTATGTCCCAGAACCCAAACCGACCTAACCGGTGACAACTCTGGCCAGGAGACACCGCTTTAATGGGAGAATCATGCCAAACGGGTGCGGGTCCAAGTCTGTTGTCGCGGCGTTACTGGGCTTACTGGTGCTTGGCGGGTGCCGGTGGGGCCATGACGCCCCTGCGTCGTATTCCGTCACGGCCTCGGTATCGGGCCTAGCCGGCTCTGGTCTCGGTCTCACAACTGGTAACGGAGAAATTGTCGACGTTTCCGCCAACGGCTCGGTCACACTTGCCACCGGCTTGAGCAACGGCGCCAGTTTTGCCGTCACCGTCGACACCCAGCCGATTAACCCGGTGCAAACCTGCAGTGTGGCGGATGGTTCAGGCACGGTGAACGGAGCTTCAGTCTCCATTAGCGTGTCTTGTATGGCTGGCAACGCCTCAACCGTGAATGCAGCCCGAGTAACCGTAGCGATCGACTCGTCCGTGCCGACTTCGGTGACCTACGGGATCACCACCATCCTCTCGCCCATGGATTCTCAAGGGGTAGGCACGCCGCTGGTGATTCCGGTGAGTGTCGGCGGCGGCGAAACGTTGGTGGTGGCCGCCGACGCCGACAATAATATTATGCTCGCCTCGCTGGCGACCTCGCACTCGGTCACCTTGAGCAGTGACAGCACCGCGTTGGCGCTCACGCGTACCTTGATGGGCGCGCTTCCAGCCAGCGTCGCGCCCGACCAGCTGAATGCCGCGATCAGAGCCACTGCCGAGTATCCCAATCTGGTTTCCCTGGTGACGGTGGCCTTGCAGGCTAACACCTCGCCCGCTACCTCGACGCCGGTGTTCACGAGCATAGGCATGGTATTGAGTGAAGTACCGGCCTCCACACTGACGGCGTCGGTGAAGGCGGCACGGCTCGGCGTGCGCGCCAGCGCCGCCTTGCTTGCGACCCCCACAGTCACGGCACCCACCCCGAGCCACCCGCAATACAATCTGTATACCACCTCGGTGGCGGGGACTGTGTATGCCGCTGTAGCGGTCACCGGCGCGGCTGGAAACGGCGACCTTCAGGTGTCCAACACGACGGCCATTGCCTGGTCACTGGCCAGTGCCGACACATCCGGAAATTGGCTGGCGTGTGCGCCGGCAGCACAAGGACCAATTACCAATCCAGATTGCGCCGCCACCATTTCCGGCACCGGCTTACTACAAAACGCCCTGACCGGGGTCGTCAGCACTGGCACGGTAAAAGGTGGACTCGATGCCTTTAATATTACGCTGGAGCAAAACGCGATATCCCGCACCAGCAATGTCTTGCAGGTTGGCGAGGACGTGACGCAGGTGGTCCTCGCCTATGTGTCGGCCGGCACAGCGGCCATCGCGCCCGGTTGTACCAACAGCATCTTAAACTCTTTCTTCCCGCCCACCCAGGTGGCTGCGCTGGTGCTGGACCCATCGCCAGCAGCGTTTCAGGACTACCTCAAGGAGGTGTTCGCCAGTCCCGTGCAAACACCGCTCCACATCATTTCGATATATTACAGTTGTCGCGGAGTACAGCTCCCCATCGGCAGCAATCCGGTGGCGCAGATCACGTGGCAGACCGCCATCACGAACTTGATCAACACTGCACTAAATTCTGCAGTGAACACCGGACTTACAGCCGGCGGCATTCCGTTAGAGGCGTACGAGACCTGGACATCGTGGAGCATCGTCAAACCCTTCGGGCTGTGCGAAGGCGGCAACCCGATGGTCATTGTCAATTGTGCGACCGCGCTTACGTTCACGCCAGCAATATTTACCATGGTTCCCGGTACCAGCTTTACTCCAACGTTGACAGCCACCGACAGCAGTGGAGCCACGACTCCAACTCCGCCCGATCTGACATTTACCTCACCGGCCGATCTGGTATCAATCAGACTGAATGGCAACACCGGCACGGTGTACGCCATACCGCTCATGGCCGGAATACCCGGTACACCGCCCGCGGTGGTCACGGTCACCGACACCTCGACGGGCGTTCAGGGCCAGTTTTCCGTCGTCGTCACGTCGGTAGCCGGTATGCAGGTCGCGGCAATGCCAGCCACTCTGCCGCTCAGCGGTGGCATTGTGACTATCACTGCAAGCTTGGGGCCACCCCAATTGTCCGTGCCGGGCAGTCCAACTCCGACCGGGACCGTGACATTTGTAGACGGGTCCGGGCTCGCGCTGTGCTCCGACGCTATCCTCAATGCGGGAATCGCGACCTGTCAGGCGATGATTGCTGGCGTGACTTCAGACACGATTACGGCAACCTATTATGGGAATTCCAGCTACTCGGTCGAATCCGGCACCGCCACCGTCACGTTTGTTGCGCCGTCACCGGAAGCCACCACAACCGCGCTGGTGGTATATCCAATTGTCTTGCCCGCAACCGGCGGCAGTGCGGTGCTCACGGCGACTGTTTCCAGTGCCAGTGCGCCGGCAGGTGTCATGGGTTCGGCCGGTTCCGTAGAATTTCTCGACCAATCGGGAGTGGTCCTTTGCCCCGCCATCGCTCTGAGTGCGGTCGGGATTGCAGTCTGCAACGCGACACTATCCGCGGCCCCAGCGACAATTACGGCCATTTTCAGCGGCGACATACGCTTTGCGCCGAGCACTGGTACGGCGGGCGTTTCGCCCGCAAACACGTTCGTGGTCTGGCACGGTCAATATTTGATAACCACCTGCACGCCACTCCCGCCCCAGGCAAATCCGGCCGGCGGATCCTTCGGTTGGCAATGGGAGAATCCCTGTGAAGCGGTGCTGCCATTCGATGGCTTTGCCGTCAGTGGCGGGTTTTCTTTTGTAGATGGGCAGCCGGAGGTAGTCTTTGGGAGTGGCACTGGCCGCGGCCTATCGCCAACGGGAGCCGAGGACGTATTGTCGCTCGGTTGGTCTTCGAGCAGTGATAACCTGTCGGTTACTGTACCGACCGCGTATTCCGAGAGCGCTTACCCTTATTGGCAAGGCGCAGGTTCGCGTACCTACAACTTCGTCGTCACTAACCGGTTCTATAACACGCTGAGCGGCGCGCTTTCTCAAATCAGCGGCACGTTCACCATCAATATGACCAGTGCGTACTGCCTCATCGGTGCCGATGTCCTCCATTGCTTCCAGACTACGCCCACAACCGCTTCGGGTGTCTGGAGCGCCGGAAGCGCGGTTGAGCCGTGGACCCTGCCGCAGATGAACGGCTACGACTTCTGCTTCAGCAACAACGCTGCAGCAAAACAACAGTCAGGCGTTTCCTACCTAATGCCTTACCCTGGTACTCTGGTTCCCAAAGCCTGCACGTTCGAGTAGCCGCAAGGTGCCTCAGTGCCGCGGCGGTTCGAGCTACCACTATTAATCCGATCATCATTGGAGCCTATTGTTTTTCGTTTGCATCGAGTTTGCCATTGGGCGTCCGGAAACACATGACTCTGATGGCATGCCAATCGAAAGCAGCCGCACCGCCGGTGGGGATCGCCCGTACCACTATGGCCGTCGCGATCCATTCTTCGATGGGCTGACCTGTGTCGTCGCCATATGCGAGCCGCGCGCGCGGCGTCCGTACGAATCCCACCCGTATTACCGCCCGCAGCGGCAGGGGGAAGTCCCAGCTCATACCGGACGATCTGTCAATCGCTGAAGAGCTGATGATGCGGGGCATCACCTCGACGTGACACCACCGCGCTCAATCAGGGAAAAAACGCGTAGACGAAACCACGACGGATCGCACTCGGAGTCGATGGACCTGGAAGGCAGGGCTGTGCCTGGGACGCACAGAGACTAGGTGAGACGACTTGAGAAGGCGGAGTGACCTGCTGGCATTCCTCGGTCCACTGCTGACTTAGGAAATGGCCTGCTCCAGGTTGGTTGTTGATGATAGTTGCTGTTTGAACTCTGTCGGCGTTAGTTGCCCGAGACTTGAGTGAGGTCGTACCTCGTTGACCTGGCGCCGGTAGTGCTCGATGACGATCTTGGCATCGATTCTGTTTCTGAACCACTCCATCGATAGGCACTCGTCGCGGAACTTGCCGTTGAACGATTCATTGCTACCGTTCTGCCAGGGCTTGCCCGGATCGATATGGGCCGTGTCGATGTTCGCCTGGTGGAGCCAGCGCAGGACGGCTCTGGACACGAACTCCGGGCCATTGTCTGATCTCAGGTACCGTGGAGTGCCGTGAACACTGACCAGTTTGCTCAGCACCTCGATGACCCGGCCGGAGCGGATGCTGCCGGCTACATCGATCGCCAAACACTCCCGCGTGAACTCATCGACCACCGTCAGACACTTCAATTGCTGGCCGTTGGCGCAGGCATCGAACACAAAGTCATACGCCCACACTTGGCCCACGCCCGTTGCCGGCAACGGGCGTGGGCGGCAGGCCGCAACGCGCCGTCATGGCCGCTTTCTAGGCACCTGCAGTCGGTGCAATCGCCAGAGCCGATGCGCCCGATCAGTGCTCATGGCGTGACCACGGCGGGCCAGGAACACCTGGATGTGCCGATACCCATATCGTGGGTACTGCGCCGCCAGCTCGTGCATGACGGCCACAGCCGGCGCGTCCCGTTGGGGCAACTTAGGCTCGTAGCCCACCGTCGACCTCGCTACGCTCAGCAACGCGCACGCTCGCCGTACCGATCGACGTCTTTGGCATACGTAGGCGATCTGTTGCCGGCGCACGGGCGCGCTCACCATTTTTTTGCGGCGACTTCCTTCAGGATCTCGATGTCGATGATCCGTTCGGCCAGCACCTTCTTGAGCCGGCCGTTCTCATGCTCGAGTTGCCGCAGCCGCTTCACGTCCACCGGCTCAAGCTTCCCAAAGCGCTTGCGCCAGGTGTAGATCGTGACATCGCTCACCCCATACTTCTTGGCCACCTCTGCCACCGGGGCCTGGTCGGCTTCCCGCAGGATCTTGACCATCTGTTCTTCCGAAAACCTTGTCTTCTTCATGGTCCCCTCGCTTCCCGAAGGGCCATTGTCCCAAAGTATCAACTGGACCGAAAATCGACCCGCAGGTCAGATCTGTGTGCGGTTCCGCCGCCGCGTCCGCCATCCTAAGCGCACAACGCAACGACGGATTTGAAAGATCCAACGGGCCGCCCCGAAGCGACCGTTCTTGACAGGCGGCTCCGGGTCAATCTCGGACTGCCCTGTTCAGTCCCGCTTTACACATGCCCGTCCGCGCTCGGAACGATCGACTGCCATTCGACGCTTCGATCCGAAACGACGGCAACCGTATTCAATCAAGGAATCTTGGCGCCAGGCCCGAGTTGTCTGACCCGAGATAACCTGAGAACGCTTGAGACTCTATGAGACGCGGCGAGATTTCTCGACTATCCAAAATCACTAGAATCTCTGCAGAGGGTCTCGTAATATATTGATATTTAAGGAGAAAATTGGCGGAGAGAGAGGGATTCGAACCCTCGAAGGGCTTTTGACCCTTACACCCTTAGCAGGGGTGCGCCTTCGACCACTCGGCCATCTCTCCGCTTATGCCTGAAAGCGAAAGGGAATCAACGGCTTAAGTTGATCGGAGACCCCCTCTGCTGGCAGGGGCGACATGATACTGAGGGGTTAGGGCCAGGTAAAGGCGCGCGCTTGCCTAGTGTCCGGCGGCCTCGCTCCGCGCGGCGCTCGCTTCCCGCTCCAGGCGCTCGGCCAGTTCCTCGCGATGCACCGTGACGCTCTTTGGGGCTTCGATCCCGAGCCGCACCTGATCGCCCTTGACGCGCAGCACCGTGATCGAGACTTCGTCACCGATCTTCAGGGCTTCGCCGACTCGCCGGGTGAGAATGAGCATGGGTTTTACCTCTGACCCGACGCTACTCGCTGTGCGTTACACAATTGTCACGGTTGTAGCCGTGCACGCACCTGGGGCAGGACGCTGGCCAGCGCCGCATCGAGCCCGGCCGGATTATTGCCCCCCGCCTGCGCGAAGTCAGGCCGTCCGCCGCCCTTGCCGCCGACCTGCGCCGCCACGGCACCGACCAGCTCACCGGCCTTGATGCTGCCGACGCGATCGGGCGTGACGCCGGCGACCAGCACCACTTTTGTGGGCGATTCCACTGCCGCCAGCACGATGATCGCCGAGCCCAGGCGGCTCTTGAGCTGATCGACCGCACTGCGCAACGAGCCGCCGTCGGCCCCTTCGACGCGCGCGGCGATGACCTTGGTGCCGAACACGTCGATGGCACCGGAAGCCAGGTCGCCGCCCTGCCCTGAGGCGAGCTTGTCCTTGAGCGAGCGGATCTCGCGCTCCTGGGTGCGAAGGCGCTCGAGCGTCTCGCGCAGCTTTTCGCCGAGCTCATCGCGCGAGCCGCGCAGGAGCGTGGCGAGCTCGCGCAGCACCTCTTCGTTGCGGGCGATGGCATCCAGCGCGCCCTGCCCGGTGAGCGCCTCGATGCGCCGGATCCCGGCGGCCACGCCGGACTCACTCACGATATGGAACAAACCGATGTCGCCCGCGCGGCTGACGTGTGTGCCCCCGCACAGCTCGGTGGAGAAATCACCGAAGGCGAGCACGCGCACCTCGCGCTCGTACTTTTCCCCAAAGAGGGCCATCGCGCCTGCGGCGACCGCCTGGTCGTAGTCCATCACCCGGGTGCGTGCCTCGAGGTTGGCGCGGATCTGATCGTTCACCAGCCGCTCGATCCGTCCGAGCTCCTCGGGGCTCACCGGCTGGAAGTGGGAGAAGTCAAAGCGCAGCCGGTCGGGCGCCACCAGCGACCCCTTCTGCAGGACGTGCGTGCCCAGCACCTGCCGGAGTGCGGCGTGCAGCAGATGCGTGGCGGAATGATTGAGCCGGATCGCCGCACGCCGCGCCTCATCGACTTGCGCCGTTACGGCATCGCCCAGCTTGAGCGCGGCGCCCTGGAGCGCGCCGATATGAACAATGGCGCTACCCACTTTCTGCGTGTCGGTGACCGCAAACGAGGCGCCAGCGATGCCCGATCCCGGCTTGACCGTGGCGATCAGCCCGGTGTCGCCGACCTGGCCGCCCGCCTCGGCGTAGAAGGGTGTGCGCTCCAGCACCACCTCGCCACTTTCGCCGGGCTGCAGGCTCTCGACCCGCGCCCCGGCGCGCCGCAGCGCCACGATCCTGCTGTCCGCAGCGAGCCGGTCGTAGCCCAGAAATTCAGTGCGCGCATCGATCGCCTCGCCGCCGCGCAGATCGACGCCAAACCGGCTCGCCGCGCGCGCGCGTTCCCGCTGCAGCTCCATCTCGCGCTCGTACCCCGCCATATCGACCGTGAGGCCCCGCTCACGGGCAATGTCCGCCGTGAGGTCGGGAGGGAAGCCGTAGGTGTCGTGCAATTTGAACAGGACGTCACCGGCAATCTGCTGCGCGTCGGACGATTTGGATTGCTGGGCCAGCTTCTCTTCCAGGAGGGCCATCCCCTTGGCCAGAGTGACTGAAAATTGTTCTTCCTCGGCCTTCAGCACCCGCGCGATCTGCCCGGCGCGCTCGAGTAGTTCCGGATAGGCCTCGCCCATCACCCGCGCCAGCACCGGCACCAGCTGGTAGAAGAACAGCTGCGACTGGCCCAGCTTGTAGCCGTGGCGGACGGCGCGGCGCAGGATCCGGCGCAGCACATAGCCGCGACCCTCGTTGGACGGCACCACGCCGTCGCTGACCAGAAAGCCGCAGGCCCGGATGTGATCGGCAATCACACGGAGCGAGGGCGAGGCGAGATCCGTCGTGCCGGTGGCCTGGGCGGCCGCCCGGATCAGATCGTGGAACAGGTCGATGTCGTAGTTCGAATGGACCCCCTGCATCACCGCGGCGAGCCGCTCCAGCCCGGCGCCGGTGTCGACCGAGGGTTTGGGGAGCGGCGTGAGCTTGCCGTCCGCCGCGCGATCAAACTGCGTGAAGACGAGATTCCAGATCTCGACGTAGCGATCGCCCTCTTCCTCGGCTGAGCCGGGCGGACCGCCTGCTATCCCGGGGCCATGGTCGTAGAAGATTTCCGAGCACGGCCCGCAGGGCCCGGTGTCGCCCATGGCCCAGAAATTCGATTCCTCGCCCATGCGCGTGACGCGCTCAGGGGCAACGCCGGCCGCCTTCACCCACAGCTCGGCGGCCTCATCGTCATCGCGGAACACCGTGACGTAGAGCCGCTTGGGGTCGAGCCTGAAGATCTTCGTCACCAGTTCCCAGGCAAACAGGATCGCGTCGCGCTTGAAATAATCGCCGAAGGAAAAATTGCCAAGCATCTCGAAGAAGGTGTGGTGGCGTGCGGTGTAGCCGACGTTCTCCAGGTCGTTGTGCTTGCCGCCCGCCCGCACGCAGCGCTGGCTGCTCACCGCGCGCCGGTAGTCGCGTTTTTCCTTGCCGAGGAACAGGTCCTTGAAGGGCACCATGCCGGCATTGGTGAACAGCAGCGTCGGATCGTTCCCGGGCACCAGCGAGGCGGAGGGAACGATGACGTGGCCGCGTTCGCGGAAGAATTCGAGGAACGCGCGCCGCACGTCGGCCGCGCTCATGAAGGGCGGTGTATCAGCTGTCATGAATCCGGATCGAAATCGGGCCCGAGGGCAGAGCGGATATGATCGTTGGTAAAGCCACGGTATTGCAAAAATCTCGCCTGCCGCCCCTTCTCCGGCCAGCTCGCCGGAGGCTTGGCGCCGAAGCGCCGGCGGCGCACTTGGCGGGCGATCTCGGCCCAGTCGCTCACGCTCCCCAGCGCCGCATCGATCAGCCCGGCCGCCACCCCGGCCTCCGTAAGTTCACGCCGGATGCGTGCCGGGCCCTGGCCGCGCCGGACGTGATACTGGACGAAGTGGCCCGCATAGCGCTCATCATCCAGGAGATGGCGGGCGCGCAGCTCCCCGATGAGGGTCTCGATGAGAGGGCCTGCAAAGCCGCGCTGCCCCAGCTTGCCGGCGAGCTCCCCGCCCGCGTAGTCACGGCGCGCCAGCAGCCCCACGGCCACCCGTTCGGCGGCGGCAGCGTCCGACAAATCCGCGGCGGGCAGGCGCTTAGGCGCTCTTTTCCTCAGGCTCGACACGCAGCTTGACGGGCATGAGTTTGGCGCGGATCTGGCCCTCGATGTCGTTGGCGATGTCCTTGTGGGACTGCAGGAACACGCGGGCGTTGTCCTTGCCCTGGCCGATGCGCTCACCCTTGTAGCTGTACCAGGAGCCGGATTTCTCGACGATGCCGTGCGCCGAGCCCAGCTCGATGATCTCACCCTCGCGCGAGATGCCCAGGCCGTACATGATCTCGAACTCGGTCTCGCGGAAGGGCGGCGCGACCTTGTTCTTGACCACCTTGACGCGAGTCTGGTTGCCGATCACCTCTTCGCCGTTCTTGATCGCACCGATCCGGCGGATGTCCAGGCGCACCGAGGCGTAGAACTTGAGCGCATTGCCGCCGGTGGTGGTCTCCGGGCTCCCGAACATGACGCCGATCTTCATGCGGATCTGGTTGATGAAAATGACGATGGCATTGGAGCGCTTGATGTTGCCCGTGAGCTTGCGCAGCGCCTGGCTCATGAGCCGCGCATGCAATCCCACCTGCAGATCGCCCATCTCACCCTCGATCTCGGCGCGCGGCGTGAGGGCCGCGACCGAATCGATGACCACCAGGTCGACGCCCCCGGAGCGCACCAGCATGTCGGTGATCTCCAGCGCCTGCTCGCCGGTGTCCGGCTGCGAGACCAGCAATTCCTGGATATTGACGCCGAGCTTCTCGGCGTAGGCCGGGTCGAGGGCATGCTCGGCATCGACGAAGGCGGCGGTGCCGCCGCGCTTCTGTACCTCGGCCACGAAGGCGAGGGTGAGGGTGGTCTTGCCCGAGGATTCAGGCCCGTAGATTTCGACCACGCGGCCGCGCGGCAGTCCGCCGCAGCCCAGCGCGATATCGAGGCCGAGGGAGCCCGAGGGCACGGCGTCGATGTCCCAGATCGCCGGGGCGTCGCCCAGGCGCATGACCGATCCCTTACCAAACTGCTTCTCGATCTGGCCGAGCGCGGCGGCAAGCGCCTTCCTGCGATTGTCTTCCATGCCGTGGGATTTCCTCTGTTGGAGTGAGGGGAATTATCCCATATCGAGCGCAGATCGCGCGCGCTAAATCTTGCCGCTAGCACCCGATTCGTGTGCCCCAGCTCCGATCGGTGCGGCCTCGGCGATCAGTTGCAGCGCCCGGTCCACGGCCGCGCGGCGCACCGCGGCGCGATCGCCCGGGTAGTGCTGCTGCGAGACTTCCGCCTGGCCGCCGCGGCGTAGCACGGCGAAGTACACCAGACCCACCGGCTTGTCGGGCGTGCCGCCATCGGGGCCCGCGACCCCGCTGACTGCCACCGCCAGATCGGCGCCACTGGCGCGCAGGGCGCCGATCGCCATCTCCTCCACGACCGCCGCGCTGACCGCGCCGTGGCGCGCCAGCACCTGGTGGTCGACCCCCAGATCCTGGACCTTGGCTTCGTTGGAGTAGGTGACATACCCCCGCTCGAACCAGTTCGAGCTGCCGGGCGTATCGGTGAGCGCGCTGGCGAGGCCACCGCCCGTGCAAGACTCGGCTGTGGCCACGCGCATCCGTGCGGCCAGCAACGCGCGGCCCGCCTGCTCGGCCCGGCTGGTCATGGAATTCCTCCTGTGGGGTACGTGCCCCGTGAGTACGACTATACGCCGGGGCGGAGAGTGCACTGCAACATGAGCCGGTTTTGACGACGCCCTGTGTATGATTCGCGGCCCATGTCCAGCAGCCCCACCCCGGTATTCGCCGCGCACACGCCCGTGATGCAGCAGTACCTGCGCATCAAGGCCCAGCACCCCGACATCCTGCTGTTCTACCGCATGGGGGACTTCTACGAGCTCTTCTACGAAGACGCCCGGCAGGCCGCGGCCCTGCTCGATATTGCGCTGACGACGCGCGGTCAGTCCGCCGGGGAACCCATCCCGATGGCGGGCGTCCCGGTGCACAGCGCCGAGTCCTACCTGGCGCGACTGGTCCGGCGCGGGCAGTCGGTGGCGATCTGCGAGCAGATGGGCGATCCGGCCAAGGCCAAGGGACCGGTCGATCGCCAGGTGGTGCGGGTCATCACGCCGGGCACGGTCACTGAAGAGGCCCTGCTCGAGCGGGGCCGCGCCACCCTGCTGGCCGCGCTGCTGCGCGACGGCGAACGCTTTGGCCTCGCCTGGCTGGAGCTGAGCTCCGGGCGCTTCACGATCCTCGAATCGCGCGGGCCGGCCACGCTGGCCGCCGAACTGGAGCGCCTGCGCCCCGCCGAACTGCTGCTGCGCGAGGACCAGTCCGGCGCGGCACCGGCCCTCGCCGACAGCGCCGTGGTGCGCGAACGCGCCGCCTGGCACTTCGAGCTCGCCACCGCCTCGCGGATCCTCACCGATCAGCTCGGCACGATCGACCTGCGCGGTTTCGGGGCCGATGAGATGCCGCTGGCGATCGGCGCCGCCGGCGCCCTGCTCCAGTACGTGCGCGACACCCAGCGCACCGCCCTGCCGCACATCCGCGCCCTGCAGGTCGAGGAGCTCGACGAGGCCCTCAGCCTCGACGCCGCCACGCGCCGCAACCTGGAACTCGATTCGAGTCTGAACGGGAATCCGGCCGCGACGCTGCTCGCGGTGCTCGACACCACCGTCACCGGCATGGGCGCGCGCGCCCTGCGACGCTGGCTCGGCCGCCCCATCACCAACCGGGCCGCCCTGCGCCAGCGCTATCAGGCCGTGGGGGCACTCGGGGCGGCGCACGCTTATTCCCCGCTCCAGGCGCGCTTGCGCGCCGTGGGCGATCTGGAGCGCATCCTGGCCCGCATCGCACTGCGCAGCGCCCGGCCGCGCGATCTGACCCAGTTGCGCGCCGCGCTGGCCGAGCTGCCGGCGCTCCGCAGCGCCCTGGGGCTCATCGACTCGCCCCTCCTGGCGAGCCTTCACGCCTCCAGCGCCGATCACGCCGCCGAGCGCGAACGGCTCGTCGCGGCCATCGCGGCCGAGCCGTCGGTGTTCCTGCGCGATGGGGATGTGATCGCACCGGGCTACGATGAAGAGCTCGACGAGCTGCGCCGCATCGCGACGCACACCGATGATTTCCTGCTGGAGCTGGAGCAGCGCGAGAAGGCGCGCACCGGACTGGCGGGCCTGAAGCTGGGCTTCAATCGCGTGCAGGGCTTTTTCATCGAGATTCCCCGCGCCCAGGCCGAGCGGGTGCCGGCCGACTACCTGCGGCGCCAGACCGTGAAGTCCGCCGAGCGCTTCATCACGCCGGAACTCAAGGGGTTCGAGGACAAGGTGCTCGGCGCGCGCGAGCGCGCCCTGGCCCGTGAGAAGCAGCTCTACGAGGAACTGCTGGCCCGCCTGATCGAGAGCTTAGGGGGCCTCCAGTCCACCGCCATGGCGCTCGCCGAGCTCGACGCGCTCACGGCGCTGTCCGAGCGCGCCGTGACGCTCGATTGGTGCGCGCCGGAGCTGGTCGATGCGCCCCTGCTGCATCTGGAAGGGGCGCGACATCCGGTGGTCGAGCAGTTCAGTGCCGCGCCCTTCGTCCCCAACGACCTGGAGCTGCACGCGCGCCGGCGCATGCTGGTGATCACCGGTCCCAACATGGGCGGCAAGTCGACCTACATGCGCCAGGTCGCCCTGATCGCGATCCTGGCGCACATCGGCAGTTTCGTCCCCGCCCGGCGCGCTCGGCTGGGGCCCCTCGATCGGATCTACACCCGCATCGGCGCCGGCGATGACCTGGCCGGCGGGCGCTCGACCTTCATGGTGGAGATGACCGAGACCGCCAATATCCTGCACAACGCCACGGCGCGGAGCCTCGTGCTCATGGACGAGATCGGGCGCGGCACCAGCACCTTCGACGGGCTGTCGCTGGCCTGGGCCGTGGCCCGGCAGCTCGCCACTGAAGTGCGTGCCTTCACGCTCTTTGCCACCCATTACTTCGAACTCACGGCCTTGGGGCTGGAGCTCGACAGCTGCGCGAACGTGCACCTGGATGCGACCGAACATGGGGACTCCCTGGTGTTCCTGCACGCGGTGCGCGAAGGCCCGGCGAACCGCAGCTTCGGGCTGGCGGTGGCGCAGCTGGCGGGCGTGCCGCGCGAAGTCATCGCGCAGGCCCGCGCCTACCTGGCACAGCTCGAGAGCACCCGCGACGGCGGGGCGCAGCACGCCCCGCACGCGACGAACGGCCAGGGGCAGCTGGCGCTCCACCCGAGCTCCGCGCTCCCGCCGCCTTTGCCGCCGCCCACGGCAGTGGAACGGCGGCTGGAGGAGATCAATCCGGATGAACTGAGTCCGCGCGGCGCGCTGGAACTGCTCTACGAGCTCAAGCGCCTGCGCAAGAGCTGATTCAGCGCGTGAAGACCGCACCGTGCGGATAGCCCACGCCCTTCCAACCGTGCGGCCACGCACGCTCGGCAAAGCTGAAGCCGGGGAGTCCATCGCTGTCGCGAAAGGCCGTATCGATGCTGAGCACGCCCGTCACCGGGTCCAGCTTCAACAGGTAGGTCCGATCCTCCGGCGTTTCGCCTGAAGTCGCCACCAGACGCTCAGCCTTCGGGTCCCACGCGGTCCAATGCGGCGCGTAGCGCTCGCTGAGCGACAGTCGCGCGACCTCCTTCGGCCGCGCGGCATTGCTTAAGTCCAGCACGATGAATCCGTGCACGGCCGGCACGCTCTGAACCAGAAAATGACCGACGATCGTGGGCACGCCGCACCAGTTCCCAGGGAAGGTGTAGACGAGCTGGGATTTGGGCTCGCTGGTCTCAATGTCGGTGATGCGCTCGATCCCGCAAGCGAGCGTCTGGATGTAGACGGAACCGTCCGGACCCAGCCGCGGTTCTTCGGGACTGATCTGGGCATAGCGGTTCTCGCCCACGTCCAGATAGGCGGTCTTCAGCAGCTTGAGGTCCGAGAGGCGCCAGACCTGGTAGGTCACGCCGCTTAAGACATCCTCATCGTGCATGGAGGAGTTGGTCGACAACACCCGATCTATCGCCGGCAGCACCACCAGGCTGTAAGGCATCAGCAGCGCGCTGCTGAAGGCCGGATCGGCGTTGCTGGCAGAGCGCACCGCCTTGCCGCTGTCGTCGATCTCCACCAGGGCGCCGCTCTTCCCCGCGCGGGCCTCCATGCCGGCCTGATGCACGTGCTGGAAGGTGGCGAGCACATGGCCGTTGGGCAGGCGCACATAGGAGTGCGGATGCATGTAGCCGGCCAGGTCGGTGAACGAAGCCGCGATCTTCGGGTGCAAGGGCTCACGCACGTCGAAGATGAAGGTCCGGCCTACGTCATGATCGTTGGCGAACAGCATCCCGCTCGCGGGCATGGTGTATTCGGTGTGGTGCACGCGCACCGATTGCTGGTCGGTCGCGAGGCTGGTCAGTAATCTCCCATAGGTTGCGGAAGCCGGATCGGCATCGATCACCGCGAGAAAATCATTCCCCTGGTGGGCCCGATCGCCCGCCCACACCACGAGGTAGTGACCGGAAGCCGCAGGCTCAGGCCCGGCCGCCCGCGCGACACCCAGGGCGGCGAAGAAAGCGAGGGCGAGCGTCAGGATCTGGCGAATCATCGAATCCTCCCCGAGACTTCAGGCGCCAAAGCGGCCATTGTCGAAGAATTGCCCGACTTCGTGCGCCACGCGGGCGGAGAGCAGCATGCCGGTGTGGCTGACGGGCAGGACGATGTGCGCGGTGGCGCCCGGCAGCAGCGTCTCGGAGACCGCCACTGTGCCATCGTTGGGCTCGTTGAAATCGACCATCAGTCTTCCCAGGCTCAGGGGCTGGTTGCCGGCGATGATGCCGAGCGCTCGATCCTGCGACCAGACGCGCTGGTGCGCGTACAGCAGCTCCTCTCCGGCGGCCGGACCGAGCAGCGTGCGCCCGAAGCGAAAGCGCGTCACGGCGTTGGCGACGCGGCTCGCCTGGCAGGGGCTGCCCATGAGCACCACCCGGCCAGCCGGCTGCTGCGGGTGGCGCTCGAAGCAGCGCAGGATCGCGATGCCGCCCAGGCTGTGGCCGAGCAGGTGGACCTGCGTCGCGCCGAGCGTGGCGATGTACTCGTGCAGCGCGTCGGCGATCTCGCCCATCGTCAGGAGCGTGGAGGCGTAGCCGAAGGCGTGCCACTCGTAGCCGCGCTCCTTCTCCAGCCGGCGGCGCAGCAGGAAGGCCTCGTGCCCGGAGAGCCACAAGCCGTGTACGTAGACGACGGCCGCGCTCATCGGCTTGGGGGCACGCTTGTCACCCGTTCACGCTTCAGGCCGGCGGAGGTTGCCGGAGCTTGATATGCAGCTCGCGCAGCTGCTGCTCGCTCACTTCGGTGGGCGCCTCGGTGAGCGGGCAGGCCGCGGTCTGCGTCTTTGGGAAGGCGATGACCTCGCGGATGCTGTCGGCGCCCGCCATCAGCATGGCGAGTCGATCCAGGCCGAAGGCGATGCCGCCGTGGGGCGGCGCCCCGAAACGCAGCGCATCGAGCAGGAATCCGAACTTGAGGCGCGCCTCTTCAGCCCCGATCCCCAGCAGCTCGAACACCGCGGACTGCAGGTCCTGGCGGAAGATGCGCACCGAGCCGCCGCCGACCTCCGAGCCGTTGAGCACCAGGTCGTAGGCCTGCGCGAGCGCGGCGCCCGGGTTGGCCTTGAGCGAGGCGGCATCGGCCTCCTTCGGCGCCGTGAAGGGATGGTGCATGGCGACCCAGCGCCTGGCCTCCTCGTCGTAACCGAGCATCGGGAAATCGATGACCCACAGCGGGCGCCACCCCGGCGCCTGCAATTTGAGGTCCTGGCCGACTTTCAGGCGCAGCGCGCCCAGCGCATCGTTGACCACCTTGGCCCGATCGGCACCGAAGAACACCAGATCGCCATCCACCGCGCCGGTCCGATCGAGGATCCCGGCCACCGCGCGCTCATCGAGGAATTTCACGATCGGGGACTGCAGGCCCTCGCGCCCCTTGGCGCGCTCGTTGACCTTGATGTAGGCCAGGCCGCGCGCTCCGTAACGGGCCACGTAGGCGGTGTACTCATCGATCTGCGAGCGCGGCAGGGCGCCGCCTGCGGGCACGCGGAGCGCGGCGACGCGGCCGGCCGGGTCGTTCGCGGGCCCGGCAAAGACCTTGAAATCGCAGCCCGCGACCAGGTCGGCCACATCGACGAGCTCGAGCGGGATGCGCAGGTCCGGTTTGTCGGAGCCGTAGCGGCGCATCGCCTCCGCGTAAGTCATGCGCGGGAAGGGATCGGGCAGTTCGACCTTGAGCACCTCGCGGAACACCTGGCGCACCAGCTGCGTCATCAGCGCGATGATCTCCTCCTGGGACAGGAAGCTGGTCTCGATGTCCAGCTGCGTGAACTCGGGCTGCCGATCGGCGCGCAGATCCTCGTCGCGGAAGCAGCGCACGATCTGGTAGTAGCGATCGAAGCCGCTGATCATCAGCAGCTGCTTGAAGATCTGCGGGGACTGCGGCAGGGCGAAGAACTTGCCCGGATGAGTGCGGCTGGGCACGAGGTAATCGCGCGCGCCCTCCGGGGTCGCCTTGGTCAGCATCGGCGTCTCGATGTCCACGAAGCCCTGCGCATCGAGAAAGCCGCGCATCGCGCGCGTGATCGCGTGTCTCTGGCGCAGGCGCTGGCTCATCACCTCGCGCCGCAGGTCGATATAGCGGTAACGGAGCCGCACCTCCTCGCTCACCTGCTCATCGAGCTGGAAGGGCAGCGGATCGGAGCGGTTGAGGATCTCCACCGCGGTGGCGACGATCTCGACCCGCCCGCTGGCGAGCTGCGCATTCACGGTGCCCGCCGGCCGCTCGCGCACCGCGCCGCTGACGCGCACCACGAATTCGTTGCGCAGCTTCTCGGCGTCGGCGAACACAGCCGGCGCGTCCGGATGGCAGACCACCTGCACCAGGCCCGAGGCGTCGCGCAGGTCGACGAAAATCACGCCGCCGTGATCGCGCCGCCGGTGCACCCAGCCGGCCACCGAGACGGTTTGGCCGATCAGCGTCTCGTTCACTTTGCCGCAGTAGTGGGTGCGCATCATCGAGATTTCGGGGGAAAGGCGCGCGATGTTAAGGGCACGACTGGGAGCACGCAACCACGCCCGCGGCCGCCCTTGAGGCCGCTCAGGCCGCGAGCTCCACGAGCGCGCCCTCGAGTGCCGCCAGGAGCCGCCCCACGGCCGCCTCAGCAGTCATCGGCGACAGCAGCATCATGTTGTGGAACGGGGTGAGCAGCACGCCCCGATTGAGCAGGTAGAGGTGCAGGGCACGCTCGAGTTCCGGGCGCATCGCGGCCGCAGATTCGCGCCCGTTGCGCGCCGGCCGTGACCCGAAGCCCAGCTCGACTCGGGCGCCGACCCGCTGCACCTGCCAGCGGAGCGCTCGGCGCGCAAGCAGGGCCGCCAGGCCCTTTTCGAGCCCCGACGCCTGCGCCTCCATGTGCGCGTAGGCGCCATCCGTCATGACGTCGTTCAGGCAGGCTTCGAGGGCCGCCACGGCGAGCAGATTGGCCGACAGCGTGGTGCCGAGTCCGCTGTGGGCGTCCGTGCCGCCAGCCGGCAGCGCCTCGATGCGCGCGCGCACTTCCGCGCTGTAGCCATAGACACCGCAGGGCATCCCGCCGGCGATGGCCTTGCCGCAGACCAGCAGATCGGGCTCCAGGCCATCGCGCCGCGTGCAGCCACCAGGGCCGGCCGACAGCGTATGTGTCTCGTCGATGATCAGCAGCGTACCGTGCGCCCGCGTCAGACGGCGCAGCCCTTTGTGGAATCCGGGCTCGGGCAGCACGACGCCCATATTGGTCATCGCCGGCTCGCACAGCACCGCCGCCACTCCGGCATCGCCCAGCGCACCCGTCACTGCGGCCAGGTCGTTGAATTCCACCACCCGCGTGTGGGCCTCGACCTCGAAGGGCATGCCGCGCAGCCCCGCCCGCGGCTGGGCTCCGTGCTCGCCCAGGCGCACGTGGGTCTCGTCCACCGCGCCGTGGTAGCAGCCATTGAACACCAGCACGTCGCGACGGCCCGTGATGGCGCGCGCCCAGCGCAGCGCCTCGCGATTGGCATCGCTGGCGCTCTGCGTGAGCTGCCAGCAGGGCAGAGCGAAGCGCTCGGCGAGCGCTGCGCCAATCCCGGCAACCCGCTCCCCCGGCAGCATCGCCGTAAGCCCCGCAGCGGCCTGCGCGACCAGCGCGTTCGCCACCGGCGCAGGGCTGTGCCCGAACATGGCGCCGGTGTCCCCGAGGCAGAAATCGTCGTAGCTGCGGCCGTCGACATCGACCAGCGTCGCTCCGCGCGCCGAGCGCACGAACAGCGGGAAGGGCAATCCCCAGTCCCGCATCCACTGGAACGGCACGCCGCCCTGCCAGTGCCGGGTGCTGCGCTCGGCGAGCTGCGCGGAGGCGCCGTGCGTTTGCCGGTAGGCCTGCTCCTCCCGCGCCGTCAGCGCCGCGATGGCCTGGGCTGAAATCACGGCGGAGCTTCAGGACCGGGCGTTAGACGCGCGCGGGCTCGGCGCTGGCTGCGCTTCAGGGTGCGGGTGCCCGTGCAGGTGGGCCGCGGTGCCGGGCCCGACCACGCCCAGGGTCACGATCATCTTCATCGCACTGTCGACGCTCATGTCGAGTTCAATGCACTTGGAGCGGGGCACGAACACGATGAACCCCGAGGTGGGATTGGGCGTGGTCGGAATGAACACGCACACCTGCGGCTCGCCCAGCCGCTCGTTGATCTCATCCAGGTGGTCGGTGGTCTGGAAACCCATGCTCCACAGGCCGGCGCGCGGATATTCCACCAGCAGTACGTTCTTGAAGGAACTCCCGGATTTTGAAAACACGGTCTCAGAGAAACTCTTGACCCCGCTGTACAGCGCCCGCACGAAGGGAACACGCTCGAGCAGGTCTTCCCCGATCGCCACCAGCGCCCGGCCGACGAAATTCGTCACCAGCAGGCCCGTCAGGAACACGATCAGGAGCGCCAGCAGCGCTCCCAGGCCCAGCACGTGCCGGCCGAACAGCGCCTCAGGCCGCAGCGCCGGCGGCAGGACCAGCAGCGTCTGGTCCATCAGGTCCAGGATGAAGCGCACCACCAGCACCGTGACCAGCACCGGCACCCAGATCAGCAAGCCGTTGATGAAATAGCGCCGCAGCGCGCGCCCGAAGCGCGCCTGGGCCACCTGGCGCGCGCGATTCATCGCCGCCGGCCCCCGCGCGAGCCGCGCCGCGGTGCGCTCCGCGTCCCGCGCTTCGCCGCAGCTCTCGGCAGTGGCTTCGCTGCGGGCCGGGCCCGGCGCTTGGCATCCCCTCGTGCGGCCGGCTTGGGCTCGGCGGCCGCGTCGGCCTTGGGCTTCTCCGCGCCCGGCGCCTCGGCGGCGCCTTTGGTCTCGGGCTTCGCCTCGGGCTTCGCTTCGCCCTTCGCATCCGCCGCGGGCTTGGCCTCCTCGCGCTCCGTGGCGACGAGATTGCGCTGGCTGTCCTTCTCCGATTTGAAATCCGTCTCGTACCAGCCCGAGCCCTTCAGCCGGAACACGGGCGCGGAGACCAGGCGCTTGAATCCCTTCTTTCCGCAGGAGGGGCACCTCATGAGCGGCTTGTCGCTGATCTTCTGGAGCACCTCGGCGTAGTACTTGCACGCAGGGCACTCGTATTCGTAGAACGGCATGGCTTCCCTCCGCCGCGATTATAGAGGGCTGCCGGGCCGCCGACCTAACGCCCGGATTTTGCGAAGCTCAATTCACCCTGCGTCACGCCGACGCGGATCCGATCGCCGGGCAGGAAACTGCCGGCGAGGATGCGCTGCGCCAGCGGATTCTCGATCTGCTGCTGGATGGCGCGCTTCAGCGGCCGCGCGCCATAGACCGGATCGAAGCCCGCCTCGCCCAGCGCGTCGCGCGCCTCCGGGTCGAGCGTGAGTTCCATGTCGCGATCGTGCAGGCGGCGCCGCAGGAGCGCCAGCTGGATGTCGACGATGGCGCGAATCTGCTCCGTGCCCAGCGGGTGGAACACGACGATGTCATCGATCCGGTTGATGAACTCGGGCTTGAAATTCTGCTGCACGATTTCCATCACGGCGCTCTTCATGCGCTGGTAGTTGCCCTCGCCCGCCAGCTCGTGAATCACGCTGGAGCCGAGGTTGGAGGTCATGATGATCACGCTGTTGCGGAAGTCCACCGTGCGGCCCTGCCCGTCGGTGAGCCGCCCGTCATCGAGCACTTGCAGCAGCACGTTGAACACGTCCGGGTGCGCCTTCTCGACTTCATCGAGCAGGATCACCGCGTAGGGTCGGCGGCGTACCGCCTCGGTCAGGTAACCGCCGTCCTCATAGCCCACGTACCCGGGCGGCGCGCCGATCAGGCGCGCGACCGAGTGCTTCTCCATGAATTCGGACATGTCGACGCGCACCATCGCCTCTTCGCTGTCGAAGAGGAACTCGGCCAGCGCCTTGCACAGCTCGGTCTTGCCGACACCGGTGGGCCCGAGGAACAGGAACGAGCCGTTCGGGCGGCGCGGATCGGCCAGTCCCGCACGCGAGCGGCGGATCGCATTGGAGACGATGCGCACGGCTTCTTCCTGCCCCACCACGCGCTTGGAGAGCGCCTCTTCCATGCGCAGCAGTTTCTCCTTCTCGCCCTCGAGCATCTTGGCCACCGGAATGCCGGTCCACTTGGACACCACCTCGGCGACTTCCTCCTCGGTGACCTTGTTGCGCACCAGCTGCGTGTCCTTGCGCTCCGCGGCCTGCGCCGCGGCGAGGCGCTTCTCGAGCTCGGGGATGCGGCCGTACTGAAGCTCCGCGACCTTGCCCAGATCGCTCCGGCGGCGCGCCGCCTCGATCTCCAGCTTGACCTTCTCCAGCTCCTCCTTCACCGCCGCCGCGCCCTGCAGCATCGCCTTCTCGGACTTCCAGATTTCCTCCAGGTCGGCGTATTCCTTCTCCAGCCCGCGCAGCGTGTCGCGCAGGGTGGCCAGGCGTTTCTTCGAGGCCTCGTCCTCTTCCCTCTTGAGCGCCTCCTGCTCGATCTTGAGCTGGATGATGCGCCGCTCCAGCCGGTCGAGCGCCTCGGGCTTGGAGTCGATCTCCATGCGGATGCGCGCACCCGCCTCGTCGATCAGGTCGATCGCCTTGTCGGGCAGCTGCCGGTCGGCGATGTAGCGGTGCGAGAGTGTCGCGGCGGCAACGATCGCCGGGTCCGTGATGTCGATGCCGTGGTGCACCTCATAGCGCTCCTGCAGGCCGCGCAGGATCGCAATCGTGTCCTCCACGCTGGGCTCGTTCACCAGGACCTTCTGGAAGCGCCGCTCGAGGGCCGCATCCTTTTCCAGGTACTTGCGGTACTCATCGAGCGTGGTCGCCCCGACGCAGTGCAGCTCGCCGCGCGCCAGGGCCGGCTTGAGCATATTGCCCGCATCGAGAGACCCTTCCGCCCGCCCGGCACCGACCACGGTGTGCAACTCGTCGATGAACAGGATCACGCGCCCTTCCTGCTTCGCCAGGTCGTTGAGCACCGCCTTGAGGCGCTCCTCGAACTCCCCGCGGAATTTCGCGCCGGCGATGAGCGCGCCCATGTCGAGCGCCAGGATGCGCTTGTGCTTCAGGCCCTCGGGCACCTCGCCGTTGACGATGCGCTGGGCGAGGCCCTCGACGATCGCGGTCTTGCCCACGCCCGGCTCGCCGATCAGCACCGGGTTGTTCTTGGTGCGCCGCTGCAGCACCTGGATGGTGCGGCGGATCTCATCGTCGCGGCCGATCACCGGATCGAGCTTGCCGCTCGAGGCGCGCGCCGTCAGGTCCACGGTGTACTTCTCGAGCGCCTGGCGCTGCTCCTCGGCGCCGGGTTCCTTCACCGGCTCGCCGCCCCGCAATTCCTCGATCGCCTTCTCGACCGCCGCCTTGTGCAGGCGGCTGTCCTTGAAGATCTTCGCCAGCGTGCCCCGATCCTCGAAGGCCGCGAGCACGAACAGTTCGCTGGAGATGTACTGATCGCCGCGCTGCTGCGCCAGCTTGTCGGTGAGGTTGAGCAGCCGGTTCAGGTCGCTCGAGACATGGATTTCGCCCGGCGCTCCCTCGACCTTGGGCAGGCGATCGAGCGCCGCGCCCAGGGCGGAGCGCAGCCGGTTGAGGTCGGCGCCCGCTTTCATCAGCAGCGGTCCGACGCCACCCCCGGAGGAATCGAGGAGGGCCAGCAGTACGTGGGCCGGTTCGATGAACTGGTGGTCGCGCCCGACGCACAGCGACTGGGCGTCGGCCAATGCCGCCTGGAAGCGGCTCGTGAGCTTGTCCATGCGCATAGGATTAGGGTCCCGGCAGTTCCTGGGTCAACTGAAGCAGATGGGGGTCAGGGGCGCAAATTCAAGTCCTAGAGCAGGCTCTCGGTGACGGCGATCACCGCGACTCCGGCTCCGATCAGCAGCACCTGCATGGCGCTCCCGGCCGGGTCCACGCGCCGATGCAGGCCCGGGATCAGGTCCGCCACCGCGACATAGATGAGCGAGGCCGCGGCCACCGAGATCGCGTAGGGGAGTACATCGAGCGTGCCCTTGAGCGCCAGGAACCCGACCAGGCCGCCGATGATCGAGGTCAGGCTGCTGGCGGCGTTGAACAGCAGGGCGCGCACCGGCGTCATGCCCGCGTGCAGCAGCACGGCCAGGTCGCCGAGCTCCTGCGGGATCTCGTGCGCGGTGATCGCGATGGTGGTCACGATCCCGAGCCGCACGTCGGTGAGGAAGGCCGCGGCGATCAACACGCCATCGAAGGCGTTGTGCACGCCATCGCCAACCAGCACGATCCAGGCGGCGGCGCGGTCGCGATGCTGCACCGAAGGCACGTGATGCTGCTCGCAGTCCTCGGTGTGGCAATGCCGCCAGAGCACCAGCTTCTCCAGCACGAAGAAAAAGGCGATGCCCGCCAGCAGCGCCGCGCCGATCGCCTGCACGCGCCCCGGGCCGACATCGACGATCGCTTCCGGCAGGAGCCCCAGCAGGGCGGCGGCGAGCATGGCGCCGGTGGCGAAGCTGATCAGATGCGGCAGCAGCCGCGCGCGCCGCGACTCGTTGTACAACAGGAACAGGCTGGCCAGCGCGGCGCTGAGCAGCCCACCGAACAGCGTTGCCAGGAGGATCCAGATCAGGGTGTGCACGGCAGGCTCAATCAGCGTTTAGAGGCGGGGCGTGACTTACTCTAGCACGCGCCCGAGGGCCGGCCCGCGCTGCGCCAGATCAGCGCCGCCATGCGCCCGGTCTGGCCGTCACGGCGATAGGAGTAGCAGTTTGCCGCCTCGGCGTAGGTGCAGCGCTCCGCGGCGCTGACGCGGGTCACGCCGAGCCGCGCCAGACGCTGCCTGGCCAGCAGCGCCAGGTCGCACTGCCAGCGTCCGCGCGCATTGGCGGTGAATCCCGCCGCCGCGCGCGCATCGCCCGCGAGGAATTGCGCGCGCACTTCATCGCCCACCTCGAAATGCGCCGGCCCGATGGCCGGCCCCAGCCAGGCGTGCAGGCCCCGCCCCTCCACGCCCATGGCGGCGATGGTGGCTTCGAGCACGCCCGCCGCCAGGCCTCGCCAGCCCGCGTGCGCCGCGCCGATCACGGCGCCGTCCTCGCTCGCCAGCAGCACCGGCATGCAATCGGCCACCATGATCGTGAGCACCCGATCGTCCCGCTGCGTCACCGCCGCGTCGGCGGGCCCCGGCGCACGCTCCAGGTCGGCGCTCAGGACTTCGGTGCCGTGCACCTGCTGCAGCCACAGCGGTTCGGCCGGCAGCGCGAGCGCCGCGCGCAGGCGGCGACGGTTCTCCGCCACCGCCGCGGGCGCATCGCCCACGCCGGCGGCGAGATTCAGGCTGGCAAACGGTGCCGCGCTGACTCCCCCTGCGCGCAGCGTGCAGGCGGCGTGCACCGTCGGGGGCGCGCCCCACTCTGGACGGAGCCACTCAATGCTCATCGGCGGCCGTTCGCGCATCGTCCCGCAGGGCCTCGAGGAGGGCGCGAAAATCCCTGGGCACCGGCGCCTCGAAGCTATGATGGCGCCCCGTGAGCGGGTGATCGAGGGCCAGGCGCTGCGCATGCAGCGCCTGCCGGCGAAAGGCCGCCAAGGCCTTCTGCAGCGCGGCGCCCGCTCCAGCCACCAGCCGCCGCCGCCCGCCATAGAGCGGATCGCCCACGACCGGGTAGCCGGCGTGGGCGAGGTGCACGCGGATCTGGTGCGTGCGGCCGGTCTCGAGCTGCACCCGCAGCAGCGTATGGCCGCGGAAGCGCTCCTCGATGCGAAAGTGCGTTACCGCTTCCCGCCCGTCGCGCCGCACCGCCATGCGCGTGCGCTGCGAGCGATGCCGGCCGATGGGCTCGTCGATGGTGGCGCCGGCCGTGGGCCGACCGAGGCACAGCGCCAGGTAGCCGCGCGCGATCTTGCGTTCCTGCAATAGGCGCACCAGCTGCACGTGCATCTCCGGCGTGCGCGCCACCATCAGCAGGCCGCTCGTATCCTTGTCGAGCCGATGGATCAATCCGGCGCGCGGCACTATCGCCAGCGCCGGATCGTGCGCCAGCAGCGCGTTCTGCAGCGTGTGGCGCGGATTGCCGGCACCGGGATGCACGACCAGGCCGGCCGGCTTGTCGATCACCAGCAGGGCCTCATCTTCGTAGGCGATGCGCAGCCGGATCGGCTCGGCCTCGACGGCCGTCTCGGCCGGAAATTCCGCCTCGACGCGCACCCGCTCGCCACCGGCCAGGCGTTCCCGCGCCCGCACCACGCGGCCGTCGAGCAGGACCGCGCCGCTGCTGATCCAGCGCTGCAGCCGCGCCCGCGAGTACTGCGGCAAGGCCGCGGCGAGCGCCAGATCAAAGCGAGTGCCGGCCGCCTCCGCGGGCAACTCGAGTTCATGGATGCGGAACTTGGCGTTCATGGTGCGGTCGCAGGTGCGGCAGGATTAATTCGCTATACTGGCGGTTTCGTGTCGCAGGGTAAAACGTGACAGCTAATCAAGGCACCCGCCTCCTCAGTTGCCGTGCCGCCGCCGTCGCGCTCCTGGCCCTGAGCCTGGCGCTGGGCGGCTGCCACAGCCGCGGCAAGCTGAAGGACTCGGAGCGCATGTCGGCCCCGAACCTGTACAAAGCGGCGCGCAAGTCGCTCGACAACAGCGACTATGAGACCGCCGTCAAGCAGTACGAAGCGCTCACCGCCCGCTATCCCTTCTCGGACCAGGCGCGGCAGGCGCGGCTGGACGTGATCTACGCCTACTACCGCAAGGGCGAGACCGAATCGGCGACCGATGCGGCCAAGCAGTTCCTGGACGAGAATCCCACCCACCCGCGCGTCGATTACGCCTGGTACATGCGCGGGCTGATCGATTTCGAGCACACGCCCTGGGCCATCGAGCGCTGGTTCGGCGTCGACATGGCGAGGCGCCCGCCGACCGAGCTGCTCACCTCGATCACTGCCTTCAGCACCGTCGTCAAGGATTACCCGAAGAGCCAATACGCCCACGACGCGCAGCGCCGGCTGATCTACCTGCGCAACCGCCTGGCAGAGTACGAGGTCAACGTCGCCCGCTACTACGTCCGCCGCGGCGCCTACGTGGCGGCCGCGCAGCGCGCGCAGCGTGCGATCGAGCAGTACGACGGCTCCCCTTCGGTACAGGAAGCGCTCGAGATCATGATCGATTGCTACCGGCGCCTGGGTCTCAAGGACCTGCAGGCCAACGTCGAGCAGGTCTACCAAGCCAACTACCACCAGCCCAGCTCGCAGGGCGCCAAGAGCCATGCGTGGTGGCACCTCTGGTGAGCGGCCGCGCGGCCTTGCCGGCCGGCCCGGCGTATAAATAGAGAGATTATGACCCGGGCGCGCCGCGGCGACGCCGCCGGCGCCAATCCCGCCCACAGCTAGCGCCGGTACCCGCTGGTGATCGGATAGCGCCAGTCGCGCCCAAACGCGCGCCGGCTCACCCGCACCCCCGGCGGGGCCTGGCGGCGCTTGTACTCGTTGCGCTGGACCAGGTTCAGGATGCGCGTGACCACGGAGCGATCGAAGCCGCGCGCGCAGATCTCATCGACCGACAAGTCCTCCTCGATGAAGGCCTCGAGTATGGGGTCGAGCAGCGCGTAGGGCGGGAGCGAATCGGTGTCCTTCTGGTTAGGCCGCAGCTCCGCGCTCGGCTCGCGCTCGATGACGCGCGCCGGTATCACAGGGGCGCCCGGCGGTGCGAGACCGTTGCGATAGTGCGCCAGCCGGTACACCAGCTGCTTGCTGCAATCCTTGATGGGCGCGAAGCCGCCGTTCATGTCGCCGTAGAGCGTGGCGTATCCAACCGCCATCTCGCTCTTGTTGCCGGTGGTGAGCAGCATGCGCCCGGTCTTGTTGGAAATCGCCATCAGCAGCAGGCCACGGGTGCGCGCCTGGATGTTCTCTTCGGTCGCATCGGCGGGCCGCCCCGCGAATTCCGTCTTCAGGGCGGCGAGCGCCGCCTCGAACAGCCCCTCGATGGAGATTGAGCTGAACTGCACGCCCAGCGTGCGCGCCTGCGCGGTCGCATCCTCGATGCTCATCTGCGAGGTGTAGCGGGAGGGCATCATCACCACCTGCACCCGCTCCGGCCCGAGCGCGTCGACCGCGATCGCCAGGGTGAGGGCCGAATCGACCCCACCAGACAGTCCCATCACCACGCCGGCGAAGCCGTGCTTGTTGACGTAGTCGCGCACCCCCAGCACCAGCGCCCGATACACGCTCTCATCGACGCCAAGTTCCGGGGCGATGCTGCCCGCGAGCGGCACCACCTTTGAATTTCGCCGTTCGAACTGCGCGCTGTACAGCCCCTCGGCGTAGGCCGGAGCGCGCATGACGATCGCCCCCTTCGCGTCCATCACAAAGGAGCTGCCTTCGAAGACCAGCTCGTCCTGGCCGCCGCACAGATTCACGTACACGAAGGGCACGGCGCATTCGGCCACGCGCTCGGCAATCACGCGCTCGCGCTCGCGCTGCTTGTGCATATCAAAAGGGGAAGCGTTGATGACCAGCAGCAGCTCGGCGCCCGCGGCGCAGGCCAGGCGCGCCGGCTCGCTCTCCCAGGCGTCCTCGCAGACCAGCAGGCCCAGCCGGAACCCCTTGCAGTCGAACACCGCCGCGCCCTCCCCGGCGGTGAAATAGCGCTTCTCGTCGAACACCTTGTAGTTCGGCAGGCAGCTCTTGCGCCGCAGCGCCACGCGCTCGCCGTCGCGGTAGACCCCGGCGCTGTTGTAGATCTGGCTGCCCTGGTACTCCGGAAAGCCCACCACCAGGTCGATGCCGGGCGCGGCGCCCGCCAGTTGCGACACGGCGCGCTCGATCTGCGTGCGCAGGCCGCGGTGGAACAGCAGGTCCTCGGGCGGATAGCCGCTGAGGGTGAGTTCCGGGAACAGCACCAGGTCGGCATGGAGTTCATCGCGGGCGCGCGCCGCTTGCGCCAGCGTCAGCGCGAGGTTGCCCTGCACATCACCGACCAGCAGGTTGACCTGCGCGAGGGCCAGTGTGAGGCGCTCATTGGATTTCAATGGGACTCCGCTCGACCGTAATTCTATACCCTTCAGCGGCGCGCGCGGCGGGTGGCGCGCCGCGCGGCCGGCTTGGGCCGGCGGCGCTTGAGGGCCTTGAGCATCGCGCTGCCCAGTTCGGCCGGCGAATGCACCGTGTGTGCGCCGGCCGCTTCGAGCGCGGCGAACTTGTCCGCGGCGGTCCCCTTGCCGCCCGCGATCACGGCACCGGCGTGACCCATGCGCTTGCCGGGCGGCGCGGTGACCCCGGCGATGTAGGCCACGACCGGCTTGCTGACGAAGTGACGGATGTGCTCGGCCGCGGCCTCTTCATCGCCACCGCCGATCTCGCCCACCATGACGATGCCCTCGGTCTGCGGGTCGCGCTCGAACAGCTCGATCACGTCGATGAAATTCAGGCCGCGCACCGGATCACCGCCGATGCCGACACAGGTGCTCTGGCCCAGGCCATTGTTGGTGGTCTGGAACACCGCCTCGTAGGTGAGGGTGCCAGATCGGGACACCACACCGATACAACCTCGCTTGTGGATGAAGCCGGGCATGATGCCGAGCTTGCACTCCCCGGGCGTGATGACGCCCGGGCAGTTGGGCCCGACGAGCCGCGCACCGCTGCCGATGAGGGCCGCCTTGACGCGGATCATGTCGTTGACCGGCACGCCCTCGGTGATGCACACGATGAGCTCGATGCCGGCCGCGGCCGCCTCGAGGATACTGTCGGCGGCGTGCGCGGCCGGCACGTAGATCATGCTCGCCGTGGCGCCGGTGGCTGCGACGGCATCGCGCATGGTGTCGAACACCGGCAAGCCCAGGTGCCGCTCGCCACCGCGCCCCGGCGTCACGCCACCGACCAGCTGGGTGCCGTAGGCGATGCTCTGTTCGGAGTGGAAGCTCCCCTGCCGGCCCGTGAACCCCTGGCACAGGACCAAGGTGCGCTTGTTGACCAGCACGCTCATCGCCGGGGACCCTGCGGCGCGCGGCCAGCGGCTTCTACGGCGCGGCGGGCCGCGTCGTCCAGATCGGTGGCGGCGACAATCGCCAGGGCACCGCCGGCAAGCTTGGCGCGCGCCTCGGCCGCGTTGGTGCCTTCGAGGCGCACCACGACCGGCACGTTCACGCCCACGTCGCGCACCGCGTTGATGATGCCCTCGGCGATCAGGTCGCAACGCACGATGCCGCCGAAGATGTTGACCAGGATGGCGCGCACCTTCGGGTTCGAGAGGATCAGGCGGAAGGCCGCGGTCACGCGCTCGGCGGTCGCGCCGCCGCCGACGTCGAGAAAATTGGCGGGCGAGCCGCCGTGCAGCTTGATGAGATCCATCGTGGCCATCGCCAGCCCGGCGCCATTGACCATGCAGGCGATATCGCCATCGAGGGACACATAGCTCAGGTCGTGCTCGCTGGCGATGCGCTCGGCCGGATCTTCCTGGCCCGGATCGCGCAGCGCCGCCATCTCCGGCTGCCGAAACAGCGCGTTCGCCTCGATGTCCAGCTTGCAGTCGAGCGCCACGAGACTGCCGTCCGTCGTGACGATGAGCGGATTGATCTCGATCAGGTTGGCGTCCTTCTCAAGATACAGCCGGTACAGCGCCAGCAGGATGGTCTGGAACTGCGCCGCCTGCGCAGCCGTAAGCCCGATGCCGTAGGCGAGCTGGCGGCATTGCCAGGGCATCAGTCCCGCCGCCGGATGCACGCTCGCGGCGAGGATTTTTTCCGGCGTGTCGTGCGCGACCTGCTCGATGTCCATGCCGCCGGCCTCGGAGGCGACCACCGCGACGCGGCTGCGGGCGCGATCGAGCGTGAAACTTAAGTACAGCTCGCGGCCGATCGCAGACCCGGCTTCCACATACACTTTTTCGACCGGCAGGCCGGCGGCGCCCGTCTGCTTGGTGACCAGGCGCTGCCCCAGCATCGCGCCGGCCGCGGCCCGCACCGCGCTCAAGTCGCGCGCCAGCTTCACGCCGCCCGCCTTGCCGCGGCCGCCGGCGTGCACCTGCGCCTTGACGACCCAGCTCGCGCCGCCGATGCCGCGCGCGGCCGCTTCGGCTTCATCGGCACTGGCGGCCATGAGTCCCTGCGGGACGGCGACCCCGTAGCTGGCGAGAATTTTCTTCGCTTGGTATTCGTGCAGGTTCATCGTCGGACCTTGGCGGAAGGCGGCGAATTGTCGCGGAAACCCGTCGCGGATGCTACCTTGACAAAATGAGCCCATCGCAGGAGAAGCCCTGGCGCGAGACCGCACGCACCGATCTCGCCTGGCGCATCGTCGGACTGACCAACCTGTACCGGCTGCTGGCCGTACTGGTGGTGCTGGGCGTGCACCTGCTGACGCAGCCGACGCCCACATTCGGCAGCGCCGCGCCGCAATTGTTCCGCCTCATCCTGCTGATCTATTTTGTGCTGGCGATTTTGCTGGCGCTGGCGGGGCGGCGCCACTGGCCAGGACGGCGCACGCTGGTGCTGTCGCACGCGATGATCGATGCCGCCGCGATCGCAACGCTCCTGTACGCCAGCGGCGGTGTGAGCAGCAACCTCGGCATACTGCTCGTCATACCGGTGGGCTCGATGGCCCTGCTGGCGCTGGGGCGCGAGGCGCTGATCATCGCCGCGATCGCGGCGCTGGCGATACTCGCGCAGCAGTTCGCCAGCCAGGTCTCCGGCTTCAGCAGTGCGAGCGATTACCCGCTCGCCGGCGTGATGGGCGTGATCGTGTTCCTGGTCGCCGCCTCGGCCTGGCCGGTGGCCAGCCGCCTGCGGGAAAGCGAAGCGCAGGTGCGCCAGCAGGAGGTCGATCTTGCCAACATGGCGCAGCTCTCGCAGTACATCGTGCAGCGGCTGCGCGAGAGCATCCTGGTGGTCGATCCGAGCGATCGCATCCGCCTGATCAACGAATCGGCGGCCGAAATGCTGGGCGACACGGCCGCGGTGCCCGGTGCACTGCTGGGCGAAGTCTCCCCGCGCCTGCTGTACCTGCTGACCACCTGGCGCAATCGGGCCGAACCTGGCGTGGGCGAGGATGTGCGCGCCACCTTCACGGCCGCCGACGGCGCGCGCATCGTCGAGCCTCATTTCGCGCCCCTGGGGGCCTCGGAACCGGCACCGGTGCTGATCTTCCTGGAGGACACCGGAGCGCTCGCCGCGCGCGTGCAGCAATCCAAACTCGCGGCACTCGGCCGCCTGACGGCCAGCATCGCCCACGAGATCAGGAACCCGGTTGGCGCGATGAGCCACGCGGCACAGCTCCTCGGCGAGACTCCCGGCATGGCCGAGGGCGAACAGCGCCTGACGGAGATCATGCGCAGCAACGCCCAGCGCGTGAGCGCCATCATCGAGAACGTGCTGCGCCTCTCGCGCCGCGAGGCACCCCGGCCCGAGCTCATCGCCCTCAGCTCCTGGTGCCAGCGCTTCCGCGAGGAATTCTGCGCGACGACCCAGTGTGAGCCGGAGCGCTTCATCCTGCAGGGCGCCAATGCCGGGCTCGAGGCGGTGATCGATGCCAGCCAGCTGCAGCAGATCCTGTGGAACCTGTGCGAAAACGCCCTGCGCCACGGCGGCGCGGCCGGCCGGCCGCCGGGCCTGGAGCTGCTGCTCACGCGCGTCGCGCGCCACGGGCGGGTGTGCCTCGAAGTGGCGGATCGGGGCCCGGGCGTCGACAGCGCCGATGTGGAGCGGATCTTCGAGCCCTTCTATACGCGCGGCGCCGACGGCACCGGACTCGGGCTGTTCCTGGCGCGCGAGCTGGCGGAGATCAACGATGCCACGCTTCTCTACGAAGCGCGCAAGGGCGGCGGCAGTGTCTTCCGCCTGGTGTTTGCCGACCCCTCGCGCTGGGCGTCGGTGATGCTGACCGGGGAACCGGTCGTATGATTTTTGCCCGGGGCTTAAGCTAGACGCATGCCCACGCCCTCCATCCTGATCGTCGATGACGAGGCCGACCTGGTCGAGCTGGTGTCGCTGACGCTCGCGCGCATGAACCTGGCGACGGCCTCGGCCGGCGATCTGGCGAGCGCGCGCCGCCTGCTGGCGGAGCAGCGATTCGATCTGTGCCTCGCGGACATGCGCCTTCCCGATGGCGACGGCCTGGACCTGGTGGCGTGGATCCAGCAGCACCAGCCCCGGCTCCCGGTGGCGGTGATCACGGCGCACGGCAACGTGGAATCCGCGGTGCGCGCGCTGAAGCTGGGTGCCTTCGATTTTGTCACCAAGCCGCTCGACCTGGGCGTGCTGCGCCGGCTGGTGGCGGTGGCGATCCGGCTCGCCGACCAGACCCGCACGGGCGAGACCACCGCGCTCGGGCCGCAACTGCTGGGTGGGTCGACGGCAATGGGGGAGCTGCGCACCATGATCTCCCGCGTCGCGCGCAGCCAGGCGCCGGTGCATGTCTCGGGCGAGTCGGGCACCGGCAAGGAGCTGGTGGCGCGGCTCATCCACGCCGGAGGCGCACGCCACGACGGCCCGTTCGTAGCGGTCAACTGCGGCGCGATTCCCACTGAGCTCATGGAGAGCGAGCTGTTCGGCCACAAGCGCGGCAGTTTTACCGGCGCCGTGAGCGACAAACGCGGCCTGGTGCAAAGCGCCGAGGGCGGCACGCTGTTCCTCGATGAAGTCGCCGACCTGCCGCTGCACATGCAGGTGAAGCTGCTGCGCGTCATCCAGGAAAAGACCGTGCGTCCGATCGGCGAGCAGCGCGAGCAGCCCATCGATGTCCGGGTGCTGTCCGCCACGCACAAGAGCCTGGCCGCCCTGGTGGCCAGCGGGCGGTTTCGCGAAGACCTGTACTACCGCATCAACGTGATCGAAATGCGCGTGCCCGCCTTGCGCGAGCACCCGGAGGATATCCCCGAGCTGACCGCCGCGATGCTGCGCCGCCTGGGCCGGCGTCTGGGCAACGAAGCCCCCGCGCTCGGCGCCGAGGCGCTCGGCGCGCTCAAGGCCTACGCCTTCCCCGGCAACGTGCGCGAACTGGAAAACATCCTCGAACGCGCGCTCACCCTGTGCACCTCGCCGCAGATCAGCGTCGCGGACTTGCAGCTGCGAGCGGCCGCGGGCGCCGCCGGAGCCGCCGCCGGCGCCGGCGCCGTGATGGGGCCCGGCGGCGCGGCCGGCGCGGGCTCCGCGGCCGGCGCACCCGTCAATGCCGGGGCGGCGCTGGGTGACCAGCTCGAGAACATCGAGCGCGATGCCATCATCAAAGCGCTCGAGCACACCCGCTACAACAAGACCGCCGCGGCGCGGCTTCTGGGGATGAGCTTCCGCGCCCTGCGCTACAAGGTGAAGAAGCTCGGGATCGAGTGACGCGGCGCGTCAGTTTCTGACGCCGGCCGGCCGATTGTGTCGGCAAATCCCGGCAACACGGCGACCCTGCAATCCGCTCCGATCGCAGACTTATCGTTGTAAAACAATTAGTTACAAGATAGACCGGCCTTTGGCACGGTCATTGCTAAGTCTACCGGCAACCGGCGCGGGCCGTGGCTGTCTCCCTTGAATTCCCCAGGAGTATTTCATGAAGTCGATGCAAAAAGGTTTTACCCTGATTGAGTTGATGATCGTCGTGGCGATCATCGGCATTCTGGCCGCGATTGCGATACCGGCCTACAAGACCTACACGGTGCGCGCGCAGCTCTCGGAAGGCCTCGGCTTCGTTGACGCCGCCAAGGTCGCTGTATCGGAGAGCTTTACCTCCAACGGCACCTGGCCCGCCACCAACGCGGCCGCCGGCCTCGATACCTCCACCAACATCACGAGCAAGTACGTGGCTTCTGTGGCCGTGGGCGCGAGCGGCGTCATTACCGTGAAGTTCGGTAACGACGTGGACGCGGCGGTCACCGGTATGACCATCCTATTCACGCCGGCGCTGAGCACCAACAACGACATATCGTGGGCCTGCAATACCCATGCGCTCACCGGCGCTACGGTGGTGGTTGCGCTCGCCGCGGGCACCGTCCCGGCGAAGTACCTGCCGGCCGTTTGCCGTTAGTTGCACGCTTTAGCGCCGAATGTGAGCTGAGAATGAAGCCGTTACCTGAAATGCAGGTAACGGCTTCTTCTTTCGGTGAGCCCGTTGCTTCTGCCGGGCGCCGGATATGTACTTGGCCTTCGGCGCGAGCCGGAGCTGTTTCCCCTTAAGTCTGCACCAGGAGTGTTTCATGAAGTCGATGCAAAAAGGTTTTACCCTCATTGAGTTGATGATCGTCGTGGCGATCATCGGCATTCTGGCCGCGATTGCGATACCGGCCTACAAGACCTACACGGTGCGCGCGCAGCTCTCGGAAGGCCTCGGCTTCGTTGACGCCGCCAAGGTCGCTGTATCGGAGAGCTTTACCTCCAACGGCACCTGGCCCGCCACCAACGCGGCCGCCGGCCTCGATACCTCCACCAACATCACGAGCAAGTACGTGGCTTCTGTGGCCGTGGGCGCGAGCGGCGTCATTACCGTGAAGTTCGGTAACGACGTGGACGCGGCGGTCACCGGTATGACCATCCTATTCACGCCGGCGCTGAGCACCAACAACGACATATCGTGGGCCTGCAATACCCATGCGCTCACCGGCGCTACGGTGGTGGTTGCGCTCGCCGCGGGCACCGTCCCGGCGAAGTACCTGCCGGCCGTTTGCCGTTAATTGACCCGGGTTATAAGCCGCGAGCAGGCCCCTCTCCGGAGGGGCCTGTTCTTTCTGGGAGCCCAGTCACGTAGCGCGCGCCTCAGATATGCAAACATCCCCGGGGATTTGACATTGATCACGCTATCCTGTGGGTTAGACTAGGCTCCAATCACGCGCCGGGGTCGCTCCTAAGTCCATGAACGAAAACGCTTCTTTGGCTATGAGCCCCTCTCGCAGCGGCCTGGGCGGCCTGCCGCAGCGGCTCGTGCAGGACGGCGTGGTGGCGGAGACCGGCATGCACCTGGCCCTCCAGGCCGCGGCCGAGAAGCGCACCAGCTTCGTCACGCAGCTGGTGGCCGCCGGCGCAGCCACCGCCCGAGATATCGCCCTCGCCGCCGCCAGCGAGTACGGCGTGCCGCTGCTGGACCTCAACTGCCTGGCGATCGATCTGGACACCGTCAAGGTGGTGTCCGACAAGCTGCTCGTCAAGCACCGCGTGCTGCCCCTGTTCCGGCGCGGCAAGCGCCTGTTTCTCGGTGTCGCCGACCCCACGAACCTGCACGCCATCGATGAAATCAAGTTCCAGACGGGACTTGCTGTCGAGGCCATCGTCGTCGAAGACGACAAGCTGCAGAAATTCCTGGACAAGGCCATCGAGCAGGCCGACACCTCAATGCCCAGTCTTGGCGAAGAAGACGGCGTCGACCTCGAGGCGCTCGAAGTCAGTGGCGGAGATGAAGAGCTCGGCGATGCCGTCTCGCGCGATGATGTCGAGGACGCGCCGATCGTGCGCTTCGTCAACAAGGTCATGCTCGATGCGATCCGCAAGGGCGCCTCGGACATCCACTTCGAGCCCTATGAAAAGACCTTCCGCGTGCGCCTGCGCATGGACGGCGTGCTGAAGGAAGTCGCCCAGCCGCCGGTGCAGCTGGCGGGCAAGATTTCCGCGCGCCTGAAGGTCATGTCGCGCCTCGACATCGCTGAGCGGCGCGTGCCGCAGGACGGCCGCATCAAGATGCGCCTGTCGAAGACCCGCGCGATCGACTTCCGCATGAGCACCTGCCCGACGCTGTTCGGCGAGAAGATCGTGCTGCGTATTCTCGATCCCTCGCAGGCGATGCTCGGCATCGACGCGCTGGGCTACGAGGCGCACCAGAAGGCGCTCTACGTCAAGCACCTCGCCAAACCCCAGGGCATGATCCTCGTGACCGGCCCCACCGGCAGCGGCAAGACCGTGTCGCTGTACACGGGCCTGCACATCCTCAACAAGGAAGACACCAACATCTCGACCGCGGAGGACCCGGCGGAAATCAACCTCCCCGGGGTCAACCAGGTCAACGTCAATAACAAGGTGGGTCTGACCTTCGCCGCCGCCCTGCGCTCCTTCCTGCGCCAGGACCCCGACGTGGTGATGGTCGGAGAGATCCGCGATCTGGAGACCGCGGAAATCGCCATCAAGGCGGCGCAGACGGGACACCTGGTGCTCTCGACTCTCCATACCAACGATGCGCCACAGACCCTGACGCGGCTGATCGACATGGGCGTCAAGCCCTACGCCATCGCGACTTCGGTGAGCCTGATCATCGCGCAGCGCCTGGCGCGGCGCCTGTGCGTGAACTGCAAGCAGCTCATCGACATCCCCGTCGAGGCGCTCCGCAAGGAGGGTTTCCAGGAAGTGGACATCGCGGCGGGGCTGAAGATCTATGGACCGAAGGGCTGCCAGAGTTGCACCGATGGCTACAAGGGCCGCGTGGGACTTTACCAGGTCATGGAAAATTCCGACGCCATCGGCCGCATCATCATGGCCGGCGGTCATGCCACGGACATCGCCGACCAGGCCGTCAAGGAAGGCGTCTGGGATCTGCGGCGCTCCGGGCTGGAGAAGGTCAAGGCGGGCATGACCAGTATCGAAGAAATCAACAGCGTAACGATCGAGTAAGCACTATGGCTCAAGCGAGTACGGCAATCCGCAGCGTGGTCCGGGACGTGCCCTTCAATTGGGAGGGGCGCGATCGCAAGGGCCAGAAGGTCAAGGGCCGCACCGTTGGGCAAAGCGAGCAGGCCGTGCGCGGGGAGCTGCGCCGCCAGGGCATTGCCGCGACACGCATCAAGAAACAGGCCGCGCGCACCGGCGGCGGCAAGGTCGAAGCGGGCGACATCGCGATCTTCAGCCGCCAGCTGGCCACCATGCTGGGTGCCGGCATTCCGCTGGTACAGGCTTTCGAGATCATCGGCGCCGGACACGAAAAGCCCTCGATGCAACGGCTCCTCATGGACATCAAGAGCGACATCGAAGGCGGCACTTCGCTCCACGAGGCGCTCGGCAAACACCCGCTGTACTTCGATGACCTGTACGTGAACCTCACCGAGGCCGGTGAGCAGGCCGGCGCGCTGGAATCGCTGCTCGACAAGATTGCGACCTACAAGGAAAAGACCGAGGCGATCAAGAAAAAGGTCAAGAAGGCGTTGTTCTATCCCGCGGCGGTCCTGGCCGTGGCGTTGATCGTTACAACTATTCTGCTGATCTTCGTCATCCCGCAATTCGAAAGCCTGTTCAAGGGCTTTGGCGCGGACCTGCCGGCCTTCACCCAGGCCGTGATTGACCTGTCGCGCTTCGTGCAGAAATTCGGCGTGCTGATCGCCCTGATCGTTGGTGCCGGAGTTTATGTCTTCATCTACTTTAAGAAGCGCTCGCGCAAAATGCGCGAGTTTCTTGATCGCGCGATGCTCCATTTTCCGATCATCGGCCCGATACTCAATAAGGCGGCGATTGCCCGCTTCGCCCGTACACTCTCCACGATGTTCTCGGCCGGTGTGCCGCTGGTCGAGGCGCTCGAATCCGTGGCGGGCGCCACCGGCAACATTGTCTACGAGGACGCGGTGATGAAGATGCGCGACGAAGTCGCCACCGGACAGCGGCTGCAGCGCTCGATGGAAAACACCGGCCTGTTCCCCAATATGGTGGTGCAGATGATCGCGGTCGGTGAGGAATCCGGTTCGCTCGATACCATGTCGGGCAAGGTCGCAAGTTTCTACGAAGAAGACGTGGACAACGCGGTGGACAGCATGTCGAGCCTGCTCGAACCCCTGATCATGGCGATCCTCGGCGTGCTCGTCGGCAGCCTCGTGATCGCAATGTACCTGCCGATCTTCAAGCTCGGCTCGGTCGTCTAGAGCTCAAGGCGTGCTGGCCCTGCCGGAGGTCTCGGGCGCGGCTTGGGCCGCACTCGCCGGCGTGTTCGGGCTGCTGGTCGGAAGCTTCCTCAACGTCGTCATCCATCGCCTGCCGAAGATGCTCGAGCGCCAGTGGCGCGAGCAGTGCGCCGAACTCGCGCCGGGCACGAGCGCGCCAGGTGCGAGCGCACCGGTGGCGAAGACCGGCCCGGCTGCGGCGCCGTATAACCTCGTCACGCCGCGCTCGGCCTGCCCGGCCTGCCAGGCGCCGATCCGCGCCTGGCAGAACATTCCGATCATCAGCTACCTGGCGCTCCGCGGGCGCTGCGCGAGTTGCGGGGCGCGCATCAGCCTGCGCTATCCGCTCGTCGAGCTGCTGTGCGGCCTGCTCACCGCGGCCGTGGCCTGGAAATTTGGGGTCAGCTGGCCGGCCTTCGCGGCCGCCGTCGTGACCTGGTTTCTGATCGCACTGGCCGGGATCGATCTGGACCACCAGCTGCTGCCCGATGACCTGACGCTGCCGCTGCTGTGGGCCGGACTGGTGGCTTCCCTTCTGTGGACGCCAGCGAGTGCAGCGAGTCTGCCGGTGAGCCCGGTGGAGGCGATTGTGGGGGCCGCCGGCGGATACGTCAGCCTCTGGCTGGTGTACCACCTGTTTCGCCTCTGCACCGGCAAGGAAGGCATGGGGTACGGTGATTTCAAGCTGCTCGCAGCGCTCGGCGCCTGGCTCGGCGGCCGCATGCTGCTGCCGATTGTGCTCGGCTCAGCCAGCGTCGGGGCCGTCGTCGGCATCGTCCTGATCGTGAGCGGCCGGCGTGGCCGCGGCACACCGCTTCCCTTTGGGCCCTTCCTGGCCGCCGCCGGCTGGCTGGCGATGATGTGGGGTCCGGAGTGGGTGGCCCGGTACCTGGGGTTGTTCGCGCCGCCGTAGGCCCCGGTTGGGGCCTGTAGACTCACGCCATGAGCAGGACCGCTCCCTGGCGCGTGGCCCTCACCGGTGGCATTGCCAGCGGCAAGAGCACGGTTGCCACGCTGTTCGCCCAACTGGGCGTGCCCATCATTGATCTGGACCTGATCGCCCGCGAGGTCGTCGCGCCCGGCACGGCGCTGCTCGAGCGCGTATTCGCACAGTTCGGCAGCGCTGTGCGCCGCGCTGACGGTGACCTGGACCGCCGCGCCCTGCGTGAGCTCGTGTTCCGCGACGCCAGCGCGCGAGGGGCCCTCGAGGCACTGCTTCACCCCGCCATCAGCGAGCGCGCCGCGCACCAGTCCGCGCAGGCCGGCGGCCCTTACCAGATCATCGTCATCCCGTTGCTCGCGGAGACCGGCGCCGCGGGCGACTATGAGCGGGTGCTGCTGGTCGACTGCGACGAGGCGACGCAGCGCGCGCGCCTCGCGCAGCGTGACGGCATGAGCCCGGAGCTCATCGAAGCCGCGCTGGCTTCCCAGGTCACGCGCGCGGCACGCCGGGCGGTCGCGGCGGACGTGATTGACAACTCCGGCGCCGCCGATGCGCTGCGCCCGCAGGTGGAGCGGCTGCATCAACGCTACCTCGGGATGCGTCAGGGGCGCGCGGGCGAGCCGGGTGCTTTCACCGCAACTTGAGGCACGAACGTATGCGCGCACAGCCCGCGGGAATCACGCTCTATTCCGGCCCTCTCAGCATGTTTGGCGCCAAGGTGCAGATCGCCGCGCTCGAGAAGGGCCTGGATTTCGATCTGGTGATGGTGGCCTACGACTCGCGGCTGGGCTATAGCCCGAAGCACGCTGAAGTGTTGCGCGTGAACCCCAAGGGGCAGGTACCGGTACTGGTGCACGGCGATCTCGAGCTTTTTGATTCAACACAGATTTTCGAATATCTGGAGGATTTGCAGCCGGCTCCGGCGCTGTGGCCGCGCGATCTGAGGAACCGGGCGCGTGCGCGCCGGTTGGAACACCAGTCTGATGAAGTCTATTTTCCACACGTCATTCGACTCATGAGTCTGCAGAAGGATCTGGGCGACGCCGTCGCGATAGCGAGCATCGCGGCGGCCACGGCCTACTACGCCGGGATGGAGGAGCTTCTGGGGACCGAAACGTGGCTGGCAGGCCAGTATTCATTCGCGGATATCGCTTTTTACATGGCGGCGCTATTTGGTGAGCGTCAAGGTGCGCCCATCACGCCAGACACACCGAAGCTGCTGGAGTGGCGCGATCGCATGACGCGGCGAGCTGCGGTGCGCCCTGTCGTCAGTGCCATGGCCAGGTGGCTGCAAGCCGCCGACCGGCCGGTGCCGGCGTTCATGCAGACGGCTTGAGAGAGCAGGCCCGCGCGGTTTACGCGCCCTGCCGCGCTCAAGCACAATAGGCGGATGAACGCAGAGCAGCATGAGGGCACCGCCGCCAATGGCGCGGAAGCGATCGTGTACGAGCAGCCCCTGAACGAGCGGCTGCGGACCTTTCTGCGGCTGGACTTCCTCTACAGCCAGGCGCTGTACCAGAACGACAAGGCGAGCAGCTGGGGGAGCCGCGCGGCAATGAACAGCCTGCTCGACATGCTCGCCATCGCCACGCGTGGCGACGTGCGGAGCGAGGTGCTCAAGGAGCTGGAGCGCCATGCCTCCAAGCTCACCGAATACCAGAACCACCCCGGCATCGATGCGGCACGGTTGCGCGCCCTGATGACCAACCTCATCCGGCTGCGCACCGACCTGGCTGCAGCGGGCGCCGCCTGGCTGGCGCCGCTGCGCGATTCGGAGTTCCTCGCCGCAATCAAGCACCGCAGCGCGATACCGGGCGGGACCTGCGAGTTCGACCTGCCTGACTACTACTTCTGGCTCAGCCAGCCCGACGCCACGCGTATGTCCGCGTTCGTGCGCTGGCAGGGGCTGTTGCGGCCATTGTGCGACGCGATCGCCGAACTGTTGTGGCTCACGCGCCAGAACGGCCGCTCACGTGAGGAAGTGGCCAAAGGCGGCCTGTTCAACGTCGCCTTCGATCGCGACAGCCCCTACCAGCTGCTGCGCATCACGGTACCGGCGGGTGTCTCGCTGTATCCGGAGATCAGCGGCAGCCACTACCGCTGCTCGATGCGCTTCCTGGAGTGGATGGATGTCGACTGCCGTCCGCGCCAGACCGGCACCGACGTGCCCTTCACCCTCACCTGCTGCACGTGAACCGCGCCAAGCTCATCCCCTGCCCGACCTGCAAGCGCGATATCGAGTGGAACGAACAGTTTCCATGGCGCCCGTTCTGCAGCGAGCGCTGCAAGCTGGTGGACCTGGGCGCCTGGATGAGCGAGGCGCGCGCCATTCCCGGCGAGCCGCTCGATGAGAGCGCGGCGGATCCTAGTCCAGCGGCAGACCCGCCTGCTTGACGACCGGCCGCAGCACGAAGCTCGAATCGACGCGTGCCACGCCCGGCAGCTTGGTGAGCACCTTGCTGTGCAGGCGCTCGAAGTCGGCGGCGCTGCGCGCCACCACGCGCAGCATGTAGTCGGACTCGCCGGTCGTGAGATAGCATTCGGCCACCTCCGGCACGCGGCACACCGCCTGCTCGAAGGCGCCCAGGTCCCGGTCGGTCTGCCCCTTGAGCGTGATGCGCACCAGGAAGCTCACGCTGATGCCGACCAGCAGCGGATTGAGGATCGCGGTGTAGCGTTCGATGACGCCGGACTGCTCC
>Ga0209179_1000005_pt1 | contig 111734 bp, 92 predicted proteins | sample Rivendell_Oct201_11_FD_188352 | JGI IMG/M metagenome (GOLD analysis project Ga0209179, IMG submission 188352) | Vadose zone soil microbial communities from the Eel River Critical Zone Observatory, Northern California, USA -... | ecosystem: Host-associated > Plants > Roots > Rhizosphere > Soil ...
CCGGCCCGAGCGCGGCAGCAAGACAAAATCCGCCGGCGCTGCAAAAAAGGGGAGCAAACGGATATGAATGGAATCAATCTCATGGCAGTAATGGCCGCGGGCGCCTCGGCTTTCGTACTTGGCGGTTTGTGGTATTCACCGGCGCTGTTCGCCAAGGCCTGGATGCGCGAGGCGGGGCTCTCCGAAGCCCAGGCCCGGTCCGGCAATCGTGCGTTCATTTTCGGCGGCGCCCTGGTGCTGTCGCTGATCGCCGCTTTCGTGTTCGCCATGTTTCTCGGCCCCGCGCCGGCGCTGGGTTTTGCCCTGGGCGCGGGCAGCTCGGCAGGCTTGTGCTGGGTGGCGGCGAGCCTGGGCATCAACTACCTGTTCGAACGCAAGCCGCTCAGGCTATTTCTCATCAACGGTGGATATTTCACCCTGCAGTTCACGCTCTACGGACTCGTGCTCGGTCTTTGGCATTAGTGGAGAAGGGAAAACTCGATGCGTAACTTACTGCTACTGGTCCTGCCGCTGGCCGTTTCGGCGGCAGAGTTGCCACCCTCACCCTTCGCCCCACTGGCGTACCTGGCCGGCTCCTGTTGGCAGGGGACGCTGCCCGGCGGAAAGGGTGTCGACACGCATTGCTTCAGCTGGGTCTACGGCGGGAAGTTCCTTCGCGACAGGCACACGGTGCATGGCGCGGGTCATGCGGACTACCTTGGCGAATCAACCTACTTCTGGGACGCTGCGGCGCAAGGGCTGCGCTACCTTTACATCGAGAACGCCGGCGGCTCGAGCCTGGGCACTGTTGAGGCCTCGGGCGACACTCTGGTATTTCCGGATGCGAGCTACCAGGAAGGCGGCCACACGCAGGTGTACCGCAGTCGCTGGCAGAAGAGCGGCACCGACGCCTACGACGTGATTACGGAGTTTAAAAACAAGGACGAGTGGGTACCTGGCTTTTCCGCGCACATGCATCGGATCGCCAGACATTAATTGCCACCGCCGACGCAGCTGGCGCGCAGAGCGTAAAGCGGTTGGGCTGAGTGTGAGGGGCTTGATTGCGCTGGGGTGGTGCGCCTCATTCATGCCCACAGCTTCCGGCGGTTAGGCTAGGGTATGAGCTTCCACGCCCGAACCGAATGGTCGGCCGGGACGATCAACCACCCATCTCCGATGCCCATGCCAGGAAGCGCGCGTTCGGCATTCGTGCCCGCCGGAATGATCTGCGCACCGGCAGCTCCGGTCCACAACTGCGCGCCCGTTGCCAAGTCGTATGCGTACACATCACCAAACACCGTTGCCGCGATGACCAGGTTGTCGACGAGCAACGGGTCAATGATCAGATTGTCCATGGCCGGATTTGCCCAGCGGGTGGTGCCAGTCATCAGATCAACGGCCATGAGCACCCCCTGCCTGTCGATAAAGACGCCCAGGGTTCCATTGACGGCTGGCAGAACAACGGACGTGTACGAGGTTCCAAGCTTGGTCGCCGACTGCGCATCGAACACGCTGTAGGTTCTGCCTGGATCCAGATTGCTGACATAGAGGCGGTTGTTGGAGTAGACCGACGTCCAGGCGGTGCCGCCTGAGCAGCCGTTCGAGATTTGCCAAATGACGACTCCCGACAGAGGGTCAAATTTGTTAGCCCAGCATTGACTGGTCGCGTATACGCCGTCGGCGGCGACCGTCGGAGAATCGAAAGCCATCGTGTCGAAAGACCATTGCCAGACGAGGACGCCGTTCGTGGCGTCCACTGCAACCATGCCCGAAGAACCCGCGGCATAGACGATTCCGGCGACCGCGTTAGGAGGGGCATCGAATCCGCCGAAGCCAAGCGGGGCACTCCAAATCTGTGCGCCAGTCGCGCCATCGAGCGCATACAGCACGCCGTCGTAGCTCTGCACATAGAGCTTTCCACTTGCGTAAGTGAGACTGGCCAGATTGTAGGTCGCCGGCACGGATTTCGGACCCCACACGGTAGTACCTGTGGCGAGATCCAGGGCATAGACAGATGCAGTCGCCGAAGTGGGATTCCCGTCATTGGTGGTGGTCACGTACACGAGTCCGCCGCCCACGACCGGATACGAGACCGATCCATCCAGGGTCCGGAACCAGGTTGCCGACGGCGGGAACACGGCGGCCTGGCCGCCCAGCGTTGCATTGCCAGTGTGAGAGTAATCCACGCGGTACGTCGTGGACTCGGTAAACGGCAGCGACGGCAGCGCCGCAGGCTGGATTACGTCCATTGGCACCTGGCACTGCAGCCCACTGACATTGGCCGTGATCGTCGCCGTACCGGGAAGGATGCCGGTTACGATGCCGGACGCACTGACGCTGGCGATCGTACCGTCAGAGGAAACCCAACCGGCTTGCGCGCTCACATCCCCAGTGGACCCGTCGGAGTAGCTTCCCTGAATCGCCAGCGGGCGGGACTTTCCCTGGCTGACGGCGCCAAAACTTGGCACGCAGGTGATGCTGTTCAGAACCAGACTGGCCGCGCTGACCGTAACACTCGTGTAATTAAAACCGCCGACGAGAAGCCCCGAACCTGCTGCCGCACCGGTGATCGAAAGCGTGTCCAGCAATCCAACCAACACAAAGCGATCGCCTACTGAGAGCGTGCCGCCCGGAACCTGATAGTTTCCCTGGTTGGCGGACACCTGTTGCAGCGCTCCCGTGCCGGGCCACACCAGATTCCCCGAGGTGTCGAAGATTCCCAGCGCGATTTGCGCGCTCCCGACGGTAGGTACGCCGGACCAGGCTATCTGGTTGCCAACCTGGCTCGACCAGGTGCTGCCCGACGTCGGAGAATCGATGACCGGGTAAGCGCTAAATTGTTGCGTCGTCTGCGTGTACGACTGTCCATTCACCACTGCGCTGAACGTTATCGTGTCGCCTGGGTTGAGGGAGAGATAGGCCTCGTAGTCGTCCGCAGCAGCCTGGTACGGCGTAGCCATCCCGTTCACCGTTACGGTGGCCGTCTTTATCGACGCTCCGGTGGTGCTGTCCGCGATCCGAACCGCGACTCCAGTGTTGCCGGTACCCACAACGAATCCCGGTGGTGCCGAATTGGTTGGGAAGGAGAGCACCAACGCGACAATCTGCGGGTGCACGCTTGACGGCCCGCCGCCGGCCCCGCCGTCGCCCCCGCCTCCACCACACGACGCGACACTGAGGGTGATCGCGGCGAGCAGCGCAAGCCGGCATCGGTAAGTGTGCATAGTCGTTTTACCGCTGACGGCCCCAAGTCTACTCCCTCGCTGGAAATGCGCAGAAAAGTCTGCGCCTGCCGCAAAGCTGCGCAATAAAAGCCGATTGGGTTACGATAGGGGGTTAGTCGCCCGGGGGTGGAATTGAACCACTTACACGCAGATTTTCAGCTGCAGGGTGGGGGGGGTCAGAGGTGTTCTTCAAGCAACCACTTGCAGCACTCGCCGCTCCTCGCCCCAGTGTCAGCAGGGCGCAATCGCGGAACAGTCGCTGCACATCGCGATTGCGAAGCCGCCACTAGAGTCGACCGCTGGTGCATGCGACATATGCCGGGGACGTTACGCCCCTCCAGACGACTATCGCCCGATTGGCACAGCGAATTGCGCGGGCATTCAGCCAGGGCCTAGACTGCCGTCGTACTTGGAATGAAGTATCGGCAGGCGCTGCGAGGCGCCCGCGGGGAGTGTGGGTGAATTGCCCTCCATCATGTTTAGAGTGCGTCCGCGCATGCCTGCTTGCCGCAGCCCTCTGGCTCTCTGGCTGTGGTGGCGGGGGAGGAGGCAGTGGGGGTGGGTCGAGCCAACCGAGCCTGACCGTCAGTCCGACGCAACTCGCGGTATCGGCAGACGCGGGTACAAGTTCGATACCGACGACGACACTCAGTGTCACCCTGCATAATGGGTCACCAAGTGGAACCTATATTGGGGCGAGCTATACCAACAACGCCATCACGGCGCTGGACTTCGCGATATCCGGTGCCCAGGGAACACTGACGATCAGCTTCAAGAACCCGAGCGTGATCGGGCCTGGCACCTACTCCGATTCGGTGCACGTTGCCATCTGCACGGACAGCTCCTGCACACATCTACAGAGCGGTAGCGAGCTGATCGTCCCGGTCACGTACACGGTCACCGTAACCGCCACTGTCACCCTTTCCGCGAACCCGACGACGACGGGCGCTGGAGTGCCAACGACGTTGACGTGGAGCTCTACACACGCCCAGTCCTGCACCGCGTCGGGTGAGTGGTCCGGCGCACTCCCCAGCTCAGGATCGCAGGTTGTCACCCCTGTCAGCGTGGGCGACCACACTTACACATTGAACTGCGCCAACCCCGGTGCTCCGGCCCAGACCAGCGTCACGGTCACGGCTGTGGCCCCGGTCGTTACGTTTGCGGCATTTCCGAAGGATGTCATCGTTGGCAAGGCCGTGACGTTGCGCTGGCAAGGCCAGTACGCGGCTTCTTGCGTCGCGTCTGGCGATTGGAGCGGTTCTCTGCCCAGCGCAGGGTACCGGACCCTGTCCCTGTCGATTCAAGGCACCTCGAACTTCCATCTGGTTTGCTCCAACGCGGCCGCGTCCGCCCCGGCCGACGCCTCGGTAATGGTTGGTGCGGCGCCGGTGGCTCCGCCCGCGACCGCGTATCGCATGACGGAGAGTCATGATGGTGTCCTGACCACGTCGAATGGCATCCAGCACCCTGCCACTTCGGCGCCGACGTGGACCGTGGATTTTGGGGCACCGACCTCATACCCGCTGATCGTCAACGGCATGATATTCGTTGCAACGGCGAACCCCGACAGCACGTATGGCAATAGACTTTATGGATTGAACGCCCAGACCGGCGCGACGATCTGGGGCCCGGTCGCGGTCCCAGGTACCTACTTCGGATCAGGCCTGACGTACGAAAACGGTCGTGTTTTTGTTCTGATGTTCGACGGCGCGATTCGCGCCTTCAATGCGTCGGACGGGGCAGCCCTTTGGAGCACACAACTGCCCGGCTACTGGTACGAAGCGTCGCCCAATGCCTACGGCGGCATTGTGTTTGTGACTGGCAATGCCGGTCTGTCCGCACTGGACGAGGCAAGCGGAGCCATTCTCTGGACCGTCGGATCAGCGGGCACGACCGATTGGGCGTCACCTGCGATATCGTCCGAAGGCGTCTACGTTCAGACCGGCTCGTGCAACGCCGGCGCCTATGATCCCGTCTTCGGCAGCACACTTTGGCAAGCACAAAGCCCGTGCAACGGCCCTTGGGGTTACGCATCAATCGTCAGACATGGAACTTTCTTCGGCCGAACCGGGAGTTCACTCAATCTCTTCGATGCCATAACCGGCAGCTTCTCAGTCCAGCTTGGTTCGGCGCGGGCGCCCGCTGTCACGGATACCGCCGTGATCGCCCTCAACGCTGGCACTCTATCGGCGACGCGGTCGAGCGATTTCGTGCAGACCTGGACCTTCAGCGGTGACGGCAGTCTCGTCACGGCGCCGGTTGTAGTGAACAACACCGTGTTCATCGGGTCGGGGAGCGGCAAAGTGTATGGGCTTGACGCGGGGACGGGCACCCAGACTTGGATGGGCCTATCGCCAGTGCCGCTCACTGCGGATAGTGAAAGCGGCGGACCCATGCCGCCGTCGGGACCGGCCGCAGGTGAAAATCTGCTGGTCTATCCCGCAGGAAATTCATTGATCGTCTGGCAGATGCAATAAGCCGGCGCTCGTGTCAACGGCATGGGCTGTTATCCTTGTGCCCGGAATAAACCGCCACCGATGTGCTCGGAACGGACCCAGATGTGCCGTAGCCGCTGACGGAAGAATGGCGCCGACGCCTACGACGTGATTACGGAATTCAAGCGCAAGGATGAGTTGATACCTGGCTTTTCCGCGCACAATTAAAGGATCGTCACCAATTAAACGGCACTGCCAGCGCGGCTTGCGTTCAAGGCTGATGTGCCCCCGTGAAAGACCGGGCACCTCACAAGCGCCGAATGCCCTTTCGGTGCGTCACTCGGCGTCCAAGACTTACCAGCACTGCGCACTTTAAGTTCGCTGCCTACATTTCGCGCACGGTTCGATCGTGGGCTCGTCAGTTCGGCCGCCACTTTTTATCGACCCCGCTTCCGGAACTTCCCTACAAATAAACACGCGGTTCCACCGACGACACACTCCGGATTCTGCCGCTTGCTCGAAAGGTCGGGTTGGCGGTCAACTGTAGACATCACTTGAATGGAGAACCCGCTGGAGAAATCACGGGCGGGAACTTTTGTGCTACAGCGCTTGCTGAATGTATGTATACGCATGTGCGGTTCGAGTTTGGCCACCCGCATTTGGTCGAGATGGAGATGTCCGTGAAGAAAGTGCTCAGCGTATTCGGAACACGGCCAGAGGCGATCAAGATGGCGCCACTCGTTCACGCGTTGAGGGTGAACCCCAGTTACGAACCACGTGTGTGTGTGACCGCGCAGCACAGGCAGATGCTCGATCAGGTGCTCACTCTGTTCGACATAGTTCCCGATTACGATCTCAATCTCATGCGCACTGGCCAGAGTCCCAGTAGCGTAACCTGCGGCGCGCTTCAGGGGCTTGACACTGTCTTCGATACGTTCGCTCCCGACGTAATCCTGGTGCACGGCGACACGACGACGACCCTCGCTGCGAGCATTGCCGCGTTCTACCGGCGCATCCCGATTGGACACGTTGAAGCGGGATTGCGCACCAACAACCTACGGTCGCCATGGCCAGAGGAGATGAACCGCCGAATGACCGATGCGATCGCGGACCTACACTTCGCGCCCACGAAGCAGGCGCACCGCAACCTGCTGCGAGAAGGCGCAGATCCTGCGCGCGTTATCCTAACCGGCAACACAGTAATCGACGCTTTGCTGCAAGTCGTCGAGCGGCTGCGCGCCGATGAGACCCTGCGTCGCCGCGTTGCGGCACGCTTTCCATTCCTCGACGACCGCCGGCGCATGATCCTGGTCACGGGACATCGACGCGAGAATTTCGGCGAGAAGTTCGTGAGTTTCTGCTCGGCATTGCGGCGCATAGCCACTCAACGGTCCGATATTCAGATCATATACGCGGTTCACTTCAATCCAAACGTACAGCAGCCTGTCCGCTCAATCCTGAATGACCTCGCCAACGTCAGCTTAATCGAACCGCAGGAGTACCTGCCGTTCGTCTATTTGATGATGCGCGCGCACCTGATTATTACGGATTCCGGGGGCATTCAGGAGGAGGCCCCGGCGCTGGGGAAGCCGGTTCTCGTTGTGCGCGACACGACGGAACGGCCGGAGGCGATCGCGGCGGGAACTGCGCGCCTCGTCGGCACGGGTACCGAAGCCATCTTCGCGGCCGCCATGCAGCTCCTGGACGACGACGCTGAATACGAGCGCATGGCGCACGCCCACAGTCCCTACGGCGATGGCCGCGCGACTGAGCGAATCATAGCCGCACTCGGGCGCGGGTGCCTCGAACTGCCGCAGCGTCCACCGGTCTCCGCTCAGGCCGCCGCCCCGATTGCCTCCCTCGCAGACTTCGTCGAGACGGCCGCTCCATGAGCGATGCCATCGCTTACTTGCTGGTGGCATGCCAGCTACTGACCGCGGTGGTCGGGGCGGTATTCCTGGTCAGCGGACTTGACGATCTCTTCATTGACATCTGTTATCTGGCGAGGGCCCTCTACAAGCGCATTTTTGTGGCCCCCCGGTACCCGGCCTTATCCGAACGGGAGTTGCGGGCCCGACCAGAGCAACCGATCGCCGTAATGATTCCGGCATGGCAGGAGTCGAGTGTCATCCGTCAGATGCTCCTAAACACGCGCGGTAGGCTCGACTACACGAACTACACGATTTTCGTGGGCACATATCCGAACGACCCCGCGACGGCACGTGAAGTGGATGGGCTCGAGGAGGCCGGGGCGCGCGTCATTCGCGTGACAGTGCCGCACGATGGGCCGACCAACAAGGCGGACTGCCTGAACTGGATTTATTACGCCATCCGCCGTCATGAGACCGCAGTAGGTATCGGTTTCCAGATCTTCGTGATGCAGGACTGCGAGGATGTGATTCACCCACTGTGTTACCGGCTCTTCAATTACCTGATTCCGCGCAAGGACATGGTGCAGCTGCCGGTGCTCTCTTTGGATCGGCGGTGGCGCGAATTCACGGCAGGTCACTACCTCGATGAGTTTGCGCAGCTGCACTACAAGGACCTCGTAGTGCGGGAGCTTCTGGATCGAAGTCTGCCGGCCGCGGGAGTGGGTGTCGCTTTTAGCCGCCGTGCGCTCGCGGCGGTTGCTGACACCAGCCACGGCGAGATCTTCAGTACCAAGTCGCTCACCGAGGACTATGACTTTGGTTTCCGGTTGAAGCGTCTCGGTATGCGCCAGATCTTCGTCAAATTCGAAGTTGAGCGCGGCGAATTCCCGGACGATGCAGAACCCGGCACCCGGCGCGGGCGTCGCGTCCGTGAGCTCGTCGGTGTCCGTGAGTACTTCCCGGCGACGTTAAGGAGTGCGATTCGGCAGAAGTCTCGCTGGGTCGTGGGTGTAGCCATGCAGGGCTGGTCCCACCTGGGCTGGTCGTCCGATTGGCGCACCAACTATATGCTGTACCGCGATCGCAAATCACTGATCACGAATCTGGTGTCGGTCGCGGGTTACGTCGTCGTGTCTGTCGTTGTTGGCGTATGGGCTATGCAGCAGTTATGGCCGGACGCCTATGCCTATCCGCCGATCGTGCCGCGCGGATCGACGCTGTGGCACATGCTGCAGATCAATTTTGCATTACTCGTGGCGCGGGTGGTGCAACGCGCGTACTGCGTCTGGCGGCTCCACGGATATCGGCAGGCTGCGCTCTCAATCCCGCGGATGGTGTGGGCGAACTTTGTGAACTTTGCAGCGACAGTGCGGGCAATGCGTCTCTACCTGCACCATCTGTACACCGGCCGGGCAATCGCGTGGGACAAGACTGACCACATTTACCCCGAGCTCGATTCAATTCCCTTCCGGAGCCCGCTAAGGGGGGCGCACGCGAACGGTCAGAGCGCGCCGGGCTAAACACGATCACTGCCGCGACGGAGCTATTCTCATGAAAGACATCGAATCGGAACAACGACGGAAGCTGCTTCTTCTTGGAGGCGCGCTCGCCGCCCAGGCATGCCTTCCGATGCCTGTTGCAAACGCCTTAACGTTGCCGCCACTCCTGAACTTACTCAAGCGTTACACGGCGTCGATCGTCCCCGTACCGTCCAATCCCTATTTTGTGCCACAGGGTGGCTCGGTTGCCGTGCCGTCACCGGCCGGCGCGCCGTTCAGTGGCACCGGGTTGCCCGGGTCAGCCACGCAAGCGTCAACACTTGTGTTGTACGACACGACAGGGCCGTGGGGCTGGCTGGGAGAAATCTACGCGACCATGGCGGGGAACCTTGCAAGCCACTTCGGTGCCTGGGTGGCCATGCCAGTCGTGTCGTACGCGGCGGGGACTCTCCAACAGTACTCGGCCTGTATCTACATCGGCTCAACTTACGGCGAGCCGTTACCAGCCGCGTTCCTGACGGACGTCTATGCGGGAACGACCAACGTCATTTGGATCTACGACAACATTTGGCAGCTGACCTCGAGCCAACCGCAATTTGCAGTCCAGTATGGCTTTATGCCATCCGTCTTCGATGCCTCGCCGGTAGGCACAGTGACCTACAGGTCCCAGAGACTGAAACGCTCCACTGCCAATGCGGCCGGCATCATGAGCTACTCCACCGTTGGTGCCCCCGCGACGGTGCTTGCCGAGTGCGTGCGCGCGGACAGCACGACGTTTCCGTGGGCAGTACGCTCAGGAAATCTCACCTACATTGGTGAGATTCCGTTCGCATATATGACCGAGGGCGACCGCTACCTGATCTTCTGCGACCTTCTCTTCGACGCGCTTGCCCCCATGACGGCGACTCAACACCGCGCTCTTGTGCGCCTCGAGGATCTCCATCCGATGTCGGATCCGACGGCCGTACTGCAGGCCGCAGAGTGGCTATTCAGCAACGGGATACCGTTCGGATTCCACTTGACGACCCGCTATCTCGACCCCACCGGCTATTACACCGGGGGCGTCCCGGAGGATGTTCCGCTACACACACAGCCCCTCATGATCGTTGCCACCCGTACGATGCAATCCTTGGGCGGGGTGATGATCCATCACGGCTACACTCATCAGTACGCGAACTCAGCGAACCCGTACTCCGCCGTGACAGGCGATGACTGTGAGTTCTACCGGATCACCAGCAACAGCGGCAACGGCGTACTGACATTCATGGGGCCGCTGCCGTCCGACACCGACTCCAGCTGGGCCCAAGGGCGATTCGACGCCTATGAGGCCGAGCTGGCCGCGTCGGGCTTTTCGATGCCGGCGCTCTCGACGTTTCCGGCTTACGCCGCATCGGTACCCGACTACCAGGCTGAAGCACGGAGGTTCGCAGCACGGGCGGAGCGAACGCTTTACTTTCCGGGATTTTTGACGAACCAGACCATCGATTACACGCGCCCCGCAGGCCAGTACGTCCCGTATAGCGTTCAGGACGTCTACGGATCCAAGGTGCTCCCCGACACGCTGGGCGGCATCGATCCGGCCGTGTACTACAACATTCCGCCGCGGCTGCCCGCGGATATCATCGCCGATGCCCAGCGCACGCTGGCAGTACGCGATGGTGTGGCGAGCTTCTTCTACAACCCGGAGGATCCGCTCAGCTACCTCCAGCAAACTGTCCAGGGCCTGCGCGATCTCGGCTACCAATTCGTGAGCCCTCTGGACCTGTAAGTCAAGCATATTGCCCGAGAAGGAAGATCGTCTGCGGACGATTGCCAGGACACGAGCACATCCGCATCGCGGTACTCATGACCGCGCGCGGCTCTGGCACTCAGGCGTGCTTGCGGGAGCGGCTGTGGCGCTCGCGATGGGTGCGCCGGCCTCAGCTGCGGAGGTACCGGGGCCCTGTCCAGCCGCAGCGCCGCTGACGCGCAGTGCCGCGGGTGAAGAGAGTTGGTTACGGCGGCAAATTCGACGCTTCCGCGGGTATCCGCACCTGGATCGCGCCTATCGCCTCATGAAACAGGGCAAGGCCCAGGATGCGACAGACGAGCTTTACAGCTACCTGCGCCGGGACCCATACGATCAAGCGGCCCGGCAGACTCTCCTTATCCTGCTATACGAACAGCGCAGGTACGCGGAGACAGCGTGTGAAGCGACCTCGTTATTGACGGATAAGTCGCGGAGCCCGTCGGCAATGATGTATCGGGCGCTGGCCGAACAGCGTCTCGGACAGAACGCCAGGGCGCTCACGGACTTTCGCGATGCCGCGGCAAACGTGTCGACCCCACGTCCGGAGAGGGTGTTTGCCGCCAACTCCGAGATTGATCTGCTGATCCGCAACGGCAATTTCGCTGGGGCGCAGGAGGCTTTGGAGGGGATTGCGCGCGAGGCGGATGATTTTGCATTCTACTACCGGAAGGGCATAGTGGCCGGTGCCCTCGGGCACGACGTCGAGGCCCAGAGCGCCTATCAGGTCGCGATCATCAAAGCGATCAAGAACTCGGATCGTGCGACCGCAATGGCCGCGGAGGGACAGGTCGCAGTGCGCCGGGGTCGCTGGACCGAGGCTCGTGGTCTGCTGCGTGCCGCGCACGACATCGAACCCGATAACCCCGACTTGATGCGCGCACTCGTCACAGCAGATCGCCACTTGGGCATTTACGACGAAGCCGTGAAATTGATCAGTGCGGTGCTGGCGGTGGCACCCTCACGGTCCGACCGCGAGGTGCTCGCTGAGCTGTCGGTCAGCCGAAGAGAGTGGGTGCGCGCTGCCGAGCAGTACACCGCGCTGCTTGAGCAACCCGGTGGAGCTGAGGACCGCTATCGACTGACAATGGCGCTCGCACGGGTCTACCGGGAACTAGGACGCGACGTCGAGGCGGAAGCGACGCTGCGCAAGGCAGTCAGGATCAAGATGTCGCCCGAAGCATTGGGAACCCTCGCTATACAACTTGATATGGATGGCAGAACATCGCAGGCGGCGCAGATTCTCGAGACCAGCGTTGCATTGAGACCCAGCCCTCAGGCCAATGCGGAGCTGGCGATCCTCGATGCGAAGCTCGGAAACCGCACGGCGGCGATCGCGCATCTGCAGGATGCGCTGCGCATGGCGGATATCCCCACGCTGCACGAGCGCCTCGGCTACTTGTATGCCGCAAACGGGTCTTACGCCTCCGCGGCCCGGGAGTTCGAACAAGCGACGCCGCGGAAGCGCCCCGGACCGTGGCACATACGTATTGCTGAACTGTACGCAAAAGCCGGTGACCGAAGCAGGGAACTCGCGCAGCTCGACCTTGCGGCCGCTGAGCCGCTGGAGTCCGCATCGCGCCAATACGTCGAGCGGCAGCGCGGCTTCCTGCATTCGCAACTCGGTGACACCGAGCGGAGCATCGAGGCATGGCGCGCCGCCGTAGCCGCGGGCCTCGATGACAGCGCCATCCACCTGGATCTCGGCTTCGCCCTGTTGCGGCTGGGGCGTTGGGATGCAGCACGTGTGGAGTTTCTGCGATCCAATGAGCGTGAATCGTCGCCGAGGACTCTGTACTACATCGCGCAGTGTTACATGAGGCTGGGGCAGCCAGCAATTGCCCTCACCTACCTCAAGTTGGCTGAACGCGACGCGCAGCGCCTCGATGCAAGCACGCGCAAAGCACTCTATGATGAGCTCGGTTTCAGCTACAGCGCGGACGACAACGAGCTGGAAGCCGCGGCGGCCTGGCGCAAATCGCTCGGCGTTCGTTACGATGCGCCGATCGCGCTCACGCTCGCGGTTGCCGAACGCCGCTTGGGGCAAACCGATGAAGCCGAAACGACGGCGCGTGCGATCCCCTACGCGGAGCTCACCGGGCCGCAGCGTATCACGCGTGCGGAGTTGATCGCTGAAATATTGGAGGGCAAGCGGCTGTTCAGCGGTGCACACGCCGCGCTCATGGAGGCCGACGAGCAGCAACCCACCGCGGAGCGCGCGTACTGGCTGGGACTCCTCGCACAGCGTGCGGGAAATGATGGCCAGGCCGTTGACGACTTCGAAAAGGCTGTCGCCCGTGGGTCAGACAACTCGCTCTACGCGGAGTCACTCGCCTATGCCTACCGACGGGCTGGCCGAACCAAACAGGCCGAGGAACTGTTTCAACGCATTGTTGCCGGGTATCCTGAGCGGGTCGCGGCGTACCGCGAGCTCGCCTACACGCAACTCGCCCTCGGGCGTCAGAACGACGCGGCGAGCACGCTGCGCCAGGCGATCGACGTGCAGCTGGCGACGACGACGCCACTGTCGGAGGACGACAATGGTTCCGAGGCGCTCCCGGCGATGCGCGCGGAGTACGAGACGCTCGCGCGGCGTTTTTCAACGATCGTATACGAGTCCTATCGACCGAACGGTGGCCCAGCGGCAGAAGGCACCCTCAGTGGTGGTGTCATTCCGTCTGCTGGCGGTGCCGAGTTGTCCTACTTTCCTGCAGGCGCGCTTCACCGCAGCGACACCGCGTTGCAGTACGCCGCACGCCTGCTGTGGACAAATGAGCCCAGCGGGCTGGCCATCGACCATCGCTCGCTGCAGGCAGGCTTCAGCGTGCGCTACAAGCCACTGACGCAAACTGACTTTTTTGTCGGAGCCGAGCGCCTGGTAAAAATCGGTGCAAACTCCCAGAGCGACTGGTTGCTCCGTGGCAGTTTCGGTCTGGGAAACGAAGTCGAGCGGCAGGCCCAGAAGACTCACTGGAATTACTGGCAGTTCTACACCGACGTGGGTTATTTCGTCAGCTCGCGGACTGAAGCCACCTATCTGGAGTTTCGCCGCGGGATCACACTGCCCACTGCCGCGGGCCTCCTGATCACGCCACACGTGGTTTTCGCGTACCGACAGCAGAACCCGGATCCTGCCCGGACGTCGATCTCGGAGGGCGGCCCGGGTGTGTCGTTCAAGTACCTGTTTGGCGGCACTCGCTACGAGACCCATGGCCCGAGCTTCGATGCGCTGTTGCAGTACCGCGCGCGATTGAGCGGACGGGGCCATGGCGATTGGGTGCTGACGGGCGTTGCACAGTTCTGAGTCCAGCAGCGGCGGGCCGTCAGGCGGCCAACATCAACGACTGCAGCACCGTCCAGTCGGACGTGCCACTCGGGACCATTGTCTGCCGGTAGTGCCAGTAGAGGCAGCCGCCAATGTATGCTGGTACTGAAGGCACCCGGTAGCCGTAGAATCGTTGGATCAGCGCGGCGCGCGCGGCTGCATCGCTCGGGATCTGGCCGCCCCACCCACATTCGCCGAACCCGAGACTTGCGCTGGTGAACCGCGTGGTAAGCGCAGCGAACATCGTATCGAGCTCGCTCTGCGACAGCTGATGACCAGCGTTCTGATCTTCGTAGTAGCTGACCAACACATAGTCCAGTCCCGACCGCATCCGGTGCCCTGGTGGAATGTTCCGGTCAACCCAGGAAATCATCTCGTAGCCGGGCGTGGGCGGGTTCTCGTAGTAAAGCGTAAGTGCCGTCAGCTTGCCGGCTGCCTTGGCCGCGTCGTACATAGTCTCGATCTTGGTAATTACATCCTGACCGAGCCAGTTACCGTTGACTTCGTTGCCTATTTCCCAGATTCGGACGTATGGGCCGAGAGTGGAAAGATACTCCGCAATGCGCGCGCCGATCGCAGCCGTCGTGAACTGGCTCATCGCGCTTGAATCCACGGGCAGTCCCATTACGTCGCCCTTGTCCGACAAAGCCCGCACGGACGGGAGATAGTCGGCTGCCGCGGGCGACCCTCCTGTCGGCGGGTCAAACACCGTGCGCAGGGTCACCCGTCTCGAAAATGCCGCAATCGAGCTCACCTGCGACGTGGTTTGAACGGTCGGATCGTCGGTCGTGATTCCCCAAAGCCACGAAGTAGAAGGCGGCGGCGCGGTGATGGTCACTGCTGCCGAGCCAGACCGAGTCGGGTCGGCCACCGACACCGCCGTGACCGTCACCATCGCTGGAGATGGCACGGTTGCCGGTGCCGTGTAGACACCAGCAGTCGAGATCGTACCGACGCTCATGGTTCCACCGGCGACGCCGTTGACCTGCCAGATCACCGTCTTGTTGGAAGTATTGGTGACGGTAGCTGTGAAAGTCTGTGTAGCGCCGCTCTTGAGGCTGACTGCAGCGGGTGTCACGGACACAGCGATCGGAGCTGGAGGAAGAGGAGGAGGTGGTGGTGGTGGCGGCGGCGGCGGAAGAGGAGACGGTGGTTGTGGAGAACCGGCTCCATTGGACGGCCCCGACCCGCTGCCCCCGCATCCCGCTAGCTGCGCCAATGCGGCGACAAGTCCCGCGATTACGCGGCGTCTCTTGGTGTTGCCCCAGGGACCCATCATCTGACCTTCCCCCCAATCCGCACACCCCCTCAAAGTGTCGGTTGACTTAATCTCCCGCGATTCCCCCGCGATGCGGAAGATACTATGGATCGAAGCGACCACTGTCTAAGTGTCGCAACTCGAGCACGCGTCACGCGGCCGAGCTTTGGGTCTGACAGCCCCTGTGTTGCGAACCCTGTCCCACGGCGGGATACTTCATCTTACAATCGGCAGACTCTCTGGGCATAGGCCGCGTGATGCGCGAAGCTCCGACTTACAAGCGCCGCCATCTGCTGGGGGTGGGACTCGCCGCCATCCCCTTCGTTGTACGCCCTCACGCTCTCGCACTGGCGTTAGCAGAGCGCAGGCCGATGCTTTCAGGAACGTTTCTGCAGCTATTGACGGAGCATCACTCTTGGCGGGAGGAGCAGTGGGTGCACCTTTTTGACGCCTTCCGGCGACTGAGCCTGTCGCAAGTGATCCTCCAATGGGTAATGAGTGATGGCCAGTCCTTCTTTGCTTCTAACGTTGCAGGCAGTGTGAGATCTCCTCTCCAGATGATTCTGGAACTGGGGGAGACGACCAACATTGACGTTATCGTCGGCCTCGTGCACGACTCTGACTACTGGTTGCGCATAGACCAGCCAAGCCCTGCGGTGGCGACATATCTTGCAAATCGCGAATCACGGATCGTGCAGCTCGTCACGGAGATTACGCCGCTGTTGCGCCGCTACCGAAGCTTCTCCGGATGGTTCATGACCGAGGAGATAGACGATATCAATTGGCACGAGCCGGCAGCTACCTCCGTCTTGCACTCTTACCTTCAGCGCGTAAGCGACTATCTTCATCTGGCGTTCCCGGAAATCCCCGTTGCGATCTCGGGCTTTTCCAACGCCCACGGCACAGCTGTGCAGCTGGGGGATTTCTGGCGAGAGTTGCTGTGCGCTGCACCGGCGATTGGCACGGTCCTGTTCCAGGACGGCATTGGCGCGCGGAAGCTGACGCTGCAGAAGCTGCCTCGATATCTCCGCGCCGTCCGTGCCGCCACGGATGCGAGCGGGCGCCGTCTGTGGTCTGTGGTCGAGCTGTTTCAGCAGACCGGAGGCGCGCCGCTCGATTCGGGCGAGTTCCGTGCGAGCGCTGCACCGTTTTCCCGAGTGGCCGCCCAGCTGCAAGTCGAGGCCACGTGCGCGTCGGCGCTCATCGCATTCAGCGCCCCTGACTATCTGCTGACGCCGACGCGGCGCGCAGCCGACCTGCTCTCAAGCTATTTGGAATACATTCACATTTTGGGCAACCTGTCGTAGTCCGCATTAATTTGACCGGCACCGCCCAACCGCCGACGTTTTCTTGCGCTCGACGCCAATCTACCGAAAACCGACCCGCAGGTCGGTACTCGCGACCCCCGTGTCGAGTCACTTGCTGGCTTATCGTGGAAGCGGCTCGGTTAAGGCTCCTGGCGATGGCGCGAAATGTCTCACCCTAGGCAATGCCACGCGAAATCTCTTCGCCTTCACCAAAGCTAAGGACTCTGGGGGAACGGCTACGATCGGCCGGCGCAATACAGCCAGCCGCTTGAAGCACTCGATAAAGGTTAGTGTTTCGCTGACCCATTGAGACCGCCTTACCCATGTGTCCGGAATGGACCTTGATTTAATGGTGGCCAGGGGTGGAATTGAACCACCGACACGCGGATTTTCAGTTCTTGGGGCGGCTTCTAGCCGAGAGTTGCGGAATCTCGCCTAGACTCCGATAAGCCTTAATGCTCAAAGAGTTGAGGACAGTTGCACTCTCGACTTCACTTGGTCAATGCCTCGAATTTAATGTAACCCCGAAGCTACCCGAGCCTGGTGAACTACCCCGGAGTCACCCCGATCCACTAGCCGACGCCAAGAAGCCGGTATGCCCACAACGATGGGCGACATCGGCAGTGAGCCGAATGACTCGCCTTCGCCCGAACCCAGCGCAGAGCAGGGTGTGGCAGTCATCACACATCTCTGAGCGGCACGAGGGCAATAACCCCCTAAAATTTGGGCTCGCGATGTTCGAAGAATGCAGCGCATCCCTCGACAAACTCGTCGCCAACCAAGGCATCTGCGCAAGCCTCCCGCTCCGCCTGGATCTGCGTACGGAAGCCCCGAGCGACCGGGTGGCATAGGAGGGCGCGGGCTCCGGCGAGAGCGCGCGGAGGGCCCGAGGCGAGCCGGGTCGCAAATTCGCCCGCCTTCCTTTGGAGCACTTCTGGCGGCACCACCTCGTATGCCAGACCCCATTCCTGGGCGGTTTTCGCGCCGATTCGGTCGCCGAGCATCAGCGCGGCGCGCGCCCTCCCGGCACCGATGCGTTCGGATAACAGGCAAGTGATACCGTTATCGGGGACTAATCCGAGTTGCAAAAAAGAAGGCAGAAAATAAGCGTCTTCGGCCATCACGATAACGTCTGCTGTCAATGCGAGCGTCATACCTGCGCCGGCCGCGGCGCCGTTTACGGCGGCGACAATGGGTAAGCGAAGGCTGAGCAGACGTTCGATGAGATGGTCTACAAATCTCCGCTTCATGATCCCTTGGGTGTTCTGCGAGTCGGTACGCGCCGACTGCATAGATCGCAAGTCGATGCCACCGCAGAAATGCGTGCCTGCGCCGGTGAGAACGATGCAGCGGATATTGCTTCGCGAGTCTTTGGCGTAGATGAACGCCTTATCGAGCGCCATCAGGAGTTCCTGATTTATTGCATTGCACGCTCCTGGGCGGTTGAGCGTGAACCAACCGACGTGATCGTGAACCTCAATGCTTAGGGCACTCATAGCGTTACTCCTGGCTCATTCCAATAGGCATATCTCGAGGTTTGGCCAATACCGGGATTGAATTGATTGCATGGATCCAGGCTGCGATAAAACTCGGCCAGCACCGGTTTCGCATGATAGAGATGGCCCACGTTGTGTTCCGCCGGATATTCCGCGCCCCGCGAGTCGAGCAATTTCCACAAACGGTGCTCCAGAGCAACGGTGTCGCAGCCCTTGCGCACAAGGTAGTCCTGGTGAAAGACATGGCAGAAGAAGTGTCCGTAATAGAGCGCCATATGGACCTGGGCCCGAACGTCACCTGGAAGAGTTTCAAACCAGTCTCGATCGTCTTGCTTAAGTGCGATGTCAAGCGCGACGATGCCCTCAACTTCCCGGCCGTGCACGGCCCGGTAGCGCACCGCAGCCCCGGCGGCGACGAAGCGGTGAAGGAAGGCTTTGCGGGCCTCCACCTCCGTGCAATCAAAAAAATCACCGCTGGGCGAGGGAAATATCGATTTGAGATGGCGCGCCGCTTCGTCGATTCCGTTGTCCGCCATCTTAAGGATTAGATGGTGCTCGAATCGGTCACGAAAGGTCCTCATTCGCGCGGGCAGATGATTTGGGACGAGATAACTCAGTCGCTGAAACCACCGATCGCTCGAGCCCAGCCAGTGCAGTCCCCGATGCGAAAAGAGTGAATCCAATGCCCGTTTGACTTTGAGCAAGCCCGTCACTCGCTTCGTCCCTAAATGTTCGATGGTCAGGAACGCATCCTTCCCATAGCTAGCAGCGATATCGAACATGTCCCGATGCATGTATTCGCCGGCAACGGGCAGATTCTCGAAGCACCCCAAAATGTGGCGGCGCAGGGCAGTAAACTCTGCGGGATCTCGCGAGCCGATATAAAACACTCGCGTCTGGTCATCTTTCTTGAAGGTATCCAGGCGTACGGCAAACAGGGCGAGTCTCCCCGCACTCCCTGAGGCTTCGAACAGGCGCCGGGGATCCGCATTGAAGCGAGCCGGCGAGCTCGAGTCGATCTCCCGCACGCGCTGCACGTAATTGCAGTCCGAGCCACAGCGGTTCGGGTCGTGTTCGATATTGCTAGCGTCGAACTCGCCTCGCTCAAGCCGACCCAGCATCTGTTCAGGGTCCTGGCCCAGCTGCACGCCGAGATGATTGACGAGCTGCAGGCGACAGTTCCCGTCCAGTCGCGCAAATAACGCCATTTGCGTATATGCCGGACCACGCCGGATGAGTGCACCACCGGAGTTGTTGCAGATGCCGCCGATTACCGACGCGCCGATGCAGGACGAGCCGATTACCGAATGCGGCTCCCGACCGTAGGGCTCCAATGCCTCCTCAAGTTGGTAAAGCGTGGCGCCCGACAGGCAAATGACCTGGCGACCCTCATCAATGACAAAAAGCCTCGCGATCAACATCGTGTTGACGATCACGACGTCGCGGTCATAGCCCTCGACCGCGGGGGTGGAACCTCCGGTCAGACCGGTATTGGCTGCCTGCAGAATGACGATCTTGTTTGCGGCGACGCACGCCTCAAGAACCCGCCATTGCTCGACAAGCGAGCGGGGTCGGACCACCGCGAGCGCGTTGCCGCCTCCGCAGCGAAATCCCGTGCGATAGGGACGCGTGGCCTTCGCATCGGTGATGACTTGGGCGTTCCCGACGATCGCTTTCAGGGTGGCGGTAAACATTGCGGGATCAAGCGCTCGCACGCATGTTCAGCGCATCGCCAGATCGATGGCGCCCCGCCAACTGCCTATTCCAGCTCGCGACGCCATGGGATCACAACCTGCCCTTGGACTCCCAGCCTCTCAATCCCGAGACGGATCTCATCGCCCGGCTTCAGATAGACAGGCTCGGGCTTTTGGCCCAGACCCACCCCCGGCGGCGTGCCGGTGCTGATCAGGTCACCGGGGCACAGGGTCATGAACCGGCTCAGGTACGAGACTATCTCTGCCACGCCGAAAATCATCGTGCGGGTGTTCCCCGTTTGCATGCGCCGACCATTAACATCCAGCCACATGCTGAGATTCTGCGGGTCACTGACCTCATCGGGGGTGACGAGCCAAGGTCCTACCGGGCCAAAAGTATCGCAACCCTTACCTTTGTCCCAGGTGCCACCCCGTTCCAGCTGGTACTCGCGCTCACTTACGTCATTGATCAAAACATACGCGCACACAAACTCGAGCGCGTTCTCTTTTGCAACGTAACGCGCCGTGCGCCCAATCACGACGCCTAACTCGACTTCCCAATCGGTCTTTACCGAGCCCTGCGGCAGCATGATCGGATCGTTCGGGCCGTTCAGGCAGCTCGTCGCTTTCATGAACACCACAGGCTCCGCCGGAACAGCCATGTTAGATTCCGCAGCGTGGTCCGAGTAGTTGAGCCCGATCGCGATGAACTTTCCAACGTTCGAAAGGGCCGGGCCAAGACGGGTGTCACGAGCGACCACTGGAAGTGCGGCTGGGTCGATAGCTGCCAGCCGGCTCAGGGCCGAATCAGCGAGCTCCTGGGGCCCGACATCGCCGATATGATCAGAGAGGTCGCGTATTGTGCCAGTTGGATCGAGGAGACCCGGTTTCTCACGGCCCGGGGGGCCATAACGGAGTAGCTTCATGTCACCCCTTAAACGGCACCGATGGGAGCCCTCTGACACCTACATCGATCGCGAACAGCCCCCCGGCCGTGGGTTGCCTCTTAAGTTCTTCAGAGGTACGCCGTAGCGTGGCCGTAGTCACGTACAAGACGCCAAGAGCCTTCCCCCCGAATTCGCAACACGTTGGCGTATCCGTCGGCAGTTCAATAGTCTGGATCAACTCGCCCTTCGGGTCGTACCGCTGGACCTTGCTCTTGAGAGGCAGAGTCAACCAGTAGCAGCCTTCGGCATCCACGGTAGCCCCATCGCATACGCCGTCGATGGATGACAGGTCAATGAACACGCGACGATTCTCGATGTCTCCGTGAAGAGCATCGAAGTCCCACGCCCAAACATAAGGCGTCCTACTGTCGGCAAAATACATCGTCCGGCTATCGGGACTCCAGGCAAGACCATTGGAACAGGCAACACCCTCCACCATCTTGTGACAAGACAAATCGGTATCTAACCGGTACAGCGAACCCACTGCCTGCGGTGGTCTACCTTGAACTTCGAACACAGTGCCGGACCAGAAGCGGCCCTGGCGATCTGTCTTGCCATCGTTCATCCGAGTCTCGGGCATCTGCGCTTCGGCATCGACGATATGCTGAAAGTTGCCGGTGTGCGGATCGAAGGTGTGAAATCCGTCGCCCATGGCGAGCACCAGGCCGCCCTTCTCTCGAACAGCGAGACAGCCGGGCACCTGAGGGGTCGAGAAAGATTGTGTTAGTCCCGTCGCTGGTTCGTAGCAGTAAATCGTCTTGGCATAAATATCGAGCCACCAGAGTTTTTGCGCCCTCGGATCCCAGCAGGTGCCCTCCCCTAATAGCGCTTTAGCAGCGACGACACACTGAATGTCCATTTTCACGAATCGCTATCGTCTCGCCGTCCCGGCATCCACGTTCGAGCCCACGGTGTACCCGCCGTCCACCACGATCTCTTGCCCGGTAATATGACTGGCGAGATTGGATAAAAGGAATACGCACGCATTACCAATTTCTTCGGCCGTCGCGGCATGGCCCAATGGAATGAGCTTCGCGGCTTCCTCCGGGTTCATCGTCCGTAGGGCCCCTTCCGTAACCGTAAATCCGGGCGCCACAGCGTTCGTGCGGATCCCGCGGCCGGCCCACTCCACACCCAGCTGGCGGGTGAGCCCGGCAATTCCCGACTTCACCGAACAGTACGCTACTCCCCCTTGCACTGCTCTTTGGCTGGCGATCGAGGTGATAAAAATAATGGAGCCTCGTCGTTGCAGTAACATCTGCTTCACGGCTTCCTGCGCGCACCGAAAATAGCCGGTCAGTCCTTGAGTCACGACTACATCCCAATCTTCATCGGTGAAGTCCTCGGCGGGACCATAGATCCGCCGCATCCCTCCGCAAACGAGCCCGTCTAGAGATCCGAACGTCTGTACGGCCGCCGAAATCATTCGACGGACGTCATTTCTATTTGAGGCATCCATCTCCACAGCGATGGCGCGGCGACCGGATGCGGAGATGGACTCTGCGACAGCGCGAGCCAACGGTCCATTGATGTCGCAGATCGCGACGTTCGCCCCTTCACGCACGCATGCCAGCGCGGTGGCCTTCCCGATACCCTGCGCAGCTCCCGTCACCGCGATGGACTTCCCCTGGAGCATTTGTTCGGTTCAAGCGAGCGAGGCCAGTCGGTTCTCAATCATGAATTAATCCGCGAGCACAGCGAGCAGGGTATCGGCCGGGAGATTCGCGCTGCCCTCTGGAACCTTAATCTCAACGAGCACGCCCTTGCAGGGTGCTTCGATCTGCATCATTGCCTTGTCCGTTTCCACTTCTGCGATGACATCTCCCACCTCGACCCCGTCCCCCACGTCCCTTAGCCAGCGTGCCAGAGTGCCATCGGCCATCGAGGAAGGCATCAGAATGTTCGTAGTCATCGTGGCATCAGGCCTTCATCAGCGCTCGCACCGCACTCACGATCGCTTCCCGTGAGGGAATGACCGCCGTCTCGAGCTTGTCGTTGAACGGCATGGGTGTATCCCGCGCCGCCAATCGGGCCACGGGCGCGTGCAATGCACCAAACGCCTTTTCCGCAACCATTGCGGACACTTCAGCCCCGAAGCCGCCCGTCCTGCATGCCTCGTGCACGATCAGCAGACGATGGGTCTTGCGCACTGAAGCGAGAATGGCTTCCTCATCCAGCGGCCGGATCGTGCGCGGATCGATCACTTCCACGCTGATTCCTTCGCGTTCGAGTTGCGTGGCGGCAGAGAGCGCTTTCGCCACCATTGTTTGCCACGCCACGACTGTGAGGTCTTTCCCTTCGCGCTTGATGTCCGCTTTGCCTAATGGGATGGCGTAGCTCTCTTCGGGCACGGGGCCGGTGACGCCTAAATAGAGCATCTTGTGTTCGAGGAAGATCACGGGATTGTCATCGCGGATCGCCGCAACAAGGAGACCCTTGGCGTCATACGGCGTCGAGGGGGCCACCACCACGAGACCAGGAATGTGGGCGAACCACGCTTCCAGACTCTGGCTGTGTTGGGCAGCCAGGCGAATGCCGCCTCCTTGAGGTCCACGAATGACCAATGGCACCTTGGCCGTTCCGCCATTCATAAACCTGAACTTCGCGGCCTGGTTCACAATCATGTCCATCATCTGGGTGACGAAGTCGAAGATCTGGACTTCAACAACCGGTCGAAGACCAGCGAGAGCTGCGCCTACGCCTGCCCCGCAGAAAGTAGCCTCTGAAATTGGCGTGTCGCGCACTCGCTCAGTGCCGAATTTGGCGGATAAGCCTTTCGTAACCTGAAAGATACCGCCAGTCTCGGCCACATCCTCGCCCAGGATCAGCACGCTGGGATCGCGGTGCATCTCCTGATGCAGGGCTTCATTCAGCGCTTCGGTAAAGGAGAGCTGCCGCTGGGTATTGGGCCCAGGCTCGCGGTGCGCCACGTGCGGGACGTACACGGCCGACTCCAGAATGGACAGCTCGGGCTCTGGGCTGCCAGTGGCAAAGACCACGGCGTCTTGAATCTCCTTCTCCACTGACGCCTTGACCAAAGCGATCTTCTCGGCGGAAATCCTCGCCGCCTGCATGTGCTCCTCAAGACGGATCAGCGGATCGCGTGCTTTCCACGCGGACATCTCCGCCTCCGTTCGGGGCTCACGCAAATTAGCCCGCATGCTGTGCGGACCCCGGCGCCACGTCATTGCCTCGATCAGGCTCGGGCCCTTGCCTGAACGAGCGCGCTCGATGGCCTCGCCCACGACGTGATAGACCTCAAAAGCGTCGTTGCCGTCGATCGTTCTCCCAGGAACGCCGTAGGCCACCGAGCGCATCGCTATCTGAGGCACGGAAGTGGTCTGGTGAAATGCGGTGTTGAGAGCGTATTGATTATTTTCGCACACGAATACCATGGGCAATTTCCACACGGCGGCAAGGTTGAGCGCTTCGTGGAACACCCCCTGATTGGCGCCGCCGTCGCCGAAGAAGGCCACCGACACGGCGCGGCTGCCGCGATATTGGGCGGCCAAGGCCGCGCCCACGCCTAGCGGCATGGTGGCACCGACGACGCCATTTGCCCCGAGAATATTCAGCTCAAGGTCGGCAACATGCATGGATCCGCCGAGACCATGACAGTAGCCCGTGGCTTTTCCCAAGAGTTCCGCCAGCATGCGGTCGACGCGCGCGCCCTTGGCAATGCAGTGCCCATGGCCCCGGTGGTAGCTACCCACGTAATCGTCTCGAGTGAGATTTGCACAGGTGCCGGCGGCGATGGCTTCCTCACCGGCGTAACTATGTGCGGTACCCTTGAGGGCGCCCTTCTTGAACAGCTCCGTCGCCATCTCCTCAAAACGGCGGATGCGGAACATCGTTTCGAAGAGCGTCAGCAGCGTTTCCGCGGAAACATTGGGTAGGGCCGGGGGTGTGGGGTTCACCTGACGCACGCTAGCACTATCCATAGTCTTCAGGCCGCCCGGTCGGAGCGGCTTAGCACACGCAATTCCACGTCGCTCGGTGCCTGGGAATAAAACTTGGATAGATCCAAGTGAGACAGCATCGACGCGCGGGCCGCTTGGGGATCGTGTCGCTCGATAGCCTCGAAGATGGCCCGGTGCTCGGCAAAGGTGCCGGGGGTTCGGTCGCCCTGCTGGGCGCGCTTGCGCCAAGCCTCGGCCATGACCTTGACGACCATCTGGTTAAACCAAAGGAAGACCGCGTTGCCCGAGACCTGAGCGATCTTCTGATGAAATGCAACATCACTCGCGTAGTACACGGTTGGATAAGAAAGGTGTTTATGCATGCGCTCGATTAGCGCGTGAAGGTCCGCTAGATCTTGCGAGTTCGCCCGCAATGCGGCGGAGGCCGCCGATTCAATCTCCATGGCGCGTCGAGCCTCGAAGAGTTCGGCAAATGAGACCCCCCGTAAAGGCAGAAGAAGATCCGACGGTTGACTCAGGATGGTTTCGGCGAGCTCGGTGAGATAGGTGCCCGAGCCCTGGCGCGCTTCGAGCACGCCCATGACTTCTAGCGTTTTCAAGGCCGGCCGAAGCGATGAGCGGGACACCTTGAGTAGCGCGGCCAGATCGCGTTCGGGCGGCATGCGCTCGCCGGGGGCGATCACACCCTGCAATACCCAGGACTTCATGATCTCGACCAGCCGCTCGGTGAGCCCTGCCAGCGGCGCCGGTGTGAGCTGATGTGAGAATCGATCGAGGGATTCGAATTTGGGCTTGGCCATGGGTTTGAGGGTACCGACCTACAATCTTTTAATGGTCTTACCATTCATTTAGTTTGTCAACTGGGCTATTCTGCACTCTACTGGCCGCTCCGCCACGAGCGCCAGTCGTAATGGGTGACCAGATAGGTACCTAGTTCTCGTGCGCATATAGGGAGTGGTAAGTGTCCGATTCCGTGGTCGTCGCGGCACCAACAGCATGTCCGGAATCTCAGACATGGGATTTCCTCTACCTTTGGCGCGTCTCATTGATTGCGGCCATGGGCGGCTTTCTCTTTGGTTACGACATTGTCGTGATCGGCGGCGCGAAACCGTTTTTCGAAGCATTCTTCGGACTCACGAGCGAGGCGTTGCGAGGCTGGGCGAATAGCTGTGCACTAATCGGGTGTTTACTGGGCTCGATTTTTTCCGGTGTGTTCTCCGACCGGTGGGGCCGGAAACGCTTGCTGCTACTGGCCGCGTGCCTGTTTGCCGTCTCTTCAACGCTCACGGGGTGGGCGGGAAGTTTTGGGCAATTTGTGCTCTGGCGCATCGTGGGTGGGGTGGCCATTGGTCTGGCTTCCAACGTCTCGCCTATGTACATCGCCGAAGTGACGCCGGCCGCGTTACGGGGGCGAATGGTCTCAGTCAATCAGCTCACGATCGTCCTAGGGGTTCTCGGAGCCCAATTGGTGAACTGGCTGATCGCGGATCGAATGGTTGAATATGCCACCCCCGCCCTAATCCGCGATTCGTGGAACGGGCAAATGGCGTGGCGGTGGATGTTCACTGCGGTCACCATTCCGTCTTTGGTATTCCTGGTCGGGCTATTGACGGTGCCCGACAGCCCTCGCTGGCTCGCGCAAATGCGCCGGCACGGCCTTGCCCGCGACATCCTGTCTCGCATCGGCGGACCCGACCACGCCGAGGCCGAGATCAAGGAGATTGAGCGCTCGATCCACCTGGAGAGCCGCGAGCAGATCTCCTGGCGCGAGCTGCTGACCCCTGGACTACGCGGGGTCTTGCTCATCGGCGTGACCCTGGCAATCCTGCAGCCCTGGTGCGGGATCAACGTGATTCTGACCTATTCCGAAGAGGTGTTTCGCCAAGCGGGCTACGGGGTGGGGAGTGTGCTATTTAAGATCCTCATCACAGGCCTCGTGCTCACGGCGTTCACTTTCGTAGCGATCTTTACCGTTGACCGCCTGGGACGCCGCGCGCTCATGTTGGTCGGATGTGCCGGCATTTGCCTTTTTCATGCACTACTCGCCGCCAGCTATCAGGCAGGGCTTACTGGGAAGATTGTGGTCGCGCCGGTGCTCGGGGCGATTGCGTGCTACGCGTTCTCCCTCGCACCCGTTACCTGGGTATTGATTTCGGAGATATATCCAAACCGCATTCGCGGGCCCGCGGTCGCGGTGGCCGTATCGGCCATGTGGATCGCCAACTTCGCGTTGATCTATAGCTTCCCGTTCCTGCAAGCGGCGTTGGGGTCGGCTGGGACGTTTTGGCTGTACGCGGGAATCTGCGGTGCCGGATTTGTATTCATACTCAGGCGTGTACCAGAGACCAAGGGCAAAAGCCTGGAGCAGATTGAGCGGGACTTCGCTCAATCAAGGAGCCTGCGTTGAGGCTACTTCACGGTAAAGCGATAGCGATCACCGGCACCGCCCAAGGAATTGGCAAAGCCACGGCAATGGCTAGTATGCGCGAGGGCGCCGCCGTGGCGATATGCGACATCAATGGCGCGCTCGCCCGCACCGTGGCAGACACTGTTGTGTCGGCCGGAGGTCGTGAGGTGGCGGTCGCAATTGATGCCAGTCGACAGGAGGACATCAATCGAATGTTGGCGGAGTGAGTCAAAGCCTTTGCCATGCTCGATGGCCCGGTCTGTGGTGGCCTGCGCCGCTTCTACGAACCAGCGCGGAGGAGTTTTCGGATGAGCATTGGGATACTGTGGTGACGCAAGGCCTGACCGGGTATACCCGCTGCGCTCAGGACTCCGCACGCCGGATGTTGAGACAGGGTCACGGCGCGATCGTTTTTATAACTTCCACCGCCGGGCATAGCGCCGCGGACGGCGGAGCGGCCTACTGCTCGGTCAAGGCGAGCGTTGCGGGATTCACGCGGCAAGTGGGTGTGGAGTGGCCCGGACGGGGGATTCGCGCCAATGCCGTCGCGCCGGGATTTACAGTGACCGAAGGGGCGATCCAAAGGATGAGCAGCGAGGAAGCGCTGGCCTTGATGCCGATCGGCATACCGGCCAGCACGCGGCAGATTGACAATGTGTGCGCCTTTTGGTTCTCGGACATGGCGAGTCACATTACGGCGCAGGAGATCGTGGTGGATGGCGGTTGCACATTCGGATCAAACGTGCACGCCGGTGTCGTACGGCGCTCATGAGGAGCATTGCGGCAATGTTGTTAGCGAGCATTCGGTGCACCGCCCTTTGCGAAACCCACCATGCTCATCACTCGTAGAGCGGCACAGGCGATTCGTCGTATTTGCCCGTCAATTCAAAGTGAGGCGCAGGCACGTATGAACAACTCTAGACTTAAAAGAGTCGCCTAGATGACAGAGCTTCAACATCAGCGCCGCAGCATTCCGAACATTGGCGAACGAACCCAGTCGTGTGTCCGCTTCCCCATCTCGGGCACCACCAAGAGACTATCCATGAAAACATCAAAATGTTTCTGCACATTCATCGGAGCAACTGTCATTTCCATTTCCGCCGTCGCCTTGATGATAACTTCGGTGGCGGCTGACGATCTCACGCGGCCGATTCGAGCGAGTCCCGATGGGCATTTTCTGGTTCGACCCGGTGGCGAGCCGTTTTTTTGGCTGGGGGACTGGGCGTGGGAATTGTTCAAGAATCCCAACCGCGATGAAGTAGATCGGTATTTGAAGGATCGATCTCAAAAGGGATTCAACATCATCCTGGCTCCCGTGACGGGCGATTTTAACGCACTTACTCGCCCGAACCGATACGGGTATGTTCCCTTTGTCAATGATGATCCAACACGTCCCGATCCTCACTACTTTGAGAACGTCGACTGGATTGTCAAACGCGCCGTGCACTATGGATTGCGGATGGCACTCATGCCGTCCTGGGGCGAGGCTGTCGTCGGCGGCTGGGACGGAGGGCCCAGTGCAATTACCGGCGACAACGCGCAAATCTACGGCCGCTGGCTGGCCGCTCGCTATCGAGGCCAGGGAATCGTCTGGGTCCTGGGAGGCGATCGCAACCCCATGTGGCCCAAGTCCCTGCGCTTCGACTCAACCGGAAAGCTCGACAGAAACAACGAAAGGACCGACATGGCAATCGTTGATTATCGATCCGTCTACGATGCGTTAGCCAAAGGCATTCTGGAGGGCAATGGTGGCTCTGCCTTCATCACATATCACCCGACCGGCGGCAATTGGCCAGGTACCCCGCAGGCTCGCACATCGCTGTGTTTCGGCGATCGCGCGTGGCTCAGCATGAACATGATTCAATCCGGTCATGGTTTGAATTCCGCATATATGGCGCAGGCGTTGGGCCTGGAGGCTGCATGGAATGCGAGCTTCAATTATGAACCGGTGAACGACGAATACCAGTCAAAACCCACTCGCCCCATCATCGATGGCGAGCCGCGTTTTGAAGATCTGGCCATCAATCTCAACCCCGATAACGGCTATTGGAAAGCCTACGACGTGCGCAACGCCGCCTACAACTCGCTCTTCGCGGGCGCGGCTGGCCTCAATTACGGAGATGAGAGCGCCGGCCTTTTTTACGACCCTGCTCGCGGCCCGCGGCTAGAGATCGAGATGCGGCCCTGGCAACAGGCGCTCTCGGCCCCGGGATCTCGACAAATGCAATTAGCGAAAGCGCTCATGCTTTCGCGACCGTACTTCACGCGCATCCCTGACCAATCCATCATTGTCGGGGATCAGGGGCGCGGGGAGCCGCATATCGGCGCAACCCGCGACAGGCAGGGCAGCTACGCGATGATCTACCTGCCGCATGGTCAGCAAGTGATGGTAGACCTCTCCAAGATCTCAGGTACACACGCAGTCGCATGGTGGTTCGATCCCCGGACAGGCGTCTCAACACACATCGAAGGCCGATTTCCAACCTCCGGCACAAAGTCATTCTCCCCGCCCACAAGCGGTGCGGATACCGACTGGGTGCTCGTGCTAGACGACGATAAACAGGAATTCGTAAATCCAGGGCAAACACGACAATGATGCACATAGCCGCTTATCTACTAAACCGCCCATTCATTGAATTGGTTACTTGTTAGCCGATTAGCCGGAATGCGGGGGCATATGAGTACGCACGAAACATCGTTACAAGGCAAGGCCGCACTTGTCACAGGTGCGCTTACCGGCATCGGGCGCGCAACATCCGTGTCATTGGCCGAGATGGGGGCCATGGTTCTGGCCACCGGGCGAGATCACGAAACTGGAGCGGAGTTTGAAAGGGATCAGATTGCGCTCGGACGCAAGCTTCGATTCTTCGAGATGGACGTGACTAACAGTGATCAGGTCGCTCAGGCCATTGGAGTTGCGGAAGAGGGCTTTGGCCGTCTAGATGCCATTGTTAATAACGCCGCGATCTGCATTACGGGCAAACGCCTGGAGGATCTGTCCGATGCGGAATGGAACGCAACCCTTGACATAAATCTCGGCGGAGTTTTTCGAGTTTGTCGCGCGGGGTTGCCGGCATTGCGGCGGGCTGGGGGCGGCAGCTTGGTGAACATCGCTTCCGTCCATGCGGTCGCAACGGCAAAGGGCCATGCGGACTACGCCGCGAGCAAGGGCGCCGTGCTTGCCCTGTCTCGCCAATTGGCGCTTGACTACGCCGTCGATCGCATTCGCGTAAATGCACTTATCGTCGGTTCGGTCGACACGCGTATGTCACGGGTCGCGTTCGAAATTGCCGGTGGTCCCGAGGCGCTGGGCCTATCCTTCGATCTGGGAGCCGTTCCCCGAATTGGTCGCCCCGAGGAAGTCGCAGCTGTCGTTGCTTTTCTCATCTCCGATGCCTCCTCCTACATTACCGGCAGCGGCCTTGTGGCCGACGGCGGGATGCTGGCGAGGCTCTTGTAACCTCAAGGAGAATTCGAGTCGTGACCTTTCTGATTTATACCCCGGACGCGGTGTACGACGATGGCGGCGTGCTGGAGCGGGCCATCGGCGGTGATGCCATTGATCTGCGCGTGGAAAGCTGGCGCAGTCAGGCAGAACTGAATGTCGATCTCATCGCCCGAGCGGACGGATTGCTGGTGTGGCAAATGGTTACTCTGGATGCAGCGACTCTCGCGCGCATGAGGAATTGTAAGATTATCGTGCGCTGTGGGGCGGGTTATAACAATATCGACATTGCAGAGGCGACGGCCCGAGGCATTCCGGTCTGCAACACGCCCGACTACGGGACGGCCGAAGTCGCAGACCATACCATCGCCCTCCTTCTCGCTCTGGAACGCGGTCTTCTGCCGTTCGATCATGCATTGCGAGTCGATCCGGTGGGGAATTTTGATCATCGCATCTTCATGCGGGGACATCGCTTAGCCGGCCGGATCTTCGGCACCTTGGGATCAGGTCCTGTCGGCACTGCCACGGCCCTGAGGGCCAAGGCCTTTGGCTTGCGTGTCGTGACCTTTGACCCTTATTTGCCGCGCGGGCAGGAAATAGCGCTTGGCATCGAGCGCGCGGAGTCACTCGATGAACTCCTCTCTAAGGCAGATATTCTCAGTTTACATGCCCCGCTGAACAAGCAAACGGCCAACCTCATCAATGCATCCTCCATTGCCAAGATGCGGCCGCAGTCCACCATTCTAAATACCGCCCGCGGCGGTCTAATCGACTGGGAGGCTCTATACGATGCAATGAAGAGCGGGCACATCCGCTCCGCCGGCATCGATGTCCTGCCCACCGAACCGCCCGATCCCATACCGACATTGCTGCGTGCGTATGCCGATCGAGAGAGCTGGCTCGACGGCCGCCTCGTCTTAACGCCTCACGCGGCTTGGTCCAGCGTCGAGAGTCGCGACGACGCTCGAACGATATCAATGAAAACAATACTTGCGTATTTGCGGGATAAGTCGTTGCGAAGTTGCGTCAATCTCCAGCAATTAGAAACCTCGGCCGTCATTTAGTTTTGTATCTTGGTCAGCGTTTGGACTATCGTCCTAAATGAGCCAAGCGCCTTGACCCCACGAGGCCACCCGCGACAGCTATAGCGGGGTCCCGATCCAAGGTCATTATGGCGTGGTTGGCACCTGCAGCCCGTTGGGAGCAAGCCAGGAAACCTACCTGAGGTGGGTACTCCTTCACCTTGGCGCGGCGCTCAACAAAACGATCAGAGTCCTCCTACCCCACAACTTCGCGCGGCTCTGTCAACCGATAGACTTCGAAGATAGTCTCCATCGGCCCATGCAATTAGGCGCGGGCGGTGTATTCAATTTTGGCATAGGGAATCCCCCCCTCGACGCCACATCGAGGAATGGCTTGCCGTCGCGCACGCCGACAGTGCCCTAGCCGGTGACCGCAGACAGGAATCTATGGAAGTCTCCATTTGTGGCAGGCTGTAGATACAGGACTCTGTTCACGGCATCGTCAACTGCGCTGCGATTCACACAGCCATTACCCGAAGGTCTTGGTCGGGTTGCGTACCCGCAATATCACTCATTGCCGTCCTGCTGGCCTTCCAGAAGTGCCACGAGACCCACAAGTATCCTGGAGACGCCGCCAATAACGCGTAGCGTAGGGATTCTTCTCCGAGCGACGGCCGCAGTGCATCGCTCAACGCGCCCGCGGCCAACGGTCCCAACCCCACACCAATAAGATTGGCAAACAGAGTAAGAATAGCAATTGACATGGCCCGCATCCTCGGTGGCATCAGCGTCTGGATCACGGCAAGCATGGGACCGTAGATCATTGCGCCCGCCACAGCAGATAGTCCCAACCAACCAAAGGCCCAATACTCATTGGGGGCGAGGGAAGACAGACGAGGAAAGGCGCCAAGCGTGGCGAAAATGACGATCTCTATCGCCATCGCTTTTAACTGCAGCCGCTCGTTATGCGCCGCAAAGTGGGTGACCCATTCACCGCCCAGGTACGTGCCTAAGATGCCGCCCACTCCATAGATTAGAGCGAACCAGGTACCCAATGCCCCGCTCGTCACTCCAAAACTGCGGACAAAAAAAGCCGGCGTCCATTGCATGATCGCGTAGCCGAAGAAAGACATCAATGAACTGGCATACAGCATGTGACGGAACGTGGCACTGGTCCACAGGGTGACGCACACATCTTTCAGGCTAGGCTGAGCCAGCGATTGCGCCACCGCCTGAGATTGAATTCGACGTGGTTCCCTTAAGCTGAATCCAACCAACGCCGACAACGCAAGCCCCGGCAGGCCGATTATTATGAACATCGCGCGCCAGCCGTACAATTCATTCAGCCAACCGCCTGCCAGGTAGCCGATCACCAGGCCCACCGTGGTGCCTAGCATATACACGGACGCGGCACGGGGCCGCTCCGCGCGCGTGAAAGAATCGGCGATCAGGGAGTTGGCGGGGGGAACGCATCCGGCTTCACCAACGCCCACGACGATTCGAATCAGTATTAGTTGCAGAAGACTTCCAGCCATCCCACACAACATGACCGCCGCGCTCCAAAGCGCGGTGGTTACCCCAATGATCGTCACACGGTTGCCGCGGTCAGCCCAGCGGGCAATGGGAATGCCCATCACCGAATAAAACAACGCAAAACCGATCCCGCTTAGAAAACCGAGTTGCGTATCGCTTAAGGCGAGATCAACCTTGATGTCCTGAAGTACCAATCCGAGGGCGATACGATCTACGTAATTAAAGGCGAGGACCATCAGCAAAATAATTAGCAGATACTTTTTGTATTGGCTATTTGTCATGGGCGGAATTGCTATCAGTTAGTGCTAAACGCATCCCGTCCATCACGTCAGCAGGCGATCGACGTTCACTCCGGCCACAGTGTTCGGTCATCCCAGCAGGTGCCTTGCTCCAGTAGGGCATGGGCATTTCACACCTGGAGCATGTCTTCGTCATGGTTGCCCCTCGGCCACGGAGCGTCTATTTGCGTGTCGAGCACCGACATGCTTTTCTAATGAATTTCGAACATTCTTGATCCACGTGCGCCGAGGGTGCGCGACCAATGGGCGTTCCTTCATGCGCCCTTCACCTGATAGGCACTCCATTCCTTAAGGATTTCGTGCTCGCGCTTCATATTGGAGATGAGCGATGCCTGACGATTGGCAGATCGAGTCTTATGCCACGCGAGCGTTTCAGCCGCCGTCACCGCCAGCGGCCGCCAAGTCAAGCCCTTTGCGCGGGCCTTATCCACGTTCATGCGTGCAGTGCCAGCGTTGCTGCCGTCCGGCGGCATGTAGAGCACGCGACTGCTCCACATCTCCACTTTCCTCTCACTCAACCACTCCAGGGGCACCCAAGTCAGCTTGACGGGAGTTGACAAAGTACCGCGGATGCCTCCCAGCATTTCGCATACGCTCAGAGGCATGGCGGGACCGGAAGCCGTATAGGTGCCTGTTTCGCCGCGCTCAACCAGGCGAATGACCCATTCCGCCAGATCACGCACATCAATGAATTGCACTGGCGCCAGCGGATCGCCAGGTGCCAAGACCTCACCACCCTGCTCCAGGCGTGCGGGCCAATAAGTGAAAAACTCTTGATGATCGCGTGGCCCCACAATGTACCCTGGACGCACAATCAATGTCTTTCCAGCGAACTGTTTTTCCGCCTCTCGTTCTGACATTACCTTCAGAGGACCGGCGGCATATCGTTCTGAAAGCTCTCGCAACTGATTGGCGCTGCATGCTTTCATTTCCTCCTGCGTCGGCATCGGCGGGAGGGTGAATGGATCGCTCGCGCCCTTGTATTGCACTACCTCGCTCGTTTCATCAATACCGCCAGTTGAAAGATTGTCATATGCAAGAATCGACGAGATGAAGGTGTAGTGCCTCACCCGGTCCTTGACGGCTTCGCCTAATGTTCGTACCCAAGCAGGCAGGTAGACGGCCAAGTCAACGATCCCGTCCCAATCGCGGTTCCTAATCGCATCTATATCGCTGTTGCGGTCGCCAACAAGTTGCTCCACGCCCGGCGGGAACTCCGCCCGACCCTCGCCGCGGTTGAATACCGACACTTGATGCCCCCGCTCCACAGCGGCGCGCACATGATGCGGGCCAATGTATCCAGTGCCGCCAAGAATGAGAAGGCGCAATGATTTTGAGGCGATCTCGCCTTTTCCATGAATCATTAATTACTCCGCGAGTAATGTGAGCACGGTATCCGCCGGGGCAGCCGCGCGGCCCTCTAGAATCTTTGATGGCCTGAGACCGAGCTACTCAGTGAATCGTCGCTACTCTCCCGGACACCGATAGCAACTGATCGCCGCTTAGGTTTTGAATTGCACCGTCTGCACCACAATAGGTCCACGTCACGGCGTCACGAACCGAAAGTGGCGCCTTGAGAATATAGCGCACGACGTCCCTTTCGCGCTGGCGCGCGGCGCTTGAAACTTCGACCGATTTGCCGTTTACCTTAATGGTCACTCCGGCCTTGAAGTCGGCCGCCTTCACGTCCTGGCTGAATGTCACGACGAGGACGTTGCCGTTGGTCAGTTGCGCGCCCACAAACATTGGCGGTGTATTAAGCCAGTGCAATTGTGTGATGATACCCCCATTGCTTTGCATTGGATTCTTGCCCTGATCGCTTGCCTTGCCCTTCCAATCCAACGCAATATTCAAGCGCTCGATACGGCCACCCGCGACAAGCTCTAAAGGCACGGCTTGCAGTGCAGGATCGTTGATGCTCATCTGCACGTTCATCGTGTCAATGGCCGCATCGTGACCAATGCGAATCAGCGGTCGATCGTCCACGGGTCGCGTCACGACATGATCCAGAGTCAGGTTCTCGATCGGACTGTTCACGGAGAAGAGCGCCATCTCAAACTCCTCGCCGAGATCACCGTATTTCTCGTCCATGAGTTCGGAATAGATTTCTGACATCTTCGCAAACTTCGCCGGTTGCACGCTGACATGGCTAAAACTCACAAAGCCGAAATTTCCGATATGGGGCGGCTTGCCCAGGTTGGCACTCACGACCGCCATCCGACCGCGCACGGTCCCGCTCACGTTCTCGATCACAATCCGGTCGATCCTCTGATTACTCGAAACCAGACGAATGCCCTGAAGGGAGTCCATGAACAGCACGTTGCGGACAGTGACATCCACGATCGGACCCTGGCCCACATAGGGCCCCATCTTGTTCTCGAGCGTCATGTCATCGACCCGGCTCCAGTCGTTGGCATTTAGCCCAATGCCATCGTCTTCGGTGCGCAGCTTTACCCCATCGATCGTGAGGTACTGAATCGGGCCGTTGAAATGCAGTCCATCGTCATTAGATCGGACCCGATCGAGGAAGTTGCGCTGTTCCGCTGCGCTCAGCGTTTCATCAAAGGGTGGGATGTCGGTGTCCACGATCACGTTGCGGATGTCGATGTATTTCGCATTAGAGAACCAAGCGCCAAAGGAGCGGGCATTCCATATGGTCACGTCCTGCACACTCACATAATTAGCGCCGAGGAACTGCAATCCGCTCTTGAACGTGCCATCCGGCTCCTGCCTTGCCGCAAAGTCGCGGCCGGCAGTGAGCCTTTGACCGTTGCGGTTGCCATTTAGGAAGCATCCGCGGATCGCGATGTGCTCGTCGGTAACGTTCTTGCGGGAGCGATGGGCGTTGCGGATGATTGCGCGATCGGAATCGTCTTTGAGATAAAGGCCACCACCTGCCGTGCACTCTATGGTGGTGTGGCCGTAAACATCGAGACCGCTGATCAGAGCCGGGCCGTCGACGACGAGCTGCACGGCCATGCCATCTCGGGCCCGATCGAGAATGCCCTGCAAGACCAACGTATCATCACTTCCGCCGCCGTTCATGAGATTGGAGTCGAGAGCGGCGCCTGCAGCCGAGGCAACCACGATTGCCCCAACAGTCGACCGTGGATCCACTGCAAGTTGGCGCGTGCTAGCGTGCTCTACGGGAGATTGCGCCGAGGCAGGCCGAAATGCGCTCGCGCATAGAACGAACATAAACAGACTCACTCGAGACGGCATTGCTTTTATCCTTGTTAGTGCCTTGCCTGGGCTCAGTGGCTCGCGATTTGCTTTACCTGCTTCTCAGATACCGACAACAGCTGACCTCCGCTCAGGTTCTGGATACTTCCCTGAGTCGCATCATAGGCCCAGGTGATGGCGTCGGAACCATGAACCCAGTCTTTCAGAACATAGTGCACGACAGCCATATCGCGCCCGCGCTTGGCGCTCAATACATGAACTGATTTGTCATTCACCTTAACCCTCACGCCACTCTCGAAGTCGGCTGCCTTGATATCCTGACTGAACGTCACCACGAGAACATTGCCGTCGTTCAACTGCGCACTCACATACATTGGCGGCGTGTTGATCCAAGTCAGTTGTCCGATTGAGCCTCCGAAATTGACAATTGGTGATTTACCTTGATCCACTGAGGCGCCACTCCAGAAGAGAGACAGATTTAAGCTATCGATCCGGCTCGCCTTATCCAGTTCAATGGGCGTAGCTTGTAACGTGGGATCATATATCCGCAAAGTGGCCGTCATCATCTTTACCTTGGCGTCAGGACCAAATCTCAATATTGGTCGTGCATCAGCCGCCCTCGTCTGAATATTCTGCAACGAGAGATCTTCTATTTGTGAATTCACTGAAATGAAAGGAAGCCTTCCATCGTTAAACTCTTCCTCAAGTGCACGATCTGTCACCCATTCCATGAGCTGCTTGGTCAGCCATGGCGTGGGCATGGAACGGTCCACGTTGACGTCATTGATCGAGATCGAACCGAAGTTCCCGCGACCGGTAGGAATGACGAAGTGGCTAATGTTGGCCACGTAGGCTCCTCGTACAGAGCCCGTGACGTTGTTGATGTTCACTCGATCGATACGTTCGCTGCTCGAAAGCAAGCGAATGCCCCAAACCGTATCCATCAGTTGAATATTATTGACGGTGACGTCGGTGATTGGGCCTTGGCCCACATAGGGCCCAAAACAGTTATGGGTAGTCAGGTCGTCGGAGTCGCAATCATTGGCATTGAAGGCAATGGCGTCGTCGGCCGTCCTCACCTTGAGGCCGTCGATGGTGAGATAGCGAAGTGGTCCCTTGAAATGAAGTCCATCGGTATTCCCGTAATTTCTGCTATCGTCTGGCGCGGCCCCGTAATCGATCGTGACGCTTTTGATTTCGATGCGGTTGGCGTTCCCGATCAACGCGCCGAATGCACGGATGTTCCACAGCGTCACCTGTTCGATGCGCAGATCGTTTACTCCGAGGAACTGCAAACCAGTTAGAAAGCTCCCGTCGGCCTCCTTATTCGATGGAATAGTGCCACCCTCTGACCATGGGCCTGTGAGCATGGCGCTGGGCTGGTTCCACCGATTGCCGTTCAGGAAGCAGCCCCGCACGGTAATGCGCTCATCAACGATCGCATCCCGTGACCGATGCACATTCCGAATTATCGAACGGCTGGAACCATCCTTGAGATACAGGCCGCCACCATTAATGCATTCTACGGTCGTGTTTCCATAAACATTCAACCCGCTGACGAGGGCAGCACCGTCGATGACCAGGTGGACCGGTGTCCCATGTGCGGCTCGATCGAGTACCGCCTGCAACGCCGACGTATCATCGGTACCCCCGCCAGTGCGTAAATCGGAGTTCAGGACGGCGCCCAACCTCGACGCTAGCAGTCCAAAGCCAGTGGTCGGGTGTGCGTCAGATGGCGTAGACACACGCGTTGACCGTGCCTGTACTGTTCCGCTCGGCAGTGCGCTTGCGCAAAGGAGTAACCCAAGACATAAGCGCCTCTTCACTTTGCCGATCCTCGTGACTTCGGTGTCGATGATTTGACATCCGCTGAGGACGTCAAAGTTATACCTGCCAAGCGTGGCTCTGGCGGTGCGGGCTCGGATTGAATCGTTTGGCATCATTGTCGCTCAGCGATCTCAGGACTTGCCATTCGTCCGCTCCCAGAGGCCGACGATCGAGGCGCACTCATTGACGCCCACGTTGTGCCGGTGCATGGCCGCCGTCATGCGGACGTGACTGAGCACCATTTGCACTTCAGGACCGATGGCGACAGCGTGCGAACGCTAGATCCATCGCCAATGAGACACCGCCGTGTAGCGGTGCGGTTAGGTCACGCGCTGTGCGAAGTTGGTGCAGTCGAGAGAGCGTCTCCGAAGGGATCGCCCGTGAGGATCCGGATTCCGTTTGTATCTCGCCTCGTTGCCGTTCTTACAGTGGCCATTGCCTCGACTTCTTCGCGGTCTCAGTCTCGCGGCTCCACAAGGGCGCTTTTGACCGACGCCGACGCGATCATCCCAACTCATTGCGGATTAGCTCACCCGCTCGCATTATGACTCGCAGGTTGCGACCGCTCGCCGCAAGAAGATTAATATCTTTCAACGGGTCTCCCTCCACAACCAATAAATCCGCATGGGCCCCCGGTCTGATGCAGCCCAGCTTGTCCGCTTGCTGCAGCAGCGCAGCATTGGTAGACGTCGCCTGCCGCAGGATCTCAAGCGATGAGAACACTTCCTGCCGAAGCGTGAATTCGCGGCACAGTTGAAAGTGGGTCTCCCCCAGCAGGTCGCTGCCGAATCCCATCTTCACGCCAGCCCTGCGCATAGACTCCAGCCCTTGAAGGGCTTGGCGGTTGACGTAATTCACTTTCTCTTGACCCTCGGCGGGTAATCCGAGCTGGCGGCCGTGCTCCGCCAGCACGCGGATAACAACTAGTGTCGGGACGACGAAAACGCCCTTGTCGGCCACTAGCCGGGCAGTTTCATCGTCGATTAGAGTGCCATGCTCAATCACGCGCACGCCGAATTGAACGCATCGCTTCACCGCACTTACTGGATGGCAATGCGCCGATACGTAGGTTCCACGCTCGGTCGTCTCGTTGACAACCGCCCGAATTTCATCCTCGCGATACTGGTTCATCCAGACGGGGTCGGACGGGGAAGACACTCCGCCGGAGGCCATAATCTTGATGCAATGGGCCCCTCGGCGCAGCTCCTCTCGGGCAGCCTTAATGCAGGCCTCCACGCCATCAGCGACCACATTGAGAGCGCTCGCGTCTCCGCAGGAACAATAGCCCTGGTTGTGCTGGCTCTCGCTCCGCAATCGCGTATCCCCATGGCCTCCCGTCATCGAGAGCATTCTGCCCGCGTAAAAGAAACGAGGCGCGCGGATCAACCGATTCTCTATAGCCCGCCCTAGGCCATAATCCCCACCGCCAATGTCCCGGACCGTGGTAAATCCGCAGTCGAGCGCGAAGCCGAGCTTTTGCACCGCGTACGCGGTGCGATAGGCCTCTCCGACAGTGTCCACCTTGTGCCAATTCACATCGCTAAAGTAAGCATGCATGTGTGCATCAATGAGCCCAGGCATGAGTGTTCGCCCTGCCACGTTTATCGATTGAGCGTCTGGGACGCTGAAAGGTCTTTCGGAGACTTCGCGTATCAGCCCGTTCTCGACCAGAACGTGCATTCCGTCTGTGCAGTCTCCGTTCGTACCGTCAAAAATGCGAGCGTCTTTAAATATCAATGAGGGCATTGGGCCCACCTCTTTCAGTTGGTTTAGCCGTCGCGAACGGTTAATGGCACTCGACACTCCACAGCACGAAGTCATCGCCGTCAGATTGGCTGCCGAGTGGCACATTCGCGATGTTGTAACATGACGCAGACCTCATGCCTGACCCTGCAGGGCGAGCGCCCTGGAGGCCCATTACTTGAGTGCTCGGTCGCGGGTGCCGTGGCGCTATCGGCCCGCCGCCTATACCTCAACGACTCTGCCGGTCTCCAACAGTGATATAAGATCTGGAATAAAATAGTCTCGCCAAAACGCTAAAACAGCGTCAAACATCGCCCATCTAGCTTCCGCGCGAAGTTCCTCTACTGTCATCGTTTCCGAATACCATGTGTGCTCCATGAAGATGGAAAGCCTTGTTTGTCCGTTCGCTTCTTGCATTCCCACTAAATTGTGACCCGTCCAAACACCATCCTTGTCTACAAGGGGTACCGGCAAACTGTCCCAATACATCAGTTGTTCAGGAATCACCTTCCTGACAACATATTTTGTCTTTGAGCCCTCAGAACCGTATTTGAGGTTATTTGAGGATCTGGTATTTCCCAGATATACGTAGTGGTTTTCGTTGTCAGCTGGCAGACCATCCCATGCATAACCAAAACGATTCATCCACAAGTTGAAATCCTTGAATACAGGCCAAACCTCTCGAACGGGGCGAGACAGAGTGATTGTGATATCCAGTACAGCCTCCACACCCCGCAAGGTCTTTGAATGCGCTGGCCTCTCAACTATATAATTTCTGAATACAACGTTTGAACCATGCTTGGTGGTTATGACGTCGACTCCAATCGCGGGCTCGTTCCTTTGATCTGCCGTGTTGACCACTACTACTTACTCCAGTTGCTCAGTTTTGGGCGAAGAGGCGGCGGCGACCTGCGAGAAGCCAACATAATCACTCTCTGGATCAAGGTCCTCGGAGTGCTGGCCGATGCATAACAGACGGCTGCCTTTTTTGTGTCAGGCAGATCGAATCCGGCTTAGTTATCGCCCTAGTGGAAGCAGATCACGACGGACCTACTTTCTTGCGCGATGTGTCCCCTCCAGCATCAGGGTGTCGAGTTTCGGCAAACCCGGCATAATCTTGCGCATGACTGCTTCCCGTAGACGTTTGAAATCGTACGAGGCTCCCGAGGGCCATTCCTGAAACCCCTTAGGCGGGGCCTGCAGTTCCACACGGAAGCGCCCGGGCGCACGCGCGACACTACGACCTCTGTCGTTGACAACAAATTGCTACGAGCCGAGACTTGGTGATGCCTCCTTCGCTGCAAGTAGCGCTGCCACGCGCCCGAATACGGGGATGAATCTCCATTACGTCGGAATGGCGTGCATAATCGACGTCACCTTCGCTCCGTGCGCCAAGGTCGGCGTATGCGAATTCATCCAGATCGCAAACGTTGGCGACAAGTATGCGGAATGCTTTGACATCACTCCAAGGGTTTCACTTTCTGAATTAAGGTGTCGGGCTAACCACCGTCGCAGCTAATTTGCAGTCGGCTTGGTTCATTTACCGCGATTGCGCGTCTTTGGCGCCTCTCAATGCCTGTACACCAAGAAGCCGGCAATTGCGTCGAGAAAGTTCTGGGGTTCGTCGTTTCCGATTGAATGGCTGCTCTCGTTGAAGATGCGTAGGTCGGACCCTGGAATGAACTGGCGCAACTCTTCGGAGAATTCCGGCGGACAGATCCAGTCATGCTTTCCGGCCAGAATTAGGGTCGGTGCCCTGATCGAACTCAGCTCCGGACGCAAATCGAAATTACGTAGACATCCGCCCGGCGCCAGTGCCTGGTTAAGCGCCTCCGGGGACCAAATACTTCGTTCGAGAGCCAGGTTGGACTGCTGCTGGTCGTGTTTCAATGAGTAAAGTGGCCCCATCAATTCAAAGTAGCGTCGTAGCTTCTGAGGCGTATCGAGTCGGCCGGCGAACAAGTCGTCGCACTGGGCGATTTGCTCCTCCGTGCCGCGTGTCGCCACAATTTCTCTCGACCTCTGGATGAATCCAGCATGCGAGGCAGTAGCGACCAGGATCAGATGTGACACGGAATTGGGGTAACGGGCGGCATGGGCCATACCGACCATACCGCCGTAGCTGGTCCCAATACTCGCGACGGGTCCGAAGCCCAGATACTGGCGCAAGGCCTCAAGGTCCTCGACGTTTTCCTCGAGAGTGTACTTGCGCCTGTCGCCTCGGGCGGAACGGCCTTGACCCCGATGGTCGAAATAGACCATCTGCATCTTTTCCCTCAGCTGCCCGTAGCGCGCCTTGAGGCCCGAATGGTCGCCGCCGGGCCCGCCATGAATGAGAAAAGCCGTGGGGCGCTCGCGCATGCGTGGGCCGTCGGGGACAAGGCTGGCGCCATCGATGTCAAAGTAAATCTTAGTATCCCGAATGCGTGCTCGCATAAGCTTTGATTAGGATCGTACCCCTAATTACCGACCGCCTTGAGAATTCGCGGCACGGCCTTGATCGACGGGCGCTGCAGGCACATCACGCGCAACCGTTTGGCTCGCCCGCCATGCATGCCACGCGCCCCACAAATAGCCCGGTGCCGTCATCAGCAACGCATAGCGCAAGGACTCCTCTCCCGCCCACGGCCGAAAGGCATCGCTCAAAACTCCCACCAACAACGGTCCCAACCCCATCCCAAGGAGATTCGCCACGAGGTAGACGAGTGCGAAAGACACGGCGCGCATCTCTTCCGGCACCAATGTCTGGATTGTTGCAAACAATGGGCCGTTGACTGTTGCCAGTCCGACGAATGACACGGCGACCAAACCAAAAGCTATGTGTTGGTCGGAAGAGAGATATACCAGTGTTGACATCACGCCAGACAAGGCCACGGCCACAGCCATCACTTTCAGCTGCAAGCACTCATTGTGGGCCGCATAGCGTGAGGACAACTCTCCGCCCAAGTACGAACCCAAGAGACAGCCCAATCCCCAGGTCAGCGCGAGCCAAGTGCCGAGTGCCCCGGTGCTGAACCCGTAACTTCGAATGAAAAAGGTCGGCTGCCATTGTAAGACACCGTAGAAAAAGAACATCACCACCGAAAAAGAAAGCAGTAGGTGCCGAAAGGTGTCGTTGGTCCACAATTTCGTGGCTACCTCTAACATATCCGGCTGGGCTGCAAGAGGAACGGCCTTGAGCACACCTGTCGCGCGCCGCGGCTCTTTTAACGTGAACCGTGCCAGCGTAGCTAGTGCTAACCCAGGCAACCCCAGCAGCACGAATGTCGTCCGCCAACCATACAGGTCCCTCAACCGACCGGCCAAAAAGAAACCGACTACCGTACTCGCGGCCCCGCCCATCCCGTAGATCGCAGTGGCCCGGGGGCGTTCGGCGCGGCTGAAATAGTCGGCCATTAGTGAAAAGGCGGGCGGAGTACATCCTGCCTCTCCTACCGCCACGCCCACGCGGATCAACAGCAACTGCACAAAGGTCCCAGCCCACCCGCAAAGGGCTACCATAGCGCTCCATACGGCGGCGGCGAGTGAGATGATCGTCACGCGATTGCCGCGATCCGCCCAGCGGGCTATGGGTATGCCCATGACCGAGTAAAAAATGGCAAAGGCGATTCCGCCCAAAAACCCGAGCTCCGTGTCGGTTAGATGTAGGTCGCTCTTTATGTCTTGGAGCAGCAGCCCTAGAGCGACGCGATCGAGATAATTGAAGAGCAGAAGAATCGTGAGTAAGGCGAGCAAATACCCGCGATATGGGCCCGGCTGCCTCACACTTGCGCTCAAGCGTGATTGAACCACAGCAACTGTCGGCGCATGTAGCTTTCCATACCTGCCAACCCGCTCTCAGTGCCAATCCCAGACTGTCCTGCCGGCTCCGATGAGTAGGCATGGCCCGCGCCTTCACCTAGGGGGGCGCACGCATTTATGACGACGGAGGAGCGGATGCCCTTGGCCATTCTCATGCCCGTCGATAGATTCGCCGTCCACACGTAGGCCGCCAAGCCGTAAGAAGTGTCGTTGGCAATATGGATTGCCTCAGCTTCATCCTCGAAGGGAATCGCCGCGAGGACGGGACCAAAGATCTCCTCGCGGGCAATTCGAGCATTGGTCGGCACGTCGCGAAATATGGTCGGCTCTACATAATAGCCGTCGCTCTTCTGCAACGCTCGTTTACCGCCCGTTACCAGTCGCACCCCATCGCTCTTAGCCTCCTCAATGTAACCCATGACCCGTTCACATTGTCGGGCAGAAGCGACGGGGCCAAAGGTCGTATTGGAATCCAGCGCGTCGCCGATTACAATGTTTTTGAGTTGGGCGATTATCTTCTCTATTACAGTTGTCTGAATCGATCGGTGCACCAACAGTCGCGAGCCGACACTGCAAAGTTGTCCCTGATTGGTAAGCAGTAATTGGACGATCGATTCGCTCGCCGCGTCCAGATCTACTCCATCGGCGAAGACAATCTGCGGGGATTTTCCGCCGCATTCGGCCATTACCACTTTCATGTTCGATCGGCCAGAGTATTGCAACATCTGCTTACCCACAGCAGTCGAGCCTGTGAATGTCACCATGTCTACATCACGGTGCATCCCCAGAGCTTGGCCGACAGTCTCTCCGAGACCTGGCACCACATTCAATACGCCCGGAGGAAGATCCGCTTGAAGCGCGAGCTGCGCGAGCTTTAATGCGGAACGCGAAGAGAGTTCCGAGGGCTTCAGTACCACGCTATTGCCGGCGGCTAGGGCGGGCGCGACTTTGAGCACCGCGTTGAAAGTGGGGAAGTTCCACGGCACTATTGCAGCCACCACGCCGCGTGGTACGCGTCGCTGGGCTACGAAGCTATTCCTATCACTTCCGTAGACCTCACCTGTCACCTTATCGACTGCTTCGGCACTAAAGCGCATCAGCCCAGCCGCTGTTGCGCCGTTCGCGTACCCAACGCTGATGGGCTTCCCCATTTCCTCTGCGTCCAGCACATCGAACTCAGCCCCCTGCGTCGATATCAAATCCGCCAAGTGATGAAGCGTCTTCTTCCTCATGGATGGCGGCGCCTCGCTCCAGCGTCCGTCATCGAAAGCGAGCCGCGCCACCGCCACCGCACGATTCACATCGCCTTCGCAGCCGGCGGGAATGCTTAGCAAATGTCTTCCGTTGGACGGGTTGAATACTCCGACACGGAGATCGCTGCCCGACTGCGCGCACTGGCCACCGATAAAAGGTGCCACTATCTGTTCGGCCGTCTTGTCACACGAATTAATCTGCCGCTCCAACTAACGAATATGACCTACAACGCGAAGGGCCTCCGACGGTGCAGTCAATTGCAGTCAGGTCCTCGTCTTACGCTCATAACTTGTAGTCGATATGCAGACCAATCGTCCGGGGACGTGGTCGCAAAGCGTAATCAGGTGCCGTGCCAGGTTGAAAAGGAGTCACCAACTTGTACTCATTGGTGAGATTGTCCACGAACAGAGTCGACGTCCAGCGATGTGGTGAGATCAATGACAGCTCGGCACGAGCAATTACAGGGGCTTCGTTATAGAATTTAAGTCCAGCAGGACCGGCAATCGCATAACCGGCCTGCTTCGAATGGTAATTCGCGCTGGCCGAGAACCGTCCCTTGAAGCCAGCAGCACCAAGTGGAACCGTATAACCGGCAGCCACGCCACCCGTAAATTCTGACGATGCGGCCGTACGATCGCCCTTTTGCAACAAACGTACGCCGCCAGAAAATACATCAGCGTCTAACTTTGCATCATTCCATCCGAAATTTAAGCCAAGCTGCAGACTTTCAATGGGTCTCGCCGTCACCGCAATTTCGACCCCAGGCCCGCTAGCGGCAGCGGCGTTAACAAGCGCTGCCTCAACGATGCCCGTGTTACCTAGCGGTACGCTTATCGATTCCTGAATGTTGCGCCAGCGGATATAGTACAAAGCACCGTCGAAAGAGAGTCGCCCATCCCAGGCGTCAGTCTTGATTCCGATCTCATAGTTGTACAGTTTTTCGGGCTGGACAGCGGGGAAGGCTGGATCGATGCTTAGGACTCCCGGGTCCTGAGGAAATCCACTGCGGAACCCCTCTGCAAATGATACGTACGCCGTGAGATCGTTGGTGGGATACCACGTCAGCACCGCGCGCGGGGTCGTGGGATTGAAAGATACGCTCTTGCCAATCAGCGGTACATTAGCCGTAGCTGGAGACGTCGGGGCCAATTGCAGTTCGCTTACATCGTCGTGGAAATAGCGGAAGCCTAGCAACCACTCCAACTGATTATGGAAAAACCGCCGCCCAATGTCGCCAAAGACCGCATGGGATTTGGAAACGTATTTATTGTCGTCCGTTATGATTCCGGGGATGGTCTGTAATTGCAAATCGGTCCCGTCACGGTACATTGCGCCCGCGGTCCAGCGCCACGAGCTAGTGGCCGCGGAATGAAGGATTATTTCTTCCGAAATGGTATTCGCTACGAACTTTGAGTAGACCGGAATCGAAGGGAAAGGCCCATATATTGCTAGATCCTGCGTACTTGGATTTGTATAGTGAATATAGCTTGTCGAGCTCAAGATTGAGAACAAACGCGATTGATAGCCAATCTTGAGTCCGTCAATTTCGTAGTCGGCGGCTATTGGTTCCGGAATTGTGGCGGAGGTTCGCCGATCGACCGTCGAGAAGTCCGGCGCACCGTAACTGTTTCGCGAATTCCAAGTGGACAGGCCTATCGAAAGCGCCTCCGTTGGCTGCGCGTTGATCTTGAGCCGGTAATTGCGGAGTTCAGCATCGTTGAGTTGATCGGCTACCGTGCTTCTTATCCACCCGCTCAACTTCTGATAATCCAACACCGCACGAACTGCGAGCTTGCCATCAACAACCGGCACGTTGACAGCCATGTCACCTCCGTAATTCCCTCCTCCACCGTCCGTGGACGAGCCCGCAGCGCGCGCCTTTAACTGAAACTCGTCCAGATTGGCGTCGTTGGTCAGTACGCGCACAACACCGTTCTCAGCGTTCGCCCCATAGAGCGTGCCCTGCGGCCCGCGCAACACCTCGATTTGCTGCAAGTCATAGACGTTGGGGTCAGGAGCGATGGCGGACTTCACAAATCCGAATGGCACGGAGTCGAGGTAGTAGGCAACCGGGCTGGCGCCAGCGAAGTTCGCGCCGTTCGCGCCTACACCACGTATGTTGAGGAGGGTTGAGCCGCCGCCGAAGCCAACATTTGATATAGCCGAAACGCCAGGCACGAGATTGAGAGCGTCGGCTGCACCTTTAAACGTAGATTGGTCAAGATCCTTCCCGCTCATCACTGAAATCGAGATAGGCACGTCCTTGAGGCGCTCTTCCCGCTTTTGAGCTGTGACGACAACCTCTTCCAACCTGATTGGGCCTTCGTCGCTGTTGTGGGACGAAGTAGCCTCACTCCCCCTTGCGCTTCTCTTTTCACGCGCGGAGGGGGAGGAAGATCGGGAATCCTGCGGTGCAGTGCTCGGAGACGATCCCTGAGTTGTTTGAGCCAGCTGAAGCCGGTCTTCAGAAGAATCGCCCTGCCCGCGAGTACGGGCCCCTTCCTGCCCCGTTGTGGTAGGCGGGGATGCCTTGGAGTTGGGAGGGACGATGACCATCGCACCTGTCGGGTCAGTACGAAGTTCCAGAGGAGTGCCCTTTAGCAGGATACGGACCGCGTCTCTCGCCTCGTAGAGGCCAACTACGCCTCTCGTGTGGAAGGATCTGAGCTGATCGGGTTGGAAGACCAACTCAATCGTAGCCTGCTTTTGGAGCATTTCGAGCGCTAGCACCAGGTCGCCCGCCGGAACGCTTATTTGCTTGGGTGAATCCGCTATGGCATGAGCCGAGAAAGACATAGCGCAGGCTACCGCCGCCAATGTAGAACGGAACGTCACGTTCTTCAGCATGTCAGGTCTCCCCGTGGATCTCTAGTTGTAATGCAAGGCGCGTCGCGCGGTGTCGCGCGCGTGCCTTGTGTACTTGGACGAGCCGCGAGGCAGAATCCTCCATTGTTAGCGAGAGGTTTCCGAGGAACTGTTGCCGGGACGCCTCACTTCGGGCGGCGCCGGCGGGGGTGCCGGACTTGCCGTATTGCAGTATTTAACATCCGCAAGCGGCGGCAGCTATTCTGCGCGCGAGGCCGACTACTGACTCCTTCGTTCGCGCGCCCCATCACCCCCTCGTCCCGTCGCGCCGGCCGGATGCCTATACCCTATTTCAAATCCCTTCCCAACCATATCGGCGGCCGACCTATGCCTCGGCTACACTAATCTTGATGGTGGAATGTACGGCGCTCCCGCGGTGCACGGCGGTAGCGTGGGCGGGCAGACTCCATCGTTTTTGCTACGCAATCAGGAATCTCAGGTAACCTCCCAACTAGGATTCGGCGCGGATTTGCGAACGGTTGCGGCTGGAAAGCTTAACGTCTGCTCGCGGTGGAGAATGTTCATCAACAGCGTGACGCGCTCATTGCCGTCGTTGGCAACGAAGATGGCTTCCACGTCGGCGAAGCAGCCATCCGTGATGCGGACGCGCTCGCCTGGCTGCAGGTTAGTTATGCGCGGCTGATTGATAGCGAGACGTTGGCGAATTACCTCGATGATTTCGTTTTGGACCGGAATCGGGTATTGATTAAAGCGCACGATTCGGATGACCCCGCGAGTCGAGCGGATCGGCTGCCAGTTGTCTCTGAATTCATCGAGGTCGATGAATAGGTAGCCTGGAAACAGTGGTTCCTGTATCTCACGCCTGCAGCCGTGACGGAGTTCCTCGACACTAAGCGTGGGGAGATAGCAGGAGAAGCCCTGGCGCTCGAGATTTTCAAACGCGCGGCATTCCTGGTGGGGTTTGCACTGGATTACGTACCAGCGGTTATGGCCTTCGGGCATTTTAGGTGGCTTTACGCTAACTATTTCTCAAGGGTGGTTGTGTCTTCCGTGCTCGTGGCGTGAATTGAGAATCCGTTGACCAGGATTCTCACGAACGCCTCATAATTGACTGCGCGAAAGGTCCCGCTGATACGGATCGCCGCGAGATCAGGGTCGTCAATCGTCATCTTGTGCCTGTTATAGCGGTTGAATTCAGCCACGACATTCGCGAGGGACGAGTCGTGGAATGTGAGATACCCCCGTCGCCAGCTGAGATCGTCCTCCATGGCAGCGAGCGGTCTTTCTAAGATCACTATTCCATCATCGCCGGCGCTCGCGACGGCGCCCGAGGTCAAGAACACCTCACCGGATCCGTCTTGCTCCGTCCCTCGCATAGGCACGGGAGAACGGAGCGGAGATACTGAATCAGACTCCACGCGAACCTTGCCTTCCGTAACGGCAACACGGATATCATCTCCGCTGCGACGGACCGAGAATTTGGTACCCACTGCAATGACGCGCTTGTTGCCCACCGTAACAACAAATGGTCGCGTCGAGTCCTTGGCGACTTCAAAGAACGCCTCGCCCCGATCAAGTGACACACGGCGCACAGTCTCGGTTAGGGCCACACGGATTTCGCTGGCAGTGTTCAGCGTCACTTTCGACCCATCTGGTAGCGGAACGGATGCGAGACCACCGACGTCCGTCCGGTAAATCGGGCCGTGTGGCCAGAGGTACCAGCCGCTCGCCAGAGCAATCGTGAGTAGGAAGCTCGCCGCGATCGCACGAGACCATGCGCGGCTTGAACCGTGCTTCACTTCCGCTAATGTGCCCAGCGGTATGAGGTTCGTGCTCCGCGAGATAGGCACGTCCACCGGTTTAATATCCGTAGTGCTCGAACGAGCTGGCCCGGCATCGACACTAAAGTTTGCCGCGGCTGTCTCGTCGGTCGCATCGGTGGAGCCATTTGCCACCTGTCGCTCAAAAAAGGGGGATTGCCGCCACTCACCCAGAGGTGGCACCGTACCGGGAGTCGCACCTGCCGCCAGAGCCTTGAGTCGCTGTGCCTGATGCCAAGCCGATTCAAGTCGCACGAAGGCGACGCGGTGGGCCGTCGACTGCTCTACCCACAACCCAAACGCGGCCTGCTCGGCATCGCTCCAGTCTCCGCTGTCGCGCCGCGCAAGCCACGCCGCCGCGGCCTCTTCAATCTGTTGGCTGTTTCCGCTGCCCATGACCTGATTCGATCTCGTACTCCGAAACTCCGACTTGTGCTCGCTCGCGCGGCTGGGCGCCATACACATAGTCGGCGAGTAGGCGAACGCCTCTCGCGACGTGACTCTCCACAGTCCCTTCTGTGATGCCCAGCCGCCTCGCCACTTCCCTTTGGGGAAGTTCCTCGACCCGTCGCATCCACACCACTTCGCGGCACTTCGGCGCCAGAGAATCAAAAGCCTCGGCAAGGCGCCGCAGCTGCTGCCGACCGCTCTCCTGCCGCTCCGGCCCAAGCTCATCTACCAAGACGTTTAAGGAATCCAAATCCCCTCTCGCTTCGATCGACACCACCCGCTCACGCCGCGCGCGGTCGGCCATCAGATTGCGCGCCGTCGTGAATAAAAACGCCTTAGGAGACGCCGGACGCGCATTCGCAGCAGCCACGTAGACGCGAATATAAGCGTCCTGGCGCAGGTCATGAACCTCGTCCCGATTGTGCCACGTGCGCATCAGGTACCGTGCGAGAGAGGCCTCATGAACCAAAATCTCACGAGCGAACCAAGTGTCCAAGTCCTCGTCCATATTGCCGTTACATTACATTCAATGCGGGGCGGAATACAGAAAACCAAAGGGATTGGCGCAGTGCATGTTATTGCGGCGGCTAATGTCAGGGTAAGTCGATTTCGTTCGTCTTCATATAGATGGGTGGCGTAGACCAGGGGCTAGCTGTGAAGTCTCAAGAGATTGTTCCTCTTGAGGCCTAGTCTAGTTACCGGCGGTTGAGCAGCCAAGCTGGCGTGGGGCCGATGCCAGTTATAGCCGTGCAGCCAGCGCGGCAGATCACCGATACGTTGTTGAGAGCGCGTGTAGGCGCGGGCATAGGCCCATTCGCGTAGCGCCGTCTGGATAAAGCGCTCGGCTTTGCCGTTGGTCTGGGGCCTGTAGGGACGAGTGAAGCGATGGCGCAAGCCCAGATCGCGGCAGGCCTTGGCGAAGGCGTCGCTGCGATAGCCAGGGCCGTTGTCGGTCAGCACTTCGCGGATACGCAGGCCCAAGCCGGCGTAGTAAGCCACTGCGGCACGCAGGAACGCCGTCACACTCTCGCCCTGCTCATTGCCGAACACCTGGGCATAAGCCACGCGTGAGGTGTCGTCGATCGCCACATGCACGAACTCCCAGCCCGCATGGCTGTGGCGGCCACTGTGATCACCGCTGATGCGATGCCCAATGCGCGTGATTCGGCCCAGCTTTTTCACATCCAGATGCAACAACTCCCCGGGCTGCGCGCGCTCATAGCGCTGCACCGGCGGAGGTGCCTCAAGCCTGGAGAGGCGCTGCAGACCGGCTCGGGCGCAGATCCGCGCCACCGTACTACGCGAGAGGCCCAGCTGCTGGCAAATCGCCAGCATCGTCAGACGCTGGCGACGCAGCGCCAGCACCGCCAGCTCCAGCTCATGCACCGTCGCACGCGGACTGCGCCGCGGCCGGCAGGAGCGATCCAGCAACCCGCTCGGACCCTGTCGCCGAAAACGCTCCAGCCATTTCTCCACCGTCTTGACCGAGATCGCAAACCGTTGAGCCACCTGCAAATGCGGCTCCCCCTTCATCACCCGCTCCACCAGCAGGGCTCGACAGTGCGGCGTCAGCCGCGCATTCTTATGCACGTCCATTCGGGACTCCTTTGTCACTTGAGGCCTGGTAACCACAAGCTTCATCGGAGACCCCCGAATGGGCAACCCCTCAACCAGGAATAATGTCTTGAGACTTCACAGCTAGCTCCCGCACTTTTGACCCAACGGACTGGAGGTGGCCAGGGCGAGGCCGACGCTGGCGACACGTGAACTTCGAGAAAGTCCTGCGGGGCGGTGCGACCTGCGCGCAATGCTTTTGGTGTCCCTGTGGCCCACGATCTCGCTGTACTTTAGAGCGAGCGCGCAATAATCATTCGTTGGACGTCCGACGTGCCTTCGTAGATTTGACAGACTCGTACATCGCGGTAAATCTTGGCGAGACCAAACTCCTCCATGTAGCCGTAGCCGCCCAACGTCTGTATGGCCCCGGAGCAAATTGCCTCCGCCGCCTCCGAGGCTACCAGTTTTGCCATCGATGCCTCCTTGACGCACGGTAGGCCATGGTCCTTGAGACAGGCGGCGTGTAGCAGGAGCTGGCGCGCGGACTCGACCCGTGCGGCGAGATCGGCGAGGCGAAATCCGACCGCCTGGTGCTTGATTATCGGCTTACCCATGGACCTACGGTCCTTCGCATAGGCCACCGCAATGTCAAGCGCGGCCTGGGCCATGCCGATTGACTGCGCCGCGATGCCGATGCGGCCGACCTCCAAATTAGAAAGCGCGATGCGATAACCCTGTCCCTCTTTTCCCAACAGCAGGTCGCTCTCCACAAACAGATCTTCGAAGCGCAGCGCGCAGGTATCGGAGGCCCGCTGGCCCAGCTTGTGCTCGACCTTCTCGACCACGTAGCCCGGACGGTCGGTGGGCACTAGGAAGACGGACATACCTTTCTTGCCGGCCGCGGGGTCCGTGACTGTGGTGATCATCGCAAGCCCGGCGGTCCTGCCGGAGGTAACGAATTGTTTGCTGCCGTTGACGTGCCAGCCGCCGCAAGTGCGGGTAGCGCGTGTGCGGATCGCGGCCGCATCGGAGCCTGCCGCGGCTTCCGTAAGCGCGAACGCCCCTATTGACTGCCCGCCGATCAATGACGGGAGGAAGCGTTGTTGTTGGGCGCTGCTGCCGTCCTTTAGGATGCCGGGAATGATGATCCCGTTCTGAATCGACACGATGGTGGAGAGCGCGCCGTCGGCCGCCGCCAGTTCAATAAGTGCCGCGGCGTAAGAGACGTAATCAGCCCCCGCTCCACCCACCGCCAATGGCGCGGTCATTCCCATGACTCCGAGGCTCGCGAGCTCGGCAAAGAGCTCGGATGGGTACGCGCCGGCGGCTTCAAACTCCGCCGCTCGAGGCCGAATCCGTTCCTGCGAATAGGCACACACCGCATCGCGAAATCCAGCTTGTGTGTCAGACAGTACCATCGGTCACGACTGGGATATTGCAACGCTGCCCGCAATATCGTACGGCGGCCCTTCTGCACAGTTCATCAGAATTATTCCCCCATGCTTACTCGTATCGCTAACCGCAGCCACGGTGACTCGCACCAATTCGCGGCCCTGTGCAATGCGACTAATGTTATTTGCCTACAGCTGCACGCACAAGGCGCGGCGCTACTTCGTGCACGTCACCCATCACTGCCGTTGTCGTGGGCCAGCGACCCGCGCCCTGCCCGGCAAGTCGCACGATCGAGCCGCTCTTGAGTTCAATTTCGAGGCGATTCCCTACGCCCACCGTATTACCCAGAAAGCTCTGCCGCTTTATGCGCTCAGGCGCCACCAAGAGCTCGGGCCCATGTGCGCAACGCACCCCTCGCACAATCAGCCTCCAGATTTAGTGCTCGTCCGATTTTATTCCCCCGTTTACTCCGCGCGTTGTTATCTTATCGGGCGCCACGTGGACACCCCAACCAGCCCGCGCCATGAGGCTCAGCTTGTCAGCCGCGTCGAGTCCGCAGAGATCCCGATGCGGATCCCCTTCGGTCAATCCTGCGGCCTGTGCTTCGTGCACGGCGCTATTGTAGGAATGACCTCTTGCAATCGAATCGAGGACGCTATTGCATGTGCTGCTGATCACACCGCGAAGCCCTCGCAATCGGCCGTGCATTCTGGACAAGACTTCCAGCATCGGCACTGCACCTCCTACGGTGGCCGAGAACCAAAGTCGCCGATTGGGTTCTCGCAGGGACGGTGCAAGCTCGGGCCAGTAGGCAGCAACGGCCGCCTTGTTCGCGGTCGCCACTGCCTTCCTCATGGCCAAGGCCGCTACGATCACCGAGCCCGCAGGTTCAACTCCGCCCAGGCATTCGATGACTAGGTCAACTTCCGGCAACAGCGCCCTGTCGAAATCATCGGTCACGATCGAGGCAGGTATCCCCTCGGCGACTCGCTTGGCGGGTCGACGCGTGACCGCAGCGAGGATCTCTGATTCTCACACCTACTGCATAATGCGGCTCGCTGAATGTCGATGAACCTTGCGCACTCCACATTCGCGAAAAGCTGGTGACCTGAACAGGCCTCGATCTCTCTCCAATAACGCCCGACTCCGCGTGCGACCCCGGAGACACCCGGCGAATCTTGAGCGAGCCCAGGCCTGTCCTAGACGAACCGATTTACCATCCCCCGACATGGACCGGAGTCCCGGCCCGACTTCCTCCGGAACCATCGCCTGCCAGCAGCCGGAATTCGAACGCACTAGACCAAGACGCCGACATCGCCAAGGTTCCTGACTAGCGCGGCCCCGCAACCGGCGTCCCTGACCTGGGGCAAATACCTAAGAGCGTCATAGGCGTTCTTGAGAGCAAACTGCCCGCCGGGCGCGCTCGTCGGATAGGTTTGGGTATCGATGGCGCCCAGCGTGTTATACGCGTAGTCGAACGAGTAATTCGCCGTATCCTCGGTGTCGGTCGCGGTCTGCGGCCGCCGCCAGTTACTGGTTTTTTTTCTTGGCGACGGCCACTAAATCAGATGTAGTACAGCAGGCTGTGCATAACGGATTCGTGCAACTCTTTGTATACCTGCAGTTGGCCAGTTCCAAAGCCTCGCGGGTCGAAGGATTCCCTCATAGCACGAGTCGGATGTATGAGGTTGCGAAACTTTCGAATCTTGTCGATCACATCCTTGGCAATGTACTTCGGTGGTGCATCATCTTCTCTCGCGTGGGATGGTTGATCGATGGGCGCGCTCAATACGTCGATTTCATTTGCGATTTCGATTAGGTCTGAAAAACCGGCCGAGTCGGGTATCTCCAACGGACCACCGTTCTCCTCAGTAAACTCGACCAAAAGGTAGGTCAGTAAGGCGGTTTCGACTGAAAGCGCCAGAGTCACTGCTGCCATGAAGGGCTGGCCTGCTTCCTCCAGCTCAGACGCCTTATACTGATAGAAAGCAAATAGCTCGTTAGCAGCATCACCGTGATTTTCTCCTGTTAGTTTTCCCACCGGGGCTCACTCCGATCGGTCGTGCTGGTTCGGTCCATACAGTACCAGCTCTCTCGACCGAATGAATATTGGCCCTCTTCGGCCGTTCGCCGATAGCTTTCGGCAGAGCGCCACCGTCGACGCTCGTTGTGAATGCAAACGCAGGGACTATCATTAGTTCCTGTCGAAGTGAAGTACACTCGGAGTCGCAGCGATGATGACGTGCTCTCGCGACTCGGGAACCTGCTCACGATGGCGCAGCAACCTCCAATGGCAGATGAGGAACTCGAGGCACTCGCCTCGGCGCTCCAGCAGCAGATCCTCAATGATCTGCCAATTCGCTGCGGCATTTCTTTTCATTGGAATGGCACTCAAGAGGAAGCAGAACGCGTCTGCTTCCAGCTACAGGTCCAGAGCGCACTGCTGCGTCATCAGTCTCCCTGGCTCGACTTCACTTCCTTGAAGTCTATCGTCTTTCACAAGGACTATGAGCAGGGTCTGCGCGATGCATCTGCCCGCGTCGGCCGTGACATCATCCCGACTCGCGAGCCAGGCGGGCTCTCTTTGGCGATGCTTGTCCACGCAGTAGATGGCTGCGAACTCATCGCCGACGTTGGCATAGCGTTGGGACTATTGTCGCCCGACGTGGCTCACAGCGATGTAAGTGTAAGCACCCTTCGACACGAGCTTTGCCATGTCGACGATTTTCACCGCAAGAAGCGATTGTGGGAGAACGAGTGGCTCAAGGAACACATGAAGGGGGTGCGGGCGACCTTCTTTCCCATTGCCGAATCACTATGGAGCGAATACTACGCCAATCGGGTGTCGGACAGTCCGCCCGCAGGCGCATACCTGACCGGCGAAGAGGATATGTTGGCCCGGGCAATGCGCGATGCTACGCAGGAGGTTGAAACAGCGATCTCCGCCTTTCGAGTGTCGCACGACATTGGAGGTCTCACGCTTTTGGCTTCGCGTAAGGTTTCGTTCGTAGCGCTCTCAATGGGCTACGTTCTAGGCCGCTATGCAGCCCGCGGTCTGTATGCGCCTCGGACGACTGACTTACGCGAAGCGTTGCGGGCTTCGGGTCTTGAGGATGCGTTCCAAGGGACTATGGCCGAGTTGGATCGCCTGTTTCATAAGCGCGATTCATGGACTTCGGCGGAGGATCTAGCGGAACTCGAGCGAATCTGGTTGCGAGTGATGTGTGGATTTGGGCTGCGGTTCGAGGAGATTTCTCCTGGCCGTGTCTATATCCATGTTCCGTATTCGAAACCGAGACAGTAGTCGTGGGAATGATTAGGCCCGAATGACGTCGGCTTCTGAAATCGTTGACTGCATTAGGGATTCGCTTACCGCGATTACGGCGCCGCGGTTCTTTCAGACGGAGCGAGGATTTCAAGGCGAGCTGCTCGTGCAGCTTTCACGACGTCTACATCTGATTGGTCAGGACATCGTCGAGCAGGAATATCAAAAGCGACTTCGAGACCACGGACTCACCGTTCGCCCGGACATCATCATTCACGAGCCGTTCGACCCGAGTTACCATGGCGCGCGCACGAGCGGTAATCGTGCTGTAGTGGAGCTGAAAGTGAACGCAACTGCGGCCGAAGCCGCTGAAGACTTTGAGAGCCTGGCGGCAATGATCCAGGTGCTTCGCTATCCTGTGGGGGTGTTTGTAAATATTGCCTCAAGTGTCACACACGCCAACCTAGTACCCAAAGCCGTGCGGAGACATGTGGTCGCATTCGCCGTGGCACTGCAAGAAGGCAAGCCCCACGTCGTGGAGGCACGAGCCTCGAGGCGCGCCATCCGCCCTAATTGTGCGTGAAGCCAGCGCCGATCAATAGAATTCGGGTCGTGAGTCACCAGCGGCGGATCTACATTGGAGTGCGATGGCCTCGTCGTCCCGGGTCGCGTATAGCTGTCCCGACCTGAACGGGTGTGAGTGTCACGTGTATCGCGCCTGACACTGTGCGCAAGCCCGGTGATACCCCAGTACGACCCGGTCCAACAAATGCGAGTCGCCGCGTGCGCGGGACAATTGGATTTGCGATCCCCTTCCAGCGCCATCTGTGTCCACTGGCCGCGGGCGCCCTGTCCGCCCAAGGCCTGCCACGTCGCCGGGCTTCAGTTGATATTCATTCGGTAGGCGCAAGGAAATCGCGGCATTGAAACGAGCGTAGCATTACACTCGTACTTCCGATGGTCATCGGAGCGGGGAACGAGAGGTACACAATGAGGAAGCGCCAGAGACCTGAACTGCATGCGAAGATATCCCTGGGGGGTCAGCACAGTCCCCTACAGCAGCAAATGCCTGACTATCGTGGCGGCGGCGGCGGTGGTGGAGGATTCGGCGGTGGCCGGCAGCGCGGTGGTCCTCGAGGATTCGAACCCGAGGAACTCGCGTTTTTGTTTCAGAGATTGGCCGAGGCAAGCGGCCAACTGTTTATACCGGGCACGGGATTGCTTTTAACTGAACAATCCGCTCATGATTTACTAACTGGATCGTTTGAAGCCCTTGCCAATGCATGTAGAAAAGGGCGACTGCCAGATATTGTTGAGCAAATGTGGAAAATGGCCGGCGAGCAGCGTGTAATCGCGACCCGCCATGTCGGCAGGTCAGAGAAACAGTGGAAAGGTCTACCGCTGTTCAATGAGTCCGTGGGACAAGACATTGTGAAGAAGATTACGGACTGTCTGGTGCCGCCTGCTCCCCGGTGACTTTGCATTAGGATTTGACGATGGAGCGCAAGTCTATTGAATTGTATGTGCAATCAGCAGCCTGGACTGGCGGTATCGCTGCCGCTGCGACGGGGGGTGTGCTGTTGGCACTCGTCAATCACGACACCCCGTCATCGCTGGTATCTTGGCTAAGATTGATTGGTGTGGCATTGCTGGCAGCTCTAGCGGCCGCTGCCTATATGCAATTTCATGCAATCGCGATGCTCAACGCCCAAGAACGCGAACGCCCTAATGATGCCACCAAGAGCGCGAAGCACATAGCCCAGTCGCAGTTCGTCATGTTGGGCGGCCTGGCGGTGGCGGTGCTTATCTTGGGAGTTGGTCTAATCCGGTTCCATATGGACGCCCCGCCCGCCAACCATTGGTCGGTTGCCGCAATCGGAAATGCAGGTGGTGACGCTTTGGTGATAATGTCGCGTTCCGATTCGTCGACGGTGCGAATCCTGGTCCGCAAGGCAGGCCAAGACAATTGGCAGGTCAGCGAACTGAATGGGGATGGAGTGGCGGCGACTAAGAATCCATAGGGTTGCGCCGTCTAGGTCCAATCTCTATTCGGTGCGACCTGACACCCAGTGCGGCAGGCATTGCGTCGGATCGGGCTCGATTGACGGCACAGAGGTCAACGACACTCCCACATCGTCTGACCTTCGTCACTCATGGTCGCGGAGCAAGACTTCGTCATTTCCCCAAGCAGCACGACTTTTATCTTAGCGAAACCGGTCAACTTTCTGGGCGACTCAGCCATCATTTGTACATCTTCAACGGTGACGCCCCCGCGTTCACCAAGCTTCGTTCTAATGTCCTGCTTGATTGACTCAATGGTCGCATCATTGAACCTGGCGCCACCGAATAGCTGGCGTCCTTGGAGCAGGTTGTAAACCGCGCCGGCGCCAAAGAGCACGACGATGATGCCGCCGATGACCTTGAATGCAGGTCGCATTTTCAGCTGACTCGTTACATCAGCCACCGGTCCAGCCTTTGCTACGGCGGTAACAGGTGCGCCGCACTTGGGGCACGTGGCCGCCTTGTCCGATACCTGACTGTTGCACTCCGAACACGTAATCAGCGCCATGGACTCCTCCCACTCTGCGCCCGCCGCGGCCGGACTATAGTCCTTGTCGGCAACGCGGCGCTACCGCGTTGCGCGTGTCCGTAATGGCCGAGCTCGGAAAGGTTCTGAGGACGATCGGACGAACGTGTCGACCGATCCAGTCCGGGCGGGTGTTTCAGCTGTCCCGTCAACAACTTTCCGGCTTGGCGCGCAGAGTAGTAGCAGCCTGGTAGCGAACTCGATAATCTCCCTGCGGTCACTCAAACTACCGAGGGATATTTATGCGCGACTTGATCACGCATTACAAAAAACAAGTGCGGGAGTATGAGGAGTACCTCAAGTTCGCCGAGACCCGTGGATTCCGCCTCATGCAGATTACCCAGTCTGGTGAGACTGACGTCACTGAACAGCACAGGCAGTCCTTGCGCGATGCTCGCGACGACTATATGAAGGCGATCGAGTACTTCAGGGACAAGTAACCTATGGATTCTGAATCCTCTCGCCCTCTGCATGAACTGGCGCGATGAAGCGCGATGAACGTTGCGCAGTCCATACTCGCTCAGAGCTCACGACCTGAATGGGTCTTGATCTCACCCCAGAAGCGCCTGGCACCGCGCGCTACCCCGGTGAAGCCCCGGCGCCACTGAGGAGAGTCGCCGCGCGCCCGAGACAATCCAATATACGAACCTCGTGCTGGATCACGTGCCGCTGCCGGCCACTGGCACGTGCACCGTCTATTACGATGCGGAGCTCTCCGATCTGCAATTGCGCGTGAGCTTAGGTGGGGTTAAGAGTTTCGGCTTCGTTCGCAAGATCTTCGGGCGCACTGTACGAGTGACGCTCGGCGGGTGTCCGGCGATAACGATCTATCAGGTGCGCCAGAGCGAATTCAATTCGACAATTACCTGGTTCGAATTTGGCCGGGGCGCTACCCGGGGTTTCTGGGAGTTAACATGTTTGCTTATGGATCAGTGACTTACCAAACCACTGCCACCGGGATACTATTGCCATTGGAATCACTGAGCACCACTAGTCACCACTGAAATACGCAAGAGCCCCGCACCCAGCTGGCTATCTGTTTCGGACAGATCGTATTTGAAATGCCAGGACTTCGGGACTTCTCTGCGCATCCTTGAATCGTCGGGATCGCGACAAAGGATTCGCGGGCTCAACTCCGGTCACCCCCGCGATTGATTCTGGCACCGATACGAAGTGTTGAGAGAATTAGGGAAGGACCAAGCCGCTCGGGCGAAGCTCGGCACTCGCGGTGTGCGTCCCATTAATAGCTGAGGGTAGTGCCAATAGCGTTCGCCAAGAGCATGCTGTGCCGTGTTTCTTGGGTATAGGGAGATCCCCATGACAACTAAGAAGTCGGCAGGCACATCAGAAATCGCCCCGTTGCCGCCGACTCTGGGTACCGGGAGCGTCGCTCACCAGATCATTGGCGAGTTCCTCTCACAGCTTGAGCAGCAGGACGGCTACGCACCGATTGCGAAGAAACTACGGCGCGCGGCCCTCGACATGAGGCCGACTGAGATCTCGATCCGTAAGGCGCTGTTCGACGAGGAGCCGTTGTGATCCGCGTCAAGAGCATCTCGATCCGCGAATTTCGCGGCATACGCGACATTACCCTCGAACTGGGAGGGAAGAATTTTGCGATTTGCGGTCCCAACGGAACGGGAAAAAGCGGCATTGTCGACGCCTTAGAGTTCGTACTTACCGGAAACATTTCCCGCCTTTCCGGTGAGGGAACGGGCGGACTATCGGTAAAGGATCATGGGCCGCACGTTGACAGTCGAGACAACCCCGAAAAGGCGCGCGTGTCGTTGACGGTACATATCCCGTCCCTTAAAAAGGACGCGACGATAACACGAGTTGTAAAGGACCCCAAAACATTCACGATCGCGCCGAACACCCCCGATATCCAGGCAGTGTTCGTCAAGGTAGCCCTTCACCCTGAATTTGCCCTGTCGCGCCGCGAACTTATCCGATATGTCTTAGCAGAACCCGGAAAGCGCTCGAAGGATGTGCAAGCGTTACTCCGACTTGACGAGGTCGAGAACCTTCGAACAATCCTTCAGAAAATATCAAACTCCTGTGCGCGGGAGAGGGTGGATCTAGTGCGTGCAACGGACACCGCCGGTAATGCATTGCGGCAGGCCTTGAAACTCCCGAAGCTCACTGCGTCGACGATTCTGGCGGCGGCGAATGAGCAGCGCGCGTTGCTCTCCCTTTCCGCACTGACGAGCCTGGAGGCGAACACGTCAATCAAGGACGGAATCATTTCGGCGACCACGACGCAGCAGGGCGTGCGCGTGTCAAAGGGTCAAGCCCATACGGATCTCGCTACGCTCAAAGAGAGTATGGCCGCACTGCGGGGCGCAGAAGTTGCCGAGGCTCTCGAGAATGCCACGGCCGCAGTCGCCATGCTTGCTCAAGACGAGGCCTTTCTAAAGTACGCCTCGCGTGAAGCCCTGCTGCGGAGCGCCCTCGCCGCCTTCGACGACAGGGCGTGTCCCGTTTGCGATACACCGTGGGCGCCGGAGGATTTCCGACAGCGCCTCGCGGTCAAGCTTGAACAATACGCCAATGCCTCCTCTCGCCGGGAGCAGGCGGAAGGGAAGCTTGCGACGGTTCTAACCGTCCTTGACGACACAGTGGCATCAGTCACAACGGCCGTACGACTCGGGGCGTTGCTACAGCCGCGAATTGATTGCGCCTACCTTCGTGACTACGGTCAAGGTCTCGTGCGCCACATCGAGAGCCTCAGAGCCTTTCTTCCAATTGGTACAACGGCGGAAGCTTTGGCAGCCGTGCACCAGGTGCCGGCGGTGGTTGTGGACGTCGTCGCCAGCCTGACAGCTGCTGTCTTGGCGCTGCCGGAGCCAAACCAGCTGGACGCGGCTCGGGACTTTCTCAGCGTCGGCCAGGAAAAGCTTGAGAGCTATCGCAACGCGGCGTTGGCAGCGAAGGCTGCGGAAGACAGGGCGACCACGGCGCGGCTCGTATTCGAGACCTACGGGCGAGTAACGACCGAAGCGCTTGAGGCCATTTACAAGAACGTCGAGGGCGACTTCACAAAGCTCTATCGCCTCATCAACTACGACGATGAAGATAAGTTCGATGCGAAGCTGAAACCCTCCCTCGGCAAATTGGGCTTTGACGTGAACTTTTACGGTCGCGGCTTCTTTCCGCCAGGGGCGTACCACAGCGAGGGCCATCAGGACGGGATGGGTCTATGCCTTTACCTCGCCTTGATGCGCCACCTCGCCGGAGATGGCTTTACATTTGCAGTACTCGACGACGTCCTCATGTCTGTCGACTCTGGGCATCGCCGAGAGGTCAGCAAAGTGCTCCTTGACCAGTTTCCGAATACGCAGTTTATTCTCACCACGCATGATCAGATTTGGTTACGCCACATGAAAACGGTTGGACTGATAGAACCACAAAGGTTTGTGCACTTCAGAACGTGGGACGTGAGCCACGGCCCAATGGAGTGGGACGACCAAGATGTGTGGGGCAACATCGCTGCGTACCTACAAAAGAACGACGTCCGCGGAGCCGCCGCTCTGCTCCGCCACTACCTTGAGCACTTCTCGGAAGACATCTGCCATGGCTTGCGCGCGTCTGTTGAGTTTCGCGGCGACGCTCAATTCAACTTAGGAGACTTGCTCCCGAGAGCGATAGCGAAGATGAAGAAGCTTTTGGCTACCGGCAGGTCCGCCGAGACATCTTGGTCCCATACCGACAAGGTCCAATCCATAGTTGAACGAGAGGCGGCATTCTCCGCGGTCGTCGCGAACAGTTCGGCGGAGCAGTGGCAGGTAAATGCGGCGGTGCACTACAACGGCTGGGCGAACCTTGACCGAAGAGACTTTGTGCCGGTTGTCACCGCATTTAAGGCACTCGTTGGGAAGTTCACCTGTGCGGCATGCAAGTCAGCGTTCTACGTCGCTCCAGAGCGCGGAGAACCGCAAGACCTACGCTGCGCGTGCGGCGCCGGCAGCGTAAACCTCATTCGACGCTCCTGAGCGGCGGCCACGAAGTTCGGAGACGCACTCGGTAATGCAACCGGTCACTTCCGAGGAACGGCGACCGGGACCTGCGATATATTGCTGGCCGCCGCCTGCAACGCACATTGTCCGCGTCTCACGCTCAACTTGGTGACCCTGTCGGGCCAATTGCAATTTGCATTACCTATGGCGTTCCCAGTGCCGCGACGAACGTTGCGCGCGAGTTCGAAGGCGGCCTGCCGGTAGCGACCACGACTGGTTGGCGAGTGGCACATTAGCAGGGGGTGTCTTTGCTTCCCCACGGACCGGCCGCGCAGCGATCGCGCCGCGCTGCACATCTTGGTAAGCTAGTTGAGCGATGATCCTGGAAGGGTTTCGGACAAAGGACATCATTTCAGCCGTCCTGGCCGCGACGGCTCTCGTCGTGTCCGTGTTAACGTTCGCACTGAACTATCGCTACACGCGCAGAGCGACCGTTCTAGCCCGAAAGCCGGTGCTCGTCTTCGAGTACGACGGGTACCGTGGTTGGCTGTTGCGCAATGTCGGTGCGGGGCCCGCGCTCAATGTAATCGTCGCTCAGAAACGTGTGGGTGGAGGTTGGTTCAACCCAGTGCGAGTGCCGCCCCTTTCGAAGGACGCAGTGTTCGTTCTCACGTGGCTCGGTCACGTAAACAATACCGGATTAGGGTCCACATACTCGGACTTCGAGGCGGCGACCTACACATCCACATGTGGAGATGACCTGAGCACGGTCCAAGAAGGTGCGATATTCGGCCCATGGAATGAATCACAGATCGGACGTCACTGGAAACAGCCGACGTATCGAGAGTAGCAGGCAACTAGAATCCCGCACTATCGTCCCGGTGCCCTAAACGACGGACTTCGGATCCTCTCGCCCTCTGCATGACGGAGCGTGCTGACTCTCGATAGAGCTTGTGGACTCCACTAATGCGATTTCCTCATCACCCGAACGGGTCTCGATCTCGCCCCAAAAGCGCCTGACACTGCGCGCCACCCCGGTGATACCCCGGTGCCGTTTAAGCGAGTGGCCGCGTGCCCGAGACGATTCGATTCACAATCCCTGTGCTCGATCACCTGCCCTTGCCGGCGCTCGGCACGCGGGCGGTCTACTACGATGCGGAGCTTCCTGGTCTGCAATTGCGTTTGAGCTCCAGCGGCATCAAGAGCTTCAGCTTTGTCCGCAAGATATTTGGGCGCGCCGTGAGGGTCACGCTGGGACGGTATCCAGCGATGACCATTGATCAGGCCCGCCGGCGAGCCAAGGTGCATGTGGGCGAGATGATCGAGGGAATCAACCCCAACGCCCAGAAGCGCTCCCACCGCGCTCGTGGAGCCCGCCTCTCAGAGGTTCTGGACGATTACCTCACGGCTCGCAGCGCCCTCAAACCCCGTACCAAAGAGGACTACCGGGCGGTGTTTCGGCGGAGCTTTGCCTCTTGGGCGGATAAGCCCCTCACGCACCTCACCCGAGAGATGGTGGCCACACGCCACCGTCAGTTGGGAGAGACCTCCCCTGCCCAGGCGAATTACGCGATGCGGCTCCTTCGGGCACTGTTCAACTTCGCCCGCGGGGAGTACGACGACGAGGAAGGCAATCCCCTGGTGATCGACAACCCCGTCTCGCGCCTCTCCCACACGCGACGGTGGTTCCGGATCGAGCGGCGCACTTCAATCCTGAGGCCCCACCAACTACCGGCCTGGATGGAGGCCGTCAAGGCGCTGCGAAGCGAAAACCCGAATGAGCACGCCGAACTTGCGCGTGACTACTTGTTGCTCGTTCTCTTTACGGGTCTCCGGCGCGAAGAGGCCTCACGACTCGCCTGGGCGAACGTGGACCTTCCTGGGCGGCTCATCAACATCCCCGATACCAAGAACGGCACCACTCACGTGCTGCCGCTCTCGGACTTCCTGGTGAAGCTCTTAACGTTCCGCCGCGAGTACACGACGGGCGACTTTGTATTTGGGGGAACGGGACGACATGGGCATTTGGTGAGTCCGTACAAACAGATATTGCGCGTGCGTAAGGCCTCAGGTTTATCGTTCACGGTGCACGATTTGCGGCGCACGTTCATCACCACAGCTGAGCGGCTCGACATCTCCGCCTACGCCGTCAAGCATCTTGCGAACCATCGCGTGAACGGTGATGTCACGGCGGGCTACGTGATCATGGATGTGGAGCGTTTGCGTGAGCCGATGCAACGAATCACCGATGCGCTACTCACGGCCGCGCATCACAAAATACCGACTTCGCCATGAGCGCGCCCGGCGCAGCTCAACGCAACTTGATGAGACTCGATGCAGCTCGATGGGAGCGATTCAAGCACCAGAACTTTCCAGTAGACATAATTGAACTCATTGATAACTCTTACTTTTAGGCCTTGCAACGTGACGCGGAATCACTAATATAGATCACACATTGCGAGTGAAGCTTTGGGCTTCTGCCAACCTACCCAACCCGGGCAAGGTGGATCCTCGGTAACGAGGCGATGCGGCCGGCTCTTGGCAATCAAACGGGTAAAACCTGTTTTGCGCTGTGTACCGGCCTTCAGTTCGTCACTGACCTGGAGGCACATATGATTGATCTCAACGACGCTGGGCTCCCCGGCTCTTTCGATAATCGCCGGTTCTACTCGCGGCCCCCGCCGCGTGAACGGCTACCCGAGCAGCTCTCGCTCCTTCCACCCGCACCGATCCCACCACAAGTCGCACCAATCAAGGTGTGTCTAGGTCGTGCTCGGCGGCCCGAGCCTATGTGGGGGAATTGCAAATGAATGCCACTCACCCGCTGGTGACCGCCCACCCTTCTGGGCTGCTGACGCCCGGTCAGGTGTCATTTCAACTCGGTGTCACCCCTGAAACCTTGCAGGCTTGGCGAACGCACGGCCGCTACGATTTGCCCTACATCAAGGTGGGGCGGCTCATACGTTACCGCTCTATTGATCTCGAGCGCTTCCTTGCCGACCGCACCAAGTCCCACACTCGCTCGACCTACGCGAGCAATCGGGTGGACCCATGAAGCGCGCCAACAACGCAGGCCGCGGGACCGACCATCCGGACGGCAGACCCCTACGGGTGGGCGACCTTACCAAGGAACAACTCATTGCCGTTTTACCTTTTGTCGAGAAAGTCTCACTGTCTCGCGAAGGACGAGTGATTGGATTGCGCCTGGGATCCGCTCGATGCCATTGTCAAACTTGCCACCGTACCTTCAATAGCATCAGTTCATTTGATCGACATCGGGTCGGCGGTTACCAGAGCGGCGGCAGTGGCCGGCGATGCCTGTCTCCCGAGGAAATGCGAGGACGCGGCTGGTCGCAGAACAAGAAGGGGTTCTGGATTGAGCGCAAAAGGGCCGTTCCCGGCCTCGACGTGCCGCCTACGGGCGGACTTCGCGACAAAGAGCCCTCCGTACCAAGGGGGGAACCATGACTCGTACTCGCCGTAATGTTAAAGGGCGCATCGGGGGCGGAGGCGAACGGTTTGCTCGCATGACCGAGACCTTGTTGCGACATCCGAGCGTCACCACCCTGCCGCACGCCGCGTTTCGTGTCCTTACCATTCTCACGGTTGGCACGCGCCCGCCCAGCTTTGATGGGCGCGACCCCGGCAACAACGGAAGCCAAGCAATTACAGATTCCCATGCGAGGCGTTACGGCTTGAACTCACGGGACACTATTTACCGATCGTTGCGCATCCTTGCGGAGCGCGGATTGATTGTGAAGACACGTGAAGGGTGGCGAAACAAATCGCACTTCACATTGTACGCCGTGGGTTGGTCGCCGATTACCCACCGCGACGGGATCCCTCTGGACAAGGCCGAGCCGGCTCCGAACCAGTGGGAGAATTGGCAACCTCCGCCAAGGGAATTGAAATTGCCGTCCGGCCGCCGGACGCGGTCCCGTCCGAGGAGCGGGCCAGATCATTCACATTCCCGACCGATGCTGGCAAGTGTGTTGACGCATTCCCATCCGACTACCGGGAATACATCTAGACTTCTCGGTCCCCAAGAGCCGGGCGCCGACACAGCACCGATCACTGCGGTTGCGGCAGGAGCCGGCCTTTATGAATAGCATCCTTCGAACATTTGGTTTGAGTTGCTCTTCTCTTGGGGTTCCGGGCAGGCCAACTCAACGAATCGCCATATCCCCTTCCCTTGGTCCCACGCGTATCCGTCGAGATCTATTGGCGTCACGTCGCTGGCATAACGGTAGAGGTCCTCGGGCACATTTTCCTTCGCACCAGTGGGCCGGCGCTTGCTCGCACCAATGTCCTCACTCGAGGTGGGTCGTTGAGATGCCGTGCGCCAAGGTTGGGTTGTGGCCGATCAGCCATTCAATCCGGACGTCTTCCTTTGGACTTCAGCTCATGTTGTTAACAGAAGCGGTCAGTCATGCCAGCTGACTCTCGGGCCCTTGAAGCGAGATGCCCAAAGCGCTTCATCAATGGGATTGCTAGCTTTATGGGCCCGGCAAATTGGTCTGGAGACACGGCGCACTGGAATACCCCCACCGGCCCTCTAAGAGCCGAGTGGTCCAAACTCGATGCGATAGCCATTGGTGGGCGCAGAGTGCGTGGCGTCATCGACATTGCGCAGCAAGTCCTCGTGCGGTCGCCAGAAGAAGCCAAGGCCATGGTTGAGCGCCATAACAGACAGCCCAGTCTAGGGCTGGCTTCCGTCCTTCCGGGACCACCTGCGGTCGTCGAAATGACATCGCGCGCCTGCCTGTATGACAACGATCAAAGGGTCAAGGAAAGCCTGGACATGATCCTTCTTACTGCGGCGATGTGCCACGTTGCTATAAGCAGGGAATATGCTGGCACGCAGCCCGCCAACCGCCTTCCTACGCATGATGAGCCTTGCCACTGGCGCCCAGCAGAGCTCATCGAGCTAAAGTCGGCTATGGAGGAATTGGGCGACGTCGTCAGTCTTAGTGACCACACACTCGTTGCTAAATTCAGCTCCATGGGCGATCGGTTACCGGGAGGGGCGGACAGCACCGGCGCGCAATTGGCCCTGAGCGGCAGCCACCGCCACAGTGTCATGGGTGCCGGGTTGGCCGTCGAGCTTTGCGTCAGCATAAGTCCGGGGCGCGAGGCCGCCAATGCCCTCGTCAGCCACCTGAACCAACTTGAAATGAACAGATGGATTGGGCCGCCACTGTTTGGTGCCTGGTGCACGGATCCCAAAGGGCGGCATCTAGTCTTCGGGAGTTTTTTTCCAAATCTCGCCTGGTCCCCTGATTTCTTGCCACGCATCGCCTCTTGGTCAGAAGAGAGGCTGGCGTTGGTCAAGAATGAACTGGAACAGGTTAAAAGCCTATCTAAGTCTTGCTCGTGAGTTCGTCAATATGCGCTCGAAGCCACACGAACTATCCGTACCTAATCATTCGCGTTTTCGCGGCGATCTACCAACGTGAATACATTGAGTTTCGCGTCGGACCGCCGGCGGTCCGCATCGCTAATCGCCACTGCTCCGTTCAACACCCAGCCCCGTTCGAGATCACTGGGAAAGTGAGTTCGGCCTGCCGTGCGCTGCTGATTGCTGGCGTACAGGACGCCGTTCGGCGACTGCCCTTTCGGATGTGCTTGATCTGGGGCGAGGCATCGTGCACCTACGTCGAAACTGACTCGACAGACGGATCTGCGTACCCGCCGTCAGGTGGTTGCCAAATGGGAGAACTCGACTTCAAGGCTCAGCACTACCCGCCGTTGGAGGCGGATTCGCGGGCCCCCGCGTAGGACCCACCCTTTAAGGGCCCGATTCCGCAGCCAACCGAGCCATTTGGGCGATGTGCTTTAGAACCGCCGTAAAGAGGACCACCCCGGTGAACGGGCCAAATGCCGTGGTAAGCCCTAAGTCATTGTATTGAATGTAGTTGTACCGCTATTGCTTGTGGCGAAAGGGATCTTTTTCCTACGCGTCAAGCCTCAAAAATTTACTTACCGTTTCTTACCGTGTCTCACCGTTTCTCACCTCGCGCACCATTCTTGCTGTGACGCCGAATGAGCTCTGGTGGTCTACGAGCGCGGTTTGTGGGTGCGGGATCCAGACCTCTCTACCTCCAATTGCCAACCAGCCGGCACCGGTGGCGACGCCCTAGCGGGCCCGGTGCTTGGCGCGGGCAATTAGTTCGGACGCTTTGGTCTGCAATGCCCGTGCGAGGCGCTCGACCACCAGCGCGTAGAACCCGCACCCTAAGGGCCCAAACCGGGCCATTTAGCCGGTGCGCTTAGGAACCGCCGTTCAGAGGACCACCGTAGTGAACAGGCCAATTGGCGTGCTCGGCCCTAAGTCTTTGTATTAGACGTATTTCAATGGCTACGGCTCCTGGCGAGAGAGCTCTATTTCCTACCCATCTAGCGTCAAAAATGTTCTCACCGTTTCTCACCGCTTCTCATCTCATTTTGAGTAGGTAGCGAAAAATCCGCCCAGGTTCGATTCCAATTGCTCCGCAGATCTGAAGAAATTCAATCACTTCAATGCGTCGCTCGCCACCTTCGTATTTGGCAACGAAGGATTGGTGTCTACGAAGGCGCACAGCCAGGCCCTGCTGCGTAAGGCCGGCTCTTTTGCGCCCTTCAATGAGACGCCGTAGCAGCTCTTTGTGTTGTGGACCCCGTAGCGACTTCAAGAACCAGCCCTCGTTTATTGAGAGCCAGGTCATATAATCCCAATAGAGGATTATCCCATTTCGTCATTATTGGCTTAGAGTTGGGCGGGACAAGTAAATCCGCACAAGATGCTCTGCTCACCACGCCTCGATACCTAGCCAATCAGTGTCACAGCACCGCGAGCCCGATTCCGTATCCCAGACAGATTTGAGGGTAATAGTGAAAACCACACTCCTAAGAGCGACCAAGGCTTCTGCAATTCTTCTCGTACTCGTCACGCTCGCGGCATGCGGCGGAGGTGGGGGCAGCACCTCGTCGGCAACCTACACCATTGGCGGCAGCGTCTTGGGGTTAGTCGGGGCTGGGCTCGTGCTCCGAAACAATGGCGGTGGAGATCTACCGGTAGCCGGCAATGGGTCGTTCTCCTTCGCGACATCGCTTGCCAGTGGTTCCGCATACAGCGTAACCGTTTTGACTCAGCCCACTAACCCCAGCCAGATATGCGCCGTCGCCAGCGGTAGCGGCATGGTTGCCAGCAACGTCACAAACGTCACCGTGACGTGCACAACCAATGCCTACACCGTTGGGGGTGTCGTTTCGGGGCTCACGGGCACGGGACTCGTTCTACAAAATAACGCGGGCGACAGTCTTGGCGTGGCTGCGAACGGAACGTTTACCTTCAATACGCCGGTGGCAAGCGGCGCGTCCTACGCCGCGACCATTGGCAGCCAACCGAGCGGGGAGAACTGCACGGTCAGCAACGCGTCCGGGACCGTGGGCTCCACAAACGTTACGAGTGTTTCTGTTGCCTGCGCGCCGCTTACGAACGCATGGACCTGGGTCAGTGGCTCGAGCGTCGGGAAGGCCAGCGGCGTCTACGGAACGCAGGGCGCATCCTCCGGCGGCACCGTTCCGGGAGCGCGCTTCGCTGCTACGTCTTGGTCTGACCCCGCTGGAAGCCTTTGGTTGTTCGGAGGACAGGGGTACGACTCCACGGGCGGTAATGGCGTGCTGAACGATTTGTGGAAATTCAACCTCACTTTCGGGACGTGGACTTGGGTCAGTGGCTCAAAAGTCTGGGGTGCCAGTACGAACGTGAACCTGCCTGCAAGTAGCTACGTACCCGGCGCACGTCTGGGCGCCGCTTCTTGGACCGACCCTGCAGGCAACCTCTGGTTGTTCGGAGGAAACGGATATGACTCCAACGCTGTGAACGGCGTGCTCAGCGACCTTTGGAAATTCACCCCGAGCACCGGGCTTTGGACCTTCCTCGGTAGCACAACGTTAGTAGGCGCAAGTGGTGTGTACGGGACAAAAGGCATGAGTGCCGCCGGCAATCTACCGGGCGCTAGGCAGAGTGCCAGCTCGTGGACCGATCTCACAGGGAACCTATGGTTGTTTGGCGGATATGGCTATGACTCGACCGGCAGCCAAGGAAGCCTCAATGATCTGTGGAAGTACGATCCGAATGCGGGGACTTGGACTTGGATCGGTGGTGCTAAAGTCGGGGACACCAACGGCGTTTACGGGACACAGGGTGTCGCCTCGATGAGCAATGTGCCGGGCGCCCGTGTCGGCGCGACCTCCTGGACCGACTCTGCCGGCAACCTCTGGTTATTCGGTGGCGTAGGCCAGGGCCCAAATCCTACGGGTAGTGTGGCGGGTTACCTTAATGACTTGTGGAAATACGATCCGACAGCGGGGACGTGGACTTGGGTCAGTGGCTCCAACGCATGGAACGCTGGCGGCGATTATGGAACTCAGAGGACGGCTTTAATCACCAACTTTCCAGGCGCGAGGCAGTACGCGACACGCTGGACCGACGCCGCCGGAAATCTTTGGTTGTTTGGCGGACAGGGTTATGACTCAGTAGACGCCTACAACCACCTCAACGATCTGTGGAAATTCAGTCCAACCGCTGGAACCTGGACCTGGATCGGCGGTGACAACGTTGGGGGTGCACCTGGCGTATATGGAGCGCTCGGCGTGGTCTCCACCAGTAACGTGCCGGGTGCGCGTTTCAGTCCCAATTCCTGGACGGACTCTGCGGGCAACGTCTGGTTGTACGGGGGAGAGGGGCTCGATTCAATCGGGGACAGCGTTCTAAACGACCTTTGGAAATTTTCACCGTAACTCTGAAGGTGGGTGATAGGCCTCGCGCTGCAATGCGGAGTCTGGCTCAATTAACTGAGGCCGACATGCGTTAGATTGCCGTGATATTTCCTTTGCGTCTACTTAAGTGTATACTATGTTGTAACCTGTTAATTTTAATAATATTTATAGTGATGCGCATTAGCTCACAACTATGTGAACGAAAGCGCGCAATTTGCGTCTACTTCTTTGTAAACTAGTTTGGTTTCTGCGCAGGGCTAATGGTCTTGCTGCAACCTGCCTTCGGGATAGGAAGCTAACGTATGCCCAACGATCCGCTCGGCTCCTGGCGTCATCCGCCTCTCGCCTACGTGGTCGCCGAACTGGCGATCTCGCCCCACTATTCATTGAAGGGCGCCGTTCCGCAGCTTCAAGACGCGCTACGCACAAACTTTCCGCGAACGATTGAGGGCACAGAGTTGGTGATTGACCCGACAAGTCCGCCAGCCGCGCAGCCGCTGTGGCGACTATTGTCCGCTGACCAAACACAAGGCGTACATATCAGTTCACGCAGCCTATCCATGCATGCGACCGCATATACGAATTCGGTCGATTTCCTGCAGCGATGGGAGAAAACCCTCTTGGCAATCGAGGCTGCGAAACTCGGCGCGTTCGTTGAACGCGCTGGCTTGCGCTATCTGGATCTCATAGTGCCTTCGCAAGGTCATGAACCAAAGGACTATCTAATTAGTAGCCTTCACGGTGTTGGCCCTCCTATTGAAGGCGTCGTTCAAAACAGCATGTGGGGAACGGCAATTCTTATTGACGGGTTCTTGGTGCAAGCGCGCATTGCGGCCCCTTCCCCACAAGGAATGCTATTGGGGCCAAACTTCAATCCCCTCCCGCTACAAAAGCCCCCGGTCTGGATTGAGGCTGAAAGATGCATTGAAACGAAGCAGCCCATTGGGTTCATTGACACAGAATGTGGCAGAGACGTTCAGAAGATATTCGATGCCAAAGAACTACTGGCACTGTCATCCCGCCTGCATGATCGAGTATCGGAAATGTTTAAATCGCTACTTTCTGGACACGCAAAGTCGGAATGGATATGAACATTGCAGAGCACTCGCAACGGAGAAGCATTCCATGGTCATTGGATACCTTTGCATTTGATACGTTCGGCGAAAGTGTTGACTCTCCCGTAATAACCGCTGGGCAATGGCACTGGTTTAAGGTTCGCCACGACTTTCCAAACATAATCGAAAGCAGCATCCGAACTGCACTTCATGCACTTGGCACCATCCAAGCACATAACATTAGGTCTGGCCGCACGATAGGCATCATCGAGAGCCCTACTTTCACAGGGGCAGACTGGCAATCCCTTTGGCGATCGCTCTGCGGTGCGACTCTCGAGGCGACAAATCCGTCCGCGTCCTCCATACGAAACCCGGGACAATTGCGTACCGATCGTCTCGCACAGATCCAATCAGCCTTTGGATTTCCCTTGCAGACATTCGCTGCGGTGCTGCGAATCTCGCGAGCCCAGCTGTACAAATGGCTCGATCCGGAGAAGGGCATTCAGCTGCAATTGGAGTCGCGAAGCCGCCTTCAACAGATTGAGCGCGTCGCATCGCAGTGGCTAGTACAATCTAATGCCCCTTTGAGTTTGGCTGCGCGGGAACCTCTGCCGCGCGGTGGCGATATCATCGGCATGCTGTCATGTGCAAAGTTTGATGCTGCTTCTATCGAGGAAGCCCTTCGCTATCTGGCAGCCAAGACCGCTGATCTTCCCGAAAGTATTTCTGAAAGGATGCGAGACCGTGGGTTCTCACGACGCCCGTCTTTTCGTTCGTTGCCATCAGATGAATAGAGCGAGGCATCGGGTTGGGAAAACTAACGCTCGGCGAGCGGCTGAAAAATCAGGGCTGGCAATGTGGTTCGGCTCTCCCCGTTCGCCTGTACCCACAAATCGCTCAATATCTGGGCCCCCCACATGATCCGCCACACGGAGTACCTGCGCCGGGAGATTGGCTCGTTGTAATTTCTCAGAGCTGCGATCTCGTGGCACCTACCTTGGAGCACGAGCCGTATGTAGAGGTGCTGTGGTGCCGTGCGATTGCGAAGCCCAGGACGCAATACTTCAACATCAGATCGACCCGCCAATTGGACTTTCGCCCCGATCGGCAGGCACACCCTAATCTTGTGCTAACCACGCATGCGGCGAAGGATCGCTTCATAGTGCCACGTTCCATGCTTGACGGCATAAGGCCACACAGCAACCGCCGACTAGCTGACACCGCCGTTCGTCGAATCCAAGCTTGGTTGGCACTACGCTTCAGTCGCCCGGCCTGGCCGGACAATTTTGTTAGTCGCATTGGCGCGATTCGAGACACGCTTACCCACATTCTGGAGACCGTCGCAGAGGACGATATTGCGGAAGTACGCATGGCGTTGTCTCCGCGAGACCAAGAGTTGCCGGATTCAGAGCATTATTCTGTCGCGGTATTCTTCGTTGCGGATGAACAGATATGGAAGTCGAGACCAACCCAGCGTGAAGCTATACACTCCGCTTTTGGGCGGTTTGCCACTGCGCTGAAATCATGCGCCGGAGTAAATGTCGATGATCAATTAAGCGGTGTAATCGACGGCGGCACATTTTCTTGGCAAATGACTCAGTCAACCGATATATGGAATTTCGCGAACCTCACGAATCGCGAGTAACGCGAAGCAGGTTGCACGCCGTGAACATCTTAAGAATCACCGTCGACTACTATATTGGAGCTTCTGCGCGCTCTGCACGCGCTGCATGGCAATGGATGCGCCGGCAAGGACTGGCCCTAAGCTTGCTTTCCGCGTTCGCGCTGCTGGTGCTTAGTATCGTGTTTGGGGTCCGAAGACCGACGCTGGCCGAGGTAATCATCGCGCTAATTGGTGTTCCTTTAGCGGTTCTGTGTGCCTGCATGTTCTGCTTCCTTTGCGCTGACCCCGGGCGCGAGCTGAAACGCTTGACCGAGAGACTTGCCGAATTTGTGGAGCCGCCGGACACGCCGGCGAGAGTTCCGAAATTATCAAGGTCGGAGAAAGACGAATTGCTGAATTCCTTAACCAAGATATCCAATGCAATGAACCGCCAGGGGCGTCGAGCCGTCAACGGTGCGTACGCATACCTCGATCAATTTGAGCAGACCCCAACCTACGCGAATGCCCTGAAATTGTTTGAGAGCGAGAGTGGTCTCCAGTACAGCGCATCAGTCTTTCAGGAAATCTATGCACCGACTGGAGGAATGACTAACTCCATATCATCGCCTGTTATTCGCCAGGCGATATTGGTGGCGATCCAGCAGAAGGACCAGAAGACGCTTGAAGAATTGGCTAATTCATTTGCGCGCATACGCGACAGTCTGCCAGCCCTTCGGGCAGCATCCGCGGCACAGGGCGACCCACAAGTTCTTTCGGCGGTCTTAAGTTTGCTCAAACACAGACTGGATTCGTTGCGGCAATACGCCGACAAGACTGGCGCGCTGATAGATAAGACGAATTCCCGAATCGAGAAAATTCGAGCATGTTTAGGATGACGTGCGCGTTATAGTCACAGCGTGGAACAATCAACCGTTAGATTGTGCAATCTTCAGGCTGCGGAATATGGAGCTTCTGGTCCACAAGAGTATGTTCAATTTGTACAGAGCTGTGCATGCTATCGTGATAGACCAGAATGAGGTGACGCGATTTCAGTTAACGAATCAGCTTGGGCATTCTGACGCCTGCTTTTCCTGAAGTAGCAGTCCGGGAATATCGGAGGAAGCTGACGGCGCTTGCAACATGGCGATCGATCAAGTGAAAGGCAGAGGCAGCACTAGTCCTTGACACCGCGTCGAGAATATTGGGCAGCCGCAAATAAATGCGGTCTTGGCCCCCAGTACTAATAATGTGTCGAAATGCACGGTAACCCCGGTGCTACCCCGGTCCGTGCCCGAAGTTTTCCTCGCGCTTAAGTCCTTGATAGTTTGGTGGCCAGGGGTGGAATTGAACCACCGACACGCGGATTTTCAGTCCGCTGCTCTACCAACTGAGCTACCTGGCCGCCGGATGGGAGGGCGCGTATTAGACCGGGCCGGAGCGCTGAGCGTCAAGGCGCGCTGCACGGCTGAGCCCCTTGCCAGTCTGCCGTTCAGGCTTCCGGTGGCTTGAAATCAGGCGGGCGCTCGGAACCGGCCCCGAAGAAGAACTTCTCCATCTCCCCCTCGAGAAACCTGCGGGCCTTGGGCTCGACCGGCGAGAGCCGGTTCTCGTTGATCAGCATAACCTGGTGCTTGACCCAGCGGGACCAGCCCTCGCGCGAGACCTGTTCGAAGATGCGCTGCCCCAGGGGCCCTGGGTAGGGCACGCGATCGAGGCCGGGTGCCTCGCTTTTGAGAACGACGCAGTGGACGGTACGGGTCATGTGATGCTCTGGATGAGTGCCGTGACGGGAGCCGGGAGCCCGAGCCGCTCGGGCTGGGCGGGGTTATACCAGAGCGTCGGCGGCTCATCCATCACGCCAGCCCAGGCTTCGCAGCGCGCCATGAGCGGGGTGATCTCGAGCTCGAAATGCGTGAAGGCGTGGCGCACGATCGCGAGAGAACGCGGCTCGATGACGGCTGACAGCAACCGGGTCGCAGCGTAAAGCTGCGCCGCCTCCACACTGGGAAACTGCGGCGGACACCACAGTCCGCCCCATACGCCACGTTCGGGGCGGCGTTCCAGCAACACACTGCCATCGCCTCGTTGCGCCAGCAGCATCACGAGCGCGCGGGTGCGGCGCGCCATGCGGGTCCGCGGCGCCGGAATCTCGTGCTGGCGCCGGGTGCGCCTGGCCGCGCAGTGCGACTCCAGCGGGCAGGCGACACACAGCGGTCGGCGGCGCACGCAGATCGTGGCACCCAGGTCCATGATGGCCTGCGTGTAGGCGGCTACGTCTTCCTGCGGCGTGCACTGTTCGGCCAGCTGCCAGAGTCGCTCCTCGGCGGCGCGCGGCGTGAGCGCGCCCGTCACGAGAAAACAGCGTGCCAGCACTCGCCGGACGTTGCCATCCAGGATGGCGCCACGCTCGCCGGCGCTGAGCGCACGGATGGCTGCGGCCGTAGAGCGGCCGATCCCCGGGAGCTCGGCGAGTTCTGCTGCCGTCCCCGGCAGTGTGCCGCCGTAGCGCGAAACCAGCAGCTGTGCGGCGCGATGCAGGTTGCGGGCGCGCGAGTAGTAGCCGAGGCCGGACCACAGATGCAGCACTTCGTCGAGCGGCGCCACGGCGAGCGTCTCGATGTCGGGAAAGCGTTGCATGAAGCGATCGTAATAGTTGACGACCGTGCCCACCTGCGTCTGCTGCAGCATGATTTCCGAGACCCACACCCGGTAGGGTGTCGGGTCGCGCTGCCACGGCAGATCGTGGCGGCCATGCCGCGCATGCCACGTAAGCAGCGCGGGTGCGACGAACGCCGTGTTATCCATGTGCGTGCTAGTCTAGGCGACGATGTCGCAATCACCAACGATCGTGGCGCGCGCCCCGCGCTGGGCGGCACCGCTCCTTGCACTGTTCGCCTGCCTGCTGGTGGCGTCCACCTGGCCCGTGTTCGGCCATATCTGGGACGAGCCCGAGCATATTGCCGTGGGCCTGGCGCTGATGGATCGCAACGAGTACCTGTACGACGACCAGCACCCGCCGCTGGCGCGGCTGGCGGCAGCCCTCGGCCCGCATCTGGCCGGCGCGCGCGCGCCCGCCGACACGGGCCAGGGCGCCGGCCCGAACGGAGAGGAGGCCGGGCGGCAAATCCTCTATCACTCTTCCGCCAGCTACGACCGGCTGCTGACCCTGGCGCGCCTCGGCATGCTGCCCTTCCTGGTGGTGCTGATCTTCGCCGTGTGGCAGTGGACGTGGCGTTATCACGGTGCGGCCGTGGCGTGGCTGGCGAGTGCTTTCCTGCTCAGCACGCCGGTCATACTTGGACACGCGGGCGTCGTCGCGCTCGATGTGCCGGTCACGGCGCTGTGCACCTTGAGCTTCTACGTGCTGTTGCGCTGGCTGGACTCGCCGAGCCTGGGGCGCGCCGCCCTGCTGGGCCTGGTGGTCGGCCTCGCGGTCAGCACCAAACTGTCGGCGGTGCCGTTCATCGGCCTAGCGGGCCTGGCGCTGCTCGCGGCGCATTTTCTATGCACTCCGCGCACGCTCCCACGGCCACCCTTGCGCCCGCGGGTCGGCGGTGCAGCGATCGCGGTGCTGATCGCGCTGCTGACGGTGATCGCCGTGTACGGTCCGCACCTCGTCTACCTGACGACACCGGATTTGGCTCCGAGTAAAGCGCTCAATGCGCTGGTTGGGGACAGCGGCTGGCTGCACGACGCCGGGTATCGCCTGGCGGCCAGGCTCCCGGTGCCGCTGGGCGTACAGGAAGTCCCGCTCAACATCCTCGGTGTCGAATGGCACAACAGCCACGGACACCACGCCTTCCTGCTCGGCCAGACGGACCTGATGGGCTGGTGGTATTTCTATCCGGTGGCGCTTGCGGTGAAGACGCCGCTGCCGCTGCTGCTGCTCGGCCTGACGGGCCTGACCCTGCTGGCCCTTCGCGGCTGGCATAAGCGCTCGGTGCCGCTGCTGGCCGCGCCGCTGTGTTTCACGGTGATCTTCGTTTTCTGCTGCAGCTACAGCCACATCAATATCGGAGTGCGGCACGTGCTCGTGCTCTACCCGCTGCTGGCGATCGGTGCGGCCGCGGCCACCGCGGCGCTGTGGGCCCGGTATCGCGCCGGGGCGGTGCGCGCCGCGCTGGCGGCACTGCTCCTGTGGCAGTTCTCCACGCTGGCCTTCGCCTATCCCGACTACCTCGCCTATTTCAATGCCTTCGGCGGCGATCATCCCGAACGCATCCTCGTGGATTCCGACCTGGACTGGGGCCAGGATCTGCGCCGGTTGAGTGTCGAGCTGGCCCGCCGCGAGGTCCGATCGGTCAGCCTCGCCTACATGGGCACGGCGGACCTGACACGCGAGCACCTGCCGGAGTTTCAGCTGCTCGCGCCGGGGCAGCGCGCCAGCGGCTGGATCGCCGCCGACATGCTGTCGATGAAGGAACAGCCCGACGGCTACGCCTGGCTCGCGAGCCACACGCCCGTCACGCGCGTCGGAAAATCGATCGACCTGTACTACATCGCGCCGCGCTAACCGCCTACATCTGAGTTTCCAGCGCCTCGACTTCATCGAGCAGCTTGTTCATGCGCGCCGCCAGTGCGCGATAGGGCCCCGCCGTCGCCATATCGACGCCCGCGCGCTTGTACAGCTCGTAGGGGTAGTCCGAACCGCCCGCGCGCAGCAGGGTCAGGAAGCGCTCGCGCGCAGGCCCACCCTCGCTGACTATCGCATCGGTGAACCAGGCCGCCCCGGCCATCGAGGTCGCATACTGATAGACGTAGAAGTCGTAATAGAAATGCGGCACGACGGCCCATTCGATGCAGTACTGCGGATCGATCTTCATGACCCCTTCGGCCTCGCCGTAGTACTTGCGCAGCAAGCCGCAATACATCTCGCTCATGCGCGCGCCCGAGAGCGGCCGGCCCTGCTCGAGTTCCTCGTGTATCGCCAGCTCGAACTCGGCGAACATGACCTGGCGGAAATAGGTGGTGCGGATCGATTCCAGACCCTGGCCCAGGTAGTAGAGCTTCTCCGACCGGTTGGCGGCATGCGCGACCATGTAGTCGTTCAGCAGCATCTCATTGCCGATCGAGGCCGACTCCGCGATGAACGTGGAATAGAAAGCCTTATCATAGGGCTGGGCGCGATCGGCCAGCAGCGTGTGCACCGCATGGCCCCACTCGTGCGCGAGTGTCGACAGCGCCTGGTAGTCATTGTTGTGATTGAGCAGCAGATACGGATGCACGTCATAGGCGCCGGGATTCATGTAGGCGCCCAGCTTCTTGCCCTCCGCCGGATAGACACTCATCCAGCTCGAAGCGAAGCCCTTGCGCATCAGGCCGAGATAGTCCTCGCCCAGCGGCTGCAGCGCCTCCAGCGTGATGCGCTCGGATTCCGCCACGTCGAATTGCGGCTGCTTCTCGAGCTTGAACATCGGCGGATAGTTGTCGTAGTAGTGGAGGTCGTCAGTGATGCCGAGCAGGTGCTTGCGCAATCGCAGGTAGCGATGCAGCGTCGGCAGCGCCGCGTTGGCCTCGGCCACCAGGGTGCGATACACCTTGTCCGGCATGTTGTCCGGGAACTGCGCCGCCTGCAGCGCGGTGCCGAACTTGCGCGCCTGGGCGGTGAAATGATCGCCCATGATCTGGGTGGCCAGCATCGAACCGGCCGTGCCTTCAAATTTATTCCAGGCGCCCCAGTATTCGTCGAACACCAGCTTGCGATCGGCGCGGACCTGGGACTGGCGATATTTCTCGTAGGTCGCCTGCGACAGCTTGGCCTGCTGCCCGTCGCTGAGCGTGACGGTGGGCAGGGGCAGCTCGGCGTTGGCCAGCTGGCTGTGGAGGGTGTCGGGTTGCGCCAGCAGGCTCCCGGTCGAAGCCAGGATCATTTCCGACTCGTCCCCCAGGGTATGAGGCGCGGATCGCAGGGTGTTGTCGAGGAAGTAGCTGAAGCGCCCCGCGAGCGCCTTGTTCGAGGCCTTGAAGGCTTTGACCTTGACGGCCCCGACGCGCACGATCTCGGGCGCCACCCAGGAGGTGCTCTCGTTCAGGCGCGTGTTCAGCGCCTGGGCCTGTTGGTAGCGCTCCAGATTCGCGGCCACGCGCAGATCGTGGTCTGAGGTCAGCGAGGCATAGGTGGTCAAGCGGTTCATCTCGCGATTCAGGTCGCTGATCGCCACCAGCGCCTTGGCCATGGCAGCGGCGCTCTTGCCCAGCGTGCCCTTGTAGGCCGCGAGCTTCTCGGCCGCCGTGCGGGTCTTGGCGTAAGAATCGTCCCAGGCCTTGGGCGTGGCATAAAGATCGGTCAGGTCCCAGTCCACCGCGGGCGCCGCCGCTGCGGCCGGCGCAGGGGCGTTGTCTGCCAGGGCGATCGGCAAGCCGAACATGGACCAGGCCGAGCCAATGAGAATGCCGGCGCCGAGACGCGATTGGACCCGCTTCATGAGCGTTCCCCCGTATGGTATTGGTGATGCAAGTCTACCGTGCAGGTGCCGGCACCACCAACTCCGTGCGACCCATCCGTGATTCTCTTAGACTGGCTGCATGCCCAGTGCCAGCACCCTGATTGCCATCGGCGGCGCCTTCGGCATTCTGGCCGCGCTCACGCGCCGGCCGCTGACTGCGGCCCTGCTCTGCCTGTACCTGGTGGTGTCGGTGCTGATCAGCTCCGCGGTGATGCAATCCTTCCTCGGCATGCCGCTGACGCTGGCGGATGTGCAGTTCTTCTTTCTGGACCCGCTCGATGACCTGAAGCTGTTCCTGAATTACCCGGCCCTGGGCGCGAGTTTCGTGACCATCATCGGGGGCGCCGTCACGTTGCTGCTCGCCGGGCTGAAGTTCGAGCGGATACGCTGGCCCGGTCCGGCGACACCCCTGACCCACACCCTGCGCTATGCCGCCACGGCGGTGCTGCTGCTGCTGCTGGGCAGGGCGTATGGGAGCGCCGCACAGCCGGCTCATGTGGGCACGGTGGACGATCGCGACGCCTGGAGTGCTTTCCTGGCGATGCGCCGCCTGGAACTCGCCGATCGCTGGGTGGAGCGGCTGAACGTCTTCTTCGACAATCGCGACATGCTGGCGACCCTTCCGCCGCCGCATCCGCAATCACGCTTCGTCGAGCCCGAGGCCCCGAGCCTTGCCGAGACGGGAGCGCCGCACGAGCTTCCCGACATCCTGATGGTGCTCGAGGAAAGCACCTTCGACCCACGCCTGATCGCCCGATGCCGTTTTGCCGCCTGCGACAGCCCGATGTTCCGGGCGCCGGCCGGCCCCTGGCGCACCGTGCAGAGCCCGCTGCTGGTACATACCACCGGCGGCGGCACCTGGCTGACGGAATTCGCGTTTCTGTCGGGTTTTGACTGGCGCATCTTTGGCCGGGGCGGTGCGTATGCGCCGGTTTCGCTCGCACCGCGGCTGGAGACCTCTCTGCCAAAATATCTGCGCTCGCTCGGCTACCACACCGTCGTGTTTTCGGGAGTGGGCGCGGATTTCCTGCGTGCACGCTCGGCCTACCGCTACTACGGCTTCGATGAGTTCTATGCCGCCCAGGACCTGAAGCTCTCCGATGACTGGCAGCAGGTGCGCGACAGCATCGTGTTCAGCAAGGCGCTGCTGGCCCTCGCCCAGCGACATGACGCGCAGCCGCTGTTCGTGTTCATTCTTACGATCCGCAATCACGGGCCGCACGGCGAAAGCCGAGATCCGCTCCCGCGGAGCGTGCGTCAGGTTGAAGGCAAGCTCGGGCGACCGCTGGCCGATTACCTGAGCCGGCTCGATGACTCCGCCCAGGACATGGCCCAGCTGCGCCGCATCTGGCTCGGCTCTACGCACCCGCGGGTCATCGGCTGGTTCGGGGATCATCAGCCCGAGTTCGCCTGGGATTACCTCAACACCATGGCGGATGTCGACTCCACGCGCTTCGCGACCAACGCGGGCGCCTCAGAGTTGCGCTTTCTCACCTATCATCAGCTCAGCGCCAACTTCGGCGAGCCGGGCGTCGGCACTTCGCTCGCCGCCCTGGACGTGCCATTCCTGGAGACCGAGCTCCTGGAATTTTCCGGCGTGCCCCTCGATGCCGGCATGCAGGCGGCCAGCGCGGTATCGGCGCAATGCCATCGATTGCTGCTCGACTGCACCGACCGACCGCTGATCAACGACTATATTTCCTACCGCATACACGACCTGCACGCCGTGCGTTGATCAGCCCTGGTCCGCGCTCGCGCTCGCCTGGCTCTCCAGGTATTCCCAGCGCTCCAGGCTGGCACTCAGCTGCGCCTCGATCTCCGCGGCGCGCCCCCGATCCAGACGCATCCGCTCGGCGCCTGCGCGAAAATACTGGGGCTCGCACATGCGCGCCGTCAGCGAGCGCTGCTCGGATTCCAGGGCGGTGATGGCCGCCGGAAGCGCCGCCAGTTCACGCGTCTCCCGGAAAGACAGTTTCCTGGGCAACGCCGCCGTGGCGCCTGCCGCGGGCGCCGGCGGTTTCCGCGCCAGCCCCTGTCCGGCCGCGACGGGCGGCGCCCGGGTGGGGCGCTGCGCCAGCCAGTCGCGATACCCGCCCGGATATTCCTGCCAGTGACCGTCCCCTTCGGCGACCAGCGTCTGCGTGACGACATTGTCGACGAAGGTGCGATCGTGACTGACCAGCAGCAGTGTGCCCGCGAAGGACTGCAGCGAGGCCTCCAGCAATTCCAGCGATTCGACATCCAGGTCGTTGGTGGGTTCGTCCAGCACCAGCAGGTTGGCGGGCTGCGCGAACAGGCGCGCCAGCAGCAGCCGGTTGCGCTCACCGCCTGAGAGTGCGCGCACCGGCGTGGCCGCGCGCCGGGCCGAGAACAGGAAGTCGCCGAGGTAACTGCTGATGTGGCGCTTCTCGCCGTTCACCTCGACATAGTCCGAGCCTTCGCTGACGGTATCGGCGACGGACTTGTCCAGATCGAGCTGCGTGCGCAGCTGGTCGAAGTAGGCGATCTGCAGATTGGTGCCGAGCCGCACTTCCCCCGCGTCGGGAGCGAGTAGTCCCAGGATCAGCCTGATGAGCGTGGACTTGCCGGCGCCATTGGGGCCCAGCAGCGCCAGCCGATCGCCCCGCATCAACCGCAAATCAAGATTCGCGACCAGCACCCGCTCGTCGTAGCGCTTCGATACCTTGCTGAGTTCCGCCACCAGCTTCCCGGAGCGCTCGCTCGCGTCAATCGCGAGCCGTATGTTGCCGATGCGCTCGCGCCGCACCGCGCGCTCGTCGCGCAGCGCCTCGAGGCGGCGCACCCTGCCCTCGTTGCGCGTGCGCCGCGCCTCGACTCCGCGGCGGATCCACACTTCCTCCTGCGCCCAGAACTTGTCGAACTTGCGGCGGCCCACCGCCTCGGCCGCGAGCTCGGCGGCCTTCTGACGCTCGTAGGCGGAGTAATTGCCCGGGTAGCTGCGCAGCCAGCCCCGATCCAGCTCGAGGATGCGTGTGGCGACCCGGTCCAGGAACCAGCGATCGTGAGTCACGAACACGAGCGCCGGAGACTTCAGCAACAGCTCCTCGAGCTGCTCGATCCCGGCGATGTCCAGGTGATTCGTGGGTTCATCGAGCAGCAGGAGGTCCGGCTCGAGCGATAGCGCGAGGGCCAGCGCCGCGCGCTTGCGCTCGCCACCGGAGGCCAGAGGCGGATCGATCGTGCCGTCGAGCCCAAAGCGCGAAGCGAACTCGACGAGCCGCGCTTCGCCGCGCCAGCGCTGCCGCTCGTCATCGACATCCTCAAGCCCGCCGCGCTGGCGCAGGCTCTCGAACAGGGTATCCGCCGGCGGCAGCTCGGGCTCCTGCTCCACCGTGACGATGCGCAGGCCGTCACGGCGCTGCACCTCGCCGTCATCGAGGACTGAGCGGCCGGCGAAGACATTGAGGAGCGTGGATTTGCCGGTGCCATTGCGGCCGATCAGCCCGACCCGATCGCCCTCCTCCAGGGCGCAGGACGCCTGGTCGAGCAGGGGAGTGAGACCGTAGGCGAGCTCCGCCGACAGCAGACTCAGCAACGTCATCGGGCGGACGCGCCGCCGTTCACCACACCCGGCAGGGCTTCGGGCTTACCATGGGCTGGCCCACCTTGCAGGCGAACGCCTGAGCGAACTCCGGCATGTTCACGACCAGGCCGTTCACGCGGTAGCGGCCCGGCGAGTGCGGATCCGTCTTGGCATGCAGCCGCATGTTTTCCGGGCGCTCATTGTTGCAGGCCCACTGCGCGTAGCCGACAAAGAAACGCTGCTCCGGCGTCAGGCCGTCGCGATCCTCGAGGTGGGCATTGGCGATCTGCGCCCGCCAGGCGATGTGCGCCAGGATCAGACCGCCCAGGTCCGCGATATCTTCGCCGAGCGTCAATTTGCTGTTGATGTGAATATCATCGACGACCAGGTACTGCGCATACTGATCGACGATGCACTGCGCGCGCTCCTTGAACCCTGCCGCGTCGGCCGGCGTCCACCAGTCCTTCAGGTTGCCGGCAGCGTTGAACTGCCGCCCCTCGTCGTCGAAGGCGTGCGTGAGTTCATGGCCGATGGTGCCGCCGGTATTGCCGTAGTTCGGGGCGTCGTCGAGCTTCGGGTCGTACAGCGGCGGCTGTAGCACGCCGGCCGGAAAGTTGATGTCGTTCATCTGCGCGTTGTAATACGCATTGACCGTCGGCGGCGTCATGCCCCACTCGGCACGGTCGAGCGGTTTGCCGATCTTCGCCAGCTGCCGGCGTCCTTCGAAGGCCGTGGCACGCTGCACGTTTCCGAAATGATCATCGCGCTTCACTTCGACCGCGCTGTAGTCGCGCCAGCGATCCGGATAGCCAATCTTGTTGACGATGGTGTCGAGCTTGCCGACGGCCTGGCGTTTGGTCTCCGCGCTCATCCACGACAGCTGCTCGATGTCCTCGCGCATGGCCTGCTCGATCTGTGTCGTCATCTTCAGCGTGCTGGTCTTCAGCGCCGGCGCGAAGGCGCGGTCGACGAATTCGCGGCCCAGGGCCTCGCCCAGCAGCCCATCGACCTGCGCCACGCAATGCTTCCAGCGCGGCTTCTGCTGGGGAACTCCGCGCAGGGTGTGATCAAAGAAGTCGAAGCGCTCATCGACGAAAGACTTCGACAGGAACGGCGCCGCTGCGTGCGCCGCGTGCCAGCGCAGGTAGGTCTTGAGATCCGCCATGCCCGTATTGGCAAGCAGTGCATCGAAGGCCTTGTAGAATTTCGGCTCCGCCACGTTCATCGCATGCACGTCCTCGAGCCCCAGCGGCTGGAAGTATCCCGTCCAGTCAAAGTGCGGCGTGAGGCCATGGAGCGCGGTCCGTTCGTACATGTGGTACAGCTTGTAGGGATCGCGCCGCTCGACCGGCTTCAGCGAGGCGCGGGCCAGCTGCGTCTCCAGGCGCAGGACCGTCGCCGCATTTTTCGCCGCCACCGCCGACGCATCGCCGAGCTGGCCGAAGACCTTCGCCACGTGCTCGCGATACTGGGTGCGGAGCTTGAGGGTGTGCGCATCCTTGTCGAGGTAGTAGTCGCGTTCGGGGAGTCCCAGGCCGCCGGCATCGGCATAGGCGATGGTCTGGGTGGCATCGCCGTAGTCCTGATTCGAGCCGAAGCCGAAAAAGAAACCCGGGTCGCCGCTATTCAACTGCAGCTGGGCGAGCAGGGCCGGCAGCGCCTTGCGGCTGCGCAGCGCCGCGATCTGATCGAGCGTCGCATCCAGCGGCTTCCTGCCCAGTTTCTCGGCCGCAGCCTCGTCCATGCAGGCCGCGAAGTAGTCGCCGATTTTCCGTTGGTTGTCCGATCGTCCCTCGCTCTGGCGCGCCAGGCCATCGAGTATGCCCCACAGGTAGCGCTGGTTGTCCTGGTAGAGCTTGCCGTACACACTCCAGCTCGCCTGGTCGGCGGGAATCGGGTTGTGCGCTACCCAGCCACCGCAGGAATACTGGTAGAAATCGCCGCAGGGATCGGCGCTCCTATCCATCGAGGGCACATCGAGGCTCGGTGTGTACGGAAATTCCGTGAGCGGCTGATCATCCGCGCCCGGCGCTGCGGGCTCCGCGGCCTGCGCCGCGGCGGCGCACAGCAGAGCGGCGATAAGGAAATTCCATCGATTTGCTTTCATGGTTATACCCCGGTGCCCATACTGGAGCGGGTGATGGGAATCGAACCCACGTTAGCAGCTTGGGAAGCTGCAGTTCTACCATTGAACTACACCCGCGCGGTCCGTCATTATACTGGCTAGGGCCAGATACATCCTGCACTCCACAGGGGAGGGTGCCCGCGCGCCGCATCGGTAATCGGGTAACAATCATTACGACCTCACGCAAGCCGCGCCGCACCCGCGCGCGCCGCACGGCGGGCGCGGCCATCACCCGCCCGCGGGCCGTGCGGACAGCGAGCGACCCACTCTTTAATCAATCCGTCGAAAAGGCCTTCGCCGTGCTGCACGCGTTCGGCACCGCAGAGTTGCGCGCACTCGGACTGGCCGAGATCGCTTCGGCCGCGCACGTGACGCCCAGTTCGGCGCAGCGCTCTTTGCACACGCTGGTGCGGCTCGGCTACCTGCGGCGCGACACACGGCTGCACGGCTGGGCGCTCACGCCGCGGACACTCGACATCGGTTACCCCTACCTGGCCGGGCACCCGGTGATCGAGCAGGCCACCCCGCACCTGATCGACCTGAACCAGGCCTGCGGCGAATCGGTCAGCCTGTCGGAGCCCGACGGCGTCGACATGGTGTTCATCGCGCGCTTTCCGAGCCGCAAGCCTTTCTTCATCCACATGCCCGTGGGTCGCCGGCTGCCGATGTTTTGCACAGCTGCCGGCCGCGCCTATCTATCGGCACTCCCCCAGGCTGAGGCCCGCGAGATCCTGGAGCGTTCGACCCTGCGCGCCTTCACGCCGACGACCTTGCACGACATACCGTCCATCCTCGCCACGATCGCCGAGGCGCGCGAATCCGGTTACGCCTGGGCCAATCAGGAGTACTACCGCGGTGACCTGACCATCGCGGCGCCGATCCTGGGCGAGCGCGGCCGGCCGGTGGCGGTCATCAATATCGCCGGTACGATCAGTCGCTCGACCCTCGAGGAGCTGCGCACACAGTTCGCGCCGCTCCTGCAGGCGGCGGCGCGTGCGGCCGCCGGCAGCGTCGCCGCTTCCCGCCGTCGCTGAGCCGTTCCCGCCCGTTTGACGCTCCCACAGCCGCGGCATAGACTCGGACGATCAACGATTATTGTCCATCGATAAACGATAATTTCTTTCCAGGGAGAGACCAGCATGAGCAATCCACATCTGTATACGCCGCGGCCGCGCCGGCGGCGCGCCGGCGCTGCACTCTTGGCCGCCGCTGCGGTTGTGGCCGGCGTGCTGCCGCTGCTCGCACAGGCCGACACGGCGCTGGAGGAGATCGTCGTGACGGCGCAGCGCCGCGTTGAACGCCTGCAGGATGTCCCGCTGGCCATCACCGCCCTTTCGGCGGATGACCTCGCCGCTCGTGGTGTGCGCCAGGCCGGGGACATCACGGCCGGCGTCCCCAACATGCTGCTGAATTCGCCCTACGGCCCGGAAGCACAGCCCACATTTACATTGCGCGGTGTGACCACGCAGGACTACAGCCAGAACCAGAGCAGCCCAATCGCGATGTACGTCGATGAAGTGTACAAGGCGGTCGGTGCCGTGCAAGCGCTGCAGACCTACGATCTGGATCGCGTCGAAGTCTTGCGCGGCCCGCAGGGCACGCTGTACGGCAAGAATGCGACCGGCGGAGCGGTGAGCTTCTACTCCAAAAGTCCGAGCCTCTCGGAAACCGACGGCTATGCCACGGCCGGATTCGGCAACTATGGCGCCTACTCCGTCAATGCCGCCGTCGGCGGCCCGCTCCTCGACAACCAGCTCGGCGTGCGTGCCGCAGTGCTGTACGAAAAGCGCGACGGCTGGGTCCACAGCATCGTACCGGGTGTCGAGCCGCTCAATGGCGTCGACGCCCTCGCCGGCCGCCTGTCCTTCCTCTACAAGGGCAGCGACAATCTGACCGCCTCGCTCAAGCTCTCGATGAGCCGCTCCGGCGGCACTCCTTACGGCGCGCACGCGCTCAACGTTGATCCGGCCTACTTCAGCGGCACCATCGACTGGTTCGACAACGGCGCCAAGTACGCTGTTCACAAGGACATCCGCAATGACAGCGTGGCGCTCAAGATCGAGTGGCTGGCGGGCGAGCATACGACGCTGACGTCGGTGACTGGATTCGATTACGGACGCTGGTACACCAAGAGCGACGACGGTGGTCTGCCGATCACAGGACCGTTGGCGGTGACAAACACGGGCCGACTCGATGATCCGAATACCTATTACTCGAGCACCAACGATTTTTCCCAAGAGCTGCGCCTCGCCTCGCGGGACACCGGCGCCTTTGGCTGGCTCGCCGGGCTGTACTACGGGCGCGAGAGCACGCACGCCACAGTGGAGTACCACTTCTTCGATTCCTTTCCCCTGGGCTATTTCGCTCTCCCCCCTCCCGACAACAGGGCGCTCTACGGATTCGACGAGTTCAACAGTTTTGACCAGCTCAAGGACAGCAAGGCGGTATTTCTCAACACGACCTACGCGCTGACGCCGGCGTGGACGCTGCACGCCGGAGCGCGCTACACCAAGGATCAGATCTCCATCAACAACTTCTACGCTCTGGAAGGCGGGCCGCTCGCGCCGGGGCCCACCGGCTTCACGCCCGATGGCGGATCAATGACCTATTGGACGCAGACGATCGGCGCCGATATTCAGCCTCCGCCCGTTGCGATTTACCAAACGGGCACTGCCCCACAACGCCCGTTGCTGAATTTGAGCCAGGACAACAACAACGTCAGCTTCCGGGCCGGCCTCGACTGGAAGCCGAACGAGGAGATCCTCACCTACCTGAACATCAGCCAGGGTTACCGCGGTGCCGCCTTCAATGGACAGGCCTTCAATTTTAACGACGAGGCGAACTTCGCTGAGCCAGAGAAACTCACTTCAATCGAGATCGGCTTGAAGGCGGACCTGTGGAACCGCCGTGGCACGTTCAACGCGGCGGTCTTCCACTACGACTATAAGAATCAGCAGTTCCTCGACTCCTTCACGCTGGCGAGCGGCACGGGCAGCGGCTTTCACACCGTCAACGCACCGAAGGCCCGCGTGGACGGTGCCGAATTCGAGCTCCACGCCAAGGCGACCGACGACCTGGAAATCCGCGCCGCCCTCGGCTTGATGAGCAGCAAGTACGTGGAACTCTCGCTCCATGCGACGACTCGCCCGCTCCCAACCGGCCTGCCGGCCTGCTGCGTGGGCAACCAGCTGATTCAGGCACCGGACTACAACGCGAGCCTCGGGATCGACTGGCGCTTTGCCCGGGTCGCAGGCGGTGACCTGCGGCTCATGGTCGACGGCAACTACTACGCCAAGCAGTACTTCGACGCCTACAATACGGAGCGGATCGCGCAAGGGGCGTACGGCATTGCCAATGCCCGCGTCTCGTTCAGGAGTTCATCCAAGCAGGGTTTCGACGCCGGTGCCTGGGTCAAGAACCTCACGAACCAGAAGTACATCGCCTACGGGCTGAACCAGAGCGATCCGGACACCGGCGCGATCGGTTTCGATTACGCGCTCGTCGGTGAACCCCGCACCTTTGGTGCAGACGTGACCTACCGGTTCTGAAAAGATCGGCCGCGCGTGTCTCCGCGCGCACAGGGTGACCGATATCTTGCCGACGCCACTGGAACGCGACGCACCGCGCTGCCTGTACACGACCACGGCGCGGCCGGCCGTGCCCACGCCGCCGCTGCACACGGATGTGCGCACGGAAGTCGCGATTGTCGGTGCCGGCTACACGGGCCTGTCCGCAGCGCTGCACCTCGCCGAGCGTGGCGTTGCCGTGACGCTGCTCGAGGCGCACGAACCAGGCTGGGGTGCCGCCGGCCGCAACGGCGGGCAGGTCAATGCCGGGCTCAAGCACGAACCCGACGACATCGAGCGCCAGCTGGGCGGCACCTACGGACCGCGGCTGGTGCAGCTCGCGGGCGAGGCGCCGGCGCGGCTGTTCGCACTCATCGACAGGTTCGGGATCGACTGCGAGGCGCGCCGCGAGGGTACGCTCCGCGCTGCTTACCAACCACGCCATGTCGCGGCACTGCACAGCTCCGTCAGCCAATGGCGACGGCGCGACACCGAGCTCGAGACCTGGGACGCGGAGCGGATTGCCGCCAGGACCGGCACGCGGCGCTATCTCGCTGCGTCGTTCGATCCGCGCGGCGGCTCTGTCAATCCGCTCGGGCTGGCGCGCGGCCTGGCCGCTGCGGCCCTCTCGGCCGGCGCCACCATCCATGGCGAGACCCGCGCGCAGCGCCTGGAGCGCGCCGGCGGCGGCTGGCGCATTGCGACGGCGGGCGGCGCGGTGCACGCCGGGAAGGTCCTGCTCACCACCGACGGTTACAGCGATGAGCTGTGGCCAGGACTGCGCACCAGCATCGTACCGGTCTACAGCTCCATCATCGCGAGCCAGCCGCTGCCGGCGACGCTGCGTGCATCGGTTCTTCCGGGCGGCGGAGTGGTCTACGAGAACGGCAACGTGACGACCTACTACCGGCTCGACCGCGACGGACGACTGCTGATGGGCGGCCGGGGAGCACAGCGCCGGCTGACGGAACGTTCGCACTACGAGCACCTGCGACGCTATGCGTTACGGCTCTGGCCGGCGCTGGTCGGCATCCAATGGACGCACTGGTGGAATGGCCAGTTTGCGATGACACCGGACTACTATCCGCGCGTGCACGCGCCCGCGGAGAATCTCCTGATCGGCCTCGGCTACAGCGGGCGGGGCGTAGCGCTCGGGGTGGCCCTGGGTGCAGAACTGGCCGCGGCGGCCGCGGGCGCGAACCTCGACACACTGGCCGTTCCGGCTACCCCGGTACCGCAGATACCGCTGCACGCCCTGTGGCGGGCCGGTGTCACGGCGCGCGTCGCCTACGGGAGGCTCCTGGACACGCTCGGGCTCTGACGAATCTACGGGGCTACGGCACTGAACAGGGTGACCGCCAGCAGCATGATCAGGCCGCAGACCACATAGGCAAACCCCAGCACGAGGAACTTGAGGAACGTCAGCCATCCCGCCTGGACATAGACGGCCGTCATCGACCGGTAGAGGTAGCGGGTGAGGTAGAGGAACAGCAACAGGCTGAACAGGGTGTTCCAGCCGGTCGAACTCACCCAGTGGGTTGCGACCATGAAAATCGACAGCAGCAGAAACACGAATGCGTGATTGTGAATCAGCAGCAGCAGGTGCTCGAGGTAGTAGCGCCGCGGGCGCCAGTACAGCAGCTTCATCAGACCGGCGAGCAGCGGCAGGAACAGGAACATGGCGCGGCCCAGGTTGTGGACCACAGTCTGTTCGAAGGCCCGGCCGCCATCGGCCATGATGCGCTTGCAGGTGAGAATAAAGCGGGGTTCGAGCCAGCGCGCGCCGGGCAGATCGGTGTGCAGGTTGGCGCAGGATCGCTGCGCCTCCGCGCCTGCCTGCGTGATCTCCCGGTGATGGCCCAGCAGCGCACTGAGCAGAAAGAACACGACGCTGAGGATCAGGTACAGCCGGAACGGCTGCAGGTAGCGGGCGCGGCGGCCGGCGAAATATTCGCGGGTCAGGAATCCTGGGCGGGTCAGCAGCGGCAGCAGCGTGCGCCACACACGCGCATCGGCGTGCGTCATGACTTCAGTGGCGTCCCTGAGAAAGTGCCCGACCGAATGCAGCTGGATGTCGAGGCGCTGACCGCAGTGGCTGCAGAAATTTCCGGCAGTGATCGTGCCGCAATTGGCGCAGGGGGTTCCCGCCCGATCTGATACGTCCGGGGGCGCGGGAGGCGCGACCTCCTGCATGAGAGCGTCAGCGTCTCAGCAATCGCAGCTGGCGCAGCGGGGAGTCAGGCAGGCGCCCATCCGCGGCCGAAATCTGCCGTGCGCGCAGCACCTTGCCGAGACCGCTCGCCGCCGGACAGGAGGCAGCGCCCGAGTTGCGGTAATTCAGGGCCGTGGCCAGGCGCGCCTCGGCCGGATCGCCCAGCGCGTGCGTGAAATCATCGGCGATGGAGCATCCGGGCAGGCCGACGCCGGCTGGAGCCGGCGCGTTCATCGGCGAGAAGCCGTCGGTATAGTCACCGAAATTCGCGGCATTGACGCCGCGAAACTCGATCGAGAAATAGGTGGTGCCGCAGTTATCCTGTGGATAGAAACCGTAGGGCTTGCCGCAGGTGGTGGAACCGACCTGGATCACCTGCACGTTGACCCCGCGCAGACTGTTGATGATCGCTTCGCTGGCGGAACAGGTGTCCGGGCCGGTCAGCACGAAGACGCGCGGCAGATTCAGCGTGGGCAGCGCGGTGCCGGCAGGAGTCGTCATGGAAAAGCCCTGCGTGGTCGAATGGAAAGAAACGGGCGTAATCGCGTTTCCCGTTACCGGATTTGTCGTCGGGTACTTGCTGTTGAACTGAGTGAGCTCAAAGGTCTGGCCCGTGGTCGGACCCGGGCCGGCGATCATGTACGCCACCTCGCTGGCGATGTCCAGAAAGCCGCCGCCGTTGTAGCGGATGTCGAGCACCAGATCGTTCACCGCCGCGTTCTGCAGGGTCGTGAACGCCGTCAACAGGGCATCCTCCGAGGTCGCCAGATGATCGTTGAAGAGCATGTAGCCGACACTGCCGCCACTCACGGGAATCGTGCCCACGTTCTGCACCGAATGCGTTGTGATGCTGGCCGAGGTCATCATCACGGTGCGCTGCGCACCGCCTGGATCCTGGATCTGGAAGGTGTGGGTCTCATTCAGGCCGACAGGGAAAAGGCCGGCATTCAGGGTGTCCACGCCCGCCTGGGTGTTGTTGTTCACCGCATCGACCCCATCCACCGCCAGTACCTCCGCGCCGCGCGCCAGGTTGCCCTGAGTCACGGCCGGCGAGCCGGGCTCGGTATAGGCCACGAGGATCTGGCGCGGCGGAGTCGCGGCGAGGAGCACCCATTGCGCGCCATAGCCGGCCTGGACACCGCTTATGGACAGCGACTCCCACTGAGCCGTGTCGTAGGTAAAGTGAAATTTGTCCTTGGGGGCGCCGGAGGCGGTCATCGCATTCGTCTTCAGCACCTGGAAGTAGGCGTCCGTGGTCAAGTACAGCGCGGGATTCTGGTCCGCGACCTCGCTGTACCAGAGGTACAGTTCGTTGGTCCACGATCGCAGCCAGTTGTTCTCGTCGAGCAGGGTCCCTGAGCGATCCGGGTAGGCCATGTTGGTGCCTGGATCAATGCCGGTACGCGGCATAGGGCACCTGGCCTCAAAGGAGGCGGAGGGCTGGAAGACTCCCATCGTCCACCCCACCGGGGTCATGGAACTGCCCCCGCCGCCGCCGCATGCGGTCAGCAACAGGGCACCGAACACCCAAGCCATGATGTTTCGCATAGCCGGAGGATTGCAGTCTTTTCGTCCCCATACAACTTACATTCGTCTTCCGGGGGGCCTGGTGGTCCAGCGGGCGCCCTTTGTCAGACCGCCAGCCTGAACCGCATACTGTCGCCGGCTGGCGACGGTATCTGAGGTCGTGCTTGGCCATTCCCGGCGACAAGCCCCCCAGGTTGCTGCCCGTGGACCATCGGCGTATATCTCGCAGCGGTAGTGGCCGCCCGAATCCACCGACCTGGAAATCAATGAGCATGTACAAGCCGGCAGATCGCGGCCTCCTGATCGGCCTGCTGTGGCTCCTCGCCTCCTGCGGCGGCGACAAGAATACGCCCCCTTCGGACTCCACCCTGGGCGGGATATGGACCGGCACGCTGACCGTCAACGGCACCGCCTACACCGCTTATGCGATGAGCACCGAGACGGGTGAGCTGGCGCTGCTCGAGAACGACACAGCCAGCGGGTTCGGGGCCCAGTACTGGGGCACGATCAGCGCTTCCACCGACCAGCTTTCCGGCAGCGTCAGCGGCGCGGTGCTCGATCAGGCGTTCCCTTACAGCGATGGATCGTTTCGCGGCACCGGCACCGTCAGCGGCACGATTCACCAGCGCAGCTCGGTCACCGCCACGATTGCGTTCACGACCTCGCTGGCCACCGCAATTTCCGGCCAGCTGTCGCTGGCCTACGATTCGAGCTACGAGCAGGCCTCCTCGCTGGCGACCATCTCGGGCAACTACACCAATCGCAAGACGCCCGGCACGGACGTGCTGTCCATCAGCTCCGCAGGAGAGCTGACCTACACCGATCCGTTCACGACCCAATGCATGGCGACCGGCACGGTCAGCATCGTCAACGCCAGCTACTCCGTGTATGCGGGCGAGATGACCTTCGGCAACTGCAATAACGCCTATGCGTTCCTGAATGGCGTGTCCATACAGGGCCTGGGTACCGTCAATCCGGCGGCCACCCCTAAACCCACCTTGCTGTTCCTGATGCACGGCATGGTGGGCGGTGTCGATTCTCCCTTTGCACTCGCCTTCCAGGGCGCCTGAGAAGCGGCGATGGCCTGGGTTGACATCGTCGGCATCGCGGCGGTCCTGCAGCTGATCGCGTTCAGCGTACTGGTGGGCCGGGCGCGGCGCGACTATGCCCTGCCGGCGCCGGCCACCAGCGGACACCCGCTATTCGAGCGCTACTATCGCGTTCAGATGAATACCGTCGAGACGCTGATCGCCTTCCTGCCCGGCCTGTGGCTGGCCGCGAAATACTGGCCGCCCCACTATGTGGCGGCGGTCGGCGCCGTCTACCTCCTTGGCCGTGTGCTCTATCTGCGCGGCTACGTACGCGATCCGAAGGACCGCCATGTGGGCTATGTGCTGAGTTCGGCGCCCACGGCGGTGTTGCTGCTCGCGGCCCTGATCGGAGCGATCCGGTCCCTGATCCTTCCCTGAGGCCGCCCGCATGGACCTGCCGCGTCCGGGTACAGACACGCGGCAGCGTACCGTGCGCTCCTTCGTCACCCGTGCCGGACGGCTGACCGGGGCGCAGAAAAAGGCTATTGCAGAGCACTGGTTGCACTTCGGCGTGGACTTCAGCGCCGCCAGGCTCGAGCTGGCGGCCCTGTTCGGCAACGGTGCGCCCTGCACGCTGGAAATCGGCTTCGGCAACGGCGAGCACCTCGCCGGCCGCGCGCAGACTGAACCGGAGCGCAATTTCATCGGCGTCGAAGTCCACCGTCCCGGTATCGGCCGGCTGCTGCGGGTCGTGGCCGAGGCCGGCCTGGACAATGTGCGCGTCATTGCCCATGACGCGGTCGAAGTCCTGCGCGAGCAGATTGCTCCGGGGGCGCTGGACGAAGTGGAGATCCTGTTCCCGGACCCCTGGCCGAAGAAACGCCACCACAAGCGGCGCCTGATACAGGCCGAGTTCGTCGAACTGGTCGCGACGGCGCTGACGGCAGGTGGGCGGTTCAAGCTGGCCACCGACTGGGAACCTTATGCAGAGCAGATGCGTGCCGTGCTCGATGCCTGTGGGTTCCTTGAAGGCGTTGATCCCGCCGGCGTGAACCGCCGCACGCCGACCCGCTTCGAGCGTCGTGGCACGGGCCTGGGTCATAGGGTCCACGATTTCGCCTACCAGCGCTCGCTGACGCAGCGCATCAGTCGCGAAGGGCCTTGAACCTCATCGGCGCCGGGCGCAACATCTGCCCTGAGGTACCCGTATGACCTTGCAGCGACCCAGCATAGGCGAATGGTACCGCCTCAACGGCGGCGAGCTGCTGGAAGTGGTCGCCTTCGACGAGAGCGAGGGCACGATCGAAGTCCAGTATTTCGACGGCACCGTCGAAGAGTTCGATCTGGATGACTGGCGCTCGCAACGCGCCACCGGCACGATCGAGGAAGCCGAAGCACCCGAAGACTGGAGCGGCTCGGTGGACGTCGAGCCCGAAGACGGGCGCGCCGAAGTGGATGCGATCGCCGAAGATCGCCAGCTGCGCGCCGATCGGCTCGACGATCTGGACCTGTTCGAATAACGGGTCAGCTCGCAGCCGGCTCCGCATAGCGGGCGCGCAGTGCCTCGCCGTCCACACTGTCATCGAGCAGCACGTAACCGGCCACGACACGCACCGGTACGCTCTCCAGCGACCGGCCCGCACAGGGCCCGGCCACGCAATAGCCGGTGGCTTTCTCGTAGATCGCGCCGTGGGCGGTGCACAGGATCATGCTGCCGTCGTGAGTCAGGAAGCGATCAGGCAGGAGATTCAGCGGCAAGGCCTGGTGCGCGCAACGATTCACATAGGCACGCACCTGATCGCCCACCGCAATGACGAAGCAGCGCAGCGGCCAGGGGCCGCTGCCGAGGCGAAACTCGCGGCAACCCGCTGTGCCGAGCTCATCGCGCCGGCACAGCACGCGCTCCACGTCGATCTGCGCCGCTTCGCTCATGCCCCGCGCGGCGGGCTGGCGCCCTTGAGCTGCCCACGCCGGACCAGATACACGAGCAGCAGCAGCGCCGGGATGCTCAAGGCTGCGGTATAGGTGAAAAAATGCGGATAGCCCACGCCTTCGACGATCTTGCCTGAAAATCCCTCGAGGTACTTTCCGGGGAGTGCATACAACGAGGAAAATAGCGCGTATTGCGTTGCCGTGTAGCGCGCGGTTGTGAGGCTGGACAGAAACGCGATCAGGGCCGTGCCGTGCATCGCCTGCGCCAGGTTGTCGAAGGCATTCACCAGCCCGAGCCCGAGGAGCGTGGGCGCGTCGACGCGCGCCAGCGCTGAGAAGGCGAGATTGGACAGCATGATCATCACGCTCCCGGCGATTAGCGAGCGCAACAAACCGAAGCGTGCCACCACGATGCCGGCCAGTACCACTCCAAGCAGTGACATCGCTAATCCGTAGAGCTTCACTACCGTGGCAATCTGCGTGAGCGTGAAGCCGCGGTCGATATAGAACGGGTTGTACATCGAGCCGGCGGCAAATTCGGTGAGGCGATAGCTGCCCATGAACATCAGGGTGACGACCGCCAGAGCCGTGCCATAGCGGGTGAAAAAATCGGTCATGGGGCAGACCACCGCTCCGAAGAACCAGATGCCCGCCTCCCGCAACGCCGGCGGCCAGTGGGCACGCCGCGCGAGCCAATCGACGACCCGCTGCTCGGCCACCGGCGCGGCCGTGTGCCCGCTCGCCGCCGGCTCGCGCGCCAGCAGTGTGGTGATCACGCCCACGGAAACCAAAGCTGTCATGGTTGCGTAACTGGCGTGCCAACCATAGCGATCGGCGATTACGAAAGCGCCGGCGCTGGCGGTGATCAGCGCGCACCGATAACCGATCTGGTACGCGGCGGCCATCGCGCCCTGCTGTTCAACGGCCGCCGACTCGATGCGCCAGGCGTCAATGGCGATATCCTGGGTCGCCGCGCAGAAGGCCAGAAACACGGCCCACAGCGCCATGCGCATGACGCCCGCTGCCGGGTCACTCAGGGAAAGATTGAACAGGCCGGCCGCAATGCCACACTGTGCCAGCAGCATCCAGGCGCGCCGGCGCCCGAGGAGCCCAGACAGCAAGGGTAGTGGCAGGCGGTCCACGACGGGCGACCATATGAATTTCAGCGTATAGGCCAGGCCTGCCCAGGCCATCATGCCGATCGTCGCGCGATCAATGTGCGATTGGCGCAGCCACGCCGACAGCGTCTGGAACACCAGATAGAAGGGCAGTCCCGCGGAAAAACCCAGCAGTACCATCGTTAGCATTCGCGGCCGGAAGTAGACCAGCAGCGCGTCGTGCCAGGCGCGCGGCGGCGAATCGGCCCGTTCCGCGCTCACAGCTCGTAATCCATGATCAGCGGGGCGTGGTCTGAAAAGCGCTGGGCCTTGAAAATCTGTGCGGCGCGCGCGGCACCGGCAAGCCTCGGACTGGCAATCTGGTAATCGATGCGCCAGCCGACATTCTTCGCCCAGGCCTGGCCGCGATTGGACCACCAGGTGTACTGCTCGGGCTGCGGATTCACGCTGCGAAAGGCGTCGATGAAGCCCACCTCATCGAACAGCTCATCGAGCCAGGCGCGCTCGTGCGGCAGGAAGCCGGAGTTTTTCCGGTTGGCGCGCCAGTTCTTCAGGTCGATTTCCCGGTGCGCGATGTTCCAGTCGCCGCACAGCAGATACGGCCGCCGCCGGCGCTTAAGCGAGCGCAGATGCGGCAGGAAGGCCTCGAGAAAACGGTCCTTGGAGGCCTGGCGCTCCGGACCGGAGGAGCCCGACGGCAGATAAAGAGAGACGATCGACAGGTCAGGGAATTGCGCCTCGAGGTAGCGTCCCTCGCCATCGAACTCCGCCACTCCGAAGCCGCGCACCACACGCTCGGGCGCGGCGCGCGAATACAGCGCGACGCCGGCGTAGCCGGGCCGGTCGGCCGGATAGTAGGCGGCGTGGTAACCGGGCAGCGCAATGTCGTGCCCCGCGAACTGCTCCTCGCGCGCGCGCACTTCCTGCAGGCAGATCACGTCGGCCTGCTGCTGCGCGAGCCAGGGAAACAGGCCCTTGGCGGCGGCTGAACGGATGCCGTTGACGTTGAGCGTGATCACCCGCATAGGGACATGATAGCCTGCCGCGCATGCGCGAATACCAGCAGGATTTCCTGGCCCTCGCCCTCGAGTACCAGGCGCTGCGCTTTGGTGAATTCACGCTTAAATCCGGTCGCACCAGCCCCTATTTCTTCAACGCCGGGCGCTTCAACGACGGCGCGGCGCTTGCGCGCCTCGGGCGCTGCTATGCCGCGGCACTCGCCCACTCCGGGCTCGGCTTCGACATGCTGTTCGGCCCTGCCTACAAGGGCATCCCGCTGGTCAGCGCCTGCGCCATCGCCTGCGCGGAACAGCAGGGCCGCAACCTGCCCTGGGCCTTCAACCGCAAGGAAGCCAAGACCCACGGCGAGAGCGGGCTGATCGTCGGGAGCGAGCTGGCAGGCCGCGTCGTCATCGTCGATGACGTGATCACGGCGGGCACGGCGGTGCGCGAGTCGATCGAACTGATCAGGGCATCCGGCGCAAAACCGGTCGCGGTTGCGCTGGCCCTCGATCGCCAGGAGCGCGGCCAGGGGGCCCTGTCCGCCGTCCAGGAGGTCAAGGGTAAGTTCGGTCTGGATTGCGTGAGCATTCTCACACTCGACGGCCTGATCGAGGCGCTCGAGAGCCGGTCCATGCGGGGTTTCGAGCCGGCCCAGCTGGACGGACTGCGCAACTATCGCCAGAAATACGGTGTCATAGCCTGAAGTCCTTGCCCTCGCAGCCGCATCGTGGACAATTGCAGCCTTGATATCCGGATGGTGCAGTGACTGACATAATCAGGTTGTGGATGACCCTGGCGCTCGCCGCGGCGGCGCTGGCGGTGCTGCCGGCCCGCGCGGCCGACTCAACGGGGCACCAGAACTTCAGCTGGGTGGACAAGAACGGCGAACGCCACTACGGCGATGCCGTGCCGCCCGAGTACGCGCAATCGGAACGCCGGGTGTTGAACAACCAGGGCGTCGAGGTGCAGCACGTGGGCGCCGAGAAGAACGCCGAGCAGCTCGCCGAGCAGCGCAAGCACGACCGGGAGATCGAAGCGCGGGCGCAGCACGACAGTTTCCTGAAAACCACCTACACCTCGACCAAGGACATCGAGCGCCTGCGCGATGAGCGCGTCGACCAGCTGAACGGACAGATTACGGCGGCCAACGCCTACATCGATTCGCTCGATGCGCGGCTCAAGACGCTCCAGGACCGCGCCATGCACTTCAAGCCCTACAACAAACGACCCGACGCGCACCGCATGCCCGATGATCTGGCCGAGCAGCTGGTGCGCACCGCCAACGAGGTGCGCTCGCAGCGCAAGTCGCTGGAACGGCGGCACCAGGAGGCGCAAGCGGTGCGCGCCCAGTTCGACGCCGACATTTCCCGCTATCGCGAATTGACTGCGAACCCCGGCGCCCGCTGAACAGGGCCTAGTCGCGGCCGGTGTGGCCGAAGCCGCCGCTCCCGCGCGCGCTCGCGGCGAAATTTTCCACGATCTGCAGCTCCATCCGCGCCACGGGCACGACAATGAGCTGCGCGATGCGCTCGCCCGGCTGCACGGTGTAGCTCGCCGCGCCACGGTTCCAGCACGAGACCATCAGCGGGCCCTGGTAGTCCGAATCGATGAGGCCGACGAGATTGCCGAGCACGATGCCGTGTTTGTGGCCCAGGCCCGAACGCGGCAGGATCAGGGCCGCCAGCGAGGGATCGGCCACGTAGATCGACAGCCCGGTGGGAATCAGCTCGCTGCGTCCCGGCTCGAGCAGGAGCGGTGCGGCGATGCAGGCGCGCAGGTCCAGGCCGGCGGAGCCCTCGGTCGCGTATTCGGGCAGCGGGAATTCATTGCCGATGCGCGCGTCGAGAATCCGCACCTGCAGGGCGCGGCGGCTGGACTTGCTCATGGTCAGCCTTTGGCCGCGCCCGCGCTGCCTGTGCCGCCCACCGCGCTTAAGGCGGCGTTCGCGCGCAGCCGCTCGGCGATCAGCGCCACCAGCGCCGTCGCCAGCTCCTGCTTCGAGGCGCGCGGCAGCTCGGCGCGGCCGCCGCCGCGCCACAGGACCAGCAGCGCATTGTCTTCGCAGTCAAAGGCCTTGGTGGCGCCCACCTCGTTCGCGGCGATCATATCGAGGTTCTTGCGCAGCAGCTTCTCGCGCGCGTGCTGTTCGACCGCATCGGTCTCGGCCGCGAAGCCGACGACAAAGGGCCGGTCGGCGCGCGCAGCAACCGTGGCGAGGATGTCGGTGGTGCGCGTCATCTCCAGTGTCATCTGTTCGGTCTTCTTCTTGATCTTCGAGGCCGCGACGGCGACGGGCCGGTAGTCCGCGACCGCCGCAGTGGCAACGAACACGTCGCAGCCCTCCACTTCCTGCAGCACGGCCGCCTGCATCTGCACGGCGCTCTCGACCCCGATGCGGCGCACGCCCGGCGGCGGCGCCAGCGCCACCGGGCCGCTGACCAGCACCACCTCGGCGCCGGCGGCGCGCATGGCCTGCGCCACGGCGTAACCCATTTTCCCGGAGCTGCGATTGCTCACGAAGCGCACCGGATCGATGGCCTCGCGCGTCGGGCCGGCGGTGATCAGCACGCGCCGCCCGCGCAAGGGGCCATCTCCGGGGATCAGCGGCTCGATCAGATCGGCCAGTTCGGTGGGCTCGAGCATGCGGCCCGGGCCAAACTCGCCGCAGGCCTGATCGCCTACGGCGGGGCCCAGCACCCGCACGCCGCGTTCCTTCAGCGTGGCGACGTTGGCCTGCGTGGCCAGGTTCGCCCACATCTGCTGGTTCATCGCGGGCGCCAGGACAATCGGCGCGGTCGTGGCGAGGCACAGCGTGGCGAGCAGATCGTCCGCGCGCCCACCCGCCAGGCGTGCCAGAAAATCCGCGGAAGCCGGCGCGACGAGCACCAGCTCCGCCCAGCGTGCCAGCTCGATGTGTCCCATCGCCGCCTCGGCCGACGTGTCCCACAGGCTCTCGCGCACCGGACGGCCCGAGAGGGCCTGAAAGGTCAACGCCGTGATGAACTCGCGCGCCGCAGCGGTCATGACCACCTGCACCTGTGCGCCGCGCTCGGTCAGACGGCGCAGCAGTTCGGCGCTCTTGTAGGCGGCGATGCCGCCCGTCACGCCCAGGATGACGCGCTTGTCACGCATGGCGGCATTATCGGCCAGAGCTGCCGTTTCGTGCCATGCCCGGCCGATATGACCATCGCACGCCTTAGGCATGTCCCCTGAAAATGACGGGTATCAGGCGCCCCAAAAGGTGATCCAGTTCTCATGAATCTGCGGCAATGGCCCGCCCAGGAGCGGCCACGCGAGAAGCTCCTGGCCTTTGGCGTGCAGATCCTGTCGGACGCCGAGCTGCTGGCCCTGCTGCTGGGCAGCTCCGGCCTGCGCGGTGGCAACATCGTCGATCTCGCCCGTGGCCTGCTCAGCGCACACCGTTCGCTGCGCGAGCTGCTGGTCGCCGACCGGGCCGCCCTGCTGGCCCAGCCGGGCCTCGGCACGGCGGGCTATTGCCGCCTGCAGGCGGCGCTGGAACTGGCGCGGCGGCACTACGCCGAGGCCCTGCGCAACGGACCTTTGCTCGACTCTCCGGCCGCCACGCACCGCTTCCTGGTCAGCCGGCTCCGCGACCAGCCCCACGAGCTGTTCTGCTGCCTGCACCTGGACAACCGCCATCGCCTGATCGCCTTTGACGAGCTGTTTCGCGGCACCATCGACGGGGCCAGCGTGCATCCGCGCGAGGTGGTGAAGCAGGCGCTCGGCCGCAATGCCGCCGCGGTGATCCTGGCCCACAACCACCCTTCCGGCATCGCAGAGCCCAGCCAGGCGGACGAACTCATCACCCGGCGCCTCCGCGAGGCGCTGGCGCTGGTCGACATCCGCGTGCTCGATCATTGCATCGTCGGAGACACGGGCTGCCTGTCTTTCGCCGAGCGTGGGCTGCTATAGACCCTAACGCATTGATTTGTAATTATTTTTTCCTGAGGCTCCCCGGGTCCGGGGACAGCCCACCCTGAATTTCAGAGGCAAGTTCCCCGCGCACGGCGTCCAGTCGGACCCGCGCCCCGCTGAGTACCCCGGCAACCGCCGCAAGATCCCGGCCGCGGGCGGATGCCTCCATCGCCACGGCCACCGCCTGCAGGCGCGTCGCGCCGATATTGGCGCTCGAGCCCACGAGCGTATGCGCTGCGCGCTGCACCAACCCGGGATCGCCCTCCGCCAGGCCGGTCTTGATATCAGCCAGCGCCTTCCCGGCGCTATCGAGGAAGCTTGTAGCCAGCCCGCGCGCGAGCACAGAGTCGCCTGCCGCCAATTCCCGGAATCGCGCCAGCGAGAGTTCGGGGGGAATCCCGGTCGGTCGTGCAGCGGGCCGCACGACATGTCGCCCGGTCAGGGATCCGACGGCCGGGATGTAGCGATCGAGGATCGTGGCCAGCCGTTCGCGGTCAATCGGCTTTGCCATGACCTCGTCCATGCCACTGGCCTTGCACCCCTCCACCTGCTCCTTCATCCCGCTCGCCGTCAGCGCGACGATCGGAACCCGCTGGTTGATGCCTTCACGCTCCCGGATAAGGCGCGTCGCCTGCAGGCCATCCATCACCGGCATCTGCACGTCCATCAGCACGAGATCAAAGCGCCGTGCTTCCAGCGCCGCGAGCGCCTCGCGACCATCGCTGCAGGTGACGACTTCGCAGCCGGCGCGATCAAGAAAAACCTGCGCCACACGCTGGTTGGTCGGATTGTCCTCGACCAGCAGGACCAGACGCCCGCGGCGGTGTTGCGCCTCGACGATCTCGTCGCGCGTGACGATGGCGCGCAGGCGCTGCGTGAAGTCGAGTGCATTGTGCGACAGCACCCGTTCCATGGCTGCGAGGAGTTCGGCGCGCCGGACTGGTTTTGACAGCTGGCCGGCAAAGCCCAGTTGCCGCAGTTGCTCGCGGCTGGGGTGATCGTCAATCGAGCTGTAAAGAACCAGGCGCAGCTCGGCGATGGATGCGGTCGCGCGGATACGGTGCGCAAGCTCGAAGCCGTCGATGCGGGGCATCCGGTGATCCGTGAGCACAACCTGGTACGGGGCGCCCTCACTCGCCGCGCGCTGCAGCGTCGACAGCGCAGCCATGGCGGATTCAGCCACCTCCACCTCGTAACCGGCGTGGCGCAACTGCTCCGCGAGCACGCGACGGTTGGTGTCATTGTCATCCACGACCAGCACCCGGCGGCCTGCTGCCGCAGCCCGGGGCGCCGAGTCCTCCCGGGCGGCGCGTGCATGGGGTTCAAGGCGCGCGGTAAACCAGAAGGTCGAGCCTTCGCCCAGGGTGCTGTGCACGCCCGTCGCGCCCTCCATCAGTTCGGCGAGCCGTTTGACGATCGAGAGGCCGAGGCCCGTGCCACCATATTGGCGGGCCGTCGATGCGTCGGCCTGCATGAACGGCTGAAAGAGGCGTGGGAGCGTCGCGGCAGAAATTCCGACGCCGGTGTCCTGAACTTCGAAGTGGACCAGGGACGCGGCAGCCGGGTCCGGATCCTTCCGTACCCGGAGCACGACTTCCCCGTGCGCCGTGAACTTGATGGCATTTGATACGAGGTTGGTCAGGGCCTGGCGGATGCGCCCGGGATCGCCCAGCACCCGCGCCGGCACGTCGAGCGCAACGTCTACGACCAGCTCCAGGCCCTTGGCCGCTGCCTGGAGCGCCATGCTGGTTGCGACTTCCTCGACATGGGCGCGCAAGTCCATTTCGACGCGCTCCAGCTCGAGCTTGCCGGCCTCGATCTTCGAGTAATCAAGCAGGTCATTGATCACCGCCAGCAGCGAATCGGCGCTGGAACGGATGATGCCGGCATACTCTCGCTGCCGGCGATCGAGGTTCGTGTCCAGCAGCAAGGTTGCCATGCCGATGACGCCATTCATCGGCGTGCGGATCTCGTGGCTGACGTTCGAGAGAAACTGGCCCCGTGCACGACTCGCGCTCTCCGCCTGCCCGAGGGCCTGGGTCAGCGCCAGGCGCTGCTCCGCAAGCTCGCGCTCAAGCTGGCTGATCCGGCGTTGCAGGGCGTCGTTCATCGGGTATTCTTCACCTTGGGACAGATGAACATGACCTCCGAGTCTAGCGCACAGCAACGTCTCCTGATCGTCGAGGACGACGTGCACATGGCCTACCTGCTCGGTTACCTGGCCGAGCGGGAGCACTTCCAGGTTGAAACCATCGCCGATGGCCGGCAGGCCGTCCAGCGCATCAACGCCGGACCCGCCGTGGATCTGGTGCTGCTCGATATCATGTTGCCGTACGCGGACGGCTTCGAGCTGCTGGCATGCCTGCGCGCCAATCCGGCCTGGCAAGGCGTTCCGGTCATCATCCTGACCTCCAAGACCCGCGAGCACGATGCCGTGCGGGCCCTGGACCTCGGGGCCGATGACTTTCTCACCAAGCCCTTCAGCCCGTCGGAACTGGTGGCTCGCATCCGGCGGCGGCTGCGCCATCCCTCGGCTGTCCCGCCCTGAGCACCATGCGTCCCCTTGACCCGAGTGCCTGCGGCCGGTCTCCATGGTAGGCGTGCACACCGGACCTGTACTGATCGTCACGCTGGCATGGCGCAGCGCCGAGTTCGCGGCCGCAAGCTCTGTCCTGCTGCTGCTGGTCGCGCTCGCCATACGCCAGTACCTGCGGCACGAGGAACGCGTACGCATCCGCATCGTGAAGATCTGGCGGCCGCTGCTGACGCGGGCGGCGATCGAGGAGCAGGAAGAGCCGCCAACCCTGCCGCGTCTGCTGGCGCGCCATCGGCCGTTCCTCATGGACGAGTGGAACGCGCTGCAGGACGCCGTGCGTGGCGGCCCCGTCGAGCGACTGAACGCGCTGGCGCTGCGCCTTGGCCTCGACGTCGAGGCGCGCAAGCTGATGAATTCGCGCCATGTCGGCAGACTGATACTGGCGATTCGGGCGCTGGGCCATCTGCGCGACCCGGGCGCCTGGAGCGTGCTGGAGGGCCAGCTGGCCGCCCCGAACGCCCTGGTCTCCTTTTATGCCGCCGCGGCTCTCGTGCAGATTGACGCGCAGCGGGCGATGCCTGGAATCATGTCGCAGCTGGCCGAGCGCGAGAGCTGGCCCGGCGAGGCGATGGCGCGGCTGATCGTGGATGCGGGTACGCAGGTCGCCAGCGAGCCGATTCGCGCCATGATGCTATCGCTGCCGCCCACGAAGGTGCCGCCGCTGTTGCCGTGGCTGGCCCGCGTCGATTCGATAGTCGCGAACGAGGTGGCCGTCGAACTCCTGAGGCGTCACGGGGACGACGCGCATCTGGTCGCCGCCGCACTGCTGGTCGTGCTGGAACCGCAGGAGCTTCCCGGGCTGCTTCATTTCGCGACCTCGGCCGACGCCGACGTCCGCAAGAATCTGGCACAGACATTGGGCCGCCTGGGCGGACCGGCCGAAACCGGACTGTTGATCGAGCTCATGTGCGACCGTATCTGGTGGGTCCGCTACCACGCGGGACAGTCGCTGCTGAAGCTGCTGGGGACGGACAGATTGACCCTCGAGGCGCTGCGTGCGCAACTTACGGATCCTTATGCGCTCGACATGCTCGAGCACGTGCGCGCAGAAAGGGCGACGGCATGAGCCTGCACGCCGTGCTCGAGAGCGTGCAGTGGCTCTTTCTCGCCTACTTCGTGCTGCTGGACCTCATCTACCTGGCACTCAGCGGCGTGGCGCTGTTTGGACTCCGCCGCTACATGGGCGGCGTCAGCGCCGCGGAGCGCGTCTACTCGCATCTGCAGATGCCGGTGTCGCTGGTCGTGCCCGCCTACAACGAAGGCGCGACGATCGCCACTTCGATCCGCGCGCTGCTGCAACTGCGCTACCAGCACTTCGAAGTCATCGTCGTCAACGACGGCTCCAAGGACGAGACGCTGGCTGTCCTCCAGAAAGAATTCGAACTGCATCCCTTTCCCGAGGCCTACCGGGTGCAGATCCGGACCCAGCCGGTGCGCGGCATCTACCGTTCGCTGAAGCACCCGAACCTGCGCGTCATTGACAAGGAGAATGGCGGCAAGGCGGACACCATTAACGCCGGCATCAACGCCGCGCGCTATCCCCTGTTCTACGCCGGTGACGCCGACTCGGTGCTGGAACCCCATAGCCTCGCGCGCGTGGTGCGGCCATTCCTGGAGGACCCGTACATGGTCGCCTGCGGCGGCACGGTGCGGATCATCAATGGCTGCACGGTGCGCGGCGGCGTGATCGAACAGGTGCGGCTGCCACGAAATCCGCTGGCGTTGGTGCAGGTCGTGGAATACCTGCGCGCGTTTCTCGGCGGGCGGATCGGCTGGAGTGCGATCAACGGCATGCTGATTGTCTCCGGCGCCTTCGGCGTGTTCCATCGCGAGACGGTCGTCGCGGTTGACGGCTTCCGGGCAGAGGCCATCGGCGAAGACATGGAACTGATCGTCCGCCTGCACCGCAAACTGAGCGAGCAGGGCAGGCGCTATCGCATCGCATTCATTCCGGACCCGGTCTGCTGGACGGAGGTGCCCGAGGATCTGGGCACACTCGGCCGGCAACGCAGGCGCTGGCATCGTGGACTGGCCGAGAGTCTGTGGAGCAATCGGAGCCTGTGCTTCGCGAAACACAGCGGCACGGCCGGCTGGCTGGCATTTCCGTACTTCGTCCTGTTCGAACTGCTGAGTCCGGTCATCGAAATTGGCGGCCTGCTGTTCATGGGCCTGGCCTTCGCGCTCGGAATCATGTCCAGCACCTCGTTCCTGGCTTTCCTCGCCGCGGCCTTCGCGCTTGGGGTCATGCTCTCGACCACGGCCTTGCTGCTCGAGGAGCTGTCCTTCCATACTTATCCGAAGGCGCGCCATCTGTCGGTGCTGTTTGCGGTTGCCGTGGTCGAGAACTTTGGATACCGGCAAATCACTTCCTTCTGGCGGCTTCAGGCACTCATCGGGTGGCTGGCTGGCCGCCGCATCGAGTGGGGAGTGATGAAACGCAAAGCCGACTGGCAGCAGTGACGGGAGGTCCGGGGCATAGGGGCCTCCGGCAAACTTGCCCGAAACGGGCCGGACTGGTATAAAGCCCGCCCTTCGTGTCGCGCCCCGCGGGCGGGGTACGAAGGCCAAGCCGTTGAATTACAAGGATTAGCAATGTCCCGCGTCTGCCAAATCACGGGTAAGCGCCCGGTGTCGGGCAACACCGTTTCGCATGCGAACAATCGCAAGCGCCGCCGCTTCCTGCCCAACCTCCACCAGCAGCGTTTCTGGCTCGAGGTGGAAAGACGCTGGATCAGCCTGCGGGTGAGCGGCAACGGGCTGCGCACCATCGACAAGCTCGGCATCGACGCGGTCGTGGCCGACCTGCGCAAGCGCGGCGAGCGCATCTGAGGCCGGCCCGGCACAATTGAGGCCCTGAACCATGCGCGAAAAAGTAAAGCTCCTGTCCTCGGCGGGCACCGGCCATTTCTACGTGGCGATGAAGAACAAGCGCCTGCATCCCGAAAAGATGGAAGTGCGCAAGTTCGATCCGGTCGTGCGCAAGCACGTCGGCTACAAGGAAACGAAGATCAAGTAGGCGCAGCGCCGAGCGATCGTCCGATCGCCAGACCCGATTGCCTGAACTCCCCGAAGTCGAAACCACGAGGCGCGGCATCGAACCGCAGCTGCGCGGCCGCTGCATCCGTGCGGCTCTCGTGCACGAGGCGCGCCTGCGCTGGCCCGTCAGTGCCGATCTTAACGCCACGCTCGCCGGCCAGCGCGTGCTCGAGGTGCAGCGGCGGGCGAAATACCTGCTGCTGCGCCTGACGCGCGGCTCGCTGATCGTGCACCTGGGGATGTCGGGAAACCTGCGCCTGCTGCCGCAGGCCCGCGCCCGGCTGAAGCACGATCACGTCGAGATCCGGCTGGATTCCGGCCTGGCCTTGCGGCTCAACGATCCACGCCGGTTCGGCAGCGTGCTGTACACGAGCGAGGACCCGCTGGCGCATCCGCTGCTGCGCGACCTGGCGCCCGAGCCGCTCGAAGGGCGATTTGACGGCGCCTACCTGCACGCCGTGACGCGCCGGCGGCGCGTGGCGATCAAGCAGCTGCTCCTCAACGGCCGCCTGGTCACCGGCGTCGGCAATATCTACGCCAGCGAAGCGCTGCTGCACGCGCGGATCCGTCCGCGCCGCGCCGCCCGCTCGCTCAGCCTCGCCGAGTGCACGCGGCTGGTGGCGGCGATCCGGCGGGTGCTGGAGGCGGCGATCCGCGCCGGGGGCACGAGCTTGCGCGATTATGTGGGCGCCGACGGCGAACCGGGCTACTTCCGCCAGCGGCTGTACGTGTACGAGCGTGCGGGACTGGCCTGCCGCCGCTGCCGCACACCCATCCGGCAGATCACGCAGGGCCAGCGTTCCACGTATTATTGCCCGTCATGCCAGCAGTGAATCGCAGCACGATGCGCCGCCGTGAGCGCGCCCTCGCCGCGCGCGACCCGGTCATGGCGCGGCTCATCGCCGCGGCGGGGCCCTGCACGCTCGCGCCGCAGATGGAGCTCCCGCCCTTCGAGACGCTCGCAAGGGCGATCGCGCACCAGCAGCTCAACGGCACCGCGGCCGAGCGCATACTCGGGCGCTTCACTGCACTCTACGCCCCGGCGGCCTTTCCCGAACCCACGCTGCTCGCGACCACGGCGGACGAGCCGCTGCGCGCCTGTGGATTTTCCTTTGCGAAAATCCGCGCGCTGCGTGACCTGGCGGACAAGGTGAACGGCGGGCTGGTACCGGACACGCCGGAGCTGCACCAGCTGGCCGACCAGGCCATCGTCGAGCGCATCACGGCGGTGCGCGGCATCGGTCCCTGGACGGTGGAGATGCTGCTGATCTTCCAGCTCGGCCGGCCCGACGTGCTGCCGGTCGATGATTTCGGCGTCTGCAATGGCTTCCGCCTGGCCTACGGACTCAAGGGCATGCCCACGCCGCGTGCGCTCGCCGAGTTCGGGACACGCTGGGCCCCGCACCGCACGCTCGCCGCCTGGTACCTGTGGCGTGCCGTCGACCTGTCGCGCGGCGGCAAGTTGCCGCGCCCCGGGAAAGCGCCAGGCGTGAAACTGAAAAAGGCACGGCCGGCACGGGCGGCGCCGAAGAAGCGCAAGCGCGTGCACAAGGCGCGGCGAGCCGCGCGCGGCAGGCGGGCCTGAGCTTAAGGCGCCGCTCCGATGGGCCTCGGATGGGCCTCGGTGCGGCCTCGGTGCGGCGCCGGCTCAGAGCGCGACCCTATGGAGCGTGTTTCTTGCTCGGGTCATCGGCCGGATTGATATAGGTGATGGCGAAGGGACCCTGCAGGTGCACCTGGATTGTCGCCCTGGTCCTGGTGAAGGCGTAGTGATGCATATTGGCCGCGGCGACGGCGTACCCGCCCGGTGACAGGGTGAGCGCCTGAGCCTTGTCCATGACATCCCCCATGCCGAGGGAGAGCGCGCCCTTCAATACCGTCACGTGCTCATCGGTGGGATGGAAATTCGGCGGAATCTTGTAGCCTGCGGGCATCTCGATTCGAACCGTCACCAGGCCCGTCGCGGCCGGATCACCCGCGATCACGGCAAACCTGGCGCCCGGCGGAAGGATCGGCGGCGGCGGCCCCCAATGCACATCCTTGGCCGACTTGACGACCGGCGTGTCCGCGGCGGCTGCCGCCAGCGGGCCAAGCAGGGCCGCGGCCATCACCAGGATCAAGGAGCGCTGGAAAACGGGCATTGTTCTTCTCCCTGGTTGCAGAAGGCGGGTTTTCCCGATCCCGAAAGTGCGCTGTCAATTGGCCGTGCCGGGTAGCGCCAGCAGGCGGCTGAGACGCCGCCCGAACACGACCAATAGCAGGCCACCGGCGGCGGCGATGGCCGCGTGGATCGCCCAGAAATCGGCGGGCGGCATTTTTTCGTAGTAGCTGCCGATCCAGCCGATCAGCATGTTCGAGATGAACAGGCTCATGAAGGCAAGCCCCATCAGGGTCGCGTTGGTCCGGGCGGGTGCCACGCGGGAGACCAGCGCGAGCAGCGTGGGCCAGTAATAAAGAAAGGAGACTCCCGACCCGGCAATATAGAGGATGGCCCAGATCGGGTGGATTGGCGCGCCACCGGAGCGGATGCTGGCGGCCACCAGGATCAGATTGCTCGCCATGGCGATCCAGGCTCCCGTACCAATCTTGGCGAGCTCATCGGGCTCGCCACGGCGCAAGGACTGGCGGCGCCACAGCCAGAACAGCAGCGGCACGCTCGACACACTGGAGACTGAATAGAGGGACTGATACCACGGAATCGGCACACGGAAGCCGGCGACGCCGGACGCGACGTGCTCCTGAATCCAGATGGGCATCACATTGAAGATCTGATTGACGGTGATGGACTGCAAAATCGAAATCCCCATCACGGCGAGAAGGGCCGGGACGCTGCGACGGTCTTCCGCCGTAAAGTGGTTGCCCTCGTGGCGGCGCCGCTCCACTCGCGCGGGCAGATAGCGGTATCCGCAGAGGTAGGTCGCCAGGCCGGCGAGCATGAAGATCGCGGCAATACCAAAGCCGTAATGCCAGCCATAGACCTGCGCCAGCAGCCCGCACACCATGGGTCCGGCGATAGCGCCAATATTGATCCCGGTGCTGAAGAGGACGTAGCCGCGGGTGCGACGCGCTTCGTCCTCGCTCGCATAGAGGGCACCCACCTGGGCCGTGATATTACCCTTGAGGAAGCCAGAGCC
>Ga0209179_1000007_pt1 | contig 93732 bp, 88 predicted proteins | sample Rivendell_Oct201_11_FD_188352 | JGI IMG/M metagenome (GOLD analysis project Ga0209179, IMG submission 188352) | Vadose zone soil microbial communities from the Eel River Critical Zone Observatory, Northern California, USA -... | ecosystem: Host-associated > Plants > Roots > Rhizosphere > Soil ...
CCACCGGCCGCCTTGCGACCATCGTCCGCCGCGCGATTCCGCACCGCGGCGGCCACGTGCGGATCGATCCGGCGCGGGTCCACACCAACATCGTGATGATCGAGCTCGATCGCGGCACCCCGGCCGCGGTGGTCAACCTGGCGCGCGAAGCCGGCGTGCTGCTGCGCCGGCAGGCGGTGCTGTTTCGCAACGCCAGCGCCAGCGACCTGCTCGAGGTCGAGCTGCTGCGCCGGCGCATCCCCTTCGTCAAGTACGGCGGACTGAAATTCCTGGAAGCCGCGCACGTCAAGGACATGCTGAGCGTGCTGCGCTGGGCGGACAACCCGCGCAACACGCTGGCCGCGTTTCGCGTCCTGCAGCTGCTGCCCGGCATGGGTCCGGCGAACGCGCAGCGCATCCTCACCGAGAACGAGCAGCAGGGCGGCGGCTTCGCGCAGCTTGCCAAGGTGCAGAAGCCGGCGGCGGCGCTGCAGGACATGCCGCGCCTGTCCAAATTGCTGGTGACGCTGGCCGAACCGCAGCGTCCCTGGCCCGGACAGGTGCGCCTGGTGCGTGACTGGTACCAGCCGCATCTGGAGCGCCAGTTCGAGGAGACGCATACGCGACTGGGCGATCTCGACCAGCTGGAGCAGCTGTCCGGGCAATTCCCCTCACGCGAGCGTTTCATCAGCGAGCTGGCGCTCGATCCGCCCAACGCGGCGGGCGACCTGGCCGGTGCGCCGGTCCACGACGAGGACTACCTGGTGCTGACCACCGTGCACTCGGCCAAGGGCATGGAATGGGACACCGTGTTCGTGCTCAACGTGGTCGACGGCAGTTTCCCGTCGGAGTTCGCGACCGGGCGCGCCGAGCTCATCGATGAGGAGCGCCGGCTTCTGTATGTGGCCATGACCCGCGCGCGCAATGAGCTGGCGCTGTGCTCGCCCCTCAAGTTCCCGCTCACCCAGCAGCCGCGCAGCGGCGATGCGCACGTGTACGGCGCTCGCAGCCGCTTCGTCAGCGAGCGGGTGCTCAAGTGTTGCGAGCAGGTGGCATTCCACGGCTCGCAGAGCGGCGACAGCGGGCTCAACGAGGCGCGCACCGAATCGATCGACATCCACGCGAAGCTCAAGGAGATGTGGTAGCCCGAGGGCGCGGCTTTTAGGACTCGAGGTAGGCGTAGCCGTCCAGTTCCTGCTCGTAGAAACGCTTGAGCGCCTGGCCTTCGGCCACCGTCATGCGGCCCTCGCGCACCGCGCGCTCGCAGTCCCGCGCCAGCGCCGGGGCGAGCTCGGCGACGTCGTACTCCATGTACTCCAGCACCTTGTTCGCGGTGTCGCCCTTGACCACTTCCTCGATCCACCAGCCGCCCTCGTCGTGCAGCCTGATGTGCACCACGTGCGTGTCGCCGAACAGGTTGTGCAGGTCGCCGAGCGTCTCCTGGTAGGCCCCCACCAGGAAGGCGGCCAGGTAGTAGTCCTCGCCGGGCACCAGTTCGTGCAGTTCCAGCGTGCGCTTGGTCTCGCGGCGGCTCACGAAGCGGTCGATGCGGCCGTCGGAATCACAGGTGATGTCAGCCAGCACGCCGTTGCGTACCGGGCGCTGGTGCAGGCGGTGGATCGGCATGATCGGAAACACCTGGTCGATCGCCCAGCTGTCCGGGAGTGACTGGAACAGCGAGAAATTGCAGAAGTAGATGTCCGACAGCACATCTTCCAGGCCGTCGAGTTCCTCAGGGGTCTGGCTGAGCTTGCGGCAGCAGTCGCGGATGCGCGCGCAGGTGGCCCAGTAGAGCCGCTCCACCAGCCCACGGTGCTCCAGCGACAGCAGGCCCAGGTTGAACATCTGCAGGGCCTGGTCGCGCGCGGTCTGGGCGTCGTGGTAGCACTCGACCAGGCGCCGCTCGTCGATGCTGCGCCACGCGTCGAACAGGTCGCGCACTGGCTGCGGCGGCGCGGCGCCCTGCGGGCTCGTCTCCTCGGCGCTCACCACGAAGCGATCGAGCCGCGAGCTGCCGAGGATGTTGAAGATCAGCACGCTGTGGTGGGCGGCGATGGCGCGCCCTGACTCGCTGACGATCATCGGGTGCTCGATGCCGCGTGCGTTGCAGACGCTGCTGACGCGATAGACCACGTCGTTGGCGTATTCGTTGAGGGTGTAGTTCATCGAGGAGGCAAAGTTGGTGCCCGTGCCGTCGTAGTCGATGCCCAGTCCGCCGCCCACGTCGATGTACTCGAGCCCGGCACCGGCGCGCTTGAGCTCGGCGTAGACATGCGCCAGCTCGTTGATGGCCTCCTTGACGCGGCGGATGTCCTGCAGCTGGCTGCCCGGGTGGCAGTGGACCAGCTTGAGGCAGTCTTCCATGCCGCGCGCGCGCAGCGTGGCCAGCAGGTCGAGCATCTCGGTGACGAACAGCCCGAACTTGGACTTCTCGCCGGCCGAGTCGCGCCAGCGACCCGAACCTTCGCTGGCGAGCTTGACCCGCACTCCAATCCGCGGGCGCACGCCGTAGGCGGCGGCGTGGCGCAGGATCAGCTCCAGCTCGTCGAAATTCTCGACCACCGGGATGATGGTGCGGCCGAGCTTGGTGGCGAGGATCACCGCCTCGATGTAGCTCGAATCCTTGAAGCCGTTGCAGATGATCAGCCGGTCGCTGGCCGATTCGGTGACGGCCATGACCGCCAGCAGCTCCGGTTTCGAGCCCACCTCGAGCCCGAAGCCGAACTCCTTGCCGTAGCGGTACACCTCGTCGACCACCAGGCGCTGCTGGTTGACCTTGATCGGGAACACGGCGCTGTAGCGATTGCGGTAGTCGTTCTCGACGATGGCGCGGGCGAAGGCATCGTGCAGGTGCCGCAGGCGGTGCGCCAGGATGTCCGAGAAGCGCACCACCACCGGCGCCGCGAGATCACGGGCCCGCAGTCCCTGCACCACTTCCAGCAGATCGATCTCGTGAGCTGCCGTGGTATCGGGACGCACCACCACATTGCCCGCTTCGTTGATGGTGAAGTAGCCCGAACCCCAGGCGGGCACGTTGTAGAGCTCCAGCGCGTCGGCTACATCCCAGCCGCCGTTGCCGCGGCGTGGCGCCGTGTTGTGTTGTCCCATCCGCTCTTCGCCTCGTGCTCGCTCCGGGTTCCCGGCGGCACCATAGCAAATGGCGGCCGCAAATTCTCCCCGGCAGGCGGCCAGGGGCTACAATCCACGCCAGAGTTCAATCACCATGGCAATCGATCTCTTTTGGGGCAGCGGCAGTGCCTATTGCTGGCGCGTGCTGCTGGCGCTGAAGCACAAGGGGCTCGATTACCGCAGTCACCTGCTCAAGTTCGACCAGCAGGAGCACCAGGCGCCGCAGATGCTGGCCATGAATCCGCGCGGCCGCCTGCCGGTGCTGCGCGACGGCGACTACGTGGTGTTCGAGTCGGTCGCGATCCTCTACTACCTCGACCGCAAGTATCCCGAGCCGCCGCTGTTCGGGCGCAATGCGGAGGAAGGCGGCGTGATCATGCGGGTGGTCTGCGAGTACCAGGCCTACGCCGAACCGAGCCTGATGAAGCTGGTCACCCACTTCCTGTACCGGCGCGAGTCGGCCCCGGATGCCGGACAGGCCGAGCAAATGTCCGAAGCCATGCACCGCGTCGCCAGCGAGGCGCGCACCATCGAGCGGCGCCTGGCGCAGTCCGACTGGGTCGTCGGCGAGAGCATCTCCGCCTCCGACATGGTGATCTATCCGGATATCCGGCTGCTGCTGCGGGCGCTCGCCAAGCCCGCGGCGAGCGAACTCGCAGCGCGCTTCCTGCCCGTCGACACCAATTATCCGGCGCTGGGCCGGTGGCTCGAGCGCGTGGCCGCGATCGCGCCGGACCTGCCCTGACGCTCCGCGGGGCGCGCGGCACGGCGGCCAGTGTGGCGCCGCCGTCGCGCCATTGGTAACCTCCAGCGCCGACGCCGGCAGGGCGTGGAGTACGGATGGCATCATGACCCAGCAGTTGCACTTCAGCGATTTTCCCGGCCGCATCATCGTCATAGGCTTCGGGGCCATCGGCCAGGGCGTCTTGCCGCTGATCCTGCGTCATATCGGCTGCCCGCCCTCGCGCATCACCATCGTCACGGCCGAGGGACAGGGCCAGGAGGAGGCCGCGGGCTTCGGCGTCCGCTTCGTCCAGGAGCGGCTGACGCGCGAAAACCTGCGCCGGGTGCTCGATCCGCTCGTGGGCCGCGGGGATTTCATCCTCAATGTGTCGGTGGATGTCGCAAGCCTCGCCCTGATCCGCCTCGCCTGGGAAAAGGGCGCGATGTACCTCGACACCTGCATCGAGCCCTGGCCCGGCGGTTACACCGATCCGGCAATGCCGATCGCCAAGCGCACCAACTATGCCCTGCGCGAAGAGGCCCTGGCCCTGCGCAGCACCGGGCAGCGCCAGCCTACGGCCGTGCTCACCCACGGCGCCAATCCGGGCCTGGTTTCCCACCTGGTGAAGCAGGCGCTGGTCAACATCGCCGCCGACCTGAAGGTGGACGCGGGCAAGATGCAGGCCCGCGAGGACTGGGCGGACCTGGCGCGACGGCTCGACGTGCGCGTCGTGCATATCGCCGAGCGCGACACCCAGGTGTCCTCCATCCCCAAGGAGCCCAACGAGTTCGTCAATACCTGGTCGGTGGACGGCTTCGTGTCGGAAGGATCGCAGCCCGCCGAGCTGGGCTGGGGCTCGCATGAGCGCAATTTCCCGCGGGATGGCAAGCGCCACGAGGGCGGGAGCGGTGCGGCCATCTATGTGATGCAGCCTGGCGTGGCGACCAAGGTGCGCAGCTGGGCGCCCCACGCGGGGCCGTATCACGGCTTCCTGATCACGCACGGCGAGGCGATCTCGATCGCCGACTATTTCACCTCGCAGAGCGACCCGGCCGCCCTCTACCGGCCCACCGTGCACTACGCCTATCACCCGGCCGACAACGCCGTGCTCTCGATCCATGAATTCGCGGGGCGCAATTACCTCATGCAGGACCGCAAGCGCATCATGATGGACGATATCAGCACCGGCATCGACGAGCTGGGCGTGCTGCTCGCGGGCCACAAGAGGAATGCCTACTGGTACGGCTCCCAGCTCGGGATCGACGAGGCGCGCCGGCTGGCGCCGCACAACAGCGCCACGACGCTCCAGGTCACCGTCTCGGTGCTGGCCGGCATGGTGTGGGCCATGGAGAATCCGAATCGCGGCATCGTCGAACCCGACGAAATGGACTATCGCCGCTGCCTCGCGATCTGCATGCCCTACCTGGGGCCGGTGGTCGGCCAGTACACCGACTGGACGCCCCTGTCGGACCGGGAGCGCCTGTTCCCCGAAGACCTGGATACCTCTGACCCCTGGCAGTTCAAGAACGTGCGGGTCAGCTAGGCAGTCGGGTAGCTGATTTCTGCGATCACGTAGGTCTGGCTGCCGGTGGCCAGCGGAACGCTCACTTCCTCGTCCAGGGCCTTTCCCAGCAGCGCGCGCGCCAGCGGTGCGTCCATGCTGATCCCGCCCGCTTCCTGGTCGAATTCATCCGGGCCCAGGATGCGGTAGGCCCGCCGCTCGCCGTCCGGCAGCGTGAGCGTGACGCGCGCGCCAAAAAACACCCGGTGCGGATCGCTCGGCGGCTGGTCCACGACCACCATGCCCTCGAGGCGCTTGCGCAGGTGGCGCACGCGGGCATCGATTTCCCGCAGGCGGCGCTTGCCGTAGGTGTATTCGGCGTTTTCCGAGCGATCACCCTGCGCCGCCGCGGCCGCCACCGCCTGGGTGACGCGCGGCCGCTCCTCCCGCCACAGTCGGTCCAGTTCGGCACGCAGCCGGCGCTCACCCGCCGGTGTGATGTATTTCGAACTTTGCGGTGGTGGTGGACGGTAGCGGCTCAAGCGGTGCTCCGGGCGGCGCTATCTGTGCGGCGGCTCACATCTTCGGGCCGATCCCGCGGCGTAGGCTCAGCTCCATGGCCAGCCGGTACTACGCCCATTTTATCGCCGAGTCGCCCAGCGTGGCGCAGGCCGGTGAGTGGAGTGGCATCGTCGAGCTGACGCGCCCACTGAGTCAGCGTGCGGAGGAGCGGGAGCTTTCGCAGGTGCTGGCGGGCAGCATGGATCTGGACGCCGAGGAGATTCGGATCCTGGACTGGTCCTGGCTGCAGTAACCGATCCCCTGGCGGACTTTACTCCCCTCTGGTAAGTCCGCTCTTTCAATGCCCCGGCTTGCCGGGGCATTTTTTTGCCTGCCCGGATCAGGGCCTGTTTACACTCCACGAATGAATTCAATGGCCTGAACGGGCGCTGGTGGCCTCCATCGAACTGGCGGATTGCGTGCTCGGCGAGCACCGCGCCTGCTGGCTGCCGGATGGCAGCCACGCCTTTGGCGCCATGTTGGCGCTCATCGACGCCGCGCGCGAGTCCGTCTGCCTGGAAAGCTACCTGGTGCGCGCGGGCGAGCCGGCCTTAAGCCTGCTGGCGGCCCTGCTGCGCGCCCGCGCCCGCGGCGTGCGCGTGCGGGTGCTGTACGACGCCTTCGGCTCGGAAGGGCTCGCCCCGGAGTTCTTCGGGCGCCTGATGGCCGCGGGCGGCGAATCGCGGGTGTTCAGCCCCGCGCGGCGCCTCCGCCTGGCTTTCCGCGATCATCGCAAGCTCCTGGTGTGCGACGCGCGGCGCGCGATCGTCGGGGGCATCAACATCGGCCCCGAGTACCTGGGCGACGGGGTCCGCCGCGGCTGGCGCGACCTGGCGCTGCAGATCGAAGGGCCGATCGGGGAGGCCCTGGCCGCCAGCTTTGAGGCCATGTACGCCCTCGCCCCCGTGACGGGCGCGGCGATTCGTGAATTCCGGTGCGCCGTCCAGGCCCTGCCCGCCACCGCGGGGGCGGCCATCTCGCTGCTCAACAGCGGTCCGGGCTGGCCAGCCGGGGAGCTGGCGCGGGCGCTGCGGAGCGATGTGGCGCAGGCGCGCGCCGTGTACTGCATGGCCGCCTATTTCCTGCCGCCGCGGCGGATGCGCCGGGCCCTGCAGCGCGTTTCAGGGGCCGGGGGCAGCGTCCAATTGCTGCTGGCGGGCCGCAGCGATGTGCCGGTGGCGCGCTATGCCGGCGAACACCTCTACGCCCGCATGCTCGCCGGGGGTGCGCGGATCCATGAATACCAGCCGCAGGTCCTGCACGCCAAGCTCTTTATCATGGACGATACGGTGTACATCGGCTCCTGCAACCTCGATCGGCGCAGCCTCAATATCAACTACGAACTGCTGCTGCGCTTCCGCTGGCCCGGACTGGCCGCGCAGGGGCGCGAGCTGTTTGCGGACTCGCTGGCCCACAGCCGCGAGGTGACGGCGGCCGGCTGGCGCAACCGGCGTTACTGGTGGGAGCGGCTGCGCTCGCGCGCCGCCTATTGGCTGCTGACGAAAATCGATCCGCTGCTGGCGCGCCGTCCGCTGCGCTCGCTCGGCTGAGCCTGAGCCCTCCGGAGCCGGCCCAGTTGGCACCGATCGGCCAATATCGGTATCGTGAGCTGCAACAGGGCATCGGTAGTCCCAAGAAGCTGGAGTGAGGGTTATGCGATCGATCACAGTGGTGCTGTGCGTGGTGGCGGTGGCGATGCTGGGCGGCTGCGGCTACAACCGCATCCAGACGCAGGATGAGTCGGTGAAGGCGGCCTGGTCCGAGGTCGTCAACCAGTTTCAGCGGCGTGCCGACCTGGTGCCCAATCTCGTCAGTACCGTGAAGGGCTTCGCCGCGCAGGAGAAATCCGTGCTGCTGGGGGTCACCGAGGCGCGCGCCAAGGTGGGCACGATCCAGGCGACCCCGGAACTCATCAACGACGAGGCCGCGTTCAAGAAATTCCAGGCGGCGCAGGGCGAGCTGACCTCGGCCCTCAAGAGCCTGCTCGCCGTTACCGAGAACTATCCGCAGCTGAAATCCGACCAGAACTTCCGCGACCTGCAGTCGCAGCTCGAGGGCACGGAGAACCGCATCACGGTGGCGCGCAAGCGCTATATCGACGCGGTGCAGGAGTACAACGTCACGATCCGCTCCTTCCCGAGCAACCTCACCGCGATGATCTTCAAGTACCAGCTCAAGCCGAATTTCGCGGTCGAGAACGAGGCGGCGATCGCCAAGCCGCCAACCGTGGATTTCGGCAGCGGCGCGCCGGCCGCACCTGCGACCACGCCGTAGCCGGCCTCGGCCTATGCGTGGGCTGCTGCTTGGCCTGCTGGGCCTGCTGGCCGTTCCGCTGCAGGCGGCGGACGAGCTGCAGCCGATCCCCCGGCTGGAGTCGCGCGTCACCGACCTGACCGGAACCCTGTCGGCGGGCGAGCAGGCGGATCTGGAACAGAAGCTGCGCGATTTCGAAGCCCGCAAGGGCGCGCAGCTGGCCGTGCTGATGGTGGCCACGACGCATCCGGAGGAAATCGAGCAGTACTCGATCCGGGTCGTGGAAGCCTGGAAGCTCGGGCGAGCCAAGACCGGCGACGGCCTGCTGCTGCTGCTGGCCAGGGACGACCGGACGCTGCGCTTCGAGGTGGGCTACGGCCTGGAAGGCGCGCTCACCGACGCCACCGCCAACTGCATCAAGGATGAGATCATGGTGCCCCTGCTCAGGCAGGGCCAGTACTACTCCGCCATCGATGCCGGCCTGGCGCAGGCCATGAAAGTGATCGATGGCGAGCCTTTGCCCCCACCCGAGACGGAATGGCAGGGGAACGGTGGGATGCTGCGCCAGGCGCTGCCCGCGCTGTTCTTTGGCTTTCTGGTGCTGAGCACGATCATGCGCGCCATCCTGGGCCGCGTCGGCGGAGCGGCCGCGTCCGGCGGGATCCTGGCCCTGGTGGCCTATTTCTTCAGCCGCCTGCTGCTGGTCGGACTGGGGGTCGGCACGCTGGCCTTCGTGCTGGCGCTGATCTTCGGCCTGCGCGGGAATGGCTGGAGCGCGGGCGGCCGTGGCGGCTGGGGCGGTGGCCTGGGCGGCGGACTGGGTGGACTGGGCGGTGGGGGCTTCGGCGGCGGCGGAGGGTTCAGCGGCGGGGGTGGCGGTTTTGGCGGCGGCGGCGCCTCGGGGCGATGGTGATCTTCCTGCAGCGCCTCTGGCGTCACTGGCTCGCGAGCCTGCACCCGGCGCGCACCCAGTTGCCGGCCGGCGCGCTGGCGCAGATCGAGGCGGAGATCCGCGCGGCCGAGCAGGCGCACGAGGGTGAGATCCGGGTGGTGATCGAGACTTCCCTGTCGTTATCGCAACTGCACATGGGATTGTCGGCGCGCCAGCGGGCCCTGCAGCTGTTTGCCTCGCTGGGCGTGTGGGACACCGAGCACAACAACGGCGTGCTGATCTACATCCTGCTGGCGGACCGGAGCGTCGAGATCATCGCCGATCGCGCCATCGCGCAGCGCATTGCGGAAGCACAGTGGGCCTCCCTGTGTGCCGAAATCGCGGCCCATTGCGGGCGCGGCGAGCTCGCGGCCGCCTGCTGCATGGCCGTGCGCAGCGTCGGGCAGCGCCTGGCCCGGCTGTATCCGGCCCGCGGTGGCGGTGGCAACGAGCTGCCCAATCAGCCGATACTTCTTTAGAATCGGGGGCATGAAGCTCGCGACACCCGCGCTGCGGTGGGCCGCTTGGCCGCTCCTGTGTGCCCTGGCCGGCTGCGGCCTGGTCCGCGCGCCCTGGATCCGCCAGCCGCCGCCCGCGCCGCCCGCGCCCGTGGCGGAGGCCCCACCGGAGCCCATCCTGCCCGTGCCGGTGGCAACGCATAAGTTCGCGCTGGATGTCGAGAACGAGGACGTGTTCGGCGTCGTCCAGATCACCACGGCCTCGAAGGACGACACGCTCCCGGACATCGCGCGGCGCTTCAACGTCGGCTACGAGGAAATCGTGCGCGCCAATCCGGGCGTCGACCCGTGGATCCCGGGGGCCGGCCGCCAGATCGTGGTGCCGACGCAGTACGTGCTGCCGAACGCGCCGCGTGAGGGCGTGGTCATCAATCTCGCGGCGATGCGCATCTATTATTTTCCCCGGCACAAGCCCGGCGAGACGCCGCTCGTGTACACCCATCCCATCGGCGTGGGCAAGGTCGGCTGGCGGACGCCCGAAGGGGTCACGAAAATCGTCTCCCGCGAGGAAAATCCCACCTGGCGCCCGAGCGCCGGGGTGCGCCAGGAGCATGCCGCCAACGAGGATCCGGTGCCGGCCGTCGTGCCGCCGGGCCCCGACAATCCGCTTGGCAAGTACAAGTTCACGCTCGGCTGGCCCAGTTACCTGATCCATGGCACCAACAAGCCCTACGGCGTGGGGCTGCGCTCCAGCCACGGCTGCATCCGCCTCTATCCGGAGGACATCGAAAAGTTCTACGAAGCGGTGCCGCTCGGTACGCAGGTGCGGGTCGTCAACCAGCCCTTCCTGTTCGGCTGGCACGCCGGACACCTGTATCTGCAGGCCTACACCGTGTTCGAGGACGATGCGCGCAACTGGACCAGCGCGCAGAAGAGGCTGCTGTTGAAGTCGATGTCACCGCGCCTGGAAAAGCTCCTCAAGGCCAACGACACCAGCATCGACTGGGACGCGGTGGCGCGCGTGGCGCAGGCGCCGCGCGGCATCGCGGTGCCGGTGAGCGCCACGGCAGGGAGCCTGGAAGCGGTGCTGGCCGAAGCCCCGCTGGTGCAGAACCGGATCCCTCCGGGCGCCAACTGGGATGGTTCCGATGAAGTCGACGCTGACGCGCAGAGCTACCAGCAGCTGCTGTCGGAGCGCGAGAACAAGCCCGCGCCGGTGAGCGATGCGCCACCCCCCAAACCACGCGGCTGAGCTGGCCGGCGCCGGATCGGCCACAGCGCCGGAGCCGATCGCCCCGCTGCCGACGGCGGTGACCGCGTTCATCGGCCGCACCCTCAAGGGACCGCTCGATACGCCCACCGCGATCGCCAGCTTCGCCGACTATCGGCGGCTGTTCGGCGGCCTGTGGCAGCCCGCGCCGCTCAGCTACGCGGTCGAGCAGTTTTTCGAGCACGGTGGCCAACAGGCCATCATCGTGCGTGTGGCCAATGGCGCGCGACCGCCCAGCCTGGGCCTGCCGGCGGGCGGGGGTGTCCTGCAGCTGCGCGCGCTCGCCCCCGGCACCCGCGAATACCTGCGGGCCTCGGTCGATTACGACGGCATTGCCGCCGGCGCCGAGGATCAGTTCAATCTGGTGCTGCAACGCCTGCGCATGCCCGACTCGGAGTGGATCGAGGAGCAGGAGATCCTGCGAGCCGTGTCGATCCGCCCGGATTCGGAGCGTGCAGTGGATCGGGTGCTGTCCGCCTCGCACCTGATGCGCGTAGCCGGACCGCTCCCGCAGCAGCGGCCGGACCGCACCGCGCCGGCGCGCGCGGGCGCGGTGATCGGCTACCAGGCCGCCAGCGCGGACGGCGCGGATGGGACCGAGCTCAGCGACTACGACCTGATCGGCGATGCCGCCTCGGGCAGCGGCCTGTGTGCCTTGCGCGGCGGTCCGCGCTTTGAGCTGCTGTGCCTGCCGCCGCTGGGGCGGGAGCGGGACGTCGGCCCGGCCGCGTGGCTGGTCGCGGCGCGGCTGTGCCGCGAGCGCCAGGCGATGCTCATCGTCGATCCGCCGCGCAGCTGGGACAGTCCGGAGGCAGCCCTCGCGGGTGCGGCGCGCTGGCCACTGCACAATGCCAACGCGCTGCTGTTCCTGCCGCGCATCGCGGCCGCCGATCGCCTGCGCGGGGGCAACGGAGTGTTCGCCCCCTGCGGTGTGGTCGCGGGACTCCTGGCGCGCAGTGACGCAGCCGGAGTGCAGGCGGAGGGGAGCACGGGCGCGCCTGCCCTGCGTTCCCACACGCGGCCGCAATTTGCGCTCGACGCGGCGCAGCGGCAGGAGCTGGGGCACCACGGCGTCAACGGCTTCGAGGAGCTGCGGCCCAGCCTCGGCACGCTGCGCGGCGCGCGCACGCTGCTGCCGGAGAGCGCGGCGCGGGGCGAGTCCTGCGACCTGCACAACCGCCGGCTCACCCTGTGGCTGCAGGCCTGCATACTCGAAGGCACGAGCTGGACGCGGCAGGAAGGCGGCGGAGCACAGCAATGGCAGCGCGTGCGCGCGCAGACCGAAGCTTTCCTGGCGGCGGCCGCGGCCTCCGGGGCCTTCGGCGATCAGCGGGACCCACAGCGCTACTTCGTGATCTGCGATGAGCGGCTCAATTCTGCGGAGTCCGTCGCGCAGGGTCGCTGTTGCCTGCTGTTCGGGTTTGCCGCCCGCGGCGCGCAGGAATATCGCTCCTGCCTCGTGACGCACGAGCGCGACGGCAGCAGCGTGCGCATGGTGACCAGCAACCGGCTCGCGACCGAGGGTGCGCGCGTCGCGGCGGAGATCGAAACCGCGATCCTGCGCCAGCTGGTGAGCGCGGACTGAGCTGCCGCGCGGAGTATCATGGCGCCATGCCGGAACGCTACGTCATTTTTTCGCATGGCCGGGAAGGCGAGCCATGGAGCCGCAAGATCGTGGGCCTGGCGGATATCGCCCGCAACGAAGGGTATCGTGCCGACTCGCTCGACTACCGCGGCATCGATTCGCCGCGCGAGCGGATCACCAGGCTGGTCGAGCACTGCCAGAAACTGCCGGGTGAGCTGGTGCTCGCCGGCTCGAGCCTCGGGGGCTATGTGGCGGTGGCCGCCGCCGCGCTCCTGCACGCGCGCGGGGTGTTCCTGCTGGCGCCATCGCTGCTGATGGATGACCTGCCGCGCCTGCGCAAGGGCGTGATCGACTGTCCGACGACCATCGTGCACGGCTGGCGCGACACGGTGGTGCCCGCGGCGCACAGCATCGCCTTTGCGCGCCAGTACCAGGCCACGCTCCACCTGCTCGACACCGATCATCGCATGTACGACCAACTCCAGACGATCAATCATTTCTTCGCGCATTTCCTGGTGGCGATCGATCTGCGGCTGGGTTTTCGCTAGCAGGCCCTGAGCGCGCCCTTCGATGGACTCGATCCCCGCCCGGTTAGTTGCGTTCTGGACGCGTGCCCGGCTCGAACCGGCGGACGCGGCCGCGCGCCTGCGCGACAGCGCGGCGCCGGTCTGCTACGTGCTGGAGCGCCGCAGCGCGGTCGATCATGCCGTGCTGCGCACGGTCTGCACCGCCCAGCGCCTGCCGCGGCCGCGGCGCCGGCTGCTGCCCGCCCCGGCGGTCAGCGCCCGGGCCGCTTTTGCCCTGGAGCGGCCGGTCGGATTCTGGCGCTCGCGGCTCGATCGGCGCGTGCCGGCTGAACTCGTGGTGCTCATCGATGCGCTGCGCAGCGACCCGACGCTCGACGTCGCGCTCGTGCCGACCGCGGTGTTCTGGGGCCGCGCGCCGCAGAAGGAGCCCTCGCTGTTCCGGCTGATGCTGGCCGAGGACTGGGCCATCGGCAGCCGGCTGCGGCGCGGCTTCGCGGTGCTGGTCAACGGCCGCAATGTGATGGTGCAGATGGGCGAGGCGGTGTCGCTCCGGAGCCTGCTCGGTGGCGAGGCCGATACCGCATCGGCCGCGCGCCGCGTGGCGCGCGTGTTGCGCGCGCAGCTGGCGCGGGCACGGGCGGCGCGCATCGGGCCCGACCTCTCGCACCGGCGCACCATCGTCGCCGAGGTCCTGCGCTCGCGCGCCGTGCGCCAGGCCGTCGCGCAGATGGCGCGCGACCGGAGCGGCGACAGCCGGCGCCTGGCGCTGCTCGAGGCGCGCAGCTGCATCGATGAGATTGCCGCCAACTACTCGCACGCTTTCGTGACCTTCGCATCGCTGCTGCTCACGCGGCTGTGGAACCGGCTGTACGACGGGGTGGATCTCACCCACGTCGAGCGCACCCTGCAGCAGGTGGCAGACGGGAACGAGCTGGTCTACGTGCCCTGTCATCGCAGCCACATGGACTACCTGCTGCTGTCCTACGCGATCTACCGCCGTGGCTACGCGGTGCCGCACGTGGCGGCGGGCGTGAACCTGAACCTGCCGGTCATCGGCCGGTACCTGCGCAAGGGCGGCGGATTTTTCATGCGCCGGAGCTTTCGCGGCAGCTCGCTGTACACCGTGGTCTTCATGCAGTACCTGGCCGCGATCATGGCGCGCGGCCATGCGATCGAATATTTCATCGAAGGCGGACGGAGCCGGAGCGGCCGGCTGCTGGCTCCGATGACCGGCATGCTGTCGATGACCGTGCGCAGCTTCCTGCGCCAGCCACGCCGTCCGGTGGTCTTTGTACCGGTGTATTTCGGCTACGAGCGCATCTGGGAGGGCGCCACCTACATCAATGAACTGTCGGGGCTGCCAAAAGAAAAGGAGTCGATCGGCGTCCTGATGCGCAGCCTCTCCCGCCTGCGCGAGCGCTTCGGGCGCGTGCACGTCAACCTCGGCGAGCCGATCCACCTCGACCGCCTGCTCGAGCGCTACGCGCCGGACTGGCGCACGGCCGGTGGCCAGGGCCCGGAGCGGCCGCGCTGGGTCGGGCCACTGGTCGATGAGCTGGCCGGCAACGTGATGCGCAACATCAACGCCGCGGCCGCGGTCACCCCGGTGAACCTGCTGGCCCTGGCGCTGCTGGCGACGCCGCGGCACATGGCGCTCGCCACTGAACTGCAGCTGCAGCTCGATACGCTGCTGGCGGTGCTGCGCGAGGTGCCCTACAGCGACCGGGTCACGATCACCGAGCTCACCGCGCCCGCCATCGTCGATTATGGCGTCCGGCTGCAGCTGATCACGCGCGAGACGCATCGTGCCGGGGAGTTCGTGCGCATGAGCGCCGAGCACGCGGTGCTGGCCACCTACTACCGCAACAACGTCCTGCACCTGCTGGCGCTGCCCTCGCTCGTGGCCTGCTGCTTCCTCGGCAATGCCGAGTTGCCGGAGGAGCACATCCAGCGCTTTGCGAGCCGCATCTACCCGTATGTGGCCGCCGAGCTGTTCCTGCGCTGGAGCGAGGAGGAGGTGCCGGCGGTCGTCGCCGCCGTGCTCGCGGCCCTGGCGCAGCGCGGGCTGGTGGAGAACGCCGGCGCCGGATTGTGGCGCCGTCCGGCGCCGAGCTCAGCGGCGGCCATGCAGCTCTCGCTCCTGGCCCAGGTCACGCTGCAGACGGTGGAGCGCTATTACCTGGCGATCGCGCTGCTGATCCGCGCCGGGAGCGGGGCGATCACGCAAAAGGCCCTGGAGGAGCGCTGCCAGCTCATGGCACAGCGCATGACGCTGCTGTATGGCTTCAACTCGCCCGAATTCTTCGACCGCGCGCTGTTCGGCAATTTCATCAACCTGCTGCGGGCGCGCGCCGTGCTCAGCGTCGATGCCACCGGCCACCTGGTGTTCGACGCCGTGCTGGTGCACGTCGCCGAAGACGCCGAGATCGTGCTCTCCGAGCAGATCCGGCATTCGATCCTGCAGGTCACCCACGGCTAGCGCCGCGGGCTCAAGGCGAGGGCTTAGCGCGGCCAGAGCCACCCGAACATGCCGCCGGTCAGCAGCGCGAACACCAGGCCGTCGATCATGGTGACCACGGTCATGCGCCAGTTGCGGCGGTACCAGATGGACGCCTGCGGGAGCGCCATCGCGTAGCCCATGAAGGCGGCAAAGCCGGTGATGCGAAACACGGCCAGGTAGGGCGCGCCGAAAGCCAGTTCGCGCCCGGCGATGTAGGCGCAGCACACGCCGATCGCCAGCAGGTACACGAACCATTGCACCAGGCTCTTGCCCATCGCCATGTCGCCGCTCGAAACGGTGAGCATCATGAAGGGGCCGCGCGTCATCTTCTGCTTGAACTCGGGGCTGCGCATCTCCTTCATGGTGTCGCACTTGGGTACGGCGTAGTCGCCGTGCGCAACGTTCATGCCGCGTACGGCGTCGAGCAGCGCGTCCTGCTGCGGCAGGCGGCGCAGGTCGTTCCAGTGGTAGCCCAGGAACATGTGCATGATAGAGCTGACGGCGAAGACGGCGACGGCGGCCAGCAGGATGGGCAGCCAGAGTGAAGCGATCGAGATCATAAGTCCCCCTTTAAGGTGTCGGTGTTCCCTGAAGTCACTCGTCGTGACGGACGGCGGCTCGCAACCGCTTGTTGCGTTGTTGGTGCAGTTTAGCCTCAATGCGCCGCTCCCGGGCAGCCCGGGTCGGGCGGGTGGCGCGGCGGGTCTTCGGCACGATCAGGGCGCGCGTGATCAGGTCCTCGAGCCGGCCCAGGGCCTCGCGCCGGTTGCCCTCCTGGGTGCGGTGATTGCGCGCCGTGATCAGGATCTCGCCCGAGTCGATCAGGCGATGGCCGGCGAGCGCGCGCAGGCGGAGCTTGGCGCGCTCGTCGAGAAGGCGGCTTGCGGCCAGGTTGAAGCGCAGCTGCGCGGCAGTCGCCACCTTGTTGACGTTCTGGCCCCCCGGGCCGGCGCCGCGCACGAAACTCAGGGAATACTCGCTGTCGGGAATATGCACGGCGGCGCTCAGCGGTCGATTCCGTCCCCGAGCAGGCGCACTTCGTGCTGCGTCACCGGGATCGTGATGCCGTGGTCGCGGAACAGGCGCCAGATGCGCCGGTTGACATCCGAGCGCACATTGTTGACGCCGTTTTGCGGGTCGGCGATCCAGAAGCGCAGTTCCAGGTCCATGCCGTGGTCTGAAAACTGGATCAGGCGCGTGACCGGCGCGGGCTCGTTCAGGACGCGCCGGTTGCCTTCCACGGCGCCGAGCAGCAGCTGCAGGGCGACCTCGGGATCGTCGCGGTAGCTGATGCGCACCGGCAGCTTGAGGCGCACCTTGCGGTCCGAGTAGCTCCAGTTGATGAAGGTGCTGGTGATCAGGTTCTGGTTGGGCACCAGCGTATCGACCCCGTCGCGGTCGCGCACCACGACGCAGCGGCCCCGCAACTCCTGCACCCAGCCGAAATTCTCGGTGCTGGTGCCGGTCAGGCCGGTGAAGCTGATCACATCGCCGGGCTTGACGGACTTGTCGAGCAGCAGCACGAAGCCGCTGACGAAGTTGCTGGCGATCGCCTGCAGCCCAAACCCCAGGCCGATGCCGATCGCGCCGGTCAGCAGCGTGAGAGCAGTCAGGTCCAGGCCGGCCGCATTGACGCCCAGCAGGGCGCCGAGGCTGATCAGGAAAAAATGGCTGAACTTGCTGATGCCCAGGCGCGTCGAGGCCGCCACGCCCTCCAGCTTCATGACGCGCCGTTCGACCGCGCGGGCGATCAGGCCGCTCGCCAGCATGAAGCCGGTGACCACGACGAGGCTCTTGAAGAGCGACCAGAGCGAGAAGTGGCCCTTGCCCGGCACCAGATCGATCGCGTCGAGCGCGGTCTCGATGTCTGTGTACCAACCCACCTGCTGCAGGGCGATCACCACCCACACCAGCCAGGTCAGGCGCGATTCCCAGCGGCGCAGCCAGGAGAGCGGCCCCAGGAGCCTCCCGAGCAGGAAGGCACCGATACGCACCACCAGGAAGGCGATCGCCAGATCGAAGGCCGTGTTCAGCGCCGCGGTGGGCACACCGAGGCTTGCATAGGTGGCCCGTGCGATCAGCAGCAGTGGCAGCACGCCGATGGCAGGCGTGAGCGCGATCAGCGCCTCCAGGAGCGCGCCCTGCCAGGGCAGCGGCGGCGGCGCACGGCGCCCGAGGACGGTGCGCGCGGCACGACCGGCCAGCAGCGCCAGCGCGATCGCCACGCCGATACCCACCAGCTCCAGGAGCGTCTGCGGATTGGCCAGCTGGTGGAAAGGACGCACCAGCGTGGCGAACGTGTCATTCACGGCGGGCAGCCCTTAGGCATTGAGGTCCGGTATGAGCTGGCTCTCGAGCAGCAGGATCTGGTCCTTGAGCGCCAGCTTGCGCTTCTTGAGGCGCTTGAGCTGCAGCTCGTCGATGTTGAAATCCAGTGACAGGCGCGAGATGACCTCGTCCAGGTCACGATGCTCTATGCGCAGATCCCGCAACTTCTGCATGTTGCGGAATAATTCGCGATCGACTTTGTCGCCCGAATCTCTCATGAGGCTTGCGGTGCAGGCCAGGCCGGCGGGGCCCGGCAAATGGACCTCTGGCCCAGTTGCTCGGTCACGGACACGACGCCATCGGGTAGCTTAGCTAAGCGACCCAGCGGGCGCCACGGGAGCCCCGGAAGGTGAAAATCCGAGCCGCTGGAGCCCGCCAGCCCGTTGCGCCGCGCCAGCGAGGCGGCCTGGCTGGCGTCACCGGGCCCCATCCCCGCGAGGCTGACTTCGACGGCCATTCCGCCCGCCTCGCGAAACTCGGCGCACAGCTCCCGCAGGGCGCCCGCGGAGGTCCGGTAGCGGTGGGGGTGGGCCAGCACGGCGATGCCGCCGGCGGCCACGATGATGGCGACGGTCGCCGGCAGGGCGGGCCATTGCGCGCTCACCGCGGCCCGCCGCCCGCGCGCCAGCCAGACCTTGAACGCATCGTCCATGTCGGTGGCGTGGCCGTGCGCCACCAGGAGCTGTGCCAGGTGTGCTCGCGTCGGTGTTCCCGCCCGCGCCAGCACGGCGCTGCTGAGCTTCGCGCCATCCAGGCCGCATTTCGTCAGTTTCAGGCCGATCGCCGCGATCCGCTCCCGGCGCTGGACCTGCACGCCGGCCAGATGAGCCGCAAGCGCCGGCGAGGTGGTGTCGAGTCCCAGGCCGACGATGTGAATCTCGCGATCCCGCCACAGCGAGGTCAGTTCGCAGCCGGAGACAAAATCGATCCGGTGGGCGGCGCAGGCAGCCGCCGCCTCGGGGCAGCCGGCCACGGTGTCATGGTCGGTGAGGGCCAGCAGCTGGACCTGCCGCGTGGCCGCCAGCGCCACCAGTTCGGCCGGCGAGAGCGCCCCGTCGGACCAGGTGCTGTGCGTATGCAAATCGATACGCTCATAGCGTTGCGGGCCGGGGTTCATGAGTCCCATCATAGCTGAGCCTATGCCTGCCACCGCGCTCCTGGAAGCCCAATGGGAAGACATCGATCACGTGCTGCTGGATCTCGACGGCACGCTGCTCGACCTGGATTTTGACAGTCATTTCTGGCAATCGCTCGTGCCGCAGGCCTGGGGCGCCGCGCGCGGACTGGACCCGGCCGCGGCGCAGGCAATCCTGCAGCCGCGCTTCGCGGCCTGCGAGGGCACGCTGCCCTGGTACAGCACGGAGTACTGGAGCCGCGAGCTTGGACTCGACATCGCCGCGCTCAAGCGCCAGGACGCCGGGCGCATCCGCTGGCTGCCCGGCGCGCAGCGCTTCCTGGCCGCGGCGCGCGCACGCCGCAAGCGCGTGGTGCTGCTGACCAATGCGCACCCGCAGGCACTGGCCATCAAACACGAATGCACCGGTGTGCTTGACCATGTCGACGCCAGCTACAGCGCGCACCTGCTGGGGGCCCCCAAGGAGGACCTGCGCTTCTGGCGGGCGTTGCGCCAGCTCGAGCCCTTCCGCGCCGCACGGAGCCTGTTCGTCGATGACAGTGCCGCCGTGCTGCGTGCGGCCTGCGCGGCCGGCATCGGACTGATCCGCGCGATTCGCAAACCGGGCAGTGCGGGGGCCCCACACCGGCACGAGGAATTCGCGGCGATCGACGCATTGGCCGAGTTGCTCGGCCCAGACTGACGCGGCGGGGCGCGCGCGACGCCAGGTCCGGCGAAATGGGTCTCCGGCTCCGCCACCGCGGAAGGCGCGCCTCGCGTCGATGGGCGCACAGAAATTCGCGACGGTGGGGAAGCTGGTGGCACTGCCGGTGGCCTGCCCATATCATGGAATACGCGGCTGCTCGGTAGTCCAGCGGTTGGATAGATCGGGGGGGGCGAATAATGAAAGAGCCATCGAACATGCCCAGGCGATTGGCTGTAGCGAGCGTCATCGGGTTGCTGTTGTCTACCGCCCTGGCCGCTGATGAGAACCCGACTGGGCCCGGTGATCCGGTCTCGAATGTCATCGGCAATTCGGTGGTCAAGATCTTCGCCACCCTGCGAAGTCCCGACCTGGCTAAGCCCTGGAGCAAGCAGGCACCTGCGGAGATTTCCGGCAGCGGCGTCGTGATTGACGGCCACCGCATCCTCACCAATGCCCACCTGGTCACGTACGCCAGCCAGGTACAGATCCAGGCCAATCAGGCCGGAGACAAGCTCTCTGCCACAGTGGTAGCGGTCGCGCCCGGCATCGACCTTGCTGTCCTGAAGCTCGATGACGATGGCTTCTTTGACACCCATGCGCCGCTTCCGCGTGCCGACGGACTGCTGCAGATCAAGGACGCCGTCCTGGCATACGGCTATCCGACGGGAGGATCTTCCCTGTCCATCACGAAGGGCATCGTTTCACGCGTCGAATTTGTGTCCTATAACTACCCCGTCAGTGGGCTGCGCATTCAGGTGGACGCGGCCATCAACCCGGGCAACAGCGGAGGAGCGGCCATTGCCGACGACAAGATGATCGGGCTGGTCTTCAGCAGGGCAGGAGGCGATACACAGAACATTGGTTATATCATTCCAAACGAGGAAATCAGCCTGTTCCTGCAGGACATTGCCGACGGTCACTACGACGGCAAGCCGGCAATGTATGACGAGCTGCAGACGCTGCAGAACTCATCACTTCGAAATTTCCTGCACCTCGACAAGTCGGTCACCGGCATGGTGGTCCACCGGCCCCGGACGACCGAGCACTCCTATCCACTCAAGGAGTGGGATGTCATCACCCGCATCGGAGAATGGCCCATCGACGATCAAGGCAGGGTCAAGGTGAACCCTGACCTGAGTGTCGCCTTTCAGTACCGCGTGCAGCAGATTGTCAGGAATGGCAGCGTGCCGTTGACGATCGTCCGGGGCGGCAGCACTCTGCAGGTGCAGCTGCCGGTTGACAGCGTCAGGCCCAGGCTGATACCGCCTCTGAATGGCGAATATCCCTCCTACTTCATTTACGGGCCCCTGGTTTTCTCGCGCGCATCGACGCAACTCCTGCTGGCTTTCTCCGAAAGCGGCAAGGTGCTGCTGGGATTGAGTTTCGTGGGGAGCCCACTGATCTCTGATCTGGGTGCGACGCCCGACCCCCAGCGCGACGATCTGGCTGTCGTGGCATCCCCTTTCTTTCCAAGCAGTCTGGCCAAGGGGTATGACAATCCCGCCGGTCTGGTGGTGGAGTCCGTCAATGGCACCCACGTGCGCAGTCTCAAGCACCTCGTTGAGCTCTTACGTGACCTCAAGGATCAGTTCGTTGTATTTGCCTTCGCGAATCGGACCGGCGAATCCATCGTGTTCCCGCGCAGCGAGATGTTGGCGGCCACGGAAAGCATCCTGGCCGACAATGGCATCAGGGCGCAGGGGTCGCCAGACTTGATGGCAGTGTGGCAGGGAAAGTCGGCACAGTAGATCGAAACCCAAGGCGGCCCTGCATGCGCCGCGACTGCGAGCGTTGCGCGGCTTCAGCGCCGCCGTGGTGGTGGCCGCCGCCCGCCACCCTGTCCGCCGCCGCTGCGGCGCCGAACCGGCGCGTGGGAATCGCGTGGCGCGTGAGGTGCGTGGTGCAGTTTCGGCAACGCATCATGGTCGTAGTGCTCGACGGGAATCTTGTGGCCGATGAAGGCCTCGATGTCCGGCAGGGAGATCGCATATTCCTCGCAGCCGAAGCTGATGGCATCGCCGGCGGCGCCGGCGCGCGCCGTGCGGCCGATCCGGTGGACGTAATCCGCAGCGTCCTGCGGCAGGTCGAAGTTGAACACATGGCTGACGTCGGGAATATGCAGGCCGCGTGAGGCGACATCGGTGGCGATGAGCACCGCCAGCTCGCCCTCGTGAAATTGGCGCAGGAAGCGCAGCCGCTTGACCTGCGGCACGTCGCCCGAGATCGCCTGCGCATGGAAACCGTTGGCCCGCAGCCAGGCCTCCAGCCGCTCAGCCATGCGCTTGGTGTTGACGAACACCATGGTGCGGTGCGCCTCGAACTGGCGCAGCAGGCTCACCAGCAGCGGGATCTTCTCCGGCATCGAGGGGAAATAGATCGACTGGCGGACCCGGTCGATCGTCACCTTGTCGGGCTCGATCCGCACCAGCTCGGGATTGTTCATGTGTTCGTAGGCCAGTTCCAGCACGCGCTGCGAGAGCGTGGCCGAGAACAGCATCGACTGGCGCCGATCGGGCGGCGGGAGCCGGCGCATGATGTAACGGATATCGGCAATGAATCCCAGGTCGAACATCCGGTCGGCTTCATCGAGGACCAGCACCTGCGCGTGCCGCAGGTCGTAGATGCCCTGCTTCAGGTAATCGATGATGCGGCCCGGCGTGCCGATCAGCACTTCGACGCCGTCGGCGAGCTGCCGGCGCTGCTTGTCGTAATCGACACCGCCGAAGACGACGGCGAGCGACAGGCCGGTATGGCGCCCGAGCACCAGGGCATCCTTGTGGATCTGCACCGCCAGCTCGCGCGTCGGCGCCACGACCAGGGCGCGCACCGAAGTGATGGCTTTCCCTGGTGCAGCGCGTTTTTCCAGCAGGGACTGGTAGAGCGCCACCAGGAAGGCTGCCGTCTTGCCGGTGCCGGTCTGCGCCTGGCCGGCGATGTCCCGGCCCGTGAGCGCGGCGGGCAGAGTCTGCGCCTGAATCGGCGTGCACCAGGTGAAGCCGGCATCGACGACGCCCTGCATCACGGACGGATGTAGCGGCAGTGAACTGTAGGACAGATTGCTTAAGTGTTCTTCGCTCATGAATAAACAGGTCTAAATGACAATGGAGGCGGCCGGATAATTTGGCCCCGTGGAACGGGGGTACTTGCATTGGGCCGCGGAACAGGCTACAAATATCACCAATGGCGGCTCCTCTGCGCGCCCGCCAAACCAATCCTGAAGCACAAGTGTAACCGCTGAGCGGCAATCGCGCGCCACTGTCTGGCGCGCCACGCTCAAAATCACCAAGTAAAGCACTCTGAACTACTGTCCACCCTTGCAGCACCGCCTGAGCGGTGCCATATCCAAAATACCCCGCCCATGATCACGTCTACGGAGGCCCTAGGTCGCGTGAGTAACGAAAACATTGTCCATACCTCGGATGACCGCTTCGATGCGGATATCCTCAAAGCCGACACACCAGTACTGGTCGATTTCTGGGCCGAATGGTGCGGCCCCTGCAAGATGATCGCGCCGATACTCAGCGAGATCGCGGTCGAGTACCAGGACCGGTTGCGGATCGCCAAGCTCAACATCGACGAAAACCAGCAGACGCCGCGCAAGTTCGGGATCCGTGGCATTCCGACCCTGATCCTGTTCAAGAACGGCGCGGTCGAGGCGCAGAAGGTGGGTGCGCTGTCAAAATCGCAACTCTCCGCGTTCCTGGATCTGCACCTGTGAGAGGCTATCTCGGCAATCAGGGCCGCAATCGTCCCAACAAGGGCCCGCGTCACGGCGGCATGCGTGACGGCAATCGCGACCCGAATCGCGGCAACGTCGGCGGCCGGATGGACGAACACCTGCCCGACCTCGAGCCGCTGGGTGAAGACGATGCCGAGGTGATCAGTCCGGCCGAGTTGGCGCAGTCGCGCAACTCGATGAACCTGACGACGCTTAAGGCCAAGCCGATCCACGAGCTGGTCAAGCAGGCGGAGTCGATGGGCCTGGAGAGCCTGGCCCGTTCGCGCAAGCAGGACATCATTTTCTCGATCCTCAAGGCGCACGCCCGCAACGGCGAGGACATCTACGGCGACGGCGTGCTGGAGATCCTGCAGGATGGTTTCGGCTTCCTGCGTTCCGCCGACGGCTCCTACCTCGCCGGACCCGACGACATCTACATCAGCCCCAGCCAGATCCGCCGCTTCAACCTGCGCACCGGCGACACCATCTCCGGCCTGATCCGCCCTCCCAAGGACGGCGAGCGCTATTTCGCGCTGCTGAAGGTCGGGGAGATCAATTTCGACTCACCCGAGAGCTCGCGCAACAAGGTGTTGTTCGAGAATCTCACGCCGTTTCATCCCACCAAGCGCCTGAAGCTCGAGCGCGGCAACGGCAGCACGGAGGACCTCACGGCGCGCACCATCGACCTGGTGGCGCCGATCGGCAAGGGGCAGCGCGGCCTGATCGTCTCCCCGCCGAAGGCCGGCAAGACCATGCTGCTGCAGAATATTGCCACCTCGATCACCTGGAACCATCCGGAAGTGCACCTGATCGTGCTGCTCATCGACGAGCGGCCCGAGGAAGTGACCGAGATGCAGCGCACCGTGAAGGGCGAGGTGGTCTCATCGACTTTCGATGAGCCGGCCGCACGCCACGTGCAGGTCGCCGAGATGGTGATCGAGAAGGCCAAGCGCCTGGTCGAGCACAAGAAGGACGTCGTGATCCTGCTCGATTCGATCACCCGCCTGGCGCGCGCCTACAACACCGTGGTGCCCAGTTCCGGCAAGGTGCTCACCGGCGGCGTCGATGCCAACGCCCTGCAGCGCCCCAAGCGCTTCTTCGGCGCGGCGCGCAACATCGAGGAGGGCGGTTCGCTGACCATCCTTGCCACTGCGCTGATCGACACCGGCTCGAAGATGGATGATGTGATCTACGAGGAATTCAAGGGCACGGGCAACAGCGAGATCCACCTCGACCGGCGCATCTCCGAGAAGCGTGTCTACCCGGCCTTCAACATCAACCGCTCGGGCACCCGCAAGGAAGAGCTCATCACCGATCCGGCCGAACTCGCCAAGATGTGGATCCTGCGCAAGCTCCTGCACCCGATGGACGAGCTGGCCGCGATCGAGTTCCTGCTCGACAAGATGAAGGACACGAAGACCAATGGCGAGTTCTTCGAGGCGATGAAGCGGTAGCCGTTCACACAATTTGACGTCGCTGGGCGGCGACTGTGGCGGCTGACACAGCGCTGGCCGATGATGGCGACCGTCTCATTGCCCTGGACTCGACGCATGCGCCCGTTACCTGTGTTCCTCGCCCTGTCTGCCGTCAGCATAGCCAGCCTCGCGCAGCAGGAGCCGCAACCTGAGCCGTCGAGCCCGATCACCGACCGCTTCGACCTGCGTGCCAGCGCCTTTTACGGGGCCGTGAAGACCCGGGCGCGCATCGATGACAGCGCCACCGGAACGCCGGGCACCGAGTTTTCGGGCGAGAAAGATTTCCACCTGAGCCCGCACGCGCGTCAGGTGCGCGCCGAGTTCATGTTCCGCCTGCGTGATCGCAGCCGGCTGCGCGTGGACATGTGGCATCTGACACGCGATGCCTTCGCATCGCCGACCCGGACGATCAACTACGGCCGCAGCAGTTTCACTCCGGCCGACCTGGTGGCCTCGCGCTTCGACTGGCAGCAGATCAATTTTACCTACACCTATTCCTTCCTGCGGCGCAGCCGTTTTGAACTCGGTGCGGGCCTGGGATTGCACCTGCTGCAGGCCGAGGGCGAGGCCAGCGTCGCGGCGCGCGGCGTGCACGAGGATCTGAGCGGCTCCGGTCCCTTCGCCACGCTGGCGCTCGACGGGACCTGGCGGATTTCCCGCCGCTTCGCGTTCAGCGCGCGCGCCCAGTACTTCAGCCTCGAGGCGAGCTCGATCACGGGCGGGCTCGGCGACTACCACGCGGACCTGCAGTTTCGCTGGCGGCCGAATCTCGCCTTCGGCCTGGGTTATGAGAAGACGCAGACGCAGCTGGACGTCACCAAGGGCAACCCGAGCGGCCTGATGCGCCTGGATACCCGCGGACCGGACCTGTTCGTGCGCGCCAGTTTCTAGCCCGGGCGCAGGGCCATGCGCGCACCGGGCGACTATTGTCCCTCGATACTTGCCGAAATCGGCCCAGCTCAACCGCTCGAACAGTTTCGTGCTGGCTAACCCAGCCCGCTTAGAGCTCAGTCGCGTTCCAGCTGACCCACTTTCTGCCAACCGGGCTGCGGACTAAGCACCACAGTCACGTACAAGCCGTCCCTGGATGGGGCGATTCCGGCTGCGCCAGATGATATGAGCGTCCCCGATACCTGTTCTGGGGTCAGCTTGTAGAGGCCACCATTGATTGCATCTACGGCCAGACCAATGAGGCCACCAAAAACGATATTGCCCCATACCCAGCCACTCACGCTGCGCGTGACTGTCGTGTCGTAGGGTTTGTATCCCGCCAACTCAAGATGAATAATATGGTTGTCCTTGCGCGTCAGATTGGAAACAATCGGCGTCTTGCCCGTAATCTGCCCGTCAACAGACACCTGGGCGCCACTCGGACTACTCGAGATACCAACATCCTGATGTGTACCGTGCATAATGCTTGCGCACGCACCGAGGCACACAATCGATGCACCGAGACCGATGCGCGCAAGCTGGCGAAAAATAGACGAATCCATTTTGACGTCCCCCTTGTTTTTTTATGTGGGCCGAACGTCTCCGATATTGACACCAACGGTCCATAATCCACAAGCCGCCAAAGGGGCTCCGGTTGTCGCGCATATGGCGGCGCGAGTAGTCAGACCCGCCTACGATGAGTCCAGATGACCATAGGATTCTCGAGATAGGCTGCCGCGTGGCGTCAGGATTCCCTGTCCTGGGCATCGACTGAAGCAGCCGCTTTGGCGTATGCGCCGGGTCTCACCCCACGTGACGATGCGGTGGAATATCTGGCAGTAGTCGCATTTGCCTCACCGCGTCGCTTTCTTCAGGACTGCACCGTCCTTGACCAGCGCAATCGGTCCGTCCGAAACCTCAGTCTTTCTTGACGGCGGCCTTTACCTTCTTCGCACCGCGCTTGGCCGCGGATCCGACTTCCTTGGCCCCTTCCTTTACGGCTTTACCGACCGCTTTGGCATCGCGCTTTACCGCCTGACCGAGCGCTTTGGCACTCTCAGCGACGGTCGTTTGGGGCGCGTCGGGGGCGCTGTCTGCGCAGTACGATGAATAGGCCGGCACCAGGGCCAGCGACACGGTGGCGACAATTCCAAGAAACGTGACCTTCATGAAGCTTCTCCTGTACCCACGCAGCCCATTGCACCCGGATCCCGGCAATGGGCATTATTTCAGATCATGCCACCGTTCACCGAGATGATCTGGCCCGTAATATAAGCGGCTTCATCGGATGCGAGGTAGCCCACCAGACTTGCCACTTCCTGAGGCAAGCCGGCGCGTTTCATGGGCACCAGCCGCGCGATGGCCTCATCGTCAAAGCTGCGTTCCGCCATGCCCCCCGCGATGATACCGGGCGCCACGGCGTTGACCGTGATGCCGCGGCTCGCCAGCTCGAGCGCCAGCGAGCGTGTCGCGGCGTTGAGTGCACCCTTCGCGGCTGCATAGTTGACCTGGCCGCGATTGCCGATGAGCGCGGCGACTGAGGAAATGTTGATTATCCGGCCCCAGCGACTGCGGATCATCGGCAGCGACAGGGGCTGTGTGACGTTGAAAAAGCCGTCGACCGCCACATCCAGGACGCGATGCCACTGGCGCGGGCTCATTCCCGGAAAGGCGGCATCATCGTGGAGGCCCGCGTTGTTGACCAGGATCTGGATCGGCGCATCTGCGACCAGGGTCTCCAGCCGGGCGCGGGTTGCCTCGGCATTCGTGACGTCGAAGGCGAGCGTATCGCTGCAGTGAGCGGTTTTGTTGAGCTCCTGAACCAGTGCCGCGGCGACGTCTTGATGCTGATGGGCGTGCACATAGACAAAGTGTCCGGCACTGGCCAGGCGGCGGCAGATGGCGGCGCCAATCGCGCCACTCGCTCCGGTCACCAGGGCGCGCTTCTGGGTGGCGCTCATGTCGGTGCTCGCATGGCGGACTGTTCTCCTGAAGTGACGGCGAAGGCGATCGTCGCGCGGCCCGATAACAACACCCGTGTCGAGTCGCCAAGGCTGAACTCGTAGAGCACCATCCTGTCATCGCCATTCACAAGCGCCGCGCTGGCCATGAGAGGGCCGGCGATGTCATCGAGCCGCTCAACATTCATCGTCAGACCTCGCACACTGGCAAGTAGCCCGGGCCGCCATGATTGCGACAAGCTTGCGGCCCGCAGTGCGCCGTGCACCGCCATGGCCTGAGCGGCGTACTCGATGCCGCAGGCGGCCCCGAGGCGATCGTGGGCGCGCAGCGCGTTGTCGGCGCGCCGGTGTGATTCGCTGCGGCAGCGGATGCGGTCCGCGGTCCACTCAACAACCTCATCCAGCAGGCACATGCGGCCCTGATGAGGGATATGAGCGGCGATCCAGGCGTGATCTAGGCGCACGGAGTCACCTCGACACGCAGCGTCTGCGGCTCCAGGTACGCGATGTTTACTGTCGTCGCCCGCCGCTTCGCAATGGCCTGGAGCAATACCAGACCCTGGGCGGCCGGAATTACGGCACGCAGTGACTCCAGTTCCCGATGCTTGACACAATCTGCGGCCTGCGTATCAAGCCGCACGCGCAGCAGCGCAAGCGCGTGGGGTTGGGGGCTGGCATGCAGGACCAGTGCGAGCCCGAATGCCGCCGGCACTGTACGCGCGGCACGAAGCGGCGGTGGGTAATCGAGATCGTAGGCGATGAGCGCCGTAGTGCCGCCGCCCACGGCAAGCTGTGTCAGGGCCTCGAGCAGCCCGGCAGTAAAGCTGGCGTCATAGGCGCAGACGGTGGTCGATGGCACCTGGGTGGCGGCAGCGATGCTCCAGTATCCGGCGGGCGCGTTGTGCACCGAATTGTGAAAGCGCGTAGGGGAGAGCGCCCGATTGGCCGATGCCAGCGTCTGGCAGATCTCATGACAGTTATCGCCGTCGCCACCGGAAGAGGCGAACACCACCGGTAGCCGCGCCGGATCCGTATCGGACTGGCGCGCCGCCTCGAGTCCGATCGCGAAGGCGAGTCTTACCACACGACCGGCGCGACGGCGTTCGGTCGGTGGCAGGGTCTCAGGTGCAGGCAGCAGCGTATCCGCCCGTTCATAGGGCCGCAGTTCGCGCAGCACGGCTTCGGTCTGCGGCCAGTCGAGGAGGCCGGGCCCGCGGACACCGATGCCGGTCACATAGGCCGTGAGTTCGCGGGTCACGGCTTCGCTCACGCTATCCTGCCCAGGACCAGTGAGCAGTTGGTGCCACCGAAACCGAAGGAATTACTCACGGCGTGAGTGATTGATCCTGGCTCGCTCTTCGTGATGTAGTTCAACTGCAGCGCCGGATCAAGCTGGCCGGTATTGGAGCCGCCCGGAAGCAGCTGGTCCCGCAATGCGAGTGCGCAGATTACCGCTTCGAGTGCGCCCGCCGCGCCCAGGGTATGGCCCGTCGCGCCCTTGGTGGAGCTGCAGGGTGGGGCCGCTCCAAATACGCGTGTGACCGCGGTGCACTCTGCGCTGTCGTTGCTGCTGGTGCCCGTTCCGTGCAGGTTGATGTAACCGACCTCGGCCGCGTCGAGACCGGCGGCGCTGAGGGCGGATTCCATGGCCAGGCGTGCGCCGAGGCCCTCTGGGTGCGGTGCCGACAAGTGGTAGCCGTCGTTGGATTCGCCCACTCCAAGCAGGGCGATGGCATGCCCACCCGTGCGGGGCGCGGATTTTTCGAGCAACACGAAGGCCGCGGCCTCCCCGATCGAGATTCCGTCGCGGTCGGCCGCGAACGGCCGGCAGGGTCGGCGTGCGGTGAGCTGCAGGGAGTGAAAACCATAGAGCGTCGTGAGACACAGTGAATCGACTCCGCCCACCACGGCGGCATCGATGATCCCGAGCCCGATCATGCGCTGCGCCGCTCCGAAGGCCTTGGCGCTGGATGAACAGGCCGTCGACACCACCGCCGCAGGCCCCTGAATTCCGAGGAGCTGGCGGATGAAAGCGGCCGCAGAAAAGGTGTTGTGGGTGCCGGCGTAGTGGAAAGCAGCTGGCAGTGCGCCGCTGCCTGGATCGCGCTGGCGGTACGCCAGTTCCGTCTGCAAAATGCCTGAAGTGCTGGTGCCAATGAACAGGCCGACGCGCCGCGCGCCAAGCCTGCTGATGCAGGCCGCGACCGCCTCCGTGAAACCGTCCTGGCCCAGTCCCAGATACGCCAGGCGGTTGTTGCGACATTCGAACAACCCCCAGGCCTGCGGCAACGGATGGTCTTCGATTTCGGCGACCGCGCCAATCCAGGTATCGAGCTCCACATCCTCGAATCGGCAGGGCGCCAGGCCGCTGCCGGTGCTGCGCAGCGCCGCGCTCAGAGGCTGCAGACCGGCACCCAGGCAGCAGCTTGCCGTGTATTGCGTAAGAAAAAGCGGGGTCATTGGGGTGTCGCGACCAGCAAGACATTGGCGAAGGGTGTGCCCTCACTCATCGGTATCGCCCGCGCGCTGAACCCGCAGCTTGTAAGAATGGCCGACCACGCCGGCAGGGTGTGGCAATACAGCCGCCGCCGCCCATGACCGCGCAGGGATAACACGGCTGCGTCTACCCAGAGGCTCACTTTAAATCGCCAGCCGCCGGCCGCATTGCCGACGCGCAGCAGCAGAATGCCTGCGGGTCCGATCGATGCGCGCACGCGTTGCAGCACCTGCTCCTGCGCGGACGGGTCCAGGTAGTGAAGCACATCCAGAACGATCACGACATCCACCTCACCGTAGGCGGCGCTGCGTATATCGGCGCACTCGATCTGCGCCAGCGCGCCGAGGGCCTGCCGAGCCCGCTCGACATCGCGGGGCATCAGCTCGATGCCCCGGAAAGACCTCAGCCGCGGCGGTGGGGGCCACGACTCAGGCCACTGCCCTTCCCGATGACTGGCCCGTGCCGCCTCAAGCCACGCCGCGAGCAAGCCCTGGCCGCAGCCCAGATCAAGGAGGCGGGCATCCTCTGGAATCAGTCCGCGCGCGAGCAGCGCGGCGAATACCGGATCGCGGCCCAGTTTGCCGCGCGCGAAATAATGGGCAAAGCGACCCGAGGGGCGGTATCGATCGGCGGCGATGCGCGCCAGACGCTTCAGCACCTGTCCCGCGCTCATACCAGGGCCTCTGCCAGCGTCACCGTGACCAACCCCGCGCGGGCAATCGTATCGAGGAGCCGGGGCAGCACCTCCAGAATAACCGGCGCTCCAGCGCGAGTGCGGGCACTGTTGCCATCGTGCAGCAACAGGATGTCGCCGGCCGCGAGCCGCGCGGCCAGGCGCGCATGGACGGCTTTGGGGTCGTGCGTGACGGTGTCAAAGCCGCGACGCGTCCAGCTCACCAGCTGCAGTTCAAGCTCTGCCAGCGCCGGCTGCAGGAACAGGTTGCGCAGGCCTGCGGGCGCACGAAAGAACCGTGGTCGCTCACCGGCTAGAGTGCTGATCGTCTCCTGAGCGCGCTCGACTTCCTGTCTCAGGCCGCGCGGACCCAGCAGGGAGAAGTGGTGACGGTGATGCTGGCCGTGATTTTCCATGCGGTGACCGCGCGCCACGATCTCGCGGCTCAGGCCGGGATTCGCCAGCACCCGCTCACCAATGCAGAAAAAAGTCGCCCGTGCGCCGGACGCCTCCAGGATATCGAGCACGTGTGGCGTGACTTCCCGGTCCGGACCATCGTCGATCGTAATCGCCACTTGGCCGGCGCCAGCGCATGGCGGCAGGCGCGTCCAGTTGGGGCCGAGGGCGGTGCTCCGGGGCCACAGGCCCGTCGCCACGAGAGCCGCATGATTCGCAACCACCAGGCTCACTGCCCAGGGCCACGCAGAGGGATAGCAGGCGGTTGCGCCGGCCGCCGTGGCATGCAGCACCACCGAAGCCGGGATCAGCGGTCGGGTGCGCCACGCCTCACGGGAGAGTGCTGAGAAGGAAGATGGCATCAGCATTACGCCGGGCAGCCCAGCGTGGGCCACCTGTCGAGAAAATGATTCCAGATCTGTCGCCACGCGGGCCAGTCGTGGGTACCGCTCACGACGTGCACCGATTCGGGCGGCAACTCAACCGCAAGCAGCTGCTGACTGTCGGCAAAGCGATCGTCATGACCATACCCGAGGTACAAGGCCGGCGGCGTTCCCCTACGTGACTTTATGAAGCGCCAGATCCGCCGGTCTTCATCGTCCGGTTCAACTTCGCCAGGACTCCAGCTCGCGACGCCACCTGCCAGGCTGATTTCACGGGTGACGATCCTGGTGCCCAGGTAGGGTGCAATCAGGCAAACGCCGTTCAATTCGGTCGAGTACTGCTCAGCGAAGCCCAGTGCAATGAAGCCGCCCATAGACACTCCGGCGAGCCACACCGCATCGTAACCGGCCGCGCGCGCCCTGGCGACCGGCCCACTGCGCAGTCGATCGAGCACTGACCGATCGGTCACGTGGTCAAACTCCAGTTCGCAGCACTCCAGTTCAATGGCGAGCCCCCGCTCGCGCACGGCGTCGTGGAATCCCGCGCGCACAAACCCGTCGCAGCTTTCCCTGGCGCCTGGCAACAGCAGAATCCGCGCTGTTGCGGGGCGCTGTGCGGCCGATCGCTGTTCTGAGGTATTCATGGCTCAGGATAGAACGCCGTGCGAGGCTTGCGGTCGGGCCATCAGGGCAGAGAACAGCAGTGCAGCGAAGGCGCCCGGCGCAACTGTCATGCCCAGTGCGGAAAGCACCGGCACCGTCGAAAATGCCAGCACACCGAAGCCCAGGACCGTAGCGAGGTTCGCGATCAGCAGCGATGCCAGCATGGTACTGCGTTCGCCGGCAGCTGCTGGCGCAAAGTGACGCTCGAAAAACAGCGCGTAGTTCGAGCCCACGGCCACGATCAGCAGCAAGCCAATCAGGTGCAGTATGGTCAGCGCCTGCCGGCTCGCGGCCAATGCGGCGGTGACGACGAGAACCGAGAGTATCAGCGGCGCGATCACCCGCATGACTCGCGCTACCGAGCGCAGCGTCAGGAGCAATAGCAACACAATGAGACCAAATCCCAGGAGTGACAGACGAATCGCCGCGGACTGATAGGCAGCATAAAGGGCGTCCGACTCGTGCTTCAGGTCGAGTAATGCGATCGTGACTCCGGGCGGAGCCGCACCCAGCGCGGCATTGACGTGGGCCGCATCGATCGCAAAGGGGTGCGAGCCGGCGGCCGGTGCGCGCAGCGGCAACAGTGCTACGACGCGATTGCCACGCTGCGCGAGCAGGGTATCGACGCCGCTGGCGAGCGATGTGCCCGCAAGGCCGGAGCGATCGACCAGGAGAGCCGTGCGTGCTCGCTCGACCGCCGCGACGAAGGGCTCGAGGCGCGTCGCCCGTAGCGGAAGACCGGCAAGTGCCGCGCGCAGCCGGGTCCGCAGCACATCGCCGGCCGGGAGCGCGTCGAGCCGCTGGCGCTGCAAAGCGAGACTGGGCAGATAGCGGGCCGGGGTGTCAAAGCCGGCGAGCTCACCGCTTTTCACGAGACTGTTGAGACGCTTGCCCACCGCCTCGGCCGCGCTCAGTGCCGACTCGGTGTCGGCGGCGGTTATGACGATCAGATCACTGACGTCCGGTGCGCCGAGGCTGCTGCGCAGCTGCGCATCGAACGCCTGGTCGGCGGCAGACACCGGGCTCAATGCGGCCAGGTCACGGTTCCAGAGCCCACTACGATGCGTCTGCACCTCCGCAATGGCCAGCAGCGGCAGCAGCCAGAGCAGCTGACGGTAGCGTTGCAGGCGATCGATGCCACGCGCGAGCCCTCGGCCGAGGGCGTTAAGTGGCCGCGCGGTCCACCGCTCCGGGAGCAGCGCCGGCAGTACGTAGCGGGTCACGGCCGCGGCGGCGAGCAGCCCGGCCATGGAATAGAGGCCGAGTTGAGCCAGTCCGGGGAATGCCGATGGCAGGAGTGATGCAAATCCGCACAGGGAAGTGAACAGCCCCAACCGGACCGTCGGCCAGAAGCTCGTGATCCACGTGGCCGCCGCGTTTCCGTCAGGGCCGCGGCGCGCCTGGATCAGCAGATAGATGGAGTAATCAACGGATTCACCGATCAGCGTGACGCCGAAGCCGAGCGTGACCCCGTGGATCACTCCAAACCCCAGCGCCACGGCTGCGGCACCCGCCAGGGCCCCGGAAACCACCGGCAGCAGCCCGAGCGCCAGGGTGCGCAGGGACCGGTACGCAAGCAGCAGCAGAGTAGCGATCAGGAGCGAACTGAGAACAGAGAGGCGAATCGCTTCCCGAATGATGGTGGCCCGGGCATGAATCGCGAACACCCCGGGACCACTCACTCTGAGGCTGACCGCTCTCGCTGCCGGCATTGCCGCGGCGCGCAGCCGCCCAAACTCAGCCTCGATGACACCGAGCGCCCGTTCCTGGCCATTGGTGTCGCCGCCTGCGACGCGCGTCCGCGCGACCAGCAGCGCCTGGCTGCCATCGGCGGATACCCAGACGCCATCCTGGGAGCGCGGTCCCGTATCCGGGCTGAGTTGCCCCATCACCTGCAGCGTCTCGCCGGTCGGATCCGTGAGCAACAGGTCCTGTGCAAGGAATCCCGCCGGCGATGCCAGCGAGTCGATGCTCTCCGAAACGGCACTGCGCAGGCCCGCCGTCGTGAAGTGATCCGCCGTGATCTGCTCACTGAGCAGGTAGCGGTGATCAAATATGTATCGCTGGTCGCTTTCCGACGCCGCGTTGCGGCCATTGTTGACCGACACAAAGGCGGGGTCCGCGCGCAGTCCGGTGGCCAGGGCCTGCGACAATTGCGCTCGTTGCGCACGCTCACCGCCATTTATAGCGATGAGAATCAGCCGTGCCGCCACGCCTTCGCGCAATTCATCGACCAGTGCCTGCTGTGCGGGCGAGGGTCGCGCGGGGAGGAACGCCGACAGATCTGCCGTGTAGTGGGCGTGCGCGACGATCCAGCCAGTCGCGGCCAGCAGCACCATCCAGGCGAGAATAGTGACGCGGCGCCGGCGCATCAGGGATCCAGCACGGCGCCGAGCGTCGTGATGGAGCGGTCGCCGTTCACCAGCTTCACGGTAACCGTCTTGATGCTATCGGACTGTCCGTCGATGCTGACGGTGGCCACCTCAGCCGCCACGTGCGCATCCAGCGGCGTGAGCCTCAGGGTCCACTTGTCGCCGGAGTAGTCGAAACCGATGTGAAACACCCGCTCGAGTGCGGCCCGATCTCCGGCCAGGGTGGCGCGGATGGCCTCGATGTAGGGAGCGGCCTGGGGGAAGTCCGCGAGCGCCACATGGTATTCCTTGTGACGGCGTTCGAAGCTCAGCTGCCCGTTCTCGAGCACCATTCGTTCCGCCCTGGGCGTCGTGGTGCGCTTCTCCAGGCGATCCGGCGCGTCATAGAACAGCTCGCCGGTGGATGTGAGCGGTCGGTCGAGGACGCTCGAGATGTGGACTTCGGTGAAGGACACGTGACCGTGCTGGCGCTGCCTGAGCTGCGTCATCAACTGCTCAAGAGCGTCGCTGGCAGCCGCCGCGACTGCTGCACTGCCGACCAGCCATGCACAGGACAGCAGCATGAGGGTGCGGCCGCGTCGAGCCCGGCACAGCAGCGGGAAGTGGCGGCTCATTCGCTGCCGCTCACGGGCGGCGCGCCCGCCGGCTGCACCTGCCAGAAGTCCAGAAAATTGAACCAGTTGTATGGATACAGGCGGCAGTAGCGCTCGAGTACGGCCACATACTGTCGAACCGCCGCCGTCACTGAATGAGCCCCGGCACCCGGGCTCGCCGCTGAAAAGTCGGCGATCTGCTCGAACACGATGTGATAGCGGTTGTCACCGAGATAGAAACCCGCCATGAAGTAGACCGGGCGGCGCAGCATGGCCGCCGCCCGCATGGGCCCGAGCGGAAAGGACGCCGGCGAACCGAGAAACATGACCTGTTCGACCGGTTCTTCACCCAGGGTTCGATCGCCCATCATGCCGACGAAAGAACCGGCGGCGAGCCGCGCCTGGATCTCGAGCATGGCCGACATCTGGCCCAGTTCAATGATATCCGCCTTGAGCTGCGGACAAATCGCCGTCAGTGCGGCGTTGATCTTGCGCGCGTTGTCGGCATACATCGCCATTGCGATGTCGAGCCCCGCCTCGCGCTGGCCGAGCGCCCGCGTGGCCTCGAAGCTGCCCAGATGGGCTCCGATCAGCAGCGCGCCACCACCTCGGGCGCGGGCGGCACGCACCAGCGCCTCGCCGTCAAGGGAGATTTCAAACAGCTCGAAGCGCCGGTTCAACAGATAGACGCGGTCGTGAATCGTCGCAGCAAATGCGAAAATCTGCCGAAACCGATCGATCGATGTCGGGGGGCGCCCGAGCACCCGCTGCAGGTATTCGCGCGCGTGGCGTCGCGCCCGCGGTGCGAACAGAAAAAAATAGACCGCGATGCCGTAAAGGACGCTGCGGCTCAGGCGACGGCCAAGCCGCAGCGAGATCCAGCTCATCACGCGCAGCATGAGCCGCGAGCCGCGTTCAGAGTGACTGGCCCAGGGGGACGCTGCCGGAGCGGGTCGGGCGTGCATGTACCCGGTGTCAGCTTTCATGAGAACGGGCCGCGCCTGCAGGCAGCGTCAGGATGCCGCTGGCAACAATCCGTTCCGCGGCGTGAATCGTAAAGCGCAGCTGTCCGCTGTCCCCGGCGTCAAGGGCAAGTTGCAGCCGTTCCCCGGGACGAGCGGCGCTCAGGAACTTTGCCGCGCAGATGGTGCATTTCCCAGGCGCCACGCCGTGGGCGCGGGCCACCGAGTACAGCGTCTCGTCCAGCAATACAACGCCTGGCACTAGCGGGTTGCCTGGAAAATGTCCGGCAAACGCGGCATGGTCGGCGGGAATGTCCAGTGTCATGAGGGTGCTCATTGCGGTGTGGCCTGGGCTGGCGACCGCTCAGGTATCCGGCAAGAGTGACTGCAATACGTGCAGCGGCAACTTGCCGGTCGCATTGCGTCGGATTTCCGGAACCAGCAGCAGCGGTCGCGGCAGGAACGCGGGGTCCACTCGCTCGCGCAGGCGGGTGGTAATGGCTTTCGCATCCAGGCTCGGCGCAACCACCAACGCACCCAGCCGCGTCACGCCGATTCCGGTGGCTGGTGCTCCCTCGCGCAGAAAAAACGCACCGTCGAGGACCCCGGGAATGCTGGTGAGTTGATGGTCCAGATAGGCCAGCGAGCTGCGTTTGCCCGCGATGTTGACCAGGTCCGCCACGCGGCCGCGCAGCAGAAAGCGCTCGCCGCCCGTTGGCTCGAGGATGTCCCCCATCGGCGTCGCAGCTTCAACGTGTCCGCCCTCCACCCAGGCCTGGCCGTCGCGCAAGTTGATGCTGACTCCCGGCCATAACTCCCACTCAGCCGTCTCTGTGGTACGCCGGCTGGCAATCTGCCCCGTCTCGGTGGAGCCGTATATCTCCTGCAATGGCACGCTGTAGCGGGCCTCGACCTGGCGTGCCAGCGACTCATCGAGCGGTGCCGTGGCCGAAAGAATCAGGTCGATCGGAGGCAGGTCGATATTGGCGGCAATCAGCGTCCGCAGGTGCACCGGTGTCGAGACCAGCATCCGCGGCGCGGGCACGGCGGCCAGCGCGCCGGCAATATCGGCCGGATAGAACGGGCGCTCTGCGCACAGCGCATGGCCGCCCAGCAGCGGCAAGAGCACGCTGGATTCAAAACCATACATGTGCTGCGGCGGAACGGTGGCGACGATCGCATGAACAGAGGCCGCCATCAGCCCCAGGCGTTCCGCCTCGATACGCACGCAGCGTACCAGGCGGCCCCAGGTCTTGGCGTGAGGCAGCGGGACGCCGGTGGACCCGGACGTGAACACATAGGCAACAAGCTGATCCGCCGCGATGGAAGGAACCTGCCACGGCGCTGCGTCGGGTTCAGTCCCTTCCGGAAACCGAAACTGCGGCAAGGCGATGTCGCAAGCCGGATCGTCGCTAAGGCAGATCGCGTCGGGAGCGAAATGCCCAAGCTGGCGTATGGCCTCAGGCGCATGAGTCGAAGGCAGCAGGCTGACGCGGTTCGAACGGATGCAGGCGGCGAGGCCCACGGCAAAGCGGTAACGGTCGCGGCAGGCGTTGAGCACATGCCCCGTCGGAGGCAACGCGGCCGCGAGCTGCGCGGCGTCGGCGATGAAGCGTGCGGCGGGAATCGCTCTGCCGTTACGGTAGGCGATGGTGTCGGCCGGCGCACCGTGGGCAATCAGGGGGGCGGCGTGCATGGGCTCAGCTCGGGCCGGCGCTGCCCTGGGGCTCAGGCATGCGGTGCAGTGAATGAGGCCGCGCCCGCACCGCGGGCCACCGCCCGGATGGTGTCGACAATGCTCACGTGCTGCATGTCGGGCAGCACACGATGGCGCACCAGATACTCACCGATGAACATCAGCGCCACCAGCGGCGCCGCGCAGAAGTTCGCAAATACCGACCACACGACAAGCGGTGCGGTCACGTAGAGGAGCAGCAGCGTGCCGCTCATGGCAGCAAAAAATATTGTCCAGGCAACGGTGACGCTGCGGGTGTAGCGCGTGGCGGGGGTCGACAGCGGACCGTGCACGAGCGCGGCGAAGCGGGTGCACATCGGCACACGATTGAGGCCCAGGGAGCGACCGAAGGAGACGCCCAGCAATCCGTAGGCGCCCGCCTGCTGGATCAGGTAGAGCCACGCAAAGTGGTTCTTGAGGTTGCCCCAGCCGGCAACGCTGACCAGGCCGGCGAGCCCGCACGCCACCAGGCCGAGCTGCCGCCGGCTTGAACGCCAGGCCAGAATGACGGCCGCCAACCACAACGGCGCAATGGCGAGGACGGCGCCCAGACTCTCATTGCCCGGAACCGCATTGCTGAAGTGAGCCAGCGCCGCGTAAGCGATTACCGCGAGGGCGATCGTGACGGCGCGTACGATCCGGGGCCCCGATCGCATCACTTCGTTCTCCGCGCGGCAACGAATTCGGCCAGCGCGGTCAGCGAACCGAAGATCTGATGGTTATTTTCGCTGTCGGCCTTGATCTCGACACCGTATCGCTTGGCAACGACCAGGGCGATCTCAAGGATGTCGATCGAGTCGAGCCCCAGGCCCTCCCGATAGAGCGGTGCCGCTGGATCGATGTCGGCGGCTGCAATAGTGAGATTGAGGGCCTGGACCATCAGGTCGGCAATCTCCCTTTCCAAATCACGGGTAACCGGAGCTGCCGCGGCTTGCATCAGGACCTTCGCGTGGTCGAACGTGCACCAAGATTCTTGTAATTGCAGGAAGCTTAATGGGGCGCTTCGATGCGGTGTCAGGGTGGCCACGTTACCCCGACTCCATGACGGCACGCATTATATCGGCCGGCAGGTCGAACGCAACCCGCGCCAGGTCAATAAGCCTTATGAATCACAGAGATATGCTGTCGCCGCGTCCACATCGAGGGTGAGCGCGGCTGCGCCTCTGTGCTATGGTCAAATCGGTCCCAGCCCGATCCCAGACCGGACGACTTCACCGCCATGGATCCGCCGCATCCTCCCCTCAACACCTACTACGCCGGTGCGCAGTCGCGCAGTGGTTGGGTCCGCGATCTGTTCACCCGGACTGCCGGGGACTACGACCGCATCGAGCGCGCCATGGCCTTCGGCACCGGCTCCTGGTACCGCCGCCGGGCGCTGCTGAATGCTGGTCTGGGTGTGGGAATGACGGTTGTCGATGTGGGCGTGGGCACGGGTCTCGTGGCCCGCGAAGCGGCGGCCATCGTGGGTGATCCCGCCTGCATCATCGGCGTGGATCCCAGTCCCGGGATGGTGGCCAACGCAAGGGTTCCGAGCGGTGTGCGGCTGATGTCGGGAAGCGCCGAGCAGCTGCCGGTGCCCACGGCCAGCGTGGACTTTGTCAGCATGGGATTCGCCCTGCGCCACGTCGATGATCTGGCCACCGCTTTTGGCGAGTTCCATCGGGTACTCAAACCGGGCGGGCGCCTGTGTGTGCTGGAAATAACCCGGCCACAGGCGGGTTGGGCGCGAGCGATCCTCAAGATATACCTGCGCCGGGTCGTGCCATGGGTGGCGGCCCGCCTGGCTTCGCACCGGGATACACCGGAACTGATGCGTTACTACTACGACACCATCGAAGCCTGCGTTGCGCCGGAGGCCGTAATGGCAGCGTTGCGTCGGGCAGGGTTCGCCGAGGTCGTGCGTAACGTGGAATTGGGAATATTCTCGGCCTACGGCGCGCAGAAACCGGCGCATTGATTGGCTGTCAGCGGCGCCACGCGCGCTGCGCCGCCAACAGCGGCAGCCGGATCACAAATCCGGCCAACAGGCGCAAATGCATCCAGGTCAGCAGTGCGTTGTCGCGGACGTAGCGGAAATGCGAAACGCCGCCATCCGCCGCACCAAAATAGCGAACCGCGGCCGGCAGATTCAGTGGGCGCACCCCGCGCCAGCACAACCTCACGACCGCCTCGACGTCGAAGTCAAAGCGACGCATCCAGATTTGGCGACGCATGATGCGCTCCAGCGGGATGGCCGGATACACGCGGAATCCAAACAGCGAGTCGTGTACTCCGGTCCAGAGCGTCTCGAGGTTGGCCCACCAGTTTGAAATTCGCCGCCCACGCACCCGCAGGAGCGGTGCGTTCGCGTCGAACACCGGCTCGCCCAGGATCATTGCCGCGGGCGCCGCGGCCGAAGCGGCCATGAATGCCGGAATTTCCTCGGCGGGGTGCTGGCCATCCGAGTCCATGGTCAGAACATGGGTGAAACCGTCACGCAACGCCGCGTGCACGCCGTGCAGCACTGCGGCGCCTTTGCCACGATTGCGCGGCAGGCTGAGCACCCGCAAATTTGCATCCTGCTCGGCGAGCCGTGCCAGTGCCTCTCCCGTGCCATCATCGCTTCCGTCTACGATCACCCAGACGGGCGCCCAGTGCGCCAGAGCGGCCGCCACCGTTTCGAATACCCGGGCCCCTGGGTTGTAGCTTGGAATCAGGACAAGGTGCGTGGCGGAGCGCTGGGCCATTGGCGATCTTATCCAGGACCGGGCGGATGACGCGCATTCAGCCACTCGTTCTGGAGCGCGCCGGCCAGCTGGGCGCGAAAGTAGAGCTCCAGCGCCGCGTCAAACGCCCGGACATCCTCAGGTGGCTCAAAGCGCTGGCCCAGGCGAATGCGGAAGACAATCGGCATGGCGGGGCGGTGGAATGGCGACCAGCCCTTGCTGAGGTAGGGCGAATCGGTCTCGATAATCAGCGTTTGGACTGGCACCCGGGCACGCTTGGCGATAAGCCCCGCGCTGGTGGTGAAGGAATTGACGGGCGCCCGGGTCGTGCGCGTTCCCTCCGGGAACAGCAGCAACGATTCACCACGCTGCAGTTCGGTGACCGCATCGAGCACCATGCGGCGCGGCGGATGGTTGCTGATGTAACGGGCAAGTCGCGCCCCGGATCCGAGCAGGACGTTGTTCATGATCTTGGATTTCATCACGCAGACGAGGTGCGGATGACGGGTCATGATCAGCACCGCGTCAATCATGGACGGATGGTTCGGTGCCAGGATCATGGCTGGCCCACCCGCCAATGCATCCAATTCCCGCAGGTCCAGCTGGTACGCCCTGGTCAGTGCAAGCCAGGAAGCGTATAGCCCGCTCAAGCGGTTGAAGCCCAGGCGACCGATCCTGGTACCCAACCGCCGCGGCAACAGCAGGTAGGCGGGGATCGCCACCACCGACCAGATCAGGCCCAGCACGGCAAAGAGGATGAGCGAAGTCCAGAACTTCGCCTGGTCTCCCGCGAGTTGAAGAGTGCGGCCCATGATGGCGCTCACTTCAGTTGTCGCCCGGGACCTGACGCTGCGACTTGCCGATGATCCGCGCGATCCCGAAACCACCGGCCCAGTAGCTGTGGGACCGGACCAGAGGGCTGTCCAGAAAGCTGGCGCCCGCCAGCGAGTCGTAGCGCAGGAAGGCGCCGAACCAAAATTCGCGATAGCGCCTGGAGATTGCCACCAGCAGCTCGGTTCCGGCGTAGCCACCCGAAGCCCGGTACGCCGGGCGGCTGGGAGTCGCGAAGGACGGCGCGACCGAATAGAAGTAGTCCTGGTACTGGCGGTCGGCGAACAGCGGCGCGATGAACGTCCCTAAGTCCCAGCCGGCGTGGCCGGCGATGTCGCGCAGGTCGAAATTGATTCGCGGCGCCACAAACCAGCCCACGGACTGCGGCTGCCGCTCAATCGTGAACGCTTTGCGGGCTGGAATGCGCAAGTCGAGGCGTAGCCGTTCATTCTGCGAGCGCCACAGATGGACATCCAGAGACGGACCGAATTCAACGGTGGGTTGCAGGTCGGGCATCCCGGCGCGTGCGCTGTTGTTGCGGCTGCTCACTGGCGTCGTCGCGTCGACGCTCACATTCAGTTCGGCCCGTGGATTCTTGATCAGCATGCCGCGCACGCCATCGCGATCGGCTTTGAAAAGCTTTCCGCGGTAAACGAAATAGGGAACGGGCAGCGGATAAACGTGCGCGCTGTCGGCTCCACGGTAATCCGTGAAGGCGATGGCTCCGGCCCCCAGTCCAAACTCCCAGAGTGGCCGGTCCGCCGCCCGGCCGGCTGGAGCGAGGCAGGCCCATAGCACCAGACCCAGGGCCAGGCTTGGACGGCCACCACAGCTGTGGATTGCCATGGCTTGATTTACGGCGAATCCGCGCCGACGTCGGGAGCGGCGCTGCCCACGGCTTCGATCTCAACCAGCAGGTCGCGGCGGCATATGTCGGCCTGCAGATAGGTAATCGGGCAAGCGGCGGGCAGCAGCTGCGCGAGCTCCCGGCGAATTTCGTCCAGATCGGTCGCGCGGCGCACGTACACCTTGAATTGCAGGCCTGCAACACAATAGCGAGGGGCGCCGCTCACCCGGTTGGCTTCGGCGACGAGTTGCACAATATTGGAGATCGACTCGCGGGTCTGCGCGGCGGCATCGCCAACATGCACGGTGTTGTGGCCGAGAATGCTGGCCGTACCGGAGGTGAGCAGGCACTGTCCGCCCGTTGCGGCCGCAAGGACCGCGCGCGAAAACGTCGGGCTATCGGGCCCGTATTCCGCCGGGTAGCGGAATGCGCTGAGCTGGCGGGGATTTTCCAGCGAACGGGCCGCGCTCGCGCTCGCGAGAAAGTAGATCACCAGAGGCGAACCGGCCGGAGAACCGAGCGCGCAGGCCGCGGGGACCTGGTCCTCGATCACGCGCCGGGCGCGCAGGAAGGCCTGCCGACGGGCCGTATTGAACTCGTGGTAGCGCTCGCCCTGCGGCGTTACCCTGTTGATCTCGGCGAAGTAGTTCCAGATTCTCAGCAGAGTGGGATATCCCAGGCTGTCGAGCGCTGCGAAGACTTGCGCGTAGGCCTGCGCAGTCACCTGCTGGAGCGCCGTAGGGCCTTCAGGCCCGCCGCTCGCCGAGTCCGGCTCGGCCAGCACCAGACGCCCGAATAACACCTGCGCTCCGGCGCGGTAATGAATCGGACCACGGTGACCGGAATGCAGCGGCTCCGACGCCTGCCACACCTCGCAAGTGGAATGCCCGTTGCCCAGTTCCGGGAGTCCCACGGGCGCGATGGGAATACCGTCTGCCGCCGGAAAGTGTGGATCCTGGCCGAACGGAACTACGGCCAGCACGCCTTGCCACCAGGCTTCCGGACGAAGCAGCAACTCCTGGCGCGGCAGGTAACTGACGCGAATGTGGGCCTGCCCGTTCATCGGCACTCAGTCATTCGACCGGCACGACGGGCCGCATGTTGGCTGTGCGCTGGCGTAGCGCGCCCAGGGTGCGCCGCAGGTTGAATACCGAAGCCAGCAGGTAAGTGGCCTTGAACAGGCGCAAGGACTTCCAGATCGGCGTCTCGCGAAAAATGTCGCCGGCAAGCACCGACAGTACCGCGCGTTTCATGCCGAGCAGGTCGCGCGGCTTCATGAACAGGTCGCGCATCGCCGGACTGGTGACCCGGTATATGAACCATGAGAAGACGCGCGGGCCGCGCCGCATCACGCGATCGAACTCACGCAGGGCCTGGCGGGCGCGGCGCGGATGACGCAGACAGGTGTCGATCGCATCAGCTCCGACGGCGGCACCGTTCATCGCCAGCCAGACGCCGGTGGAAAACACCGGATCGATGAATGTATAGGCGTCGCCTACCATCAGATAGCGCTCGCCGTAGCTGTGATTGGCCGAATAGGAGTAATTGCCGGTGGCCTCCACGGGTGAAGCCAGCTGGGCCTGATGCAATCGCTCTGCCAGCGGCGCGCATTTCGCCACGGTGGCAAGAAAGAAATCCGTCAACGGCCCGCGTCGCTGCTTCAGGTAGGCGGGCCACACGACTGCGCCGACACTGGAGGCGCCGTCCGCCAGCGGAATGAACCACAGCCAGCCGTGTTCGAACCAGTAGATTGAAATGTTGCCGGCGCGCTCGCCCGTGTAACGCTGCGCGCCGGAGAAGTGCGCGTACATGGCGGCACTGTTGTGCCTGCGGTTGCGCCGCTTCGCGCCCAGGTGTCCGGCGAGAAACGTGTCCCGGCCCGACGCATCCACGAGGAAACGGGCATTCCACATCTCGGGACGACCGTCTTCATGGACCGCATCGACGCGCACGAATTCCGTGTCGGAGACCAGATCAGCGCTGCGAGCGCCGCACCCCTCGATAACCTGAGCACCGGCCCGGCTTGCCCGCCTGATCAGGATCTCATCGAACTGCGAGCGCCTGACCTGGTAGGCATAGGCGAGCTCCGGGTTGCAGGCATCCTTGAACTCGAAGGTCTCCCCTCGGCCATGCCAGGGAGAGACGAATTCTGCTCCCCGCTTTTCCATGCCGATGGCCTTGATCTCCTCTGCCACTCCAAGGCGCTCAAACAGTGGCAGGTTGGCCGGCAGGAGTGATTCCCCAATGTGAAACCGCGGATGACGCGCTTTCTCCAACAGCGCCACGCGGTGGCCACGCTCTGCCAGCAGCGTCGCGGCTGTCGATCCTGCCGGACCGCCGCCAACGATCAGCACATCGACGGCGCGCGCCTCAGCTGCAGTCTGAACCGCTGCCATGAGCTTTCCCCTGGGTCTCCTGGTTCGGTGGAAGGGTTGGCCGCCTCCGCAGTGGCCACGGCTTCTATTCTAAGGACGGACGGCGAGGCTGGCCCGCGCACTGCGTAGTTCTGCAACGCACAATTCTAGCGCAATCCGGTAGCGTACAACTACGTCCGCCGCAGATGTGGGAATCTCGCCGGGAAGCTCGCGATACGCTGAAAAATCATCGCTCTGACGCCAGGCGAGGCAATCGTCCAGGTGCTTAGGAGCGCACCGCCCGCGACCAGCGCGCAATCGATCCCACGCACAGCAGCAGCGCCGCCGCGCTCAGGGCCAGCGAATAATGGATGCCGACCAGCACGCCGCCGAGGCCGACCGAGACACCGCTGAAGGTGCGCAATCCGAGGCTGGCACTCACGAACAGCCCGACGATGGCGCCGCGCTGTGTCTCCGGTGCCTGAAGCTGGACGATGGTCTGCGCCATGGCGCTGAAGCTCAGCTCGAAGAAGCCGGCTGCCAGCAGCAGCGCCAGTATGAGCAGGTAGTTGTGAGACAGGGCGAAGCCGCCGATGGCCAGGCACCAGCCGGCGGCGAGCAGCAGCGCAGCGCCCGGTGTGGCGGGCAGCAGGCCGCGGCTCTCGAGCACCAGCACGGCAATGAACGCGCCGGTGGCATCGGCCGCCAGCAGTGCGGCGTAGGCCGCACCGGCATTGCGGAATCCCAGATCGTCCGCGAAACCCGGCATCTGGGCCTGGTAGGCATTGCCGATGAGGAGCGAAGCGCAACCCGCGAGCAGCGTCATGGCGATGATCTGGCGATTGCCTCTTATGCTGCGCCAGCTCTGTGCGACGCCGGCAAGGCTGGAGGCGAGGAGGAGTTGGCGCCGCCGTGCGGCGCTGTCCGCGCGCTCGGCGTAGCGCGGCTTGTGCAGCCAGAGCAGCATGGGCAGGTAGACGAGCGCGTTGGCGAGGATGCCGTGGGCCGGTCCGAAGGCGACCATCAGCAGATTGCCGATGGCCGGTCCTGCCAGCATGCCCAGATAGCGTGCGCTGGCGCCGAGCCGCACGGCGCTCTGCAGGTGTTCCGGGCCCACGATTTCGTGGATCAGCAACTGGGCAGGCGCGATCCACAGCACGCCGGCGATGCCGTGGAGCGCGAGCAGGATCCACGCCTGCCAGGTGTGCAGGGTGCCGTGCAGGAACAGTGCTCCCCAGGCGACCGATACGGCCATGAACAGCACCATGCCGCACTGGATCATGCGCCGCGGATTGCTCCGATCCGCGAGCGCGCCCGCGTAGCCGGACAGCAGCAGGTAGGGCAGCCAGTGCGAGATCACCGCGAACGCGCCGAGCGCGGGGGAGTGGAACTTCTGGTGCAGGACCCAGTAGCTGATCACGTGTTCGGTGTTGTCCGCCATCATCGCCACGGCGTTGCCGAGCAGAAAGCCGCGGTAGCCGCGGTGCTGGAGTGCGGCGAAGGCGGGCTGGCGTGCCGCCACGGCGGTCATGTGGCGAGCCGGGAGGCGAGGAATTCGGCGATCTGCCCGACCGTGTCCGGATCGCGGAGCGGTGCGCTGTGGCCCAGGTGATCGACCAGCAGCAGCCTTCCGTCATGCAGCTGGCGGCTGATTTCGCTGGCGTGCCCGGCGGGCACCAGCTCATCGATCCCGCCGTGCACGACGAGCACCGGTACCCGCAGCTGCGCCACCAGCCGGTCCGAGGAGTAGCTCTCCGGGTCGCCGCCATAGCGGGCGCGGAACCGGGCGCGAAAGCGTTCGATGACCTGCGGATTCAGCGCCATCGCCTGTGAGAAGGACTCGAACACATAGCCGACGTTGTTCATCATCCCCACCAGGACCACGGCCCGCAGTTCGGCGGGAGCCTGCTCCGACAGCCAGGCGGCCGTCGTGAGCGCGCCGAAGGAATGCGCCAGCACGCCGTGGAAGGGACCGCAGGCGGCGGTCACCGCATCGATGGCCTGGCGAAACGCCGGCAGATCGGCCTGGGTGCCGCTGGAGCGTCCGTGCGCCGGAGCATCGAAGGCGACCACGCGCAGGCCCCGGGCACAAAGTGCGCGGATGACCACGGCCATGCGCGCCGCGTGGGAAATCCAGCCGTGGACCACCAGCACGGCGTTCGCGCCGGCGGGCCCGGGCCATTCATAGGCCTGCAGCCGGCCGAGCGCTGTGGCCAGCCGGAGCGAGCGTGCCGTGGCGAGAAACTCGGCTTCCCCGGCTTCGATCGGCCGCGCGATCGGCGTGAGAAACAGCCGCATCGCGAGCCGCGCGGCAAGCGCAGGGCTCAGGGCGCTGACGAGACGGAACAGCCAGCGCATGCGCCCCCGCAGCGCCGGCGACAGGCCGGGGATCGTGCGTTCAGGCTTGGCGCGCGATCGCCCGGTAGCCGATGTCATGGCGGAATTGCGCTCCCGGAAAATCGAGGCAGCTCACCAGATCATAGGCGGCGCGCTGCGCCTGCGCGACTCCGGCGCCTAAGCCCACGGCGCACAGCACGCGGCCGCCGCTGCTCACGACGAGCTCGCCGCGCATTGCGGTGCCGGCGTGGAAAATCTTGCCCGGCAGGGTGGCGGCGCGCTCGAGGCCCGTGATGGTGGCCCCCGCCGTGACCGTGCCGGGATAACCGGCCGCCGCGAGCACCACGCCGAGCGCGGCGCGCTCGTCCCACTCGATGTGCTGGCCCGCCAGCCTGCCCTCCAGCGCCGCCAGGCACAGGGCCGGCAGATCGGAACGGAGTCGTGCCAGCACGGCCTGCGCTTCCGGATCACCGAAGCGGCAGTTGTACTCGATCACGCGTGGCGCACCGCTCGCATCGATCATCAATCCGGCATAGAGGAACCCGGTATACGGCGTGCCATCGCGCGCCAGGCCCGCAAGCGTCGGCTCGATCACCTCGCGCATCACGCGCGCGTGCACGGCGGGGCTCACCACCGCGGCCGGCGAATAGGCACCCATGCCGCCGGTGTTGGCGCCCGTGTCGCCATCGCCGATGCGCTTGTGGTCCTGCGAGCTGGCGAAGGGCAGGGCGTGCGCCCCATCGGCCATGACGATGAAACTCGCCTCCTCGCCCTCGAGAAATTCCTCGACCACGACGGTGTCCCCGGCGCTGCCAAATCTTCCGGCAAACATCTGCTGCACGGTGCTGAGCGCTTCATCGGCATCGGTGGCGATTACCACACCCTTGCCCGCCGCCAGTCCGCTGGCCTTGATTACGATGGGCAGGCGCTGCGAGCGCAGCCAGGAGGCATCGAAGTCCTCGCGCGTGAAGCTGCGGTAGGCCGCCGTCGGAATGCCATGGCGGCGCAGGAATTCCTTGGTGTAGGCCTTCGAACCTTCCAGCTGGGCCGCGCCCCGGCCGGGGCCGAAGCAACGCAGCCCCGCGGCGCGAAAGTCATCGACCACGCCCATGACCAGCGGCGTCTCCGGCCCGATGATGGTCAGGTCAATCTTCTCGGCGCGCGCCAGCGCGATCAGGCCCGGTGTGTCGCCGGCCGCGACGGGCGCGTTGCGCACCCGCGGCTCGCCGGCCGTGCCGGCATTGCCCGGCGCCACCAGCACCTCGCGGACCGATGCCGCGGCGGCGCAGACCCAGGCGAGCGCGTGCTCGCGGCCGCCGTTGCCGACCACCAGGATTTTCATCAGCGATTCGGCCCTAATGCCGGAAATGGCGCAGGCCCGTGTACACCATGGCCATGCCGTGTGAATCGGCGGCCGCGATCACTTCGGCGTCGCGCTTGGAGCCACCGGGCTGGACGACGGCGGTGATGCCCTGGGCCGCGGCGATGTCGATACCGTCGCGGAATGGAAAGTAGGCGTCGGAGGCCATGACCGCACCGCGCACCATGAATTTTTCATCGGCCGCCTTGAGAGCCGCGATGCGGCTGGAGTACACGCGGCTCATCTGGCCGGCACCGATCCCGATGGTCATGCCGTCGCGCGCATAGACGATGGCGTTGGACTTGACGAATTTCGCGACGCGCCAGGCGAACAGCAGGTCGGCGCGCTCCCGCTCATCGGGCGGCCGCGCGCTGACCACGCGCAGCTGGCTGGTGCTGGTCATCCCCTCGTCGCGATCCTGCACCAGCGCGCCGCCTGTGACGGTGCGGATTTCATAGCCGTCGCCCGTGCCGGCGCCCAGATCACCCGTGGCGAGGACGCGGATATTCGGCTTTGCCGCCAGCAGTTCGAGCGCAGCGCCGTCCAGGCCCGGGGCCACAATGACCTCGGCGAACTGGCGGGCGAGGATCGACTCGGCGGTGCGCGCATCGAGCCGGCGGTTGAAGGCGACGATGCCTCCGTAGGCCGAAGTGGGATCGGCCCGGTAGGCGCGATCGTAGGCCTCGTGCAGCTCGGGGCTGACCGCAACGCCGCAGGGATTGGCGTGCTTGACGATGGTGCAGGCGGGCTCGGCGAACTGCCGCACGCATTCGATGGCGGCGTCCGCATCGGCGATGTTGTTGAAGGACAGTTCCCGGCCCTGCAGGATCTGCGCAGTGCCGACCGAGCCGCCGCGCGCACCGGGCAGCCGGTAAAAAGCGGCACGCTGGTGGGGGTTCTCGCCGTAGCGCAGCTCCTGGAGCTTGTCGAGCACCAGCGGCAACTGGTCCGGGAAGCGCTCAATGGGCAGCTGCTGCGCGCGCAGCATGTACTGCGCGACAATGGCATCGTAGCCGGCGGTGTGCGCGAAGGCCTTGGCGGCGAGGCGGCCGCGCGTGTCGATGGACGTGGACCCGCTCGCGGCCAGCTCGGCCAGCACCGCCGCATAATCCGCCGGATCGACCACCACGGTGACGTCGGCGTGGTTCTTGGCGGCCGCGCGCAGCATCGCCGGGCCGCCGACGTCGATATTCTCGAGCGCCTCGTCGTAGCTGCACTCGGGCCGCGCGATGGTGGCGGCAAACGGGTAGAGATTGACGACCAGCAGGTCGATGGGTGCGATGCCGTGCTCGGCCATGACCGCCTCATCAATGCCGCGCCGCGCCAGCAGACCTCCGTGGATGAGCGGATGCAGGGTCTTGACCCGCCCGGCCATGATCTCCGGGAACCCGGTGTATTCGGAGACCTCGCGCACGGCGATCCCCGCGTTGCGCAACGCCTGCGCCGTACCGCCGGTGGACAACAGCTCCATGCCCCGCGCCGCCAGGGCGCGCGCGAACTCGACCAGGCCCCGCTTGTCCGAAACCGACAGCAGTGCGCGCGTGATCGTCATGGACGGATGCCGAGGGACTGTTAACCGCTGGGGGTCGACGGGCACTATTCGGACAGCCCCATGGAGCGCAGTTTCTTGCGCAGCGTGGTGCGGGTGATGCCGAGGATTCCTGCCGCCTGGCTCTGGTTTCCGTCGGCGTAGTCCAGTACGGCCTGCAGGAGCGGCTCCTCCACTTCGCGCAGCACCAGGTTGTAGAGCCGTGCCGGGCGGTGGCCGTTGAGATTGGAGAAATAATCGTGCAGCACACGTTGGGTGTGGCTGCGCAATGGCAGATCCTTGCCCGCGATTCGGTTCATCGGTGTAGTTGTTCTAAGTCCGCAGCTTCCGCCCCGTTCGCGAAGGCACGCTGGGCGAGTGCGAATTGCGACGCGGAATTCTCCGCCGCCATGAGTGCCGCGCGCATCGCACGGCTTTCGGCTCGCAGTTCGCAGTATCTGACCAGGTGTTTCCGCGCCATCCGGACCCCGGTGTACTCGCCGTAAAACGCGTACAGGGATTCGAGATGCTGAAGGATGAACCCAGTGAGTGACGCGCGCAAGAGTGGCGGCGCAAATTGCGTCGGATTGAGGAAGGCATTGACATCGCGAAAAATCCATGGTGCGCCCAGCGCCGCGCGACCGATCATCACCGCATCCGCACCGGTGGCCGCGAGCACCGCCTGCGCCTGCTGCGGAGTCTCGATATCGCCATTGGCAATCACCGGGATGCGCACCGCCGCCTTCACTTCGCGAATCGTCGCGTATTCGGCCTGGCCCAGAAAGCGCTCGGCGCGCGTGCGGCCGTGCACTGCAATAGCTGCGATGCCGGATTGCTCCGCCAGTTGCGCAATGCGTGTGGCGTTGCGCCGCGCCGGATCGGGGCCGGTGCGGATTTTCACGGTGACGGGCACGTTCACGGCACGGACCAGCTTTTCAAAGATCCGCGCGACCAGATCTTCATCGCCGAGCAGTGCGGAACCGCAGAGCCGATTGCAGACCTTCTTCGCCGGGCAGCCCAGATTAAGGTCAATGATCTCCGCGCCCTCGTCGACCTGTGCGCGCGCAGCAGCCGCGAGCTGCGCCGGGTCGGAGCCCGCGAGCTGCACCGCCAGCGCCGCGCCCGCGGCGCCACCGCGCGCCTGTGCGGCGCTGCGGCGCATCGACTTGGGGCTCTGCCAGAGCGACTGATCGGCGCTGAGCATCTCCCCGCAGGTCAAGGCCGCTCCAAACTGGCCGCACAGCGCGCGAAAGGGCGGATCGGTCACCCCCGCCATGGGCGCGAGCAGGACGCGCCCGTCCAGCGCATGGGGGCCGATCCGGAAGCTCATTTGCGGCCGCTGAGCACCGGCGCATCGCCGATGCACCGCACACCACCGGCGGCGGCCGGCACGCACACATCCAGCTCAAAGCTCGAGACCTGCTGGGTGGAATCCACGACGCTGACTTCGGTGTCGATGCGCTGCTCGCTCGCAATGAAGCGCTGGCCCTGCAGGGCCGCAGGCAGGTATTCCGAGGGCTGCAGGTCGCCCCGGCTGACGACGGTGCCATAGCGATCCAGCAGGCTGAGGCGCAGCAGCGGCAGGGCCTGGGAATGCACTCCCCGATTCGCGAGGCTCAAGCGCACCTTAACGGCGCGCGGGTCGGTGCTGTCGGAGCTGGCGCCCAGCTGGTGCAGTTCGTAGGCGCCCAGGTCCCAGTTGGGACGCAGCGGCACTCCGGTGGCCGCCGCCAGCCGCTGGAGCGGTCCGTACCAGTCGGTGTAGGTGGCCAGGTCGTTGCGCCAGTGGTAGATGCCCTGGGAGGCCAGCAGCAGGATCAGCCCCAGGATCGCGGCAATTCCGAGCCCGCTGGGCCGGGCCCGGGCCGGCCGCAAATCCTCGATCACGTCCTCCTCGGGCTCGAGCGGCTCTTCCTCCGCTTCTTCCTCTTCCTCTTCTTCTTCTTCTTCTACTTCTATTTGTACTTCTGCCTCCGCCTCCGTCTCCGTCTCCGCCTCCGTCTCTTCTTCCTCGACTTCAATTTCTATCGGCACCCTATCGATTGGGGCAAGGTGCCCGGCATCGCGTGCGGCCTCGATGCGGCGCGACACGTCGGCGAGCTCAATGTTCACCTCTTCTTCGTCCACCTGCTCTTCGGTCTGCAGAAAGGTGTCGCCCTCGAGCACGATGGTTTCGAAAGTCCCGGTGCCGCGGAATTCGTCCACCTCCAACTCGACCTCGGCCCTTCGCGCCGGCGCCGGTGCCGCGGCAGGCGGGGGCGGGGGCGCCGCCTTCGGTGGAGCACTCTGCATGAGCGCAGGTTTTGGGGCGGGTGCCTCCGGCACGAGCGCAACGCGCGGAAGGGATTGCAGCGGGCCAGTAACCGGCTCGCGATCTTCCCGCCGGCGCTCCTGCTTCACGGTCGGAGGATGGACGGTGGCCCGGGTCCCGGATTCTTCGGTCAATCCCACCAGGGCGTTGAACACGTTCGCGCAGCGACCGCAGCGCACGTAGCCCTGGCCGGCACGCAGATCGGCGGCGACAACCGCCAGGGTCAAGGCGCACTTAGGACAAACGGTGAACATGGTTCCTTCTGCTGCCAGACAGGGCGACCCAGCCCTCCCGCGCCCCGCATGGTGCAATATCGAACCACGGCGCGTAAACAGCAATGAGGACGTCTGCCTGCTCGGCGAGTATTCCGGCCAGCAGCACCTCGCCGCCGGCATCCAGGCGCGCCGCGAATTCCTCCGCCAGGGCGCACAGGGGGCCGGCAAGGATGTTGGCCATCACGAGGTCCGCCTTCGGCGGCAGGGTCCGCGCGTCCTGGTGTACGTGCAGCCGCCCGGCCACCCCGTTGGCGGCGGCATTTTCTGCCGTCGCCAGCAGGGCCTGCGGGTCGATGTCATAGGCGTCGACCTGGGCGGCGCCGAGCCGCGCCGCAGCGATACCGAGGATCCCGGATCCTGAGCCGTAGTCGATGACGCGGCGCCCGGAGTGCTGCTGTGCATCGAGCCACTCCAGGCACAGCGCCGTGCTCGCATGCGTGCCGGTGCCGAAGGCCAGGCCCGGATCGAGCCTCAGCACGACCGCATCGCTCGCGCTCACCTGCTCGTGATGCGGGCAGACCCACAGGCGCCGGCCAAAGCGCCGGGCGTGGAAATCGCGCAGCCATTCACGCTCCCAGGCGCGATCGGCGAGTACTTCAGCCTCGATCCGGCCGCCTTCGAGCTGCAACTCCCGCGCCAGGGCCTCGCTTAGAGCCCTGCCATTGGCCTCGGCGGGGAACAGGGCCTGCAGCCGGGTCCGCGGCCACAACCGCACCTCGCCGGGCGCCGGTTCAAGCACCGGCTCATCGCCCGAGTCGCTGTAGCTGAGGGCCAGCGCGCCCAGCTCGAGGCAGGCCCGCTCCGCGCGCGTTGCATCCAGGCCGCGCAACTCGAAGCACAGGGCGAGGTAGGGCACGGGTATTTTGGCCTATCGCAGGCCCAGGCGCCGCTCCAGATAGTGGATGTCCAGGGCGCCCGCGTGGAAGGCGGAATGCGCCAGGATTTCCTGATGCAGCGCGGTGTTGGTCTTGATGCCCTCGACCACGAGCTCCGCGAGTGCGTTACGCATCCGGGCGATCGCCGTCTCGCGCGTGTCGCCGTGGGTGATGAGCTTGCCGATCATCGAATCGTAATAGGGTGGCACGCTGTAGCCCGAGTACACGTGGCTGTCGACACGCACGCCGGGGCCGCCGGGCGGATGCCACAGCCTCACCGGTCCGGGCGAGGGCGTGAAATTGCGCGGATCCTCGGCATTGATGCGGCACTCGAGCGCGTGGCCGCGGATCTCGACGTCATCCTGCTTGAACGGCAGCTTCTCGCCCGCGGCGATCTGCAGCTGGGTCTTCACGATATCGATGCCGGTGACCATTTCGGTGACCGGGTGTTCGACCTGGATGCGCGTGTTCATCTCGATGAAATAGAACTCGCCGTCCTGGTAGAGGAACTCGAGCGTGCCCGCGCCGCGGTATTTCACGGCCTTGCAGGCATCGATGCAGCGCTCGCCCATCTTGGCGCGCTGCTTGGCGCTGATCCCCGGCGCCGGCGCCTCCTCCATGACTTTCTGGTGGCGCCGCTGCATCGAGCAGTCGCGCTCCCCCAGGCTTACCACGTTCCCGAAGTTGTCGCCGATCACCTGGAACTCGATATGGCGGGGCCGCTCGAGGAATTTCTCCATGTAGATCTGGTCGTTGCCGAAAGCGGCCGCGGCCTCCGAACGGGTGACCGCGATCGAGCTGAGGAGCGCGCCCTCGGCGTGCACCACCCGCATTCCGCGCCCGCCGCCGCCGCCCGAGGCCTTGATGATCACCGGATAGCCGATCTCGCGCGCAATGCGCAGGTTTTCGCCGGAATTCTCACCCAGGGCTCCGTCCGAGCCCGGCACGCAGGGGACCCCGGCCTTGCTCATCAGGGCGATGGCCGAGACCTTGTCGCCCATCAGTCGGATGGTCTCCGCCTTCGGCCCGATCCAGGTGAACCCGCTCTTTTCGACGCGCTCGGCAAAATCGGCGCTTTCGGACAGAAAACCGTAGCCGGGGTGGATGGCCACCGAGTCGGTGACCTCCGCGGCGCTGATGATCGCGGGCATGTTCAGGTAGCTGTCGCGGCTGGGGGGTGGTCCGATGCACACCGATTCGTCGGCCAGCAGCACATGCTTGAGGCTGGAGTCCGCGGTCGAATGCACGGCCACGGTCTTGATGCCCATCTCCCGGCAGGCACGCAAAATCCGCAGCGCGATTTCGCCACGATTGGCAATGACGATCTTGTCCAGCATGAGGCTTATTCGACTATGAACAGGGGCTGGCCGAACTCCACGGGTTCCCCGTTGTTGAGCAGGACCGCGCGGATCCGACCCGCGATTTCCGACTCGATCTGGTTCATCATCTTCATGGCTTCGATGACGCACAGCACCTGGCCGGCCTGGATCTGATCGCCAATCTCGACGAAGGGCTTCGCACCCGGCGAGGGGGCGTTGTAGAAGGTGCCGACCATCGGGGCCGTGACCACATGCTCACCCGCGCCGGCCACGGCGGCTCCGGCGGCCTCTTCGGCCGGCGCATTCGGGCCCGCGGCGGCGCGCGTCGCGCCGGAGGCGGGTGCCCGCCCGGCCGCAGGCGGGCTGTGCGTGACGACGGGAGCGGCGGCCGCCTGCGCGCCCACCGGCGACTGGCGTGCAATGCGAACCGATTCCTCGCCTTCCTTGATCTCGATCTCAGCGACGCCCGATTCCTCGAGCAACTCGATCAGTTTCTTGATTTTCCTGATGTCCATGAGCCGTTACCGTAGGCGCTGAGGGAGCCCCGGTCTTGTTGTTAAACTGCCCGGAATTTAGCCGAAACGGGTGGAGATTGATACTCAATGTCGGCGAAACTGCTGGCATCTGCGCCGATTTGGAGAAAGTCTATTGAGTCAATGGTGAAACAAAAAGCGTCAAGACTTTTGAGTTTGTTTCGCCCGCGCAACCGAATACTGCCTTAGGGCCTCATCAATCGCCGTGTGAGCCTGTTGCAGGGTGATCTTCCCGGCCCGGAGCTGGCGTATCTGGGCCAGGATCGATTCGGCCTCCTCGCGGTGCAGCTCCCCCACCTTGACGGCAATGATCCGGTCCTGGCTGTCCGAGAACACCGAGAAGGGCAAGGCCATGCCCATGCCGAATTTCTGGGCCGCCTCGTAGCCGTCTTCCTCCCCGACCCGGAGGGTGTAGTCCATGGGCGTCACGCGGAGAAACTGCTTTACGGCATCGCGAAAATCGATGGCAATGCCGACCACCTCGAGCTGATCGCCCCGGTAGCGGCGCTGCAGCGCATTGAGCAGCGGAATCTCCCGGCGGCACGGTTCGCACCAGGTCGCCCAGAAATTGTACAGGTGCGGGCGCGCCGAACCGTCGCGCAGGGGGTGCAGCTTGCCCGCCAGATCTGCGAGCCTGAGGTCCGGCACGTCCGGCGGGATATTCCCGGGCAGTTCAGCATTCGCCGGCGGTGCCGGTACGGCCACGGGTGCGGCTGGCGCCGGCAGGCTCGCCACGGACGGAGCGGGCCGCGGGTACAGGCGGTAGGCCAGGAAGCCGGCGGCGGCGCCGATGAGGGCGACCGCCAGGAGCAATGGGGCGGCGGGAGACTTCACCGCCGCCCTAGGTCGAGGGCGCCGCGACGCGCGCGAGCACCTCGAGGAAGGCGGACGACTTCATATAGCCGACCACCCGGTATTGGCGCCGTTCAGTGCCGTCCGCACCATAAAAGGCGATGGTCGGGGGGCCAAAGATGCCGAAGCGCTGCAGCAGCGCCCGATCATTCTCGTCGTTGGCGGTGACGTCCGCGCGCAGCAGCGTCATGCGCCCCATGGCCGCGCTCACGGCGGGGTCGCTGAAGGTGTCATGTTCCATTTCCTTGCAGGACACGCACCAGTCGGCGTAGAAATCGAGCATGACGGCGCGACCCCCCGCACTCGCGGCGCTCACCGCACGGTCCAGTTCGGCCAGCGTGCGCACCCGCAGGAACTGCGGGGAGGCGCCCTGCGCCGCACGTCCGGCGAGCGGATGCAGCGGATTGTTCGCGCCCTGCGCGAAGCCCACCACCAGGGCCGCGGCATACAGGGCGCTGGCGAGCGCGGCGAAGCGTGCCAGCTTCAGCGCCGTGCCGCGCACCGCGAAGCGCCACAGGACGATCACCGCCGCGATCACCGGAACGGCGTACAGCAGCAGCGCCTGCGTGTCGCTGAGCAGGCGCGCGATCATCCAGGCCGCGACGCCCAGCATCAGGCAGCCGCCCAGGCGCTTGACGTCATCCATCCACGCGCCGGCGCGCGGCAGGAGCCGACCGGCCGAAGTCCCGATCAGGAGCAGCGGAAAGCCCATCCCCATGCTCATCGCGAACAGCGCGCTCGCGCCGCGCACCACGTTGCCGCTCTGGCTGATCACGGTGAGCGCGGCGATCATCGCCGGGGCGACACAGGCCGTGATGATCAGCGCGGACAGCATGCCCATGACGGCGACCCCGCCAAAAGTGCCGCCGTGCTGCCGGTTGCTGAGGTCGGCCACGCGCGACTGGATGAACGCGGGCATTTGCACCGTGAAGGCGCCAAACATGGATGCCGCCATGGCGACGATCAGCATGGCGAACAGCACCACGATCCAGGTCTGCTGGAACATGGCCTGCACCTGCAGGCCGGAGGCGGCGGTCAGCGCCCCGGCCACCGTATAGGTCAGCGCCATGCCCAACACATAGGTCAGGGACAGGGCGAAGGAGCGCAGGGTCGTCACCTCGCTTCCCTGGCCGATAATGATGCTGGACAGTATCGGCACGGTGGGCAGCACGCACCCCGTAAAGGCCACGACCAGCCCGGCGGCAAAGAACAGTGCCAGCATCGTGGCGAGGCTTCCGCCACGAATGGCACCGGCGAGCTTGTCCTGTTCGGACAGGTAGCCTTCAGTGCCCGCGCCGGCTTCGCTGCCACCACCGGCCGTTGCGGCACTGACGAGCGCGGCCCCGCCCTCGAGGTCAAGTTTGAAGGGGCGCGTGATCGGTGGATAGCACAGACCCGCCTCCGCGCAGCCCTGGTAGGTGACCGCCAGATCGAGCAGGTGGCTGGCACCCGGCGCGCGCTTCACGCCCAGGTGCGCGATGAGTTCCATGTGATAGACGACCTGCTTGCCGAAGTACTCATCGGTCTTGGTGTCGCCTTCGGGAAGCTCGGGCGGCGCGAGACTCAGGCCGGGGCTGGAGGTGGCGAACTTGAGGCGCGATTTGTAGAGGTAATACCCGGGTGCAATGGCCCAGCTGAGTCGCACCCGGTCCGGCGCCTCCACGCGCGCCGCCACACGAAAGGCCACCTCGGGGGGCAGGAAATCCTGGCTGCCGCTGGCCACGGGGAGCACGGGCGTGGCGCTGGCGTCCGCGGCGCGGGCGGCAGGTCCGGCCAGCGCCAGCAGCAGCAGGGCGCCCAGGGTCGCCAGAGGCCAACGAGTCTTTGGGAGGAGGGACATCGGCTTCATGAGATTTCCAGAATCAACAGCTTATGTCGATTCAGCTGCCGGGACGGAAACCAGCATAGCCCGAACCGGCGCGACCGTCATGTGTCACCGGTCGCGCAAATCATAGGACTTCGGCGAGTCAGTTCGGTTTCGTGGCCGGATCGGTAATCGCGAAGGATTTGACGGCGTCGGCGAAACTGTCGACATCACGATCGAAATAATAGAGCACCGGAGCGCGGTAGCCGATCAGGTAAAAGCCCCCCTTCGCCGCCGCGCCCACGATGATTTCGCGCACCCGCACCGCCCCGCGATCCACGGGCAGCTTGTATTCGATACTCAGCCTGAACCCTGGCCGGCCGGCCAGCATCGCCGGCTCGTTCGAGAGGGTCGCGACGTTTTCCAGGCCACGCTCCTTGGCCATGTCCGCGACCAGCAATTCAGCCAGCTCCTGCGGCAGCAAGTCCGGCGATGAATCCTTCTTGAGTGACTTGAAGGCATTCTTGTGCGCGCGGAAGTCGACATAGATCGACTGCAGTGCCGGGCCATCACGGGTCGCCCCCGTTTCGTCGCTGAAATAAAGGCGGTCGTACTTCCAGCCCACCGGGAACTGCACGGCGTAGCCGCGGCCCGGATTCACGTGCGGCTGGTTCGCCTCGGCAACCTTCCAGGCCAGCGCGGCCGGCGCCAGCCCCAGCAGGGCCGCGACACAGACTGTTGCGATCAGCGGCGATGATCTCATTGCGGTTCCTGCTCCAGCGTGGTGATGTACTGCCGCGCGTAACTGCTGCGCGTCGCATCGGGCTCGAGCTTCACGTACTGGCGCAGCATCGCCAGCGCTTCACTCTTGTGCCCGTCACGCATGTAGCGCACGCCGAGTGCCTGATAGGCGTTCGGATCCTCCGGCGCCGTCTTGACGGTGGTTTCGTACTCGGTGTTCGCGCGTTCGCTGTCGCCGGGCTTGCCGCGCAGCCGCAGTCCCTCGGCCAGGTAGAAGCGTGCCCGCGGCGGCAGCGTATCGAGCAATTTTTCATCATCGAGCAGAAACACCAGCAGGTCGGCATCGTGGCGCCGATGGATGACGGCCAGCGCGTCCATGCGCGCATGCTCCGTGATGGCGAGGTAGCGCTCGCGATTGCGTTCCGCGCCGGGCGGTTTCCCGGCCTCCAGAGCCCTGAAGGTGGCGACCCGCTCCTTGACGGCCGGGTGGTCGGCCCAGAAATAGCCGCCGTGAGGCAGGTGGCGGACGGTGAGTTCACGATCCATCCGGCCCATGATCTCGGCGCCGGCGCGGTTGTCATAGCCGCTGTCACTCATGCGCTCGAAGCCGCCCCGATCGGCTTCGCGTTCCATGTCTCGCGAATAGCCGGCCCAGATGGACCCGCCGATCAATGGGGTGAGAATGACCGTACCGGCGGTGTGCTTCACGTGCACCGCCTCCCGGAAGGCATGATCGGCCGTGTAATGCGTACCCTCATGGCCCAGAACGCTGGCCAGTTGCGCCTCGTCCTCGATGCGCAGCAGTGCACCGGTGTTGAAGTAGACGCTGCCGGAGGGCATCGCAAAGGCATTAAAGTCGGAATCCAGGATGCTGCGCACGTGCAGCTCGCCCTTGCGGTCGGGAAACAGCCGCTCCACGACCTGCTGCAGATAGGCGTTTAGCGCCGGATCGTCCAGCAGCACGCCGGCATTGCGGATCCGCTCTTCGTCCTTTGCCACCTCCAGCATAATCCGCGCACGCTGGTCCACCTCGCTCAGCCCCGCCAGGGCCGGCATCGCGCCCACGGCAATCAACGCAACCGCCACCAGGTATGGAATACGCATCGATTAATTTGCCGTGCCCGATCCCAGATCGAGCCCGGCGGTGCGCGGATAAGTCTTGATGATCTTGGCGAGAGCGGCATCGGCGCCGCTGCTGCTGCGTGCGTCTGCACCGCCGATGCCGAACGCCTGCATGCCCAGCTGGGACCCAAACCAGATCACTCTGCCGGTATCCAGATCGATGATGCCGGCGAACATATAGGTGCCGCCGCTGATGGTGACCACCCCAGCGCCGGCGAGCAGCAGTTGCATGAAGACGCTCCCTCCGGTCTGGCGTATTTCGGCTCCCGCCAGCAGGAACGCGTAATTGGCGCCGGTCAGTTCCTTGAGGAAATGCAGGCCCGGGCCAACGCGGTAATCGGCCGCCCTTCGGGTCTCCTCCCAGGCTTTCCCGCCCCTCTTGACCACGTCGTCAAGCTGCAGGCCGATGACCTTGAACAGCTCGATGTGCTCGGTCAGCTCGGCCTCACGATCCGTACCGATCGGCGGCGTGTCGACGATGATGAAGCGACCGTCGGCGGCGAGCACACGCCGCGCCGATTCGGCCAGGTTGCGCTGTGCATCTTCGGTCCATTTGGGCACGGGCTCCAGCGTCGCCACCCCGCGTTGGAGGACCGTGAACTCAGCCGGCAAGATCAGGATTTTCGGCGCGGCACTTGCGGCCGGACTTGCCGCGGCCTGAACGGTGGGCGCCGGGTCCGGCGATGGCACGACCGCGGACGCGGCGGGCGTCGTTGCGGCCGGCACCGGCGCGGCGGCGGATGACGGCGGAGTCGCCGCGCTGGCCTCCGGCGGCGGCGGAGCCGTCGAAGGCTCAGTGGGCGGCGCGCTCGCAGGCGCTTCCGGCGCCTTCGCGGTCTCCATCGGCGCTGCCGCAGGGGCGGGCGCTGCGGTCGAATCCGCCGCAGGGGCCGCCGCGAACTGGAGCAGCAGCCCCGTCAACAGGATCGCCCGGCAAGGCCAACGCATGAGGAGCCCCCCTTATGTTCAGTGACCAGAACCGCTCTTGGGGCCGGTTGGAGGCCGAACGCGACGCTAGTCCAGCGGCAGGGACATGTCCAGAGGGCCCGTTACCCGGATTTCGGGCTCGCCAGACTCGAAGGCCCTTGAAATCTCAGATTTTGCCCCTATCATTAGCAGCCACCTGAGGAGAGTGCTAACACTGCTTCGCCAGGGCTGAATTTAACTTATGCCGGCTAGCCGGTTCGTTCAAAACCCCATCGATTAAGGAGTGAATTCCATGAAGATTCGTCCTCTTCATGACCGCGTGATCGTCAAGCGCCTCGAGGAAGAGCGCACTTCACCAGGCGGCATCGTGATTCCGGACACCGCGGCCGAGAAGCCCATCCAGGGCAAGGTCATGGCGGTGGGCAAAGGCAAGATCCTCGAGGACGGCAAAGTCCGTGCGCTCGACGTCAAGGTTGGCGACAAGATCCTGTTTGGCAAGTACAGCGGCACCGAAGTGAAAGTCGACGGTGACGATCTGGTGGTCATGCGTGAAGAAGACGTCATGGCCGTCATCGAAGGCAAGTAGAGGAAAGCACAAATGGCAGCTAAAGAAGTACGTTTCAGCGATGACGCCCGCTCCCGTCTGGTGAGAGGCGTGAACATCCTGGCCAACGCCGTCAAGGCGACGCTGGGTCCCAAGGGCCGCAATGCCGTGCTCGAGAAGAGCTTCGGCGCCCCGACGATCACCAAGGACGGTGTCTCGGTCGCCAAGGAAATCGAACTCAAGGACAAGTTCGAGAACATGGGCGCGCAGATGGTGAAGGAAGTCGCTTCCAACACTTCTGACGAGGCGGGCGATGGCACCACCACCGCCACGGTGCTGGCGCAGGCGATCATCCGCGAGGGCCTCAAGGCCGTGGCCTCGGGCCGCAACCCGATGGACATCAAGCGCGGCATCGACAAGGGCGTCACGGCGGCGATTGAGGAGCTCAAGAAGCTCTCCAAGCCCTGCAAGGACACCAAGGCGATTGCCCAGGTCGGCACGATTTCCGCCAATTCCGACGAGAGCATCGGCAAGACCATTGCCGAGGCGATGGAGAAGGTCGGCAAGGAAGGCGTGATCACGGTCGAGGAGGGCTCGGGCCTGGCGAATGAACTCGAGGTCGTCGAGGGCATGCAGTTCGATCGCGGCTATCTCTCGCCGTATTTCATCAACAACCAGGCCAACCAGTCCGCTGAGCTGGAAAAGCCCTACATTCTGCTGGTCGACAAGAAGATCTCGAACATCCGCGAGATGCTGCCGGTGCTGGAAGCCGTGGCCAAGGCCGGGCGCCCGCTGCTGGTGGTCGCCGAGGACGTCGAGGGCGAAGCGCTCGCGACGCTCGTGGTGAACAACATCCGCGGCATCCTCAAGGTGGCCTCGGTCAAGGCCCCGGGTTTCGGCGATCGTCGCAAGGCGATGCTGCAGGACATCGCGGTCCTGACCGGTGGCACGGTGATTTCCGACGAGGTCGGCCTGTCGCTCGAGAAGGCCTCGGTCAACGACCTGGGCGAAGCCAAGAAGGTACTGGTCGAGAAGGAAAACACCACGATCATCGACGGCGCCGGCAAGCACACGGACATCAAGGGCCGTGTCGAGTCGATCCGCCAGCAGATCGAGGAAGCCACTTCCGACTACGACAAGGAAAAGCTCCAGGAGCGCGTTGCCAAGCTCTCCGGCGGTGTCGCCGTGATCAAGGTTGGTGCGGCCACCGAAGTGGAGATGAAGGAAAAGAAGGCCCGCGTCGAAGACGCCCTGCACGCGACCCGTGCGGCGGTGGAAGAGGGCGTGGTGCCGGGCGGTGGCGTGGCGCTGATCCGCGCGCAGAAGGCCCTCGAGAAGCTCGAAGGCGCGAATGAAGACCAGACGGTCGGCATTGGCATCCTCAAGCGCGCCATCGAAGAGCCGCTGCGCCAGATTGTGGAAAACGCCGGCGAAGATGCCGCGGTGATCCTCAATCAGGTCAAGGCCGGCAAGGGCAGCTACGGCTACAACGCGGCCACCAGCGAGTTCGGCGACATGCTCGAAGAGGGCATCCTGGACCCGACCAAGGTGACGCGCCTGGCGCTGCAGAACGCGGCCTCCGTGGCCGGTCTGCTGCTGACGACCGAAGTGATGGTCGCCGAGGCTCCGAAGGACGAAGAGCACAGCCACGGCATGCCCGGCGGCGGCGGCATGGGCGGCATGGGCGGGATGGACATGTAACGCGACCGCGTTACCGACTCATCGCTTCAACCGACGCGACTCGCACGACAAAGCCCCGGGGGGAAACCTCCGGGGCTTTTTCTTTGCGGACACCCGCACGGGATACGGGCTCAGTCGTCCCGTTCTGGACGTGGCTTGCCACCGGACGCCGTTACGAAGACGGCGTCGGATGTGAGGCGGGTGGCATCGATTTCTGTCTCCAGGTCCGACATGAAGGTCCGGATCGAATCGAGCGCCCGGTTGATGTTTTCGAGCCGGACGGAGATGGCCCCGTTGCGGCGCCCGCCGTCGCGCTCCTTCACAAGATCTGCGGCCTTGAGGTTCAGGAGCCGCAATTGCTCCTCGATTCTCGCCAGCTGGCTGGCGACGACGCCCAGCGGCAGGTCGATCGCGATTTCCCAGTTGGTCGATGATGCCTTGGTCATATGAACACGCGGCCTGGTGGGGGCGTTTTGCTTAGGGGGGTTGAGCCGGTCCGGCCGGGGGTGCTGCAGGTGTGGTTCCGCCAGTGGCGGCTGCGGGGGGCGGCGCCTTGCAGCCCGGCACGGGAACCTCGCCTGCCGGGACCAGTTCCCAGGGACGGCCCGGCAGGCGGTTGTCGTGCTTTGCCCGGTACATGTAGCGCCGGCAGGGTTCTACCTTGATCAAAGTGTCGATAAAGACTGCGCGGCCGTGAACGGTGCCCCGCGATGGGTGCAGAACGGTGCCCCCCGATGGGCGCAGAGCGGTGTCCCGTGATGAGGCCAGCGCCAGCAAGTGCACGCCGGGCGTCAAGCTGACGACTCCCTGGCTCGACGCGTCTGGAAGTTTGCCGTCGACGGCCATCACGACGTTTACTCCCCTCATTGCAGCGTGAATTGGTCGCGAAGGCGGATCTCGTCCGAGGCCGAGCCGATCTGGAGTTCGAACTCGCCCGGTTCGGCGACCCATTGCAGTTGCGCATCGTAGAAGGAGAGCTTCTCGCGGTCGATCACGAACTGGACCGTACGGCTCTCCCCAGGCTGCAGTGCAATCTTCTGGAAGTCCTTCAGTTCCTGCACCGGCCGGACCAGCGAAGCCACCTTGTCCCGCAGGTACAGTTGCACCGTTTCGCTCCCTGCCGTCGCGCCCGTGTTGCTCAGCTCGAAGCTCACGCTCAGCGGTTCATTGTCGTGCAGCTGGTGCCGGTCGAGCTGCAGGTGATCGTAGCGGAAGCTCGTGTAGCTGAGGCCATGACCGAAGGCATAGCGCGGCCGGAACGGCAGGTCGATGTACGAGGACTGGTAGCCGTGACCCGATTCGTCACTGGCGGGACGGCCGGTATTGAAGTGATTGTAGTAGACCGGTATCTGGCCCTCACTGCGCGGAAAGCTCATCGGCAACTTGCCGCCGGGGTTGTAGTCGCCGCTGAGGACATCGGCAATGGCGTGCCCCGCCTCGCTCCCCAGCCACCAGGTGTAGAGGATGGCGGGTACATGCTCCGCCGTCCATTCGAAGACCAGCGGCCGCCCGGCGTTGATCAGCACCACCACCGGCTTGCCGGTCGCCTGTACCGCCTTGATCAGTTCCTCCTGCACGCCGGGCAGGTGCAGGTTGCTGCGGCTTTTTGCCTCACCGCTCATCTCGCGGCTCTCGCCCACGCTCAGGATCACGAGGTCCGCGCGCTTCGCGACCGCCACGGCCTCCGCGAACCCGGTGGTCGAGGCACCCTCGATGTCGCTGCCCTTGGCATACAGCAGGCGGGTGCCCGGGCCCAGTCGCTGCTGCAATCCCTCCCATTGGGAAACGATCAGCTTCGAATAGTCAAAGCCCGGCGCCTCGTTGGCCCAGCCGCCCAGGTTGTCCTGCTTGGCTTTCACCAGCGGGCCGATGAAGGCGATGGTCCGGAGTTTCGGCGACAGCGGCAGCAGCGAGCCCTCGTTCTTGAGCAACACGATGCTTTCGCGCGCCATCGTGCGTGCCCGCTGCGCGTGCGCCGGATCGTTCAGTACCCGGCGTTCGCGCTCGACATCAGAGTAGCGGAAGGGATCGTCGAACAGCCCCAGCCGGAACTTCATGCGCAGGATGCGGCGCACGGCATCGTCGATGCGCGACATCGGCACCTCGCCGCCGCTGACCAGCTGCGCCAGGTGTTCCCCGTAGGCGCCGCTCTCCATGTCCATGTCGTTGCCGGCATTGATAGCCGCCCGGGCGGCCTCGCGGTTGTCCACCGCGTAACCGTGCGTAACCATCTCGCCGATCGAGCCCCAGTCGCTGACCACGAATCCCTGATAGTTCCAGCGCCCCTTGAGGATCTCGTTGACCAGATAGCCATTGGCCGTCGCCGGGACGCCGTTGAGGTCGTTGAAGGAATTCATGAAGGTCGCGGCCCCCGCGTCGGCCGCCGCCTTGAACGGGGGCAGGTAGGTCTCCCAGAGCTCTCGCAGGCTCATGTCGACCGAGTTGTAGTCGCGACCGCCGACCGCGGCGCCATAGGCGGCGAAATGCTTGGCGCAGGCCATGACGGCATCGAGCGCACCCAGGCCGGAGCCCTGGAAGCCGGCCACGCGCGCCGCCGCGATGCGAGCGCCCAGGAAGGGGTCCTCGCCGGCGCCCTCCATGACGCGCCCCCAGCGCGGATCGCGCGCGATGTCGACCATGGGCGCAAAGGTCCAGTGCACGCCGGCGGCGGCGGCTTCGGTGGCCGCCACACGCTCGGCCTGGCGGATCGCTTCAGGATCCCAGCTCGCGGCCTCGGCCAGCGGAATCGGGAAGCCGGTCTTGTAGCCGTGGATGACATCCTGCGCGAACAGCAGCGGGATATGCAGGCGCGACTGCAGGGCAAGCTCCTGGTAGCGGCGCGTCTGCGCGGCGCCCACCACGTTCAGGACCGATCCCACACCACCGTTGCGCAGGATCTTCATGCGATCGGCCCGGACGGTCACCGGGCCGGTGGCATCGTCCGGGTTCGACATCTGCACCAGCTGTCCAACCTTTTCCTCGAGGCTCATCTGGGCCAGCAGCGCTTCCACGCGCGCGGAAATGGCCGGCTCGGGCGGCGGCGCGACCTCCGCGTTCGCGGCCAACGCCAGGATCCACAAAGCCGCCAGCGCGCCGCCACGGCGCGGTGAAACTGTCATCGGTCCGTCCCCTGTATCGGTCCTGTGTCCGCTTTCAACCGCGCGCGGCGGCCTGCAGGGCCGCGATGTCGAACTTGCGCATCTGCATGAAGGCGCCCATCACCCGCGCGGCCCGCGCCGGATCACCGCTCATGAGCGGGCCCAGGATGGCAGGCGTGATCTGCCACGACACGCCATAGCGATCCTTGAGCCACCCGCACATGCTCTCTTTGCCGCCCCCGGCCGTCAATGCCGACCAGAGCCGGTCAATCTCGGCCTGGGTATCGCAGCTGACGCAGATCGAAGCCGCTTCGGACTGCCGGAAGACGGGTCCGCCATTGAGCAGCATGAAGCGCGCACCCTCGATCTCGAGGTTGACGGCCAGTGCCAGGCCGTCGGGCATGGGCTGCCCAGGGCCATAGCGGCTGATCTCGGTCACGCGCGCGTCGGCAAACAGCGATACATAGAAGCGTGCCGCTTCTTCGGCCTGGGTGTCGAACCAGAAGCAGGTCGAGATCTTCATCGGCAGTTCCTCCTCGGTGTGGACCGCGCGTGCTCCAAATGGGCCTGCGGGGCGCTAGGATGTGCCCACCATGCCGCAATCCGCGACTATCTTCCTGGTCGACGACGAGCCTGCGATCGCGGAGGCGGTGAGCTTTGCGCTGCAGTCGGAAGGTTATCGCTGCCGGCACTTCCCAACCGGCACGGCCTGTCTTGAAGCCCTGTCCGATGATACGCCGGCGCTGATCCTGCTCGATGTCGGGCTGCCCGACGGCAGCGGCTTTGATGTATTTCGGCGCGTCCGCGAGCTCTCGGCCGTGCCGGTGGTGTTTCTGACCGCGCGCAAGGAGGAAATCGATCGGGTCGTAGGCCTCGAGATGGGCGCTGACGATTACGTCGTGAAGCCTTTCAGTCTGCGAGAGCTGATCGCGCGGGTGCGTATGATCTTGCGCCGCGGCGGCAACCAGGCCAGCCCGGGCGGCCGGGCCGCGCAGGCATCGCCGCCGCGCCCCGCCGAGCCGGCGCCGATCGTCACCGGACGGTTCGAGCACGACCTGGGGCGCCGGCAGATGAAGTACTGCGGGAAGGCGCTGGACCTGACGCTGCACGAATACCGGTTGCTCGAGGTGCTGCTGCAGCATCCGGGGCGGGTCTATTCGCGCTCCCAGTTGCTGGAGCTGGCCTGGGAAGCGCCGGATCACCGGCTCGATCGTACCATCGACAGTCACATCAAGAGCCTGCGCGCGAAGCTTCGTGACGTGAATGGCAGCGCCGATCCGATCCACACGCATCGTGGCCTGGGCTATGCGCTGGATATCGGCGCGTGAGCATTCGCGCGAAGATTTTCCTGGTTTTCGCCGGCTCGGTGCTGGCGGGCTTCGGGCTGCTGGCCTACTGGGTCACGGGCGATCTGCGCTTTCGCTACAGCGAGTCCTTCGAAGAGGTGATGGTCGACACCTCGCGCCTGTTGGCCGAGCAGCTGTCCGCCGCCTGGCAGGGGCCGCCCGACCAGCGCTTCCTGCCCCTGCAGGCCGCCATGCTGCGCGCCTCGGGCCAGACCTTCAGCGCGCCGATCTATTCGGTCGTCAAGACCAACACCGACATCCGCATCTATGTCACCGACGCGGCGGGCAAGCTGCTGTTTGATTCGCGTGCCGGCTCGAAGCCCGGCGATGATTACTCCAATTGGCGCGACGTGGCGCTGACCTTGCACGGCGTGTACGGCGCACGCACCACCGATGAGGTGCAGCCGGACGCGACTGGCAGGCCGACCACGGTCGCCGTGGCCTATGTGGCCGCGCCGATCCTCGTCAACGGGGATGTCGTCGGCGTTGTCAGCCTCGGCAAGCCGAAGACCAACATCCAGCGCTTCATCGATTATGCGCGTCGCAAGATCGTCGGCGCGGTGCTGGTGGCCAGCGCAGCGGCCATCGTTGTGGCGCTGCTCCTCTATCTCTGGGTGTCGCGGCCGATGCAGTCGCTGGTGGAGTATGCGCACGAGGTGAGCCGCGGCAAAGCGGTGCAGCTGCCCGCGATGGGCGATAACGAGATCGGCCGTGTCGGGCGTGCCATCGAGACCATGCGCATGGCGCTGGTCGACAAGGAGTACGTCGAGTCCTACGTGCAGTCGCTCACCCACGAGGTCAAGAGCCCGCTCACCGCCATTCGCGCCAGCGCTGAGCTGCTGGCTGGTGACCTGCCGCCCGAGCGCCGCCTGGCCTTCGTCACCACGATCGAGCGCGAGGTCGATCGTCTCAACAAGCTCGCCGACCGGCTGCTCGAACTCGCCTCGCTCGAACGTGCGGATCGCCTGACCCACGTCGAGTCCGTGTCGCTCCACGCCCTCGCGGCCGACGTGGCGGCATCGTCCGCCGGCATGGCGGATGCGCGCGGCGTCACTTTGCTGCAGCAGTACGCCGGCCGGGACACGGTGAGCGGCGATCCCCTGCTGCTGCGCCAGGGGATCGACAATCTGCTGCGCAATGCCCTGGATTTCGCGCCGCGGGGATCCAGCATCACCCTGGACGTCCGGGCCGGGGAAACCGGCGTGCAGCTGACGGTCGAAGACCAGGGGCCGGGCATTCCAGACTTCGCGCGCGAACGCATCTTCGACCGGTTTTATTCGCTGCCACGGCCTGCCAGCGGCCGCAAATCCACCGGTCTGGGCCTGAATTTCGTGCGCGAAGTGGCGCAGCTGCACGGCGGGCAAGTCGAGATCGACTGCCCGGCCGTGGGCACGCGCGCCCGGCTGTACCTGCCCTGGCGGCTGCCCTAGTCTCCGGAACCCCTCGCCGCCGCGACCACGGCATCGACGAAGGCCTTGCCGTTCGGCGTGCCGAGACCGGTCACGTTATCCCAGCCCAACCCGGTCGTGAGCGAGCTGTCGGTACCGAAGCTCAGCACGTACCAGCGCGTCGAACTGCCCTGGTACAACGCGCTGTAGAAGCGCCGCGTGTTGTCCAGCGGCTGGGCGAGCGTGCTAGACGATTCGGACATGGCGCCGCTCGTCGTCTGGATTCTGCCTCTCACGTTGTTCTCGGAACCGACCGCCACGACATCGGAGATGGCGCCGGCCGGCAGACTGTACAGCAGGCGTGCCGCATCGCCGAGCCCATTGCCGGCGCTTTGGCTCGCAATCGCCCACAGGCCGGAGAACATCGGGCATGCGAGGCTGGTGCCGCCCACCGACGAGAAATACGCTCCACTGCCCGGCGGCAGGCCGAAGCAGCTGGCCCCGTCGCAGATGAACTCGGCGCCGGTATAGGGATCGGCGAGGAAGGCGATGTCGGGAACCCGTCGTGCGGAGCCCGTCAGGCTCGCCTGGAAGCTGGGTTTCTGGAAGAACCCGCTGTCGCCGCCGCCCGCGCCACCCTGGAATCCCAGCTGCAGCGGCGGAACGAGCGGCGGGCCCACCGAGGCGCCGGCAGGAATGACGCCGCCGACGCGCGTGAGATTCGTGCCCCAGCCGGTCTGGAACAGCAGGTTGTTGTTCGAGTCAATCCCGAGGCTGGTGCCGCCGACCGCGGTGGCCCACGGCGAGGAGGCCGGACTACTGACGCCGGGAAGCACCAGGTTCTGGATGAAGCCGCTCGGGTTGGAGTCGCCGCCATCCCCGCTCGAGAAATTCACCGAGATGCCACGGGACGCGCTCATGCGGCTCAGCTGATTCCAGTAGTTGAGCTCCGCGGCGGGTACGTCGCCCTCGGCTTCCCCGTAGCTGTTGGAGATCACATGGCCGAGGCCATTGCGAACGGCAAACAGGACGGCCGCCTGCAGGTCCGAATCGTTGCTGGTCGGCGCGATCACCAGCGCGATGCTTGCCCGCGGCGCGACCGCGTGCGCCCACTCCACGTCGAGCGAGGTCTCCGTGGCCCAGCCGCTGTCAGGCGCGGGGGGTGCGCCACCCGGGTAGTAGACCCTGAAGTTGCTGGCGGTCAGGTCCGGAAGTCCGTAGACCTGCGAGAACAGCTCGGCGTCGGCGGCAATCGTCGGCGACCCGTAGGCGTCCACGATCACGATCGTCTCGCCCCCGCCATCCAGGCCGGCGGCGTACAGGGCCGACAGGCCATAGGCCGTTTGCATCTCGCTGGGCTGATAGCCGCAGGTCGGCAAGCTGCCGAATGCCGTGTTGGCATTGTCCGCGCCATAGCGGTTGCCGAAATAACTCGCCGATGGCAAGCCGCCGTTGGTGTTGAGATTCACGCGCTGCGGTGGCCGGAAGCATTGCGGTGAGAAAAATGCGCCGTTCGGACCCGAGTCCACGGCCATGGGCGCGAACGCCTCGCCGGTCTCCGGATCGACGGCGCGCACGCTGTGTGGCTGCACGTGATGCTCGGACAGCCCGCTGACGGCAGCGACCAGTGCGCCGGCCGGCTCATCGATCTGCGGGTCCGAGGTGTTGGAGCGGAACGTCCGTCCCTGGCCGTTGAACTGGTGAATCGCGACGTGGAAGGCATTCTCCATGTCGGCGACCTTGCCTTGCGCCCTGACGTACAGGTTCCTGCTGTCGACCGCCGCTACGCGCAGATGATGGTCGGTCAGGAACTTCTGCACGATCCTGGCCTGCGCGGCGCTCGGCGCGAATGCGGCGTCGGCCTGCTCTTGCGTCAGCCAGTGATGGAAATTCGGGGAGCTGCGATCGTAGAGCTGGGCGACCCGTCGCTCAGCAGCACTGTCTGAATTCGGCGCCTGCAGCCAGAGCGTCACGGTGAGTGTGTCCGAAGCCGTCGCGGGCCCCAGGTCCTCGGCTTGGGCAATCGATGGCGGCGTGTTGTTCTCGATTGTGCGTGCCGCTGCCGCCTGGGCAATTGCAAGGCCCAGCAGCAGGACTGCGGCGCTCGGCACGGCCAGCACCCTTCTGCGAAGGACGGTTGTGCGCCAACCGGACCACGGGAATACGGTCGTTCTCATGTGAGGTCCTCCTCTATGGATTGAATTTTTGGGGACGGGTCGCAGAACTGCGTCGTCCCAGATCGAGCCGCGATGATTGCCCATTCCGACACGCTGCGCAATGCGCGGGACTGCCGGGTTGCGGCGACACCCTGGACAGCGGTAAGGCGCAGTTGCATGAGAATTTCACACGATATCCATGAAATTTCCTCAGCGATCTCACGAGCCGGGCGGACACTGGCGCCGTCGATCGCACTGCACCAAGGAGAAGCGCCATGCACCGCCCTCAGCGCCGCAAGAACCGGCTGCTCTGCCTGCTGTCCACGCTCGCACTCCTTGCGCCGGGGTTCGATGTCTGGGCCGCGGCGGGCGATAAGCCGGCGGCGGCCCAGTCCCCATACTTCGAGATCAGCGACGATTCGGGGGTCGATCACTTCCCGTTGAAGGAAACGCACGTCACCGCCGAGATCAACGGCGTCATCGCCAGCGTCCATGTCCACCAGCGCTACCGCAACGAGGGCACGAAGGCCCTCAATGCGAAGTACATTTTCCCCGGATCCATGGGCGCCGCGGTCAACGGGATGACCATGACCATCGGCGATCGCCGCATCCGCGCGCAGATCCGCGAGAAGGAACAGGCGAACCGGATGTTCGAGGCCGCCAAGGCAGCCGGGCAGACCGCCTCGCTCCTGGCGCAGAAGCGGCCCAACGTGTTCTCGATGGACGTCGCGAACATCGCGGCCGGATCCGAGGTGCAGGTCGAACTCGACTACACCGAATTCCTGACGGCCACCGACGGCGAGTACCAGTTCGTCTACCCGGGCGTCGTCGGGCCACGCTACGGCGGGGATGCCGAGCGGAGCGACCTGCCCACGGCCTGGGTGAGCAATCCCTATCTGCACTCCGGCCTGCAGAGCCCGACGGCCTTCGACATCAGCGTCGCGGTAAATTCGCCGATTCCGCTGCATGACCTGCGTTGTGACACGCACAAGATCATCACCCGCTGGAACGGCGCCAACAGCGGCAGCATCGCCCTCGATGAGTCGCCACAGAGCGCGGGCAACCGGGATTTCATCCTGCACTACCGCCTGCAGGGCGATGCGGTTATCACCGGACTCACGCAATACAGCGCCGGTGGCGAGCATTACTTCATGCTGCAGGCCGAGCCACCACAGCGTGCGGTCGCCCTCGAGCCCCCGGCGCGCGACTACGTGTTCATCCTCGATGTCTCCGGCTCCATGAGTGGCTTCCCCCTGGACACGGCGCGCTCGCTCATCAGGAAATTGCTGGCAAGCCTGCGGCCCAGGGACCGCTTCAACATCCTGCTGTTCGCCGGAGATTCCTCGGTGCTGGCGCCCGAATCCCTGGCCGCAACGCCGGAGAACATCGCCCGCGCCCAGGAATTGCTGCGGCAGACCTCGGGTGGTGGCGGCACGGAACTGCTGCCCGCGTTGCAGCTGGCGCTGGCGATGCCGCTGTCCGAGGACACCTCGCGGAGCCTGGTGCTCATCACGGACGGCTACGTGTCCGCGGAGGACAGTGCCTTCAAGCTGGTGGATGAAAGTCTGGGCAGCAGCAATCTGTACGCCTTCGGAATCGGCACCGCCGTCAACCGTTTCCTGATCGAGGGGCTGGCGAAGGTGGGGCGTGCCGAATCATTCGTGGTCACGAACGAAGCCGACGCCGCACGCGAAGCGGAGCGCTTCCGCGACTACGTCTCGGCGCCGGTCATGACCAGCATCAGCGTGGCGGGCCACGGCGTGGAACTCTACGACACCGAGCCGCGCACGCAGCCCGATCTGCTCGCCCGCCGTCCGGTGCTGGTGCTCGGCAAATACCGTCACGCGCAGGCTGATGCCGCGGTCGAGCTCACGGGAGTCACCGGTACCGGGCGCCAGCAGTGGAGTTTTGCGCTGGCCGGGAGCGGGCGCGACTCGAGCCTGCCGGTCCTCTGGGCGCGCAAGCGGCTCGAGCGCCTGTACGTCTTCCCGAACGCGCCGCAGGAATCGCGCGATGAGATCCTGGCGCTGGGCCTGAAGTACTCGCTGCTCACCAGCGCCACGTCTTTCATCAGTGTGGATGAACGCCTGCCGACCGGCGACGGCGAGCCTGCCGTCGACGTCAAACAGCCGCAGCCGCTGCCTGAGGGAGTCGGCGACAAGGCGGTCGGCGAATCATTGACGCCCGCGCCCGAGCCCGATTGGGCGGTCTTGGTCGCCTGGTGCGCGCTGCTGCTTGGCCTGCGCCCGCTGCGCAAGTTTTACCGGGTCCGCGCCGGTGGCTGAGTGGTGGCAATGCCAGCGATTGTCCCTGCTGTGGTGGTCGCTGGCCGTAGGCCTTGCGGTGGGGCTGAAGTGGCACTTCAGCACCGCCGCGGCCTCCGAACTCGGCTGGATGCTGCACCCCCTGTCCCTGCTCCTGCGGGCGGCGACGGGCTGGCGCTTCGAGCGCAATGCGCAGGGCGAGTGGCAGAGCATCGATGCCGGCATCGTGCTCATCAAGGCCTGCGCCGGCATCAATTTCATGGTGTTGTCCTGGCTCGGCTGGTGCTGGCTGTGGCGCCCGGTGACGAGCGCGCCTTCCACGCCGTGGGCAGCTTCGCTGCACTATCCATTACGCCTGGTTCGCGCACTGGGCTGCGCGTGGTCGGCCTCGCTCGCGGTCAATGCGCTGCGCATTGTCGCGATCGTGCACGCGCAGCCCGCCCTGGAGCGCTGGCTGCCCCCCATCGACGCGCACCGCCTGCTCGGTCTGCTGACCTACCTGCCGGCCATCGGTTTTCAATGGCTGTGGATGGATCGCGGGCACGCGGGACGGGCACTGCTCACCGGATGCGGTCTCTATGCGGCGCTGATGCTCCTCGCACCGCTCCTGACCGGTCACGCCTGGGCCGATCCGGGGACCTACGCCCGGCATGTGGCGTTTGTGGTGGCGGCCGCGCTGCCCCTGTGCGGCCTCGCCTGCTGCTTAAATCGCGCCGGCCGTCTTGGCGGTGCGGTAGCGGTTCACCAATGCCACGCCAAGATCCGCCGGCTCGGCGTCGACCATCAGAGGATTGCCGGTCGCGAGCTTCCGGAAGGCCGCGCGCCGCTGCTGATCGAACAGCTGCGCGGTGGCGACCTGCAGCACTGAATCCTGTCCCGCAAGCGGCTGGTTGGCAACGGCGAGCAGCGCGCGCTCGCGCACGCTGGCGAGCAGGACCAGATGCCGGGTGCGCAGCAGCCGCAGCGCCTGCGCCAGTTCCGTGCTGTCCTCGTCACGAAAATTGGTGACTATGACGATCAGGGAGCGGCGACGCAGGCTTCGCAGCACCGCGGTGGCGGCGTCCAGGTAATCGGGCTGCATAAGCGTGGGCTGCAGGTCATACAGGCCGGTCATCAGCCGGTTCAGGGCGCGGGTCCCCTTGGCGGGAGGAATGTGCCGCTCGCTCCCGGCGGGGACGGCGAAGGTCTGCACGCCGACCGCGTCGCCCTGCCGGAGCGCGACGTAAGCGAGCAGTACCGTGGCGTTGAGCACCTGATCGAAGTGTCCGCCGCTCCCGCTCTGCTCATCGGCCCGCATGCGCCGGCCGCACTCGAGCAGCAGCAGCACGTTCTGGTCGCGCTCATCCTGAAACTCGCGCACGATCGGCCGTTGCGCGCGCAGCGTCGCCTTCCAGTCGATGTGACGAATGGAATCGCCCGGGTGATAATCGCCCAGCTGCTTGAACTCGGTGCCTTCGCCACGGCGCTGCGAGGTCTTGACGCCCAGTTCCGCCAGGCGGCGATCCCCGGCCAGCCACGCGTAACGACTGATCTGGGCAAAGTCGGGGTAGACGCGCCGCACTTCGCGTGAGCCGGCGCGACGATGCAACCAGATGAGGCCGAAGGGGGATCGCAGGTGCAGCTCGGCACACTCGAACCAGGCATCGCCACGGCCCGCAGGCGTCACCTCATAGCTGATCTCCGCATGACTCAGCCCTGGGACCTGCAGCCGGACGGGGAGCCCGGAGAATTGCAGCGGATGCCCAGGATGATCGAACACCACGACCTGCCAGGAGCGTGTGCCGGTGTTCTGGAGCTGCAGGTTGACGCTGCAGCGGGCGCCGATGGCCATGGCCGCGGGCATGCGACGCTGCAACACCAGCGGCGAGTCCTCCCAGCGCGCGCCGCTCAGCGCGCGATCCACCACGAGGGCTGCGGCCAGCAGCAGCAGCAGCCCGATCGCCATCGGCTGCAGCAGCGTGACCGGCGCCCCGCCCACCAGGCCCGCCAGCATCGCCACGGCAGCGATGCCCACGATGGCGAGTGGTGCGCGCGTCGGGTGAAAGTCAGGCTGCATCATGAGAGCCGGTGCCGCGTTAAACCGTCACTGCCGCGGTGCCGCAGTCTGATTGACGATTTCGGTGATCAGCAGCGCCGCGCGGCGGCCCTCCAGCATCGCATCCGGTGTCAGCGCAATGCGATGCCGCAGCACCGGCAGAGCGAAGTCCCGGATATCGTCCGGCGTCACGAAATTGCGCCCCGCCAGCAGCGCCTTGGCGCGTGCGGCGCGTACCATCGCGATGGCGCCACGCGTGCCGCAGCCAAAGGCGATCCCTGGCCAGGCGCGCGTGGCACGCGCCAGGCGGACGGCATAGTCGATCACCGGGGGCTCGACGCGCTGGCGTGCCGCGGCCCCCTGCAGCAGCTGCACGACGTGACCGTCCAGGCAGGGCCGCACGCCTGCCAGCGGCAACTGGTCGCCGGCCTGCATCTCCGTGGCTCGCACCACGACCGCGGCTTCCACCTCCGCTTCCGGATAATCGATGTTGATCTTGAACAGGAACCGATCGAGCTGCGCCTCGGGCAGGGCATAGGTCCCTTCGGTCTCGATGGGATTCTGTGTCGCCAGCACCATGAACGGCCGCACCAGCGGCACGGTCTGGCCTTCGATGGTCACCTGGAATTCCTGCATGACCTCCAGCAGCGCGCTTTGGGTCTTGGCCGGAGCGCGATTGATTTCATCGGCCAGCAACAGGTTGGTGAAGACCGGGCCGCGAACGATGCGCAGGGCGTTGGTCGCCGGATCAAGCATCGAGTGGCCCGTCAGGTCGGACGGCATCAGGTCGGGCGTGAATTGCACGCGCGCGTGCTGCAGTGACAGCGCCTTGGCCAGGGCGCGGACCAGCAGCGTCTTTCCCAGTCCCGGTACACCTTCGATCAGCACATGTCCGGAGGCCAGCAGCGCGATGAGCACCTGCTCGACGACCGTTTCCTGTCCGACCATGGCTTCGCCGATCATGGCGCGCAGTTGCCCGACCAGATCGGCGGCGCGCTCGGCCTGCTGGGGATTTTCCGTCGTCATGTGAGTTCCTGCTCTAGTGGGGATTCTGTTGGTGGTCGCTGCAGTCTCCGGCGCGCCCGTTCCAGCGTGATCAGGGTACGCACCAGGCCCGCCGGCCCGCTTAAATCCGGGTTCAACAGGGCGTCCTGGACCGGTTGCGCGGTATCGCCGCCCAGTCTTGCGACCTGGGCGGCGAGCTCGGCGGCGTCTGAGGCCGGGGAGAGCCCGAGGCGACTGGCCGCCGCCGCCGCGAGCGCATTGCGGCTGGCTTCGCACAGCGCCGCACCTCCGCCGTAGCGAGCCAGAAAACTCGCCGTGCCGGCGATCTGCTCGTGCATCGAGCGGCGCGCGGCCAGGGTCGGCGGGAGCCGGGGTCCGAAGCGAACCATCGTCTGCCACAGGGCGAGGACGATCGCCGCACCGAGCAGCAGCAGCACCGGGGCGCCAATCTCCCACAGCCAGCCGGGCAGCGAGATGCGCATGTCGCCGCGCACGATCCGCAGCAGATCGCCGCGGTGCAGTTGCGTGGCGATGATCAGCAGGCGCGCGTGATCGCCGTCCAAGAGCGAATCGGTCGTGAATGTCGTGTAGCCATTGACGGCGGTCACCGATCCTTTGCCGACACCCACACGCAGCAGCTGGTAGCCGTCGCTGACGCCCAGCGCCAGCTGCACCGGTCGGCTGGAGAACCACTGAAAGTTCCTCGGCACTTCGCAGAGCCGCCATATGTTGCCGCTGGGATCGGAGGGCACCGTGCCTGACTTCAGCTGCAGAAGCAGGCAACGGCCTCCGCCGATACTGTCCGCAGCGGTGAGGTCTCTTTCACGCGCTGTTTGGTGGCCGCGGATGCCGCTCCAGGCCGTGAAGCCCGCGCTGCTGCCCAGCGAGCGGTCGATCACCAGGCGTCCGCCCGATTCCACCCAGCGGCGGATCGCATCGCGCCGCGTCACATAGAGGTCCCAGTTCCAGCGGGTCAGCATCAGGACGCCTCGGGCGGGGGGCAAGGGGTAAAAGGCGTCCTCGACCCGCGCATCGGCGCCGAGCTGGCGTGCGAGCAGCGCGGCGGCATAGTAGGGGTTGTACAGGGCCTCGCCCGAGCGCATGCCCTCCACCTCTTCCTCCGCCCAGTAGGTGTTCATGGCGATCCAGGCAAACAGTGTCGCGATCGCCGCGCCGACCACGAGGCTTACCGCGGCGCGTCGATTCATGCGCCCGCCAGGGCCGGGATGCCCTCGGCCGCGCTCTCCGGGGGCATGGGCAGCGCCGCGTCGAAGCCGGCGCACAGTTGCTCGAAGTCGGCGGGCTCGGGCCAGATCGCCGCGTACATCGCGCGTTGCCAGCAGGCGATGAACTGCGACACATAGTCGAGCGGCGCCGCGGTGAGGGTCCGGGCGGCCTGGCGCAGGCAGTCGCCTTCGGTGCTGGAGTCCCGGATCGCCGCGTGGTAGCGATGCACGAGGCGCGACAGCAGCGCGCGGTACAGCAGGATCATCGCGCCGCGCTGGTCACCGCGTTCCCACACATGCCGGGCGGCGCGCGCCACGTCCTCGGGCAGCTCGTCTGGCCGGATGTCCAGACCGCGCACGTGAGTGGGCGGCGCCTCGCCCTCCGCCGTCTCGATCGCCCCGCCGCGCCGCCAGGAGCGCGCGATGAGGACCGCCAGCATCGCCGCACCGACCACGGTCGCGACAATGAGCAGCGCCCGTACATTGCCGGCCAGCCACTGGGCGCCTGCGATGATCCACTCCCCCAACCGCTTCATCCACGGCTGCGGACTGCTCGGCTTCGCGGGGTCCTGCTTGCGCCAGTGCAGGCGCTGCTCCCGATGCATGCCGCCCATCAGCGGATCCTTCTGCAGCGCTGCGATGGCCTTTTGTACCGCGCGGTCGTCGGGCACGCTCGCGGCGCTATTGTCCACCACAATCAATGGCGGCAAGGCGTCGGCGCGCGCCGCGCCCGTCGCGCCCAGTGCGAGCAGCACGGTGCAGGCCAGGCTAGCGGCCGAAGGCATGTCGCAGGTCCTGTTCGATGTCCCATGCCTCCAGCTCCACGCGCCGGTTCAGGTAGATGCCGAAGCCCGCGGCGACATAGAACGGTTCCAGGAATGCCACGGCGATCAGATACGGAACGAAGGCGATGCCCAGCGTCGCCGCGATCGGCGATTGCTGGTACCAGCGTGCCAGCGCCTCCCAGGCGTCCATTCCGTGGGGCGCGAACAGCAGCCAGAGTGAAGCGCCGCCGATGCACAACGCGAATTCGACGTTGCTGAACACCAGCGTCAGCAGTCTCGCCACGCCCACGCGGCCGCGGTGAAGCTCGCGCAGCCGCCGGCGCAACCCTGCGCCGCGCTGTCCCTCGAGCTGGATGATGGGCTGGGTGCAGGCCCGCGAGGTGGTCAGGCGCCGCAGTGTCCAGGTGCGCCACCACTGGCCCCACCAGACCTCGCGCTGCCCCATCCACAGATCGCGCGGCCGTGTTTCGCTGCCGAAAGCGGCGCGCGAGAGTGCAAACAGGACGGTGCGGTCCATCCACGGCTTGGCCCACCACAACAGCAGCACGGGCAAGGAGGTGGAAATCTCGACGCTGGCGGCGCACACGGCGGCGACCGGAACCAGCACGATCAGATAGGAGCGATAGACCGAGGCCGCCGAATGCTGGCAGAGACGCACGCCCAGGTCCGCCGCCTGCATGGGCGTGCACAGGCGCAGGCGCACGGCCAGGCGCTCAATCTGCATGCCGGCCCTGCCTCCAGAAATACGACAGGACCGCGCCCCAGGACAGGCTCGCGGCCAGGTACTTCGCGCTCGAGGGCAGCCAGACCGAAGAGGACCAGAAAGCCTCGAGGCCGGCGGCGATCAACAGCATGACCACGACCCCGTAGACGATCACGGTGGCCTCGCGTCCGGCGGTGGCGAGCGCCTGCGTGCGGCTGCTCCTTCCCGGCGCAACCAGCGCATGGCCAATGCGCAGGCCCGCGGCGCCGGCCAGCACGATGGCGGTGAGCTCGAAGGCCGAATGCGTGGCGACGAACGGGAAGAAGTTCCCGGCGAGTCCGCGGGACACCAGGTAGCCGGCGACCGCTCCGCCGAAGAAGCCGTTGTAGAGCAGGAAGCCGATGCTGCCGAGCCCAAGGAAGATGCCGCCGGCGAAGCACTGGAACGCAATGCCCATGTTGTTGCGGATGTAATAGCCGAACATCTGCCAGTCGGTGTCCGCCGTGCGCACGCGGCCGAGGGCTTCGGTGGAATCGGAGTACATCTGCTCGAACTGGCTGGCCGTTCCCGCATCGATGACCGTCGTCACCAGTTCCGGCTTGCGCGCCACGACGACGGCCAGGAAAATCGTCGGCACCATGAGCAGCGCCGCAGCCAGCCAGACGTAGCGGCGGTGTGCGCGCACGGCTCGCGGAAAATCGCGCCGCGCCAGTTCCAGCAGGCGGCCGATACCCCAGGTTCGCTGCCGGTAAATGAGCTGATGACCTGTCGCCGTCAGCCGTTCGAGGCGTTCAACCAGGTAGAGCGGATAGTCGCGGCTGCGCGCCAGCGCCAGATGCTCGCAGCACTGGCGGTAGCCGGCCGCGAACGCCGGACCCAGGGCGCTGCCCGCGGCGGAGCGCCGTTTTCGCCAGCCCGCCGCCGAATTCGCCAGGCTGCCCAACTGCTGCTCAAAGGCATCCCATACCGGCGCGTAGCGGCGTTCAAATTGCAGCGGCGTCATGCGCGGCGCCCACCGAGCAGCCAATAGCCCACGCCCAGTACGTGGCGTGTCAGCGCGGCGCCGGGTTCGACCAGCGGGCCGCAGACCGGGGCCGCCAGCGCGGCAACCTCGTCCAGCCGTTCGCTGTTGATGCGCGTGGCGCGGGTGGCAAGGCGCACCAGCGCGGATTGCGCTTCGCGACCCAGGCTCTGGGCCGGCGGCACCGGCTCGACGCCGGGCGGCAGGGCGTTCACCACTGGTTGGGGGACGTGCACGACCATGGTATCGGCCACCAGATCGCCAAGCCGGCGAAAATCGTGGCGCAGGAGAATGGAGATGGCGCCCACGGCGTAGGCCATCGGCAGGAAATCCGCCGCGCGCAGCAGGTTGCGGCTGAACGAGGCGGCCATGGTGATGGGCAGGCCATTGGACATGACGACCCGCAGGCCCACGATCCGCTTGCCGGGCGTGGCGGCCAGTGGCGAGAGCTCAAAGACCACGGGGTAGAACCACTCCACCAGGAACAGCATGATCAGATAGAAGCTGATCCCCAGCGCACCCAGCAGGCCGGCGATGACAGCCGCGATGTAGACCACCGAGGCGCGCATGAGCAGATCGAGCAGCCAGGCGCAGCCACGCGCATGCAGTCCCGCCGGCTGCAGTTCGAGCTCTATGCCCTCGGGGGTCTCGACCCGTACGCTCGGCTCCAGTGCCGCGGCGGATTCAGCGCTGTTGTTCAGGCGCGGATCACGATGGTGTCGGCGATTTTGTCGTGCATGCATTGGCGCGGGTCGCCGAAGATCATCAGCACGTCGACCAGCGCGTATATCACGCCCAGCAGCGGCACCATCGCGAACAGCGAGTTGACGACGTTGCGCAGCCAGAAGATCCGGCCGACGCCGGCTTTGCTGCCGTTCCTGCGGACGACCTTGATGCCAAGGATCTTTTTCGCAATGGTCTGGCCGTTGCGGTTCACGAACACGAATGTGATCACGAAATAGGCCACGAACATGACCATGGCCACGCCACTCGAGACGATCAAGGCCGAAGTCCACACCAGCGGTTGCCTGCGGAAGATGCCCGCAAAAATGGCGGTGAACACGCCGGCGATCACCAGCGGCGCGTACACCATCATGGAAAATATGAGTCCATCGAGGATCACCGCGATCAAGCGTGTGCCGCGGCCCGCCAGGGCATGGGTCCCTGCCGTGACGTCGCTGAGCGCGGCCTTTGGCGGCTGGTACGGGTTGCTGGCGTTCGCCTGCTGATCATTCATGTCGAAGGCTCCCTGTCGTTATTGTTGGTTTCCGGCCCACCGCTTCGCTCCCGTCCGGGCGGCCTTTTACCGCTGACGCCAGCCTTAGGCTACCAGCGAAGGGTGGTCCGTGGCGATTGCTGATTGCCTGACTGAATCGGCACGGGCGGTGGAAGTTGCAGCACGGCAGAAGTACGATCCGCCAGGTCCGGGGGGCTGGACCGTGAAGGTCGTGGAGGATTGGATGATAGCCACCGCATTTGGGCGCCTGCCCCGGAAAACCTGGCTGCTGGGCCTCGCCGCGACGCTGATGGCCGCGCCGGCCTGGGCCGCGGACCCGCCGCCGGCCCCCGATACCCGTGCTGCCCTGGCCGCGATCACCAGCGAGGGGCTGCTGCAGCACATCCGCGTGCTGTCCTCCGATGCCTTTGAGGGGCGATTGCCGGCGACGCACGGGGAGGAGCTGACGGTCGCCTACCTGGTGCGTGAGTTCAAGCGGCTCGGGCTCGAAGCGCCGGACCCGGCGGGGAACTACGTCCAGGTGGTGCCGATGACGGCCTTCCACAGCCAGGTTGGCGTGCAGTACACCGTGCATGGCGCAACGACCGCGCTGAAGTCTCCCGAGGACAACGTGAGCTGGTCGAGCGAGCGCCGCCCGCACTTCCAGATCAAGGATTCGCCCCTGGTCTTTGTCGGCTATGGTGTGCAGGCGCCCGAATTCCAATGGGACGATTACAAGGGGCTCGACCTGCATGGCAAGACCCTGGTGATGCTCATCAACGATCCGCCGATCCCGGACCCGCAGCACCCCGGGGAACTCGACCCTTCGATGTTCGGCGGCAAGGCGATGACCTATTACGGGCGCTGGACCTACAAGTACGAGACCGCCGCCAGGCTGGGCGCCGCGGCGGCGATCATCGTTCACGAGACCGGGCCCGCCGCCTATCCCTACTCCGTGGTGATCAACAGCTGGAGCGCAGACCATTATGTGCTGCGCAACCGGGGGCGCGATCCGGATTACCCTTCGGTCGCCGGCTGGATGACGCTCGAGCGGGCGCGCGAACTGTTCACCCGCAGTGGCCTGGATTTCGATGCGCTCAAGGAGCGTGCCCGATCGCGCGATTTCCACCCGGTGGAACTGGGGGCGCGCGTCAGTTTCGATGTGCACAACGCGTGGCACGAGGTGGAATCACACAATGTCGTGGCCCGCATCCCGGGAAGCGAGGCCGCGCGCGCCGCCGAAACGATCGTATACAGTGCGCATTGGGATCATTTCGGCTGGCGCCCGCAGCTGGGCGGGCCGAAATCGCAGCAGGTCTTTCACGGCGCCCAGGACAATGCCTCGGGCACGGCCGCACTGCTGGTGCTGGCCGCCGCGTTCAAGGCGCTGCCGCAGCCGCCGGCGCGCTCGGTGCTGTTTCTCGCGACGACCAGCGAAGAGCAGGGGCTGCTCGGTGCCCGCTACTACGCCCGCCATCCGCTTTTCCCGCTGCGCGACACCGTGGCGGACCTGAACATGGACGGCATAAATCCCCTCGGGCGCACCCACGACGTGGAGATCAACGGGTTTGGCAAGTCCGACATGGATGGGCGCGCGGCGGCCGTGGCGACCGCGCAGGGTCGCGTGACGGTCCCTGACGCGCATCCGGAGCGCGGCAGTTTCTTCCGCGCGGATCAGTTCGAATTCGCCCGCGTCGGCGTACCGGGTCTCTACATTTCCAGCGGACTCGACTTCATCGGCGAACCGCCTGGCTACGGCGAAGCCAAGCGCACCGAATTCATCGCCAAGCGCTACCACCAGGTCGCCGACGTCATCCAGCCGGACTGGACGCTCGAGGGCGGGGCGCAGGACGTGCAACTGCTGTGGCAGGTGGGCTTCGAGCTGGCCAACAGCCGCTCTTTTCCGCGCTGGGCGGCCGGGAGCGAGTTCAAGGCGCGACGCGACCTGCAGCGGCCTGGAGAATAAGGCGCGGGGGGCGGCCGGCCTGAAGACGAGATTGACCCGTCTCCGGCAAAGCGCTTAGTCTCGCTGAAGAGGCCCCGGCGGAGCGGTCGGGCCCGCAAGAAAAACAACAAACGCTGTTGGGGCGCGCATCGGGATGGCGGGGCATGAAAGGTTCGCAAATAACTGCCGGGCTTTATTGCAGTGGTTGCACCGCACTGATTCTCCTGCTGACCCCGATTTCAACTAACGCCGCCGTCAAGCTGCCGGCCGGAACAATCGTCAAACTGGAACTGCAGCAGACGGTCAGCTCGGCCTACACCCAGACTGATGCGCCGATCTATTTTCGCGTCAAGGAAGACATCCAGGGTGACGGCCATGTGCTGATTGAGCACGGAGCCCTGGCGATCGGCAGGATGATTCATTCGCAGGACCGCCAGAGAATGGCTCAGAGTGGCAATTTTTCCTATGACGTTCATTTCGTACCGGCGGTCGATGGCCAGAATATACGGGTCATCGCGAGTGCCAGCCGCGCCGGCCGTGACCGCGAGGACACGCTTGCGACCGGCGTAATCCTTTGGGGAGTTTTCGGCCTGTTGACGCATGGCGCCAATGCCTGGATTGAGCGCGGTTCGATACTCGAGGCACAGGTGCTTAGCGACAGGCAGATTGATGTCGACAGGGCCGCTCAGTCGGCTCCCGCGCTGCCCGTCGCCGCCTACCATGGCGCATCGGGCGGCCACACCTTCGAGTTTGGCACCTCAAAGACCGTGGAGCTTGACCTGGAAAAGTCCCGCAAGCTGGGTGTCGTGCGATTCAAGATTCGGGCGGATCCGGGGATTGGCGCGGGCATCACTGCGGGCAGTCACTGGTTACTCGCCAGCCTGGACGGCGCACAGCTCCCGGAACCCGTGGCTGCGGCAGGGTTCGATCAGAAGGGCGTCGCCTTCGATGCCTGGTCGGTGCTCCAGTACTGTCACGACGGCGATAACACCCTTGGCTTTCGAACGACGCTTGGGGACAACAGCAGCATGGACGCCAGTGATATCGTCAGCGTGCATTTGGTCAGGAGAAAGTAATCCGTGTGGACCACAATGATCCGGCCACCGTATGTGCTCCTGGCCATGATTTTTGCCGCCCCGGCCTGGGCGGATCCGCCCGCGGACGCGTCCGCCGCGGCACCCGCCGCTGCACCGGCCACGGCACCCGCCACTGCGCCGCCCCCCGCCGCCGCCAGCGCACCGGTCATCGCGCCGGCGCGCCACCTGGTGCTGCCGGCGGGCGCCCTGGTGCCGTTGCGTTTCATGGAAGCCGTCGCATCCGACGTCAACGTGCAGGGCGGTAACTTTCGCATGGAAGTGACCGATGACATCGCGATCGACGACGCCGTCGTGATTCCAGCCGGTTCGATCGCCATGGGGGAGGTCATCCACGCGCAGCGCGCCGGCGCATTCGGGAAAGCGGGCGAGTTGATCGTCTCGGCGCGCTATGTGCTGGTTGGTGAGCGCGAAATCAAGCTGCGCTCCAACCTTGGCAATTCCGGCCAATCCAAGGTGGGTGCTGCCTTCTTCGTGCCGTTCATACACGGCAAACAGGCCATCATTCCGATGGACACCGAAGTGCTCGCAAAGACGGCCAAAGAAGAGTCATTCGATGTACCAACCCCGGTCGCTCATTAAATTGCAATAACGCCAGGAGATTTGCCGGATGAATATCAGACAGTTCATGTTGGTGCTAGTGTCCACCGTCGCGGTAGTTGCCGCAGGGGCCCCCAGGGCGGAAGACCCTGCTCCGCCGGCGGCTTCGCCCGCGGCCACGCCAAGCGCTGCTCCCGCACCGGAGATGCCGGCACCGCCCGCCGCTGCCGAAGCGCCGACGCCGGCGGTCCCAGCGGTGGCCCCTGCAGCACCAGCGACGGCCCCGGTAGCAGCGGCGCCGAGCGACACGGCGACCGTCATTTTCTTCAGGCCGAGCAAATTTGTGGGAGGCGCGGTCGGTTTTATTGTCCGCGAAGGACAAACCGAGCTGGGAAAGCTGCGCAACGGCAAGTATTTCGTCCTGCATGTTTCGCCCGGCAAGCACGAATACGTCGTGCATTCCGAGGCCAAGGACGTGCTGACGATCGACGCCGATCCCGGCGAGACCTATTACATCCAGGGCAGCATCACCATGGGATTGATGGTGGGGCGGCCCAACCTCTCGCCTTCCGACCAGGCCACCTTCGAAGCCGTCAAGGCGAAGCTAAAGGAAGTACCGCCGATGTCGGACAAGGATTAAGGCGCCATCAGCCCTTGCGCAGCCGTTGAATCACGAGCCCGCCGATCAGCAGCGCCTGCAGGGTCACCGAGGTGATCGAGACCATCCACACCTGGGTGATCGCGAACGGCGGGTGCGCGGATAGCCAGAGGACCGGTGCAATGAAGGTCGCGACCCGCGAGAGCGACGCCCACAGCGAGGGCCAGGTGTTGCCAAGGCCCTGCAGCGCGCCAGAGCAGGTGAAAATGAGGCCGCTGCAGAGGAAGTTCCAGGAAATGAACTTCAGGTAGTCGGCGCCTACCTGCACTGCCCCTGGGTCCGCGGTGAAGGCGCGTATCAGGGCCGGGGCGCGCCACTGCACCACGAGCATCGCCAGCAGCATCAGCAGGGCGCTCATCCACAACGCGGACCAGAAGGTGGCGCGCACGCGCTCGAATTTGCGGGCGCCGAAGTTCTGGCCGACGATCGGCGCCACGGAGAAGGCCACGGCCATCGCCGGCAGGAAGATCGCCTGCATGACCCGCGTACCGACGCCGAAGCCGGCCTGCGCCGGTGCGCCGAAGGGGCGTATCACCCAGTAGATGAATGAAAAAATCACGAACATCATCACGAACTCGCCGCCGGCAGGCGCCCCGATGCCGAGGATCCGCCGCCAGCTGGCCAGGCGCGGCACCCACAGGCGCAGATCCACGCGGACGTAGTGCTCGAGGCGCACGAAATACAGCGACATCAGCAGCACGCCGAGTGCGACGGCGATTGAACTGGCCAGTCCGGCACCTGCTACGCCCAGGGGCCGTCCCGTGATCCAGCCGCCGATCAGCACCGGCGCCAGCACGACGTTGACCAGCACTGTGATCATCTGCACGGCCATGGCCGGCTTGACGATCCCGGTGCCGCGCAACGCGGAACTCATCGCCACCAGCACGAACTGCAACGCCAGCGAAGGCAGATACCACTGCAGGTAGGTCAGGCCGGCCGCTGCGGTGGCCGCGTCCGAGCCCAGAGTCCTGGCAAAGCCTGCACTGCCCGCATAACCGCAGACCAGGCAAGCGATCAGGGCGGCTACACCCAGCAGCATGGACTGGTTGAACACCAGGTTCGCCGCTTCCTGTTCCTTGCGGCCGACGGCCTGGGAAATCAGCGCCACGGTGCCCACGCCCAGCACCTGCGAGAGCGCCATCACCAGAAAGCTGAGATTCCCGGCCGAGCCCACCCCGGCGATCGCGGCATCGCCCAGGCGCCCCACGAAATACAGGTCGACCAGGAAATACAGCGTCTGGAACAGCATCCCGGCCGCGATCGGCACCGCCATCGCGATGAGGTGCCGCTGCGGCGGTCCCTGAGTGAGATCCTTCATCTGCGCATGCTATCGCATCGGCCGGCGGACGGAATCGACCTCAAGCGGGAGCGGGGAGCGAGGGTGTGAACTGGACCAGTTCGGTGCCTTCCGCCACCTGCTCGCCGACCGCGACGTTGAAGGCTTCGCAGATCCCGTCTGCAGGCGCTCCGAGCGTGTGCTCCATCTTCATGGCTTCCAGGATCAGCAGGGGCTCGCCTCGCGCGACGCGCGTTCCGGGCTGGACCAGCAGGGCCACGACGCGCCCGGGCATGATCGCCCGGATATGGCCTTCGGCCACGCTCTCCTCGCCAACATGCGCGAGCGGGTCCAGGTATTCGAACTGATGGTGCACGCCCTGCAGGAATACATCGCAGCGTCCGTCGCGTACCAGGCTGGTGGCATCGAAGGAGTTCCCATCCAGGGTCAGTCGCGCATCGGTGGCCGAGAGCGGCAGGCATTGCAGCGCGAGCGTGCGCGCATCGAGCTTGAGTTCGTAGCCTGCATCGGTCGGTCGCACGATGAGGTGGCGGTCGGCCCCAGCGGCGCGAAAATGAAAGCTCCGGGCAGCGGGCGCATTGAGCCGCCAGCTGTCGGCGTGCCGCCAGACTTCAAGACCGGGCCCCGCATGGGCCGCTGCGGTCTGCTGCGCGACGAGCCGCAGGGATGCCGCGATGAGCGCCTCATCCGGTACCGGAGGTGCCGCGCCGAACAGCCGCGCCTGTTCCCGCTCGATCAGCGCCGTGTCCAGATCTGCGGTGGCAAAAGCCGGGGTGGCGACCAGGCGCGCAAGGAACTGGACGTTGTTGCTGAGGCCCACGATCTGGAACTGCCCCAGCGCCTTCAGCAGCTCCCCGCGGGCGAGTTCGCGCGATTCGCCCCAGACGATCAGCTTGGCGATCATCGGGTCGTAGTAGGGCGTGATCAGATCTCCCTGTTCCACCCCGGAGTCGATGCGCACGATGGGCGTCGCAGCCGGCGTGCGGAAGTGCACCAGGCGGCCGGTCGCTGGCAGGAAACCGCGCTCGGGGTCTTCCGCGTAGATGCGCGCCTCGATGGCGTGGCCGTTGATCGACAGGTCCTTCTGGCGCAGGGGCAGGGCTTCGCCGCTCGCCACGCGCAGCTGCCATTCGACCAGGTCGAGGCCGGTGATCATCTCCGTCACCGGGTGTTCCACCTGCAGGCGGGTGTTCATCTCCATGAAGAAGAACTGTCCGCCCGGTTCGGCGATGAACTCCACGGTCCCCGCACCCACGTAACCGACGGCCTTGGCCGCCGCCAGGGCCGCCGCGCCCATGCGGGCGCGCCGCTTTGGCTCCATGCCCGGCGCCGGCGCTTCCTCGAGGACCTTCTGGTGGCGGCGTTGCACCGAGCAATCGCGTTCGAACAGGTAGACCCCGTTGCCGTGCGTGTCGGTGAAGACCTGGATCTCGATGTGCCGCGGCTGCAGCAGGTATTTCTCCACCAGCACGCGCGCATCGGCGAAGCTGGCCGAGGCCTCGCGCTGGCAGGAGGCCAGCGCCGCGGCGAAGTCCGCTGCGCCGTCGACGCGGCGCATGCCCTTGCCGCCACCCCCGGCGCTGGCCTTGATCAGGACCGGATAACCGATGCGGTCCGCTTCCCGCTGCAACAGCGCCGGCGATTGATCCTCACCATGGTATCCGGGCACCAGCGGCACTCCGGTCTCCTGCATCAGCGCCTTGGCCGCCGACTTGGAGGCCATCGCCCGGATGGCCGCCGGTGGCGGGCCTACGAAGACGAGGCCAGCCTGCGCACAATCCGCGGCGAACGGTGCGTTCTCGGACAGAAAGCCATAGCCCGGATGGATCGCCTGGGCACCACTCTTCAGCGCCGCGGCGATGAGGGCATCGCCGCGCAGGTAGCTGTCGCGGGCCGCCGCCGGCCCGATGCGCACCGCCTCATCGGCCGCGCGCACATGCAGGGCCTCTGCGTCCGCGTCCGAATACACCGCGACCGTGGCCACCCCAAGCCTGCGGGCGGTGCGCTGGATGCGGCAGGCGATCTCGCCGCGATTGGCGATCAAGAGCTTATCGAACATGCGCCGCTTCGCTTACATCCGGAACACGCCGAAGCGGGTTTCGGGTATGGGGGCCGACAGGCTTGCCGCCAGCCCCAGTCCCAGGCAGCGGCGCGTGTCGAGCGGATCGATGATGCCGTCGTCCCAGAGTCGTGCCGTCGCGTAGTAGGGGTGGCCCTGGCGCTCATACTGCGCCCGGATCGGCGCCGAGTAGGCCTCATCGTCTTCAGCGCTCCACTTCCCGCCGCGGGCCGTGGTCGCATCGCGCCGCACCGTGGACAGCACCCGCGCCGCCTGTTCTCCGCCCATCACGCTGATGCGCGCGTTGGGCCACATCCACAGGAAGCGCGGCGCATAGGCGCGACCGCACATGGCGTAATTGCCGGCTCCGAAGCTGCCGCCGATGATGACCGTGAATTTTGGCACCTGCGCGCCCGCGACCGCGGTCACCATCTTCGCGCCGTGCCGCGCGATGCCCTCGTGCTCGACTTTGCGCCCCACCATGAAGCCGGTGATGTTCTGCAGGAACACCAGCGGCATGCGCCGCTGGCAGCACAGTTCGATGAAATGCGCGCCCTTCTGCGCTGAGTCTGAAAACAGGATGCCGTTGTTGGCGATGATGCCGACCGGCATGCCCCACAGATGCGCGAAGCCGGTGACCAGGGTGGTGCCGAAGCGGGCCTTCCATTCCGCAAATTCACTGTCGTCCACCAGCCGCGCGATGATTTCGCGGACCTCGAAGGGCTTGCGCGGATCCTCGGGGATCAGGCCGTAGATCTCTTCCGGCGCGTAACGCGGCTCGAGCGGCTCGCGCAGCGGGAGCTCGCTCCGCGGAGCTGCGGCCAGGGTGGCCACGGCGCGGCGCGCGATGGCCAGCGCGTGCGCATCGTTCTCCGCGAGGTGATCGGCGACGCCCGACAGCCGCGTATGCACATCGCCGCCGCCCAGCTCCTCGGCACTGACGATCTCGCCGGTGGCCGCCTGCACCAGCGGCGGGCCGCCCAGGAAAATGGTGCCCTGGTTGCGCACGATGACGGATTCATCGCTCATGGCCGGCACGTAGGCGCCGCCGGCCGTGCAGCTGCCCATGACGACCGCGATCTGCGCGATGCCGGCGGCCGACATGGTGGCCTGGTTAAAGAAGATGCGGCCGAAGTGCTCGCGATCCGGGAATACCTCGTCCTGGCTGGGCAGGAAAGCGCCACCGGAGTCCACCAGGTACACGCAGGGCAGGCGATTCTCGCGGGCGATCTCCTGTGCCCGCAGATGCTTTTTGACCGTCATCGGAAAATAGGTGCCGCCCTTGACGGTCGGATCATTGCAGACCACCAGGCACTCGCGGCCCGCGATGCGGCCGATGCCCGTGATGAGACCGGCTCCGGGTGCCTCGTTGCCGTACAGCTCGAAGCCCGCCAGTTGCGAGAGTTCCAGGAAGGGCGAGCCCGGATCGAGCAGCAGGCCGACCCGTTCGCGCGGCAGGAGTTTGCCGCGGGCGAGGTGGCGATCGCGGGCGGCCTGGCCCCCGCCGAGCGCCGCCTGGGCCACCTTGCTGCGCAGGTCCGCGACCAGCGCCTGCATGGCCGCACGATTGGCCAGGAAGTCAGGGCTGCCGGGCTTCACGGCGCTGCTGTAGGTCGGCACGGTCGTGTCCTCGCGAGGATGAGCTTGCCAAGAACTGCCTAATTGTCGGACAATAGCGCAATTATTGTGAGCGAGGCAAGCCGCCATGAGTGTCCTGGACAGCTGTGACATGGATTTTGGGCTTGGCGACACAGTTGACGAGGTCCGCGCGCAGGCGCGCCGCTTCGCCCGGGAGCAGATCGCGCCCCTGGCGGACGCCATCGACCGCAGCAACGAGTTTCCGCGGCAGCTCTGGCCGCAGCTGGGCGCCTTAGGGCTGCTGGGACTGACCGTGCCGGAGCGCTGGGGAGGGGCGAACCTCGGTTATCTGGCGCACATCGTCGCCATGGAGGAGATCTCGCGCGCCAGCGGTGCGGTGGGCTTGTCCTACGGCGCCCATTCCAACCTGTGCGTGAACCAGCTGGCCCTGCACGGCACCGAGGCACAGTGCGCTCGCTACCTGCCGCGCCTGGTCTCCGGCGAGCACGTCGGCGCCCTGGCGATGTCGGAGCCCGAGGCGGGCTCGGATGTCACCTCGATGCAGCTGCGGGCGGTGCGCCACGGCGATGAGTTCCGCCTGACGGGCCGCAAGATGTGGATCACCAATGGCCCCGATGCCGACGTGCTGGTGGTCTACGCCAGGACCGATCCGGACTCCAGAGAGCGCGGCATCACTGCCTTCGTGGTCGAGAAGGCCTTCAAGGGCTTCTGGAGTGCGCAGAAACTCGACAAGCTGGGCATGCGGGGCTCGAGCACCAGCGAGCTGGTCTTCGAGGACTGCGCGGTGCCGGTGGAAAATGTGCTGGGCGAACTGGGGGGTGGCACGCGGGTGCTGATGAGCGGCCTGGACTACGAGCGCGCGATCCTGGCCGGCGGACCGCTCGGGCTCATGGCCGCCGCGCTCGATGTCACGCTGCCCTACGTCCATCAGCGCAAGCAGTTCCGCCAGCCCATCGGCGGTTTCCAGCTGATGCAGGGCAAGCTGGCCGACATGTACGCCAGCCTGAACGCCGCGCGCGCCTACGTTTATGCGGTCGGCCGCGCCTGCGACAGCGGACGGCGCACGCGCCAGGACGCGGCGGCGGCTATCCTGTTCGCCGCGGAGCGGGCCACGCAGGTGGCGCTGCACGCGATCCAGGCCCTGGGCGGCAACGGCTACATCAACGATTACCCGGCCGGGCGGCTGCTGCGCGACGCCAAGCTCTACGAAATCGGCGCCGGCACCCAGGAAATCCGCCGCATGCTCATCGGCCGGGAAATCTTCAGGCTGACGGCGTGAACCTGCAGTTCCAACCCATCGTCGCCGAACCCACCTACCGCAAGGTGGCGACCGCCCTGGTTGATCATATCGTCGCCGGCCGGCTGCGCTCGGGCGATCATCTGCCCCCGGAACTCGAACTGGCGCGCCAGTTCGGCGTGAATCGCTCGACGGTGCGCGAAGCCCTGCGCGAGCTGGACAGCGCCGGACTGATCGGCCGGCGCCGTGGCTCGAAACGCATGATGGTGATGCGGCCCGGACCGCTGCAGGTCGGCGCTGGCGTGCGCCGGGCGCTGGTGCTCCACGATGTCACCTTCGTCGATGTGTGGGAGGCCCTGATGATCCTGGAGCCGCCGCTGGCCGCCGCCGCCGCGACGCGCCGCAGCGCTGCCGATCTGGACCGCCTGCAGCTGGCTTACCAGAACGTGCGCGCAGCGCCGGATTCCGCGCCGACGGTGCGGCATGTGGCCGAGTTTTTCCGCGCGCTCGGTGAGGCGAGCGGCAACACCGCGCTGGTGCTGGCGCACGAGCCCCTGATACAGCTCCTGGAGCCCTCGCTCGCGGCGATGATCGACAAGGTGGCCCAGGCGCGAACCCGCATCATCGACGCCCAGCGCCGGCTTTGCACGGCCGTGGAGGCGCAGGATGCGGCGAGCGCCCAGACCTGGATGAGCAAGCACATCCGGGATTTCAGGCGCGGCTATGAGCTGGCCGGCATCAATCTGCGCCACACCGTGGTGCGCGCCGCGACACCAGCCTAGTCGATGGCGGCGCCTGCGGGCCACCGCCACTCGAGGCCCCGGCCGCTGTGGCAAACTGACCGGCCATGCTGAACTTCACCGATGTGGCGGTCCGCCGCGGCCCGCGCCTGCTGTTTGCGGGCGCGAGCTTCGGACTGTTTCGCGGCGAGAAAGTGGGCATCACGGGCGAGAATGGCAGCGGCAAATCCACGCTGCTGGAGCTGGTGCGCGGCACGCTGCACGCGGACGCCGGCGTCTTTGAAATGCCTGGCAATCTCGTCACCGCGCATGTCTCGCAGGAGATCGAGGCGAGCGAGCAGCCCGCCATCGAGTTCGTGCTCGACGGCGACCGCGAGCTGCGCGCCATCGAGGCGCAGTTGCAGCGGGCCACGGAGCAGGACGACGGCGCGCAGCTCGGCACGCTGCACGCGCGTTACGCGGAAGTCGGAGGGTACGATGCGCGCGCGCGCGCGGCGCAGCTGATGCACGGGCTGGGATTCGCGCCCGACGAGGACGATCGGCCGATCCGTGCGTTCTCCGGCGGCTGGCGCGTGCGCATCAACGTGGCGCGTGCGCTCATGTGCCGCTCCGACCTGCTGCTGCTCGATGAGCCGACCAACCATCTGGACATCGACGCGATCCTGTGGCTCGAGAACTGGCTGCGCGCCTATCCGGGCACGCTGCTGCTGATCGCGCACGATCGCGAGTTTCTCGACCGGGTCTGCAACCGCATCGTCAACATCGAGCATCAGCGGGTGCGTGCCTACCGCGGCAACTACTCGGCCTTCGAGACGCAGCGTGCCGCCGAACTGGCCGAGCAGTCGGCGCTCTACGCCCGCCAGCAGCGCGAGATCCGCCACATGGAATCCTTCGTCGAGCGCTTTCGCGCCCAGGCGAGCAAGGCGCGCCAGGCGCAGAGCCGCCTCAAGGCCCTGGAGCGCATGCAGCGCATCGCGCCGGCGCACGTCGATTCCGCCGCCTTCGAGTTCGCCTTCGCGGAGCCGGCCAGGTTGCCGCGCCCGCTGCTGGCGATCGACGAGCAGAGTGCCGGCTACGGCGGCGCGCTCCTGCTGCGCAGGGTCCGGCTGACATTGATGCCGGGCGACCGGCTGGCGCTGCTCGGGAAAAACGGCGCCGGCAAGTCGACCTGCATGAAAATGCTGGCCGGCGAGCTGGTCGCGACGGGCGGCAGCCGCACCGAGGCTCGCGATCTGCGCATCGGTTATTTCGCGCAGCACCACCTCGAGCAGCTCGCGCCCGGCGATTCGCCGCTGGAAAATCTGCGGCGCAGCGGCGGGGAGCGCGCGGCGCGGACCACCGAGGCGGAGCTGCGCGATTACCTGGCGACCTTTGGCTTTCGCGACGCCCGG
>Ga0209179_1000012_pt1 | contig 65818 bp, 54 predicted proteins | sample Rivendell_Oct201_11_FD_188352 | JGI IMG/M metagenome (GOLD analysis project Ga0209179, IMG submission 188352) | Vadose zone soil microbial communities from the Eel River Critical Zone Observatory, Northern California, USA -... | ecosystem: Host-associated > Plants > Roots > Rhizosphere > Soil ...
AAAAAGAAAAAAAAAAAAATTAAATTCTCTAAATTTTTAAATAAAAATACAAAAAGGAATTAAATCGAAATAAATTTAATAAATTAATTTATTATTACAAGGTATAGCTAGAAATTGAATGGAGATCAATAAACCAATGAAAGGTTTTGAAGTGTGTAATGGCGGAAAGCATACCTAACTGACAGACTTAGAAGTCGAACAGATACGTAAGTAGGGCATAGTGACCCTTCGCTATATTATGGAATAGACGGGGATCAATCGATAAAAGTTACGCTAGGGATAACAGGCTGATAGCCGGCAAGAGTACACATTGTTCCGGCTGTTTGGCACCTCGATGTCGACTCATCCTATCCTCCAGGTGAAAAAGCTTGGAAGGGTTCGGCTGTTCGCCGATTAAAAGGGTACGCGAGTTGGGTTTAATACGACGTGAGTCAGTATGGTCCCTATCTTCTGAAGATATAAATAGTAAAAAGAGGAAGACCTTCTAGTACGAAAGGATCAATAGGCTGTGTTTCTCTAGTGTACCAATTGTTTAATTTAATTTGATTAAATAGGCATAGTTGGGTAGCCACAAACATATTAGATAAGCGCTGAATGTATATAAAGCAAGAAACTAACCTCTAGATACTATCTTAATATTATTTATAATATATTATTATATTATTTCTTATTATTATATTAATCCATAATATAAATTTAAGAAATTAAATAATATTTAATTTTATAAGAAAAAGAACATTTCTTAATAGGATGCAAATGTAAGTAACTGTGAATTATTTAGTTTAGCATTACTAATTTATAAATAGACTTGATGTTTTAAATTGTTAAAAATAAAATAAATAAATAAATAAAAACAAACTTTATTTATATTTAGATTTAAGTCATTATCTTCACTTAAATTAAATCCTAATTTATAAGGAAATATTCATAATAATTTACTAAAAGAGTAAAGATTAGTAGGATATAAGGGAGTAAATTAGTTATTTAATTTATTTAGAAATTTATTATTAAAAAATCAACAATCTTTTTTTTCATAAAATATTTAAAAGTATATAATTCTTCTAATACTTTAATTTCACCACTACCTAAAAAATATAAAATATTTTTATTTAAATTTTATTTAATATAAAAGAGTAGGACTAAAGTTTTCTACTACAACATTACACTCTACAGTTTTTTTAATTTTCTATAATTTTGTTATTATCAATAGTATATGGTTTAGTCCCAATAAATTTATTTTTATTATTGTAAATTAATTATCTTTTATTATCAGTAACTGTCAATGTATAAATTTGTTCAGATAATCTGATTTGGCCTTCACTTAAATTTCTAAATCATTTAGTTTGTGATTTTTTAAGCAATGCATCCTTATAAAGTAATTGCTTAAAATCATTTAATGTTAATTCTACATTATGACTTAAACCTTTTACTTTATAGATAACTTTACCATCAACAGTTTGTAAATAATATACTTTAGGTGAAATAAAGATAGCCTTTGTTAAAACATTTTCTAATTTCATTAATCCTAATGTCTTATTCTCAACTAATTGATCAGGTAAAGGTTTATTTACAAAAACACTATCAGTGTCAGAGTAATACAATTTAAAGTCAGGGTTGTTTTTGAATTGACTCATATGAACTCTAGCATAAGCTGTAATAGCTGCTGCTAAAGCCACGTTAGTGTTATGAGTTTCATAACCTTTCCCACTATCTAACAAAGTATTAATATCTTTAGATTTACTTCTATGTTTTACTAATACTTTATCATCTAACCCTATTCACTCTTTAATATCATTAGCATGATCTATTTCAAATTGTTTATAAGAGTCAGCATCTAAGATAGAAACATCTAAAAATGAATCATCCATACCGAATCTACCATATAAACTATTTAATAATAATTTAGCTGTAAAGTTTAAAGGATGTGTTTTAGGGTATTCAGATCTCATTTGGTATAGAATATCGATATATTCTGAAAATGGGTAACCTTTTTCAAAGGTATACCCTCATAATATTTCAAATTTATATCCAAATTTAATTGCATTATCCATTTCAGCTGAGAAGATCATATCTTCTCATTGACCTAAGGGAGAAATAGAAACCATACCACTTTTAGTTTTAACATGTGTTTGAATTATTGGGTGGTTTTAAGTATTCAGGAGTAGTAATTTTACAAAAGAAGAAAACTTAGGCTCCAAATGTATTAGGATCTATTTCTTTTATATCTCTTTTAAAGAACGTAGGTTTTACAACCTTTTTTTAGTTTTTGAAATGAATTTAAACAAATTTACAAAAGCTGAATTAATCAGCAAATTTAAATCCTTAGAAACTAAGGCTAAAACTAATGAAAATGATCAATCTAATCAAACTTTATCAAGTTTAATTATTACAACTTTAATTAATTTCAGAAAGATATTATTAAAAATAACTTTAGTTGCTTTTTTAATTAGAACACTTAAAAAATATTCTTTATTTAGAAGATTGTGATCTATATTTAATTGATTAGTTATGGCTATATTTGGGTTCTCATTAATGGATTTATATGATCTTCTCAGCTGAAATGGATAATGCAATTAAATTTGGATATAAATTTGAAATATTATGAGGGTACACATTTGAACCTAAAAATATTTTCAAAAGTTATGTTAAAGTTTTATATGCTTTAAGATTAAAATTTACTAAATCTAATCCATTAAATTATATAGCTAAATTATTATTAAATGGCTTATATGGTAGATTTGGAATGATTGATTCATTTCCTGACATTACAATATTTGATAATATAAAATCTTATGAAAATTTCTTAAAGAAACATAGCGATGATGTTATCAATGATAAAGATTTAGGTACTAAAATCATGGTACAACATAGATCAGATACTAAAGACCAACAAACTGCTTTATATGGTAACTTAGAAAATCATAATGTTAATATTGCTATTGCTTCTGCTATTACGGCTTACGCAAGAATTCATATGTCTCAATTTAAAAATAGAGATGATTTCATTCTTTATTATTCTGATACTGATAGTATTTACATAGATAGACCGTTACCTGATTATTTAGTGGTTTAGAAATTACTTGGATCAATGAAATTAGAAAATGTTTTAACTAAAGCTATTTTCTTAGCTCCTAAAGTTTATTATTTAGAGACTACTGATGGTAATGTAATCTATAAAGTTAAAGGGTTAAGTCATAATGTGCCTTTAAATTTTAATGATTTCAATAATTTATTAATTAAACAATCATTATTACAAAAAATGCAAACTAAATGAATAAAAAATATTTCTATGGGGCATATTTCTGTAATAAATGAATTATATACATTACAAGTTACTGAGAATAAAAGAAAATTAATTTATATTAATAATAAATTAAATAATACTATGCCTTATTCTGTTAAAAATAAAGAAATTGAATAAGTGACCCCTTATACTACTCATACTTTTACGTGGAGTTAGCCAGAACTTCTAGTAGACCTCGTAATCTAGGGGACATTCAAAACATCAAAAAAGCGCTTTTTTGAATAGTTTTTACGGTTTTAAATCTCCATTTTCTATACCTTTAAGTATTATTTTCTTTTCTTTTCTTTTCTTTAAATTATATTTAAAATTATAATAATTCTCTTAGTTCAATGGTAGAACTACATTCTTCTAAAGTGTTAATTTTGGTTCGAATCCAAAAGAGAATAAAAATTTATTAAATTAAAATATCTTTCTAAATAAAAATTAAATTAATTTTATTGCTATTTAATTACAAATCATTTAGATCTATTATATTAGATTTTATATATAAACTATTGTTACAGTGTCTTTTACTTATATTTAATTAGAATTTATTTAGATTAATTTTATCTAATTAAATTTTGTTTTAATAATTTATTCTTCTTAAAATATTTAATTTATTAATATTTTATTATAATAATTAAATAAATTTTATAAGATTATGTTGTTAATTTTAAATAACTATTTTAATCAATATTTATATTTATTAAATTTTATAAAAATGTAATATAACTATAATTTAATTTTTAATATTTTAATTAATTTTATTAAATTAAACATAAATTAAAGTATATAGTTAATTATAAAAAAAAATATAAATATAAATAAAGATAATAATTATACTTATCTATGAATACAAATAATTTAATTTTAAGTCTATTAAATATATTAATAAATTTATTAGATGTATTATTAGTAATATTACCTATATTATTCTCCGTAGCTTTTATGACAATAATAGAAAGAAAACAATTAGCCGCTCATCAAAGAAGAGTTGGTCCTAATACTACAGGATATTATGGTATATTACAACCTTTTAGTGATGCTCTGAAATTAATAGTTAAAGAAACAGTTATACCTTCTCAATCTAATAAAATATTATTTTATTTAGCACCTGTGTTTTCATTAATATTTAGTTTATTAGGATGAGGGATTATTCCTTTTGGACAAGGTTTAGCTATATCTGATTTTTCATTAGGGATATTATATACTGTAGCTTTATCTTCATTAGGAGTATATGGTGTATTATTTGCTGGTTGATCAGCTAATTCTACTTATGCCTTTTTAGGTTCTTTAAGAAGTACAGCTGCTATGATTAGTTATGAATTAATATTAAGTTCTGCTATATTAATTATAATTTTATTAACTGGTTCATTTAATTTTACAACTATAATTGAAAATCAACAAGCTATTTGATATATAATACCATTATTTCCAGTATTTATATTTTATTTTATTTCTATATTAGCTGAAACATCTAGAACACCTTTTGATTTACAAGAGGCTAAACCCCAATACTAATTGATTTGGCCTCTATAAATATCGCTATATGCTGGAAACTCCTAAAGCTTTAAATACTCAATATTTAAAATAATTAGTAAAAATTTTAAAGATGTTACAATGGACAATCAGCAGGAAACCAAAGTAATTTATTAATTATAAGTAGGTTCCTCAGAGACTACACGCGATAATTTCTAATAACTAAATGAAATATGATATAGTCCAACCATTATTGAAAGATAATGGATAAAATATAATATTGAAATTATTTATTTTACTATTTTTATTTTATCAAATTTATTATGATAAATTTCAATACGATTCTTTGGTTTCTATTTTTTATATTCAGTGTTTATATGTTGTTCCTATTAAACCATTAAAAACTTATAATGATCTTTCTGATACTAAATTATTAAAGAAAGATTTAAGTAAATTAGGTGGAGTTTATGGTTTAATACATGTTAAATCATCTAAGCAATATATTGGTTCTAGTTTAAATTTATATTCTAGATTAATGGATCATATTAAAGGTAGAGAATCTAACATAAGATTACAAAGATCTATCAAAAAATATGGTTTAAAAAGTTTTAATATAGTAATATATTATTTTCATAAAGATCCTGCTGTATTGTATATTTCATTGACAGATATTGAAACAATAGTAATATCTGCTTTCCCCTTTTCTTCTTTATTTAATTTTAAAAAAGAAGCTAACTCCATGTTAAGGTTTAAGCACAAAAAACAAGCAATAGAAAAAATGAAATCAAGATTTGTAAATAAAATTAATCCTCTTATGTTTGGTCAAACTCATAATAAAATAAGTTTAATTAGTAAACCTGGTGAATTAAATCCTATGTTTGATAAAACTCATAGTGAATATACACAAAATTTAATGTCAATTAAAAGGAGTATTAGACCTTTAGGTTTATATGATAAAAATTGTCATATAATTGAAAAATACTCTAATCAAGTTGAATTAGCAAATAAGTTTAATGTACATACAACGACTATTTCTAGATACATTAAATCAGGTAAACTTTTTAAAAGTAAATTTTATATTAGAGAAATTAATAATTAATTTTAAAATAAATAATTAAATTAATATATTATATTAGATTTGATTAGATATGTTTATTTATCTAATTAAGTGATATGACGTTGGAATCTGAATTAGTAGCCGGTTTCTTTACAGAACATTCTAGTGTACCTTTTGTTTTCTTTTTCTTAGCTGAATATGCTTCAATAGTTTTATTTAGTTGTATTACTTCTATTTTATTTTTAGGAGGATATCATATGCCTGAATTATTTATTAATGATTCTTTAATTAATTTACAATCTATTATTCTGGGATTAAAAACATGTTTATTCTGTTTTATGTTTGTATGATTTAGAGCTACTTTACCTAGAATGAGATATGATGCTTTAATCGAATTATGTTGATTAAATTTATTACCTGTTTGTGTAGCTTTTATTATTTTAGTGCCTAGTATTTTAATAGCATTTAATATTTCACCTTATTAATTTATAATCTATTATTAATTTATTGTTTAAATTAATTTAGACTTATTAATTCTTTTTTTATTTAATTAATAAAATGTATTTATATATATTTTATTAATATAATAATTATAATATAATTTCTTACCCCCCTTTAAATTAAAGGATTATATGTTGATTGGTTTCAACTTAAAAATTTTCAGAAATTTTTATTTTAGGTTTTATTTTGTTAACTCTATTTAAATTATCTAAATTTTTATTTATTTGTTTATAAGGTTTAAATGTAAATATAAATTAGATTGAATTAACATTTTAATATTTAATTTTAAATAAAAGTTAAAAATATTTTTTATTTTTTTAAGATAGTTTTAAATTAAAAAATTAAATTAAAAGAGATACTAAAAATTGCAATAAGCATATAAAATAAGACAATAAACAAAAAATTAGTTTGTTGTTTAAAATATCAATAAGAATTTAATTTTGGTTCCGATTGAACGTTATTCAGTAGTTTAAGACATGCAAATCATTGTTTCCGACAATATAATATATAATTTATAATTATATAATATATTATAAGGTAATAAGGTGTAAAGGTGAGAATAATAAATAAGTTACTTTATAATTTCCATAAATAGGAGATAACATTATATTAAAGGAAATTTTCTGTTATAAAATACTATTTATATTGATTAGGTAGTTGGTAGGGTAAATGCCTACCAAGCCGACGATCAATAGCTATGTTTGAGAGAACAGATGGCCACATTGGGGATGAAATCTCCCAAGTAGTTTTATACTACCAGCAGTCGAGAATATTAGTCAATGCTCGAAAGAGTGAACTAGCTAACTGAAATCAATTTATAAAAATTGATAACATAAGGGAAAATAATGATATTACCTTATTATTAGTGTTGTCCAAATCTGGTGCCAGAAGACTCGGTAAGGCCAGAGACACGAACGTTAATCGTCTTAATCAGGCGTAAAGGGTTTGTAGGCGGCTTTAAATTTACTTATAAAAAAAAGTAAAGAATAAAAGCTAGAATCAAATAGAGGATAAATTAAATAATGCTTAGAGTAGGTCTGATATCCTTAGATACTAAGTAGAATATTAAAGGCGAAAGCTTTTTTCCATTAATGATTGACGCTCAGAAACGAAGGTGAGGATAGGAAATAGGATTAGATACCCAAAATACCCCTCTCTGTCAACGATGAATGGTAGTTATTAGTAATAAATTCTTAATGGCAATGTTAACACGATAACCATTCCGCCTTGTGAGTACGACTGCAAAGTTGAAAACAAAAAAATTAGTCGGTTTCGGAGCAAACGAAGTGAAGCATGTTATTTAATACGATAATCCGCGTAAAACCTTACCAGTTCTTGAATAAAAACTTTATATAAATATAAAGGAATGTTTTAAAATTAAAATTTAAAAAATATTTTAAATAAATATAAATTAAACATTTAATACAGGTGTTGCATGGCTGTCTTCAGTCCGTATCGTGAGAACTGAGGTTAATTCCGCTAACGGACGAAATCCCTATTGTTAATTAAAGATATTATAATTTATTATATACTTAACAATTAATGATTCTTATAGAGTTTCATTTGGGGCTAAGACAAGTCGTTATGGCCCTTATGAACTGGGCTATAGACGTGCCACAAAAACTTTTACAAAGTGATGCTAAACTTTTTCCTATAATGATAATGATATATATATTTATTTATTAATGATAATATTATAAATTAAATAATCGAAAGATTAATAATTCATTTTAATTTTTTATATAAAAGTTAAATTTGGAAAGTAGGAAGAGCTAATCATTAAAAAAAGTTAAAATATAATATTAGACGGATTGTTCTCTGCAATTCGGGAACATGAAGAAGGAATTTCGAGTAATCGTTGATAATAAGCGCAACGGTGAAACTAGCATCCGTGATGAACTAACTGTCTGTCGCTGGGAAGAAGCTCATATTGATGGAAATAGGAATATAATTATAACTTTTCATAGTTTATATTAAATTTATATATTTAAATTTAAATAGTTATTTTATTGTATAATAATATAACGACTATGTTAAATTAATTAAAATTTTATTAATTCAATTGAGTAACATCTCAAAAGTCATAGCAAGGTAGCCGTACTGGAAAGTGCTGCTGGAAAATAAATAAATTTTACCCCCTTTTTATAAGAGATTAGTTGAGTGGTTTAACAGCATATTTACACTATGCAGACAGAGTTTCGATTACTCTATCTCTTATTTATATATATTTTATTTATTTTTATAATAATATTTTATAATTAATAAATTAAAAAAATATTCAAATTCTTAAATTGTATTTATTTAAATCTTTTATATCTAATAGATAAATTTGTTTATATAATAAATTTACAATTAGAATAAATATATAAACACTTATTAATTTACGAGTGTGCCGAAATTAGGTAGCCGGGTAAATTTTAGGAATTTATGAGTTTATAATCGTAAGAGTTCAAGTCTCTTTACTCGTATTATATAAAATCATAAAACCAAAACAATTTTTTTGATATTTGTTTAGGTCTTTAAAATATTTGATATTAGCTACAGACTTTTTCTACTTATTATCCTTTAAAGAAATTTTAAGTGCACAAAAATTACCAACCACTTTGTTTTTGTTTTTGTTTTTTAAAGAAAATTAAAATTAAAATTAAAATTAAAATTACTTTGTAATCAAATTAAATTTAAATAAATTATAAATAATAACTATCTAAGTTAAAATTTAAATATTATATCCTTTTTTTATATTATTTTATCAAAATTCAAAAAAAATCTAAAGTTTGAAACAAAATTATAATTCTGTAACATCTTTAGCTGAATTGGGACAGCGTTTTGCCTTCGAAGCAATTGTATATTGGTTCAAATCCAATAGGATGTAATAATATAAAAATTTAATAGAAAATATTAAATATAATTTATTTAATTAATTATGATTAATAAATAATATTAGAAATTAAGTAAAATTTAAAAATCAAAGTAATGATGTTTATTAGTATCATGATTCTTATAGTGGCAATAGCCCTACCTTCGATAAATAGAAATATTTCACCAAACTTATATTTAAGAATATCTTCTCTATTATTACTTTATACTGGAGCATTAGCTTTTAATGCTTTTTATATTCAGTCAATTGGATCAGGTATAGGTATTTATAGTGGTTTATTTCAAGTTACTTTATTTACACAATTATTTGATATAGTTATAGTATTAACAGGTTCTGTGATATTAATAGCTTGACCTTTAATAAATCATAAATTTATAGATAGTAATCTAGAATTAAATGAAAAAGGTTATAATATATTATCAATTAATAATTATAGAATAAAATACTCAATAATAGTATTAATATCAATTTTAGGATCTTTATTATTAGTATCTTCTTCAAATTTAATAACTTTATATTTAAGTTTAGAATTACAATCTTTTGGAGTATATATTTTAGCTTCTTTATATAGACATTCAGAATTAGCAATATCTGCTGGATTAAAATATTTTTTATTAGGTAGTTTAGCTTCTTGTATAATATTATTAGGTTGTGGGTTAATATATACTTTCACAGGATTAACTAATTTAGATTCAATATATAGTATGATATCAGTAATTGATAATAATAATGTATTATTAGGTTTTAGTTTAGGTTTAATATTAATTTTTATAGGATTATTATTTAAAATAGCAGCAGCTCCTTTACATAATTGAGCCCCAGATGTATATGCAGATAGTGCTACTATAATAACAACTTGACTAACTATAATGCCTAAAATATCTATCTTATTAATATTATTTGAAATACAAACTCATATTAATTTAATAGACAATATTAATATAATATTAGAATTAAATCCATTAAATAACTTAATAAATAATAATATTTTAAGTTTTAATAATAATTATTTATGAAGTAAAAATTTATTATTAATAAGTTCCTTATTATCATTATTAATAGGAACTATTTTAGGTTTAGCTCAATCAAAAATAAAAAGATTATTAGCTTATAGTACTATATCACATGTTGGATTTATTTTATTAGCTTTAGCTATAAATTCAGAACAATCTATAGAAGCTTTAATATTTTATATAATACAATATACTATAACAAATTTAAATACTTTTTTAATTATAATATTATTTGGATATATAATAAAAAATTCTTTTAGAGATTTAATACAAAGTATAATGGTTGAAGATGAAACAGGAACAGAAAATGATATTAATTATATCTCAGAATTAAAAGGTCAATTTTTCTTAAATCCTGTATTATCAATAACTTTAACTATTTGTTTATTTAGTATGGCTGGTATACCTCCTTTAATAGGATTTTTCTCTAAACAATTTGTATTATATTCAGCAATTCAAAATGGATATTACTTTATGTCTGTAATAGCTATTATTGTAAGTATAATAAGTGCTTCTTATTATTTAAAAATAATAAAAATATTATTTACAGAAGAAGGAAATACATCTGAATATAATGATAAAGAATTAAAAATAATTAATAATTTAAATTCTAATTCCGAAATAGAAATAAGTAGTACTAATAGTTTTATTATATCTACTTTAACATTATCTATTTTATTATTTGTTCTTAAACCATCAATTTTATTAAATAGTACAACAATACTTTCTTTATCTTTATTTAATTTTTAATGAATAATTTATTAATGTTATTTATTTTTGTTCCTATCTTAGCTTTTGTTTTATTATTTGTAAATTTCTTATTTTCAGCACATAGACCTGATGAATCTAAAATATCAGCTTATGAATGTGGATATTCAGCTATTAGAAAACAAAATAGAACTGATTTTCAAATTCAATTTTATGTAGTAGCTATGTTATTTTTAATTTTTGATTTAGAAATATTATTATTATTCCCAATTGCGGTTACTTTATATAAAGTAAGTACTTTTGGTTTTAGTATAGCTTTAATTTTTTTTGTAGTATTAACAATAGGATTTATCTTAGAAATTGGTTCAGGAGCTATATCTATAGCTAAAACTACTCCAAATAATAAATAATTATTTTATTATTTACTATTTAAAATACTAATTAATAAATTTATTTTATTAATATTATATATTATTTACCCCCTTTTAGATTATTTATTAAAGAAATATTTTATAATAAATAACTATTTAATAGAACTTAAATTCTCAATTTTTTATTCAGAAATAAATGATTTATCTTCTAAATTTTAAATTTAGTAATTAATTTTATTTTATAAAAAATATTTTAATATTTATCTTAAACAAAGAAAGTAAATGTTTAAATATTTTACAAATTTAAAAGAATATAAAATTAAGGGGGAATCTGATAATTGGTAATCAGTTGTATTTGCATTACAAATATGATAGTTCGAGTCTATCTTTCTCCATAAAACATTTTAATTTATTAAACTATTAATTTATTAAAGAAATATAAGCCTCGATTGCTTAGTGGTCAAAGCGCTATTCTGAAGATATAGAAATGTGAGTTCAATTCTCTCTCGGGGCAATTGTTATTATTTAAATAATTATTTAAGCCGAAATAGTTTAATTGGTAAAACGAATTCCTTGTAAGACTTTGATATTGGTTCGATTCCAGTTTTTGGCAATATTAATTATATAATAATTAAATTATATTTATTTTAATTTATGTTTTTATAACATAAAAATATATTTATAAAAAAATTTATATGAGTTGTAGTATTTATAAAAAAATTTATATGAGTTGTAGTTTAATTTGGAAAAACATCATTTTTTGGTAATGAATAATATCAGTTCGAATCTGGTCAACTCAGTTAGTTATTTAAATATATAATAGTATTTAAATATTATTAATATTTATAAGAAAGCAGAACTTGAGTGGTTGAGTGTCTCCCTTTTAAGGAGAAAGTCCTGGTTCAAGTCCAGGTGTTTTCATATTCTAAATTGATAATTTTAGTTTTTTATTTATCTAAATATTATATATTTAAGAATTCATAGTTTTTATTTATTATTAAAAATAAAAATCTGATTTATAAAAAATTAAATTATTTCAAGGGCAGGTGATCCGATTGGTAATGGTGATTCTCTGTAAAAGAATTGGTTAACGCCGTAAAAGGTTCGATTCCTTTACTGCTCAATAAATGGTAGATGACAAATTGGTCCGTCGCTCCTTTTGGGTAGGAGACATACAGCATGTTCGATTCGTGCCTACCATAATTTAATTATTACAAAATTTATGAAAATCATAATAATAGTAAATTCTGATATTTCATAAAAGAATTAGATGATAATAGTGTTTATACATTAATAGCAATTTACTCGATTAATGATACTCCGAATGAACCATATATTATTTTAAGTCCACAAATTTTAGTTACTAATAAGTCGAACTCGTTATTATTATACAAATATATTAATAATAGACTTATAGATTCATTAATTTTGTTCGATATTAATAATAATATTAATGGGTTAAATGGTATATTAATTTTTAAATATAAAAAGGTTAAAATTAATTTCAAAGAAAATAATTCATTTTGTTAACAGCGCTATGTGCTAATCCCTCATAGCGCCATTAAAGGCTTATTTGTTAAAGGTTAACACCGATTTTTGCGAAAATCGTGTTGTAGTTCGATTCTACTTAGGTCTAATACAATTGTTACATATTTATTAATGAAATATACAATATAGCTATATCTTTATTTACGGTAAATTTTTTTTTTTATTATTAATACTACTTTTTATAGTTTTATCTTTATTTATTCTATAAGATTTCGTTTCTACTAATTTGTTGTTCTTGTAAACTAGTTGTCTTTTATTATCTGTTGTTTTCAAGGTATATAATTCATTTAGCAAATTAATTTTTCCTTCAGTTAGATTTTTAGATCACTTAGTTTGAGTTTTTTCTATAATAAAATCTTTAACTAATAAATTTTCAAAATCTTTGAAAGTCAATTCAACTTCATGTTTTAATCCTTTAACTTTATAAATAAATTCTTTGTTATCATTAATTAAACAATAAACTTTAGGACTTAAGAAAATAGCTTTTTCACAAGTATTTTCCAATTTTAATTTACCTAAAATTTTATTATCAATTAATGAAGGATCTATTTCAGAATCAGTATAAATACTATCTGTATCAGTATAGTAAAGATTAATATTAGGATTATTTTTAAATTGACTCATATGCATTCTAGAATAAGCAGTAATAGCTGCGGCTATTCCGATACTAACATTATGAGTCGATTGGTCTTCTGGTTTTAATTTTTCCAATTTATTTAAAAATACTAAAATATGATCTCCTAAATATACTTTTTCTTCAATTTGATCAATGAATTTATTTTCAAAATCAGCAAAATAGTCTCTATGAACTACCTCAATATTTGTAAAATTATCATCCATACCAAATCTTCCATATAAACTATTTAATAATATTTTAGCTATATAGTTCATTGGATCTGTTTTAGGATATTCATTTCTTAAGTTGTATAAAAATTCTACATAATCTTTGAAAATATTTTCTTTATTAAAGAAATATCCTCAAATAATTTCGAATTTATAACCTAATTTAATTGAATTATCCATTTCCATGCTAAATAACATATCACTTCAATTTCCAATAGGGGCAATTGTTCTAGTCATATTATTAATTTTAACATGAGTTTGAAGTATAGGATGTTTAATATTATCTGGGGCAATAATATTACAGTAAAAGAAACCAAATGCTGTAGGATCAATTGCTCTTATGTTTCCTTCAAAATAAGTAGGATTACCAATTGGCATCAATCTATCGAACATTTGTTTGGGGTATAAGCTATTAACATCATAACCTTTAATTTTAACACCTTTTGGTGGTTTAGGTATGTACATATCAACAGCACCTCCTGTATATCCTTGTCTAATATCATTAGCAATTTTACCAGATAATTGAGGTATATTCTCGTTTTTCATAAAGTTAGATCTAAATATTGCAAAAGCTAAACTAGGTAATGTAGGGTAATTATGGACATTTCTCTGAAATAAATCAAAAATCATGGCATTAAATTTAATTAAAACTTGGTATAAAGAAACGCAATCTAATTCACAATATTTAATACTTTCAATTTTAAGATTTCAGTTGTTATTAAATTTAGATTTATATTCATTATAATTTTGTTGACTTAATTTAATAAAATATTTAATATCTGGAACATCGCCAATATAATTTAAATTGTCTTTATTTACGAAATTAAATGGAAATAAAGATTTAGGATTTAATACTCCAAATGATTTACTTAATTTCATTAACGAACTAAGCAATAATAAATAACTATCTTTAAATTGAATTTGATATTCATTATTATTACCATAATTAATTGTTAATGAAATAATTCTACCATTATGAATAACAGGCTTTAATGTAGCAACCTTAACAATATATTTCAATAAAAATATAATATCAAAGTTAGCCATATTATGAATATATACTTTATAACCGTTATATTTTCTAATAAAAATGGATTTTAAACAATCTAATATCATCATTTCAACTGTTTCGTAATTTCATAATCCAAATGAATAGATATTATTTCCATCATAGAAGCAAATTAAATATGGTACTAATATATTATTTTGAACAAAAGTTTCAATATCTAAAGTAATAAAATTATTTACTATTTTTTTAGTTTTTTCAGTTTTCGAGATAAATTTAGATTTTATTTCAGATGTAAATAAAACTTGAGCTCTGTTTTCAAATCAAAATTTTTTATTATCAATAATTCTCATAAACTTACTTTTATTAATTAAAATATCTTTAAATTTAATTAGAGAAATTCCTGATTTAAAGAATTCAACTTCATTATAATTATCAAATTGATTAAAATTAATTGTTAAATCTTTATATTGAATTATATAATTTATCACTGACTCAATTTTATTTTTAATAATTAATCTACCGTAATCAATTGGATTCATAGAAATTGGTAAATTATTGTTTTTATATTTTTGAAATGTGACATTATCATTTAAAGTATCTTTATTTTGAATTATCATATTTTTGAAACCATAGCTAAAAATAAACGATTCAATTTGTGTTTCGTTATAATATTCAGATTTAAATTTCATATTTTCTAATATAAAATCAATATATCAATTTTTATCAGATTTATTAATTCTTTGAATTTTTCCAATGGTTGAAAAATCACTATTTGTATATTTTATTTTAAATAAAATAAACATATGATTATTATCAGTGAATTGGAAAAATATACTATTTCAAAATTGGTTAAAGATTTTTTCAAATAATATTTTTGTAAAAACTTTATTATTTATATTAAATAGAACATCTTTTCAATTATACTTAGCTCTAACTTTTCTTAATTTAATTATAGTTCCAGATAATAATAAATCTGAACTATTTTCAGGAAATATAACAAAGAATATGAAATAAAGTATAAGAGTTATTAATATATTTTCTATTAGTGTGCGTAATATAGATTTTTCTATTAATACATTATTCTTAAATGTAAATTTTGAATCTTCTATAGATCTAATAAATGTGTTTTCATTAATTTTATGATCTTTATAATTAAAAATTAAATCGCCTTTTCTAAAGAACTTAACATCATTAAAATCTTTATATTGAGTTAGAATCGCAATAGTTCTAGTTCCGACAGAGATAATAAATATATTATTTATTTTTAACATTAATTTACCATATTCTAATGGATTTAGGGAAATAGGTAATTTATAGTGTTTATAATTTTGGAAAATGTTTGTCATTATTTTATTTAAAGTTTAAGATTTGCATTTCTACGTCAGATCTATAGCTGTGCTTAGACGGATATTTCAGGATATCGTTCCTACCTTACGTTACAAAGGGATTCGGGAGAGATTTAGACAACGATCAGAGTGATTTTACTGATTTCGAATACATTTATTCACCTGGACTTTTTCCTGTAAGAGAGAGTCAGGTTCTGGTTTCTTTTATTTATATTTTTACTGATTATATAAATACAAATTAAATTTATAATAAGGGAAAAGGGGGGTAATTTTATAAGAATAGATGACACAGGATAATTATTTTCAATAAAGATTAAATTCTTTATTAAATATAAAGATATAATTCTTTATATTTAACAATTACTCCTGGTCTATTTTTGTTGTCATATTCTAATCGATAGGTTCAATTTGCTAATCGAATTCTTTCAACTAAATACTTTGTTATTAATCAAGGATTACTTTTTTTAGTTATTACTATTGGACTACCTAATATTAAAGAAGGATTACCTAATTCAAAAGCAGATTTATCAGTGATTAGATCAAATGTTACAACATATGTTTTATTATGATCTAAAATATCTAATAAATCTTGAACATCTTGGAAATCACAAAAATGAAATCAAGTAAAATTAGTATTTGAAATATAGAATATTGAACTTGGATTACCTTCCACATCCTTTGAAATTTCTAATTCGTCTAAAAATGTAATTTTATTAATAGAAAATGGGAAAATTAAAGATGTTATTATAGGTAGTTGTACTGAGTTATAATATAATATAAATACAATAACTAAAATAGATAATATTCTAATTATTTTCATTTCTCTTGATGGATTAATTCCTACTAAGAAATTAGATAAGAAAAATACTATTGATCAAATTAGAATTGATATTAATGCATACAAACCTAAATTGATGTATATAATAAATAAGCCTGTAAAAATAAACATTAAAATAAACATTAAAATTTAAAAATAAAGATTATATATTAAATTCATAAGTTTAAAACTTAAAAATTAATAATTTCTCTTTGAAAATCAAGTTTAATATCTTGATATATATATATTAATCAAGATAATTTCTGGATATAAAATGAGGACCTCTTTAAAAATTTATAACTTTTGACTAAGTTATATTTATATATAAATATAAAATAAACATTCTGACAATTTGATTTTATGAGGTAAATTAATCAATAATAAAATTGATTTTAATAAGATTCTCTTTCGGACTCTAACCAAAATTAACATTTAAATAAAATGTAGTTTAGTTTCTCCCAGATAATTAGTTCTAAAAAATTTTAAAGATATTGCAGAATTAGTAGATAATTTAGTTATATCTATATTTTCTACATTGAAAATATCTTTAATAAATATATTTAATACTTCATGTAATGATTTTAAATCCAGAGTGAAATAATGGATTAATTCACCTCTTAAATTTCAATAATTTGAGATTACTCCTTCATATTCTTGTATAGAAATATCGTTAAAGAAATTAATGTCCAGAGTGATTCCTTCATAGTTTAAGTTATTCTCGTTAACAAAATTGTGAGGGAAATAGCCTTTTAAATTATTTACTTTATATTTTAAAGCTAATGTCCTTAAAGAAGATGGTAAAATTAAATAACTATCAAAAATTGAAATTTTTGTTTTATTATTTTCTTTGTTTTGATATATTAAACTTATCACTTTTCCATCTTTAAAGAAAGGTTTAACTTTCAAATTTTCAAATAAAATTTTCATTAAAAATAAGTAATCAAAATGACTAAAAATATGAATATATACTTTAGCATTAGGATTAAAATAATCATTTCGGTTAGAGCTTCTAATAACATTTCATAAGAAGATTTATAATCAGTTGAATAATATGTTCTTGCAAAAGAACCATCAAATCAACCGCAAGCATAAGGAATAAATTGTCCATCTTTTACAAATGTTTCAATATGAAATGTTACAAATTTTGTATTTAATTTTGTATTAGCTTTTGAAGATGTAATGTAAACATTATTAATTAATTTAATTTATCAAAATGAGATATTTTAAAAATTTCAATATGAATTATATATTTTTCAGTGATTCTTATGAAGTTGTTACCTTCTATTAAATTATCTTCAAATTTAAAAAGTATTTCTTTATTTTTAAATAAAATACCTTCATGGATTGTCCCATTTTTTTTTTATTTAAATTACAAAATCATCTTTAAAGAAAAATGATCCCTTAGAGTCCAGATCAAATTTTAATATAAAAAATGTAGATAAAACTAAGTTTAATTTAGCTCCATATAAATTTAAATTCCTAGATAATGGGATAATAGATCCGTTATAATATTTAGAATTCATCATAGTTATATTTCTTTTTATAATTTTTTCTTGATTATTATATTGGATTTTTGAGACTGGTTGTACTACTTCTTCTTTAAGTGAGATAGGTCTAAATTTAAAGACAACGTTAAAATTTAATGAGTTATCTATACCGTAATTCATGAAAGCTTCTTCAACTTGTTTTAATAAAAAAAAAAATTATAGATTATTATGGGGTCACTATCTCTAGTGACTAGTATTTGTTTACTTAAACTTAATATAGGTCCTGTTAAATTTGATTCTTCTACAGTTAATAAAGGAAGAATTATGAATTTTAATATAACTTTCTAAATTTTCTGTTATATCATTAATTGCAAATATTTGAGTATAAATACCAAATACTAAAGCAAATAAATTTATTAATATAAATATTTTATTAGTTTGTTTATTTAAATATATAATTTTGTTAATTATATTTTAAAATTTATTATTCATTTTAGGAAATAAAATGAAAGATAAATTTAATTTTATACTTTGAACAATAAAAAATTTAAATAATATTTGGATAATTAATATAAATAACATACTTAGAAAAACATAATTAGTCAGTTGGATGTTTTCTAACATATCAACTAAGGGACTATTTGTATATAAAAGAATACTATTATAGTATATAAAAGAATACTAATGCAGTATATTTAACCTATTTCATCTTAAAAGAGGAAAATGAAATCAAACATTAAAATTCTTTTTCAGAAATTGATTATTTACTACACTGTAACTTTTTCAGATTAATTACTAAATAAAAAAATATTAAAAATTTAAAGTAACAAACTTTAAAGCCTAAATTTAAGGCGGGTAATTTTTTTTATGAATTTATTAAACTTTAACTATTTATTACTAGAATAAATTAGAAATATATGTGATTATCCCTATATCTGTGGAATTAAATATATTATCAGTTAATTCTGATAAATTTACAACTGATTTATTCTTAACTATATTTGAGTTTATTTCAATATCAATGTTCATTAATTCATTTATGAATTTTTCTGTTTCTAAATGATTTTGATGTTTTTGATTATTTTGTAAAATTAATTGATCAATTTGATCATTTGTTAATATTTTTTGCATTATGTGCTTATTGTTTAATTATTAGGATGATGTGACAAGTTAATATAAAGCTACCTAAATTAATAGGATATTCTTTAAGTATTTATTGGATTGATTAAAGTGGGGTAAATTTTTATAAATTAAATTAAAATGAATTAACTAGGCATAATAACCTACATATAAAATACGAAAATGTATTTATTTTTTATAATTTAAGGTATTGATGATAATACTTAAAATAAAATAATTTCCCACCCACCACACTTACCACAAATTAACTATTTTTGATCAATATCTTTACCTTTCAAAAATCCAGGTTTGAATGTAGAACCTTTAATTGTATCCTCAGAAGCAGGACTAGAACTAGAAGAAGAAGGATCACTTCAACTTCTTTCAATTTTAGTATTTAAATTTTCTACTTCAGCAGCTGATTCAACTAATATAGGAGAAACTGATCTTTCTAATATATTATTTAATTTAATTTTATGAATATCTGATAGATTTACCATGTTTTCTGGTATTAAATCAGAATATTTAAATAAAACATCTTTAATTGCGTCTATATTTCCTAATAATCTGGTTTGATCTCCATAACTTAATTTATCATTTAAACCATTAAATAAATCAACATATTCATTTTGTTTTAATTTAAGTTGTTCATATAAACCAATCAATTTAGATATTTTTGCAGTTTGTTGTTCAGGAGATAAATCTTTAATTAATAATAAATAATCTCTTGTTCTTTTTATTATTTTTACAATATCTTCTGTACTGTTATTAAGTCTACTACAATATTGTTCAAAAGAATCAGGAAAATTTTCAATAACGGTTTCCAGATTAGTATTATCAATTAATTGAATTTCAGATGTAGATGAACTGGGATCAATATCAGGTTTAGTATTTTTAAATAAATTAGAAGTTAAATCACTGATTGAATCTCAATAATAATAAATTAAAGATAATGAAATAATTGAAATTGCTATTAAAAAATAATTAGCTTTATTAGAATTTACTTCTTCAGAATTTCATCTATCATTTTCAAAATATTTAGGTTTATTAGGATCTATTTCCTCAGAATTTCTAATATTTCATTTATCGTTTTCAAAATAATTAATCTTAAATAAGAAAGGAGATTTAAAAGAATGCAATAGAAAATAAATTTATTATAAAAATTTATAAAAAAGCAAAACAAAACAAAAATTTAATTTAATTATTAAAGTAAATATTTTAATAATTTTATAAAATTAAAATTTCTAAATATAATTTTGGTGTTATGGCAGAGAGGTTAATGCGGAGTACTGTTAATACTTTTTTTCATAGGTTCGATCCCTATTAACACCTCACACCTTTAATTTATTAATTATTTATATAAACTATATTAATAATAATTTTTAATATTTACATTAAAATTAATATTACTTATTATAAAAATATAAATTATTGAATATTAAAAAAAAATAAAAGAGTAATAAATAAGCGAACATGTTGAAATTGGTAAACAATCTCTTTTTAAGCAGGAGTGGAAGTAATTCCTTAAGAGTTCAAGTCTCTTTGTTCGTATAATATTAATAAATTAGATTTAATAAAATAAATAAATTATATTTAGACAGTTTAGTGTAACGGTTTGCACGCTAATCTCATTAGTTAGTAGAAGGGTTCGATTCCCATTCTGTCTTTGTTAATTGTAACTTATTTAGATTTTTCCAAAAAATTTACAAATTTTTGTAACTTTATTTAAAGAATAAATTCTATAAAAATAATTATTAAACTTTGTTATTGAATAAAATTTAGTTTATTGAATTAAAATTAAAATTGTTTCAGGATTGAGAAATAATCTTTAAATAAGTATAAGTAATTTTTATTATCAAATAATTTATGTAATTTATGTAAAATTCTTTTGAAAATTATTATAAATTAATATTAATACATTTAATTAAATAAGGTCTTTTAGTATAATGGTTGTACAACTACCCTTCAAGTTGTTAGTGTCAGTTCGAATCTGGTAAAGGCTATGTTTATATATTATATTATTACTTTATCTTTTAATTATTAAATTTAAAGTTAAAATAAAATATATAATAAATTAATATATAAAATAATATATTAATAAAAAATTCTCATAACTTAAATTTGTAATTTAAAAAATTATTTTATTAAAAAATTAATAAATTATAATATATTTTAATTATTGTTAATCGTTATTAAATTTAAATAAATTTAGTACTAATTTTAGATACCCAAATAAAAATGTAAAATGTTACAAAATTTAAATTTAATTATAAATTCTCCATTAGAACAATTTGAAGTAAGTAGTTTAATAAGTGTAATAGCACCTATATTTGGTTATATTAATATAACTTTAAGTAATTTAGGATTATATTCTATATTAATATTATTTATAATATTAAGTTTACATATAATAAGTAATAATGAAAATAAAATTTTACCTTCAAAATGAAGTATAGCAATAGAAAGTATATTTTCAACAATTAATACAATGGTAAGAGAACAATTAGGTAAAGAAATTTATTTACCTTTCATTTATTCATTATTTTTTTTTATATTAATTAGTAATTTAATAGGTAATATACCATATTCATATACAATTACAACATCAGTAATAGTAACAATAGGATTATCATTTACTATATTAACAGGTGTAACTATACTTGGATTATATATTCATAAATTACATTTTTTCTCATATTTTGTACCATCTGGAACTCCTTTAGCTTTAGTACCATTATTAGTTTTAATTGAAACTGTATCTTATTTAGCTAGAGCTTTATCATTAGGTATAAGATTATTTGCTAATATGGTAGCAGGACATTCTTTATTAAAAATATTATCTACTTTCTTATATCAAATGTTTAGTAGTAGTTTTATTATAGCTATATTTACTTTAATACCATTTGCATTCTTTTTAGCATTATGTGGATTAGAAATAGCTGTATCTATTATTCAAGCTTATGTATTTGTATTATTAGTAATATCTTATATTAAAGATGCTATTTATTTACACTAGTTATTATTTTTAATAGATTAATTTTTATAAGAAAATTTTGAAAATATAAAATTATTATAAAATAATTATTTATTAAATATTAAAAAATTTAAATAAACTTTACCCCCCTTTAAATTATTAATGGAAATAAATTTAATTATATAATTAAGGAATAGTTTACATTGGAAAGTTAAAACGATTGCTAATTGTTCGGGTTAAACCCTTAGGTGTTCGAATCACCTCTATTCCGTGAAATAATAAAATTTGTTTTATTTTATTATAAGAAAAATAAAACTTAAATTGTTAAAAGAGATATAATTTTGTTTTATAAAATAACTTTTTAAAGAAGAAAAAGTAAACACAGATATTATAATATTTTCAATAAAATTTGTTTTATTTTATTTTGTTTAATTAAATCAAAATATCGAGGAGTAAATAAGAAAAGTGAGGATTATTTTTATGGATTGACGACTTTATTCCACTAATGCTAAAGAAATTGGAACCCTTTACTTATTTTTTGCAATATTTGCAGGTCTAATAGCTACAGGATTTTCAGTTTTAATTAGATTAGAATTATCTTCACCTGGTGTACAATTTCTTCAAGGAGATCATCAATTATTTAATGTAATAATAACTGCTCATGGGTTATTAATGTTATTTTTTATGGTTATGCCTGCATTAATTGGAGGTTTCGGTAATTATTTTTTACCTATCCATATTGGAGCTCCTGATATGGCATTTCCAAGATTAAATAATATAAGCTTTTGATTATTACCTCCTTCATTAATTTTATTATTACTTAGTGCATTAGTAGAAAATGGAGCAGGTACAGGATGAACAATTAAGGATAAGTTGTTCTATTACAGTAATGTAATATTAAATAAACTCTACTTGATGCGAGAAACTCCTCAAATCGGAAGTAATTACCTATTCCATATTTGTATTGGAATGGTAAAAATATTACTAACATGGGGACAATTTGCCTGGGTAAAATTTTCTACCCATCAGAGACTAAACGTAGAGCATCCTTCTAAAATTAATAATAATATAACCACACAATCATTAAATAAAGAATTATTCTATCAATGATTAGTGGGATTTACTGATGGAGATGGTACCTTTTCTATTTCTAATAGTAATGGAAAATGATCTTTAATATATAAATTATCTCAACATGAATACAATGCAAGATTATTATATTTTATTAAAAGCCAATTAGGTATAGGTAAAATTAATAAAGAAACTAAAACTAAAACAGTGAACTATTGAATTAGAGATAGAAACAAATTAGCAGAAGTTATATTTCCTATATTTGATAATTATCCATTATTAACTTCTAAATATTTCAATTATTTAAAATTGAAAGAAGCTTATAATATATTAGAAGATACTAATTTAACTAAAATCAAACGAGATGAATTAATGTTTAATTTAATTAAAAAACTTCCTTCTTCTGATTACATTTCTCCAGCTTGAGAAAAAGTAAGTAATTTAGTATCTAATACTTATGAAGCTAACATGGTTATGTCAAAAGCATGATTAATAGGGTTTACTGAAGCAGAAGGAAGTTTTTATCTTGTAAATAAAACTGACTGTAGAATAGTTCATGGGTTTGAAATAACTCAGAAATTAGATTTAACAGTTTTATCTGCAATAGGATATATTCTAGGTATAAAAACTTATTCTAAAAAAACATATCATACAGTTGTAACAACTAACTCCAGAAGTGTTGAAAATATTATAAATTATTATAATAACACTATGAAAGGTATGAAATCTTTTGAATTTAAAGTTTGAGCTAGAAGTTATGTAAAACATAAAGGTAATTTTACAAAACTTAATGAAATTAGAAATAAAATTAGAATTAGAAAACTAGGTACAACTTTATTAAATTATAAATCTAATGGATTAAACAATCAAAGTATACGATTAATACATACTACACCTCAAAAAATAAATGAAATATAATTTCAGATAATAGTAATAATAAATCTATAATTAATAGATAAAATGGTATTTATAAAATTTACGATAATTTATTTTAAATGAAGGTAAAGTACCTAATTATCAACATATAAATAATAAAATGATAGATAAATTTATACTTAATTTTTAGAAAACTTAAATAACTTAAATAACTTAAATTTTAGAAGATTTAGAATAAATAATGTATTAACTGTTTTTAATTTATACTTTTTAGTAAAACCAGATTTTATAGAGTTATTAGATTTGATATTGAAAATTTAAATCAACATTTTGCTAAATATCCACTTCAGTTTATAAATCAAAATATAGTTAAATTTTATAAAAATACAGGATTATTAACTGCTTTGGGTGTTTCAGAATCTTTAACTTTTTATGATTTTAATGATTTAACAGGGATATCTTTAAAAATTAAAAATACTATTAAAGATAATATCGAAATTATAAATAAAAATGTACATAAAGATTTAAATAATACTATAATTAATTATACAAATAAATTTGATATTAATTCAGAGATTATGTTAATTATTCACGCTGAATTTTTTAAACCAGATTAGAATAAATAAATATAACTTATTTATACTGTTTCTTATAACTTTATATTATTAAAATAATGAATTAATGTAGTAACATACAGATTTGAAAATAGTTTATATTAATAAATAGAAGGATGAAGACATAGTCCGATCTTTAGTGAAAACTAAAGCGAATAATGATAGTGAATTAAAATAGATTCATGAGATTATCAACAAAAATAAAAATTTAGTTATCCACCATTATCAGGAATTCAATCTCATTCCGGTGGTTCTGTTGATTTAGCTATTTTTAGTTTACATTTAACAGGGATATCTTCATTATTAGGAGCTATTAATTTTATTACTACAGTATTAAATATGAGAACTAATGGTATGAGTTTACACAAATTACCATTATTTGTTTGAAGTATATTTGTAACTGCTATTTTATTATTATTAGCTTTACCTGTTTTAGCTGGTAGTATACTGCCTGCTTTAAATTCGGCTATATGCTGGAAAATGTTTTATTTCAATGAAACACAATCAGCAGGAAACTTATTAGATTTGAATCTTTTAAGGTTCCTCAGAGACTACACGCCGGAATTAATCTGTTGTAATGTTTTACCTTTTTCTCAAGTAAATAATCTAAATTATAAAGATTTATCTAATTTAAATTTTAGTTATTATCTAACAGGTTTAATAGAAGGAGATGGTTCAATAATAACACCTAAAACAGAAAGATCTGTCAAAGGTAGAATTAATTACCCTTCAATTCAAATTGTTTTTAATTTGAAAGATTTACCTTTAGCTTTAATGATTCAAAAAGAAATAAAAAATGGATCTTTATCTAGAAAAAAAGGAGTAAATGCCTATGTTTTAACTATAAATAATTATAATGGATTAATATTATTAATTTCATTAATTAATGGAAATATGAGAACTCCTAAAATTTATAGTTTATACAATTTAATTGATTGATTAAATCTAAAAAAAGAAAATTATATCCCTAAAAAACCTTTAAACAATAGTTCTTTAAATTCTAATGCATGATTATCTGGATTTATAGAAGCTGAAGGTAAATTTGCAGTAAGAATTACTATTACTTCTAAATATCCAAAAGTAGAATGTAAATTTGAATTAAGTCAAACACAAATTGATCATAAAGGTCAGAATAATTTAGATTTTCTAGAAATTATTGCTAAATTTCTACTTTCTTCAGTTAAAATAATAAGAGTAAACAAACCTAATCCCGAATATAGAGTTAGAACAACTAGTTTAAATGGTAATTTAATTTTAGAAAATTATTTAAATACATTTTCATTATTTGGAAGTAAATATTTAGATTACACTGATTGAACTAAAGTTCTAGATAAATTTAAATCAGGTCTATTTAAACATAATTCAAATATAGAAGAAATTTTTTTAATTAAATCTCGTATGAATGATGTTAGAACTGTTTTTACTTGAGATCATTTAAGTAAAATTTACAACTTAGATTAATAAGATATAGTCCCAACATATGTGTGAATGTATGAGTATTTACCTTAAACATAAATACTTACATCATAAATTAAATAAGAAAAACAAAAAAAAAAATTTGTAAATCAGATTTTAATTACTTTACTTCGGTTTACACACTGTAATGTAATTAAAATTTGGTTTCAAAGAGTTAACAAGACAATATTAGATAGTTTAAAATTAAATTTAATTAAATTTAATTTAATTAAATTTAATTAATAAGTTCTCTTAGTTTAACGACATAAGAACATTTTACATTTATTCAAATTTAAATTTACCCATTTTTTATATTAATTTGCTATACTTATTAATATAATTAAATTTTTTGATAATTAAATATATTTATTAATTATAATAACATATTTAAATATATTAAATAAATTTGAAAAAGGCGAATCTTAGAATACTTAAATTTATTATAATAATAATATTTTTTTATATATTATTATAATTTATTATAAAGTATAAATACTAATAAATTATATAAACAATATTAATAATTAAAGTTTAATTATTAATGTAGATTAGTATTAACTAGGAGATAATAAAATTAAAACATCATAAAAATGACATTACTTTTTCAAATTTTAAATAACAATTTAGATAACGATTTAGCATTATACTTAGCATTATTTACAATCTCAGGTGCAGTAACATATTCATTTACAAAAAATATTTTAAGTAAATCTTATGTGGAAAAAGGTGTACAAACTGATGTAACACCAAATGATTCTAATAGTTCTAGTCAAACTATCCCAGATAATGAGACATCTATAGGGACTCTATCACGAGTATCTTCTAATAGCTCAATGGAGACTTTATCACCAGTATCTTCTTCTAGCTCAATAGAGACTCTATCTCCGGTATCTTCTACATTTCCAGATACATCCTCATTAATTACCACAGTATCAGAAGTAGTATCTCCCACTATAGTTGGAGAAGTTATACCTAATCCAGATATTGTAGGAAGAGTTGTAGATAATGCAGAATATATTGCTGCTAAAGTAGAGCAATTAAATGCTTTAGATCCCTTCTCAGCTACTCCTTGAACTCCTGAGAGAGTTAATGCAATGATAGATACTTTAGGAATGGTAAGTAACTTATTTAATTAAATCATTTAACTTAACCTAAATTATATATTCATTCTTTATTAATTTAGCTCCTTTAAAGAAAATTATTTCAATAATAAAGTAAACATAACAAACAGATGAGAAATTTTACACTTATTGTTATGTTTACTTTATCTTATATTTTTGTTTTTTTTGTTTTTACCCCCTTATTTAAGTTATAAAACATTTTATATATTAAAATAAATTAATGGGATTAAAATAATTAATTTACTTCTATTATAATTCCGAGTTAAATGTTTATGAGACTGCTATTATTTACAATACAGTCATTGGATAATATCCCGTAAATCAAGATTTAAAAGGGTATAACTATGTTATTAACAGATAGAAATTTTAATACTAGTTTTTATGATCCAGCAGGAGGTGGAGATCCTATATTATTCCAACATTTATTTTGATTCTTTGGACATCCAGAAGTTTATATTTTAATTATACCTGGTTTCGGTATAATTAGTCAAGTAATATCAACATTCTCAGGTAAACCTATTTTTGGCTATTTAGGTATGGTATATGCTATGTTCTCTATTGGAATATTAGGATTTTTAGTATGATCTCATCATATGTTTAGTGTAGGTTTAGATGTAGATACCAGAGCTTATTTTACTGCTGCTACAATGGTAATTGCTGTGCCTACAGGTATAAAAATATTCTCTTGAATTGCTACATTATATGGAGGTAGTTTAAGATTAACAACACCTTTATTATTCACATTAGGATTTTTAGCATTATTTACAATTGGAGGTGTAACTGGAGTAGTTTTAGCTAATGCTTCTTTAGATTTAGCTTTACATGATACTTATTATGTAGTAGCTCATTTCCATTATGTATTATCAATGGGAGCAGTTTTTGCAATATTTGCTGGTTTTTATTATTGAGCACCGAAAATAATAGGAAAATCATATAATGAATTATTAGGAAAAATTCATTTTTGAACTTTATTTGTTGGGGTTAATACTACTTTCTTCCCTCAACACTTTTTAGGTTTAGCGGGTAAAATTTCTATTAAACACTTTAATGAAATAAGATATATTTTTGAATTTACTTTAATTTTATTAGTTTTTTTAATAATTAAACCTTTAGATTTGACTATTTTAGTAAATAGTGTTTTACCTTTCTCTATTTATTTAAAACATAGAAAAAACAAAAATCTAAAATTACCTAAAGGTCTTCATAAAACCCCACAATGATTAAATAATCCCGTAAGAGTTTATGACAATCTGAATAATAATAGAAACTTGATAGGTTCTGAAAATAAAAAACATTCAATAATTTATCAATGATTAAATCTTCTTACAGGAAAAATGTATGTAGGTAGCGCTTGAAACGGTTCCACTAGATTACTGAGTTATTGAACTCCCAGTATATTACGAAGAAAATACCCTATTTATAAAAATATTAATTATTATGGTATTCATAACTTTGCTTTAGCAATTTTAGAAGATTTAGGTGAATCAGGTTCAGTTACAAAAGAATATATACTTTCTAGAGAACAATATTATTTAGATATATTATTTGATAAATATCCTAAATTAGCTCTTAATTTAGCTAAAATAGCTGCTTCTACAAAAGGTTATAAACATAAACCTGAATTTGGCTTAAATAAAAAAGGTAATTTTAAAGTTACTAATTGAAAGTCTGGTTTAAAAAAATCTAAAGAATTTATAGAAATGCAACTTAAAGATAAAAAAGGTAAAAATAATCCACTATTTGGAAAAATCAAATCTTCTTCAACTTTAGCTAAAATGACTAAAATTGTTTATGTTTATAACCACTCAGATATGTCTTTAATTGGAGAATATTCAACAGTAAATTGCTCTAGAGAGTTTAAAATGGGAAATAGTACATTAAATAAATATATTAAAAGTGGTTGACCTTACAAAGGAAAAATATTTAGTAGAAAAAAAAACTTAATTTAAGTATTCAAAATAAGAAAAATAATAAATAAAATATTAACAGTTACCCCTTTTTATGTTTGTATTCAGATTAAAAGAGAAGAAGAATTTTATTAGTTTTTTACACATATCTTATTTAAAGTGTTTAATTCATGCCCCAGTAATGTACAATATTAATTTGTATATTATCTGAAAATTGGGTGAATTGCAAGAAAAACCTATTATTAGGTTAACTTGCAGCTTATCTTATTACGAAGGATATAATATATATTTCATTATAGTAATAAGCGAGTTCAACGATTAACGAGTGAGTCACTTCAACAATAATCTCGATACAAGCGCCCAACAATTATATAAAATATAATTGATGACATAATCTGAACCTAATAGTAATATTAGGAAATAGGGTTTAAATTCCCCTATGTTAACACAATTGATGCCTAGAAGAATTCCAGATTATCCAGATGCCTTTAGTGGTTGAAATCAAATTTCAAGTTTTGGATCTTTAATTTCAATTATGGCTACTGTATTATTTGGTTATATTATCTATGATATATTTGCTAATGGAAGTCCAGTTAATACTAATCCTTGAAATATACCTTCTTATTTCACATCCACAGAACAATTTAAAAATGAAACAGAAACAGCTACAACATTAGAATGAACATTAAAAAGCCCTATTCCATTCCATGCTTTTAAAATGTTACCTGTGCAATCTTAAATGGAGAAATAAATTAGCTTAAACTTTTTATTTAATAATTTTATATTAAATAAATAATTAATTTAGTAAACTTTACCCCCTTTAAATTATTAAAAATTTTAAATATTAAATCTAAACTATATAATTAAAAGGATTAATAAATAAACAAAATTTATTTAAAGACTGTAGCATAATTGGTAATGCAGTTCGCTCATAATGGATATTATAAGGGTTCAATCCCCTTCGGTCTTATATAAAAATTTTAGGGTACTTGGTCGAGTCAGGTTTATGGCGCTCGTTTTGAAAACGAGTACTTGAATAAAGTCGTGAGTTCAAATCTCACAGTGTCCGTTTATTAATTAGATTTATTATTAGTTATATAAATAATTACTAATCTGAAATTTAAATAATTTAAATATTTACCATATAATACCACTATAAAAGAAGAGGAAAATTCTATAACCTCAATAAATATAAAATAATTTTATTTTATTTAACCAAAATAAATCTCTTTAATTATTAATTTTATTTTTTTTTTGTTTTTTATAAATTAAATAAATTATTTAAATATTCTATTTAAAAATTAAATAGACACTCTAGTCGCAAATATCGAAAACAAAAATTAAATAATGCTTAGTTTATTATTATTAATACCTATTATAGGTAGTTTATTATTATTAACTATACCCGAAAATTCTATAGAAAATCAAATTAGAATGAAAAGAATAACTTTAATAACTATGTTAATAAATTTCTTAATATCAATATATATATGATTAGAATTTGATTCTAATACTAGTCAATATCAATTTGTATATGAATTTATAGATTTAAGTTATTGTCATTTAAATATAGGTATAGATGGAATTTCATTATATTTTGTATTATTAACAACATTTGTAAGCCCTATAGCTATATTATCTAATTATAATAATATAAAAAATAATTTAAAATATTTTTTAATATCCTTTTTATTATTAGAAACTTTACAAATAGGAGTTTTTGTAGTATTAGATTTAATTTTATTTTATATATTTTTTGAAAGTGTATTACCTATCTTATTTTTAATAATTATAGTATATGGCTCAGGTGAAGCTAGAATAAGATCAGCTTTATTATTATTTTTATATACTTTAGCAGGTTCTTTATTTATGTTATTAGCTATACTTAAAATATATAGTTATGTAGGTTCAACTGATTTTCAAATAATATCTTTATCAGAAATAAATTTAAATAGTCAAAAATTATTATGATTAGGGTTCTTTTTAGCTTTTGCAGTAAAAACACCATTATGACCTTTAACAGGTTGATTATATAGAGCTCATGCTGATAGTCCTTTAGCTGGTTCTATTTTATTAGCTGCTACTATATTAAAATTTGCTACTTATGGTTATTTACGAGTTTTAATTAATTTTTTACCTGATGCTACTAATTATTTTTCTCCTTTAGTTCAAACTATTGCTATTATAACTTTAATCTATGCTTCATTAGCTACAATTATTCAACAAGATACTAAAGCTTTAATTGCTTATTCAAGTATTGCACATATGAGTGTAGTTATATTAGGTTTATTTTCTAATACTATACAAGGTATAGAAGGTGCTATTTTATTAGCTTTAGCTCATGGATTTGTTTCTCCTGCTTTATTTATTTGTGTTGGAGGTGTAATATATGATAGAACAGGAACTAGAATAATTCATTATGTAAGAGGATTAGTTACTTATATGCCTGTATTTACTATATTATTTTTTATATTTACATTAAGTAATACTGGTATACCATTAACTTTAAATTTCTTAGGTGAACAATTATCTTTAATTGGTATCTGAGAAAGAAGCCCAATAATAGCAGCTTTAGGTGCTACTGGTATAGTTTTATCTGCTATTTATTCTATTTATTTATATAATAGAATTTCTTATGGTATTTATTCTCCTCATTTAAAACCAATTAAAGATATTTCTAGAAGAGAATTCAATTTGTTAATAAGTTTATTAATACCTACTGTTTTATTAGGTATTTTCCCTAATGTTATTTTAAATGGTTTACATTTTTCTATTTCTTCTTTACTTTATAATATTTAATTCTAATCTTATTTAAAATATTATTTATTTTATCATTATTATTTAATTTACCCCCTTTTGAATAAATCGATTTTATTTACTACTTTTTTTCTTTATAATATTTTAAAAAGGTAAACTATTAAAACAAAAATAAAATTTAAAACTACTTTTTATTTTATATAAATAAAAGAAATCTGATAAGATAAAAGAGCGTAGTATTAACGGTTAGTATGACGATCTTCAAAATCATTGGTAGGTGTTCGAATCACCTCGCTCTTGTTAAATTAATGGAATAAATGTGCATATCAATATTTTAATATTAGCAGAATCTTTAAATCATCTTTCTTGAGCTTTAACAATAGATTGATTATTAATTAAAGTATTAAAACTATTAAAATCTAATTTACTTCCTATGCCTTTAGCTTTAATAATAGTTTTACCATCTTTTGTTTTAAAATGCGTTCTACACTAAAAAAAATTATCTTTTTATAGATGAGGTAAAATGTTAAATTATTTGGGGGGTTTTAAGGGATTTTAGCTTAATGGGTAGAGTTTCTAATTGTCATTTAGAAGGGTTTCAGTTCGAATCTGGAAAATCTCGTATTATATTATTTAAACAAAATGACATAATAATATAAATTTAAAGAAAAAGTTATATAATTTATAAAAATTATTTAACTAATATTTATATTTATTTAAATTAAAATAAATAAATTTAATTAAATAAACATAAAATAATTGTCTTCGTTATTAAAATTATTAAATAATTTAAAGTAATTTTAGTACTAATTTTAGAAACCAACATAAATTAAATTTAATGAAAACTAATAACATAAATAAATTAAATTGTATTAATATGGTATTAATTAATCATTTTAGTTTAATATATAGTTATTTAATATTATTAAATTATTATATTAACATATTAATATTATTAATAACTTTTTTAATATTTAGAGTTATATTAAAATATAATAATTTTATTAATGTATCTGGAATTAAAGTAATTTTTATAAGTATTTTAATATATTATTTATTTAATTTTTATTTAATAAATAATGTTATTTATATGGATAGTACTGAATATTTAATTTTATATAATAATATATACATAAAAGGTTTAAATTCTTTAATTGAAAATTCTGGAGAATTAATAGCTTATGCCGTAGGAGTTAAATTATCTAGTATTTATTTAAAAATTTCACCAATTGAACCTACGTTTTATTTTCATTTCGGTTTAGGAGTAGGACCTAGTTTAGATTTAACAGTTCATCAAGAATCATATGTATCACCTACAGATTCTAATTTTAAAAATTATGTATTATTAACTGTTGAAAAAGTTGAAGATCATATTAATTTTCTTAAAGATATGGTGCCTTTTCATCATAAACATTATAAAACTTCTAAAATGACAAATATGGAAAATAATACCACAGTTATTAGCGGAGACGCTCCAACTAATATTAATGTTGTTAATATTCATTGTCCTTTAGAATCTGGAGATTTTTATATTAATTTTTTTAATTATAATTATTTTGAAAATTTAGTTTTTAATATTTCATATTTTTTTTATTTCATTTTTATAAGTATCTCATTTATTTATATAACTATTAAGTTTATAAATTTTATTAAATTATTTATATATCAAAATATAAGATAAATATATTTAATTAAATTTATCTTTATTAATTAATATTAATGATTAAATTAATAATTTAATAATAAAAAGTTATAATAATAAAATTTAAGTATTTATTTATAATTAACTTTTAATTAAAAACATAAGGTTGTTTATTTTAAAATATTTACCCCCCTTTAAATAAAAGAAACAATTAATTTACAATAATATTTTTTTAAATAAATGAATCTAATTTTCATTAAACGAGTATAGTTAAATTGGTATAACCTCTACCTTCCAAGTAGATGTAATCAGTTCAAATCTGATTACTCGTATTATATTTTATTTCTTGTAATTATACTTCATAGTGTTAAAATATATATCTATCAATAAAATGATATTTCAGTCACTGTAATAAAATGTTAAAATAAATATAATGTTAGCAGCAGCAAAATACATAGGAGCAGGAATAGCTTGCTCAGGATTAATAGGAGCTGGAGCAGGTATTGGTTTAATCTTTTCTTCATTAATCGCTTCAACAGCTAGAAACCCTCAAATGAGAGGTCAATTATTCAGTTTTGCAATCTTAGGATTCGCTTTAGCAGAAGCTACGGGATTATTCTCTTTAATGATTGCTTTCTTATTATTATATTCTTAAAATTTTACTTAAGAATTAATTAATAATATTAAATATAAAATTCAAATATTAACCTTTTTGAATTTAAATATATAAAATATTTAATTTATAAATTTACCCCCCTTTAAATAAATTAATTTAAATATAAATTATCGTTTAGGAAGATTTTCATAATTAAAATAAATTCTAATAATTAAATTAAATTAAATTAAATTAATCATTTATAATAACAATAATTTAAGTTATTAAATTGATTATATCTGTAATTATTTTTATATTAGAATCATTTAAACCGAAAATATAATCTGTTACTTCAGATAAATTAACAATTGAAAGAAGATTTTCTGAAGTTGTGACTTCTGAAATATTAATTAATTTATGAATTTTTCCTCTTCTAAATGGTTTTATAATTTTTAAAATATATAATAAATTTTTAATAAATACTTAAAATTTTAACAAAGTTTAAAATCTTTGATATAAATAAATTATGGAAGAAAGATAAAAGCGTATTCCATCTAAATTTTACCTGAGAAAGATCAAATTTGGGGATAAAAGAACAGTAGTATTTAAGGCTAATAATTTATTTCTGTATTTTTAATAACATAAGGTATACTTAAAACTAATTTATTATTTTTATAGATTAAATTTCTTTTTTATCTGTAACAGTTAATGAATAAAATGAATAAAATGAATAAAATGAATAAAATGAATAAAATGAATAAAATGAATAAAATGAATAAAATGAATAAAATGAATAAACTTGTTCTCTTAAATTTCTTTGAGCATTACTAAGATCTCTAAATCATTTAGTTTGTCATTTTGAAGTAGAGATTCTTTAAATAATAGTTGTTCAAAGTCTTTTAATGTTAATTCAATACTATGACTTAAGCCTTTAACTTTATAAATTAGTTTCTCTTCATTAGTTTCTAAACAATAAACTTTAGGTGCTAAGAAAATAGCTTTAGTTAAAACATTTTCTAGTTTTAATTTACCTAGAGTTTTAGCATTTACCATGCTGATAGGTAAAGCTCTATCAACATAAGCCGAGTCTGTATCAGAATAATATAATACCAAATTAGGGTTATTTTTAAATTGAGACATATGGATTCTAGCGTAAGCTGTAATCGCTGAAGCTATACCTATTGAAACATTATGAGTTACTTCCTCATTTTCATTTTTATTATTTATTTGATTATAAATGATTAATTTATAATCTCCTAAATCCTGAGTTTCCAAAATATTATTTAAATATTTATTTTCAAAATCAGAGAAATAATCTTTATGAATAATATTTACTTCTGTAAAATTATCATCCATTCCGAATCTACCATATAAACTATTTAACAAAATTTTGGCTATAAAATTCAATGGATCATCTTTTGGATAATTTAATCTTAAAGTATATAAAAAATCTACATATTCATTAAAGATATAATCAGATTGGAATGTGTAACCTCATAATATTTCAAATTTGTATCCTAATTTTACGGCATTATCCATTTCTACACTAAAGATCATATCAGATCCTTGACCTAAAGGTGCTATTGTTCTAATTCCGTTAGTAGTTTTAACATGTGTTTGTATTATAGGATGTTCTAAATATTCAGGTGCTACTATATTACAGTAAAAGAACCCAAAGGCATCTTTATCAATTTTTCTGATATCACCTTCAAAATAAGTTGGAGTACCAATTGGCATCAAATTATCAGACATTACAGATGGATACAATGAGTTAACATCATAGCAATAAACCTCAGTCCCTTTTTTATTTTCAGGGATATAAACATCTACTGCTCCACCTGTATAACTTTGTCTAATATCCTTAGCAATTTTACCCGATATTTGTGGAATAATATTTTCTGTCATAAATCTAGATCTAAATATAGCAAAAGCTAATGATGGTAAAGTTGAATAATGATGAATATTTCAAAGAAATAAATCAAATATCATATCAGCAAATTTATAAATAACTTGATATAATGAGATACAATCAATTTTACAATATTTTAAAGATTCTTCCTTAAGATTTCAATTATAGTTAAATTTAGATTTATATTCATTATAATCTTTATTTGATATTTTGTCAAAATATTTGAATTCTGGAACTTCACCAATATAACTTAAATTATTTTCATTAACAAATAAATGAGGAAATACTGATTTTTGAGTTTCAACTTTAAATGATCTACTTAATTTCATTAACGAATTTAATAATAATAAATAACTATCTTTAAATTGGATATTATATTTATTATCTTCACCAAAATTCAACTTTATACTGATAATTTTACCATTATGAATTATAGGTTGAACTGCACCTAATTTAACTAAATATTTTAATAAAAATATTATATCAAATTTGGCCATATTGTGAATATATACATTATAATCATTATACTTTCTAATCATTATCGATTTTAAAGCTGTTAAAATCATTTGTTCATGATTATTATATTCTCATATTGAAAATGTAAATTCCATTTTACCGTCATAGATTGAAATTACATAAGGTATTAATATACCATCTTTAATATAAGTTTCAATATCTAAAGTAATAAAATTATTATTTAAAATTTTAGTTTGAGCTAATTTTGAAATAAATTTAGTTTTCTTTTCTTTAGTATACAAAATTTGTTGGTTATTTTCAAAATAATATTTTTTATTATCTAAAATTCTAATAAATTTATTATCAGAAATAAATTCATCTCTAAATTTAACAATAATATCCCCTCCTGAAAGTATCTCAATTTGATTATAATTATCGTATTTAGAAATTCTAACTATTAAATTATCTTTAGTTTGTAAAATATAAAGTGAATAATTTTCATAATTAATTTGATTTATTAATTTACCATAATCCAATGGATTATAACTTATAACTAATTTATTATTTTTAAAATTTTGAAAATTTAAATCAGTTTTAAAAGTTTCTCTAACTTGAACAATTTCATCTTTAAATCCATAACTGAATATTATTGATTCTATTGGTGTTTCATTATAATATTCTGATTTATAAATCATATTATTAATAATTCAATTTATATATCAATCTTTATCAGATAAATTTAATCTTTGAAGATTCCCAATAGTTGTGTATTCACTTCCTTGATATTTAACTTTAAATAGTATAAACATATGGTTTGACTCATTCAATTTTTCATAAATATTATTTCAAAATCGATTAAAGAATTTTTCAAACAATTCTTTTGTAAATATTTGATAATTCATATTAAATTCAATTGTATTTCATATATTTAAGCTTCTAGCTTTTCTTAATTTAATTATAGTCCCAGACATAGCTAAACTAGGATCAGGAAATATAACAAAGAATATAATAAAAAATAAAAATATTAGAGTTAGCTCAAAAAGAATGAATAATTCTGCTTTATAATTTTTAATTATATCTTCTACAGTATATTTTAATAATAAAATTATATTTTCTGTAACTAAGAGAACCATAGATTTCTCAGAATTTATTGTTATTAATTCATTATTCTTAAATGTAAATTTTTGATTTTCCAAAGATCTGACGTTAAATGCAAATCTTAAATTATAAAATAAAATGACTAATAATTTTCAAAATTATAAACACTATAAATTACCCATTACCATAAATCCATTAGAATATGGTAAATTAATATTAAATAAAGATAATATATTTATTATATCTATTACTCCTAGAACAATTTTAGTTATAACTCAATATAAAGATTTTAATGATATTAAATTCTATAGAGATGGAGATTTAATTTTTAATTATAGAGATCATAAAATTAATGAAAATACATTTATTAGATCTTTAGAAGATCAAAAATTTACTTTTGAGAATAATAAATTAATAAGTATATATTTAGATAAATCAAAAGTACTCGGATTAATGATAAATATATTTATTATTTTTAAATATTTTGTTGAAGATATTACTCAATTTATTAAATTAAATTATAAAGCAGAATTATTCATTTTATTTTCAGTTATATTTTTATATATTATATTCCCTGAAAATAGTTCAGATTTATTAATATCTGGAACTATTGGGAGACATATTTGAACAAATGAAAGTTACAACTTTGAAAATAAAATATTTACAACACAATTATTCCAAACAATTTATAACAAATTTTTCAAATCAGTTGAAAATAAATTTACTGGAGATAATCATATTTATATTTTGTTAAAAATAAAATATAAAGGTAATCAAACTTTAAGTATTGGTACAGTTCAAAGATTTAACAAAATAGATAAACAATGATACTTTGAGTACATAATCAATAATATAGAATTTAAAACTGATTTTTATATTGATCAACCAATTAATTCAATAGTATTCTCTTATGGATTTAAAGAAGGATTAGTTGAGAATAAAAATTTAATTAGTCCAGATTTATCTTACCAAGATTGTTATAATTATAAAATCCCAATTTCAATGAATCCATTAGATTATGGAACAATATTATGACAAAAAGATAATAATTATTCTATTTATAATAATGGAATAACTATTAGTTTATTCAAATTTGATGATTATAATGAAGTAGAATTCTATAAAAATGGAAAGTCTATAACCAAATTTGTTGATAAATTTATTTCTGAAAACTCTTTTGAAAGACAAATTGGGAGTAAAAAATATTATTTCGAAAATAATCAACAAGTTTTATTTACACAAGAATTAAAATCTAAATTTATTTCAAAATTAACCCCAATAAATCAGTAGAAAATAATCAAATTTGTATGGATATAGAAACATATATGGAAGGAGATACATTAGTTCCGTTTTTAATTTGTTATTACGATGGAATTAACTCTTATGTATATGGTCTTTGAGATTATCCTAATCCAGAATCAATGATATTAGATTGTTTATCTTCTATCTTTATAAGAAAATATAATAATTATAGAGTATACTTCCATAATATGGCTAAATTTGATATAATATTTTTATTGAAATATTTAGTTAAATTAGTTGAAGTAAATCCTATAATACATAATGGGAAAATTATACAAATTGATATTAAATATGGTCCTGATAACCAATATAAAATTACAATTAGAGATAGTTATTTAATTTTATTAAATTCATTAGATAGATTATCAAAAGCATTTAATGTAGATAATCCTAAAGGAATATTTCCATTTTTATTTGTAAATAAAGATAATTTAAATTATATTGGTGAAGTTCCTAGATTTGAATCTTTTGGAGATAAAATTTCAAAAGATCAATATTTAGAATATTCAAAACAATTTACTAATGATTGAATATTAAAAGTCGAAGCAATAGATTATTGTATATTAGATTGTATAAGTCTATATCAAATATTAAATAAATTTAGTGAAATGATATTTAATTTATTTCAAGTTAATATCCAAAAATACCCTACCTTATCTAGTTTAGCTTTTGCTATTTACAGGACTAAATTTATGAAAGAAGAAAATATACCTAAATTATCTGGTAAAATAGCTGAAAATATCAGATTATCTTATACAGGTGGAGCAGTTGATATGTATATACCACAACCGGCAAAGGGAAGTACAATCTACTGTTATGATGTAAATTCATTATATCCATCTCAAATGGTAGGTAATCATATGCCAGTGGGTGTTCCAACTTATTTTGAAGGAGATATTACTAAAATCGATCCAAATGCCTTTGGATTTTTATATTGTAATATTAAAGCTCCTGACAATATTAAACATCCTATTATCCAAACCAGAATTAAAACTGAGGCAGGTATAAGAACAATTGCTCCTTTAGGTGCCTGATCTGATTGAATGTTTTCAAAAGAAATTGAAAATGCTAAATTATTTGGATATACTTTTGAAATAATAAGTGGGTATATTTTTAATAAAGAAAATATTTTTGAAGAATATGTAAAAATTTTACATAATTTAAGAATCGAATATCCAAGTGGAACTCCTATTAACTTAATAGCTAAATTATTCTTAAATAGTTTATACGGGAGATTTGGTATGATGGTTGATTTTGAAAAAATAAAAATAATTCATAAAAACTTAATTGGTACCACATCAAAATTTGAAATGAATTTAGATTCTATTGTTGATGAAATAGAATTAGAAGATTATGTTATCATTTTCTATAGAGATAAAGATAAAGAAAATAATTTGATTGAAGAAGGATTAGGACATAATGTTAGTGTCGGAATTGCATCAGCTATTACAGCATATGCTAGAATTCATATGTCTATGTTTAAAAATAGACCTGATATTAATCTTTACTATACAGATACAGATTCGGTTTATGTAGATTCTCCATTATCTAATGCATTAATAGATAGTAAAATTTTAGGTAAATTAAAATTAGAAAATACTTGCGATAATGCTATTTTCTTATCCCCTAAACTATACTGTTTAAGAACAGTCGAAGGTAAATTTATTTATAAAAGTAAAGGTTTAAGTCATGATGTTGAATTAACCTTGAAAGATTTTGAACAATTACTTTATAAAGATGTATTTATTGAAAAAACTCAATCTAAATGATTTAGATCATTAGAGTTAGGTAAAATCGAAATATTGAAAGAAGTGTATACTTTAAAAGTTACCGATAACAAAAGAAAGTTAATCTATAAAAATAACAAATTAATCGGAACTGTTCCATATATCATCAATGAAAAGAAAGAAATATTAAATCATTAAATCATTAAATCATTAAATCATTTAATCATTTAATCATTAATAATTACCCCATTAAAGAAACAAGAAAAAACAAAAATCTTTTTACTATTCGTCCGAGCCGAAATTCATGCTGAATAATTAAGTATATGCAGGACGTTAGAAAATATCAATGGTTTCCCTAATCCAAAGGATAAAACTATGCTAGCTGATACAATTAAAGCTAAATGTAATCTTTTTTCTAAAAATCAAGGTGAATTATTCGAGAAATGAATTAGTAACAATCCTGCAATATCTGATAAATTGGATAGATTTAAGGATTTAAACGTAATAGCTGCTGAAATAGCTGACCAAGATGTTACAACTAATCTATTACAACAAATTAGTGGTGACAGAATAAATAACTTTAATCATGAGGCTGAGGCAGTTTCAGCACAAATAAATCATTTTTTGGTGTTAAATAAAACGGAGGATTTACCTAATGAAGAAGCTAAAGAAGCTATATATACCACACTTAGAGCTAAATTATTAGCATTATCTGTTACAAGTAAAATTTTCTATGATAAATGAATTAATGATAATCAAGTAAAGGCTGAGAAAATAGATAGATTTATTGATTTAGAAAATGAACCTCCAATTAACAATCAAGAAAATGTAGAGGTAGAATCTAATACTTATGCAGAATTAACTACCGCTTATGATCAAGCTTATCCAGATGTGTTCATGAGCAGCACTTATAGCCACATCATCGTAAGCAGTAGTTCTAGCTAAATCTTAAAAAGTCTAAGATTGTACTTCTTGTTCAGGTATAGTTTCTAATAAAGTATTATTTTCTATTTAACTTACTTCAGTATGAGCAATGACTATTGCATTGCTTGTGTGGCTTGTAGAAGGTAATGGGTTTGAATCCAGAAATCTATTAATTTTCTACAGGATTTGCACTAATTCAATTCTCGTCTAAATCACTTTGATTTTTAGATAAAATTGACAGATTTATACAAAATTTAAAATTTTAATATAGTTAATTGAATGTTAAAAGTAAAGAATAAAATATATGAAGTATACTACAAAATTTGATAATCATATATTTTAATTTAATTAATTAAAAAATTTTTAAATAAAATAAATTATTTAAATAAATCTTTTTTTTTTTGTCACATCAACCTATAATAAAAATAAATTCAAAAATGAATATATATAAAAATTCAAAAATTAAAAATATAAAATTAAGCCTTATTTATGGAGCACCTCTTAACTATATAAATAAAGGAATAATTGATAGCTCATTAGGTAATATTATAAATAAGCCTAAAGAATTAGAAAATAAAAAAAATATAAATAGTAAAAAAGCTGATATAAATTTACAAACATTAATAAAATTAAATGATAAAATAATCAATATTAATAAATCTCAATTAAATTATTTAAATAAAAATAAAATTAATTTAGACTTATCTAATTTAGATAATTTAAATAATGAATTAACAAAAGTTAATTTAAATGAATCAAATACAATATATATTAATGAACAACAATATATAAGATTAATTAGTCCATTTAATTCTAAATTAGCAAGTTTTGCTAATAATTTATATACATTTACTAATAAACCTTATAAACAAATAAATAAAAATTTAGATAATTTATATATTTTATGTAAATCAGCCTTTCTTAATATGTCAAGTATAATAAGTAAACCTATAGTATCAATTAATCCTAATTTAATAAAAATTACATTATTTTATTATTGAAAACCTTTAAGAACAGAATATAACTATAGTAATTTACATTCTAAATTTTTAATCTTATATTATAATAAATTAGAAAAATTAGTTAATTTCTTAAGTAAATTATTTCAAAAATCAGTAGAATTAGAATTAATTAGAATATATTCTCCACAAAATGAAAGTAATATTTTAGCTAATTTTACTGGTATTTTAAGTGAATCTATTAAATTTAGAAATATTCCTATAAAATTATTTAAAGTAAGTAAAATTCATAATAGATTTAGTAATAAAAAAATACCTTCTTTCTTATCTGGAATTTATTTAAAATTAGCTGGGAAAGTTTTAACACAAAAAATACAAAAAAGAGTTAAATCTAAAGTACTTCAAAAAGGTAGTTTAGCTAGAACTAGAGCTAGATTAATTAATACTAATAGATTTGTTAATAAAAATAAAAGAGGTGTTTATAGTGTTACTGTTATAATTGGACATTTTATTAATGGTTAATTAATTTAAGTTTCTATTATTCAAATAATTTATTAAGTAAATCAAAGATATTTAATAATATTATTTTAAATTTGATTTCAGATTATTCCCTCATAGTAAAAGAGATTATAAATTTAATAAAAATTTACATTCTAAGTAACTAATCGTATGTAACTCTTTTTATTAAATTTACAAATTTATTATATATTTATATAAAATTATATAATTGAATATATATTAATAATGACACTTTAGTATAAAAAAATATAAATTAAATATATAATGAATAAAATAAATAGAAATCAATTTCAATCTTTTCCTTATCATTTAGTGGAACCTTCTCCTTGACCCATTTTAGTTAGTTTTTCATTATTAAATTTAACTTTAGGAGCTGTTATGTATATGCAAGGTTTTACTTATGGAGGATATTTATTAAGTTTAGGTTTTACTTTAACAGTTTTCGGTATGATACTTTGATTTAGAGATATTATAACTGAAGGAACTTATTTAGGACATCATACTATACAAGTTCAAAAAGGTTTAACAATTGGAGTAGTATTATTTATTATTAGTGAAGTATTTGCTTTTTTAAGTGTATTCTGAGCTTTTTTTCATTCTAGTTTATCACCCACAATAGAAATAGGAGGAGTATGACCTCCACAAGGTATAACACCATTAGATCCTTTTGCTATACCATTATTAAATACTATTTTATTATTATCATCTGGTGCATTTGTAACTTATGGTCATCATGCTTTAATTCAAGGAGATAGGAGAGGAGCTATCTTAGGTACATTATTAACAATAATTTTTGCTATAATATTTACTGCTTTACAATATTATGAATATTCAGAATCCAGTTTTACAATGAGTGATTCAGTATATGGTACTGTATTTTATGCTTCAACTGGTTTACATGGATTACATGTTATTATTGGTACATTATTTATTTTAGTAGGTTTTGTTAGAATAATTAATTATCATTTAACTGATACACATCATCAAGGACATGAAGCTGCAATATTATATTGACACTTTGTAGATGTTGTTTGATTATTTTTATTTATAGCTGTATATTATTGAGGAGGAAATTAACGTATAAATATAAAGAATATTCTAATAAAATATTTTATTAATTATTTTTTATTATAAAAATTTACCCCATTAAATACTATTTTATTATTTAAAATTTAAATAATAACCGCTAAACAAAATAAATTAATAAATTAATAAATTAATATTTTAATAAATTAATAAATTAATAAATTAATATTTTAATAAATTAATAAATTAATAAATTAATAAATTTATAAATTAATAAATTAATAAATTAATATTTTAATATTTTGAAATTAGCAAGTAATATTTTATAAACATTATTTATATGAAAATAAAATAATAGATATAAAGTATTAGACATTTAATACAAGTCCCAAAGGGTTTATAATACGATAATACTATGAATTTATCACTATTTTTATTTTTAATAGGAATATTAGGTTTTATATTAAACCGAAAAAACATCATATTAATGCTAATTGCTATAGAAATAATGTTATTAGCAGTAACTATGTTAATATTATTATCAAGTTTTAGTTTTGATGATGGAATAGGACAAATATTTAGTATATTTATAATATCATTAGCTGGAGCTGAATCTGTAATAGGATTAAGTATTATTGTAGCAGTTTATAGAATTAAAGGAAATATTTTAATTAGACAAGAAACTTAATGTATTTAACAATATTAATTTTACCTTTATTAGGTTCATTTGTATCAGGATTTTTAGGTCGAAAAATAGGAGTAACAGGATCTCATATAATAACTTGTACTTGTTTAATATTATCTAGTATATTAGCTACTATTGCTTTTTATGAAGTAGGATTAAGTTCAAGTCCAGTTACAGTTTATTTATTTAATTGAATAGATTCAGAATATATGAATATATCTTGAGAATTTTTATTTGATCAATTAACAGTATCTATGTTTATCCCTGTATTATATATTTCTTCTTTAATTCATATTTTTTCAACTGATTATATGGCTGAAGATCCTCATAATCAAAGATTTTTCTCTTATTTATCTTTATTCACTTTTTTTATGTTAATTTTAGTCTCTGGAGCTAATTTTTTTGTAATGTTTGTAGGTTGAGAAGGTATCTCTGAATGCCTTAAATGGAATAATTATGAAAATTTTATTTATAATATTATTTGTTTAAATATCAAAGATAATGTGAAAATTTCTTCAAATATAAGTAAGTTAACTTCTAAAGAACGAATCTTACCACCTAATAAAGATATAATTTCTATGATTATAGGTTCTACTTTAGGAGACACTCATTTAGAAAAAAGAAAAAATGGTATAGGAACAAGAGTAATATTTGAACAATCGAACAATAATGTAGAATATTTAATGTGATTCCATTCTTATTTCTCAAGTAGAGGTTATTGTAATAGTACCAAACCTAAACTAAAAATAAGAATAAAACCCAAAGGAAAAGTATACTATCAATATCGAATTAGTAGTTATACTTTTTCTAGTTTGAATTGAATTTATGAAATGTTTTATAAATTAATTGATAATAAATATATAAAAATTGTTCCTTTAAATATCGAAGAATATTTCACACCGTTAGCATTATCCATTTGATTTATGGATAATGGTTCTAGTTTAGGTAAAGGTGCAAAAATTGCTACTAATTGTTTTACTTTTGAAGAAGTGAATTTTCTTTGTAAAGTTTTAAAAAGTAATTATAATATTAGTGCTACACCAAATAAATGTGGTAAAAATAGAGGTCATTTTATATTTATTCATACTAATTCTATGGAATTATTTACTAATATTATAAAACCTTATTTATTACCCTCATTATATTATAAACTAGGACCTTATAAATAATTAAAATTGTTATTACCATAGTAAGAAAACGATCAATTATTAGAAAATTAAATTGAAGAATAATAAGAAATTAGTATTTTATTTAAAATAGTAAAATCACTAATTACGTTTTCTTGCAACATTATTGAAAACGATCAAATAAATTAGCTTCGTTTAAAGATCGTCGGTTACAATTTTTGATCGCGATCGACTAGTTCAATAATGGGTGCCTGAAATGGTGCTTAATGCATAGTCAGAATCTTTATTTATTTAAATTTATTAGATTTTTTTGAGGCACAAGGCATTAAAATTTTTAAAATTTATTAAAATAGAGAAGTATAAAAGCTAAAAGTGATTAAATCTGATTATTTTACTCGATTACCCCACTTTAATCTTTAATTTATTTAAAAGTATGGAATAGAATTAAATTCTAATTTTTATGTAAAAAAGATTTAATTTATTTTATTAAATAGGATTAATTGGATAATGGTTACTTCTAAAAATCTTTATCATATTTTTATCAAGGTTCGATTCCCTTTAACTCTATCTTAAAATAAAAAAGGTAATTATCTACAATTAAATTTATTATAATCTAAATGTTTATTCACTAATAATTGACTAAAAGAGTAAAGATTAGTAGATCCAAATTTAAATTATATCTTTACTTTAATTTACTTCATAAAGTAATTTATGAGTATAAATATATTATAAAATATTATAATAATATTTCAAAAATATTCTTTAATTAGAGTATTATATTTTTAGGTTAAACCTACATTAAATTATTTAAATTATTTTAAATTAAATAAATTATTTATAAATAATATAATGTTTAAAGCTTATATCGTTTAAATAATTTTAATATAAAAATAAAATTATAAGATCGAATATTAATAATATTATACATTATTAAATAAGCTTAAATTAAAATATTAAAATGAAATACATATTAATAAATATATTAAGTTTTACAACAATAATATCTAGTGTATTAGTTATAACTTCTAAAAATCCTGTGATATCAGTAGTATATTTAATTTCTGTATTTGTAAATGCAGCAGGTTATTTAATATTATCGGGGATAGGTTTTCTGGGTTTATCTTATATTATTGTATATGTAGGTGCTATAACTGTATTATTTTTATTTGTTATTATGATGATTAATATATCATTAACAGATATTATAGATACTGGAAAACAATATACTAAAAATTTACCTTTAGCTTTTGTAGTTTCTTCATTGTTTATGTTTGAAATGTTTAATATTTTACCATTTAGTTTTAATAATACATCTGGTTTAAATTTAATCTTTGATACTATAACTAATTTTAATTTATTTATTTGAAATAATAATGAATTACAATTTGTTAATGATATCCATACTACTTCTCAATCTAATATTGCAGATACTACATTTATTTCATTTAGTCAAATTGAAGCTATAGGACAATTAATTTATACTTATGCTGCTGTATTATTAATTATATGTAGTATTATTTTATTATTATCTATGATAGCACCTATATTTATTTCATTAAAAAAATAATTTATTCTTATTTTTGAAATTTTCAAATTTTAATTACCCCACCTTTTTGTATTTCATATTAATATATTCTAATTATATACAATAATGAAGTATATATTTTCTTTTGTTTAAATGAATTTTATAGTTAAATAAATTTTAAATTTTAAAATAAAAATTGATGATTTTCAAGAAAAATATAGATAAAAAATTATAAAATAATTTAAAGTAAACAAATATATAATAATTATATTTAACTAGAAAATATTAAATTGTAAAGATATGATAAATTAGAGTTGAGTTTACAGATGGTTTCTGTAGTAGATCTGCAAAATCTATAAATATTAGGGTTCAATTCCCTCTTAACTCTATATTCAGGTAATTTAATTAAAGGTTAAATATTCATTGGCTGGAAGTTACCCGAAATTTCAATTAGGGTTCAATTCTTTTTAACTCTAATAGTTCTAGACAATAATTGTTTAGATGATTTAACATGTTTTAAATTATAAACTCCGTTTGTATTGGATATTTAAAATGGGTTCAATTCCCGTTACTTCTGCATTATAAGACATTTAATTGTAACTAACTAAGCATTAAACTTATTTAAGTTAAATATTGAAATACATTTTAAGTGTATTGTTAATCATTATTAAATTTAATAAGCAAAATTAAATTTAGTACTAATTATAGATACAAACAAATAAATTAATTTAATGAATAACAATAAATTAGAAATAAATCAAAATATTTTAAAAGGTTTTTCTTCAACTAATATTTCATTTTTAAGTGATGTTAATAAATCCATTAATGTTAACAAATATGGTGAATTTAAATATTTTAATGCTTTTAGATGTAATATTATGGATATCAAAAATTTTATTTTTAATCTAGATAGTTTATAAGTTTATACTGTTTACCTATTATGACTATTAATAAATCTATAGATGATCCTTATATCACGTTATCTAAAAAAATTTTAATTACTAAATATAGTAATCCTTTAATATTACATAATTTTCTAATTAATAAAATAGATAGAACTGATGAATCATTTGAATTTGGAGAATTGCAATATTATTGATTAACTTTGAAATATAAATCTATAGAACTAGATTTTAATTATTACACTAAATTTATATCTAAATAAATAAGGGTTAAATGTTCAATGGTCTGAATTAGAAGTATTGCAGAAACTTTTATTAGGGTTCAATTCCCTTTGACTCTAATAAATTATATATTTGTTTTATGAAATTTTATTGTATGAGATCAAAAAATTTGATTATAAAAGAGCAGAGAATTTTAAATTATTATTAAATTACTTATTGTGTAATTAAATTACAATTAAAGTAATTAAATAATTAAATATTATTCATCTGAAAAGATTTTATAATAATATTAAATAGATAGTAATAGTATATAGATTAATATAATGTTCTTAAATCAAATTGATTTAATTAAGTGTTTGTAACATCAACCGATATTTTAATATAATTAAACATAAACAATGTTATTTAAATTTCTATTTAATTATGATTTATTATTCTATGTTTTATGTATAAGTACTGTAGTATTGTTAGGTTTTACTTTATTTCTAAATAAATGAGCTTCTGCTGCTAATGTTTATAGTGTGAGTGTAAATATAAATTCAGAATCTAATATAATTACTGTTAGACCAGATAGAAGTACCAGAGTTATTTCAGAATCAGATACAGTAGAATATAAATTTGAATTTAATTTATCAAATGAAGAAATTCAGGAAATAATCAATTTATTTAGTACTGAAATTACTAATAATGTAATAATTGGAGAACATGCAGACTATATAATAAATACATACTTAATACCTCTAATACAATCAAGTGAAATTAATTCATTATTTATTGAAGTTTTAAATCGACTTAGTGGTTAATATTCAATAAAATTTTTATAATTATATTTTTCAATTAATTTACTAAGTTTACTTCTTTATCTTAAATAAAATTCAAATAAAAAAAAAAGAGTAAACAAACTAAATACAATATTAAATTTTTTTGTTTGTTTATATCTAAGGTGTCCCTCATTTAAAAAAAATTTTTATATTGTAAATTAATAATGCCTTGTGCCTCATTATATAATATATCTATATAAAATTTTCTTTTAATAAATACTAAGGCATTGTGTAAATCCTGTGAGGTTATAAATGTACAGGAAAATAAAGAGGAAGCTATTATTTTATTTAATTTATAAAATAATTTCTTTATTTTTAAAGATTTGATTGGTATTGTTTCTTATTTATTAATTAATTTTTGATTTACTAGAATACAAGCCAATAAAGCAGCTATATTAGCTTTAACTATGAATAGAGTAGGTGATATGGGATTAAGTATCGGATATTTTGCTTTATTTGCTTTATTTGGATCCTTAGATTATGCTACAATATTTAGTATAGTACCATTTATGAATGAAATAGCTATAACTATAATAGGATTATTATTATTAACAGGAGCTATGGCTAAATCAGCTCAAATACCATTACATTCTTGATTACCTGGAAGTATGGAAGGTTTTAATGGTGTAAAACATTATTTTCTAATTATTATTTGTATCTTAGGTTTAGACAATTATTTAACAGATCTATCGTATATTAAATATTTATCTGTTTTACCTATTATCCATTCGGTTCCTAAGTCAACATAATATATCATCACAAAGAATATGTTAGGTGATGGAAGTCTTAGTCTTTGATAGAGGTGAAGGTAAATACTCTATGACTATAAATGTTTATTCCTTAAATTATTTTATTTAGATTATTCAAATAATTTACAGTCAATTTACCGATACAAAAATTTATGCTTATCCCAATAGTTTAAACCTAAAGATACCGAAATAACTCATTATCATCTTAGAACTAAAACACATCCAGTATTTACAGCTTTGCATAGTTTATGATATAAAGGAGATAACATTGGAAACAAATTTGTAATATTTGTTCCTTTAAACATATCAGAATTGTTTTCAGAAATATCTTTAGCTTATGGAATAATGGATGATGGTTATTTTAATTCTCACAGTAGAACTCAAACAGTTCTTCAGAATAAAGAAGAATGTCTAATTCTTCAATCAGTTTTAGAAAAGTTAGATAAAATCAACTTTAAAAGTGAGAGATAAAATTCACAATAGATATAGAATTAGAATATCTAAAACTAGTATGCATAGATTTATTTATTTAGTTAAACCATATATGCTTAAAGATTTTTTATATAAATTAGGAATATAATTGTTTTGAATAGGGCCTTCCTTAAACTTCACTATATGCTGGAACACCCTAAAGCTTTAAGTACTCATCATAGTTATGGTAGTGAAAATTTTAAAGATGTTACAATGGGCAATCAGCAGGAAACCAACAAAATAAAATAAACAATTAAGAAAATATTAAATAGAACGAAAATTTACAATTATTATCCCCTTATCTTTGTAAAATTTAGTTAGAATAGTTTTAAAATTTTTATTTTAATAAAAGAATTAGAATTTAAAGAGAAAATTTATTTCACAATAGTGAATTTTTAAGTAACTAATTATCTATATTTTTAATATAATAAAAATTAATAATCAACTTTAGTATTAAAAAAAAACAAATACAACATAAAATGAATACTAACTTATTATTTGACAATAATTTAACTTATTATACTGTTTTAATCGCTAGTGGAGTTATCTTAGGGTGTTGTTTATGTTACTTATTTAACAGTAATCAAACAGCTATTCTTAATCCCAATATAGAAGCTTTCACAAACGAAGAAATAGAAGCTATAGTTAACGAAAATGCAGTAACTATAACAAATAGCGAAAATATAGAAGCTATAATTGACAGTGAATCTGATACAGATGTAGAATCTGATTATCAAAGTACATTTGATAGTGATAGTACTTCTGATACTGAAAGTATATTAAATGATCCCGATATATTTTTCATGCCAAATGTAGATTTTGATGTGTGTCCTATTGAGGAATTAAAATTTTTTGAATTCAGTAGTCTATATTCTAGAGAAATTATTGAACATTCGATTACTGACGAAGATATAATGGAATTCATCTCTTGATTTTCAAAGGAAGAATTAGCTACAAATTGAATTAATGACTTATTCGTTTTTGTTATAACTATAATTTAAATTTTAATATTTTATGAATTAGCTATAATTGAATTAATAACTTATTCTTTTTTGTGGTCTTTCTATTGTAATATTTGATGAATCTATAATTTTTATTATTAAAATTTACCCCCTTTTTAAGTAAATTCTTTATTAAAAGAGTAAACCAGACAAAACCAGATATTTAACTCTTGTCTAATAAGTTTACAATACGTTCTTTAATTTATTTTTTTTTTTTCTTAATTATTAAACATTATTTTAAGTAGGTTCCTCAGAGACTACACGTGAAGCTCATATCTTTGATATGATGAAGATATAGTCCGATCAGTATAGAAATTTACTGTTAACATAAATGCCCACACCTGTTTCAGCTTTAATTCATGCAGCTACTCTAGTAACTGCTGGATTATATTTATTATTACGATCATCACCTTTATTAGAATATAGTAGTACAGCTTTATTAGTTATAACTTTAACTGGAGCTACTACTGCTTTCTTTGCTGCTACTTGTGGTTTAGTTCAAAATGACTTAAAAAGAATAATTGCTTTTTCAACAATAAGTCAATTAGGATATATGGTAATGGCCGTAGGTTTAAGTCAATATAATGTAGCTTTAATGCATGTAATAAATCATGCTTTCTTTAAAGCTTTATTATTTTTAGGAGCAGGTGCTGTAATTCATAGTTTTTCAGATCAACAAGATATAAGAAGATTAGGAGGTTTAATAAAAATTTTACCTTTTACTTATACAGCTATGTTAGTTGGATCATTATCATTATTAGCTACACCATGATTAACAGGATTTTATAGTAAAGATTTAATAATAGAATTAGCTTACGGTCAATATAGTTTTAGTGGTACATATGCTTTCATATTAGGAAGTATAACAGCTGGTTTAACTGCATTTTATTCATTTAGACTAATATGTTTAGTTTTCTTAACTGTACCTAATGGACCTAAACAATCTTATTTAAATGCTCATGAAGCAAATAATAAAGTAATTATTCCATTATTTATATTAGCTTTATTTAGTATATTTTTTGGATTTATATTTTCTGATTTATTTGTAGGAATGGCTAGTGATTTCTTAAGTAATGCTTTATTTATTAAACCTAATAATATTTCTTTAATTGAAGCAGAATTTAGTTTACCTTTAATAATTAAATTATTACCTGCTTTACTATCATTATTGGGTGCTAGTTTAGCAATATTTTTTTATCATAAAAGTCCTACATTTATTATGGATTTAACTGATAATTTCTTAGGTAAAATTTTATATTCTTTCTTTAATGGAAAATACTTCTTTGATATAATTTATAACAATTATATAATAAATAAAGGATTAGAATTAGGTTATATAATTTCTAAAGTTTTAGATAGAGGTATAATAGAAATAGTAGGACCTTATGGTTTATCTCAAACTTTAACTAACACAGGAAAAAATATTAGTAAATTAGATACTGGTGTTATAACTACATATTCTATTTATATCACTTTATCTTTACTTTCTTTAATCTTCTTAATTTTTGCTCCTATATTAATAGATACTTCATTATTAAATGAAATAAGATTATTTATAATATATATTGCTGCTTTAATCATAGTTTTATCTCCTTCTAATCTTAATTAAACTAATTATAAATTAATTATTTACTTAAATTACCCCCTTTCTAATAAATAAATATAAATTAATTAATAACATTAACATGACTTAATTATATAAATTCATCAATGTCTCATTATAATTTAATTTTATTATTAATTTTTATAATTAAATTTATAATTGCTTATAACGCAGAGACAGTTCTCTAATTATTTACAAATATTTGTTTATATGAGATCAGCATATTTTTTTGTTAGTTTAATGCCACAATTAATTCCATTTTATTTTGTTAACCAATTTTCATTCTCATTTTTAACTTTATTTTGTTTAATCTATATTTTGTCTAAATATATTTTACCATTATTTACTTTTCAACAAGTAATAAGAATGTATATTACTAAATTAAGTAAGAAATCTTAAATGAAAATATTAAATTATATTATATATAATATAATTAATATTTTACTTAAATTATATAAAAATAAAAATTTAACCTTTTTAATTAAAAAAATTAAATTTTTCAAATTTTAATTTACCCCTTTTTTATATTAATTTGCTATACTTATTAATATAATTAAATTTTTTGATAATTAAATATATTTATTAATTATAATAACATATTTAAATATATTAAATAAATTTGAAAAAGGCGAATCTTAGAATACTTAAATTTATTATAATAATAATATTTTTTTATATATTATTATAATTTATTATAAAGTATAAATACTAATAAATTATATAAATAATATTAATAATTAAAGTTTAATTATTAATGTAGATTAGTATTAACTAAGAGATAATAAAATTAAAAATAAAAAATGTTTAAAACCCTATCAATCTTTAATACTATATATAATGATGTAGCTCAACCTTGACAAATAGGATTTCAAGACAGTGCAGCACCTGGATTTACAGGGATAGTAGAACTACATAATACTATTTTTTTCTATTTAATAGTTATTTGTATTGGAGTATTTTGAGTTTTAGGTTCATCAATATATTATTTTAATATAAAAAATTCACCTATAATTCATAAATATTTAAACCATGGAACATTAATAGAATTAATATGAACAATCACACCAGCTTTCATTTTAATAGCTATAGCTTTTCCAAGTTTTAGATTATTATATTTATTAGATGAAGTAATCTCACCTACAATAACAATTAAAGCAGTAGGTCATCAATGATATTGAAGTTATGAATATTCTGATTATGTGACTGAAAATGGAGAATCTATAGAATTTGATTCATATATGATTCCTGAATCTGATTTAGAATTAGGTCAATTTAGATTATTAGATGTGGATAATAAAGTAATTATTCCTGTAGATTGCCATATTAGATTAATTATAACTGGAGCTGATGTAATACATTCTTTTGCTGTACCTTCATTAGGGCTTAAAGTTGATGCTGTACCAGGTAGATTAAATCAATCTTCTATAATAGCAGAAAGAACTGGTACATTTTATGGTCAATGTAGTGAAATATGTGGAGTATGACATGGGTTCATGCCAATTGTTGTTGAAGCTGTTTCTGTACAAGATTATTTAGCTTGAGTGGATCAAGCTAATAATTAATTTATATATAAATCTTATAATATTATCATAAAATATTAATTTAATTCATTATTACCCCCTATTATAAATATTAATAAGTTATATAAAAGTATAATATTATAAATTTAATTTAAAAATATATAATTTATATATTTATTTACTTTAAATAACATTATTTAATTATTAAAGCCTATAATTTAATGGTAAAATGCTTTCTTGATGAGAAATTTATAGAAGTTCAAATCTTCTTAGGCTTATCTTAAACTTATATTAACATAAACCAAATTTTTAATAACATTGTCAGAATAATTAAACAATTATTTAATATTAGAAAATTAACATTTATTTAATAAAATTTTATATATAATATTGTTATCTAATAAATAATTATAAAATATAAATCTTTATTTATTAATAGTATTATGTTTAAAGAAGATCTATATTATAAAAATTAAACAAAAATTTAAAAAGTGTTAATTATTTTAAAAATTATTAATTTATATTATAATTTAATAACTAATTAAAATAATATTATAGGTTATTTATTAAAATAAGGTATAAATTACCATAATTAAACTTTAAAATATTTCAAATAAAATAGTTTATATTTATATAAATTTATTAGTAAAATTTGAAAATATTAAAAATAAAGATTCTTAATTAAAAAAATAAAAATATAAATGAGATTATTAAAAACTAATGTTTTATTAAGATTATTAAATTCTTATATTGTAGATTCACCTCAACCAGCTAATATTTCTTATTTATGAAATTTTGGTTCATTATTAGGAACTTGTTTAATAATACAAATTTTAACTGGAGTATTTTTAGCAATGCATTATCAACCTCATGTAGATTTTGCTTTTAATAGTGTAGAACATATCATGAGAGATGTTAATTCTGGTTGAATTTTAAGATATACACATGCAAATGTAGCATCATTCTTCTTTATTTTTGTGTATCTTCATATAGCTAGAGGATTATATTATAGTTCTTATAAATCACCTAGAATATTAGTATGAAGTTTAGGGGTAATAATTTTAATATTAATGATGGCTATAGCTTTCCTGGGTTACGTATATAGCCCAAAATGGTTTAATAGAAGTATTTTTTATGCAATTTTTTTAATTATTGTATATTACACTATGCAAAATTTAATTAAAAAAAGTAAGGCAGGGAATAGTATGAAAAATACAAAGTATAATAAATTTAATAATAAGGCAAAATACCCTTTAAATAATTATAATTTTAATATAAGAAGTTATAGTACAATTTCTTCTTCAAATAGAGGTAATGAACCTTTTTGTTCAGAAGGATTGATTACAATAATTAAAGAATTAAGGTTAAATCCTGTTTATATATTTGAAAACTTAGATTCAGAAAATATCAGAAAACAAATATTAGATAAAACTAAATGTTTAAGCGGTATATACATGATAGTGAATAAAATAACTAAAGATTACTATATAGGTTCTGCTGCAACTAATAGATTTTATGCTAGATTCAGTAATCATCTGATTTATTTCAGAGGTAACAAAATAGTTAAATCAGCAGTAAAAAAATATGGATTGAAAAATTTCGCTTTTATTATATTAGATTTATATTCTAATATTGTGACTAAAGAAAATAATAAGGAATTGTTGGATTTAGAAGATAGATATTTAAAATTGTTATTGCCTAATTATAATATTTTAACTGAGGCAGGTTCTAGTTTTGGTTATAAACATACAGAAGTTGATAGACCAAAAATGAAAGATATTTTTAATAATGCTAGATGAGAAATGATAGGTAGTTTAAATAGAGATAAAAAGCTTTATCTGGAAACAATAGAAAATTTGAGAGAAAAAGCTTTGAATAGACCACCTATGTCAAATGAAACTAAGAAAAAATGTATTATTAATATAAGACCTGTAGTTTTATATAATCTTAATGGAACTGTTTATGGTGAATATTCTACTATTTTAGATGCAGCTAAATCTATAAATTGTGGTGACAAAACTATTAGAAGAGCCTTGAAAACAGATAAAGGTTTAGTAAAAAAACAATGAATAGTTAAAGATTTCTCAAACAAAACAAACAAAAAAATAAGAAATTAATAAATAAATATTTAGATATCCTTTTCTTTAAAATTAAAATTTAAAAATAAAAGAGGGTATAAAAAAATAGAGTGGATTAAAATTTCATAAATTCTCTTAGTTTAACGATAGAACAGCATTTTTTTGTAATGTTTACTTTGGTTTAAGTCCCAAAGATAATAAAAATTTATTAAATTCATATAAAGATTATTTATTTACATCATATGTTACGATTGAAAATTATTGTCACAGTGTCTAGATCATAAATAAAAATTTATGATTCTTTGATTAATTTTGTTTTTGTTTCAATTTTACTATTTATTAGATATTTAAATAGTTTATATTTTAACTTTTAAGTTGATTCTCATAAAATTTAATTTTAGTATTACTGTAAATAAATTTTATAATTTACAATTATATACTAAAACAAAATTTGTTAAATTTAGAAATTTAATGTTAATATTCAATTACTTAAACAGCTTAATGGCTATATTCAATTATTTAAATAGTTTTATATTCTACAGTTTACTTATAGTAACTGTAGGTTTTATAGGATTCTCAGTATGTTACTCTACTAATAATGTGAATGATAATGTAACAGATGGAAATGTAAACACTTCATCAAATAATGTAAATTCTGATGCAGGTACACAAACTGAAGAACCAAGATCTATCCCCGGTCCAAGTCATTGACATGCTTATCCTTATCATGAAGCAAAATACCTAGAATTGTTAAAAATATTAGGTTCAGCAATGCATGAAAAAAGAATAGATAACTTATGTTTAAGACATATGGTTTATTCATATACTTTAGAACAAATAAATTCAAGTGATATCAATCATATAATAATCTCTCGATTCTCTAAAAGATTTTTTTAAGCTATGTATGAATTTAGATTTTATTTTATCTTATTTACCCCCTTTTTATAATATTTATTAAAAGAGTAAACATAGCAACAAAAATAAGATTTTATATTATCTTTTGTTATGTTTATATAACTTTAAAGTTATTTTTCTTAATTTTCTTATAAAAAGAATTAATAAACCCCTGCCTCAATAATTTATTATACTTTTTTTTTTTATTAAATCATAGTCCCACAAGTAAAAATCTTTCTGCAATCTTTATAGAAAAAGAAAGATTAAAGTGGTATGTCTCGACGGAGATATAGAATAGTCTTTAAGATTATTTGGCAATATTAGTGAAAACGATCAAAGAAGGTTAAACTTTAAGATCGTCGGTTATATAAATGATCGCGACAGACTGGGTCACTAATGGGTGTCTGAAATGATGCTTAATGCACAGTCGAAACTTTTAGTAATATTAATATAACTAATAGGATATACGAATTTAAAGATATTCTAGCTTATTGTGTAAATTTGCATATTAAGTAAGTTTGTATGTATTACCTTATGGTCAAATGAGTTTATGAGGTGCCACAGTAATTACTAATTTATTCTCAGCAGTACCTTTTTTTGGACAAGATTTAGTAGAATTAATTTGAGGAGGATTTAGTGTAAGTAATGCTACACTTAATAGATTTTTCTCTCTTCATTTTTTATTACCATTTTTATTAGCTGCTTTAGTAGTTGCTCATTTAATGGCATTACACACACATGGATCAAATAATCCTAATGGTATTTCTTCTAATGGAGATAGATATGCTATGCATCCTTATTTTACATTTAAGGATCTGGTAACTATCTTTGCATTTTTATTAGCTTTATCTGTTATAGTTTTCTTCTATCCGAATTTATTAGGACATAGTGATAATTATATTCCAGCTAATCCTATGAGTACTCCTCCTTCTATTGTACCTGAATGATATAATAGATGTCATGCTTAAGAGTAATCTTATGAAAAATAAACTTAACTATATGCTGGAAACCCCTAAAGCTTTAAATACTTAATTATTTAATTTAATTAGTAAAAATTTTAAAGATAGTACAATGGACAATCAGCAGGAAACCAACAAAATAACATACTTTAACAATTGTTTAAAGACAGATAAACACAACAAATTAAGATTTTAGTAAAATTTACCCCCTTTAAATTTATATTATCAATAAAGTTCTTTAATGCTCAGATAGAAACTTTTTAAATAATAATCTGGCCAAGACCATGGTGACATAACTAGAGACGGTGAATCCTTCTATCATAAATCCGTTAAACGATATTAGGTTGGTTGTTCTATACCAATAACAGAAATAGTCTATGCTTAGTTCTACCAACTGAGTTAAAATGATGGAAATTAAAATAAAACAATGATAAAATATCAAAATTATAAACACTACAAATTACCCATTACAATAGAACCATTAAATTATGGGAAATTAATTATAAACGTAGATTCTATGTTTATAGTTCAAATAAATAGAACTAATATAGCTTTAATTCATGAATTTTTAAAAATAAATCCAGTTAAATCTTTAAAGAAGGTGATTTAATATTTGAATATTTCGATCACAAATCAGAAGACGGTACATTTATTAGAGTTATAGAGAATAAAAAATTCATAATTGAAAATAATGAATTAAAATCAGTTACTAATGAATTTTTAATAAATCGATTAAAAACAATTAACCAACAATATAATAAACCAATAATAGAGTCAGCTCAATCAGTATTAGACAGGACAAACGAGCTTGAATTTGAATATTGAACCAGATAAATGAAAAATAATTATAGACTTTTAAATTAAAATTGTATAATAAAAGAGTAAGAAAACAAAGTAAACATGAAGTGTCGAATACTATCATCTTTTTTTGTTTATACTTACCACTTAATTTATGATAAGATTTTAATGTTTTATCTAAAATTATATGTGTTAAATTTCTTTATTTGTTGTGTTTATTTATACTAGAATTTAACAATTTATTATTTTAAACGTTATTTTAAGTAGGCTCCTCAGAGACTACACGTTAAGCTCCATAAATTAATGGATGAAGATATAGTCCAACCATATTTGAAAATTTATGGATAAAAATATATATTATATTTGATCTGACAACTTCCTTAAGTTTATTATGTAAAAATAATTACACGACTAATGTTAAAAAAAGATTAACTAAAGTCGAAAGATTGAAAATCAATATTAATCATCCATTAAATGAAATATTGATTGGTTTATTATTAGGAGATGGTCACTTACAATGTAGAAATGGCAATAGTAGATTTATTTATGGTCAAAGTAGTTTAAGAGAACATCATTTAAATTATTTTTATCACATTTTTGATTTATTTAAACCTTTTGTATCTAAAGAATTTAAAACTAAATCAAGATCTTTTGTAGATAAAAAAACTAATAATGTTTATAGTTCAATTTATTTTGCTACATTAACTTTACCTTGCTTCACTTATTATAGAAATTGATTTTATAATGTCGAAAATAAAAAAATAGTACCTTTAAATATAAATCAATTATTAACTCCTAGAGGATTAGCTTATTGAATAATGGATGATGGTTCTCTTCAAAATAAAGGTTTACATTTAAGTACTTATAATTTTAGTTTCGATGAAGTAAATTTGTTAAAAAATACTTTAGAAAATCTATTTATGCCATACTTTATAATAAAATGTACTATTCATAATCATAAAAAAGGTTATAGAATTTATATTTGAGAAGAAAGTATGATAATTGTAAGAAACCACATATCTCAATTTATGCATAAAGATATGTTATATAAAATAACTCCGAAATAAGATATATATTATTTGATTTATTACCATTTTATGCTATTTTAAGATCTATTCCTAATAAATTATTAGGAGTAATAGCTATGTTTGGTTCATTATTAATTTTATTAATTTTACCTCTAACTGATTTATCTAGAATAAGAGGTAGTCAATTTAGACCAGCTATGAAATTAGCTCAATGATTCTTTATTGTAAATTTTGTAATATTAATGTGAATTGGTTCTCAACATCCTGAAAGTCCTTTCGTAGAAGTAGGACAATTTGCTACTACATTCTATTTTGCTTGATTCTTAATTATTGTACCTATAATTGGTATAGCAGAAAATACTTTAATGGATTTAGCTACTGATAATAATTAATTATTAAATTAGAACTTTTTAAATATACATTATATTTTTAGAAAGCTTATTTAATTAATTAATTAAATATATTAAATTTTTATTTAAATAAACTTACCCCACTTTTTATTTTATTTTATTTAAATTATATTTTTTAATGAAATAAATTATTCTATTTTTAATAATTTTTAAATAATAGTTAATTTTAATTAAGAATTTGACATTTATGATGGTTGGTAAATATTTATTATTAAATAAAGTTTTCTAGTATTAAATTCTATAGATGTTTTTAATTGATTTTTAATTGTAATATTTAAATTATTGAAATTTTTATACAATCTAATTGGAGAGGCTTTTACAAGAGTGAAACCATTAGCAATTTGTTCTATTTCATTTCAAGAAAGACTATTTCTTTCTACACCGGAGAATGTAGAATGGCTCACATTGTCGCTATCTACATAACCATATTTTAATACCAAGAAAATAGGCTTTTTTAATAAATTTCCCATTTAATTCATCTTTAAGTTGACCTAAATCACTACCAATTAAATGATCAGGTATTTCCTTCTCAGTGAATATTGAGTCAGTATCAGTGTAATACAATTTTATACCTAATTTAATTAATAACAATTTTAATTCTATCATTTCTATTCTAGCGTAAGAAGTAACTGCTGCAGCTATACCTACATTAGATTTAACTTTTCTAAACTTAGTAATTAAATCTAAGTTTGTATAATCTTTAATCTCGTTAATTAAATTATAATCTAACTGGCTACTCATTAAAATTGTACTAATATTTTCATTGATTTTTATTTCAGAAAATATCGTATAACTCCCATAGAATTTCATTAAGTCTTCATTATAAACATTTTTAGTTTCGATTAAAGTTTTCTTCTACCAAAATACCCATATAATTGATTTAAATGCATTTTAGCAATAAATCTTAATGGTCCTGTTGAATATTTTTTTATGTTATAAAATGATGAATATATTTATTAAAAATATTACCTTTACTAAAATTATACACTTTGATTAATTCAACTTTATAACCATATTTAACGATAGTTTTTAATTCTTCTGTTAAATATATACCAATTCAACTTCCTAAAGGATGTAATGTTTCATTACCTACTTTAAATGGAAGTAAAGGGATTGGAATGTCATCTGGAGTAATTATTCTAGCTTCTGCAAAACCAAATACATTTTCTAATTTTATTTTATTTTATTTTATTTTATTTTATTATATTAATAGAAAAATATTTATATATATATTAAAAGAGTATAGAAATATATAAGAATAAATCTTTACATATTTTTATTTTTAATTATTTATTTATTTTTTTATTAAAGTTTTGTTTTAACTTAAATATTTATTAATAATAAATAATATATGTAACATTTCTTTAACATAGTTTATATAAATAAATAAAGTTTATAAATAAGGTAGAATTAGTTTAATTGGCAAAATAACGTTTTGTGGCGACGCTGTTCAGAGTTCAAATCTCTGATTTTACCCTAAATTAATTTTATTAATTTTTGGTTTAATAAGTTTAATATTTTTATACAATAATTTAAATAAAATAAGTTATGATATCTAAACCTGTAAAATTTAATATTAAAATTATTTATTAAATTTTAAGTCAAAGTTCTAGGTCTATATAAAAACTTTACTTATAATAGTTTTATATATAATTTAATAGTATATTAAAAAAATAGAATAATCTATGGATAAAAAATAGAAAATATTTATTTTAAAGAAAAAACATAATTATATCAAACACTTTTGTAAATTTAATATTAAATTTGTTTATATATTTTATTATTAAAATAAGATATCTAAAATTCCTATACTTAGACTTATTAATATTTAGATTCTACCAGCTATATTTATTTAAAAATTTATTTCATATATTAAATAATAAATATATGTTTTAATAAATATATGAACTTATTTAGTTTTGTAGATATATTTTCTTCTAACTTATTTGATTTTAAATTATTAAAAGAAAATAAATAATTAAATAATTTAATTGAATTAAATTAAGCTGAAATAGTTTAAATGGTTAAAACTTACCATTCATGACGGTAAAACAAAGGTTCAATTCCTTTTTTCAGCTATTGAAATAAATTTATGATAAAATTATTAGAGTTATTTTATTCAATATTTAATATTTTAGATAGTTTTAAAATAAATTGAAATATTAAAAGTATAGATGACAATTTAGTAAAAACATCAAAGTAATTTAAAGGAATTATTAAGGATAACTAGCAAATTTATTAAAAAGGAGGTCTTAACCAAAAGCCATAACTTATTAATAATAATATTAATAATAAGTAAATTATGGCGATCCTAAGGGAAACCTTAAATATTATTACTTCCTGAAGCAAAACATTGTATTAAGGAAAGGAAAGGAAATCAACCGAGACTCCGAAAGTAATGGTGAGTGAAATCGGATTAGCCTAAAGACAAAATAATTTGAAATAATTTTAATATTAATTATAAAGAATGAAGTTGGAATAACATTAATTATAATATAATAATTAAATAATAATTATTAAAATAAATAATTACCAAAGAAGGTGTTCAGTCCTGTAAAATATAAAAAATTCTTAAAAATAAGTACAATGAGAGAAAACTTGTTGGAATATAGGGGAACCATCCTCTAAGGCTAAGTATAATAAATTTAGCGATAGTGCAAAGTACTGTAAAGGAAAAGTTGAAATAGTTCATTGTATAATGAAATGAAATAGTCTTGAATTAGTAATTCTATAAGCAGTCGAAGTTTTAAATAATATAAAATGACGACGTACCTTTTGCATAATGGGTCAGTAAGTTAATAATAGTAGCAAGGTTAATTAGCCTTAGCGAAAGCGACTAAATTATTTGTATAATAAAATTATATATTTTAAAATATTTTTACTATCATAAAAATAGAATAAATTCCTTATATAATAAATATTGGTTTATAATATAAGTGATTTATTTACAAATAATAATTTTGGGAATAGTTACTATTATTAGACCCGAAGCCAGTTGATCTTTCCAAAACCAGATTATAATGGATCGAACGGTTAAATGTTGCAAAATTTTCCGAAGAGTTTTGGAAAGCGGTGAAATGCCAATCTGAACTGGTGATAGCTGGTTTTCTACGAAACATATTTTAGTATGACATCTATTAAGAAATTTATGGTGGTACAGCACGGTAATTCCCAACTAATAATAAAATATATTATTTTATTAAATGTTTAGGTTGAGGGGATCTAGTAAATCTTACCAATGGAACCGAAACTCGGAATAACATAAATTGATAATAGATATTCAGACTATTCATGATAAGTTGAATAGTCAAGACGGAAACAGCCGAGAACATGGATCAAGGTTCCAAATGATTATTAAGTGAAAATAAAGGAAGTAATAGATTGAATGCAGCTGTAAAGTGAGCCTGGTAGTCGCTATCTTTTAATGACCGTTGTAACAACGTAGCAGCCCTTAGACTATTGCGCCAAAAATTTAACGGGTCTTAAATAATCAACCGATATCCTGTTAATTATAAATATAATTTTATTTATGTTTATAAATTAGGTAGTAGAACATTCAGTATAATTGATGATAAACAGTGTTTCATTGTTTGTAAATAACTGAAGAGATAATGCTGACATGAGTAACGTAAAGAAGTTATAATACTTCTCGCCGAATACGAAAGGGTTTTAAGGAAAGGTTAAACCACCTTATATTAATGCGGCCTCTAAGGTTCAGAACCAAAGTTTTGACTGATGAGTAATATATTGAAAATCTATATGGTATAATAATAGATCAAGAAAATTAAATATATAATTTAATTATTAAATAATTTTATTTATTAATTTATTAATAACTACCGTACCCTAAACCGACACAGGTTCGTAAGTAGAGTATACTAAGGCGTAGAGCTAAAAGTTGTTAAGGAACTCGGCAAGTTGTTCTCATAAGTTTGACAATAAGAGAAACCATATAAAAAATAAATTAGCCATAATTTAATTAATTATATGGTATAATAAAATCGGAGGCCACGACTGTTTACTAAAAACATAATTCAGAGCAATGATTTAAATAATAGTATTCTGAATGAAATTTGCTCAATGCCATTAATATAAAAAAGGTAATTTTAAAGTTACTAATTGAAAGTCTGGTTAATAGCGGTCTTAACTATGAGGATCCTAAGGTAGCAAAATAAATTGGCCATTAAATGTGGTCTTGTATCAATAATGTAACGATGGTCTCACTGTCTCTACAACTTGCTCAGTGAAATTGAATTGCGAGTGCAGATGCTCGCTGTCTTCAGAGGGACGGGAAGACCCTATGCAGCTTTACTATAGTTAGTTACTACTTTGATTTAAATTCAATTAATAGTAATTAGGCAGGTCGATAGACAAAAATTTGGAAAACCTTAAAATTTGAATTAAATCTTTGTTTACCTTATAAATTGAAATTTAAGGGATAAATGACTAATTGGTAGTTTGACTGGGGCGGTCGTCTTTAAAAAAGTAGCAAAGTACATCCAAAGATTTTTATTTTTATAATATTATTTTTAATATACAGACAAAAAAAAAAATTAAATTCTCTAAATTTTTAAATAAAAATACAAAAAGGAATTAAATCGAAATAAATTTAATAAATTAATTTATTATTAAAA